>ERZ778018.6-NODE-6-length-625731-cov-286.342124_pt1 | contig 625731 bp, 567 predicted proteins | sample MGYA00375748_ERZ778018 | MGnify/ENA primary metagenome ERZ778018 (study PRJEB29350, sample SAMN05509839) | bioreactor metagenome | biome: bioreactor; material: wastewater | place: South Africa: University of Cape Town | collected 2014-04-22 ...
CCGGCCGCTCGCTTCGCTCGGACCGGGGCTCACCTGCATCGAGCGGGCGACGAGAATCGAACTCGCGCTATCAGCTTGGGAAGCTGAAGTTCTGCCACTGAACTACGCCCGCAGTGACCGTGATTATACCGAATACCGCGTAGCGACGTGAAACGTCGGTCGTCACCCGTACAACTCGTCGGCGCCGAACAGGGCCGGTCCCTCCTGCTCCGCGACGCCCTCGCCCAGCAGCATCCGGCGCTTCGTCAACGCGCCGCCGTGCGCCGAGAATCCGCCGATCGAGCCGTCCGCGCCGAGCACCCGATGGCACGGCACGATGATCGGGAACGGGTTCGCCCCCATCGCCCGACCCACCGCGCGGGCCAGACCGGCACTGCCCAGTCGCTCGGCAATCTGGCCGTAGGTGAGCGTGTGACCGGGCGTGATGGTGCGGGTCAGCGCGTAGGTGCGCTGCAGGAAACCGGACAGGTGCGACATGTCCACGGCGACATCCGAGAGATCATCGGCAGACTCACCGGCCAGCAGCGCCTGGATCCGGCCGATCGCGGCGCGGACCGGCTCAGGCGGATCTGCCTCCGGCAGGCCCGGCTGCGCCGCCATCAGCCGCTCCCGAACCTCGTCGGCCGACTCCTCGGGAAGCTGCACTCCGGTGATACCGCCTGTGCCCCAAGCGATCCCGCACACGCCCAGGACGGTGTCGAACAGGGCGAATCCGACGTCGGTGCCGCGCGCCGGGACTGCGTCATACATGCCGTCGAGCTCGCCGGGGCTCACGCTGTCGTCGTCGACGTCCCCGGCGACCTCGCCCGCGCCACCGTCCATCTCTCCATCCTGCCCGCTCGAACCCGGACGGGCGCGGAAGCCGCGCGCGGAAGCCGCGCACACCACCGGCTACGCTGAGCCGCATGTTGCTGTCGGATCGCGACCTGACCGCCGAGATCGAAGCCGGACGGCTCGGCGTCGACCCGTATGACGAGACCCTGGTGCAGCCCTCGTCCATCGATGTGCGCCTCGACAAGCTGTTCCGCGTGTTCAACAACGGCAAGTACACGCACATCGACCCACGGGTGCAGCAGGACGAGCTGACCAGCCTGGTGGAGATCGGCGCCGGCGACCCCTTCGTCCTGCACCCCGGCGAGTTCGTGCTCGGCTCCACCTACGAATCCGTCACCCTGCCCGACACGCTGGCCGGCCGGCTCGAGGGCAAGTCGTCGCTGGGCCGCCTGGGCCTGCTCACCCACTCCACCGCCGGGTTCATCGACCCCGGGTTCTCCGGCCACATCACGCTGGAGCTGTCCAACGTGGCGAACCTGCCCATCACCCTGTGGCCGGGCATGAAGATCGGCCAGCTGTGCGTCTTCCGCCTCTCGTCGCCCTCGCGCGAACCGTACGGATCGAGCCTGTACGGATCGCACTATCAGGGCCAGCGCGGTCCGACGCCGTCACGGTCCTGGCAGCACTTCCGCTGCGACGACATCTCCCGTTGAGCGCCCTTTCTGTCGTGGGCGTCGGAGAGTCGGCGCCATGACGCCGGCTCCGGCACCCACGGCGACAAGAGAAGCTGGTGGAGGCCCGATGGCTGATCGGGGTATGCGGCGGTCGCTGGCCGCGCTCAGCGTGCCCTACGTAGTACCCTACATACATGACGAAGACCAGCGTGTATCTGAGCGAGGCTGAGGTCGCCAGGCTCGCGGAGTTGGCTCAGCGGGAAGGCATATCGCAAGCGGAGATCATCCGCAGGGCCATCGGTCAATATCGGCCGAGCGGACCCGGCGACCGGCGTTTCGCGCTGGTAGGCGTCGCTTCCGGCCCCGGCGACTCTATCGCCGACATTTCGGAGAGTGAGCAGCTCACCGGGTTCGGCTCGTGACGCTTATCGTCGACACCGCTCCGATCATCGCGATGGCCGATCGCAACGATCCGATGGGGCCGGCCGTCATCGACATTCTCGGGCAGGAACCGGGGGACTTGGTGATCCCGGCACCCGTCTCGGCGGAGATCGACTATCTGCTGGGGGCGCGGCTGGGCCGCGTTGCTCGCCTCGCCTTTCTCGATGACGTGGCGGCTGGGCGGTTCTCAGTGGTGGGCTTGACGCCTGCGGAGCATCGGACCGTGCGCGAGTGGGAGGGCCGGTACTCGGATCTCGACCCCGGTCTGGCGGACCTGAGCGTTGTCGTCCTCGCCGGCCGTTTCCGAACGCGGCGCATACTCACCTTCGACCAAAGGGATTTTCGTGCCATGACCTCCGTCAGTGGCGAGCCGCTCATCCTGCTGCCCGCCGACGCGGCGTAGCCCCGCCCTTTCCCGCCCTTGGTGCCTGAGGTGGCGGAATAGCGCCACCTCAGGCACCCACGGCGGATAGAAAAGAGGAGGGAACGGCTACGCCCGCCGGCGATAGGCCCGCAGGGCCAGCGGTACGAACACCACGAGCAGCGCCGCCATCCAGGCGAACGTCCACATCAGGTGGGATTGCACCGGGCCACCCGTCATGAGGCCGCGCACCGCCGAGGCCAGGTGGCTCATCGGATTCGCGTCGGCGACCGGCTGCATCCAGGACGGCATCGTCGATGTCGGCACGTAGGCGTTCGACACGAACGACAGCGGCAGCACCAGCAGGAACATGATGCCCTGGACGGCTCCGGAGGTGCGCACGATCATGCCGACCCACACGCTGATCCAGCAGAAGCACAGCGCGAACGCGACGGCCAGGCCGATGGCAGCCAGCGTGGCGACGGCATTGGTCTCGATGCGGAAGCCGAGCAGCACACCCATGCCGAGCGTGATCGACACCGAGATCAGGTAGCGCACCACGTCCGCAGCGACGGCGCCGACCAGCGGCACCGACCGGCCGATGGGCAGCGCCCGGAACCGGTCGAAGATGCCTTTTTCGATGTCGGCGTTCAGGTTCTGGCCGATGGCGACGCCGGCCATGGCGATGCCGATCCCCATCATCGACGGCAGCACGAACTGCAGGTATTGGCTGGAGTCTCCGGACACCGCCCCGCCGAAGATGTAGGTGAACATCAGCAGGAAGATGATCGGCTGCAGGGTGACGTCGATCAGGGCTTCCGGCGTCCGCCACGTCTTGATCAGCCCGCGTTTGGCGAGCGTCAGCACGTGGGTCGGGTAGGACCCGGATGACGCCGCCCCGGGCTGCGCCGATCCCGGCAAGGGGTTGTGCGCCGCGCGCGGCGGCGCCGTGGTCACAGTGGTCATGCTGCGGTCTCCTCAGTGGTCTGATCGGTGGTGCGGCCGGTCAGGGTCAGGAAGACCTCGTCCAGGCTCGGCAGATGAAGGGACAGTTCGTGGACGCCGATGTCGTCCGCCGCCAGTCGGGCGACCACGGGCGCGAAGTATCGCTCGTCGGCGACGGCGACGGACAGCCGCTCGCGGCCGACGACTTCCGGTGCGGCGCCGGTGATGTCGCCAAGAATGGCGCGAATCTCCGGTAGCCGCGCGGGGTCGGAGGGGCGCACCTCGATGCGTTGGCCGCCGACCACGCGTTTGAGTCCGTCCGGCGTGTCGTGGGCGATGACCCGGCCGTGGTCGATGACACTGATCTCGTCGGCCAGCGCATCCGCCTCGTCCAGGTACTGGGTGGTGAGCAGGACAGTGGATCCGTCGGAGACCAGGGAGCGGACCACGTCCCACATCTCCTCCCGCTTGGCCGGGTCGAGGCCGGTGGTGGGTTCGTCGAGGAAGATCACGGCGGGGCGCCCGACCAGGCTGGCGGCGAGATCGAGACGCCGGCGCATGCCGCCCGAGTAGGTCTTCGCCACGCGGGCTGCGGCGTCATTCAGGTCGAACCAGGCGAGCAGCTCGGCGGCGCGGGTGCGGGCGTTGGGTGCGGACAGGCCGAGCAGCCGGCCGATCATGACGAGGTTCTGGGTGCCCGTCAGGTCTTCGTCGACCGACGCGTACTGGCCGGTGAGGCCCACCGTCTGGCGGACCTGGTGCGGCTGGCGAACGACGTCATATCCGCCGACCGTTGCGTGGCCGGAGTCCGGCTTGAGCAGCGTGGCGAGGATACGGACGGCAGTCGTCTTCCCGGCGCCGTTGGGGCCGAGGACGCCCAGCACGGTCCCGGCTCGTGCGGAGAGATCGACGCCGTCCAGCGCCTGGGTGTCGCCGAATCGCTTGCGCAGTCCTTCGGCATGAATGGCCGCAGTGGTGTCATGGCTCATGGTGTTGGTTCCTTCTTGCTCTAGTCGGTACTGCAACGATGTCGGTGTCGATGCTGGCCGGCGGCACTGTCGCGGCGCGCACACCACGCTGTCACGAGGTGGGACCGGGTCAGTAGGCGTCAGCTGTGACCAGTACGACGCCGTAATGACACCACGATGACGTCATCGCGTCAAGTCTTCCGCCGGGCACCCGACGCGTATCCGTCATCGCCGTTCGGGCCAGGGCGCGCGACGAGAGAATGTGAGATGGGCCGCAAACTGTACCGATCCAGCCGCCGATGATGTGAAATGGATGAGCCGACCCTGGATGCGACGGTTTTACCAGCAGACGGCGACCTCTTCGAGGCGCGGCAGTTGAGCTTGGGCGATGCGGAAGGTTCGATTCCTTCCGGCGGCACGACAGCGCGGCATGCGATCGGCTTGGACCGGTCGTGTGTCGCGCTTCTTCAATTCAGGGGCCGGCGGACGGTCCGTCAGCGACGGCGGTCACCGGCAATGCCTGCCCCGAAGGGCCGCGCTCACCCCGCCTTGTTGGCCGGTGTGAAGGAGTAGTCGGGGCCGGCCGTCTCGGCGCGGATCACGTGGGTGACGGCGTTGATCAGAGCCAGGTGCGTGAATGCCTGCGGAAAATTGCCCAGGTGTCGGCCGGAAACCGGATCGAGCTCCTCGGCGTAGAGCCCCAACGGCGAGGCATGCGACAGCAACCTCTCGCACAGGGCATGCGCACGATCGTGCTCGCCGATCTCGATGAGAGCGGACACCAGCCAGAACGAACAGATCGTGAAGGTTCCCTCGGCGCCGGAGAGTCCGTCGTCGGTGGTTTCCGTGCGGTAGCGCAGCACCAGCCCGTCCTGGGTGAGTTCGTCCGCGATGGCCAGGACCGTGGCCCGGATGCGCGGATCGTCCGGCGGTAGGAAGCGCACCAGCGGTGCGAGCAGCAGGGACGCGTCGAGCTCTGTCGTCCCGTAGTGCTGCACCAATACGCCCCGCTCGTCCACTCCGTGCTCCAGCACATCCGCCCGGATCTCGTCGGCGATCGACGACCACTTCGAGGCCAGCTGCAGGGAATCGTGCACCTCGGCCAGCCGTGCGCCGCGGTCCAGCGCCACCCAGCACATGATCTTGCTCATCGTGAAGTGCTGCGGGTCGCCACGCATCTCCCAGATGCCCTGATCCGGCTCGCGCCACCGGGCGGCCGCCGTCTTCACCTGCGCGAGCACGATCGGCCACAGGTCGTCGGCCAGCTGATCGCGGGACCGGGTGTGCAGGTAGATCGAGTCGAGCAACGCGCCCCAGACATCATGCTGGCGCTGGTCGAACGCCCCGTTACCGATGCGGATCGGGCGCGCATCGCCGTAACCGGCTAGGTGGTCGAGCGTGGATTCGGTGAGGTCACGCTCGCCGCCCACCCCGTACATGATTTGCAGCCGATCGGGGTCTCCCGCCGCCACATCGTGAATGAAGTAGAGGAAATCGTCGGCCTCGCGGTTGAAGCCCAGCGTGTACAGCCCCCACAGCGCGAAGGTGGAATCCCGGATCCACGCATAGCGGTAGTCCCAGTTGCGTTCGCCGTGCGGTGTCTCCGGCAGAGACGTGGTGGCCGCTGCCGTCACCGCGCCCGTCGGCGAGTACGACAGGCCCTTGAGGGCCAGCGCCGACGACTGCAGGTAGGCGCGCCACGGGTGATCCGGGAAGGATCCCTGCGAGAGCCACTGCCGCCAGTACTCGGCGGTCTGCTCGATCATCCGGGCGGCCTCGTCGAGGCTCGACGGTCCCGGCAGCTCCGAGAAGGCGAGGGCCACGAAGTGCTTCTCACCCTCGCGCAGCCGAGTTCGGCCGGTGACCATCCGCCCTTCAATGCCCATCCGGACCGAGGAGGTGAGTGTCAACGTCGGGTGGCCGTCGGCCGACGCCGTGACCGTGGTGTAGCCATCGTCCACATATGCCAGAGTCGGTGCTACCCGGTCGTAGTCGAACGCCGGCCGACACAGCAGGGAGAGATCCACCGTCCCGTACACGCACTCGATCGTGCGCACCAGCACGTGTGACGCATCGGAGTCGGTAGGCGTGCGGCGGTGGGTGGCGGAGCGCTGCTCGACGTTGTGCCACGGCCCCACGACCAGCGCGTCGCGCACGATCATCCACCCGGTCGGCGTCTGCCAGGTGGTCTCCAGCACCAACGTGCCGGGCAGGTACCGGCGGGCGGCAGGCACCTGGGCGCCGAACGGGCCGACCCGGAACGAGCCGGCAGAGCGGTCCAGCAGTGAGGTGAAGAAGCTCGGCGAGTCCGGCCGGGGCGCGCACATCCATTCGACGGAGCCGGACGGTGCGATGAGGCAGTTGACTTCGCAGTCGGACAGGAAGGCATAGTCGGCGATCGCCGGGAACTCGGGATGCTCGTGCGCGGTCCCCGTGGACTTCGTGCCGGTGGCCGCGTCCGAGGCGTCCGCCGATGCGGCCCCGTCCCCGCCCTTGTGCTTGGTGTGGTCCGGGCCGGTCGTGTCCGTGTCCGTCTTCGTCTTCGTCTTCTGTGCGGTACCCATCCGCCCATTGTGGCGATCTTCGGCGCACCGTGCAGGTTCGCCGCCCGTTACCGACCCGTAGGCTGGCGCAGTGAGTGCTTCTTCGGCGGACGCGGTGGTGCCACCGGCGGCTGGCGTGGCCTGGCGGGGCGGACCGCTGATCGCGGTGAGCATCACCGTTGTTCTGTGGGCGTCCGCGTTCATCGGAATCCGTTACGCCGCACCGTTTCTGTCGCCCGGCCCGCTGGCGCTGATGCGTCTGGCCGTCGGGACGGTCGCGCTGGGGGCGCTAGCCCTGGTACGGCGCGATCCGCTGCCGCGCGGCCGGGACTGGCTGCCGATCGTGGCCATCGGCGTGTTGTGGTTCGGCGTCTACAACGTGTCGTTGAACGCGGGCGAGCAGGTGCTCGACGCCGGGACCGCCTCCATGGTCGTGAACATCGCCCCGATCCTCATCGCCGTCGGCGCGGGGTGGCTGCTCGGCGAAGGTTTCACGAAGCGGCTGGCCGTCGGGCTCGTGATCGCCTTCGCCGGTTCCGTGGTCGTCGGCCTCGCCTCGTCCCACGAAGGCAGTACCAGGCCGGTCGTGGGCGTGGCGCTGTGCCTGGTCGCCGCCGTCGTGTACGCATTCTCCGTCATCCTGCAAAAGGGTGTGCTGCAACGGGTCTCGGCGATCCAGGTGACGTTCCTGGCCTGCGCCGTCGGCCTGGTGTGCACGCTGCCGTTCACTCCGCAGCTGGTGGGCGAATTGGCCGACGCGCCCGCGGGCGTTCCGTGGGCCGTCGTCTACCTCGGCGTGTTCCCGACCGCCATCGCGTTCACCACCTGGGCATATGCGCTGCGGTCGATCCCGGCGGGCCGGCTGGGTGTTACGACGTACGCGGTTCCGGCGATCGTGATCGGCATGTCATGGCTGATGCTCGCCGAGGTGCCCACCTGGGGCGCACTGGCCGGCGGTGCGATGTGCCTGGTCGGTGTCGCCGTCGCCCGGCGGCGGTAACCGATCGCGCCGTTCCTCGCCTCCGCTGCGGCCGAATCTCGCTGCCGCTCGTCTCGACCTCCGCTGCGGCTTCGTCACGGCGGTAACCGATCGCGCAGTAGGGTTCCACCGTGCCGATCGATAGGGATAGCCGACGCCGTGGGCAGAGCCGCCCGCTGGCGTTGACCACCGTTCTCGGCGTCCTGTTCCTCACCTTCCTGGACACGACGATCGTGACGGTGGTGCTGGGCGACATTCAATTCGACCTCGGCGCCGGCGTCATACCGCTGCAGTGGGTGGTCAACGCCTACGCACTGCCGTTCGCGGCGCTGATGCTGTTCGCCGGCAGCCTGGGCGACCGGCTCGGCCGACGCAGACTGATGGTGGCCGGCATCGCGGTCTTCTGCATCGGCTCCGTCCTGTGCGCGCTCGCGCCCGGCATCGGCATGCTGATCGCCGGCCGCGCGGTGATGGGAATCGGTGCGGCGGCCTCCGAGCCCGGGACGCTGTCGATCATCCGGCAGCTCTATCCCGACGCGAAGCGCCGCGCCCGGGCCGTCGGGGGCTGGGCCGCGGTGTCCGGCATGTCCCTGGCGCTGGGCCCCGTCGTCGGCGGCCTGCTGGCGGCCGCCGGCACCTGGCGCACCGTGTTCTGGTTCAACGTGGTCGCCGGGGTGCTCCTGTTCCTGCTGGCGGCGCTCGTGGTGCCCGACAGCCGCGACCGGCAGCCCGGCCGGCTCGACCTGGGCGGCGCGCTGGTGGGTGCCGTGGCGCTGGGCGGCCTGATCTTCGCGGGCATGCTGGGCGAGCAGTACGGCTACGGGGCACCGTGGGTCGTGGTGCTGTTCGTCGTGGGGGCCGTGGCCCTGGGTGGCGTCATACTCGTCGAGCGGCGCGCCACCAACCCCATCGTCGATCTGCGGCTGCTGGCGAGCGGACCCGTTGCCAACGCGCTCGGCGCGGCGTTCGCCATCTATTTCGGCATCTTCTCCATCTTCTTCTTCACCGCGCTCTACCTGGACCTGGTCGAGGGCTACGGCGGACTGGACTTCGCGGCCCTGTTCGGAGCGATGGCGGCCGCGATCGTGGCCGGCGGCCTGATCGCCGGCCGGTGGGTGGGCCGCGGCGCAACCCGGGCCGCCACGATCACCGGAGCGCTGATCGCCGCCGGCGGAATCCTGGGCACCCTCCTCTTCCTGGACGCGACACCGGGATTCGGGCAGCTGGCCGTGTCGCTGGCGGTTGCCGGCCTCGGCTTCGGGCTGGCGATCGTGCCGGTGACCTCGGCCGTGCTCACCCATGTGCCGGGGCAGCACTCCGGCATGGCAGCAGGGGCCACCAATACCGCGCGGCAACTCGGCGCCGTGGTCGGCGTGACCGTGCTGGGCGCGTTGGTGAGCGCGGCGATGACGAGGGGCCTGGCCGCCGACCTGGGCGCGAATCCGCTGCTCTCCCAGGTGAAGGACGTCATCCTGGGAGCCTTCATGACAGGCGGGGAGCGGGCGAAGGGCCTGGACTTCGCGCATCCGGACGCGCTGATGGCGCCCTTCGTCGAATCGACGGCCGCGGCTTTCCGCAGCGGGATACACCTGGCGCTGGCGGCGAGCGCCGCGCTGATCCTGCTGTCGGCGATGATGACGCTCATCACGGGCCGCTCGCGGCACGCCGACGAGCGGCCCGGCGGCGCGGCTCGTGACGGTGCGCGCGGCGACGACATGCCCTGATCGGATACAGTTGCCCGGTTTCGTCCGTACAGTCATGACTACCGCAACCGCCCATCCGATCGGAACCCTCTCGCAGAGTTCCGATCTGCCGAAGGTGTAACCATGGACCACCAGCCGGATGTGCCGCTGCCACCGGCGCAGGCTGCGGAGGAACTCGCCGCGATCGTCCGGTCGTCGCCGTTCGCCATCTTCAGCCTCGCCCTGGACGGCACCGTGCTGACGTGGAACTCCGGCACCGAGCAGCTGTACGGGATATCCGCCGCGCAGGCGATCGGCGCGAACTTCGGCGACATTCTGCCGGAGAGCATGACGTCGAACAGCACCTGGGCCGCCGAGGCGGCCCGGCGCGGCGAGTCAGTGATCAACAATGAGGTGCGGCGCACCCTGGCCGACGGCCGGGTGCTGGACCTCAGCGCCAGCATGTCCCCGATCTTCGCGGCGGACGGGACCGTGAAGAGCGCGGCCTTCGTCGTGATCGACGTGTCGCCGTTGCGGTCCGCGGAACGGCGCCTGGAGGAGTCGCTGAGCGAGCTGCAGGATTCCGTCTATCGCGATCACCTCACCGGCGTGGGCAGCCGTGAACTGCTGATCGAGCATCTCGCCTCGTTGCCGACCGACGCATGCGACATTGCGCTGGTCCTAGCCGATGTCGACGAGTTCCAGTACTTCAACCAGACGTTCGGGCACGGCACCGGTGACGCCGTGCTGCGGGCGCTGGTCGCCGTCCTGTCCGAGGTGATCGACGGTGACGATGTACTCGCCCGTACGGGCGGCGACGAGTTCGCCGTCGTCTCGGTGGGTAAGGGGCCGAATCGCGGCGTGGACCTGGCCCGAGCCATCACCGCGCGACTGTCCCGGCCCATCACGGTGGGCGACGCACGGCACGCGGTGACGGCCGGCATCGGGGTGGCGACGGCCTCGCGGCCGCTGCCCGGGCTGGCCGATTTCCTGCTGCGCCGCGCGGATATGGCGCAGTTCGAAGCCAAGTCGACCGGCCACGGCCTCTGGCGACGGTACGACGCCGAGATGGAATCAGCCCTGATGACGCGGACGCAGATAGAGGAACGGCTCCGGCACGCCGATGCGGTCGGCGGTGAGATGAGCCTGGCCTACCAGCCGCTGTGCGAGGTCGACAGCGGCGCGATCGTCGAGGTCGAGGCGCTGCTGCGGTGGGACGACCCGCAGCTCGGCCGGGTTTCGCCGGCCGAGTTCATTCCGGTCGCCGAGCAGAGCGGGCTGATCGTCTCGCTGGGCGAATGGGTGGTGCGAACGGCCTGCCGCGACATCGCGGACCTCACGGGCGCGCGCGGCCCGCTTCGGCTGAACGTCAACGTCTCGCCGCGGCAGCTGGCCGATTCCGGGTTCGCAAGCGTGGTGGCCGGCGCGCTCGCGGACAGCGGGCTCTCCGCCGACCGGCTCGTCCTGGAGATCACCGAGAGCGTCCTCGTCGGCTCCGGTGAGACGTTCAACGGTGAGCTGGAGCAGCTCCGGCAGATCGGCGTGGGCCTCGCCGTGGACGATTTCGGGACGGGGCACTCCTCGTTGGCACGGCTGCACGCCCTGCCGTTCACCACGCTGAAGGTCGACAAGTCGCTGATCGACGGCATCGGCGGGGCGCATGGCGGCGACGTGATCGTGGACGCCGTGATCGGTATGGCGCACGGACTGGAGATGTCCGTGGTCGCAGAAGGCGTGGAACACCAGCACCAGCTGGATCGGCTACAGGAACTCGGCTGCGACCTGATCCAGGGCTACCTGCTGCACCGGCCGCTGTCGCTCGGCCACCTGCGCGAGGTGCTGGAGCCCTGCGCGGCGCCCTCGAGCCGGTAGGCCGCAGGCCGCACGCGGGTGGCCCGCCGGCCGGCTAGAAGCTGCCGCCTCCGCCGCCGCTGAAGCCGCCACCACCACCGAAGCCACCGCCCCCACCGAAGCCACCACCGCCGAAGCCGCCGCCACCCCAGCCGCCCCCGTAGCCGCGTCCGCCGCCGAGCAGCGAGCCGAGCACGATCCCGCCGAGGATCCCGCCGGCGACGCCGCCCATGGACGATCGCCGGCCGTAGCCGCCGCCGGTCCAATCGTTCATGTCGTTCTGGGCCTCGTTGTAGGCCTGCCGGGCGAGTTCCGTCGCGCGCTGCGCCTCGGCCAGGGCCTGCTTCGCATCGGTCGCGGCCAGCGACTGGGCAGTGGCGAGATGACGCTGCGCCTCGGCGAGGCGGGTGCGCGCCGTACTGGCCACCGCGCCGCGCCGCGTGGAAATGAAGTCGTCCACCGCCGAGACCGTCGAGGACGCCGTGGTGAGCTCGTTGTCCAGCGCCGCCCGCGCGCGGGCTTCCCGCTGCTGCGCCGTGCGGGTGTCGGCCAGAATGTCGTCCAGCGCCAGATCTGCGTCATTGAGGGCCTTGAGCGACGTGAGCGGATCGCGGGCGGCGTCCGCCGTCTTCGAGGCGTTGACGGCGGCCTGGATGGCGGCGAGACGGTGCAGGATGTCGTCCCGCTGTCCGCCGACGCTGCCCTGCTTCAGCGCGGCACCGACGTCGGCCAGCTCCTTGACCACGGCGTCGCGCTCGGCCGTGAGCTTCGCGGCTGCCGCCGCCAGGTCGGTGTCGATACGGCCCACCGCATCGAGCAGCGTCGTCGCCTGCTGGACTGCCTCCTGGGCGGACCGCGCGGCGAGAACCGCTGCGCCGCTGTCGCTGTCGGCAGCCGGCTTTGTCGCCTCGCCGAGCGCCGTACGGGCGTACTCGAGGCGCTCGTTCGCCTGGTCCAGGTTTCCGGACACGGTCGCCAGCGCGGCCGCGGAATACGCGCCGGACAGGCGTTGCAGCGTGCTGGCAGCCTGCGGCAGCCGCGCCGACTGGGCGTCGATCTGGCCCGGCAACGCTGTCAGTACCTCGGGCAGCCGCGCGGCGAGATTGCGCAGCTGCTCGAACTTCTCGGTCTGGGCGGCGAGCCCGTTCATCGCCTGAGTGCACAGCTCGATGATCTCGGCCATCCACTTTCGACGGACGTCTTCCGATTCGGGGATCTCGTCATCGATCTCCTGTCGCCGCTGAAACGCCTTGGTGAGCTTGGCCTTTGCGGCGTCGTGCGCCGCGCGGAACTCCGCTGTGGCCTGTTCGCCGAACTCGGCTTCGGCCAATTGCAGTTCGCTGTCGGACGACTGCACGGCGTTGTCGGTCTGGATGAGTGCGTTGACGCTCCGCTGCGAGAGCTGCTCGTACGGCTCCGGGGGCGGTCCCGCGTTCTTCTTCGCCTCGGCCGCGGCGGCCCTCTTCCGCTTCGAGGACCGGTACCACAGGAAACCGGCGACGGCGACGGCCAGGATCACCAGCAGCCAGAGCCAGGCGAGGCTGCCGGACGACGAGCCGTTGGAGGTGGCGCTGCCGCCCGACCCGGCCGCATTGCCGAGTGCGGCGGCCGCCGCAACGATGGCGCCGGACCAGTCACCGGACTTCCCGGTGGCGAGCGGCCCCTGGAGGGCGCTGTCGATCGCCGCCTGCGAGACCGGGAAATCGCGCACGTAGTAGCCCTGGCGCAGTTCGGACGGCGAGATCACCCAGAGCATGTCGCGGCTGCCCAGGTTCGACGCCTGGAACGACTGCTGCGCCCAGTCCGCTACGGGGGTGCCGTCGAAACTGTCGATCAGCACCACGAACAGGCCGATGTTCGACTTGGCACGCAGGTCGTCCAGCGCCGACTGCGCCGCTGCCGTATCGGCTCCGGCTCCGGCGAGATCGTCGATCTGCTTCGTGCCCACATCGACCGGGGCGCTGCGGGCGTACCGGGCGTCAACAGCGTGTATGACGCTCCCCGCGGCGGAGCCGTGGGCCGACGCCGCGACGGCGATGCCGCTGGGCGCCGGGCCCGCCATGGCCGGCTGCGCGACCGCCAGCGCCGCGGCGCCCGCCAGGGCGACGGCTGCGATCCAAGTTCCTCGGCGCATGGGTGGGCTCCTCATCATGGCGTCAGTCGCGGTGTCACGGCAGCCTGGCCGTGCACACTCCAGTCTGCCGGATAACGATGCGAGAACGCTGAGAGTGCCCGGCCGCGACTTCGGCACGGGGACCGGCCACGGCTCCCGCCCCGCATCGACGTCCGCATCGTGGGCGGCTGGGGCGTGAGCGTCGACCCCGCCCGGCCGGTTACCAGGTCAGCAGCTCTTCCTCGGGGAGCGGGTCGAACCACACCCGCCCGCGACCCGCGCGTCAGCGCGCACGCGGCGTCATACCCGGCGGGAATAGGGCGGGCGTGGGCGCCGTTGCATCCGACGAAAGTTGAGTCTGCGCGACTCAGGTTTGCTATGCTGGGGTGAGTCGGAACGGCACACGGCGGCGGCGGGCGAAGTGAGCCCGGTCGAGGCGTGCGCATCGCCGCGCGATTGCGCCGGACGTCCCGCACCAGTGCAGTTCACGTGCAGTTCATCGAGACGACAGAGCAGTATCAAGGCATTTCTAGGAGGACACATGTCGCGTGCCGTTGGAATCGACCTGGGGACCACCAACTCCGTGGTCTCCGTGCTGGAAGGTGGCGAGCCCACCGTGATCGCGAACGCTGAAGGCGCCCGCACCACGCCGTCCATCGTGGCCTTCGCCAAGAACGGCGAGGTGCTGGTCGGGGAGGTCGCCAAGCGGCAGGCCGTCACCAACGTGGATCGGACGATCCGCTCGGTGAAGCGCCATATGGGCACCACCTGGTCCGTCGATATCGACGGCAAGAAGTACACCCCGCAGGAGATCAGCGCCCGCATCCTGGGCAAGCTCAAGCGCGACGCGGAGGCCTACCTGGGCGAGACCGTGTCCGATGCGGTCGTCACCGTGCCGGCGTACTTCTCCGACGCCCAGCGACAGGCCACCAAGGAGGCCGGCGAGATCGCGGGTCTCAACGTGCTGCGCATCGTCAACGAGCCCACCGCGGCCGCGCTGGCCTACGGCCTGGACAAGGGCGACAAGGAGCAGACGATCCTGGTCTTCGACCTGGGCGGCGGCACCTTCGACGTGTCGCTGCTGGAGATCGGTGACGGCGTCGTCGAGGTGAAGGCCACCAACGGCGACAACAACCTGGGCGGTGACGACTGGGACAACCGCGTCGTCGATCACCTGGTGGAGAAGTTCAAGGCGGCGCACGGCATCGACCTGACCAAGGACAAAATGGCCATGCAGCGCATCCGCGAGGCGGCGGAGAAGGCCAAGATCGAATTGTCGTCGTCGCAGCAGACGTCGATCAACCTGCCGTACATCACGGTCGATTCGGAGAAGAACCCGCTGTTCCTGGACGAGTCGCTGTCGCGCTCCGAGTTCCAGAAGATCACCTCGGACCTGCTCGACCGCTGCCGTAATCCGTTCCACCAGGTGATCAAGGACGCCGGAATCGCCGTGTCCGCGATCGACCACGTGGTGCTGGTCGGCGGATCGACCCGGATGCCGGCCGTCACCGATCTGGTGAAGGAGCTCACCGGCGGGCGCGAGCCGAACAAGGGCGTGAACCCGGACGAGGTCGTCGCCGTGGGCGCCGCGCTGCAGGCAGGTGTGCTCAAGGGTGAGGTGAAGGACGTTCTGCTGCTGGACGTCACCCCGCTGTCGCTCGGCATCGAGACCAAGGGCGGTGTGATGACGAAGCTCATCGAGCGGAACACCACGATCCCGACCAAGCGCTCGGAGATCTTCACCACCGCCGAGGACAACCAGCCGTCGGTGCAGATCCAGGTGTTCCAAGGTGAGCGCGACATCGCCGCCTACAACAAGAAACTCGGCATGTTCGAGCTCACCGGGCTGCCGCCGGCGCCGCGCAACGTGCCGCAGATCGAGGTCACCTTCGACATCGACGCGAACGGCATCGTGCACGTCTCCGCGAAGGATCTGGGCACCGGCAAGGAACAGTCGATGACGATCACCGGCGGCAGCGCGCTGCCGAAGGACGAGATCGACCGGATGATGCGCGAAGCCGAGGAGCACGCCGAGGAGGACAAGGCCCGCCGCGAGGAGGCCGAGGTCCGCAACCAGGCCGAAGGGCTCGTGTTCCAGACCGAGAAGTTCCTGAAGGACAACGACGAGAAGCTGCCCGACGAGCCGAAGGAGCGGGTCAAGGCGTCGATCGTCAAGGTGAACGAGGCGCTCAAGGGTACGGACATCGCCGCGGTGAAGACCGCGGTCGAGGAGCTCGCCAACGAGTCGCAGCAGCTGGGTTCGGCGCTGTACGCCAACACGCAGGGCTCGGGCGACGCCGCCGGGGCCGACGGGTTCACGACCGCGGGCGCGGCCGGCATGGACGGCGACGGTGCCGGCACGGCCGGATCCGCCGATGACGACATCGTGGACGCCGAAATCGTGGAGGACGAGCCGAAGTGACGAAGTTCGGGCAGGGCGACGGCCGCGGCGGTGCGCGGCCGGGCCCCTTTTCGGGACAGTCGAGTCCGGGACGGCCGACCGATCCGGACCGGGAGGAGCGCATCTCTGTGAAGGACAACCGGCGCATCGACCCGAAGACCGGGACCGTGCGGCAGCCGGCCGAAGGCGGATCGGGCCCCGCAGGCGGGCCAGCCGCCGCAGGCGCGGACGGCGTCATGCCCGGTCGGTCGGGCGAGACCGCCGGCGATGCGGGCGATCTCGCAGCTGCGCTTGCCGCCGCGCAGGGGCAGGTCGCCGAACGCACGGCCGACCTGCAGCGCATCACGGCCGAGTACGCCAACTACCGCAAGCGTGCGGACCGCGACAAGCAGGCCGCGGCCGTGGCCGGTAAGGCGACGGTGATGAGTGAGCTGCTCTCGGTGCTGGACGACCTCGACCGAGCCGAGGAGCACGGTGACCTGACCGGCGGCTTCAAGAACGTCGCGGACAAACTGACCGGCATCCTGCAGCGGGCGGGCCTGGAGCACTACGGCGCGCCCGGCGACGAGTTCGACCCGGTGATCCACGAGGCGGTTCAGTTCGCAACGTCGGCGGAGGTCGATCACCCAACAGTGACGACGGTGCTGCGGCTGGGCTACCTGTTCGACGAGCGGGTGCTGCGGCCCGCAGTCGTCGTGGTGACCGGGCCGGAGCACGAGGCGGACGGCCCGAACAGTGGCGCCGACAGCGATGCCGCGGATGGCGGTGCCGAGGACGCCGGTACCGGTGATGACGGCGCCGCGGATCGCGACGAGGCCGCCGAGTAACGACCGCAGCGGCAGGGAGGAGGGACGCGGGTGAGCGAACGGGATTACTTCGAGAAGGACTACTACGCCGAACTGGGCGTGACGAAGAACGCGACGGCGGCGGAGATCAAGAAGGCCTACCGCAAGCTCGCTCGCGACCTCCATCCGGACAAGAACCCCGGCAACAAGCAGGCCGAGGAGAAGTTCAAGTCGGTGTCCGAGGCGTACGACGTGCTGTCCGACGACACTCGCCGGAAGGAATACGACAACGCCCGGGACATGATGTCCACCGGCGCGTTCCGGGGATTCCCCGGCGCGGCGGGCGGCGCGCATCGCGGCGGCGCGAGCAGCTTCGATCTCTCCGATCTGCTGCGCGGGGCGGGTGGCGGCTCGGCGGACGGCGGACTGGGCGACCTGTTCGGCAACCTGTTCGGCCGGCGCGGCGGCGGGACCCGAGCGGCCCGAGGTCGGCGCGGCGCGGATATCGAGACGCAGGCGGCCCTGTCGTTCCGCGATGCCGTGCTGGGCACCACCATCTCGCTGCGGCTGACCGAGCAGACCACCTGCCCGACCTGCCACGGCAGCGGCGCGGCGCCGGGCACGTCGCCGCGCACCTGCTCGGTGTGCGGCGGCTCCGGCTTGACCTCTCGCAACGAGGGATCGTTCGCGTTCTCCGAGCCGTGCGCCGCGTGCCACGGCACCGGCAGCATCATCGACACCCCGTGCCCCACCTGCCACGGCAGCCGGACGGTGATCGCTCCGCGCACCGTGCACGCACGCATCCCGGCGGGCGTCTCCGACGGACAACGCATCCGCTTGGCCGGCAAGGGCGAACCGGGCGTGGGCGCGGGCGGCGCCGGCGACCTGTTCGTGGTCGTGCGCGTGAAGAAGGACGCAATCTTCGGGCGGTCCGGCGACAATCTGACGATCACCGTGCCGGTGTCGTTCACCGAAGCGGCGTTGGGCACGACGATCACCGTGCCGACGCTGGACACTCCGGTGTCGCTGAAGGTGGCGGCGGGCACCTCGTCCGGTCGCAAGCTGCGCGTCAAGGGCAAGGGCGTGCGCCGGGCGAACGGCCACACCGGTGACCTCATCGTCACGGTGGAAGTGGCGGTGCCGAGTAAGCTCTCGCAGGCGGCCCGGGAGGCGCTCGAGGCGTTCGCGGCCACGCAGACCGCCGATCCGCGGCCGGAGATCACCGCCGCGGTGGCGCAGGCCTCGCCGGCGGGCGCGTCCGGAAGCAGGGCAGGGTCATGACGGCAGATCGCAGGCGGTACGAACCGGCCGACGGGCGGCCGATCCATCAAGTGCGATCGGACGGCCGCATCGTCGGCGAAATCCGCATCGACACACCGATTTTCGTCATCTCGGTGGCGGCGGATCTCGCCGGCATGCACGCGCAGACGCTGCGGTCCTACGACCGCGAAGGCCTGGTGTCGCCGCGCCGCACGTCGGGTGGCGGGCGGCGGTATTCGCCGCGAGACATCGAACGGCTGCAGCAGGTGCAGCAGCTTTCGCAGGACGAAGGTGTGAACCGGGCCGGCATCCGCCGCATCATGGACCTGGAGAACGAGGTCGACGCACTGCGCTCCCAGGTGGAGGAGATCGCCGCGGAGCTGGATGCGGCCCGCGCGGCGCTCGCCGCAGGGCCGCGTCATGCCGGTGCTGCAGGGGCGCCCTCTGACGCGCATGGCGTAGTCGCTACCGCCGCCGCTGTCCGTAGCGACGCCGTGGTGCCCTGGCGATCGCACACCACGACGATCGTCACCTGGCGGCCCGGGAGGTAGTGACGAGCCCCGCCCGTCAGTCTCAACGGTCAGCTGCGAATCAGATTATCTGATACCGTTGGTTTCATGCGCAGTATCACGGCGACAGAAGCATCTCGGAACTTCTCGGCTCTACTCGACTCCGTCGAGCAGGGCGAGATCGTGACGGTGACTCGGGGCGGACGGGCAGTCGCGGAGTTGGTGCCGCCGACCCGGCGAACCGGTCGTGATCTACGTGAAGCATTGGAGACGACCACCCCGCCGGATGACTCGTTCGCGGACGATATCCGCGCCGCTGTCGGTCTTCTCGATGACGAAGCAGCGGGCGCATGGCGCGATCGCTGATCGTTGACACCACTGTTCTCATCGCGTACGAGCGTGGCGACTTCGATCGGGCGTCCGTTGACGACGACGATCTTGCGATCGCCGCCGTCACGGTCGCGGAGTATCGGGTCGGCATCGAACTTGCGGACTCCGTAGAACGTGCCGCGGAACGGCGCCGGGCGCTCGAGGCCATCCGGCACGCGATCCCGGCACTGGTGTACACGGAGTCGACGGCACTCCATCACGCACGGCTGCTCGCGCATGTCCGCAGAACGGGACGGAGGCGCGGGGCGCACGACCTCATCATTGCCGCGCACGCCGCGGAGACTGGCCGTACGGTGCTCAGTCACGACGCCGCCGCCCGGTTCGGCGATCTGCCAGGGGTGGTCGCCGCCGACCCGTCGTAGCCGTGCAGCGCCACCCGGCCGTCGTCCCTGCGCAGGCGGGGATCATCCTGGGGGAGCGGTTTCGATTCCCGCCACCTCCACGTCGTCCCCGCGCAGGCAGGGGCGATCCCGGTGCGGCTTGCCGCCGAGTGAGCGCTGTGCGCTCGGCTGCGGCACACTCGACACCATGCCGGAGCTACCGGAGATCGCGGCGCTCGCCGCGTTTGTTACCGACCACGCCGCGGGCCGCCGGATCACCGCGGTGCAGGTGGCCGCGCTCAACGTGATGACGACATTCGAACCGCCCGCATCCGTCCTGGTGGGTCGGACCATCGCCGGCGCGACCAGGCACGGCAAATTCCTGGACGTCGTCACCACCGGCAGGGAGCCGCCGGAACTGCACCTGGTACTCCACTTCGCACGTGCTGGCTGGCTGCGCTGGTCGGACGCGCTGCCGGACACACGGCTGAAGCTGGGCGGGCCGATCGCGCTCCGCATCGCGCTGTCCGACGGCAGCGGGTTCGACGTCACCGAAGCCGGCACGAAGAAATCAGTGACGGCCGCCGTGGTCGCGCGCCCCGACGATGTGCCGGGGATCGCGCGCCTCGGGCCCGACGCGCTCGGCCCCGATGGTGCCGGCCTCCACGCCGCGGGCCTTGCCCGGATCCTGGCTGGCACCAATGGGCGACTGAAGACGGTACTGACCGATCAGTCGGCGATCGCCGGGATCGGAAACGCCTACTCCGACGAGATCCTGCACGCCGCAAGGCTTTCCCCGTTCGCCACCGCGAACACACTCGACGCCGACGCCGTGCGAAGGCTCGCCGACGCCATCGGCGATGTGCTGGCCGACGCCGTGCGCCGCAGTATCGGGGCGCAGGTCGCGCGCCTCAAGGGCGAGAAGCGCAGCGGCCTACGGGTACATGGGCGCACGGGTCTGCCGTGCCCGGTGTGTGGCGACACCGTCGCAGAGGTCGCCTACGTGGACCGCTCGTTCCAGTACTGCCCGACCTGCCAGACCGGCGGTCGCCGACTGGCCGATCGACGGCTCTCCCGGCTGCTGCGGTGACGCGATGCGCCCCGGCGCGGTCCACCGCACGTCGGTGACCAGCACGGGGCGGCGTCATGCGGGTTGTGCATTGACCTGGCGCCCGGTGGGGTGACACCCTGCCGGGAAAGCTATACCCAGCAGAAGTTGAGTGGAATAGACTCAACTCTGGCACGTTATGAACCGGTAGCCGCGTGATCTGCCGAACGAGGGGACCCGTATGAACACCGACATCCTGACCACGAAGAGCCGCGAAGTACTGGCTGCCGCGATCCAGGCAGCCACCAAGGCCGGGAATGCGACCGTCGAGCCCGTGCACCTGCTGATCGCGCTGCTCGGCGCGGACGGCTCCACGGCGCCCGGCCTGCTGCGCGCGGTCGGTGCGGATCCGTCGGCGATCGGAACCCAGGCGGCGTCCCTGCTGCAGGGCCTGCCCAGCGCCGCAGGCGCCACCGTCGCGCAGCCGCAGCTGGCGCGCGCCGTCGCCAACATCATCACCAACGCGCAGGAGATCATGTCCGCCGGCGGTGACGAATTCCTGTCCACCGAGCATCTGCTGGCCGCGCTGGCCAAATCCGGCACCGACGCGGGCAGGCTGCTCACCGACAGCGGTGCCACGGCGGACGCCCTGATCGCGGCGTTCCCGCAGATCCGTGGCGGCGATCGCAAGATCACCAGCCAGGACCCGGAGGACACCTACCAGGCGCTGGCCAAGTACGGCAACGATCTGACCGAAGCCGCCCGTGAGGGCAAGATCGATCCGGTGATCGGCCGCGACGCCGAGATCCGGCGCGTGGTACAGGTTCTCAGCAGGCGCACCAAGAACAATCCGGTACTGATCGGCGAGCCCGGTGTCGGCAAGACCGCCGTGGTGGAAGGCCTCGCACAGCGCATCGTCGCCGGCGACGTGCCCGAATCGCTGCGCGGGAAGCGCCTGGTCGCGCTGGATCTCGGATCGATGATCGCCGGCGCCAAGTATCGCGGCGAGTTCGAGGAGCGGCTCAAGGCCGTGCTGGAGGAGATCAAGGGCGCCGGCGGCGAGATCATCACCTTCATCGACGAGCTGCACACCGTCGTGGGCGCGGGCGCTACCGGCGAGGGTGCGATGGACGCCGGCAACATGCTCAAACCCATGCTGGCCCGCGGCGAACTGCGCATGGTCGGCGCCACGACGCTGGACGAATTCCGCGAGCACATCGAGAAGGACCCTGCCCTGGAGCGCCGTTTCCAGCAGGTCTTCGTCGGCGAGCCCAGCGTGGAAGACACCATCGCCATCCTGCGCGGCATCAAGGAACGCTACGAGGCGCACCACGGTGTGCGCATCGCCGACTCCGCACTGGTCGCCGCAGCGTCCCTGTCCGATCGGTACATCACCAGCCGATTCCTGCCGGACAAGGCGATCGACCTGATCGATGAGGCGGCTTCGCGGCTGCGTATGGAGATCGACTCGCGGCCGGTCGAGATCGACGAGCTGCAGCGGAGTGTCGATCGCATGAAGATGGAAGAGCTCGCCCTGGCGAAGGAGTCGGACGAGGCGAGCGTCGATCGGCTGGCCAAGCTGCGGCGCGACCTTGCCGACCGATCCGAACAACTCGCCGCCCTGACCGCGCGATGGGAGCGGGAGAAGTCCGGCCTCAACCGCGTCGGCGAGCTGAAGAAGCAGCTCGACGAGCTGCGGGTGCAGGCCGACCGCGCCCAGCGCGACGGCGATCTGGGCCGGGCGTCGGAGCTGCTGTACGGCGAGATCCCCGCGCTGGAAAAGGAACTCGCCGACGCCACCGCCGCCGAACGGCGCGACGACGAGACGCAGGAGGCCATGGTCTCCGAGGAGGTGACGCCGGACGACATCGCCGTGGTCATCTCCGCGTGGACCGGCATTCCCGCCGGCCGGCTGCTCGAGGGCGAGACGCAGAAGCTGCTGCGCATGGAAGAGGAACTGGAACGGCGCGTCGTCGGCCAGCACCAGGCCGTCACCGTTGTCGCCGACGCGGTGCGGCGTGCGCGGGCCGGCATCTCCGACCCGGACCGGCCCACCGGATCGTTCCTGTTCATCGGCCCCACCGGTGTGGGCAAGACCGAACTCGCCAAGGCGCTCGCCGACTTCCTGTTCGACGACGTGCACGCCATGGTGCGCGTCGACATGAGCGAGTACTCCGAGAAGCACTCCGTGGCAAGGCTTGTCGGTGCGCCTCCGGGCTATGTGGGACACGAGGAGGGTGGCCAGCTCACCGAGGCGGTGCGCCGCCGCCCGTACACCGTGATCCTTCTCGACGAGGTGGAGAAGGCGCACCCGGACGTGTTCGACATCCTGTTGCAGGTGCTGGACGACGGCCGGCTTACCGACGGCCAGGGGCGGACGGTGGACTTCCGGAACACGCTGCTCATTCTCACCTCGAACCTGGGATCGGTGGCGCTGATGGACACCACCGTTCCGGCGGAGGAGCGCAAGGACGCAGTGATGAACGCGGTCCGGACGGCGTTCAAGCCGGAGTTCCTGAACCGGCTCGACGACATCGTGTTCTTCGAACCGCTCGGTCCCGAGCAGTTGGCCAGGATCGTCGGCATCCAGGTGGACACCCTGGCGAAGCGGCTGGCGGCGCGCCGGCTCACCCTCGAGGTCACCGAGGCCGCTCGCGACTGGTTGGCGCTGGCCGGATACGACCCGCTGTACGGGGCGCGACCGCTGCGCAGGCTCGTTCAGTCCGCCATCGGCGATCAACTGGCGCGCCAGCTCCTGTCCGGGTCGTTGGTCGACGGGGATGTGGTGCTCGTCGACGTGTCGCCCGACGATCCGTCATCTCTGTCGATCACCAAGGCCGGGTCCGCGTGACGAACCGGATCGGCGCTGCCCGGGTATGACGCCGCAGCGGTGATGGCCGCGCGCTACCCAGCCGCGCGCTACCCAGCCGCGACCTGGTCGGATCCGGCGTCGGATTCGCGCTCCGGCTCGTGGCCGAAGTCGCGGCGGTCGAGTTCCGCGCGATCGGCGTCACTCGGACCCAGGATCACGACCGGCTCAGGGCCGGACATGATCGGAGCGTCGTTCGGGCTGGTGACGCGCCGCTGTTGCTTCCGGGATCGCTTCGCCCTGATCAGCGCCGCGTCCGCCGCGTCCACCAGCTGCCACAGTGACCGCAGCCGGTGTGGCGCCGCCACCGCCGAACCGATCGACACCGACAGCGGCAGCGGCAACAGCGCCGCCGCGCGCTTCACCTTGCTGGTCAGGGCGCTCGGCCGCATCGACGGTGCCAGCACCACGAATTCGTCGCCGCCCGTCCGGCACACAACTGTGTCGGGGCTCGTTACGGTGCGCAGCGTTGCCGCCAGCCGGATCAGCGCGTCGTCGCCTGCCGCGTGCCCGTAGGTGTCGTTGATGCCCTTGAAGTCGTCCACGTCCAGGGCCAGCACGGTCAACTGCTGAGCGCGGGACAGTGTCTCGAAGCCGAGTTCGAGGCCGTGCCGGTTGGCCAGACCGGTGAGCGGATCGGTGACCGACCAGCGATGCAGATCCGCGGCAGCCGCCCGATTGCGGGCCTGCAGGAAGAAGATGAGTTCGGTCGAGCCGATCAGGATGGCCGCGGCGAACAGCGAGAGCGCCACCGTGGGCAGCGTCGGCCCGGGAATGGCCGCCGTCACGCAGATCCCGATCGTCACGGCGTGGTGAGCCACGAGCGGCCGGCGGCCGAAGTGCTGCGCGACCATCAGCCCGGTGAGCAACGCCGGCAGTACAGCCACCAGGCGGGCCGCGGTATCGTCCAGCGCCGCGGCGGTCACCAGCACCACCAGATCGGAGCCGATCACCCCGACCGTCCACCGGAAGCGGTCGACCAGCGGCCCCACGCCGATCACGATCACCCCGATGATCAGGCACATCATCATGATCGTCATATAGAGCTGGCCGACGACGCTGTTGGCCGGCGCCGTGCTGCGCACGAATCCGGACAGTACGCCCAGCAGGCCGAGGGCCGCCAGGATCCAGCCGGGCAGCGGTCCCGCGGTGGACGCGGTCTCCACCTCCGGTTGCGCCACCGCTGCCTGCTGCGGGGCAGGCGCCAGCGGCGGCCGAACCTTCTTGGACCGGTCCAGGTCACCGCGGCAGACCCGGTCGCGCCCGGTCGTCTTCGCGCGGTACATGGCCTTGTCGGCGGCGTCGAGGATCTGCCACAGCGCGTCGCGGCCGACGCAGGCGTCCATCGGCGCGTCGATGATCCCGATGCTGACCGTGACGCGCGGCTCGTTCGTCTCTGCGAGCGCCGCGCGGAACGCCTGGGCGACCGGTTCCGCAGGCCCGTGCACCAGCGCGACCAGTTCCTCGCCACCGGTGCGCGCGACCAGGCTGCCGGGCCCCGCCGTTTGCCGCAGGACCGCGCACACGAGTCGCAGCACATCGTCACCCGCCGGGTGGCCGTAGGTGTCGTTGAACCACTTGAAGTGATCGATGTCGAGGCTCAGCACGCCGATGGTGCCGTCGCTGCGTACGTGGGCGCACATGTCGGCGAACCCGTCGGCCAGGCCGCGCCGGTTGAGCACCTCGGTGAGCTTGTCGGTGAGCGCCAGGCGCCTCAGGTCGGCGATGTGGCGCGTCGTGGTGGCACTGATGCGCCGCGCCATGACGGAACCCGTCACCAGCACGCCGACGGCGACACCCACTTCGATGATCTGGTTCCACACGCCGCGGTCGCCCGGGGCCAGCAGGAGCATGGCCGTGGCGATTCCGGAGGCGATCGTCAGTTGGGTGTAGAAGATCAGGCCGGCCAGGCTCGATGCGGCGATCATGGTGGGCAGGATCAGCAGCGCTACCAGTGCGCGGGCGTCCGTGGGCGACTGCGCCGACGTCTGGAGCAGCGGCGGCACGAGATCCATCAGGGCCAGGCCGGCGATGGCCGCGGTCCGGGTCCGCGCTCTCGATGAGGACAGCAGGACCGCTGCGGTGCCGGCGACGGCCAGCGTGAGCAGCACGGTGACGGCGATCGCCGCACCCGGGGCGTTCTGCGACCGGCCCCGTTCCACAGCGGCAAGCAGCGCGAGGACGGCCACGAATGCCAGTGCCCAGGAAACGAGAACGGCGGGGTGCGGAGCGCGGAGAGCGGCATCGACCGGATCGTCGACCCGCGTTCCGTGCGCGCGAAGCGCCACCGCTATCACCTCTTTCGCCTGCGGCGCCCCCCGGCCCGTGGGCGTTCACGGGCATCCGGCCGCCAGGCCATTTCACCCATAGTCGTCAAATAACCGCGAAACGTTACCAATAATGTCCATTCGTTTGCGGGATTCCGTGCCGGCTCACCGGTGGCTGCTCGTCGCGGCCGGATGCCACTATGGGGATATGACGCCCCCCGCCGACCATGTCGGCACGCCCCTGCCGCACGACCGATTCCGTCCGGCCGCTCGCGCGGCGATCGCCCCGTTCTACGTGATGAAGGTGTGGGCCGCGGCGGCGGAGCGTGCGGCGCGGGGCGAGCCGGTCTTCAACCTGGCGGCGGGGCAGCCGTCCACCCCGGCGCCGCAGCCCGTGCTCGCCGCGGCACACCGCGCCCTCGACACCCAGATCCTCGGATACACCGAGGCACCGGGGATCGCGCCGCTGCGCGATGCGATCGCGGGCCACTATCGGCGTCGATATTCGCTGGACGTGGATGCCGCCCATGTTGTCGTCACGACGGGCTCGTCCGGCGGGTTCGTGCTCGCGTTTCTGGCCGCTTTCGATCCGGGCGCGCGGGTCGGCCTCGCCAGGCCCGGCTACCCCGCGTACCGCAACATCCTTCAGGCGCTGGGTTGCGAGGTGGTCGACCTGCCGTGCGGGCCCGAGACCCGTTTCCAGCCGACGGTCGCCATGCTGGAGGGGCTCGACCTGGACGGGTTGATCCTGGCCAGCCCGGCCAACCCCACCGGCACCATGGTGACGCCGGGCGAACTCGCGGGGCTTGCGGCGTTCTGCGCCGCGCGCGGCATCCGGTTGATATCCGACGAGATCTACCACGGCATCACCTACGGCGGTGCGCACGGAGCGCCCGCGTGCGCATGGTCGACGGACCGCGGTGGCATCGTGGTCAACTCGTTCTCCAAGTACTTCTCCATGACGGGCTGGCGCATCGGCTGGCTGCTGGTGCCCGACGACCTGGTGGATGCGGTGGACGCGATCGCCGGCAATCTGGCCATCTGCCCCCCGGCGCCCTCGCAATACGCCGCTATCGCCGCCTTCGACGCCTACGGCGAATGTGATGGGCACGTGCAGCGCTACGCGGCCAACCGCCGCCTGATGATCGACGGACTCGCTGCGCTGGGCATCACCAAGTTGGCGCCGGCCGACGGCGCGTTCTACCTCTATGCCGACGTGTCGCACCTGACCGACGATTCGCAGGCGCTGTGCTGGGACCTGTTGGCCCGGGTCGGTGTGGCGTCGGCACCCGGCCTCGATTTCGACCCGGTGGACGGCCGCCGTTACCTGCGCTTCTCGTTCGCCGGGGACTCCGAGACACTCGAAGGCGCGCTGGAGGCGCTCGGCCGGTATCTCGCGACGGGGTGAGGGCGAACGATGACGGATGCGCGCCAGGATGACGTCATGGTAGTGTCATCACTGACGTCGAATGACATCACGGACACCGTGCTCGCAACGACGGGTATGACGCACCATCGGGCGAGACCCGCTCCGGGCGCCCTTCGCGCGAAAGGACGAGGCGCATGAACAAATTCTTCATGATCGTCGGCATCATCGTGGTCGCCTGGATCGCCCTCGGCCTGATCGGCTGGCTGGTCGGCTTCTTGGTGAAGACGGTCTTCTGGGTGGCCGTCGTCGCCGGCATCGCCTATATCGTGGCGACGTTCGTGGCGAAGAAGCAGCGCCGGAACGTTTAGCGAAGCGGCACCCCGAGTGCCGCGAGCGCCGAGCGCAGCGGACCCGCGCCGCGGAACACGATGCCGCGGATCCCGGCGGCGTCCGCGCCCGCGATGTTCTCGGGCAGGTCATCGGTGAACGCCACCCGGCCGGCCGGGGCGGCCAGGTCGCGCAGCAGATGGGCGAAGATCCCCGCATCCGGCTTGATCAGCCCGATCTCGCCGGAGATGACGATCCGGTCGAACAGGCGAGCCCACTCCTGGCGGCGCACATACTCGCCCATGGATACGGGCGCGTTGGACAGCACCGCCAGCCGGATGCCGGTGCCACGCAGCTCGCCGAACAGATCGATGATCGCCGGCTCGGTGCGCGACCAGATCTGGACGTCCATGGCGGTGAGCTCTGCTGCGGCGGCCGAGTCCGGTTCCGGCGCCCCGCTGGCGGCGGCCACTGCCGACCAGTACCGGACGGGATCGGAGTGCAGGTCGTAGTCGCGGCGCGGGGCGTTGTAGGCTGCGCGGAACGCGGCCGGCGTGACGGTCGCTGGAACCCCCATGCGTCGGGCCAGCCCCGGCAGTCCGCCGGTCTGGTACAGCACCACGTTGCCGAGGTCGAAGACCATCCACTCGATCGGACCGGTCTCGCCTGAGCCTCGGGTGGGGGCGTCGTTCACGGTGTCGTCATATTCGGGGCGTCGTCATACGGGTACGGCACCGCACCATTCTCGCATCGGCGCATTCTCGCATCGCCGCGCGGCGGTTCGACGCGACCACCCGGGCGGCGCCCGGGTGGCACCAGGCGCGACGCTGGCACGTAAGTTCACTGCCATGACGGATTTCGCTGCGCGCATCGACGCGAAGACCCCGGCAGACCTGCGTGCGGCGGGCAGTCGCAAGTGGACGGTGCCCGCGGAGGGCGAGATCGGCGCGTTCATCGCCGAGATGGACTTCGGCGTGGCCGAGCCGGTGGCCGCCGCGGTGCACGGCCTGCTCGACGCCGGCAACACCGGCTATGTGCCGCTGTGGATGGAGGCCGAGTTCGCCGCCTCCTGCGCCGATTTCCAGCGCGATCTGTTCGGCTGGCAGGTGGACCCGGCGAACGTGCACTCGGTGAGCGATGTGCTCAAGGTGATGGAAGTCGCGCTGGACTACTACGTCCGCCCCGGCGGCGCCGTCATCCTGCCCACGCCTGCCTACATGCCGTTCTTCGAAGTGCCGCCCGCGCACGGCAGGCAGATCATCGAGGTGCCGTGCCATAACGACAATGGCTACTACACCCTGGATCTCGACGGCATCGACGCTGCCTTTCGCGCCGGCGGGGAGCTGCTGGTGCTGTGCAACCCGCACAACCCGGTCGGCCGGGTGCTGGGCCGCGCCGAGCTGGGGGCGGTGTGCGAGATCGTCGAGCGACACGGCGGCCGGGTGTTCTCCGACGAAATCCACGCCCCGCTCACCTACCCGGATTCCCCGCCGCACATCCCTTACGCCTCGATCAGCGACGCCGCCGCCTCGCATACCATCACGGCGACATCCGCATCCAAGGCGTTCAATCTGCCCGGATTCAAATGTGCCGCCGCGATCGTGTCCAACGCCCGCGACGCCCAGATCTGGCGCACCCTGCCCGGCGTGGTCACCCACAGCGCCGCCACCGTCGGCGTGGCCGCGAACATCGCCGCCTACCGCGACGGCGGGCCGTACCTGGCGGACGTGCGGGACTATCTGGCGGGCAACCGCGCCCTGTTCACCGAGCTGGTCGCCACCGAGCTGCCGGATGTGGTGGTGCGTCCGCCGGACGGCAGCTACCTAACCTGGCTGGATTTCCGCGGGTGCGGACTCGGCGAGTCCGCGGGCGAATGGGTGCACCGCCACGCCGGAGTCGTGCTGAACGAAGGCGCCACGTTCGGCGCGCCGGGGGCGGGCTTCGCGCGGCTCAACCTGGCGACGCCGCGACCGATCCTGGCCGAGATCGTGCAGCGCATCGCGGGTGCGCTGGCGCGCCGCTGACGCCTGCCGGGCGATCACCCGGCGAGTTTCGGCAGGTCCTCCACGCCGGCCGGGTCCGTCGCGGAGCGCCCGCCGGACTCCACCACGAACATGGCCGACAGCATCAGGGCCCCACCCACCACGACGCGCCAGGTGAGCGGCTCGCCGATCATGGTGATGGCGAGCAGCGCCGCCCATACCGGCTCCGTCGACATGACGATGGCAGCCCGGGAGGCCGACATCTGTGACTGCGCCCAGGTCTGCACCAGCATCGCGATGCCGCCGGACACCACGGCCAAATACACCAGGATCAGCCATCCGCCCGCCGAGCCGGGGGTGGCATATCCGCCGGGCGCGGCCGCGACGACGCACACCAGCGCGACCACCACCACCTGCACCACCGAGAGTCCGAGCGCGTCGCGGGACCGTGACCACGCGCCCAGGGCCAGGATGTGCAGCGCGTAGATCAACGCGGACCCGAGCGTCAGCCATTCGCCCAGGCCGAGCGAGACACCTTGCAGCGCAAGGATGCCCAGCCCGACGATTGCCATCGTGGACGCCACCCAGACCCGCAATCCCACCCGGGTGCGCAGCAGCACCGCGGCGCACAGCGGGGTGAAGACCACGTACAAGCCGGTGATGAACCCCGACACGGTGGCGGCCGTGTGCGCCAGCCCGACGGTCTGCAGGATCTGCGCCGTGCCGAACATGGCCCCGAGCACGACGCCCTGCAGCAGGACGCGCCGCGGCAGGCGCAGCACCGACCGCCAGAACACGGCGGCCATGGCTACGGCCGCCACCGCGAAACGCAGGGCCAGGAACTGCCACGCCGTCATATCTGCGAACAGGATCTTCGTGAATGGGTAGCTCGACCCCCAGATCACGGCTACCACGGTGAGCGCGCCGAACGCGAGGAGCGGGCCACGCAGATCCGCCGAAGGGGTACCTGCCCGCACTGCATTCACCGGTCGATCGTGTCAAACCCGGCCGCCGTAGGACAATCGGGAGGCGGCCGACGCCGTCCGGATGCGGCGTGCAACCGAATGCCGTCATACTTCCGTCCACATCCCAGGGCAGGAGGGTGAGTGAGGACGCAGGGCGATGCTGTCGCTGATGCCGAGTTCTCGGCGTATGTCGCCGCGCGCCGTGATGCGGTGCGACGCACGGCATATCTGCTGTGCGGCGACTGGCATCAGGCCGACGACCTCACCCAGACCGCCTTCGTCAAGCTGCACGGGGCGTGGCACCGCATCCGCGATCGCGGAGCGCTGGACGCCTACGTGCGATCGACCCTGGTCCGTGCCACGGTCGATGAGTCCCGGCGTCCCTGGCGCCGGGAGAAGGCCGTCGATGCGGTGCCGGACCGACCTGCCCTTTCCGGCACCGGATCGGCGGCCGACATCGCCCAGCTGGTCACCGACCGTGAACTGGTGCGGGGCGCGTTGGCGTCCGTTCCGGCCGGGCAGCGGGCGGTGCTGGTGATGCGGTACTTCGACGGGCTGGATGTGGCGTCCACGGCGCGGGCGCTGCGTTGCTCCGAAGGGAATGTCAAATCGCAGACGGCGCGCGGCCTGGCGGCCCTGCGTGCGGCTCTGGAATCGCGCGGAGAGATCGGGGAGGGGGTGCGGTGATGGCGGACGACGAGCGCTTCGGCGACGAGGGTGCGGAGAATGCCGACGATGACGCGAGGCGCGATCGGGCCGGGGGTGAGCCCCTGGACGGCGGTGGCGAATACGGCGGCGGTGACGGGTATGACGCCGCCCTCGGCGAGCCGGCTGCCGCACCGGTGGGTCCGGCAGGCGCCGACGCCGATCCCGTCGCAAACGAGCTGAGCGCGCTCTTCGCCGCGGCCCTGGCCGACGAGCCGCCGTCCCGGGTGACCGCCGAATCGGTGCTCCGCGAGGTGCGCGCCGGCAATCGCGTCGGGCGCGGCGGTTTCGCCGGATGGCTGGCGTCGGGGCCGTTGTCGCTCAAGTGGGCCGGCGGCCTGGTGGCTGCGGCGGCGCTGATCGCCGCTGTCGTCGTGGCGGCGCCGAACATGAGCGGCAGCCCCGACAGCGCGACGGCCGCGGACTCGCAGCTTCACGGATCGGTGGCCGCCGGCGGCGAGTCGGACAAGGCCGCGGCGGAGGAGAGCGTCGCGGCCGCGGACAGCGCGGGCGGTGCCGACAGTGGCGACAGCGCCGCGTCGGCGGAGATGGCGCCGCAGGCTGCGCCGATGTCCGGCCGCTCCGAGATGTCGTCGTCCAGCGAGAGCGCGGAGGCTGCTCCCGGCGCCGAGGCGTACTCCCTCGAGTCCGCGCCCGCCGGCGGCACTGCTGCTGATGGCGGCGCGGGGGCCGCTGGGGACCAGGGTCAGCGCTCCGCGGGGTCGGGTGGTGCGGAGTCGAGCAGCGCGTCGCCGACCGGCAGTGAGACCGCAGCGGCGTCATCCAGCGGCAACGATTGCTCCCTGTCGTCGCTGGCGCCCGCGGAATGGACCGCGGCCGTGGCCGCGTTGCCGGCCGACGTCACGACGACGCGGCTGCCGGGCAGTGGGTGCCAGGCCGGCGCGCTGCGCGGCAACGGCATCGAGGTCCTGCGGGGCGGCGAGCAGGCCGGGTCCGTCCTGTGGATCGTCGTCTCGGATGGCCCGATCGGCCGGGACGGCGCCGCCACGAATTCGACGGTGGTCAGCGCGACGCACGGTCAGGTGACCGTCACGGTGATCGCGAACCAAAATGGCGACCCCTGGCTGGACGACGCGGCGCTGCAGCGGCTGGTGGATGCCGTGGCGGCCGCGGGCTAGGAAGCGCTGATAAGCGAACGCCCATGTCGTTGTGCTGGCACGCGACCTGCGAAAACACTGCCGTAACCGAAAATGGGCGTCGATCTGTCAGCGAATCCCCGGAGCGCCGGTCGCGCTGGTCGGCCGGGGGTGAGCAGAGGTTTTCCAGCCTGGCGGGGCGTGCTCGCACGCGCAAGGTCTGCCAGAAGCCCAGCCGGCCGGACCGAGTGGCGCGATCGCAGCCGCGGCTCAGGTGTGGCCCGGATGTTCGTGCTCCGGATGCGATGCGGGCTCGAGCTGGAACGTCGAATGCTCGACAGCGATCGCGAAATGGCTGGCGACGCAGTCCTGCAGCTGGTCGAGGATGCGCCCGGCGTGCCCGTCCTTGAAGCACTCGTTCTCCACGACCACGTGCGCCGAGAGCACCGGCAGCCCGGTGGCGATGAGTGAGGCGTGCACGTCGTGGACCTCCCGCACGTGCTCGACCTCGAGCAGATGGGCACGCACCGCGTCCAGATCCAGGCCGCGCGGCGTGGACTCCAGCAGCACCGACGTCGTCTCGCGCAGCAGTCTGGTGGCCCGCGGCAGGATGAGCAGCCCGATCGCCAGCGCCGCCACCGCGTCGGCCCGCTGCCAGCTGGTGGTGGCGATGACGATCGCGGCCACGATCACGCCCACCGAGCCGAGCGCGTCGTTCGTGACCTCCAGGAAGGCCGCTCGCAGGTTGAAAGTGGCCGACCGGCGCGAGGCGAGTACCGCGAGCGCGGCGAGATTGCCGGCCAGGCCGATGATCCCGAACACCACTAGCTCGCCGGAGGCGATCTCGGGTGGCGACCACAGCCGGCCGATTCCTTCGACGAGCACGTACACGCCGACCGCGAGGAGCACTGCCGACTGGCCCAGCGCGGCGAGGATCTCGGCCCGGCGATAGCCCCAGGTCCGTTGCGACGTCGGCGCGCGCAGCGACAAGTGCGCGGCGAACAGTGCCAATGCGAGCCCGCCGGCATCCGTGAGCATGTGCGCGGCGTCGACGAGCAGCGCAAGCGACCCGGTGACCAAGGCACCGACGACCTCCGCGACCAGGATGGCGGCGGTGATGGCGAACGCGATCGCCAGCGCGCCGCGGTGCCCGTGCAGCCCTGCGGACGCGCCGTGGTCGTGACCCATCGCCCCTCCTCGCCAGCGGCCCGAGGCCCCATCGGCCCTCCTTCGAGTATGACGGGGAATCCGGCGGCGCAGCCGCCGCGGGCTGCGTCATACTGGTTTTCCCACCACGGCGCCCACCGTCCGCCGCGAACCTGGGACAATGGGCGGGTGAGCGACGCGCAACCCTTCGATGTGAGCAACGTGCTGGCGACCCGCTATGCGAGTCCGGAGATGGCGGAGATCTTCTCGCCGGTCGGCAAGATCATCGCCGAGCGCAAACTGTGGCTGGCGGTGCTGCGGGCGCAGGGCCGGCTCGGCCTGCCGGTGGACCCCGCGGTGGTGGCGGACTACGAATCGATGATCGAGCGCGTCGATCTGGCGTCGATTCGGGAGCGCGAGCGCGTGACGAAGCACGACGTCAAGGCGCGGATCGAGGAGTTCAACGCGCTGGCCGGGCACGAACGCGTGCACCAGGGCATGACGAGCCGTGATCTGACCGAAAATGTCGAGCAGGCACAGGTTCTCGCCGGGCTGCGCCTGGTTCGGGATCGCACCGTGGCGATCCTCGCCGCCCTCGGCGAGCGCGCCGCCGAATACGCGACGCTCACCATGGTGGGCCGCTCGCACAACGTCGCCGCACAGGCCACCACCCTGGGCAAGCGATTCGCCTCCGCCGCGGACGAACTGCTCGTCGCCTTCGCGCGCGTCGAGAACCTGATCGAGCGCTATCCGCTGCGGGGCATCAAGGGCCCGGTCGGCACCGCCGCCGACATGCTCGATCTGCTGGGCACCGCGCAGGCGGTTCGGGACCTGGAAGCCACTGTGGTGCAAGAGGTCTCGGGGCGGGACGCCGTCTTTGCCTCCGTCGGCCAGGTGTACCCGCGCTCCCTGGATTACGACGCTCTGTCCGCCCTGGTGCAACTCGCCGCGGGGCCGTCATCGCTGGCCACCACGATCCGGCTGATGGCCGGCGCGGAACTCGCCACCGAGGGGTTCGCGAAAGGCCAGGTCGGCTCGTCCGCCATGCCGCACAAGATGAACGCCCGCTCCTGCGAGCGGGTCTGCGGGCTGGCCGTGGTGCTGCGCGGCTACGAGACGATGGCCGCCCAGCTCGCCGGCAACCAGTGGAACGAGGGCGACGTCTTCTGCTCGGTCGTGCGCCGCGTCGCGCTGCCCGACGCCTTCTACGCCATGGACGGCCTGCAGCAGACCTTCCTCACCGTGCTGAAGAACTTCGGCGCCTATCCGGCCGTGATCGAGGCGGAGCTTCAGCGCTACCTGCCGTTCCTGGCGACCACCAAGATCCTGATGGCCGCGATCCGCGCCGGGGTGGGCCGGGAGACCGCGCACGAGGCCATCAAGGAACACGCCGTCGCGGTGGCGCTGGCGATGCGCGAGACCGGCCGCGCCGACAACGACCTGCTGGACAGGCTGGCCGCCGACCCGCGCATTCCGCTGGATCTGGGCGAGCTGCGGGCGCTCATCGCCGACGCGTCGCACTTCACCGGGCTGGCGGCCGCTCAGGTCGATGCCGTGCTCGGCCGCATCGACGCGATCGTGCGCCGCTACCCGGAGGCCGCCGGCTACCAGGTGGGGGCGATCCTGTGATCGTGGGTTTCGGGGCGCGGTGGTGGGTATGACGCCGCAGCTGCCAGCGCATCTCCGGGCGATCGCTCCACCGGGGGCGCATGTGGCGGCCGGTCCCGCTGCCGGCACGACCGAGCCTGCCGTCACGGAGTACCGCCGCGAATTCGTGGTGCCCAAGACGGTGCCGGTGATGGTGCGCGACGGCTCGACCGCCGACTGGGCGGATATCTGGCCGTTCTTCCGGGCACTGCTCGCAGCCGGCGAGACGATCTGTCTGCCGAACATCATGATGGGGTCCGACGCGCGCACGCTGTGGTTCGGCGGTGTGGACACCGAGGTGATCGTCGCTGTCGATCCGCGGGACAAGCCGAAGGTGGAGAACCCGGACAGTCCGATCGTCGGACGGGTGGTGGGATCCGCGTCGATGCGTACCGCCCGCGACGGGCATGGCCGGCATGTGGCCCGCGCGGACTTCGCGGTGGACCCGAGATTGCACGGCCAAGGGGTTGAGAAGGAGCTGGCCATAGCGGTTCTCACCCGAGCGAGGGCAGCCGGCTTCCAGGCGGTCGAAATCGATCCTGTCGTGGAGACCGACGTGGCTGCGATCGAATCCTGGCAGTCGCTGGGGTTCGCGATCGTCGGCACTCGGCCGCGCGCCTTCGAACATCCGCGCGATGGCATGGTCGGATTGCATGTGATGTACCGTGCGCTGTAACGCATCTCGCGATAGGCTGATACGACGTGATGACGAGACACCTTGCCGGCGTTGACGTCTGGGACGCGGAATCGGGCGGCCGGTCGGGCATAGGAGGGTCATGATCTCGCAGTGGCAGGCGCTGGTGGACATTGCGATCGCGCTCGGGCTGTGTGGCGTGATCGGTGTGGAGCGCGAGTGGCGGCAGAAGTCCGCCGGCATCCGGACGCACACGCTGGTCGGCGTCGGCGCGGCCCTGTTCATGGTCGTGTCGAAGTACGGATTCTTCGATGTGATCGGACCCGGCGTGGACGTCGACCCGTCCCGCGTCGCGGCGCAGATCGTCTCCGGCATCGGTTTCATCGGGGGCGGCGTCATCTTCGTCCGGCGCGATCTGGTGCGCGGGCTCACCACCGCGGCCACCGTCTGGCTGGCGGCGGCCGTCGGCATGGCATCGGGCGCGTCGCTGCACGTCGTGGCGGCGGGCGTCACCGTGATGTATCTGGTGATCGCGCTGGGCTTCACCAAGATCTCGCGGATGCTGCCGCGCTCCCGGTTCGCCTTCTCGCTGGTGCGGGTCACCTACCAGGACGGCCGTGGACTGTTGCGGACCATCGTGCAGATGTGCACGGGGAAGGGCTATTTCGTGGCGGGGCTCGATCTGCTGCGGGACGGCCAGTCCGGCCGCGCGCGCGACGACTCCGGGCATGACGCGGCCCTGGGCGACGACTCCGGCCAGAATCGCGTGGTCGTCCTGCTGGAACTCGAGGGGCACCGCGATCCCGGCGAGTTGATCCAGGATCTCTCCGCGCTGTCCGGGGTGTACTCGGTGAGCATCGCCGAGGGCTCCGGCAACGACTAAGCCCCGATCCACCGTGGATCGGCGAGCAGTTTCTCGAACTCCCGGACCAGCCTGCTGACGTGGAAACCGTCCGCCGCCGCGTGATGCACCTGGATCGCCAGCGGAAGCAGCACTCGGCCATCCCGCTGGACATAGCGGCCCAGTGTGAAGATGGGCGCCAGGTGCTCCGATCCGCCTTCGATGTCGAGGTTGAACCCGGTGAACGAAGCCCACGGCACGCTCGAGACGTCGAACGTATTCGGCGGCAGCTCTCCTTGCGGAAAGAACGCTGTTGCGTGACGATATTCCGCCAGCAGCCCGGCACCGGACCGGTGGAAGGCGTCGAAATCGTCGTCATAGCGCGTCCAGACGCACCCGAACGTCTCCTGGTCGGGGTTGAACACCGTGAACGCCGGGTGGACCACGTCCCAGACCGCAGGCGCCCCGGTCGAACTCAAGCACATCCGGAATTCCTCGTGCCGGTTGACGACCGTCGCCAGTGCCCACACCTGGGCGATGTACGTCTTGCGCGCGGACCGTGCCAGGGCGTGGGCGAACTCGGTGGCATCCAGTTCGACGGTCACTGAATACGTGCAGGGGACCGACCGCCAGAAGTGTTCGAAATGCTCTCGTCGCGGCCAGTCCTCGACATCGATCGTTCTGGGCTCGTCCATGCCGCAATTGTTGCATCGGCGCTCCGGCCCGACCGGTATCACGCCTCGTCGGCGCACCGTCTACGCTGGGTTTCCGTGGCCACTGAACTCTCCGACTACCAACACCTCTCGTCCGGGAAGGTGCGCGAGATCTACCGCGTCGACGATGCGCATCTGCTGATGGTGGCGTCCGACCGGATCAGCGCCTACGACCATATTCTGCCCAGCGAGATTCCCGACAAGGGGCGGATTCTCACCGCCATGAGCGCCTTCTGGTTCGAGCTGCTCGCCGACGTCATCCCGAACCACGTGGTGGCGATCACCGACGACCCGCGCATCCCCGAGAGCGTCCTGGGCCGTGCCATGCTGGTCCGGTCGCTCACCATGCTGCCGGTGGAGTGCGTGGCGCGCGGGTACCTGTCCGGATCCGGCTGGGCCGAGTATCGGACGTCGCGAGCCGTGTGCGGCGTCGCGTTGCCGGCCGGACTCGTCGAATCGTCCAAGCTGCCCGAGCCGATCTTCACGCCCGCCACCAAGGCGGAGTTCGGCGAGCACGACGAGAACGTGTCGTTCGCCGAAGTGGCTCGGGTCGTCGGCGGCGAGCGGGCCCGGCAGCTGCGGTCGGCGACGCTCGCCGTGTATGAGCGCGCCGCGGAGCACGCGCTGAGTCGCGGAATCCTGCTGGCGGACACCAAGTTCGAGTTCGGCATCGACCCGGCGACCGACCTGCTGGTGCTGGCCGACGAGGTGCTCACCCCCGACTCGTCGCGGTACTGGCCGGCGGACGGCTATCACGCCGGCGGCCCGCAGCCGTCCTTCGACAAGCAATACGTGCGCGACTGGCTGACCTCCCCGGCATCCGGCTGGGACCGCGCGTCGGATACCGAGCCGCCGGTGCTGCCGGACGGCGTCATCTCCGCGACTCGCGCCCGCTACATCGAGGCCTACGAGACGATCTCCGGGCGGAGCTTCGCCAACTGGCCCGGCTAGCCTGAGGGAAGTAGATCCACCCGGAGGTCACCATGCAGCCCCAGGCGTACATCGTCGATGCCGTCCGCTCCCCGGTCGGTCGCCGCAACGGCGGCCTGGCCCACGTGCACTCCGCCGATCTCGGTGCGCACGTGCTGACCGCGCTCATGCGGCGCACCGGCATCGACCCGGCCGCCGTGGACGAGGTGATCCTCGGCTGCCTGGACCAGATCGGGCCGCAGTCCTTCGACGTCGCCCGCACGGCCTGGCTGGCGGCGGGCCTGCCGGACTCGGTTCCCGCTACCACGATCGACCGCCAGTGCGGCTCCAGCCAGCAGGCGATCTCGTTCGCGGCGCAGGCCGTGATGTCCGGCACGGAGGATCTGGTGGTCGCCGGAGGCGTGCAGAACATGTCCGCCATCCCCATTCAGGCATCCAACCGCGCCGGCGCCGAGTACGGCTTCCCTGACCCGTTCGTCGGGTCCGAAGGATGGGCCAGACGCTATGGCGCGCAGGAGGTGTCGCAGTTCCGCGGCGCCGAGATGATCGCCGAGAAGTGGGGGCTCAGTCGCGAGCAGATGGAGGAGTTCGCGATCGGCTCACACGTGAAGGCGCTCGCGGCGCAGTCCGAGGGCCGCTTCGACGGGGAGATCGCGCCGATCGCCGGCGTCACCGCCGACGAGGGCCCGCGCCAGCCGGACCGTGCGAAGATCGAGTCCCTCCGGCCCCTGACCGATGGCGGCCGCATCACGGCGGCTGTGGCCAGCCAGATCTCGGACGGTGCTGCCGCGCTGCTCATCGCATCGGAGCGGGCCGTCAAAGAGCACGGTCTGACCCCGCGGGCCCGCATCCACCACATCTCCGGGCGGGGCGCCGACCCGATCATCATGCTCACTGCCCCGATCCCTGCCACCGATCATGCCCTGACGAAAGCAGGTATGACGCTGTCCCAGATCGACCTGGTCGAGATCAACGAAGCGTTTGCGCCGGTGGTGCTCGCTTGGCTCGCCGAGACACACGCCGACCCGGCCACCGTGAACGTCAACGGCGGGGCGATCGCGCTGGGCCACCCGCTGGGCGCGACCGGCGCCCGGCTGATGACGACGCTGCTCGCGGAGCTGGAGCGCACCGGCGGTCGCTACGGGCTGCAGACTATGTGCGAGGGCGGCGGGCAGGCGAACGTGACGATCATCGAGCGCCTCTAGACACCACGCGTTCACTTTCTCGTTGGCAGATTGCGCCGGGATCGACCTCAGATCGTAATGATCTGCGCCACATCAGGCGGCCCGTCGGGGGTTAGTGTCATGATCAGTCCGCACCGAGCCGGATGACTGCCGCACGCATCCCTTGCGGGCGGACGGACCGGTGCGATCCGACTGAGAAGGAGCATCCATGCGTGCACATCGCATCCGCATCGCGGCCATGGCGGGCCTCGCGGCGCTGTCCATGGTGGTAGCCGCTTGCGGCTCGTCAGGATCAGGGTCGGGCAGCACCGACACCACGCAGAGCGAATCGAGCTCGTCCGCACAGAGCAGCGCCGAGAGCAGTTCGGAGAGCAGCGCCGAAAGCAGCAGCGCGGCCGGTACCGAGTCCGGCTCGGGATCCGGCTCGGTGGACGCCGCGACGGCGACCTCCGCCGACGATTTCGGCGGGATGGACGGCCTGGTCGCCGCGGCGAAGAAGGAGGGCCAGCTCAACGTCATCGCCCTGCCGCCGGACTGGGCGAACTACGGCGAGATCATCAAGGCGTTCTCCGCCAAGTACGGCATCACGGTCAACTCGCAGAACCCGAACGGCTCGTCCGCGGAGGAGATCGAGGCGGCGAAGACCAACAAGGGCACCGACAAGGCGCCCGACGTGTTCGACCTGGGCTCCGCCGTGGCGCTGGCCTCCACCGACACGTTCGCGCCGTACAAGGTGCAGGCCTGGGGCGACATCCCCGACGCCAACAAGGAGGCGTCCGGGCTCTGGTACAACGACTACACCGGCGTCATGTCGGTCGGCTACAACGCCACCAAGTACGGCGAGATCACCAGCCTGAACGACCTTCTCGACAAGAAGTTCGCCGGCGCGGTGGCGCTCAACGGTAACCCGACGCAGGCCGGCGCCGCGTTCAGCGGGTTCGTCATGGTGGCAATCGCCAACGGTGGCAGCGCGGACAACCTGCAGCCGGGCATCGACTTCTTCCAGAAGATGAAGCAGGCGGGCACGTTCATCCCGCTCGACCCGACGCCTGCGACGATCGCCTCGGGCCAGACCGGTGTCGTCATCGACTGGTCGTACAACCAGCTCGCGGCGGCGGCCGAACTGCAGAAGCAGGGCGCCGAGTGGAAGATGTTCGTTCCGGAGAACGCTGCGGTCGGCTCGTACTACGTGCAGGCCATCAACAACGATGCCCCGCACCCGGCGGCCGCCCGGCTCTGGGAGGAGTTCCTCTACTCCGCCGATGCGCAGAATCTGTACATGGCCGGCGGCGCGCAGCCCATGCTGTTCGACGCCATGACGAAGGCCGGCACGCTGGATGCCGCCGCGGAGAAGAGCCTGCCGAAGACGTCGAGCCCGATCATCCAGCTCACGGCCGATCAGCAGAAGGCAGCGTCGGATTTCCTGAACGCGAACTGGTCGAAGATCGCCAGCTGATCCTCGCGGATCCATGACAGTCTCGATCGACGCGCCGTCATCCGCGCCTCGCCCCGTTTCGGTACGGGGCAAGGGCGGGTGGCGGCGCGTGTCGCCGACGCTGGGAACGCTGCCGTTCTTCGGCTACGTCGCCGTCTTCCTGCTGATCCCCACCGGCATCGTGGTGGTCGGCGCGTTCCGCTCCCCGGACGGCGGCTTCACCTGGGCCAACATCACGGCCCTGGGCGACTCCGTCGTCATCGATGCGTTCGTCACCTCCGTCATCCTGTCCGCCGTCACGGCGGTGATCGGCGCCGTTGTCGGCGGCTTGCTCTCCTACGTGCTGGTCACCGGGCGCCCCGGGTCGCTCGCCCGGCGCATCGTCACCTCGGCGTGCTCGGTGCTCGCGCAATTCGGCGGCGTGATGCTGGCGTTCGCTTTCATCGCCACGGTGGGCATGAACGGAATGGTGAACGATGCACTCAAGGACTGGTTCGGCCTGGTCACCACCGGCGCGTACCTCTACACGCTGCCCGGTCTGATCCTCGTCTACAGCTACTTCCAGATCCCGCTGATGGTGATCGTCTTCCTGCCCGCCGTGGACGGCATTCGATCGCAGTGGCGGGAGGCGGCCGAGACGCTCGGCGGTTCCACCTGGGTGTATTGGCGCCGGGTCGCCGGCCCGCTGCTCGCGCCCGCATTCCTGGGATCGACGCTGCTGCTGTTCGCCAACGCGTTCTCCGCCTACGCCACCGCGAAGGCGTTGATCACCCAGTCCAATCCCATCGTCCCGCTGCAGATCGCCGGCGCCATCACCAACGAGGTGAACGTGGGCCACGCCGACCTGGCGAAATCGCTGGCCCTGGGCATGGTCGTCATCGTCGCCATCGTGATGTGGCTGTACGCCATGCTGCAGAAGCGCACAGCCCGGTGGCTGGGATGACGGGGGTGGCCCGGATATGACGCAATCCATGGGTGCGCGCCTGCCCGCCGGCACATCCGTCGGCGCCCCGCCCCGGCCGCAGCAGCTCCGAAAGGCGATGCGGCGCAAGCAGTCTGTGACCCGCCGCGTGGTCATCGCCGTCGTCATGGCGTTCTTCCTGATCCCACTGGCTTCGATGCTGTACTTCTCGGTGCGGTTCCCGCTGTCCGGTAAATGGACGGGCCACTCGTGGTCCAATCTGATCCATATCCAGGAGCTGGCGGCGGACGACCCGTCGAACTACGGGCAGCTGTGGGAGGGCCTGAAGAACTCCGCGGTGCTGGTCGTGCTGACCGTCGTGATCATGGTGGCGCTGTTGGTCCCCACAATGACGTGGGTGCGGCTGAAGGTGCGCTGGCTCTCCCGCACCCTCGAGTTCATCTGCCTGCTGCCGCTGACCATCCCGGCGATCGTGCTGGTCGTGGGCCTCGGCCCGGTCTACCGCATCGTGTCCGGCCTGCTGTCCACCAACACGATCTGGCTGTGCTTCGTATACGTGGTGCTGGTGCTGCCGTTCGCCTACCGTGCGCTGGACGCGGGCCTCGGCGCGATCGACCTGCCGGTGCTGTCCGAGGCTGCCCGCAGCCTGGGCGCCGGCTGGATGCGGATCCTGTGGCAGGTCGTGCTGCCGAACATCCGCAGCGCCGTCGTGTCGGCCTGCTTCATCTCCGTGGCGCTGGTGCTGGGCGAGTTCACGATCGCGCAGCTACTGGCCCGCACCAACCTGCAGACCGGTATCTTCCTGGTGTCGCAGTCCGACGCGCAGCTTGCGGTCACGCTGTCGCTGGCCGCCCTGCTGTTCGCGTTCATCCTGCTGATGGTCCTGTCGCTGCTGTCCGGCGACCGCAGTTCCCGGGAGGGTTCATGACGTCCGCATCCACGCCGGGCCGCGGCGTACTGGTTCAGTTGGCCGGTGTGCGGCGCAGTTTCGGCGCGGTGCGCGCCCTGGACGGGTTCGACCTGACGATCGATCCCGGGGAGCTGATCGTGCTGCTCGGCCCGTCCGGCTGCGGCAAGACGACCGCGCTGCGCATTCTGGCCGGGCTGGAGGACGCCGACGCCGGGCGGATCACCGTCGGTGGTCGTGACGTGTCGTCGGTGCCCACGTCCAAGCGCGATATGGGCATGGTGTTCCAGGCCTATTCGCTCTTCCCGCACATGACGGCGCAGCAGAACGTCGAGTTCGGGCTTCGGCTGCGCGGCAAGACCCCGTCCGAGCGCAGACGGATCGCGGGCGAATACCTGGAGCTGGTGGGTCTGTCGGCGCAGGCCGGCCGGTTCGCGCGGCAGCTCTCCGGCGGTCAGCAGCAGCGGGTGGCGCTGGCCCGGGCGCTGGCCATCGAGCCGAAGGTGCTGCTGCTGGACGAGCCGCTGTCCGCTCTGGATGCGAAGGTCCGGGTGCAACTGCGTGACGAGATCCGGCGCATCCAACTGGAACTCGGCATCTCCACGCTATTCGTCACCCACGACCAGGAGGAGGCGTTGGCCGTCGCCGACCGGGTGGGCGTGATGTGGCAGGGCAGGATCCAACAGATCGCCAGCCCGCAGGAGCTGTACTCGGCGCCGGTGAACGAATTCGTGGCCGGATTCGTGGGCCTGTCCAATCCGGTGCCCGGCGTGGCGTCCGGTGGCGTGGCGACCGTGCTGGGTCAGCAGGTCCCGTTGCTCGCGGGCTCTCCCGTGCACGGTCCGGTGTCCGTGCTGGTCCGGCCCGAGGCGGTGAGCATCATGAAGGGCTACGCGGCGGGCGCCGACCAGCCGGGGGTGCGAGCCGTGATCGTCGGCACCAGCTTCCTGGGCTCGATGGGCAGGGCGCAGGCCCGGCTCGCGGACGGCAGCGTCATCACCGCGCAGATCTCCAGCGGCAGCGTGGCCGCGCTCCGGCCCGGCGACGAGGTCGGGGTCGTGCTCGATCCGGTGCCGGCCTTGGCGGTTGCAGCGTCATAGGGGTGTTGTCGCCCATTGGTTTGAGGTCAGACCATTGACATGTGACGCGGCCGGGATCATCATGCTGTGGTGCACATCACGGACTAACCGCGCGTCGGTCGCATTCCCACCAGGAGCCGGGCCGACGACGTGTCTGCTTTCTCACCGCGGCGGATGACGCCCCAAGGGACGTGACTCGCCCCAGACACACCGAAGGAACGCGCATGTCTTCCACCACCGAGAACGAGCCCTTGGACGACGACGCCCGGGAACTCGCTGCTCTGGGCTACAAACAGGAACTGCACCGCCGGATGTCCGGCTTCTCGAACTTCGCCGTGTCGTTCTCGATCATCTCGATCCTGGCCGGCTGCATCACCAGCTACGCGATCGCGCTGCGATCCGGCGGGCCCTCCACCATCGTGCTCGGCTGGGCCATCGTCGGCATCTTCGTCACCTGCGTCGGCCTGGCGATGGCGGAGGTCTGCTCCCGCTATCCCACCGCGGGCGGCCTCTATTTCTGGGCCGGCCGACTTGCCAAGCGCAACAAGCGGCAGTGGGCCTGGACTGTCGGCTGGTTCAATTTCTTGGGCGAGATCGCCGTCACCGCGGCCATCGACTTCGGCTGCGCCACCACGTGGATGGCGTTCGCCTCACTGGTGTGGGGCGTCGACGTCACGGCCGGCGAGACGTTCGTCGTGTTCCTGGTGATCATCGTGGCGCATGCGCTGCTCAACGCATTCGGCGTGAACCTGGTCCGGATCCTGTGCAACGTCTCCGCCTGGTGGCACGTGGTCGGTGTCGCCGTGATCGTCGCAGTGCTGTGGATCCTGCCTCAGAAGCATCAGACCGTGGAGTGGACGCTGGCCGGCTGGCACAACGAAACCGGCTGGGGCTACCTGCCGTACGTGTTTCTGATGGGCCTGCTGATGGCGCAGTACACCTACACCGGCTACGACGCCTCCGCGCACGTCGCTGAGGAGACGAAGAACGCGGCCCGGCTGGCGCCGCGGGGCATCGTGATGAGCGTGGTGATCTCCGTGGTCGGCGGATTCATCCTGCTCTACACGATCACCGCCTCCATCCAGGACAACTCGGACGCGGGCCTGTCCACGCTACTGAGCACCGACACCGGTCTGCCGCCCGCGCAGATCTTCCAGGACGCGCTGAACAATCCGTTCATGGCCAAGTTCCTGCTGTTCATCGTGTGTGTGGCGCAGTTCCTGTGCGGCATGGCGTCGGTGACGGCGAATTCCCGTATGTCGTACGCGTTCTCGCGGGACAACGCGCTGCCGGGGTCGCGGATCTGGTCCAAGGTGAACCCTCGCACCGGGACCCCGACCAACTCGATCTGGCTGTGCGTGGTCTGCTCCATCGTGCTCACTGTGCCGGCACTGTTCAACACCACGGCGTACCTGGCGGTCACCTCGATCGCCGTCATCGGGTTGTACATCGCCTACGTGGCGCCGGTGTTCCTGCGCCGCCGGAATCCGGATTTCAAGCCGGGACCGTTCCATCTCGGCAAGTGGAGCCCGCTGATCGGCTGGATCGCAGTGATCTGGGTGATTTTCATCTGCATCCTGTTCGTCCTGCCGCCGGTTTCGCCGATCACGGTGGACTCGTTCAACTACGCGCCGCTCGCGGTGGTGGTCGTGCTGCTGTTCTCCGTCGTGTCGTGGTACATCGGAGGGCGCAAGCACTTCATGCAGGGCCGCGAGGAGGCCACGCACCTCACCAAGGCGGCGGAGAAGGTGCTCGACGACTGACCATGACGCAATCCGGGAGAGGCGACGTGGCGTGGGATCTCGGCTCGGCTGTGCTCGGGCCGGTTCGCGCGCACGCCTTCGAGGCCTGCGTGGAGCGCCTGGCTACGGCCATCCGGCTCGGCGTCTTCCCGCCCGGATCGCCACTCCCGTCCGAGCGCGAGCTGGCCGATCGGCTCGACGTCTCGCGGGCGACCCTCCGCGAGGCGATCACGGCCCTGCGCTCGGCCGGGATGGTGGTCACGGCACGTGGACGGGGTGGCGGCAGTACCGTCTGCTACCAGCCCGCACAGGCGGGCCGACCGAGCAGTGATTACCTGATGGAGCGTCGTGCCGAGCTGGTCGAGTCGCTGCAATTCCGGCGGATCGTCGAGCCCGGGGCCTGCTTCGTCGCCGCGGGCCGTCGCCTCGCAGCGCCCGACGCCGCGCGGCTCGTGGCGTGTGAGACGGCGGTCCGCGAGGCGCCGGACACGGCGTCGCACCGACAGGCGGACTCCCGGCTGCACCTGGCCATCGCGGCGGCGACCGGATCGCGCATGATCATGGACGCCGTCACGTCGGTGCAGGCCGCGCTTCACGAGATGCTGCAAGCCATACCGGTTCTCGGCCGCAACATCAGTCACTCGAACCATCAGCACGGGGCGATCGTGGCGGCCGTCGTGGCCGGCAAGCCGGTCGCTGCCCGACGCGCCATGGAGCAGCACTGCGACGACACCGCTGCGCTGCTGCACGGCCTGCTCGGCCTTCCGGACGCCGCTGCGTTGCCGGATGTCCCTGCGCCGCCGGATGCCGCCGTGTCGCTCGCTGAACCACGTCTCCCGACGCCATCGACACCCCTGGAAGGATCATGACCATCACTCACACGCCCACCCGGAATCCCAGGCTGCTGTCCACCGACCGATTGCTCGCGCTCATCGGGTCCGGCGACGTGGACACCGTCATCGTCGCCTACACCGATATGCAGGGCAGGCTGCAGGGCAAGCGCCTGCATGCCGAGTTCTTCCGCGACGTGGTGCTGCACCACGGCACCGAGGGCTGCAACTACACCCTGGCCACGGACGTCGAGATGAACACCGTCGACGGCTATGCGCTCACCTCCTGGGAGGCGGGTTACGGCGACATGGCGTTCCGGCTCGACCTGGGCACCATCCGGCTGCTGACACACCTGCCGGCCACCGCCATGATCCAGTGCGACCTCGTCTGGGACGGAGGCAGCCCGGTACGCGTATCGCCTCGGTCCGTGCTCGCCGAGCAGGTCGATCGCGCGGCCCGGCACGGCTGGCTGCCGTTGGCCGGAACGGAGCTGGAGTTCATCGTCTTTGACACCAGCTACGAGGACGCCTGGAACTCCGACTACACGGCCATGACGCCGGCCAACCAGTACAACATCGACTACTCCATCCTGGGCACCACCCGCGTCGAGCCGCTGCTGCGCGAGATCCGGAATGTGATGCACGCGGCGGGCACCGTCGTCGAGTCGGCGAAGGGCGAATGCAATCTCGGCCAGCACGAGATCGCGTTCCAGTACGCCGACGCGATCACCACCGCCGACAATCACAGCGTCTACAAGACCGTGGCGAAGGAGATCGCGGCTCAGCACGGCCGGTCGATCACGTTCATGGCGAAGTACAACCAGCGCGAAGGCAGCTCGTGCCATGTGCACATGTCGCTTCGCGGCACCGACGGTTCGCTGGTGTTCTGGGATTCCGAGAACGAGCGCAGGTCCTCGCTCTACGATCGGTTCATCGCCGGGATCCTCGCCACGATGAACGACTTCACCCTGCTGTACGCGCCGAACATCAACTCCTACAAGCGCTTTGCCGACGGCTCGTTCGCGCCCACCACGATCGGCTGGGGCAACGACAACCGCACCTGCGCGGTCCGGTTGGTGGGCCATGGCGCCTCCGCGCGCCTCGAGAACCGCCTGCCCGGAGGCGATGTCAACCCGTACATGGCACTGGCCGCGATGATCGCCGGCGGCCTGTACGGGGTCGAGAACGGCCTCGAGCTCGAGCCGGAGCTCACCGGCAATGCCTACTCCTCCTGTCATCCACGCGTGCCGCGCACCCTGCGCGACGCCCGTGACGCGTTCGCCTCCTCTCCGATCGCCCGCGCCGCGTTCGGCGACGACGTCGTGGAGCACTACGTGCACGCCGCCGATGTGGAGCTCGCCGCGTTCGACGCCGCGGTCACGGACTGGGAGCGCCGCCGCGGTTTCGAGCGGCTGTGATGTCGGCTCCGAAGATGACGTCATACTGGGATCGCCGGGCCGTCGCACTCGCCCGCGTAAGGAGAATTCGATGACCATCGCGATCGGTTCAGTCGCCGTTGCCGTGGACCCTACGGTGACGGTCGGCGAGGGTGGCGTCCACACCGTCGTCAACCCGGCGACCGGCCGAGCGGTCGGCGACGTACCGCTGGCCAGCGCCGCCGAAGCGGACGCGGCAATCGCCCGTGCGGATGCGGCTTTCCCTGCCTGGCGCGCCGTCGCCCCCGGCGAGCGTGCCCGGCTGCTGCGGTCCTTCGCCACCGTCGTCGAGGCGCACATCGACGAACTGGCAGCCCTGGAGGTGGCGAACTCGGGCCACACCGTGGGCAATGCCCGGTGGGAGGCCGGCAACGTCCGCGACGTGCTCAACTACTACTCGGCCGCGCCGGAAAGGCTGATGGGCAAACAGATCCCGGTGCCCGGCGGCGTCGACATCACGTTCCGGGAGCCGCTCGGGGTGGTCGGCGTCATCGTGCCGTGGAACTTTCCCATGCCGATCGCCGGCTGGGGCTTCGGGCCGGCGCTCGCCGCCGGCAACACGGTCGTGGTCAAGCCCGCCGAGCTGACCCCGCTCACGGCGCTCAAGCTGGCGGAGCTGGCGCGCGAGGCGGGCCTGCCGGAGGGCGTGTTCACGGTCATCCCCGGCAAGGGGAGTGTGGTCGGGCAGCGGTTCGTGGACAACGCGCTCGTCAAGAAGATCTGCTTCACCGGCTCCACCGAGGTCGGCAAGCAGATCATGGCCGGCTGCGCCCGGCAGGTGAAACCGGTGACCCTGGAGCTCGGCGGCAAGAACGCCACGGTCGTCTTCGCCGACACCGATCTGGACCGGGCTGCCGCCGCCGCGCCCTACGCCGTCTTCGACAACGCGGGCCAGGACTGCTGCGCGCGATCCCGAGTCCTGGTGCAGCGCAGCATTTATGACGCATTCCTCGACAAGTTCGCGGACGCGGTGAAGGGCGTGAAGGTGCTCGATCCGTCCAGCGCCGACGCCGAGATGGGGCCGCTGATCTCGGCGGGGCACTACGAGTCGGTCAGCCGGTACCTGGACGGCGTGGAGGTCCTCGCCACGGGTTCGGCGCCGACCGGGGGCGAGTTCGCAGGCGGCTTCTGGATGCCGCCGCGTGTGGTGCTGCCGCAGTCCGTGACCGACGCCGTCTGGCGCGAGGAGGTGTTCGGCCCGGTCGTCGCGGTGCTGCCGTTCGAGGATGAGGACGAGGCGATCGCCATGGCCAACGACACCCAGTACGGCTTGTCCGGCTCCATCTACACGAACGATGTCGGCCGCGCCCTGCGCGTCGCCCGAGGGGTGCAGTCCGGCAACCTGTCGGTGAACTCGCACTCCTCGGTCCGGTACTGGACCCCGTTCGGCGGATACAAGCAATCGGGACTCGGCCGGGAGCTCGGTCCCAGCGCCACCGATGCGTTCACCGAGGAGAAGAACGTGTTCATCGCGACGTGATTTCCCGGCGGTTGCCAAGCAACCGCGAGGCGGGTACGCACCGTTCCGGCCCGGCGGTTGCCAAGCAACCGGAGACGGGTACACACCGTTCCGGTCCGGCGGTTGCTTGGCAACCGCGAACTCGAACGGCGTCATTCAATCTCATACACCAACTCGACAGGCAGTGCAGGGAAAGGGATCTCACCCATGACAGGACGTCTCGACGGCCGCGTGGCCGTCATCACCGGGGGATGCTCCGGCATCGGCCTCGCCACGGCGAAGCGGTTCGCCGCCGAAGGCGCGCATGTCGTCATCGGCGATGTCGATGCGCAGCGTGGTCCGGAGATCGCCGAGGAGCTCTCCGGCGCGTTCGTGAAGTCCGACGTCACGAGCAAGGAGTCGGTCGATGCCCTGTTCGCCTTCGCCAAGAACACCTACGGCCGCGTGGATGTCGCCTTCAACAACGCCGGGATCTCGCCGCCCGACGACGACTCGATCCTCACCACCGAGCTGGACGCCTGGCGCCGGGTGCAGGAGGTGAACCTGACCAGCGTGTACCTGTGCTGCAAGGCGGCGCTGCCCTACATGCTGGAGCAGGGCAAGGGCTCGATCATCAACACGGCGTCGTTCGTCGCGGTGATGGGTGCGGCGACCTCGCAGATCTCGTACACCGCCTCGAAGGGCGGGGTGCTGTCCATGACGCGGGAACTCGGCGTGCAGTTCGCACGACAGGGGGTGCGGGTGAACGCACTGTGTCCGGGACCGGTCAACACCCCGTTGCTGCAGGAACTCTTCGCGAAGGACCCGGAGCGGGCGGCGCGCCGCCTGGTGCACATCCCGATGGGCCGGTTCGCCGAGGCCGACGAGATCGCCGGCGCCGTCCTGTTCCTCGCCTCGGACGACTCCTCGTTCATCACGGCCTCGCAGTTCCTGGTGGACGGCGGCATCTCCGGTGCGTATGTCACGCCACTGGATTGACACGGTGCGGATCCAGCGTCGCTCCGTCGGCCGCGCCGCCCTGCTGAGCGAGCGCCCCCGGTGCGGCACCGGGGGCCCGGCGGACTGGAGGGTGCACGGATGAGCAAGCCCGTCATCGGGGTCAGCGGCTACCGCGAAGCCGCGGACTGGGGGAGTTGGCGCGGCGTGCGCGCGGACCTGCTGCCCGCGGACTACGTGGACGCGGTGCGGGCGTCGGGGGGCGTCCCGGTACTGCTGTCGCCCGCCCTCGATGCCGACGATGCGGTCGCGCTGCTGCCCAGGCTCGACGGCCTCATACTGGCAGGCGGCGCCGATATCGACCCGACACGGTACCGGGCCGAGGCCGGGCCGCACACCGCCGGCTGGCGGGGCGACAGGGACGCCTCGGAACTCGCGCTGCTCGGTGCCGCCCGCGAGCGGGCGTTGCCGACGCTGGGCATCTGCCGCGGGATGCAGCTGATGGCCGTGGCGGCCGGCGGCACGCTCGCCCAGCACGTCCCGGATATCGTCGGACATCAAGGGCATTCTCCGGCACCCGGTGTCTACGGACGCACCAGCGTGGAGGTGGCGCCGGCCAGCCAGCTCGGGGCCATCCTCGGTGAGCGGCTCACCGTGCCCTGCCATCATCACCAATCCGTGGACGAGCACCCGACCTTCGCACCGGTCGCACGGGCCGCGGACGGCCTGCTGGAGGCGATCGAGAATCCGGATCTGCCGTTCTGGGTCGCGGTGCAGTGGCACCCGGAGACGGACACCGACCGGCGGCTGTTCGAGGCTCTGGTGGCCGCGGCGCGGGCCTGACGCGCGGCCGCGCGCGGGCGGCGTCATACCTGGTGGATGAGCCGGGGCACAGCGTGCAATGGATTTCATTTTCGTTGAATCGCTCACCTCTGCGCAGATCACGTCGATAGTGACGTCAAGGTGGCGCAGTGACCTGCCACACGCCCGACGACCGAATCAAAGGGGTATCCCGCCATGTCCACAGCCACCGAGCAACGCGCCGACACCGTGCCCGCGCCGCGCCGCGCCGACGTCGCGCGTTCCCGCTCCGTTGCGGGTCCGCCACCCTCCGTCGCCGGCAACCGGTCCGACACGGGCGCGGGTCGACGATCCGGCTGGTTCGGCAACCGCAAGGTGCGCACCAAGATCCTCTCGGCGATCGGGGTGATGGGGCTGGTCGCCGTCGCCTCGACCGTGGTGGCGGTCACGGCGCTCAACCAGACCGGTGACAGCCTGGACGCGTTGACCAGCGACCAGAACGAGATCATGGCGCCGCTGTCGCTGATCCACCAGAACGAGCTCAAGGCGCGTGCCCTCATCGCCATGGCCACCCTGGACACCTCGAACGACGCGATCGCCGCCTCGAAAGAGTCCATCGCGGAGACCGACGCGGAGACCGACGCGGCCATCGCGAAGGTCGACGCCGGCTTGACCGAAATGGACGCGGCGCACTGGTCCGGATTCAAGGACGCCTGGAATTCATTCAAGGAGCTGCGCGACTCCGTGCTGATGCAGTTCGCCGCGTCCGGGAACCGTGACGGGTACCAGGCGGCCTACACCGCCAAGGTCAAGCCGGTCGTCAGCGATATGGCCGACAACCTGGACGCGATCGAAGCCGGCGCGGCGGAGCATTTCGCCAGTCAAGCCGCCGACGCCCACTCGAAGAAGGCGACCAGTCTCGTGGTGATCGTCCTGGTCCTCGGACTCGGCCTGATCGCGGCGGTCGCGATGGGCCTGTACATCGCCGCGGCGGTCACCCGGCCGCTGCACCGCGTGAAGAGGGCGCTGGACGGCATGGCCGCGCACGACCTCACCGTCGAGTGCACGGTCACGTCCACCGACGAGGTCGGCCAGATGGCACAGTCGCTGGCCTCGGCACAGAGCAATGTCCGCTCGCTGGTCGCGGCGGTCGCGGACTCGGTGCAGGCGGTCGCGTCGTCCTCGGAGGAGTTGTCCGCGTCCGGTGTGCAGATCGCGGCCGGCGCCGAGGAGACCTCCGCCCAGGCGGAGGCGGTGTCCAACGCGTCGGAGGAAGTCTCGCAGAACGTCCAGACCGTGGCGGCGGGCGCCGAGCAGATGGACGCGTCCATTCGCGAGATCGCCCAGAACGCTTCGGAGGCAGCCAAAGTCGCCACCAGCGCAGCGGCCAAGGCCGATGCCACGAACGCGACGATGGCGAAGCTGGGTGCCTCGTCACAGGAGATCGGCGAAGTGATCAAGGTGATCACCTCGATCGCGGCGCAGACCAACCTGCTGGCCCTCAACGCCACCATCGAGGCCGCCCGCGCCGGTGAGGCCGGCAAGGGCTTCGCGGTCGTCGCCAACGAGGTCAAGGAGCTGGCGCAGGGCACGTCGAAAGCCACCGAGGACATCGTCGCCAAGGTCGAGGCCATGCAGCACGACACCACGGACGCGGTGGCTGCCATCGGCGAGATCGCCACGATCATCGAGTCGATCTCCGACTTCCAGACGTCGATCGCCTCGGCCGTGGAGGAACAGACCGCGACCACCGTGGAGATGAGCCGCAATGTGGCCAACGCGGCCAGTGGAACCGGTGAGATCGCTTCCAACATCACGGGTGTCGCGCAGGCGGCGGCCACCACCACGCAGGCCGTGACGCAGACTCAGGCTGCGATCGACCAGCTCGCCCAGATGGCGGCGGGGCTGCGGTCACAGATCTCGTCGTTCACGTACTGAGTTCGCGTCCGAGGGCCGCGTGCCGGCCCCGCCGGCCCCGGTAGCCGTTCGGTACGGGCTCCGCCGGCGGGGTCGACCGCGCAGGCGCCGTGCCCGGACCGCTTTGTCCACCGCGTCGATCGCCAGCGTCGCGGCGGCCGTCCCGACCGCTACGAGGACACCCGCCGGCCCGGGCCACGTGTGCCCCATCTGTCGCGCCACGGTGGGCCAGCTCAGCAGTACGGCCGAGAGGACGAGCGATGCGGCGACCGCGGGTGGGATCCACCGATTGGTGATCCAGCCGAGCCGGAACGGCGAAGTGGTGAAGCTGCGGCAGGCGAACGCGTTCGCGGCCTGCGACACGACGACGGTGAGGAAGGCGGCGCCCGATGCCCCCGCCAGCGCGGCTGCCGCCGGCTGGTCGCCGAATCGCCAGCCGGAATGGAGCAGTGACACGGCAAAAGCAGCCATCGCGCCCAGGGCGACGACCGGCCCGAGCACCCCGAACGCTCGCCGCGCGACGGAGCGGTTGAACAGGGAGCCGGTGACCGGCGGGCCGTCCAGCAGCCCGCGTGACGGGGGTTCGGCGCCGAGCGCGACGGCGGAAATGGTGTCCGTGCCGACGTCGATGGCGAGGATCTGCAGGACCCCGAGCGCCAGCGGGAGCTGCCCGCCGCTCAGTGCCCAAGCGGCGAACGGCGCGAGCTCGGCGACATTGTCGGTGAGGTGATAGGTGAGGAACCGGCGGATATTGACGAACGTCGCGCGCCCCTGCTCGACACCGGCGACGATGGATGCGAAGTGGTCGTCGAGAATGACGAGATCCGCCGCCTCGCGGGCGACATCGGTGCCGGAGGCGCCCATGGCGACGCCGACATCCGCCGCGTGCAGCGCCGGCCCGTCATTGACTCCGTCGCCCGTCATGGCGACGACGTTCCGGCGGGCGCGCAGAACCTGGGCGATGCGCAACTTCTGTTCCGGGGACACCCGCGCGACCACGACGCCCGGCTGCTCGAGCAGCGCGCCGAGCGCGTCGTCGTCCGCCGGCATCTCCGCACCTGTCAGCACGGGGGAACCGGCCCCGCGCAGCCCGATCTCGTCCGCAATGGCGGCGGCGGTCGCGGGGTGATCGCCGGTGACCATGGTGACGGTGATACCGGCCCGTCGGCACGCATCCACAGCCTCCCGGACATCGGTGCGGGGCGGATCCTCGAGCCCGAGCAGCCCATAGAATTCCAGTTCCCGCTCGGCTTCCTCGGCCGTGGCAGGCACCTGGGTGACCGGCCGCCCTGCGACGGCGAGCACCCGCAAACCACGGCTGGTGAGCCGGTGCAGCACCTCCGCGGCCGCGTCGCGGTCCGCCCCTGGGCACAGCGGCAGCACCGCGTCGGGGGCGCCTTTGACATGGACCCGGCCGGCGGCGACGACGGACATGCGGCGACGATGCGGATCGAACGGGAAGCGGGCGACTGCGGCCTCGCTCAGCAGGGCATCAGTGTCGAAGCCGCTGCGCCGAGCCAACGTGTCCAGGGCGGCCTCGATGGGATCGCCGTGCGCGAGCCAACCGCCACGGCCGGGATGGACATACCCGTCCGAGCACCGTCTGGCCGTTTCGGCGATCCGGCGGACGGGCTCCGCCGCGGCGTCCGAGGACAGCCGCAGCGTGCCACCGGGGTCATATCCGGGCTGGTCCGTGGTCGCCGTGCCGCCGGGCGTCCAGACCTCGACGACCGTCATCTGGTTCTGCGTGAGCGTGCCGGTCTTGTCGGTGCAGATATGGGTGACGGATCCCAGCGTTTCGACTGCTTCCAGGTTGCGTACCAGCACATTGCGCCGGGCCATGCGCTCCGCGCCCCAGGCGAGGGCCAGCGTCACCGTCGGCAGCAGACCCTCGGGGACGAGCGCCACGGTGACGCCGATGCCCAGGACGAAGCCGTCGCCGGACGGCATGCCGAGCAGGAGGGCGACCAGGTAGAAGGCCACGCCGACTGCCAGCGCCAGGAAGCTGATCGTGCGTACCAGACGGCGCAGCTCGCGCGTCAACGGCGTGATGGGTTCCTCGCGGCCGACCGTGAGTCGGGCGATCCCGGCGAGGCGGGTCGCGTCGCCGGTCGCCGTGACGACTGCATCCGCCTCGCCTTCGACGACGAATGTTCCTGCGAACAGTGCTGCGCCGTCCGTGGCGAAGGTCGGCTCGCTCTCCCCGGTGAGCATCGACGTGTCGAGCAACAGCCCGTTCCCCACCAGAACCGTCGCGTCGGCGGGCACCTGGGCACCGGCGCCGAGGACGAGGACGTCGCCGCGCACCACTTGTGTGGCGTCCACGACCAGCGCCCGGTGATCCCGTCGCACCGTGACGCGGGCCGGCAGGAGTGCGCGCAGGCGTTCGGCGGCTCGGCCGGCCCTGCTTTCCTGAAGGACCGAGAACGTCGCGTTGAGGGCGATGACGGCGATGATCGCCACGGTGAGCTGGGGCATACCTGCGAGCCAGGCGAGCGCCGCGGCACACCACAGCAGTAGGGCGAAGAAGTGCGTGAGCTGGGCCAGAACGCGGCGTATCAACGGTCGTCGACGCCCGCGGGGCAGGGTATTCGGTCCGTCCTCGGCGAGTCTGTGAGCCGCCTCAGCGGCGGTGAGGCCGTCACGTTCGACGGCGCGCGTCTCCATGCGGCGAGCGTAGGGGGCGATGGGTCCGGCCGGGCAGAGCCTTCGGACCCCGGTCGGCGCGTCCGGCGGGCGGAACTCGAGGCGGTGCGGACCGGCGAAGCGAAGCGGAACGGTGCGACTCCTCTGTCGCACACATCCGGGCTTTCGCGCTACGGCGGAGGATAGGGGATTCGAACCCCTGAGGGCGGTTAACCCAACCCGCTTTCCAAGCGAGCGCCATAGGCCACTAGGCGAATCCTCCACCGATGAGGGTACCGGACGCGGAGCGGTGCCCCGAACCGTCAGGGGTGCCGCACTCCGGTGGGCGTCCGCCCTGCCGTTCGGTACCATGGGCGGCGGACCCCCGCGGCGTCCACCTCCTTAACCCCCCAGGGCCGGAAGGCAGCAAGGGTCCGGGAGCTCTGACGGGTGCGGGGGTCCGCCTGTGTCTTGGCCTGTGACTCGAAAAGCCCGCGAGTATGACGCCGCCCGCGGCTGCGCCGAATCGCCATGGTGTAAAGGTGTAAGTCAACGGTAGAATGGCACCATGGCGTTGAACATCAAAAACGAGCGGGTGCACCAGCTGGCGCGTGAGGCCGCGCAGCGGCTCGGTACCTCGCAGACCTCCGCGATCGAGCAGGCCCTGGAGGAGTTGCTGGCACGGCACGGCGACGAGGCGACGGAAGCCGAGCGTCATGCACGCGTGCGGCGCAGGCTCGCGGAGATTCATCGATTGGTGGGTGATCAGCCGCTCATGGATCATGATGAGCTGTACGACAAAGAGACGGGCCTGCCCGTATGATCGTGGAAACGTCTGCTCTCGTCGCCATGGCGTTGAACGAGCCCGAGTGCGAGTTGTTCACGAGCGCGATCGAGGCAGCGGACGTTCGCAGCATGTCTGCCGCCAGCTATGTGGAGGCCGGCGTCGTGCTGGACAGTCGGCGCAATGCCGCGCTGTCGCGGCAACTTGACGGCTTGCTGATCGATCTCGACATTCGCATCGAGCCCGTCACTGAGGCGCAGGCGATGATCGCGCGAGCCGCCTATCGGGACTTCGGCCGTGGCAGCGGGCATCCGGCGAAGCTCAATTTCGGCGACTGCCTCTCCTATGCGCTGGCCAAGGACAAGCGCGAGCCGCTGCTCTACAAGGGCAACGACTTCGTGCACACCGACATTCAGGCGGCGATATAGCTCACGGTGCCGGGTGTGGTGCCGCAACGGGTATGACGCCGCCCGCGGCGAAGCCGCCGGGCCGGTCCCGCCGGGTTGTCGGCCTCTCGACCGCGGCTTCCGCCGCAGGCGGGAACTGCGTCATACCGACCACGTAGGCTCATGGCCGTGGCCCTCGCTCTCTACCGCAAGTATCGCCCGGCGACATTCGCCGAGGTGGTCGGGCAGGAACACGTCACCGAGCCGCTGCGCAAGGCGCTCGCGTCCGGGCGGATCAACCATGCCTACCTGTTCTCCGGACCGCGCGGCTGCGGCAAGACGTCGTCCGCGCGCATCCTGGCGAGGTCGCTGAACTGCGAGAACGGCCCGACGCCGGATCCGTGCGGGGTGTGTGCCTCGTGCGTGGCGCTGGCGCCCGAGGGACCCGGCTCGCTGGATGTGGTGGAGCTGGACGCGGCGAGCCACGGTGGGGTGGACGACACCCGCGAACTGCGCGACAGGGCCTTCTACATGCCGGCCGAGTCGCGCTACCGCATCTTCATCATCGACGAAGCCCATATGGTCACCAACCAGGGCTTCAACGCGCTGCTGAAGATCGTCGAGGAGCCGCCGGAGCACCTGGTCTTCGTGTTCGCCACCACCGAGCCGGAGAAGGTGCTGCCCACCATCCGCTCGCGCACGCACCACTACCCGTTCCACCTGCTGCCGCCCGCGGTGCTGCGCGGGTTGCTGGAGAAGCTGTGCGGCGAGGAGGGCGTGGCGGTGGAGCCGGCCGTGTATCCGCTGGTGGTGAAGGCCGGAGCCGGGTCGGCACGGGACTCCCTGTCCGTCATGGACCAATTGCTGGCCGGTGCCGGCCCGGACGGTGTCACCTACCGGGACGCGGTCGCCCTGCTCGGCGTCACCGATGCGGCCCTGCTGGACGAGATGGTCGAGGCGCTCGCCGCCGCCGACGGTGCCGGGGTGTTCGGTGCGGTGGAGCGCGTCGCCGAGGCCGGGCACGACCCTCGCCGGTTCGGCGCGGACCTGCTGCAGCGACTACGCGATCTGGTGATCCTGCAGGCGGTACCGGATGCCGCGGACAAGGGCCTGATCGATGCGCCCGCCGATCAGCTCGCCGCCATGGCGGGCCAGGCGGATCGGCTGCCGACCGCTACCCTGACCCGGTTCGCCGAGATCGTGCACGCCGGACTCACCGACATGCGCGGTACGACTTCGCCGCGGCTGGTGCTGGAACTGCTGGCCGCCCGGATGCTGCTGCCCGCCGCGACGCTGGACGACGCCGGGCTGCTGCAGCGTCTCGAGCGCGTGGAGCGACGGCTCGACATTGCGGCGGAGCACGGCGCGCTCGGCATGGCGGGCGCGGGTGCGGCGGGCGGCGATGGCGCCGACGCCAGGTATGACGCCGCAGCCGCTCCGGCCGCTCCGGCCGCTCCGGGGCCCACGGCGCCGACGGCCCGACCCGCGCCGAAGCAGGCTTCGACGGGTCCTGCCCCGTCGGTCGCTGCGCCGCCTCCGGCCGCCCCGGGGCCCGCGCCGACGCCGGCGACCGCCGTTGCGGACGCGTCGAGCCTCGGCCTGCCCACACCGCCGCGCCCTTCCGCGCCGGACCTCGGCCTGCCCGCCCCACCCGTGCTGGCCAGCAGGCCGAGCCCGGAATCCGCGAAAGGCGGCCCCGGCGCGGAGCCGGCCGCCGACGGCGCTGCGGAGCCGGCCGCTCGGCCCGCCGCGGCCGCGTCGACTGCTGGTGAACCCGCCTTGACCGAGCCGGCCGATGCGGAGCCGGCCGATGCGGAGTCGGCCGCTCCGGATGCCGCCGCGGCCGGTCCGGCCGCGCAGATCGGAGTCACCGACGTGCGCCGGTTGTGGCCGCAGGTCCTTGAGGCCGTCAAAGGCGAAAACCGCCGCGCACATGCGCTTCTCGAGTCCGCGGCGGTCACCGTGGTGCGGGTCGAAGGTGGCGTGCTGCTGTTGTCCACCCAATTCCCGGCGCTGGCCCGGATGGTGTCCGAGGCCCGCAACGCCGACCTGGTGCGGGCCGCGCTGCGCGATATGCTCGGCGTCGATTGGCGCATCCGCTGCGTGGAGGCCGGAGTCGAAGGTTCCTCCGGCGACGCCGGCGGCGGGCACCCCGCCGCGAGTTCTCTGGCGTCGGTGTCGCGAGCGTCCGCGGAACCGGCTCCCGCGCAGCGCCGCGGCGGCGTGGGCTCCCGCGTCGCAACGGGAACGAGCCACGGCGGTTCGCCGTCGGCCGGCCGCGGTCACCGGTCCGGCGGCGACCAGCCGCCGGACGAGGAGCCCGACCGAGGCCCCGGCCCGGAATCGGGCCCGCCGGACGACCCGTACGCCGCGGACTACGACCCCTACAGCGAGATCGATCCGGATGCGGACCCCGCTGCTACGGCGTCATACCGGGTCCACGACCCCGGCAAGGCGGCCATCGACCTGCTCACCGCGAAACTGGGTGCGCGGCCCATCGACGACCCGTCCTGACCACGCGGTCGGCGAAGTCGCGGGCCGGCGGCGGCCGACCGATCAGAGGTTCGGGTACAGCGGGTGTTTGGCGGCGAGCGCCGACACGCGCGACTTCAACGAGTCGGTGAGCGTCGCATCCAAATCGCCGGCGGGGGCGATGAGCGCCGCGGCGATCACGTCGGCCACCTCACGGAAATCGTCGTCGCCGAAACCGCGGGTGGCCAGGGCCGGCGTGCCGATCCGCAGGCCCGAGGTCACCATCGGCGGGCGCGGGTCGAACGGCACCGCGTTGCGGTTCACAGTGATGCCGATCGCGTGCAGCCGATCCTCTGCCTGCTGCCCGTCGAGCTCCGAGTTGCGCAGATCCGCCAGCACCAGATGTACATCGGTGCCGCCGGTGAGCACGTTCACGCCGGCTGCCCGGGCGTCGTCCGCCACCAGGCGCTCGGCCAGCAGTTTCGCGCCGGACAGGGTCCGCTCCATCCGATCCTTGAACCCCGGGGCTGCGGCCATCTTGAACGCCACGGCCTTGCCCGCGATCACATGTTCCAGCGGTCCGCCCTGCTGGCCCGGGAAGACGGCGGAGTTCACCTTCTTGGCCAGCGCAGCATCGTTGGTCAGGATCACGCCGCCGCGCGGCCCGCCCAGCGTCTTGTGCGTCGTGGTCGTGGTGATGTGCGCATACGGCACCGGCGACGGGTGCAGACCTGCGGCGACCAGCCCCGCGAAGTGCGCCATGTCCACGAACAGGTAGGCCCCGACCTCGTCGGCGATCTCCCGGAACCTCGCGAAGTCCAGCTGCCGCGGATAGGCCGACCAGCCGGCCACGATCACCTTCGGCTGATGCTCCCGCGCCATCGAGGCGACCGCGTCCATGTCGATGCGGAAATCCTCCTTGGACACCTCGTAGGCCGCCACGTTGTAGAGCAGCCCGGAGAAGTTGATCCGCATGCCGTGAGTCAGGTGCCCGCCGTGCGCCAGCGACAGGCCCAGAATGGTGTCGCCCGGCTTGATCAGCGCCTGGTAGGCGGCGGCATTCGCCTGCGCTCCGGAGTGCGGCTGCACGTTCGCGAAGCCCGCACCGAACAGCGCCTTGACCCGCTCGATCGCGAGAGTCTCGATGACATCGACGTTCTCGCAGCCGCCGTAGTAGCGCCGGCCCGGATACCCTTCGGCGTACTTGTTGGTGAGCACCGAACCCTGCGCCTGCATGGACGCCACGGGAGCGAAGTTCTCCGACGCGATCATCTCCAGCGTCTGCTGCTGGCGGTGCAGCTCCGCGGTGACCGACGCGTACACCTCCGGGTCGGCCTCGGCCAGCGATGCGTCGTGCCCCGGCCAGGGGGTGCTTGTCGTGGTATCGGTGACGGACATGGCGGGCCTTTCCTGCGGCGGGGGGCGATACGACTACGGTAGTCGAGCTGCGCCGACGGCCGTCGGGCAGGATCGCTGCCGTGAGCGGCGCGGACGCGGCGGGTCGTCACCGGGCCAGGAACGCCATCACGCCGGCCGCGATCGCCTCCGCGTAGCGCTGCTGACCGGCCGCACTGGACATCGCGGCCGCCTCCAGGGCGTTGCGCATGTTCCCGCACTCGATCATCACGGTCGGCCGTAGGGAGAGGTTGAGCCCGCCCAGATCGCCGCGCGCCCATAGGCCGTCTCTGCCCAGCGCATTGCTCACCGGGAATCCGTTCGCGACCATGCCGTCGCGGACGTCGGTGGCCAGCGCGTCGGTGGCGGCGGCGATGGTGGCACCGGCCGGCGGCCTCGACGCCGTCATGACGAAGAACCCCGCGACGCTCGGCGCCTCCCCATCGCCGTGAATGGAGATGACGGCGGCCGCGTTCGCATCGTTGCCCACGGCTGCGCGATCGTTGACGCACGGGCCGACACCGTCGTCCGAGTCCCGGGTCATCACGACGGTGACCCCGTCGCGCTGCAGCACATCCCGCAGCTTCAGCGCGACCTGCCAATTGAATCGGTGCTCGGGATAGCCCGCGTTGGTGGCGGTGCCCGTGGTGTTGCAGGCCTTGTACTGGCCGAACCCGGCCGGCACCTGCTTGTTGATGATCTCCGGGTGACTCGCGTTGCCACCGTTGTGGCCCGGGTCGATCACCACCACCGTGCCGGAGGGCGGAGCCGGCCGCGTCCGCGTGGTGGCCGCGATTGTGGTCTCGACCATCGTCGCCTCGGGCAAGGTGGCGGTCGTGGCCGCCTCGGTCGTCGAGGGCGCAGTGGTGCTCGCCGGCGGCGTGCTCATCGTCATCGTGGTGGTCGTGGGACTCGGTGACAGCACGGTGATCGGTGCTCCGGACGAGGCCGGTTGCGGTTCCGCACTCGCCGAGGACTGCGGTGTCGCGGTCGGCGCGGTCGGCGTCATATCCGGTGATGCCCCGGCCATGCTGCAGGACGCTGCCAGCGCGGCGGCGGCGAGGACGGTCAGGGCGGCACGGGCTTTCACGGGGACCAGCCTGCCAGGACGGGCGCCGCGATGGGGCGCGCGGGTCCGCCGCGCGTGGCGCGCCGACCAGTACGCTGGCTGGGTAGGCGGCGGAGCGGATGTAAGGGAGCGGCCCATGGAGCCGGGTGGTTTCGACTTCGGTGCGCTGATGCAGTCCGCGGCCGCGATGCAGCAGCAGATGGCCCAGGCGCAGGCGTCCCTCGCCGACGAGCGGGCCCGAGGCAGCGCCGGTGGCGGCCTGGTGACTGCCGACGTCGATGGCAACGGGCAGCTGGTGTCGCTCGCCATCGACCGGTCCGTGGTCGATCCGGACGACGTGGAGACGCTGGCCGACCTGATCGTGGCCGCGGTGCGCGACGGCTCGCGGGCCGCCGAGGCGATCGCCCAGCAGAAGATGGGCGCCGTGGCCGGCGGGATGCTGGGCGGCCTGCCCGGCGGTCTGCCCGAGGGACTGGACCTGCCGGGGCTGCCCGGCGGCTTGCCGCGAACCGTGGAAGGCTGACGGCACCCGGTGTACGAAGGCCCTGTTCAAGACGTGATCGATGAGTTCGGACGGCTGCCCGGCATCGGCCCCAAGTCCGCGCAGCGCATCGCGTTCCATCTGTTGTCGGTGGACCGCGCCGATATCGACCGGCTGTGCGCGGCGCTGACCCGCATGGCCGTCGAAGTGAAGTTCTGCGAGCGCTGCGGCAATGTGTCCGAGGGCGACCTGTGCCGGATCTGCGCCGACCCGCGGCGGGATGCCGCGGTGATCTGCGTGGTCGAGGAGCCCAAGGACGTGGCCGCCGTGGAGCGCACCCGCGAGTACCGCGGTGTGTACCACGTGCTGGGCGGGGCGATCTCGCCCATCGACGGGATCGGTCCCGACCAGTTGCGCATCGCCGAACTGCTCAAGCGCATCGCCGAACCCGATGTGCGCGAGGTGATCCTGGCGACCGACCCTAACCTCGAAGGTGAAGCCACTGCAACGTATCTCGTGCGAATGCTGGCCACCTTCCCCGGGCTCTCGGTGACCCGATTGGCCAGCGGGCTGCCCGTCGGTGGCGACCTCGAATACGCAGACGAAGTGACCCTCGGGCGGGCGCTGTCCGGCCGCCGCACCGCACTGGCGTGAGTCTCCCGCGTGGCTTCGATCGGGTATGACGCCGCAGCGGGCGCCGGCCGACCACTGGACGGTCCCGACGGGATCGCCGCGGTGGTGCGGTGCGCGCTGGGGCGTCCGGCTCGCCTCGGCGGCACCCGCCTGGTGGCCGTCGATGGACCGAGCGGCTCGGGCAAGACCTCCTTGGCCGAGCCCCTGGCCCAGGCCATCGCGGGGGCGATCCGTGGGGTCGTCGTCCGGCCGGAGCGAAGTACGGATGCGAGAACCACTGCGGCGGAAGGTGATTCGCGGGACGTCGCGTCATACCCGGTGTGTGCGCGCGACGAGCGGCCGCTGGTCACAGTCGTCTCAACGGATCTGCTGGCCACCTGGCGGCATCCCCTCGACTGGTGGCCGACGCTGGAGAGCCACCTGCTCGCGCCGCTGGCCGCGGGGCTGACGGCGACGATGCCGGTGCTGGAATGGGTCTCCGGTAACCCTCGACCCGGCGGCAGTATTGTGGTCCCGCCGGTCGATGTGTTGGTGCTGGAAGGCGTCTCGTCCGGACGGCGTGCCATCGCCGGCCGGCTGTCGGCGCTGGCATGGGTCGAGATCACCGACCGTGCCGCGCGTCTGGAGCGCGCGGTGGCACGCGACGGAGAACCGATGCGCCCCTTCTTGACCCGCTGGCAGCTGGACGAGGATTCGCATTTCGCGGCGGACAGCACGCGCGCCCGGGCGGATGTCGTCATCGTGCCGGACTGACGCGGTACAGCGCGGGCTCGGAGTCGTGGAACGGGTCTGGTCGTCACTCGCTCGCGGACCCGCGGCGACGCCCCCGGTTCACGTAGACTGTCCTGGCCGGATGTGATTGGGATACGCGCCGCCAGTGCTGACCGCCGGTCGTCAGCGCGGTGCACGTATGGAAGCAGTCACCTCCATGTTCGGGAAATACGTCGCGGTGCTGAAAACGCCCGGCGCACTGAGGTTCTCCGTCGCAGGCTTCATGGGCCGTGCGCAGATGTCCATGATCGGGCTCGGTGCCGTGCTCCTGTTGCAGTCCGAGCGCGGCTCGTACGCCATCGCCGGCGCGGTCTCCGCGATCTATGCGCTGTCCATGGCTGCGATCAGCCCGCAGGCCTCCCGCCTGGTCGACATCTTCGGCCAGCGGCGGATTCTGCGCATTCAGCTCGCGCTGCACGTGCCGCTGATGTCGGCGCTCATCGCGCTGGCCATGACGGACGTGCCCAACTGGGTGCTGTACGTGCTCGCGTTCTTCACCGGCGGCGTGCAACCGAACATCGGCGCGCTGGTCCGTGCCCGCTGGTCGGCGAAACTCAGCGGCTCGGGCAGTCTGCGCACCGCCTTCGCGTGGGAGTCGATGCTGGACGAAGTGATCTTCGTAGCGGGGCCCCCACTGGCGACGTTCCTGGTGATCGCCGTGTTCCCGAGTGCGGCGATGATCGTCGCCACCGCCATCCTGGCGGTCGGAACCTGGTGGTTCTCGTCATTGCGGGCCTCCGAACCGAAGCCGGTACGTCGGGCTCCGAACCAGGCGCGGCAGCGGCCGGCGATCGCCCTGCCGGGAGTGGCAGCCGTCGCGCTCATCTACGTGTTCGTCGGCGGCATCTTCGGCTCCTTCGAGGTCACGACGGTCGCGTTCGCCGACCAGCACGGGCACAAGGGCATCGCCGGACTCCTGCTCGCCATCAACTCGGTGGGCTCGCTCGCCGGCGGCCTCGTCTTCGGCGCCCTGACCCTGCGGGCCACGCTGTTGCGGCAGTTCATGGCGATGCTGGGGCTGCTCGCGCTGGTCGTGCTGCCGTTGCCGCTGCTCACCTCGATTCCGCTGCTCACCGTCGGGGCGATGATCGCGGGCGTGGCCGTGGCGCCCGTGCTGATTTCGGGGATCGCGTTGGTCGAGCGAATAGTGCCCGCGTCGCGGCTCACCGAATCGATGTCGTGGCCCACCGCGGGCCTCGCGGTCGGGCTGGCCATCTCGTCACCGATCGCCGGGTTCATCGTGGACGGCAACCCGGCGTCGACCGCCTACTGGGTGACCGCCGCCTGCGCGGTTGCCGCAGCGGTCACGGGTATGACGCAGATCGGCCCGCTGCGACGGGCGAATCGGGCGGCGTCCGCGCGGATCGCCGCCGGCACCCAGGTCGCGCCGGAGGCGGAGCCGGCCGCGTAGCACACCGCGGCCGGCGACGGTCGTCCGAACGCGGAGGCCCTTGCCCATGCGGTGCACTGCCGTCCGCTATCGGCGTGGCGAGTACCGCGGGATCCAGTGCCCCATGGCGGCCGCCGCCAACACCCCCACCCCGCCCATGGCCAGGACCCCTGCGCCCAGGGACGCGGCCGCGGCGATGCCGGCGAGCAGGAACGGACCCGCGCTGGTGCCGGTATCGGAGATCACCCGCCAGATACCGAAGAACGCCGGCCGTTGGCCGGGCGGCGCCAGATCAGCGCCGAGAGTCATCACGATCCCGGAGCCCATGCCGTTGCCGAGCCCGGCGAGTAGCGCCGCCAGCGTAAACGTGGCCGCGGTTGCGGTCAGTGGCAGCAGTAGGAGGGCGGCTGCCAAGCCGATCATCGACGTCACGGCGACGACGGCGCGCCCGCGCATGTCCATCAGCCGACCCGCCGGGTAGAACAGCAACATGTCCACCGCGCCGGACGCGCCGTAGATCAGCGAGATCGTCGCCGGCGCCAGCGCCAGATGCTCGCCCCACAGCGGCAGCACCACCTGCCGGGTGGAGCGCACCACACTGACCAGCAGCACGCCCAGGCCGACGGTAAGGAAGACGCGTCGCTGGGTGCGCAGCAGGTGACGATAGCTGGCGCGCTCCGCTTCGGCGGCCACGCCGGTCCTGTCCGATCGGCGGGTGACGCCGGCCAGGACGACGGTCGCCACCAGCGCGGCGACGACACCGACGCCGTAGGCGCCGGAGGTCCCGGTGAGGTGCACGGCGCCGGCACCCAGGAACGGCCCGATGAACAGTCCGATGCGCTGCACGCCGCCGAGGGTCGACATGGCCCGGGCCCGCAGGTGGAATGGCACCAGCTCGGCGACGAACGTGAGCCGGGCCAGCATCCACACGGCGGTGCCCATGCCGATGACGAAGATCGCGATGGCGAACATGATCAGCGACTGGGCCAGCATCGCCACGAGAAGCGCTGCCGCGCAGAGTATCCCGGCACCGATCATCACGGACCGCTCGCCGAACCGGGCCGTGAGCGAACCGGCCGGCGGATCCGCGAGCAACTGCCCGAGCCCCAACAGCGCGACGACGACCGCAGCGAGCGCCGTCGATGCACCGAGGCCCACGGCGGTCAGCGGGATCACCGGCGTGATCGCTCCGGCCGCCACCGAGAACAGGGCAGGCGGCAGGAAGGCCGCCAGTGCGATCGACCGAAGAGTCACCGGCTCGGCAGCAGCGGCCGCCGGGTCAGCGAACCGCTCGGGCGGGTCGGCGGAAGCGTCGCCGGCCGTCACGTCGGCAGTCTGCGCCGCGTCCGGGGTTGGCATGTCGGGCACCAGAAGAGGTTTCGCCCCTCCAGCACTTCGGTGGCGACGTCGGTCCCGCAGATGTAGCACTGCTGTCCGGCTCGCCGGTAGACGTACACCTCGCCGCCGTGCGCGTCCACGCGCGGTGGCCTGCCCATCGCCTCGGGCATGTGCTCCGGGTAGACGGTGTCGATCCGGCCGACGGCCAGTGCGGCGTGCATCAGCTCGACCAGATCGTCCCAGATTGCCTGCCACTCATGGGGTTTCACCAGGCTTCCGGCCATGTGTGGGTCGATGTGGTGCCGGTAGAGGACCTCGGCCCGGAAGATGTTGCCTACTCCGGCGGCGACCTGCTGGTCCATCAGCAGCGCCGCGATCGACTTCTTCGACCGGTGGATCCTCGCCCAACCGCGTGCCGGGTCGGCGTCGTCGCGCAGCGGGTCCGGGCCGAGCCTCGTCAGGAGTTTCGTCATACCTGCCTGATCGAGCAGTTCGCAGGCTGCCGGCCCGCGCAGGTCGGCATATCCGTGTTCGCCGATCATGCGCCAGCGCACGGTGTCCTTGGCTTCCGGAGGTGCGCCGGCACCGAAGTCCATCCGGCCGGCCATGCCCAGATGCACATGCACCTGGCGGGGCACTCCCTCGAAGGCGATGAACAGGTGCTTGCCGTAGGCCTCGGCGTCGGTGAGTTCCCGGCCGGTGATCTCAGCGGCCTCGTCGGCGAAACGTCCTTGAGGGCTGAGCGACTCGACCTTCTGGCCGGAGAATTCATCCATGACGGAATGCGCGAGACGGTGCAGTACGTGACCTTCGGGCATGGTCACGATCTTGCCACGGTCGTCGTGGCCCGGGACGGTGAGGTTCGCGTCAAGTCGCCAGCGGGTCGAACCAGTCGAGCCCCTGAAAACGGGCGAAGCCGTGATCGTGTGTTGCCAACGAGACGCCGTGTTCGATCGCCATCGCGGCGAGATGGACGTCCGGCACATCGTTGCCGGCTAGGCCCGGCGTCGATATGAGGCGACGCGCGATGGCTGGGTGACGGGCTCCGGACTGGAGAATGCGGGCATTCGGCTGACGGCGGAATTGCTCTGCCGCGGACCAGGCATCGGGCAGGTTGACCGCGTGATCTCCGACGATCCGCCGGTTGGTCACGAGTCGGACGAACGAGTACAACACGGGCCACGTGAGGCCGACGAACGACTCGCGGTCGGAGAAAGCGGTGCGGAGCCACTCGCGGGTTCGCTCGTGGTGCGGGGAGTCGACGGAGGCGTACACCAGCAGATTGGTGTCGACGAGGATCGCGGTGTTCCCGTTCGTCACGCGGGTCGCTCCGTCATATCAACCGCTTGGCGAGATCGTGCTCGTCATCCTCCGCGGCGAGTACGGCTGACACATCGGCAATGTCGGTCTGAAGCCGACCCGGCAGCAGCGGGAGTTCGGGCGTCTCGCGCTCATCGGCGCCCAACGATCGTCGCAGCAGCCGATTGATGGTCTGCTTGAAAGTTTCCCCGGCGCGGGCGCGCTCGTGCTCGACCAGTGCTTCGACATCGTCATCCAACGTCACCGTGGTGCGCATGATGTCAACGGTACTGCATCAGTGATGCGAAGTCCGCCTCGGCGACGTTGTCACGGCGATGCCACCGTTCCACGCATGCCGGCGGCTAGAGGTTGGGAGCGGGCGATAGCCTCGAATCCGTGAGCTCCCAGCACATGGCCGAGATGTTCCAGCTGCAGGCTTCCGCCTGCTACGCGCTGGGCTCGCCGTTCTACGCGGTGCTGCTACAGCGGCTGGCCAAGGACATTCTGGCCGACGGGCCGGCCGCTGCGGTGCTGGCCGGCCACGAGGACGACCCCGGCGAGACGGCGCTCGCGCTGCGGCTGATGGGTGCGGTGCACTACATGGCGCTCACCGGCGATGCGCCGGATGTGGCGAAACATTTCCCATCGACCGGAGGTGACGGCGATCCGGCGAAGGTCTGGCCCGCCATCGTGGACCTGCTGCGCGGCGCCCCCTTGGAACTCGCCGCGGGGCTCCGTCACGCCCCGCAGACGAACGAGGTCGGCCGCGCCGCAGCCCTTTTCGGGGGACTGCTGTCCGTGGCCGGCCCCGATCCGCTGCCGGTCCGGCTGTTCGAGATCGGCGCCTCCGGCGGCCTCAACCTGCGTGCCGACCGGTTCTGCTACCGCTCCGCCGACGGTCACCGCTACGGCCCGCTGTCCCCGGTCACCCTGGACCCGGCGTTCATGACGCTGCCCGCGCCGTCGCCCGGCCTGATCCACGTCGTCGAACGGCGCGGCGCCGACAGCGCTCCCATCGACCCGCTGACGGCCGAAGGCGCCGCGCGACTGGCCTCCTTCGTGTGGCCCGACCAGCGGGAGCGGCTGCAGCGACTGCGCAGCGCGATCCTGGTGGCCGGTCAGTACCCTGCGGAGGTGGAGGCCTCCGGCGCCGCGGACTTCGTGGATCGGATCGAGCCCGCGCCAGGGCATCTCACCGTGCTGTGGCACTCGGTGACACTGCAATACCTCGACGCGGCCGACAAGCTGCGCATCGCCGACCGGCTGAACCGGATCGGGGCGCTCGCCAGCGACATCGCCCCGTTCGTGCATCTGTCCTTCGAGCCGCGCCGGCTCACCGCGCACGGCGTGCGCCGCTACCTCGTCACCGCCGAAACCTGGCCGGGCGGCGGAACGCAGGCCGGTGACCACCAGCTGCTGGGTGAGGCCCCGGCGCACGGGATGCCCGTGACCTGGGGCGCGCCGGAGCCGGACGGCTCGCGTCCCGCACCGGACGGCCCGCAGTGGCCGTCATGATCGCCTTGGGTGCCTGACGTGGCGTTATAGCGCCACCTCAGGCGCCCAAGGCGCAGGTTCCCGTCAGCGCAGCGCGGCCGCGGTGGGGCAGCTCACCGCGAGCGCAGCCTTCAACCCCACCCGATTGAGATGCCCTGCGACGATGGACCATGCGCGGTGGATGGGCACCTCGTGGTAGTCGATGGCGTGCTCGGCGCAGAACGCCTGCACGATCGGGCGCGCGCGCCGCAGATTCGGTGTGGGCATGGCCGGGAACAGATGGTGCTCGATCTGATAGTTCAGCCCGCCCATGGCGAATCCGGCGGCTCGGCCGCCGGCCACGTTGCGGGACATCAACACCTGCCGGCGGAAGAAGTCGATCTTGCTGTCCTTCGCGACGACCGGCATCCCGATGTGGCTGACCGCGAATGCGGAGCCCAGATACAGCCCGGTGACAGCGAGCTGCACGAGCAGGAACGCAGTGGCCAGCCCCCACGGCAGGAACGCGAACAGTGCCGCGGGATAGATGCCGAGCCGCACCGTGAGCAGCAGCGCTTCCGTCGCACGATGTTTGAGGCCGCGCCGCGTCGCTACCGTGACGATGCTCTGGATATGCAGGTTCAACGCCTCGGCGACGAGCAGCGGGTAGAACCACCAACCCTGTCGGGAATACATCAGTGCAGAGAATCGGTTGCGCGGTGGCGAATCCGTGTCGTAGAACCGCAGGACGGCCGAGTCGATGTCCGGATCCTTGCCGATCTGATTCGGCGCCTGGTGGTGCCGGGTGTGCTTGGTGTTCCACCATCCGAGGCTGACACCGCCCACGCCGGTGCCCAGGAGCAGCGCCGCCCATTCGTTCGCCTTGCTCGAACCGAACACCTGCCGGTGTGCCGCGTCGTGGCTCAAAAACATGAACTGCGTCACAGTCAGCGCGATAACGATCGCGACGCAGATCTGCGCCCAGTGCTCACCGAGCATGACGGATCCCGCGCCTGCGGCGATCAGCACGAGCAGGAGAATGGTGATCTTGGTGACGTAGAAGCCCGCACGGCGGCGCATGAGCCCGGCCCCCTGGACCGCTTTCAGCACCGTCGAGTAATCGGTGACGGCGCGGGCTGCAGGTCGAACATGTTGGGCCGCAGGAGGTGTCGCGGCTCGGTCAAGAGCAAGAGGGTAGCTCATATGGCTGTTGGCGCCCTTACCGAAACTGGGGAGAACAGCGCCGACGGAGCGCCGTTGCGGGACAGAGCCCGGTATGCGGATGCAGAGAGCGGCTCCAGGTTCTGCTCACGAGTATGCCGTATCGCCGTGCGTCCACCTGGGCGCCCCCCGCGCCGGACGGTGCGGTCGCGCCGCAGGTACTGCCAATTCGGCGGGCGATGTGTCATCCTTAAGCGAGTTGGGCTTAACTGTTCGTGGTTTTCTCTTGCTTGGCTGCCTGGCCGGTCCCCGGCCGTGGGGTAGTGCCGATGGAGTTAAAAGAACTCGTACGCAACGGCCAACACACCCGCTCGCGGTCAATCGTCCGCGGGTACCAGAGAAGTACAAGGAAGAGAACATGGCAGACGGAACAGTGAAGTGGTTCAACGCGGAAAAGGGCTTCGGCTTCATTTCCCCGGATGACGGCAGCGCGGACGTGTTCGTGCACTACTCGGAGATCCAGAGCAGCGGCTACCGCTCGCTGGACGAGGGCCAGAAGGTGACCTACACGGTCGCGCAGGGCCCCAAGGGCCCGCAGGCCACCGGCGTCACCCCGGTCTGAACCACCTGATTCTCAGCGCCTCGGCCCCGGCGTCCATCGCGATGCCGGGGCCGAGGCGTCTTCGTAGGTCTTCCGCACCCGCCGCGGCATGTGCGACAAAACGCCCATGACGCCGCCCTCGGCGGGGCCGACGCCGCGAGGGTGGCGTCATGGGCGGTCATACGTGCGTGAGGTCTCGCCCACAACCCGCGCCGCTACGCGCGGAAGGTTTCCGCGAGCGCCGTGAGTTTGTCGCGGTACTGCGCCCAGTCGAGGTCGGGGAGGTTGTCGCCGGGGCTACGCCGACCGGCCGCGCCGTCGATGTGCTCCCGCAAGATGTCCGCCTGGCCGGCGTGCCGCGCGAGTTCGGCGATGACGTGCACCAGGATCTGCTGCAGCGTCACGTCCCGGTGTCGCTCGGACCACCACGGGACGCGGCCGGGTGCGTCCAGCGGCAGCGCCTCGATGGTCTCGTCCGCGAACGTCCACACCCTGCGGTACAGATCGGTGATGCCGGCCGCGGTCTCGTCGGCAGTGGCGTACCAGTCGGCCTGAGGATCGGCGTCCAGCGCCTGACCTGACACGATCTCCTCCGGCGACGGCCATTCACGTCCGAAAGTCGGTCCGAAGTAGCCGATCTCGACGTTGAGGCAGTGCTTCACGATGCCGAGGAGATTCGTGCCGGTCGGTGTGCGCGGCAGCCGGAGGTCGCGTTCGCCCAGGCCCTCCAGTTTCAGCAGCAGCGCCTGCCGCGACTCCTGGAGGTAGCGGCGCAGCACGGTCTTCGGCTCTGTCCAGTCGCTCATGGCGCCAGTATCGCAGGACGGTACGACAACGCCCCCCGATTCCCGCTGGGATGGAGGCGGAAGAGGCCGTGTGACAGGGCACGTGCAGCGGCATTTCAGGCAAACGGGTATGACGCCGCCCTCGGCCGCGCCGCGAACAGCGTCATCCGGATGCGCGCGAGAACAGCGTCATACGCGGTGGGTCCCTTATGTTGCTGAACCCGGCGCGCGGCAGAGGTCGAGGAACTGTCCGGCGACGGCCCTGGCGAGGACGAGAAGCCGGTCACCGGCCGCCGCTACGGCCTGCCACGCCGCAGTGCCGGCCGCGGTGTCGGCGACAGCGCCAGCCGCGGCCTCCTCGTCGAGCCAGGACCGGAAGATGGCCGCGGTTGCCTCGGGGTGATACTGCACGCCCCAAGCCAGCGGCCCGAAGCGGATCGCCTGCGGGGTGCCATCCGGGCTGGTGGTGAGCATGCTCGACCCATCGGGCAGGCGGCTGACGATGTCGTCGTTCCACTGGATCGCAGAAGCGGGCGCGATACCGCCCAGCAGTGGATCGGTGCCGGGCGCCGCATCGACGGGGACCAGCCCCGCCGCGCGACCGTTCGGATTGCGCGTCACCTCGCCACCGAGCGCGACGGCCGCGAGCTGCATGCCCAGACAGATGCCGAGCAACGGAACCCTCTCGTTCGCGGCGTCGCGGATCAGGTGGTGCACGTCCGACAGCCACGGGAAGCGGGCGGCGTCGTTGGCACCCATCGCGCCGCCCAACACGATGGCGCCGTCGAAACCACTGGCGTCGCTGGGGATCTCGTCATCGGCGAAACCGCGGCGCACCTCGACAGCCACGTCGGCCTGCGCGAACGTGCCGGCGAGGCCGCCCAGCGGACAGGTCGGATCGTTCTGGATCACGAGGATCCTCGTCGGTGGATCGGCAGTCATGGGCGCTTCATCCGTGAGGTCGCTGCACGTGCAGCGTGGGGTCGATGGACGCGGCCAGCCTACTGCGCGGGCGTTGCGCCGACACGTGCATGACGCTGTCCTCGGGTGCGCGCGTGCCCCGAGAACGGCGTCATACGTGGTTTTCCGGCAAGGTCGCGGCAGGTGTTGTTGCGGGTGAGCCCAGGCCGTCATGCTGCTCGTCATTCGTAGTGGAAGCGTGCCTGCAGAACGACGATCTCGTCCTCTTGGACGAGGTACACGAGGCGATGTTCTTCGGTGATCCGACGCGACCAGCAGCCGGCGAGGAGGTGACGGAGCGGCTCCGGCTTACCGATGCCGGTGGTGGGATCGCGCAGCGCGTCGTCGATGAGCCGGTTGATCCGCTTGAGAGTGGTGCGATCGGCGCCGAGCCAGTACGTGTAGTCCGCCCAGCCTTTCGGGGTGAACGCCAGCCTCATCGCACCAGATCGTGTGGGACTCGCTTGCCCTCGCGGGCTTGCTGCAGGCTCTCCAGGAGATGCCGGGCGTTGGCGGGTACCCGCAACAGATGCGCGGTCTCCTCCAGGGCGTCGTAGTCGGCACGCGAGAGGAGCACGGCGTCACCGCGTCGCGACGTGATTTCAACGGGGGTGCGGTCCTCGTTCACCTGCTCGATGAGCGGGAACAGCGATTTTCGGGCCTCGCTGGCGGTGATCGCCATGGCACCTCCCAGGTGTACAGGATCTGGTACCAGTATGCCGAACCCGTGACGGCCCCGTCAAGAACGTGCGTGACGCTGTCCTCGGGTGCGCGCGTGCCCCGAGAGCGGCGTCATACCTGTCGGTGCGCAGGTGCTTTCGACAACAAGACGCGATGGCCCAGCCGGTCGGTTGCCTGCGAATCCGCGCGGTCCGTGTCCGGGCAGATCACGGAACGGTCCGTGTCTGTGCAGATCACGGATGCGCCGCTATCGGACCGAGCGACGTTCGGTGCGCCGGCCTGCTGCACCTGCGGCGGCATTCGCGACAAATCACCCTTGGTGTTTTCCGCTGGAGCGCATTGGTAGTACTCAGGTAGTATTACGGTATGAAACTGAGTGTGAGTCTGCCCGACGAGGACGTTGCGGTCCTGGACGAGTTCGCGCGTGTCGCGGGCCTCTCGTCCAGGTCGGCCGCGTTGCGACGTGCCATAGCTCTCCTGCGCCTGCCGCGTCTGGAGCGTGACTATGAGGCCGCGTGGTCTGAGTGGGAGTCGGCGGGCGAACAAGACGTGTGGGATGTGGCCATAGGTGACGGGACCGCCGGTGCTCCGCGGTGAGATCCGGATGGTCGATCTGGAGCCCGTACGGGGTAGCGAGGCGAATAAGCGACGGCCAGCGGTGATCGTCAGCAATGATGGCGCCAACGCGGTTGCTGCGCGCCTGGGCCGAGGGGTGGTCACCGTCGTACCTGTCACCAGCAATACGGATGTCATCTACGGGTTCCAGACGCTGCTGACCGCGGCCGAAACGGGGCTGCCACACGATTCGAAGGCCCAGGCCGAGCAGGTACGGTCGATCGCCGTCGAGCGGCTCGGCTCGATCATCGGGCATGTGCCGCCGGACGTCATGCACGAACTCGATGAGGCACTCCGCCTGCACCTTCAGCTGTAACCGAACGGTGACCGCTGAGTATCCCCGCGCTGCACGTGCAGCGGCATTTAAGGACAAAACGCGTATGACGCCGTTCTCCCGCGCTGCGGACCGTGAGAGGGCGGCGTCATATCCGTGAGCGCGACGGGCGACGGGTGCTGGTGAGATTCCGACGCCTACTCGGCTTCTCCGGCGAGACGGGCTGCGGCCGAGGCGAATCCGAGCCAGGTGTGCCGATTGCCTGCCCAGCACCACCCGACCTTCGGCGCGTTGCGGTTGCCGGGGCCGTCGCGCCCGGTGCCGTTGCTGATCCACAGCGCGGGGGTGCGTGAATCCAGCGCCCCGTTCGCCCTCCGCAGTCGCGAGCCGATCGTCATGAAACAGCGCCCCCGTTCGAGCGCGCCCGGGTCTTGGAGCAGCCAGTGCAGACCCTCGCCGAGGGTCAGCGGAGTGCGGCCCGCCTGCTGGATTTCCGGCAGAGCCTCGTCGGGACTCCAATTGGCGAGGTGATCCCCGCGGTCGAGATCGGTGACCAGATAGGCGATCCCGTCCGGCGGGGCAGCGCCGTCGATGGGCCGGAAGTCGTCCACATCGAGCATGTCGACGACCACGAACCCTCGCTTGCCGCCGTGCTCGATCAACGGCGCCAGCCCGCTCGCGGGAGCCCGATCGGGGTGCAGGACCAGCAATCCGTCAGCGCTCCCGAAACGCGTTGCAGCAGAGCGGAGCTCGGAGGCGGAGAGCTCCGCAATCCGGTGTACGCCGAGTTCGATGAGTCGATCGGCCTGCTGGGCGACAGGCGGCAATACGCGGACAGACGTGGTCACAGGCATCTCCCCCGGTCGTCGAAAGGTCCCCAGCGGGCGGAACTCGGGCGGCGCGTTTCCGGCGACGGCGACCCCAGCGGTGGAACCCTAGTGACGTAACGCGCAACTTCGCGCGAACGTTCCGCGATGTCTGGCGGGTGGGATTTCGACCCGGCCGATGGCCGCACCGCTCGGAAGCCTGCCAAGATGATCGATGTGCACGATCCCGCAAGCCTGCTCGCCGCCTATGACGAGCAACTGCGCACCGACGCCGAAACGCCGAGTGCGGTGTCGGTCGTCCGTCTCGGCCCGCTCCGCCTTGTGACGTTCGTCGGTGGGCAAGGCTTCGTCACCTACCGCGATCTCGGCGGCTGCGATGCCGGCGCCATCAGGGATCTCGTATCGCGGGCGCTGGCCCGGTACCGACGCGACCCGGAGGTCCGGCGGGTCGAGTGGAAGACCCGCGGCCACGACCGCGCCCCCGGGTTGCACGAGGCGCTGATGGACCACGGGTTCGTCCCGGACGAGCCGGAATCGATCATGATCGGCGAGGCGCGGCTGCTGGCCGTCGACGTCCCATTGCCCGCGGGCGTGACGCTGCGGCGGGTCAGCCAGGAGGCGGACGTCCGCGCGATGAGCGCGATGCAGGACGAGGCTTTCGGCGACCCCGTCTCCGGCGAGATGGCTCAGGAACTGCTGCAGCGGCTGACCCGCGACGACGGAATGGAGCTGTGGGTGGCGGAGGCCGCCGGACGGATCGTCAGCGCGGGTCGGCTGGAACCGGTGCCGGGCACCGCGTTCGCCGGCATCTGGGGCGGGGCGACCCGCCCGGACTGGCGTCATCGCGGCATCTACCGGGCACTGACGTCCGCGCGGGCGAGATCGGCGCTACGCATCGGTAAGACGCTGATCAACAGTGACTCCACCGAATACTCGCGACCGATACTGGAGCGCGCCGGTTTGGTGAAGGTGTCCACGACGACCCCGTACCACTGGCGGCGCTGAAAGGGTGCGGACGGCCTGTCGCTGGTACCGGTCAGCCGGCGAGTCCGCGGTTCGACACCGCCGCCGACGCTCGCGACCGGCAGTACGGTGGGCGGGTGAGCCGCGACGTCGAGGACCTGAACAGGCGCCTGCTCCGCGCCCGGGACGCGATGGATCGCGCCTACGCGCAGCCGCTCGACGTGCGTGCGGTGGCCGCCGTCGCGCACATCTCGCCGGCTCATTTCAGCCGCTGCTTCCGCTCGGTGTTCGGCGAGACGCCGCACCGCTACCTGCAGCGCCGGCGGATCGAGCGCTCCATGTTCCTGCTGCGCGAGACCGACCGCACCGTCACCGACATCTGCTTCGAGGTCGGCTTCGGCAGCCTGGGCACGTTCAGCCGCACGTTCCGGGAGATCGTCGGCGAGACGCCGAGCGGCTACCGCGCGGGCAACGGGCCGATCGTGGCACCGCACTGCGTGCAACTTGCGGCGATGCGGCCGCGCAGCGACGTATAGCGGCGGACGCAGCACAGCAGTTTTGGAGAAGCGGACTGCGAGAGCGGCTCCGTAGGGTCGATGACGCGGCGCATCATGGGCGCCGACCCGTATGACGTCAGGCGCGGCGGCCACGCCGACGGCGCCATCTCGACCACGAGGAGAACAAGCATGATCACCAAGCTCAACGTCGCCACTGTCTACGTGCTGGACAAGGACGAGGCGCTCGATTTCTACGTGGACAAGCTCGGGCTGGAGAAGGGCAACGACGTCCAGCAGGGCGACTACCGCTGGCTGACGGTGCGCGTCCCGGGTGGGCAGACGGAGATCAATCTGGAGAAGCCCGGCCCGCCGCTGCACGACGACGCGACAGCCGAGCAGATCCGCGAACTCGTCACCAAGGGCGCGATCGGCGGCCTCGTGTTCGTCACCGACGACGCGCGCGGCCTGTACGAGGAGTTGAAACGGCGGGGCGTCACGGACTTCACCCAGGAACCCACCGATCACTTCTACGGCACCGACATGGGCCTGCGGGACCCGTTCGGCAACCACATCAGGATCCTGCAGCAGGGGTAGGGCTGCGCGCAGCTCAGCTTTGCCGCCGGTCGCACACGACTCGGCCCCGTACGACTCGACCGCACACGACTCGGCCCCGGCATCCGCACCGAAGCGGGTACCGGGGCCGAGACGAACGGGACTACCGCCGGTCGTCGTCCTCGCCGCGAGCGGCGATTGCCGCGGCGCGGTTCGCCGCCGACACCACTGCCTTCAGTGAGGCCAGCGTGATGGACGAGTCGATGCCGACGCCCCACACCACGACCCCGTCGATAGCGCACTCCACATACGCGGCTGCCCGGGCGTCGCCGCCCGCCGACAGCGCGTGTTCCACGTAGTCCAGCACCCGCACGTCGTGCTCCGCCGTGGACAGCGCGTCGCAGAACGCCGCTACCGGGCCGTTGCCGTAGCCCTCCACCACCTGGTCGGCGCCGTCCACCTTGATGGTCGCCGTGATCTGGTCGCGGTCGCCGTCCACATCCTCGGCCTCGGCCATCTTGGTGCGGATCAGCTGCAGCGGCTCGACCGGCTCCAGGTACTCCTGCGCGAAGAAGGACCACATCGCGGCCGGTGACACCTCGCCGCCCTCGTCATCGGTGTGCGCCTGCACCACGTGCGAGAACTCGATCTGCAACCGGCGTGGCAGGTCCAGCCCGTGCTCGGTCTTCATCACATACGCGACGCCGCCCTTGCCGGACTGCGAGTTCACTCGGATCACGGCCTCGTAGGTGCGGCCGACGTCTTTGGGGTCGATCGGCAGGTACGGCACCTCCCAGCGGAAGGCATCCACCGGAACCCCGGCCGCCGCCGCGTCCCGCTTCAGATGGTTGAAGCCCTTGTTGATGGCGTCCTGGTGTGATCCGGAGAACGCGGTATAGACGAGATCGCCGCCGTACGGGTGCCTTTCGGGTACGTTCAGCTGGTTGCAGTACTCCACAGTGCGGCGGATCTCGTCGATGTCGGAGAAGTCGATCTGCGGGTCGATGCCCTGCGAGAAGAGGTTCAGCCCGAGCGTCACGATGCACACGTTGCCGGTGCGCTCGCCGTTGCCGAACAGGCAGCCCTCGATGCGGTCCGCGCCGGCCAGGTAGCCGAGTTCAGCTGCGGCGACAGCGGTTCCGCGGTCGTTGTGCGGGTGCAGCGACAGGATGATCGCATCCCGCCGCTCCAGGTTGCGGTGCATCCACTCGATCGAGTCGGCATACACGTTCGGCGTGGCCATCTCGACGGTGGCCGGCAGGTTCACGATCATGGGGTGGTCGGCCGACGGGCCCCAGATCGCGGACACCGAGTTGCACACCTCGACGGCATACTCCAGCTCGGTGCCGGTGTACGACTCCGGGGAGTACTCGAAGCGCCAGTCGGTCTCCGGGTACTTCTCCGCCCAACGGGCCACTTCCTCCGCTCCGTCGGTGGCGATGCGGGCGATACCCGCGCGGTCCAGCCCGAACACGACCCGCCGCTGCAGCGTGGACGTCGAGTTGTACAGGTGCACCACCGCCGAGTGGGCGCCCTCGACGGCCTCGTAGGTACGGGCGATCAGTTCCGGGCGGGCCTGGGTGAGCACCTGGATGCGGACGTCGTCGGGAATGGCGTCCTGTTCGATGATCTCGCGCACGAAATCGAAGTCGGTCTGCGATGCGGCGGGGAAGCCGACCTCGATCTCCTTGTAGCCCATGCGGACCAAGAGGTCGAACATGCGTCGCTTGCGGGCCGGTGACATCGGGTCGATCAGCGCCTGGTTGCCGTCGCGCAGGTCGACGGCGCACCAGAGCGGCGCCTTCTCGATCCGTTTGCCCGGCCACGTGCGATCCGGCAGGTCGATCGGGGTGAACGGGGTATAGCGCGAATACGGCATCTGCGAGCCGCGCTGGCGGTTCCATGCGGGCTGCCCTGCCGGGATGTCGCCGGCAGGCGTGGAGATACGGGAAACGGGGGGAGTGCTCATGTCGGTCGGATCCTTACGAATCAAAAGAAGTGGGCGACGACCGGCAAACACAAAATCCCGCGACGGGCGGGCCGGTCTTACAGGGCCCCGTCGCGGCGACTAAGGAGCAGGCCAGCGGCGGCGATAGAGATCACCGTGCGCCGCGCTGCGTTGCGCACCACGTCAGGGACTCTACCCTTTCCCACGCGGGCGGCGCGCGCCGGGCCCGCCTCGCGTGCGGGCCCGCCGTGACGCGGGCCTACCCGTCGGCTCCTCGCGGACGGCACCTGGCGGGAGAGCCCCGCCCGCTGCGCGTCACCGCAGTCGCCGTCGGTCCGGCATTTCGGCAGCCGCTTTCGCGTCACCGCGGCGTTCCTGTGTTCTCGTCGTCGGTACCGGACGCGGCGGTTATGACGCGGTCCGCGGCGGCGCCATTTTCAGGCGGTGAGAGCCCCTGTTTGAAATCCGTCATTTTCAGCGACCATGAGCCGATGGGCACTGTGCCGCTGCGCTCCGACCTTGCCACGATCCCCGGCTACCGGGCGGGCAGGCCTGCCCGGATCGGTCCCGGAGGGCGCTCGTTCAAGCTTTCCTCCAACGAATGGCCGTGGCCCGTCGAACCGGCGGTCGTCGAGGCGATAGTGGCAGCGGCAGCAGGCGGCAACCGCTACCCGAGCGCAACGGGCGCCGATCTTATTTCCCGTATAGCGCAACAACTCTCGGTGCCTGAGGGCTGCATCGTCGTCGGCGGGGGATCGATCTCGCTGGTTCAGCTGCTGGTGCAGACCGCGACCGATCCGGGCGACGCCGTGGTGTTCGCCTGGCGTTCCTACGAGGCGTATCCGATCGTCGTCCCGGTGTGCCGGGCCCGGCCGGTTCCGGTGCCGCTGCGAGATCATGCGCACGACCTGCCCGCGATGGCCGAGGCAGTGCACCGCACCCGCGCGCGAATGGTCGTCGTCTGCAGCCCGAATAATCCGACCGGCACCGCCGTCGCCGCCGCGGACCTGGACGAGTTCATCGCCGCGGTCCCGACCGAGTGCCTGGTCGTGCTGGATGAGGCCTACATCGAGTTCCATGACGGCCCGGGCCGCCCGGACGGCATGGCGCTCGTGCTGCGGCACCCGAATGTTGTGGTCCTGCGTACCTTCTCGAAAGCCTATGGTCTTGCGGGGATGCGGGTGGGCTACTGCCTGGCCGATGCCCGGATCGCGGACGCCCTGCGCCGGATCGCGTTGCCGTTCACGGTGAGCGCCGTCGCCGAGGCTGCGGCCGTCGCCGCGCTGGACGCCTGGCCTCGGCAGCGCGAGCGCGTCGCCGAGATCGCCGTGCGCCGGAATGCGTTCGCCGACGGCCTGGCTCGAGCCGGGTTCGACGTCCCCGACAGCCGCGCCAACTTCGTGTGGCTCCCGCTGGGCGAGCACGCCGCCGACCTGGACGACGCGCTGCGTGCGGCCGGGATCAGCGCGCGCACCTTCCCCGGGGAGGGCGTGCGGATCACCATCGGCGAAGAAGAGGCGATGGCGTCCGCCCTGACTGTGGCCCAGGCCTGGAAGCAAGCGCGCGCGTAGCGCGGCTGACGCGCCGGCCGGTTCGAACCGTTGGCGGACCCGGTCCGCCGGCTCCCGCCCTCCGGCCGACCGGCCCTACAGGAACGAATATCACTCTCAAATAAGGCTGCCGGAGCACGACCTGGGGAAACCATCGGTGTTGCGTCAATGAGCGTCACATTCGTGCGCATGAAGCAACCGGCGCGGGTCGTCCGACTCGGGGACCGCGGTTCCGGGCACGTCGCCATTCAATCCAGGACCGCGGCGATCGCCGCCGCCAGTTCCCGCCCGGGTTCGTCGACCGCGTGATGCCGCCCGTTCCGCACTACGAACCGCCCACCGACCATGACGCTGTCCACGTCCGATGCGGTCGCCGCGAACAGGGCCGTCGCCAGTACGTCGCCGGAGCGAGCCCCGGCGGTGCGTACCGAATCCAGATCGACGGTGACGAGGTCCGCCGGCGCACCGGCGGCGATGCCGGCTCCGCCCATGCCGTCCGGCGCAGCGCCGCCGGCGGGCGTGCCGATCCCGGCGGTTCCGCCGCCCGGAGCCGAGCCGCCCCAACCGATCGCGGCCTGCCCATCGGTGGAGATGGCGGCGGCGATCTGGCCGACGGAAAGGTGCCCGCGGGATCCGGAGACAAGCCGGAGGTCGAGCTCCATCGCCCGACCCTCTTCCCAGAGATCGATCATCATGTGCGCGTCGGAGCCCACACAGAGCGGCGACCCCGCGGCGACCAGCCTGCCCGCGGGCCCCACCCCGTCGCCGAGGTCGCGCTCGGTGGTGCAGCACATCGAGATCGCGGTGCGCGAATCCCCGAGCAGCCGGACGTCGTCGTCGGTGAGATGCGTGGCGTGCACGGCGGTAGTCGCCGGGCCCAGTACATTCTCGGCAGCGAGCAGGCCGACCGGTGTGAGCCCGAAAGCGTCGGCGGAGGCGGCGTTCTCGGCCGGTTGCTCGGAGACGTGAACGTGCAGCGGCAAGTTCCGCGACCGGCAGTAGTCGGCGACCGGCCCCAAGGCCGCGCGGGGCACGGCCCGCACACTGTGAATCGCCGCGCCGGCCCGGGCCATTGGCGTATCAGTGAGCTCGTCGACGCGCCCGGCCCAGTTCTGCCAGCTGCCGTCGGAGAAGCGCAGCTGCGTCTCCTCCAGCGGCTCGCCGTTGACGCCGGCCTGCAAATAGACCGTGTCCAGCAGGGTGATCCGGATCCCGGCGTCGTTCGCCGCGCGGATCACCGCGCGGCCCATCTCGTTCGGATCCGCGTAGCGCCGCCCGCCGGCGTCGTGATGCACATAGAAGAATTCGCCGACGCTGGTGATTCCGGAGAGCGCCATCTCGACGTAGGTCGCGTGCGCAAGTCGGTACAGCGAGTCCGGATCGAGCCGAGATGCCACGCCGTACATCAGGTCTCGCCACCGCCAGAAGTCGGCGACGCCCGACTGGGAGTGTCCGCGGATCGCCCGGTGGAACACGTGGGAGTGGGTGTTGGCCAGCCCTGGCATGGTGAGGCCGGCAAGCCCGGTTGCCGCGGCGTCGGAGGGCGCGCCGGCGACCACCGCGGAAATGACGCCGCCGGTGACCTCGACCCGTACGTCGGCCTCGGCAGTCTCGCCGCCCAGCCAGGCGTAGTCGCAGTGGTAGACCTGGGTGTCGCCGGGCATGGTTTTCCTTCCGTTGCCGGTGTGGTGATCGATCCGGTGTCGTTATGAATGCGGCCGCATGAGATTTCGGGCGTCGTCGTCGGCGTCGCGGACGGCGACGACGGAGCTGCCGGCGACGACGATGCGGGCGCTGTTTCGTCCGATCCGGTAGGCGACGTCCTCGTGGCTCGGCACATCGAGTATGACGAGATCCGCGCGATTGCCCACCTCGATCGAGCCGATCTCGCCGTCCAGGCCAAGGGAGACCGCCGACCCGTGCGTGGCCGCGGTCAATGCTTCTGCGACGGTGAGCCCCCCGATCCGGCAGGCCATCGCGATCACCAGCTGCATGCTCGCTGTCCAGCAGCCGGGGCAGATGTCGGTCGCCAGGGCGAGCGTCATCCCGGCGTCCCGGACCCGCCGCGGGTCCAGCGGTTTCGGATGCTTGACGGCGAACTCCAGAGCCGGCAGGTACACGCCCGACACTCCCGCCTCGCCGAGCAGGCGCAGTTCGGCGTCGGTGGTGAAGTTGAGGTGGTCGGCGCTCGCCGCGCGAAGCTCCGCCGTCAGCGCAGCGGCTCCGGTGTGGCTGTAGGCGTCCAGGTGTACCCGTGGCCGCAGTCCCGACGCCAGGCCCGCCTCCAGGATGGTGCGCGTCTGCACCAGGTCGAAATAGCCTTCGTCGCAATACACGTCGTTGAAGTCGGCGAGACCGGTGGCCCCTGCTTCGCCCGCCTGGGCAGCGGCCTGGCGCACCCACACATCGCGGTCCGTGTCCGGCGCGAGGGCGTGTCCGCCCGTGTAGGTGGACAGGATCCGGGCCGGTGACGTGGCGTCCAGCAGCCGGTTCACCTCGAGCAGCTTCTGTTCGGCTGCCACCGACAACCCGTACCCTGTCTTGGATTCCAGCGTGGTGGTGCCGTGCGCCACCATCTCGGCGATGCGCGTTCCGGATTGCGCGACGAGCTCGTCGCGGCTCGCCGCCCGGGTCTCGGTCATGGTGCCCACGATGCCGGCCGGGACGCCGCCCGGCACCGGGCGACCGGCGACCTTCGCCGCGTACTCGACGACCCGGCTGCCACCGAAGACGACGTGGGTGTGTGCGTCCACCAGCCCTGGGATAATGACACCACCTGCTGCGTCGATGGTCTCGCGGCCTGCGTAGCCGGACACGTCTCCCACGGCGACAATCCGGCCGGCATCGACGGCGACGCCACCCGACGTGGGCCGCGCTGCACCGGCGGCCTGCGGCGCCGCGTCGAAGATCTCGGCGGCGCCGGTGATGACGAGGTCCACCGGAAGCGCGCCGGACCGGTCCGGCTGCAGCGTCATATTCGTCTCTCCGATCCCACGGCGGCTGGGTCCTGCGACAGCGGCCCCCGGTGCGGTACATCAGCGAGCGCGCCGCACCGGAGGCCCGTTGCCGCCTCTTACTTCTCGTCCTCCGGACCGAAGGTCGCCTCACGCGTCCACCACAGCGGAACCGACAGGCCCTCGGCCGGGCCGACTGTGTTCGCGACCTCGCGGGCGCGGTCGTAGCCGGCCTGGCCGTGCCGCACGACGCCGATACCGGAGTCGACCGTGAGCGCGGCCTTCAGCCGGTAGGCGGCGATCTCGGTGCCGTCCGCGATCATCGTGACGCCGGTATGCACCGAATCGCCCATCGCGTAGTTCGCCTGGATGGCGATCAGGTCGCACATCGACGCGGCATTGAGCAGGCCGTTCAAGTAGGGCCAGTCAGAGATCACATCCGAGCCGTCGGGCATGTTCTCGGACTCGAACGTCGGATTGATGATGGAGCCGGAATCGAGGTTGTCCCGAGAGAACGCGACCGGCCCCTTCACCTCACCGCGAGCGATCAGGTCGTTCACGGCCAGCCCGAACTTCTTGCGCTGGCCGAAGCCGAGGTAGCAGACCCGGGCCGGGAGCGCCTCGATCGGCACATCCGTTCGGGCGACGGAGATCCAGCGGGTCACCAGCTCGTCGTCGGCGAACAGCTCCAGGCAGAGGTCGTCCAGACGGGCGAGGTCGGCCGGGTCGCCGGAGGTGCAGGTCCAGCGGAACGGCCCGCGGCCCTCCAGGAACAGCGGCCGCAGGTAGGCGGCGACGAAGCCGGGGATCTTGTAGGCCTCCCGGTGCCCGCCCATCTCGGCCTCGCGGCGGATCTGATTACCGTACTCGAAGACGGCGACACCCTGGTCGTAGAGCCGGTTCTCGGCGTTCAACTGGCGCACCATGGATTCGCGGGCAGTGAAGATGTACTTGTCGCGGTCCGCCTTGCGGAACTCGTCGGCTTCGTCCGGCGTGTAGCCGACCGGGATGTAGGCGACCGGGTCGTGCGCCGGCGTCATCTCCGTGACGATGTCCGGCTTGACGTCGTGCTCCAGGCAGTACTCGAAGAGGTCCACCGCGTTCGCGACCACGGAGATGCCGAGAGGCTTGCGAGCGGCCTGCGCCTCGCGGGCGAGTTCGAAGGCCCCATCCAGGCTGTCCGCCAGTACGTCGCAGTAGCCGGCCCCGATACGTCGCTGGATGATGCGCTGGTCGACATCGGCGCAGATGGAGACTCCGCCGAGCATCGTCATGGCGCGTGGCTGATTGCCACCCATGCCACCCATGCCGGCGCACACCAGTAGCCGGCCCGCGAGATCGCCGCCGAAATGGAGATTGCCGACGGAGCGCAGGGTCTCGAACGTCCCCTGGATCACGCCCTGGGTGCCGATGTACTCCCAGGGGGCGGCGGTGTACTGCGCGAAGATGGTGAGGTTCTTGTCCTGAAGGTCGTAGAACTGCTCCCAGGACGGGCGCACGAAGTTGGTCGTGGCCATGACCACGCGCGGCGCCAACTCATGGGTGCGGAACACGGCCACCGGCATGCCCGACTGCACGACGAGGGTCTCGTCGTCCTCCAGATTCTTCAGCGAGTCCACGATCGCGTGGTAGGACTCCCAGTTGCGGGCCGCCTTGCCGATGCCGCCGTAGACGACCAGCTTGTCGGGGTATTCGGCGACCTCCATGTTGTTCTCCAGCATGCGCAGGATGGTCTCCTGCTTGGGCCCCTTGCAGCGCATCGTGTCGCCGCGCTGCGCTGTGATGTTGTGGACCACCGGCTTCGGGTGGAACGGGGCAGCCGAGACGGACATGTATTCGGTCTTGTGGATGGAGGTGGTCATGGCGATGGTCCCTTCTGGTGCTTCGTCTGTCGGTGGTGCTTCGTCGATCGCTGCGGGCGGTGCCGGGTCGGTGCGCCGGATGTGGAAGTCAGGTATCCGGGGACAGGTATGACGCGACGGCGCGCACGACGGCGCCGGAGCGAACCAGCTCAGCCGCAGCACGCAGTTGCGGATACATGACGATGTCCCGAGTGAGATGCTCTATGGCGCTGCCGGTTTCGGTGGGGGTACGCCGCACCAGATTCAGCACGGCCCGTGTGGCCGGGGCCAACGACGCGCCACTGAACTCCGGTTGCGCGAGCCGGAGCTCGAGAGCCTGCGCGGCCATCACGAGTTCGAAACCGATGACGTGCGTGATGTTCTCGACCACCTGGCGGGCATGCCGGCCGGCGTTGCCCGCCATCGAGACGTGGTCCTCCTGATTGGCGCAGGTGGGGATGGAGTCGACGCTGTCCGGGTGGGCGAGGGTCTTGCAGTCGGACACCAGTGCGGCGGCCACGTACTGCGGCAGCATGTAGCCGCAGTCCATGCCGACGTCCTCCGAGTCGATGAGCATGTCGGGCAGGCCGCGGTTGAGTGTGCCGTCGTCCAGGCGGAACAGCCGCCGCTCGGCGATGGAGCCGATCTCGGTGACAGCGATGGCCGTGAAGTCGGATACGAACGCGAGGTACTCGGCGTGGAAGTTGCCGCCGGAGGCTGCTTTCAGCCTGCGAGGCAGATCCGGGAAGATCAAGGGGTTGTCTGTCGCCGCGTTGATCTCGTTCTCCACGATGCCGTGAGCGAAGGCGAGGGTATCGCGGACCGCGCCGTGCACCTGGGGGATGCAGCGCAGCGAATAGGCATCCTGTGGTGGTTGACGCACCGGATCGGTCTCCAGGCTGCCATCGGTCAGCGTGCTGCCGGTCAGCAGCCGGCGGATGTTCGCGGCTGCCGTGATCTGCCCCGCCTGTCCACGCGCGTCGTGGATCTGGGGCAGGAAGGCGTCGCCGAAGCCCAACAGCGCCTCGATCGACATGGCCGCTGTCACTTCGGCGGTTGCCATCAACTGGGCGGCGTCATGCACGGCGAGCGCGGCCAGCGCGGTGGAGAAGGACGTGCCGTTGGTCAGCGCCAGGCCCTCCTTGGCGCCGAGCACGATGCGCGCGATGCCGGCATCCTGCATGGCGGCCAGACCCGAGACGCGCTCGCCGTGCACTATGGCCTCGCCGCTGTCCACCTCCGCATCGCCTTCGGCTGCGCGGGTGGCGACCAGCATCATGTGCGCCAGCGGGACGAGATCGCCGGAAGCGCCGAGACTCCCGATCTCGGGGACGGCAGGGGTGACACCGGCGTTGAGCATGTCGATCAGCGTCTGAACGACTTCTGTGCGGACGCCGGAGAATCCGCGGGTGAGGCTGGAGATGCGAATCAGCATGGCTGCCCGGACCACATCGGTGGACAGGAACGGGCCGACCCCGCAGGCGTTCGACACGATCAGGCGGCGGGACAGATCGGCGCCCTGCTGCGGGTCCTGGAAGGCTGATCGCCCGGCCAGCGAGCCGAATCCGGTGTTGATGGAGTAGATCGGGGCGATCTCTCCGTTCGGCCCGGAGCGGTCGGTGATGGCCCGCTCCACCCACTCGCGGCTGGGCCCCATCCGGTCGATGGCGGCCGCTGCCAGCTCGACGTGAGCGCCATCCCGGGCCACAGCGATCAGCTGACCAAGAGTGAGTCGGTCGCCACCGACGATGACCTGTGCCGTCATGAAATCCTCCACTGTCGGATCGTGGCCCCAGCGTAGGGACGTAATCACATGGTGCAAACTGATATTCTTAAGCAATGAAAACAAGTGAACGCGTCGGCGGCGCTGCGCAGGGCAGTTCGTTCAGCAAGGGTCTCGGCGTGTTGACCTGGATCCTGGAACACGAGGGCACCCGGGCCGACGCGATCGCTCCGGCACTCGGCATTCCGTTGTCCAGTGTGTACCGCTATCTACGGGCGCTGCGGGACAGCGACCTGGTCGCGGAGAAGGACGGGCTCTACGCCGCCGGCTCGCGCCTGGCCCATCATGGTTCCGGCAGCGCACGAGCGAACATCTCGACATTGGCCGCTCCGTTCCTGGAGCACCTCTCGGCGGTGACCGGCGAGACTGCCGTGCTCACCGTGCGTCGCGGGCTTCACGCGGTGTGCGTCAGTCAGGTGGAGTCCACACACCAGATCCGGCTGGCCTTCGAGCTCGGGCAGCTGCTGCCGCTCTACGCCGGGGCAGGGCAGCGCGTATTGCTGGCATTCGCCCCGGACGAGGTGCAGCAGGCGGTGCTGCGCGGTGAAGTGCGCGCGCACACGCCGAACACCCCGAGCCGCACCGAACTGGCTCGGGTACTGGCCAGGATCCGCGCGGACGGATATGCGCTGTCCCGCGGTGAGCTGTACGCGGCGTCGGTGGCGATCGCCATGCCGATCGTCAAGGGCAAGTATGCGATCGCCGGAGTGTGCCTGGCCGGCCCGCAGAACCGCTGCAATGTCGCCTGGCGGGACGCAGCGAGACAGGAACTGGCGTCGGCGGTCTCGTCGATGTCGCAGAGTCTGGCCGACCCGGCGCAGTAACGGGCGTGACGCTGCCCCGGGGCGCTGCACGGCGCGATCGGCTCGGGTAGCGACGGCAGATCACGGGCCTGATATGACGGTGCCCGCGTCCGCTCCGCGGCCGAACGGGGCAGGCTGTCCGGGCGGACCGTACCTCCGGAGGCATGCCGTGCCGCGTTGGCGAAGTTCGTCGGTCGACGTCATGCCGAGAAGTTGCATCGACCGGGTCAACTCGCTTCCGAGCATGGTGATCGCGGCGGCGCATCCGGGTTCGCCGGCCGCGCCCAGCCCGTACAGGTAGGGGCGGCCGATCAGGCAGGCCGACGCGCCCAGCGCCAGCGCGATGGCGATATCGGCGCCGCACCGGATTCCGGAATCCACCAGCAAGGGGAAGTCGGCCCCGATCGCGCGGCGGATCTCCGGCAGCGCCCGCAGCGGGGTCCAGGCGCGATCGAGCTGCCGACCGCCGTGGTTGGACAGTACGACCGCGTCGATGCCGTGCTGCGTGGCTCGCTGCACGTCCTCCGGCGAAAACGCGCCTTTGAGCACCAGCGGCCCGGGCCACAACGACCGGACTTCGGCGACGTCGTCCCACGTCACCGACGGATCGAACTGGCGTGCTGCGAAGGCCATCACCGTCTCACCGGCGGCACCCGCCGATCGGGCGACGTTGGCGAAGGTGATGGCGGGGCCCGTCAGCAGCCCGGCCCACCACGCGGGATGCAGCACCATCTCGGCCACGGCCGACATGCTCAACCGGGGTGGCAGGGTGAACCCGTTGTGGTGATCGCGGACGCGCAGGCCGCTGACCGCCGTATCGACGGTGACCATCAGACATCGGTACCCGGCGTCGACCGCGCGCGCGATCAGCCGGCGCATCAGGTCGCGGTCGCGCCAGATGTAGAGCTGGAACCACAGATCCCCTCCGACCGCGGCCACGTCCTCCAGGGAAACGGTGGACATCGTCGAGACGGTGTAGGGCACTCCGGCCGTCCGCGCCGCCCCGGCCACGGCCAGCTCGCCGTCCGGGTGCATCATCCGGGTGTATCCGGTGGGCCCTAGGGCGAACGGAACGGGGCTGGTCCGCCCGAGCAGCGTGGTGCTCGTATCGACGGCGGACACGTCGCGGAGGACCGTCGGCACCAGCTCGTATTCCGTGAACGCGGCGCGGTTGCGTGCCAGGCTCACCTCGCCGTCTGCGCCCCCGTCCACGTAGCCGCGCACACCGCGTGGCCAGTACCGAAGCGCCGCGCGGTGCAGGTCCGCTACGGTCACGCACCGGTCGAGCACGCGGTCGGCGCGGCGCAGCCGGGGCCAGCGAAACCGGAGCAGTTCGGCGAGTTCCGCGGGCCGCACGTCAGCCTCGTCCGGCGGCGCACGCGGGGGACGTCATATCAGCACCTTTGCCAGGAAGTTGCGCGTGCGTTCGTGCTGCGGGTTGCCGAGAACCGCTGCTGGAGGCCCGCTTTCGACGACGACTCCGTCGGCCATGAAGTACACGGCATCGGCCACCTCGCGCGCGAAGCCCATCTCGTGGGTCACCACGATCATCGTCATGCCCGACCGGGCGAGATCCTTCATCACGTCCAACACCTCGCCGACCAGTTCGGGATCCAGTGCCGAGGTCGGCTCGTCGAACAGCATGAGCGAGGGCTGCATCGCCAGTGCCCGCGCGATCGCCACTCGCTGCTGCTGTCCACCGGACAACTGGCTCGGATAGTGGTGGGCATGCGCGGCGAGCCCCACGCGGTCGAGAAGCTCCATCGCCTCCACGGCCACATCGGACCGCTTGCGGCGCTTGACGATCACCGGGCCTTCGATCACATTCTCCAGTGCTGTTCGATGCGGGAACAGATTGAAGTGCTGGAAGACCATGCCGACGCCAGCTCTCCGGCGCGCGATCTCGCGGTCCTTCAGCTCGTGCAGCACCCGGCCGGACCGGCGATAGCCCACCATCCCGCCGTCGACCCACATCCGACCGCCGTCGATCTTCTCCAGGTGGTTCACGCATCGCAGGAATGTGCTCTTGCCCGAACCGGACGGGCCCAGCAGGCAGGCGACCTCGCCGCGCTGCACCGTCATACTGACGCCTCGCAGCACCTCCACGTGGCCGTACGATTTTCGTACCGCATCGGCGCGGAACATCGGTGCGCCGGGCCGTGATGAGAAGTCTTGGACAGCAGGCGATGTCATGCGTCACTCCTCGAGCGCGCAGCCGGCTCGCTCTCGTTCGCAGTTCGGACGGCACTCATCGGCTCGCGGCCGAACAGTCGGCTGCGCGCGCGGCGCGACCTGGTGGATTGCACCTGGTAGCCGCGGCCGAAGTGCCGCTCGATGAAGTGCTGAGCGATGGACAATACGGCGGTGATCAGCAGGTACCACAGCGCAGCGACGATCAGCAGCGGCATCGTCTCGTATGTCCGCGCATAGATCAGTGACGCGGAGGTCAACAGCTCCGCGTAGCCGATCATGATCACCAAGGACGTGTTCTTGAGCATGCCGATGGTCTCGTTACCGGTCGGCGGGATGATGACCCGCATCGCCTGCGGCAGCACCACGCGCCGCATGACCTGCATGCGCGTCATGCCGATCGCCAATGCGGCCTCGGTCTGACCGCGCGGCACGGACAGGATTCCGGCGCGCACGATCTCGCTCATGTAGGAGCCCTCGTTGATGCCGAGACCCACGATCGCGGCGAAGAACGGTGTGATCAGTGTGTTCGAGGAGAACGAGACGAACTCCGGGCCGAACGGGATGCCGAACGAGATCTCCGGCAACAGGTAACCCAGGAAGAACCAGAACAGGAGTTGCACGAGGAGCGGGGTGCCCCGGAAGAACCAGATGTACAGCAGCGCCGTGCGCGAGACGATCGGATTGGGCGACAGGCGCGCCACCGCGGCGATGACTCCGAGAACGACGCCGATGGCCATGGCGATGGCGGTCAAGGTCAGGGTGCGCACCACGCCGGTGAGAATCGGTGGCGCGAACAGATAGTGGCCGATCACGTCCCACTGGAAACGCTCATTGGTGATCATCATGTGCACCGCCATGGCGGTGAGCACCGCGATGACGCTGATCGCCGCGAGGCGCCCCGGATGGCGGACCGGCTTCACCACGAAATCGTCGTCATCCTCGGTCGGCAGGGCCGGGGACGCAGACGCCGCTCCCGCAGCGCCCGCCTCCCCGACCGAGATCCCCTGCGGGCTCAACTTCCGAGCCCTCCGCTCGAGGTGATCGCGCCGTTGATGGTGAACTCCTGCACGGTCGCGTCGCCGAGTCCGTACTTCTCGAAGATGGCGTGGTAGCTGCCGTCGGCGGCCATCGCCTGCAGGGCCACTTGGATGGCCTTCTGCAGCTGATCGCTGCCCTTCGGGAAGACGATGCCGAAGAACGACTCGTTGTACGGCGGGAGCATGGTCAGCTTGCCACCGGACTCGCTGGCGATCTGGTTCCCGGAGACGGAGTCGATCAGGGCGACGTCGGCCCGGCCGGTCTGCAGGGCGAGGATCATCTGATTGTTGCCGGGGTAGATGGCCGACGCGAGTTCCTTCTTGCCGTCCTCGACGCACTTCTTGCTCTGGTAGTCGGCGTCGTCGACTTCCGTGGTGCCCTTGACGATCGCAACCTGCAGACCGCACAGGTCGTCCGCAGTGGCGACGGAGTGCGGGTTGTCCGCCGGCACCATGATGCCCCCGCCCGCCTTCACGTAATCGACGAAATCGACCTGCTTCTCGCGCTCCTCGGTGTCCGTCATCGCCGACATCGCCATGTCGTACCGCCCGGAGACCAGGCCGGGGATCAGGGCGTCGAAGGCGGCGTTCTGGAATTCGAGGGTGACGCCGAGTTGCTTCTCCAGTCCGTCCGCCACATCGCGATCCAGGCCCAGGACCGTCGTGTTGTCTTCGGCGTACATCTCGAACGGCGGGTATTCGATGTTGCTGCCGACGATGATGGTGCCTTTCGCGGCGAGGTCCGCCGGCAGCAGCGACTTCGGGTCCGTGGCGGATCCGGCCGAGGTGCTCGGTGCGTCGGAGCTGTCGGTGGGCGGCTCGGCCGACTGTGACGATGCGGGCGGCTCGGACGAGGTGGCGGCGGGCGTTTCGGTCGAGGAACTCGACAGCGGCCCCGTGGCGGCGTCGTTGCCGGTATCGGCGGACGAGCCGCAGGCGGAGAGGACCAGTGCGGCGGCACCGGCCACGGCCACCAGGGCCGTTCGGATCGAGCGATGCGATCCGGTCATGCGCAGTTTCATGGAGTTTCCCTTCGGATCATGGAAGTCGGGGAAATGCGTCGGAACTACTAGGCGATTCAGCCTCACCGCACCGGTGGAAGAGGCCATTTGCTTGCCGCGAGGTTAGGTCCGACCCCACCGATCGCAAACATTAATTATCGAATAGTAAGAATCACGCGATGAAAAGAATGTCCAGCCACGGCGCAACCGGATGGCGCGCCGCTGCGCACTCTGTTCCGTGATACCGCCTGCGCGTCAACTATTCTCGATAAGTCGCGGTCAGGTCATCTGCAAGTACGCGTCGATCACCCGCTGATCGCGACGGAGTTCCGTCGCGCTCCCGGTGATCGTCATGGTGCCAACCTCCATCACGTAGGCACGGTCGGCCGCGGACAGTGCCACGGCCGCGTTCTGCTCGGCCAGCAGTACCGCAACACCGGACTGCGCCATCCGCACCAGATGCTCGAACAGCTCGTCCACCACCACGGGTGCGAGGCCGAGGGTGATCTCGTCGGCCACCAGTAGCCGCGGCTGAGCCATCATTCCGCGTCCCATGGCCAGCATGGACTGTTCGCCGCCGGAGAGGTTGCCCGCGAACTGATGTCGCCGCCGCGCCAGCGATGGGAACATCGCGAAGACCTGGTCGATCAGCGCGCCGATTCCGGTCGAGCGGGCCGTCGCCGCGACCTTCAGATTCTCCTCGACCGTCAGCCCGGCGAACACGCGACGTCCCTCCGGGACGTAGCCGACGCCCAACGAGGTGCGCCGGTGTGCCGGAGCGGTCGCCAGATCGCGCCCGCCCAGCATCATCTCGCCGGAGGACGGCACCAGGCCCATCACGGCTTTCACCAGAGTGGACTTCCCGGCGCCATTGGCTCCCACCACGGTGACAAATTCGCCCGGCGACACCGACAGGTTGACCCCGCGCACCGCCGATACGTGCCCGTAGCGCACCGAGAGATGACGGATGTCGAGCAACGGCGTCGCCGGCCCGGTCGCGCCGACGGGCGCCCTGTCCCGGCTTCGTGCAGGTTGTGTGGTTGCGATAGTCGTTGCGGGCGAGCTGCTGTCGGTTTGCGCCTCGCCGGCGCTGCCCAGGTAGGCCTCGATCACGCGCGGGTCCGCGCGCACCTCGTCGGGCAACCCCTCGGCGATCTTCTCGCCCATGTCCAGCACCACAGCTCGGTCGACGAGCGACAGTGCCCAGCCCACGTAGTGCTCGACCAGCAGCACGGACACGCCGCGGCCGCGCAGACTCGAGATGAGGGCGCCCAACGAGCGCATACCATCGGCACCGATGCCGGCAGCCGGCTCGTCGAGCAGCAGCAGCCGCGGGTTGCCGGCAAGCGCGCGGGCGATGTCCAGCCTTCGGACGTCGCCGATGGTCAACGAGTCGGCGCGGGTCCGGGCTACGTGCGCCAGACCGGTGTCCGCCAGCAACTCGTGCACCTGAGCAGACACGGCCCTGTCGGCGCGGAATCGGCGCAGCGCCCCGGCGAGGCTGTGCAGTCGCGGTCCGGCCGCCGCGATGGCCACATTCTCGGCCACCGTCAGCGATTTGAATACTCGGGAGACCTGGAATGTGCGAGCCACTCCGCGCTGCCGCATGGTGGCCGGCTTGGCGCGGTGGATCGGAGTGCCGTCCAGCACGATCCAGCCACCGGTCGGGCGGATCACACCCGCGAGCACATTGAACAGCGTGGTCTTGCCGGCTCCGTTGGGTCCGATCACGGCGCAGAACTCGCCCTGCTCCAGGGTCAGACCGATGTCCCTGAGAGCGGTGACCCCGCCGAACCGGACCGTCAGGTCCCGTACCTCCAGCAGCGGCACGGCACTCACCCCCTCTCGCCGTCGGGCGCCCCGGCGCCCGGCATCGACCCGGAGGCGACGCCTCCGGTGCCGGACCCGCCCGACGCGGCGTCATACTCGGCCCGCCCGCCTGCCCACCGGTGCCAGGCGCGCGTGACCGCGCTATCGGTACCGAGGATGCCGGCCGGCTGGAAGCGCAGCACCAGCACCAGGATTCCGCCGAAGATGAGCAGCCGGTAATCGGACACGAACCGGAACAGCTCCGGCAGGGCGCCCAGGATCACCGCGCCCAGGATCGCCCCGCGGATCGTGCCGGAGCCGCCGAGCATGACCATCGCCAGGATCACCACGGACTCGGTGAAGCCGAACGTGTTCGGGGTGATGGCTGACAGAAACGGAGCGTAGAGCGACCCCGCCATGCCGGCGATGGCTGCGCTCGCCACGAACGCGACGATCTTGAACGGCGCTACCGGCGTTCCGGAGCTGGCCGAGGCCAGCTCGTCGTCACGCAGGCTGGCCAGCCCGAGCCCCAGCCAGGTGCGCGACAGATACCAGCTCACCGCGACGGCGATCGCCAGCATGGCGAGGCCCGATACGAAAAACGCCTCGTTGCCGAACGTGGTCCCGCCGATGGACGGCAGCGGGATGGCGTAGATGCCGGTCGACCCGCCGAACCACGGCACGTATTGAAAGACGGCCACGATGACGAAGTTCAGGCCGATCGTGACGATCGCCAGGAAGTCCTCCCGCAGCCGCAGACTGATGGCGCCGAGCACAATTCCCGCGGCAGCCGTCACCGCGATCGCGATCGGCAGCGCTGCCCAGAAGGACAGCTCGTAGCGGGTGGTCAGCACGGCCACCAGATACGCACCGATCCCGAAGAAGGCGCTCTGCGCCAGATGCGGCTGACCGGCGTAGCCCACCGCGATGTTGAGGCCCACGGACAACACCGCGAAGATCGCGACCGTGGTGGCGACGACGAGGAAGTAGCTCATGCCCGGGTCAACCCCTTCGGCAGCAGCCCGGCCGGGCGGATGAGCAGGATCGCGATCAGCACCAGGAACGCGATGGTGTCCCGCGGCAGAATGTAGCCCCACTGCGCCGTGACGAACGACTCGGCCAGGCCGATGACGAAGGCGGCGAGGATCGTTCCCATCGGATTGCCCAGCCCGCCCAGCACGATGATCGCCAGCATCTTGTACGCCGGCACCTCGGCCATCGTCGGCACCACGGTGTTGTAGCGGATCGCCCACAGCACGCCGGCCAGGGCAGCGAGCGCGTATCCGGCCGCGAAGATGCCGGCAATGACGCGGTTCACGTTGATACCCATGGCGCGTGCGGTCTCGCGGTCCTGGGCGGTCGCGCGCCAGGTGAAGCCGAGCCGGGTGTGGTTGAGCATCAGCCAGGTGCCGACCAGCACCAGGACCCCGAGGATCAGCATCAGCACCTGCACGCCGGTGACGGGTGTGCCGGCCACGGTGCCGGACGGCAGCGGCACGGTGACCGGCAGTTGCCGCGGATACGGCTGGAATATGAGCTGGAACGCCTCCTGCATGGCGATGAAGACGCCGATAGATGCGACCAGCACCACCAGCGGCCCGCGGTCCAGGAGCGGCCGGTAGAGCAGCCATTGCAACAGCAGCCCGAAGATCGCGGCGCCGGACATGCCGACCAGAGCGCCGAGCCACCACGGCCAACCCTGCTGGTAAAGCACGACCGTGATGTAGGCGCCGAGCGCCAACGCCGACGCGTTCGCCACGTCGAGGACGCGCAGCAGCCCGTAGACCAAGGAAGGGCCCAGCGCGAGCAGTGCGTAGAGCGCGCCGACGGTGATCCCGTCCACGAGTGCAGGGAACACGGTCCTCCTTCCCCTCTGCGGCAGAGCCTGGCGGTGGCGCCGCGATCGGCCGCTGCTCGGGCGAGCGGCCGACCGCGGGGCGGCGCGGTACGGGGCACGGCGTCAGTTCGGTGGTGGCATCACGTCAGATGCTCGTCATATCCGATACAGCGCCATACCCGATACCGGGCCGGCCGCCTCGTCATGGCGTGATGATCGCGGGGTCGTCCACGGTCGCGTAGTGGTGCACGCCGCCGTCCTTGAACACCTCCAGCTCGACCGGGTGGATGGACACGCGGTCGACGAACTTCTCGATCGTGCCCGCGGCGCCGGGGTAGTTCGTCAGGTCGGTGATGCCCTTCTTCAGGGCGGCCGCGTCGGTCGATTTCTCGTTGTCGGCAGCGGCCTTCAGCACCATCACGGCGTCATATGTGGTCGCGGCGACCATGTCCGGTGCGTGCCCGTAGGCGTCCTGGAAGTCGGTCAGGAACTTCTTGGTGGCCGGGTCCGTGCTGTCCCGGTTGAGCACCGTGGTGAACACCATGCCGTCCGCGAGCTTCGCGTTCGGTTCGATGAACTGCAATGTCGAGTCGATGCCCTCGGTGCCGACGATCGGCTGGGTCAGGTTGCGCTGCCGGTAGGCGGTGAGGAACTGCTGCGCCTCAGCGGAGTACTGCGGGATGTAGAAGCCCTCCGCGCCGGCCGCGATGCCCTTGTCGATGACCGGACCGAAGTCCTTCTCGCCGAACTGGTTCTTGTCGGTGGAGACGATGGTGGCGCCGAGCTTGTCCGCCTCCTGCTTGAACCCGTCGATCAGCGCGTTGCCGAAGTCGTTGTCGATAGCGATGATGGCGACCTTCTTCACGCCGAGTTTGTCGATGAGCGCGACCGCCCCGGCGCGGCCCTCGACGGTGCCGGAGGTGGCGATCTGGAACATGCCGTCGCCGGTCGCCGGGATACCGGGATTCACGGCGTAGGCGGCCGTCATCGGGATGCCGGCACGCTGGAAGATGGACGCGGCGGCCAGTGTCTGGTCACTGTAGGAGCCCGAGACCACGGCCGAGACGTTGTCCTGGGTGGTGAGTTTCGTGGCGATGGACACGGCTTGCTTCGCGTCGGAGCCGTCGTCGTAGGGGACGAGCTGGATACTCGCGCCGTTCATGCCGCCACCCGCGTTGATGTGCTTCACGGCGAGGTTCGCAGCGTCCAGGGCGGACTTGCCGTCCGATGCGGCGAATCCCGACTGCGGGGAGAAGAACCCGATCTTGATGGTGTCGCCGGACTCAGCGGCGGAACTGTCGCTCGAGCCGGAGCCGGCCGACGCTGCACTGCTCTGGCCCTGGTCGCTCGATCCCGTGGTGCTGGTCCCGGTGTCCGTCGATGCCGACGAGCAGGCGGCCAGGCCGATGCCCATCAATGCCACGGCCGCGGCCGCGGTGATCCGGCCCATAGGTGTGCGCTTCATGCGTCCTCCATCCGAACGTGAGACTCTCCGTCGCGGTGGGACCCGGCTGCCCCTGTGCTGCGGCGGCGTTGTGCTGCTGACGATGCCAGATGGTTTTCACCACATGGGTGTTCCGTTTGCACGTCGTGAGAATCGGCGAGCCCGTGACACCCGGATCGTTATCAAGGCCGGGCTGGCGACGCCGCGCATCGCGGACGGTGGTCACCCGACGAGTGCGCACCATCCGAAGAGAATGTCGCCGGGAACCGTGCCGGGATACTTTCGGGAATTGCCCGATCTGCGCGATTCGGCTCACGGAATTGGTATCCCTGCCGATGAACCGTCTATGGCAGTGAGCAGTGACGTGCGCGCGCCCGTCGGCGTACACCAGGAGGACGCCACGGGTGTGACCGGCTTGTCGGCTCAGGAGCTCCTCGACCTGATCGGGCGAATAGGGGCGCGCGCCGGGAATACGGCGAGTGTCGCGGAGCTGCTGGATCTCGTCGTCACGGAGGTCGCGCAGGCCGCGCGGTTCGCGGTGGGTCACGCCTACCGCCTGGACGACGGCGTCGTGGTGCCGCACGGCGGCTCATGGTGGGTGAGCGACGGGCATGACGGAGATCTCGACGAGTTCCGTGTTCTCTCGGAGCAACTGACGTTCGTTGCCGGAGCCGGACTTCCGGGGCGGATTCTGAACGATGCCCAACCCGCCTGGGTCGCGGACATCGATGTGACGGACGCCGACGTCTTGACGCGCCGGGAGGCCGCGCTCGCCGGCGGTCTGCGCTCGGCCTTCGCCTTCCCCGCCCTCGTCGGCCGGCGCGTGGTGGCCGTGCTGGAGTTCTTCGCTGCGGACGTGACCGAGGTCGACACGCAGCTCGCCGATGCATGCGTCACGATCGGCCGGACCGTGGGCCAGGTCTACGAACGGATTGAGGCCTACCAGGACCAGTGGGACCTGCAGGCGCATGCGCAGATGATCCTGGACAACGCGGGCGATGCGTTCGTGGCGATCGACAGCGACGGCATCGTCATCGGCTGGAACCGCGAGGCGGAGCGCATCTTCGGCTATCCCGCCGCAGAGGCGGTGGGCCGGAACATGCCGGAGCTGATCATGCCGCCCGAGTATCGCGCCGACCACGACGCGGGAATTGCCCGCTACAAGAAATACGGCTTCGGCAGGGTCGCCGGGCAATACGTGGAGCTGGAGGCGTTGCGCAAGGGCGGCGAGCGCTTCCCCGTCGAGATGGCGTTCTGGGGACTCAACCAGCAGGGCAGGTGGCAGTTCTATTCGTTTGCGCGTGACATCACCGAGCGTAAAGCGCGCGAGGCCGAGCTCACGTATCGCGCGGTGCACGATGAAGCGACCGGCCTGCCGAACCGCCGTTCCGCCCTCGACCATCTGGACAAGGCGCTGCACAGCCGCGCGGGCCGCGGCGGCGAGATCGCCGTGCTGCTCATGGATCTCGACCGGTTCCGGATCACCCGCGACTGGCTGGGGCAGGACGCGGCCGACGCGTTGCTGGTGCAAGTGGCGCATCGGGTGCAAGCGGCCGTAGGTTCGGACGGCTGGGTGGCGCGCGTGGCGGACGACGAGTTCGCGATCATCTACGAGGGCGTCTCGGACACCGACGCCGCGGTCGCCCGAGCCCGGCGCGTGCAGGTCGTCTTCGAGGAGCCGTTCCATCTGAAGGACGATCAGGTGGTGATCGGGGCGAGCATCGGCGTCGTGCTGACCTCGTCCGCGGGGGCGGCGTCGGCTGTCCCGGGCGGCGGTGGCACGCACCATGCCCGCGTCGCCGCATCCGACGACACCGCGGCCGATCTGCTGCGGGATGCCAGCGCAGGCGTGTCCGTGGAACGTGCGTCGCTGCGCGGCGCCGTCAAGGTCTTCGACAGCAGCGTGCGTGCCGCCATTCACGACAAGCTGACCACGGAGCGGGATCTCGCCGCCGCGATCGAGGCGGGCCAGCTGCGCCTGCACTACCAACCGGTCGTCGACTTCGCGGACGGCCGGGTGGTGGGGGTCGAGGCGCTGGTTCGTTGGCAGCACCCCGAGCGCGGGCTGCTGTCCCCCGCCGCATTCATCGACGTGGCGGAGGAGTCCGGGCTCATCGTGCCGGTCGGCAGCTGGGTGATCGGCGAGGCATGCCGTCAGGCCGTCGAGTGGCAAACCATGGGCGGGCAACCGTTCTCGGTAGCGGTGAACCTGTCGGCGCGTCAATTCACCCAGTCCGGTCTCGTTGCGGACATCGTGGATGCCGTGCATGACGCCGCCCTCGACCCGAGCCGATCCGCCATGGTGTTCGAGGTGACCGAGTCCATGCTGATGCACGACCCGGCGGCTGCCGCCGGGATCCTGATGGATCTGAAGAACGAGGGCTTCAGCGTCTCGCTGGACGACTTCGGCACCGGGTACTCGTCCCTGGCGTACCTGAAATCGTTCGCCGTGGACGTCGTGAAGATTGATCGCTCCTTCGTCACCGACATCGCGACGGATGCCCGCGACCGGGCGATCGTCGCCGCCGTGACCAGCCTCGGCCACGCGCTGGGTCTGCGCGTCCTGGCCGAGGGCATCGAGACCGAGGCACAGCGCTCCTGCCTGGCGGAGCTGGGCTGCGATCTCGCGCAGGGCTACCACTTCGGCCGCCCCGTGCCCGCCCGGGAGATCACCGCGCTGCTCAGCGCCCGTCGCTGATCCGCGCCGGGCGGCTCCGGTCGAACGCGGTCGTGATGTGACGACGATCCCGATCCGCAACCGGGGTGCAGGTTTGCGCTGCTCGCCCCGGTAGAATGCGAAGTTGGCCGATTCGCCGCCGCTGTCGGCCATCGTTGTTCCGTTGCCGCCGCACCAGATTCCGCGGCACAGGCGATCCCTGTGCGCGTCTGTGGGCAAAACGATCGCAGCGTGCGCCCCGCAACGCTGCGGCGTCATGCAACTGGATCGATTCACGGCGGCATGGGAACGGGTGAAGGGCAGGCGCTCTCGTGGCATTGATCGTCCAGAAGTACGGCGGATCGTCGGTGCAGGACGCCGAGCGCATCAAGCGCGTCGCCGAGCGGATCGTGGCTACCCGTAAGGCCGGAAACGATGTGGTGGTCGTGGTGTCCGCCATGGGCGATACCACCGATAATCTGCTGGATCTCGCGAAGCAGGTCTCCCCCGTGCCGCCGCCGCGCGAGCTGGACATGCTGCTGACCTCGGGCGAGCGGATCTCCAACGCGCTGGTCGCCATGGCGATCGACACCCTGGGAGCGAAGGCCCGCTCGTTCACCGGTTCGCAGGCCGGTGTCATCACCACGTCCACGCACGGCAAGGCCCGCATCATCGACGTGACCCCCGGCCGCATCCGCAAGGCCTTGGACAACGGCAATATCGCGCTGGTCGCCGGCTTCCAGGGTGTCTCCCAGGACACCAAGGACATCACCACGCTGGGACGCGGCGGCAGCGACACCACGGCGGTCGCGGTGGCCGCCGCCCTGGGCGCCGACGTCTGCGAGATCTACACGGATGTGGACGGCGTCTACAGCGCAGACCCGCGCATCGTGCACGACGCGGCGAAACTGGACTCCGTCACCTACGAGGAGATGCTGGAGATGGCGGCCTCCGGCGCCAAGGTGCTGATGCTGCGCTGCGTGGAATACGCCCGCCGTTACAACGTGCCCGTGCACGTTCGGTCGTCATATTCGGACAAGCCGGGGACGATCGTGACCGGATCGATGGAGGATCTAGCTGTGGAACAGGCACTTCTGACTGGCGTCGCGCACGATCGCAGCGAGGCCAAGGTGACGGTCACCGGCATCCCGGACAAGCCGGGTGAGGCCGCCAAGATCTTCCGCACCATCGCCGACGCCGAGATCGACATCGACATGGTGGTGCAGAACATCTCGGCATCGGCCGATGGCCGCACGGACATCACGTTCACGGCGCCCAAGGCCGACGGGCCCAAGGCGGTGGCCGCGCTCGAGGCCCGGCGCGAGGAGATCGGATTCGACAAGATCATCTACAACGACCACGTGGGCAAGGTGTCGCTGATCGGGGCCGGCATGCGGTCGCATCCGGGCGTGACGGCCACGTTCTGCGAGGCACTGGCCGACGCGGGTGTCAACATCGACATCATCACGACCTCCGAGATCCGGATCTCCGTGCTGGTGCGGGATGTCGAGTTGGATGACGCAGTGCGCGCGCTGCACGCGGCGTTCGATCTCGGCAGTGACGAAGAAGCGATCGTGTACGCGGGAAGTGGGCTGTAGAGATGACGAACGTGACTCGGACCAACGGCATTGCGCGGCTCGCGGCGAAGGCGGCCGACGGCGGTCTGGTGGTGGCTGTGGTCGGTGCGACGGGGCAGGTCGGCCGCGTGATGCGCGAGATCCTCGTGGAGCGGGAGTTCCCGATCGCGCAGGTGCGCTTCTTCGCATCGGCACGCTCGGCCGGGTCGGTGCTGCCGTTCGCCGGCGCCGACGTCATGGTGGAGGACGCCGCGGCTGCGTCGGTGGCGGACCTTGCCGGTATCGATATCGCACTGTTCTCCGCGGGCGGAGCGACCTCCAGGGCATTGGCACCGAAGTTCGCCGAGGCCGGTGCCATCGTGGTGGACAACTCGTCCGCCTGGCGCAAGGATCCCGAGATCCCTTTGGTGGTCTCGGAAGTGAACCCCGATGCCGCCTTCGCGGCCGACCAGGCGCACGGCGGGCGCGGCATCATCGCGAACCCGAACTGCACCACCATGGCCGCCATGCCCGTTCTCGGGCCGTTGCACAAGATGGCCGGACTCAAGAGGCTGGTGGTGTCCTCGTACCAGGCGGTGTCCGGCAGCGGGCTCGCCGGCGTGCAGGAGTTGGCCGGGCAGGCCGCGGCCGTGGCACCGAACGCCGCAGGGCTGGCGCTGGACGGGCATGCCGTCGAGTTCCCCGAACCGGTGAAGTACGTGGCGCCGATCGCCTTCAACGTGGTGGCGCTGGCCGGATCGATCGTGGACGACGGCTCGGAGGAGACCGACGAGGAACAGAAGCTCCGCAACGAGTCTCGCAAGATCCTGGGCATCCCCGACCTGCTGGTGTCCGGAACCTGCGTGCGGGTGCCGGTCTTCACGGGGCACTCGCTGTCCATCAACGCCGAGTTCGATCGGGCCATCACCCCGGACGAGGCGCGCGCGGTGCTGGCCGACGCCCCGGGCGTCGTGCTGACCGAGGTGCCGAACCCGCTGCAGGCCGCCGGCACCGACCCGTCGTACGTGGGCCGCATCCGTCAGGACCAGTCCGTGGCCGACGGCCGCGGCCTCGCACTGTTCGTGTCCGGCGACAACCTGCGCAAGGGCGCCGCGCTGAACACGATCCAGATCGCCGAGGTGCTCGCGGGCCTCCAGTAGCGGCGTGGCCACCCCCGGGGAGCGCCCGGTGTGCGCCAGGATTCTGAAAACCTACTGCCAGATCCGCACCGATGGAAGCCCACCAGCAACGATGCTTCTGTACTGCGGAAATCGCAGTAGGTTTTCAGGCTCGGATCCGGTCGTGCGCTGTTGCCGGTCGCTCAGAAGCCAACCGGACCGTGCGGGTGAAGTAGTCGGGTTCGTCCCGCACCATGAGCCACGTGAAGTGCAGTACCTCCCGGCCGGCCAGCAGCAGGAAGTTCCCGCGGCGGCGATCCGTTTCGAATTGCTTCCGGCTCACGTGATGCTCGTACCCGTCGAGTTCGATGGACAGTGGACATCGCGTCATGGCGATGTCCTGGTGGAACGTGTGCCCGTCGCAGACGATCGGCACGTTCGCCCCCCAATGGTGAATACCCGCGGCGTGCAGATGGCGATGGGCGAGCCGTTCCAGCGCCGACCACGGCTCGGTCCGTGATTCGATGAGCACCCGCCGCCGTTCGTCATTTCCGGTGCGGCCGGACGTCAACCGAAGGGCGCGGTGCAGGTCGTCGAGCGTCACCATTCGGCTGCGCAACGCCGTGTCGATCACATCGGCCCCTCGACTGGTGACCAGATCGACCGCGGTCAGGGCCGGAAGGCTGTACCGAAGCCCGCCGCGGGATGCGATGAGCTCGGGCGGGATCCTGCGTTGTCGCACGGTGATGCCGGCGCCGCGTGGCAAGCGGCGCGCCGTGACGACCTCGACGGTCCGCGGTCGAAGTTCCTCCCAGAACGTCAACGCGGCGGCCGTTTCGCCGATGATCACCGCAGCGGGATCCCATAGCGGCACCGCCTTGGCCACGGTGCGCCAGTCAGTGGCGAGATCACGCGGGGCGTAGACCCCCGGCAGAATCCGTGCCAGTTCCCCGGAGCGGAGAGCGTAGTCGATCTGGGTGGCGATCTGCGGATAGTCACGGCGCGTGATGACGTCGTAGTGCGTCAGCAGCTCGGCGAGTGCTCGGTGCATGACGCCACCATGCTGCATCGCGCCTCGTCGGGCGACGGCGCCGAAGAAATTGTGGATAACCCCGATGCGCCCTGCATTGCGGGCCCGGCTGAACACGATGTTGTAGCTGCATCCTGGCGCGACGCCGGCCGGAGGCGCCGGCGGCTGCTGGGCCGGCCCGGCGAATCGTGCCGGAGCGGGGTGACACCGTCGGTGCGGCGGTGGATGCGCACCACGCTGCCGGCCCTGGCGCGCTGGGCGCCCGCGGTGCCATTCTTCAAGGATCGGTCTTGTAAGGAGGCATCGCATGACGGCTGTGCGCACGGCTGCCGGAGCGGATTTCCGGGCGGCACGAGACTTTCTGCAGGCGAACCGCGAGGATTTCGATGCGGCGCGAGCGGGGTTCAGGTGGCCGAGGCCTGCCGAATTCAACTGGGCGCTGGAGTGGTTCGATGTGCTCGCCGCAGACCACCCGGACCGGCCCGCGCTCGTCCTCGCCGAAGCCGACGGCTCGTCGGCGTCGTGGACCTACGAAGAGCTGTCCCATAGATCCGACCAGGTGGCTGCCTGGCTGCGATCGCTGGGGGTGTCCCGCGGGGACCGTATCATCCTCATGCTCAGCAACCAGGTCGAGCTCTGGGAGACCATCCTCGCCGCCATCAAGCTCGGTGCGGTGATCATCCCGGCCTCCACACTGCTCTCCTCGGCGGACCTCGCGGACCGGGTGGAGCGGGGGAACGCGCGGTTCGTCGTCGCACGCGACGTGGATGCACCGAAGTTCGCGCCGGTCGCCGGAGATTTCGTCCGGATCGTGGTCGGCGAACGCGTAGAGGGGTGGATCGGCTACGACGAATCCGCCGGCACGGCAACGGGTTTCGAACCGGACGGCCCGACCTCCTCCGGCGACACGCTGCTGCTCTACTTCACCTCCGGAACCACGGCCCTGCCGAAACTCGTCCAGCACAGCCATATCTCGTATCCGGTCGGGCATCTGTCCACGATGTACTGGATCGGTGCGAAGCCGGGCGACGTGCACATGAACATCTCGTCGCCGGGCTGGGCCAAGCATGCCTGGTCCAACGTCTTCGCGCCCTGGAACGCCGGCGCCACCGTATTCCTCTACAACTACGAACGGTTCGACGCCGCCGCGCTGATGGCCACCATGGCCGAGCACGGCGTGACGACGTTCTGCGCTCCGCCCACGGTGTGGCGCATGCTGATCCAGGCGGATATGACGCAGCTGAAGGCACCGCCGCGGGAGGCGCTCGGCGCCGGCGAACCGCTGAACCCGGAAGTCATCGACCAGGTGCGCCGGGCCTGGGGTGTGACGATCCGCGACGGCTACGGTCAGACCGAAACCTGCGCCCAGGTCGCCAATACGCCTGGTCAGCCGGTGAAGTCAGGGTCGATGGGACGGCCGTTGCCCGGCTACGACATCGCGCTCGTCGACCCTGCCACCGACGAGATCGGCGACGAGGGCGAGATCTGCATCGCGCTCTCCGACCGGCCGGTGGGCCTGATGACGGGCTACCAGGGCGACGACGAGCGCACCGCCGAGGTGATGCGCGACGGCTACTACCACACCGGAGACGTGGGTTCCCGGGACGCCGACGGCTACATCACCTATGTCGGACGCGCCGACGACGTGTTCAAGGCCTCGGACTACCGCATCTCGCCGTTCGAACTGGAGTCGATTCTGTTGGAGCATCCGGCCGTGGCGGAGGCGGCCGTGGTGCCGTCGCCGGACGCGACCCGGCTCAACGTGGTCAAAGCGTATGTAACCCTCGCGGCGGGGTACGAGCCCGACCGCGGGACCGCGTCATCCGTGTTCGCCTACTGCCTGGCGCACGTCTCCGCCTACAAGCGGGTGCGTCGGCTCGAGTTCACCGACGACCTGCCCAAGACGATCTCCGGGAAGATCCGCCGGGTCCAGTTGCGCGAACGGGAGATCGAGCTGCACGTCGACGGCGATGCCGGCCCGGCGGCCGGCGAGTACCGGCTGGAGGACTTCCCTGAGCTCCGGTAGCGCCCGGCGTCCGTTACTGCGGGCCGTGGCCCTCCGGCATGGCAACGACTTCTCCGATTTCGACGACGCCGCCGGATGCGACCGCGGGGCAGCGGCGCGCGATGTCCTCGGCGGCGCGCAGGTCCAGGGCGGCGATGGTGCTGAAGCCGGTGAGCCGCATCGCGGTTGGTTGGCTCCCGATGTGCGAGGTCCTCGTGACCGGGCGGCCCACGTCGAGTAGGTCGTCCCCGAGCGCGGTGAGCCAGTCGTTCCAGGCGGACACGTCGGCGTCGGTGTTGACGTGGCCCTCCGGCAGGCGATACAGCAGCAGGAACTCACTCATGGCGTTCTCCTTCGAGCGGACTGGGGTCGTCGGGACTGTTCGGGCGACGACGTGGATGACGCCGCCGCGGGTCGTTGGCCTGCGGCGCGCAGGTTGTCGAGCATCGTGCTGGTGTCCAGGTAGACGCGGCCCGCGTCGACGTCGCGCAGCATGGTCGCCGCGACGTCCTCGAACAGGCCGGGTAGGTCGGGAATGAGGGCCTGCCCGACATGTGTGAGGGATATTTCCTGGGCCCGCCGGTCGGTGGGATCCGGCGACCGCCGCACATATCCCTTCGCTTCGAGTCGATCAAGCAGTCGGGTGATGCCGGCCGAGTCCGTGCCGAGCGCCTCGGCGAGTTGCTTGCCGGTGTTCAGGCCGGTGAAGACGTGGATGAGCAGACCGGCCTGCTGCGACGTCAATCCGAGGGGTGCGCACCGCTGGTCCAGCGCAGTGCGCAGATCGCGTGCGAGGCCGAGGATAGCGGCCGAAGCCTGAACGCCGATGCTCGGCATCACCACTCCTATTGACTGTTGCGACAGATACTGTCTAGGCTGTTGCTGTCAGCGTAACTGATGAAGGAGTCCGTTGTGAAGCACAACGCGTCGATTCCCGACCCGACGGGAGCCCCACTCGTGCTGCGCTCGACATTCTTGCTGCGCGAGTCCCATGGGAATTGGAGCGTCGTCGTGTACCTCAAGCACGACGATGTCGACGCTGAACTGGCCCGCCGCACGCCCTGATGAGGACGCGGCGCTCTTCGATCGGGAGGAACCATGCAGACCGAGCATTACACCCTCGCGCTGTTGTACCTGCGAGACGACACACCTGAGCTCAGCGAGCAGGAAGAGGACGCACTGCAGGACGCGCACATGGCGCACCTGTCGGCGCTGCACGACCGGGGCGAACTCCTCGCCGCCGGCCCGGTGTTGGGCTCGCCGGACCGGCGGCTGCGCGGTTTCGGGATATACCGCGGCACGGTCGATGAGGTCCGCAGCTTGACGGCGACCGATCCGGGCGTGCTAGGCGGGCGGTACCGATCGGAGATACATCCCTGGATGACGCCCGTCGGGCTGATCGACTTCCGCCACGGCAGGCTTCCCGCGTCGATGGCCGAAGCCACCGGATGATCGTTCGCCGCGGCGGGGTGCTGCCTTACGCGGGTAGCAGGTGCTTCCGGACGAACGCGACCTCCGTAGCGACCTGCCGCATGCGCTCGGCGACGACCATGGACCCGTGTCCGGCGTTGAACCGGTAGACGGCGTAGTCCTTGCCCAGGGCGGCCAGCCGGTCGAGATAGTTGTCGATCTGCCGGATCGGGCACCTCGGGTCGTTCTCGCCGGCGAAGACGAGGACCGGCGCCTCGACGTACGCGGCCCAGCTGAGCGGCGACGAGTCCTCATAGGCCAGTGGCCTGTCCTCCGGCGAGCCGCCGAACAGAGCACGGTCGTAGGCGCGCATCGGCTCCATCTCGTCCGCATAGGCGGAGACATAGTCCGCGACGGGCACACCCGCCACGCCGCAGGCCCATCTGGAGGGCTGGGCGCCCAGCGCGAGCAGAGTCAGGTAACCGCCCCAGGAATGCCCCGCGATGGCGCAGTGGCGCGGATCGGCCAGTCCGTGAACGGTGAGGTGGTCCTGCACAGCGGCGATGTCGGCAAGCTCGGTGTGGCCCACCCGTGCTGTCAATGCGTCCCGCCACTGCGATCCATAACCGGTCGAGCCGCGGTAGTTCACCTGACACACTGCGATCCCCGCGTCGAGATAGGCGGCGCGCAGCGCGTCGAAGCTGTCGTCGTCCGCCGCGGCAGGGCCGCCGTGTGCCATGAAAATCGTTGGCAGGGCCAAGGTGTCGCTGCCCGCGAGGGCGGAACTCGGAGGATGCGCGAGCAGTACGTGAATGCTGCCGCCCGGTCCGTCCACCCAGAGGTCGGTGAGGGGTTCGGACAGGGCGGCGCCGCCCTTCGGCGCCGCCAGCAGCACCGTCCCACCCCGCGCCGACCGTGCGTGCCCCGCGACCACGTCGGCGGACAGCGTGAGCAGCCGCGGAGCCTTGGCCGCGCTGGAATGGCGATACCACACCGATCCGTCGGGTCGGGCGAGAGCCGCCGTGATCACGCCCTTCTCGGACGGAAGCGCGGTGAGGCGCGCCTTTTCGATGTCGAACCGGAACAGCGCAGAGCGGCCGTGGTGGGTCTGCACGACCAGAACCGCGGCGCCGTCCGGATAGAACGAGCCGTCCATGTCGCCGGGCAGATCGATCGGCAACTCCGCGAACTCGCCGGTCGTCACATCCCAGATACCCAGGCCGTCTCTCCCCGAGCGTTCGTGTCCCACCAACAAGCGCTGGTCGCCGCGGATCGGCGAGAACTCCAGTGCAGTGAGTCCTTTGCCCGGTGTGTCATCGAGATCGCCCAGTACGGCGTCGTTCTCGATGGAGTAGGCGCGCAGCGCCGGATACCGGGAGTCGCCGTGCTCGGAGTGCGAAAGTACCCAGATCGACTCGTCGGTGGACAACGCGCCGACGCCGCCGTCCGTCTCGTGCCGGTAGACGACTCGGATTCCGTCGCTGGTCGCCAAGTGGATGCGGGTCCCGTCGTCGTCCGAGAACCCCGCAAGTGCAAGGGTTCTGCCGACCTCGACACCGGCCGGGTATCCGGGCGGCACACCGGGCAACGACTCGGCCGCGGCGGAGTCGCTCTCGCCGGCGTTCATGGGCCCGGACCCGAACGGCTGATTGCGCCACACCCCGAACTCGTCGCCGTCGTGATCGTCGAACCACCACAGCGAGCGCCCGTCGGCGGACAGCACGCCCATCGTGGTGCCATCGGGCCGGTCCGTCGCCTGCACCGAGGTGCGCGTCGCCACATCCCAGGTCACCAATTCGAACGTCCCCGAGGCATTCGAAACGTAGACGGCGTGGGCCGGATCGTCACGTGCCGGCTCCGGAAGTGACAGGCGCGCCGCCGTGAACCGGCTGCGCCAACGAGCTTCCGCAGCAGGGTCGTCGAACAGCGTCTCGGGGACGACCGCTGCAGGATGCTTGTCCGTCATGTCCCTCATCTTGCCAGCCGTGCGACACTGATCCGCATGACGACACCGACCCCCGCAGGCTGGTATCCCGACCCGTCCGGCTCCGGCGCGGTGCGCTGGTGGGACGGCATGGCATGGACCGAACACGTGCAGGACCCGCAGCAGGCGTTGCCGGGAGCGGCCACCGGCTGGCAGCAGCAGTCCGCCGCGCAGGCCATGGGGTCCGCCGCCGCGCCGCAGCAGCCCGCGGGGGTGCGCTCGCCGCTCACCGAGCAGCGGCTGTTCGTCTCGCAGAAGCGCAAGCTGATCGAGCTGACGAACGAATACGCGGTGTTCGGCGCAGACGGGACGCAGGTCGGCGCGGTCACCGAGGTGGGGCAGAGCGGCCTGAAGAAGGCCATGCGGTTCGTCTCCAGCCTCGATCAGTACATGACGCACACGGTGCAGGTGAACGACTCGGTCGGCCGCACCGAGATCGTGCTCACGCGTCCCGCGAAGGTGTTCAAATCGACGATGATCGTGTCGCGCCCGGACGGCACCGAGATCGGAAGACTGGTGCAGCGCAACGTCTTCGGCAAGATCCGTTTCGGCCTGGAAGCCGGCGGCGCCGAGATCGGCTCGCTGAACGCGGAGAACTGGCGGGCCTGGAACTTCTCGATCCAGGACCACGCCGGTGTGGAGGTGGCCCGGATCACGAAGACCTGGGAGGGCCTGCTGACCACCGTGTTCACCAGCGCCGACAACTACCTGGTGGACATCCATGTGCCGCTGGCCGACCCGATGCGCTCCTTGGTGGTCGCCGCCGCACTGACGGTGGACACCGCGCTCAAGCAGGATTCCCGCGGCTGGAACTGACCCGAGCCGGGCGAGGTGGGCTATGCCGTGGTCGCGATCGACAGCACGAGCACGGCGAGCGTGAGCACGGCGAGCGACGAGCGCAGCAGACCGGCCTGCCGGCCCGCGGAGATGACGGCGTTCTGGGCTGCGGCGTCATCCGGGCGCTGGTGGGCGGCGATCCTCAACGTCCGCATGGCGCGGGCCTGCCGCACCCCGAGCAGCAGCATTCCTGCCAGGACGACGAGCACCACGGCGATCGCTGTCGCCAGACCGTCCCAGCCGCGCGCGATGAGCAGCACGAGTCCGCATACGGCCGCGATCAGCGCGGCGGCGCCGGTCACGCCGTACACCCGGGGGCCGAAGGCCTTGAACAGTGCGACGCGATCGGCGGGTGCGAGCACCGCGCGCGACGTCCGCGACACCAGGGTCACCGCGACCATGCCGCCGATCCAGACCGAGCCGCCCAGGATCGTCACCGTGAGGAGCACCAGGCGCAACGCTGTGGGCATCATCGTGGACGGCTCCACCAGTATTCCAGCTGGATGTTGTCGGGGTCGCGGAATACCAGTGCGGCCCCGTTGTCGGTGTCGGTGACCGGCGAGTGGTCGACACCCTCTGCGGCCAAGTGCTTTTCGAGTTCGGCCAGGTCTTCGCGGGCGCCGACCGCGAAGCCCACGTGATCGAGCCCGGGCACGTGCTCGTCGAAGGCCTCGCCCGCCATCACGCGGTGCTGATTGAGACCGATGACGAGCCGGGTCTCCGGGTGCGTCAGCACGATCATGATCCGATTGTCCAGGTCGGCCCGCCGCGCGCGGCGTAGCCCCAGCACCCGCACGTACCAGTCGGCACTGACCTCCGCGTCGGTGACCGTGAGGTCGAGATGCGAGATGCCCGTGAACGTCGTCATACCGGCTCCTTCCTAGCGCCCCGCCCACATTCACCCTAGGGGGAGCGATCCGCCGAGGCGACGATGGTGTGCGGGCGATCACCGCGATCGGGAGATTTCACCAGCCGACTTGAACCGTTCGGCCGCGCGCATCGTGCGATCAGGTATGGATGCTTCGACAACTGACGAGGCCAGCGCCGCCGGTGCCACCCGGCAGCGACGTATTGACCTGACGCGCTACGTGGCCGCGATCGCCGTCCTGGTGTCGGCGATCGTGCACTTCCAGCAGTACCTCGCCGGGTACTCCACCGTGTCCGTGATCGGACCGCTGTTCGTCCTCAACGCAGTCGGCGGCGTGGTGATCGCCATCGCCGTCATCGCCTGGCGACATTGGCTGCCCACGTTCCTCGCGGCCGGGTTCGGCGCGCTGACCGCCGTCGGGTACTGGTATTCCGTGCTTTTCGGCCTGTTCGGCTTCCAGGAGACCCTCATCGGCGGCTGGCCGGTCGTGGTCGCGGAGATCGCGGAGTACCTCGCCGTGGTGTGCGGCCTGGCGGCGACGGTGATGCTGGCGCGGAATCGGCGCGCGGCGGCGATGGGCTAGCTGGCGTACTCGGCCCGGAAGCGCTCGGAGAGCGCGTAGCGCAGCATCACCACATCGCCGATGCGCTGCACATCGGCCAGCTCGGCGCGCTGATCGTGCGTCCACGGGAACGACCCGTCGGTGACGAAGCGCCGGGCGCGCGAGTCGCCCACGAACATTGGCGCGATGACGAGCTGCAGTTCGTCGGCGAGATCGTCGGTGAGGAACTGGGTATGCACGATCGCGCCGCCCTCGATCATCAGGCGGCGCACGCCGCGTACGGCCAGATCCTCGGCGATGGCACGGACGGTGACCCGTGCGCCGAGGCCGACGACCGTGGCGGAGCAGCCCACCGCCGTGCCCAGCGAACGCCGGGTGGCCGCGGGACAGTAGACGATCTTGTCGCCCGATCCGGCGGTGAAGAACTGACCGTTTGGATCGAGATCGCCGCTCCCGGTCACCGTCACTTTCACCGGTGACGCAGGCTTGCCGCGAACCTCCCGCTCGCGGCGGCGATCCGCGGACCGGATCAGCAGTCGCGGGTTGTCCCGGCGGATCGTGTTGGCGCCCACCAGGATGGCGTCACAACTGGCTCGCACCGCGTCGATGCGCTCGAAGTCGGCGGCATTCGACAGCTGCAGGCGCGGCACGGCCGGGCTGTCCAGATATCCGTCGAGCGACACGCTGCAGCTGAGCAGCGTATACGGTCGTTCGCTCACCGCTGCGCCTCCCTGTCGTGGGGCCTGCGCCGCGCGGTGATGAGCGCGCCGGCCACCAGGCGCGCGGTCCGGCTCCAATCACCCAGCTCGTCGCGTCGTCGGTGTGCGGTCTCGCGCCAGAGCCGGCGCAGCGATGGGCCCGTCAACCAGGCGTGGACCGCCGCGGCGAGCGCCGCTGGATCGTCCGGCGGGATCAGCCGCCCCGGTCTACGACCCTCCCGATCGCTGCCCAGCGCCTCGCCGATCCCGCCGACATCCGTTGCCACCACGGGGATTCCGCGGGCAAGCGCCTCGGTGATCACCATGCCGTAGGTCTCGAAGCGGGATGGCACCAGCAACAGGTCGGTGGCATGCATCCGGTCGGCGAGCGCCGTGCCGGTCAGCGCCCCCGTCAGATGCACCCGCGTCGAGAGATTCGCGCGCTCGATCGTCCGACGGACGTCGGCCATGACGGCAAGGTTGTCAGCAGGCCCGACGCACCAGCACTGCCACGGCACGTCGGCCAGCATGCCGAGCGCATGCGCCAGCACCTCGACACCCTTGTGCGTCGCCAACCGGCCCAGGAACAGCAGGTTCGGGCCCGCCTCCGACCCCGCCGGCGCGCCCACGGCACGCGGCGCCGGCTCGGCGCCGGGCGAGGCGACGGTCACGGAAACGTCGGCCAGCCCGGGTTGTTCCGCGATCCACGATGCCGTCCACCGGCTGGTGGCGATCACGCCCGCTGCCGCGGCGAGCACCCGGCGCTCCGAGTCGGAGATGACGCCATGCGGTGCGCGGGCGACGGGGCCATCGAGTGGCAGGCTCCGTGGCAGGTGCAGCACCACCACCACGACGAGCCTTCGGCTGTGCGGCACGACCACCGCCGCAGCCGCCGTGGTGACGAGGCCGTCTGCCAGCACGAGCGCGCCGTCCGGGATGCCGGCGAGCGTCGCATCGAGGCGTTCGAGACCGGCCCGATCGGGTTCGGGCCCCGGGTCGGGTGTCGTCGTCTCGGTGAGCTGCCAGCCGTCGCGCCGCAGGCCGTCCAGCAGATGCGCGTCATAGTTGTTGCCGCCGCTGGGCCGCAACGGGTCCCGGTAGCCCGATGGCATCAGCGCCGTGACGCCCCCCGGTGCGCGGGCGCTATCGGGCATGGCGGTAGCTGGCCCACGCGACGTGGGACTCGTGCAGGGTCACGGTGATCGCGGTGACGCCGCCTGCCGAGCCGTCGTCGTCCAGCCGCTCGGCGAGACGGTCGGCGACCACTTTCGCGAGCACCTCCGTCGTGGTGTTCAGTCCCGCCAGGCTCGGGTCGTCGTCGAGGTTGTGCAGCGTGAACCCGGCGAGCACCGCGTGCAGATCCCTGGCGGCGCGGTCGATGTCGAGGACGATGCCGTCGGCGGTGAGCCGGTCCGCCTCGAACGTGGCATCCACGACATAGGTGGCCCCGTGCAGCGCCTGCGCCGGCCCGAACGCCGCCGCCTTGAGGCTGTGCGCGACCATCATGTGGTCGCGGACCGTCACCGTGAACATCGTTGCTGCTCCTGTTCCTTCTCGTCGCCGGATGCGGATTCATAGCGCACCACCGAGCACACCCCCGGTCGGTGCAGCAGTTCCGGCATGGCGCCCGGCAAGTCGCGGAACGCGGTGTCGGCGCCGAGCAGGACGTCCAGTGCGTCGTCATGCAGCAGGCGCAGTGCCAGCGCCAGCCGATCGCGGCGTGAGCGGGTCGCCTGCCGGGCCGGCGAGACCGTACCGACCTGGCTCGCCCGGATGCCGAGCCGTCGTGCGTGGAACGAGCCGCCGAGCGGGACCGGGACCGTGCCGGCGCCGTACCAGCTGAGTTCGGTGACCACGCCGTCCACCGGCAACAGCGACAGGCACGTGGCGAGCCCGTCCGCGCTGGCGCTGGCGTGGATCACGACCTCGTGTTCGCCGCGCACCTCGTCGGGCGCTGCGAAGTCCGCACCCAGAGCAAGTGCCGCAGCCTGGCGGGACGGATCGGTATCGACCAGTGTCACCGTCACTCCCGGCACCCGCGCCAGCAGCCAGGCGGTGAGGCAGCCGAGCACCCCGGCGCCGACGACGCATGCCCGGTCCCCGACCCGCGGAGCGGCATCCCACAGCGCGTTCACAGCCGTCTCGGCCATGCCCGCCAGTACGGCACGGCGGGCCGGAACCCCGGTCGGCACCGGCAGTACCGCGGAAACCGGCACCACGTAATCGGTCTGGTGCGGATAGAGGCAGAACACGGCCCGTCCGGCCAGCTCCGGTGGGCCTGTCGTGACCGTGCCGACATTGAGGTAGCCGTACTTCACCGGTCCGGGGAATTCGCCCTCCTGGAAGGGCGCCCGCATCTGTCCGAACTGATCCGGGGGCACCCGGCCGCCGAACACCAACGACTCCGTGCCGCGACTGATACCGGAGAAAAGTGTGTGCACGGCGACGTCACCGGTGCCCGGTTGCGCCACCGCGGCCGGGCGGATCTCCCCGGCACCCGGCCCGGTGATCCACCACGCATGGCCCTGCGGCATCGAGGCTCCTTTCCGCTGGGTGCCTCTCAGTGTGCTCTGCTCTAGATACGGAGCGCACCATCGAGATGGTTCACAAGGTGGCCGGATTGAACCGTGCCGGGCGTCGGTGCGTAAGAGGAGACGTGAGGCAGGACGAGCGCACCGGGTTCGACGATGCGCTCCGTGCTGCACGCCTCGCGGCCTTCGCACCGGGCGACTTCGTGGGCCAGGAGAGCTTCATGCGGGCGGGCGACATCCGCCGGATCGCTCGCCGCGCCGCGATCGGCGCCGACACCCGAGTCATGGACCTGTGTTGTGGCGTGGCCGGCCCGGGTAGGCTGATTGCTGCCGAAACCGGTTGCTGTTACCTGGGTGTCGATTATTCGGCGAGCGCACTCGCGATCGCGGCCGAGCGCGCGGACGGAGGGGACTGCCGGTTCGTCCAGGCACGGATACCGCCGGTGCCACGGGAGCGATGCGATGTGGTGCTGCTGCTGGCCACGTTCCTCGCGTTCGCGGACAAGCAGGCGGTGATCGACGAGGTGGCTGCCGTATTGCCGCCGGGCGGTCGCTTCGCGTGCACCGTGCTCGTCGGCGCGCCCCTGGTCGGCAGCGAGCGGGCTGCGATGCCCGATGCCGACACGGTGCACCCGATACCGCAGCTCGAGCTTTTCGAACGCCTCGCCCGCGGCGGCTTCGACGTCGCCTGGACGCGAGACGCCACGGCGGAGCAGGCGCGGACGGCCGCTGCACTGCTCGCGGCGTACCGATCCGGCGCCGGTGAGATCGCGGGCCAGGTCGGCGTCCGGGCATCTTCGGAGCTGATTGCGGCCCACGAGCTCTGGAGCGCGTGGCTCCAATCCGGTCGAGTCCGCGCGATGGAACTGGTGGCGAAGCGGCGATGACGAGTCCCGCCGCTATCGCGCCGTACGCCCGCTACCTACTGGCAAAGCAGAGCGTGGACGATCGGTCCGTCAACGCCGGTGTGCTGTCCTGGGTTCACGACGAAATCGGCACGGCGGCCCGACGTTTCGTCGAGATCGGTGGTGGCGTCGGGACGATGGTGACCAGGTTGTACGAGCGCGGCGTGGCGGTCAGCGGAGAGTACCTGCTGATCGACGGCGATGCACAGACCCTGGCCGCGGCGCGCGGCTACCTTGCCGCGTGGGCGGCGGGCAGCGGCGTGGCCGCGCGCGAACAGGCCGACGGAATCATGCTGGGCGACCTCGCCGTGCGGTTGGTCGAAGCGGAGATCGGCGCCTACACCCAGCGCGCGGTCGGCCTGCGGGCCGATGTCCTCGTCGGGTGTGCCGTCCTCGATGTGATCGACGTGCCGCGGCTGCTGCCCGGGTTGCTGAGCATGCTGAAACCGGGCGGTATCTACTGGTTCCCGATCACCTATGACGGCGAGATGGCGCTCCAACCGGACCACTCCGACGACTCGGCGGTCATCGCGGCCTACCACGCCGACATGGACCGGCGGGTGCGCCACGGCAGACCCGCCGGGGAGCGCTTCGCCGGACGCCGGCTGTTCGGGCACCTGCGAACCGCCGGCGCCCCCGTGTGCGCCGCGGGATCCTCGGACTGGGTTGTGCTGCCGAAGCCCGGCGGGGGCTACCCGGGCGACGAATCGGCTTTCGTCGCAGGCATTCTCGATACGATCGAGTCGGCACTCGTGCCGGTCGCCGCCACCCCCGGCTGGTTGCCGCTCGTCCGCGCCGATGTGGTCCTGCGCTGGCTTTCAGCTCGACGCGAGCAACTCGCCCGTGGTGAACTCGTCTACATCGCCCACAACCTCGATGTCGCCGGCCGAGTGTCGACGTGACCGCGCGACGACTGCTCCGCGCCATCCCGCCGGAGGTCCGCGTCGGCCTCGCTGCCATGCCGACGCTGCTGGCCATCCTCGCGCTGGTCGGCCGGATGACAGCCATCGGCTGGGCTGTCGGGCTGGTGGCCGGCTGGGTCGTGACCACGCTGCTCGCTGTCGCTCGGATCCGCCGGCACCAGCCGTTCCTCGGCCCGGCGGACTGGGTCACCTTGATGCGTGCCTACCTGGTAAGCGGGATTGCCGCGTTGGTCGCGCAGGGCTGGTTCGGCATCCGCTCGACAGTCCTGCTGGTGATCGTCGGCGCCCTCGCACTGGCCCTGGACGCCGTCGACGGCCGGGTGGCGCGCCGTACCGGAACGGCGTCATCCCTGGGTGCCCGGTTCGATGGTGAGGTCGACGCATACCTCATCGCGCTGCTGTCGATCCGGCTCGCCGTGGACTACGGCTGGTGGGTCGCACTGGCCGGCGTGGCGCGGTACGCCTTCCTCGTCGCTGGCTGGATCATGCCCATCTATGCCCGGCCGCTGCCGTTCCGCTACTGGCGGAAGGTCGTCACCGCAGCCTCCGGGATCGTACTGACAGTGGCGATCTCCGGCCTGCTGCCGAGGACGATGGGCGTGATCGGCACCCTGACAGTCCTTGTGCTGCTTGCCGAGTCGTTCGGGCGCGACATCGCCTGGCTTTATCGGCGCGGTACCCGGGCCTCGACTCGACGAGTCATCGCTGCAGGTACCACGATCGGCGCGTGGGCCCTGATCTGGTTGGTGCTCTGCCTGCCCGGCCGGCCCGAGCTGCTCACGACGGCATCGTGGCTCGTGCTGCCCGCGGAGGGCATCGCGATCGGCCTGCTGGCGATCGTGGTGCCGGCCCGCGGACGTCGCGGCGTGGGGGTGATCGTCGGCGTCCTGCTCGCCGTGGTCACGCTGGAAAAGATCCTGTCTCTCGGATTCCTGAGCGAGATCGGCCGGCCGTTCAATCCGCTGCAGGACTGGGGTGCGATCGGCTCGGCCGCCGGCGTCGTCCGGGCATCTCTCGGCGCGGCTGCGAATACCGTGCTGGGCGCCGCTGTCGTGGCGGCGGCCGCGTTGGCGTACCTGATCGTCGCGGCGGTGGGCCGGGTGGTGTCGGTGACCGCACGGCATCGGCCGGCGGCTGCGCGCGCGATCGGGACCCTGGCACTCACCTGGGCCCTCGCCTTCACCCTGGGTGCGCAGGGCGCCCGCGCCGTGCCGGTCGCGGCGAGTGGCACGGCAACGTTCACGGCGCAGCAGTCGCGGCTGGTGTGGGACACCGCCCACGACCGCGCGCGGTTCGCGGCCGAGCTCGCCGCCCCGGATCGTGCCGCCACGGCGGAGCCGGGCGATCTGGTGGCGCGACTCAAGGGCAAGGATGTCCTCGTCATCTTCGTGGAGAGTTACGGTCAGATCGCGCTGCAGGAGCCGTCGCTCGCGCCGTCCGTGACCGAGACCCTCCGGCGTGGCACCGCGGACCTGCGGTCGGCCGGATTCTCCTCGCGGAGCGCGTTCGTCGACTCGCCGACGTTCGGTGGGGTCAGCTGGCTCGCGCATTCGACGCTGCAATCCGGTCTATGGGTCGACAGCACCCAGCGGTATGCGCAGCTGGTCGCCAGCCGGCGGCAGACGCTGGCCGGCGTCTTCGGTGACGCGGGTTGGCGCACCGTCTCCGACATCCCATCGGACGACAGGCCGTGGGCGGCAGGAGATGATTTCTACCACTACGACAAGCTTTATGACAGAACGAATGTCGGCTACCGCGGGCCTGCGTTCAGCTACGCCGCGATGCCCGACCAGTTCACCCTTGCCGCATTCCAGCGTCACGAGATGCAGCCCGGGCATGCGCCGGTCATGGCGGAGATCGACCTCGTGTCGTCACACACTCCCTGGACCCCGCTGCCGCACCTGGTGCCCTGGCAGCAGGTCGGGGACGGGTCCGTCTTCGACCCCATGCCTGCCCAGGGTGTGTCGCCCGGGGTGGCGTGGCGCGATCCGGCCACCGTGCGCCGCCTGTACGGCGAGTCGATCCGGTACACGCTGGATGTCGTCGTGTCCTGGATCCGGCAACTGCATGACGACAACCTCGTGGTGTTGCTGCTCGGCGACCACCAACCCGCGCCGATCGTGTCCGGATACGGCGTCAGCCACCTGGTGCCGGTCTCGTTGATCGCGGCAGACCCCGCGGTCATCGCCGATATCGGCTGCTGGGACTGGCAACCAGGGTTGCTTCCGACGCCCGGCGCGCCTCGGTGGCGGATGGACGCATTCCGAGACGCGTTCTTCGGCGCGTTCGGACGGGCCGGCACCGGCGGCACAGGGCGCGGCTGCATCGCGCCCTGAACCGAGGTGAGCCACCAGGTCCCGCGTCACCCGGGCCGCCGGATCGCGACCGTCAGAATTCGGCGATGACGAGCTTCTTCATGGCGAGCATGTGCTGATAGGCCTGCGGCCGTTGCATCAGCTCATCCATCATCGACGGCACGATCTGCCAGCTCACGCCGAAGCGGTCGACCAGCCAGCCGCACTGCTCGGCTTCCGGCACCGCGGACAGCGCCGCCCACAGCCGGTCGATCTCGGCCTGGTCGGCGCAATCCGCCTGGAGTGAGAAGCCGGGTGTGAACGTGAAATCGTGCATGGCACCGCCGTCGGCCGCGGTGAAGCGCTGGCCGGCGAGAGTGAAGTCGCCGAACATGACGCCCTGCTGCCCGCTGCCCTCCGGGTAGGGGACGAGCGAGCCGACGGCTGCGTCATCGAAGAGTCCCGTGTAGAACTCGACGGCCTCGCGCACGCGCGGCTGCGCACCGGTGAACAGGAAATGCGGTGCGACGAAAGGGATTTCGTTGCCGGCAGGTTCAGGCAGCATCAACTGCCAGTTCACTCCGTACCGGTCGGCCAGCCAGCCGAAGCGCGGGCTGAACGGGTAGGCCGCCAGTGGCATGAGCACGGCTCCACCGTCGCCGAGGGCGGCCCAGATCCGGTCGATGACGGCGCGGGCCTCGGTATCGTCGGAGGCGTCGCCGCCGAAGCGGCGCGGGTCCACGGTGACCATGAACGAGAGCGCAGGGGTGGGCCGGAACTCGTTGCCCGCGTTGATGAGTCGCACCCGATAGCCCTGGATGTCGACGTCGACGACCAGCTCCTTGCCGGCGTAATCGCGCTGGAAATCCGGCAGTCCGATCTCCGGGTAGCGTGCCGTCACCGCGGAGGTGGACTCCGGGAACACCGACGCGTAGAAGGTGCCGGCTTCGGCCGCGGTGCCCCGGCACCAGATGTTCGGAACGATGCGTTGCATGATGCCCCCCATCCCGTCGCTGCCAGCCTACCCAAGTGGCCAACGGCACACAGACGGGGCGCAGCCGCGAATTGACTGCGGGGCGCCGGGCCGGTAGCTTGGGCGGCACGGTCACGAGTACCAGCACACAGCCCCGGCTTGCTGGTCGGCAACCCTCGCTTGCGGTGGGGTGCTCCGGGTGACGACCGGGCGGAACGCCATAGGGCGGATCTCGCAAGCGCTGGATTCAGGTCAGGAGTGACACACCGTGGCTACTTACGTCCGACACACAGGTTCTGCTGTGCAGTGCGGTCGCGCCATGGTCATGGCCGTGATGTGTCCGGGAATGTGTACGGACCGAATGTCCGGCCGCATTCCCGCCTCTCGCGCCTGATTTTCGTTCTTCAGCCGCGACATCCGTTGCCGTAGCACGGGTGTCGCGCGCTGGCGACAATCCCCTCTCGGCGTACGGGCCCGCAACGCGGCGACCGGGCATTCGGCTATTCGCCGGCAGTGCACCGCGCCCCTCCGCAAGGGCCCACAGCAGCCACCATCCCGCACAGCGACAGGACCCTCGACCATGAGCGAACGACATCAATTCGGCTTCGACACGCTGGCCATTCACGCCGGCGGCCGTCCCGACCCGGAGACCGGCGCCCGCGCCGTGCCGATCTACGCGACCAGCTCGTTCGTGTTCGAGGACGCCCAGCAGGCGGCGGACCTGTTCGCCCTGCAGACCTACGGCAACCTGTACTCGCGGATCGGCAACCCGACGGTGGCCGTCTTCGAGGAGCGGATCGCCACCCTGGAGGGCGGCCTGGGCGCCGTCGCCACCGGCTCCGGCCTGGCCGCGCAGCTCATCACCGTGCTCACTCTGTGCCAGCAGGGTGACGAGATCGTCGCCTCCCGCTCGCTCTACGGCGGAACGCACACCCAGTTCGACGTCACGCTGCGCCGGCTCGGCATCGATGTCACCTTCGTCGATTTCGAGGACGAGGCCGCCGTGGAGGCCGCCATCACCGACAAGACCAAGATCCTCTACGGCGAGGTGATCGGCAATCCACGGGCCGACGTGCTGGACATCTCCCGCTTCGCCGATCTCGCACACAGCCACGGCATCCCGCTGGTGGTCGACTCCACGTTTGCCACGCCCTACCTGTGTCGGCCGATCGAGCACGGCGCCGACATCGTGGTGCACTCGGCCACGAAGTTCATCTCGGGACACGGCACCGTGATCGGCGGCGTCGTCGTCGAGGCCGGCACGTTCCCGTTCAACAACGGGAACTTCCCGCTGATCACCGACCCGTCCCCGGCCTATCACGGGCTCACCTTCTGGGACAACTTCCGCGAGTACGCGTTCCTGACCCGGGCACGCACCGAGGTGCTGCGCGACGTCGGCGCAGGCCTGTCGCCGTTCGACGCCTTCCTGCTGCTGCTCGGCCTGGAGACGCTGCCGCTGCGCATGCGGCAGCACGCAGCCAACGCCCGGGCGGTGGCCGAGTTCCTGGCCAAGCGCGACGAGGTCGCCTGGGTGAGCTTCCCGACCTTCGCCGACAACAAGTGGACGACGCTGGCCGAGAAGTACTTGCCGGAGGGGCCGGGCGCCGTGTTCTCGTTCGGATTGAAGGGCGGCTACGAGGCCTGCAAGACGTTCATCGCCTCGGTGGAACTCGCCTCGCACCTGGCGAACATCGGCGACGCCAAGACGCTCATCATCCACCCCGCCTCCACCACGCATCAGCAGGTGCCGTACGAGGCGCGCGAGGCGACCGGCGTCGGCAACGACCTCATCCGGATCTCGGTCGGCATCGAGACCCTCGACGACATCCTCTGGGACCTCGACCAGGCCCTGACCGCAACCCAGTCGGCGTGAAAGAAGGAGCCCTGACAGATGACTATCACCATCGTCCCCGCCAACGAGTCCACCCACCGTGCCACCGGTGACGTCCCCGAGGCATCCGCGCAGGAGCGACTGCAGATTCTCGCCGAGTCGAAATCCGTTGCGTTGGTGGGTGTGTCGCCCAACATCCTGCGTGCGTCCAACTTCGTGGCAACGTACCTGGTGCGCACCGGACTGACGGTCTACCCGGTGAACCCGCGCGCCGAGGAGGTGCTCGGCCTGAAGTGCTATCCGTCGCTCGCCGACCTGCCCGAGGTGCCCGACATCGTGGACATCTTCCGCGCGCCGGACGCGATTCCGGGCGTCGTGGACGAGGCCATCGCCATCGGCGCGAAGGTCGTCTGGTTCCAGCTGGGGCTGCGGCACGACGGCGCGGCACGCACGGCACTCGACGCGGGCCTGAAGGTCGTCCAGGACCGCTGCCTGAAGATCGAACACGCCCGGTTCGCCGGTGGCCTGCACTACGGCGGGTTCGTCACCGGCGTCGTCACCTCCAGGAGGCGCCGACGGATCTAGCGCATCGAAGACATCGAGTATGACGCCGCCCGCCGCATAGCGGAATGGCCGCGGCCAGCAAGGACTCCGGGGCGCCTCGTGCAGGAGGCGCCCCCGGAACGGCCGGACGATCACTCGTCACGAACACATCAACAAACGAGGAGCAACCTACCATGACCACAGCAACAGCCCCCGTCAACAACGGCGTCAACACCGCGGCGCTGCTCGGCGCCCGCAAGGCGCTGGCCGATCAGCCGGAAGCAGCCCAGTTCGTCTGGCGCGCCACCAGCGAGTGGATCCACTCGACGCACAGCAAGGGCGTCGTGAAGAGCTACTTCGGCCTCGGCGCAGAGCAGCCGCACAAGCAGGCCCAGACCGTCGAGTTCGACCACCCGGAGACCTTCGGCGAGGAGGACCAGGCCGTCACTCCGGTCGAGGTCGTGCTCACCGCGCTCGGCGGCTGCCTCACCGGTGGCATCGCCGCCGTCGCGCAGCATCGCGGCATCCAGCTGCGCTCGGTGAAGGCCACCATCGAGGGCGACATGGACATCTTCGGCATCCTGGGCATCGACCCGGAGGTGCGCAACGGCTACGGCGAGATCCGCGTCAACTACGAGATCGACGCGGACGCCAGCCAGGCCGACATCGAGGCCCTGGTCGCGCAGTCGCAGAAGCGCAGCGCCGTGTTCGACATCGTCGCGAACCCGACGAACATCTCCGTCACCGCCACCAAGGTGGACTCAGCCGCAGAGGTGGCATAAGCGCATGCGCACGTCCGTCATCGTCATCGGAGCCGGCCAGACCGGGCTCGCGGTCAGCTACTTCCTGACCCGCCGGGGCATCGACCATGTGGTCTTCGAGCGCGGGGAGGTGGGCCACTCGTGGCGCACGGAGCGCTGGGACTCGCTGCGCATGCTCACCCCGAACTGGCAGAACCACTTGCCCGGGGCGCCCTACCAGGGCGGCGACCCGGACGGCTACATGACGATGACGGACGTCGCGGATCTGCTGAACGGTTATGCCGCCCGGATCGAGGCGCCGGTCCGCACCGGCGTCGCCGTCACCTCGGTGACGCGAGACGGCCGTGACTACCGGGTGCAGACGACCGCCGGCACGTGGTCCGCCCCGTCGGTGGTGATCGCCACCGGCGCCTGCAACATCCCGAAGATCCCGGCGCTCGCCGCGGGCGTCCCGGCCGGCATCGACCAGCTCAGCCCGAAGCACTACCGCAACCCGGGCCGGCTCGCGGCCGGCGGCGTGCTGGTGGTGGGCGCGGCCGCCACCGGCGCCCAGATCGCGGCCGAGGTGCAGGCCTCCGGTCGGCCCGTGACGCTCGCCGTCGGTGAGCACGTGCGCATGCCGCGCACCTACCGCGGGCACGACATCCTGTGGTGGATGGAGCATTCCGGCATCTGGAGCCAGCGCTTCGACGAGCTCGACGACATCGTCCGCGCCCGGCACCTGCCGTCACCGCAGTTGGTCGGCACCCCGGAGCGGATCACGCTCGACCTGAATTACTTGACAGGTCTGGGGGTGCGGCTGGCCGGCCGGCTGGCCCGCGTCGCCGACGGCGTCGCCCAGTTCTCCGGGTCGCTGAAGAACGTGATCGCCTTGGCCGACCTCAAGGCCCGCCGGCTATTGAACACGTTCGACGAATGGGCCGCAGAGCAGGGCCTGGATGCGCAGCTGCCGGCTGCCACCGACGCCGAGAGGCTCGTCGACACGCTCGTGCCGGACAGCCCGCCGCTGTCGGTGAGTCTGACCGACGGTTCGATCCGCACGATCATCTGGGCGACCGGTTACGTGCCCGACTACTCGTTCCTCGACATTGACGTTCTCGACCGCAAGGGCCAGCTCAAGCACGACGGCGGGATCGTCACCGCGTCGCCCGGGCTGTACCGGATCGGGCTGCCGGTGCTGCGGCGGCGCAACTCCACCTTCGTCAACGGAGCCGAGTCCGACGCCCGCGAGATCACCGACCACCTGGCCGCGTACCTGGCGGCCAGGCCCGAGCCGGCGTCGGCGGAACCGGCCGATCCCGGCGACGAGACCCCCGCCTATGACGCCGTTCTCGCGCGGACGGCGTCATAGGCGCGGTCAGGCCGGGCCTTCCGGCCGGGCGGCGTCGTACTCGTCGTCACCCTCACCGCCGGCGGTGCTGTCGATGAGGTCGGCGATGTCGGTGCGGATGCGTTCCAACTCGCTGCGCAGGTAATCGCGGGTCGCCACGTCGCCGATGGCCACCCGCAGCGCGGCGAGTTCCCGTGCCAGGAACTCGGTGTCGGCCGTGGTCCGCTCGGCGCGGTTGCGGTCTTCCTGCAGCGTGATGCGGTCGCGGTCGGTCTGGCGGTTCTGGGCCAGCAGGATCAACGGGGCGGCGTACGCGGCCTGCACGGAGAACATCAGGTTCAGCAGGATGAACGGGTAGTTGTCCCAGTGGAACACCAGCGGCGCCACGTTCGCGGCGATCCAGACGATGACGAGCATCGACTGCCAGAACAGGAAGCGGCCGGTGCCCATGAAACGGGCGATGGCCTCGGCGAACCGGCCGAACGCGTCCGGATCGATGTCCCAGGACAGGCGCGAGCCGGTCTTCGGTAGGTCGAGCCGGCGGCGGCGCGATTCAGCCATCGCCGTCACCGCCATCGACGTCGGTGCCGGCGGCGGACATCGCGCGGGCCGGCGTCATCTCGCCCAGGCTCATCGTGCGCCAGTTGGCCGGGAGCAGGTGGTCGAGCACGTCGTCCACGGACACCGCCCCCAGCAGGTGCCCCTCCGCGTCGACGACCGGCGCGCACACCAGGTTGTAGGTGGCGAAGAAGCGGGTGACCTCGGTGAGCGATGCGTCCACGGACAGTCGGGGCAGGTCGGTGTCCACGGCGCCGGCGACCAGCTCGAACGGCGCCTCGCGCAGCAATCGTTGGATGTGCACGCAGCCCAGGTACTGGCCGGTGGGCGTCGCCTGCGGAGGGCGGCACACGAACACCAGTGACGCCAGCGCCGGGGTGATGTCCTCGTTGCGCACCCGAGCCAGCGCCTCGGCGATCGTGGCGTCCGGTGTGAGCACCACGGGTTCGGTGGTCATCAGGCCGCCGGCTGTGTCCGACGAGTACTGCAGCAGTCGCCGGACCGGTTCCGACTCCTCCGGCTCCATCAACTCGAGCAGGCGGTCCTTCACCGGTGCCGGCAGCTCGCCGAGCAGGTCGGCGGCGTCGTCCGGGTTCATGGCCTCCAACACGTCGGCGGCGCGGGACTCGTCCAACTGGCTCAGCAACTCGGTCTGGTCGTCCTCGGAGAGTTCCTCCACGATGTCGGCCAGCCGCTCGTTGCTCAGCACCCCGGCCACCGCCTGCCGCACCTGTGGAGACAGATCGTGCAATGCGTGCGCCACGTCGACCGGGCGCAGCCCTTCGAAAGACGCGATGAGGGTGTGCATGTCGCGGCCCACGGCACCCAGTAGCTCGGGCCCGGTCAGTCCTCGCACATCGGCCCACCCCACCACCTGGACGGGCGCCCGGCGCGCGAAGGTGCGGGTGTGCTCGCGCACCGCGACCTGGGTGACCGTCCAGTCCTTGCTGCGGCTCTGGTCGAGCCGGGCGTCCACCACGGCAGCGGCCGCGCCGGTGGTGGCCAGCCGGACCCGCGCGCCGACGATCTGCGTCAGCACCAGCGCCTCGGACGGGCGTTGCTCGAAGCTGCGCAGGCTCACCGACCCGGTGGACAGTTCGACGCCGTGCGTGTCGATCGACACCACCCGGCCGATGGGCACGAAGATCGCACGCCGGTTCGGCAACTCCACCACGATGCCCAGGGCGCGCGGCGGCTGCCGGTCGAAGCGCAGCGTCACGACGACGTCGCGCACCTTGCCGATCGATTCACCGGACGGCCCGGCGACCGGAAGCGAACGCAGATGCGCCGCAAATACCCTTGTTGCCGCCATGAGGGTCAAGCTTAAGCGGGTATGACGGCCGTCGTGGGCATGCCGGCGGCGCGGTGCTCGGGCACCCAGCCGGGGATGAAACCGTTCCCATATACGATTTGAACGATTCAGCGCGCCGACTTCGTCCTTGATAGTCCGGTTCGGAACCCGGAATTGCCTGCGAGGCCGAATACGCTGCGTAATTTTGTGTTGTGAACCAGTTCATGCGACGGCCCGGAGACCTGCGGGAACCGCGTTAGGCCTGGTCACACACGGTGATGGAAAACGGTAACGGTTAAGTACCTTGGGTCACAGCCGATGGGAACGGCGTGCGCTGGGGATCGCGCGGCCCGGCGCCGTACATGTTCCGCGGACTGTTCGAGGAGGGGCACGGTGCCAGCGATAACGGCGGTGGTCGGGCGGCAGCCGATCTTCGACCGCGCGCTGGGACTGGCCGCCTACGAGCTGCTCTACCGCCCGCTTCCGTCCAGCCAGCGAGCCGACGATCCCGCCTCGCCGCATCACTTCGACGGCGACCAGATGACCAACGAAGTGATCTTCGCGGCGCTGGGGCTCGGCATCGAACGAGTCACCGGCGGTGTGGACATGTTCTGCAACGCGGACCGCGGCGTGCTCACCGGACAGCTGCCGATCAGCCTGCCGCCGCGTCAGACCGTCGTCGAGATCGTCGAATCCGTCGCCATCGATGACGAGATCCTCTCCGGGTGCCATGCGCTCAAAGCAGCGGGTTACCGGCTGGCCGCCGACGACTTCACCTGGTTCGACGGCGCCGACGCGCTGTTGGACATCGTGGACATCGTCAAGATCGATCTGCGCATGACGCCGATGTCGCAGGTGCCGGCGCTGATGTCGCGATGCCGCGCGTTCGACGTGAAGCTGCTCGCCGAGAAGGTCGAGACGGCGGGCGAGCTCCAGATGTGCCAGGACCTCGGTTTCGACCTGTTCCAGGGCTATCACCTGGGCCGGCCGAACACTGTCAGCGGTCCGGCGCTGGGGGCCTCGCGCCTGGCGGTGATGCGGCTGGCCAGCGCGGTGCTGGACGACGACGTGGACTACTCGATCATCGAGCAGATCCTGCGGCCGGAGCCGGAACTGTCCTATCAGCTGGTCCAGCTCGCCTCCATCGGCAAGTTCGGCGAGACCCGCCGTGAGGTGCAGAGCCTGCGTCAGGCCCTGGTATGGATCGGGCTGAACCGGCTGCGCGGCTGGATCCCGGCGCTCTCGCTGCGGCCGGTGGGCCGGGCCATGGACACCAATCTGCAGCTGGTGCTCACCCGGGCGCGCACCGTGGAGCTCCTGGCCGATCAGCGCTACCACGGCAAGGGCGACTTCGCGTTCACCGCAGGGATGTTCTCGGCGCTGGACCTGCTGCTCGGCGTGCCGCGCGCCAAGCTGCCACACATGCTCGAGATCCCGCCGCGGCTGCACTCCGCCGTGTTCGACCGCACCACCCAGATCGGCCAGCTGATCGGCTGGGTGATCGACTACGAGGAATCGGGCGTCGTGCCGCCCCTGGACTTCGGCGTCTCGCGGGCCATGCTCAGCGAGGCGGCGGCGCTGGCCGCGCGCTGGGCGATCCGCAACACCCAGGTGCTGGACGCCTGCGTCGCCTGAACGCCGGACGTCACTGCCGCGATCACCACCGCGATCACTACCAAGAGCGTCGCGCGCGTCTCGGCTAGCATCGGCGTCATGTTCGAGTTGATGACAGCCCTTCATCTCCTGGCGGCCGTGTTCGTGATCGGCCCCCTGGTCCATGCCGTGACGACCTCCGGTCGGGCGCTGCGTCGGCGCGATGCCGCTGCGGCCGGCGCGGCGGCCCGCATGACGCGGATCTACGCCTACGCATCCGTCGCCGTGGTGGTCTTCGGATTCGGGCTGATGTCGGCGACCTCCCCCTACTCGGGACAGAAGGTGGCGGAGTTCGCCGAGACGTGGATCTGGCTGTCGGTGCTGCTCTGGCTGATCGGGGCGGTGGTGGCGCTCGTCGTCACGGCGCCCGCACTCGCGTCGGCGGCCGAGCGGATCCGCGCGGACACCGCCCTGGGCTCGATCAAGGGCAGGGTGCTGGGCAGCGGGATGGCCGTCGCGGTCGTCTTCGTCGTCATCATCGTGCTGATGGTGTACCAGCCGGGTTCCTGACGTCGCGCCCCGCCGCGCCCGTACCGACCCGTCCCCGTTCGCCGCCCGGTGCGGATGAACGCGCAGGGAACCACCCATGACCAGTGTGAAAACCTTGCGCGACGACTATGGACAAAATGTTCGTCACCTGCCTATTGTTTGAACGTAACGTTCATAGCGAGCGTTCGTGGGGCAGGGTCGGGTGAGGATGACAGTCGTCTCGGTGGTATTCGACTTCGATGGCACGATCGCGCTGGGTCGCGGCCCGCTGGACGCCTACGCGCAGTGCGTGGGCGAGCTCGCCGGCCCGCACGTGGCCGAGGCCGCCGTCGATGCCGTGCGTGACTTCTCGACCGGAACGTCGCGACACCTGGACGCCTACGCCGCCGTGCGCGCCGCCGCGCTGGCCCACGGCGTGGACGACGCCCTGCTCTCCCGCGCCTACCTGCACAGCCGCGAACTGTTGGCGACCGACGCGGCACCGATCCATCCGCCTGCCGGGCTCGCGGAATTCATGACGGAACTCTCCGGGCTGGCCCGCTGCGTGGTCGCCACCAACGCGCCCACCATCGGACTGGACCGCGCGCTGCAGGTGCTGGGCATCGCGGACCTCGTCACCGATGTTCACGCCGCCGTGGGCAAACCGGCCGGCCTCGACGCGATCGTCGCCGCCCTGCTGGTCGACGGCCCGACCCTGGCCATCGGCGACATCTGGGACAACGACCTGGCCCCCGCGCAACGCCTCGGCGCCGACACGGCCTTCGTGGGCGTCGGTCGCCTGCTGGGCACACCGACCATGCGCGGCGCCGGCCTCACCGATTTGTATGACGACATTCTCAGCTGGGCGGCCCACCAGGTCGGTGCCGCCCCAGCCCCGTCCGCCCATCGCACCACCGTTGAAAGGTAGATCGACCATGCGCATGACCAAGGCACTCGCCGCGCTCGCCGTCGTGGCGGGCATCACCCTCGCGGGCTGCGGCTCGACCGGCAACGCCGCCGGCGATTCGAGCAGCCCAGCCGGCTCCTCCACCCCGGCGGCCGACGCCGGCACCGGTTCGTCGGCCGCCGACAGCAGTTCGGCGGCGAATCCCGCCGGCGCCGACTGGCCCAAGGAGATCACCATCTCCCTGGTGCCCTCCATCCAGGGCGAGAACCTGGCCGAGGCGCTGGATCCGCTGACCAAGTACCTCTCCGACGGGCTGGGCATCACCGTCCACGGCGTGGTGGCCACCGATTACGCCGCGACCGTCGAGGCGTTGGGCGCCGGCCAGGCGCAGGCGATCATCACCGACGCCGGCTCCCTGTACAACGCGATCACCCGGTACGGGGCGAAGCTGGTGGACCGCGACGTGCGGTTCGGTGCCACCTCGTACGCGTCGGTCGCCTTCACCAACAACCCCGACAAGTACTGCAGCACACCGCCTGTCAAGGCCAACTACGCGGCCGGACCGGCCGAGCTCAGCTACTGCAACGGCATCGAGAAGGAGGGCGGCGACGCTACCGGCACCGGTCCCGCGGCGATCGACGCGCTGAAGAAGATCACCCCGGGCACCGCGGTGGCGCTGCAGGCCGCGACATCGCCCGCCGGCTACCAGTACCCGATCGTGAACATGCGCGAGCAGGGCATCAATACCGACTCGGGCATCAAGCAGATCCCCGTCGAGGGCAATAACAACGCGGTGCTCGCCGTGTACAACGGTGACGCCGAGGTCGGCTTCGCCTACTGGGACGCCCGGGTCACCGTGCTGAAGGAAGCACCGGACGTCGCAGACAAGGTCGTCGCCTTCGCCTACACCGACATGATCCCCAACGGCGGCGTCGCCGTGTCCAAGGATCTGCCCGCCGACCTGGTGACGAAGTTCGCCGATCTGATGGACAAGTACGCGGATTCGTCCGACGATGCCAAGAAGGTGATGTTCGATCTGGTGGGCCTGTCCGACTGGACGCAGGACGTGCAGCAGCAGCAGATCGACCGCTACGGCGACGTCCTGAAGCAGTTCCAGAACTAGCGCCGACACCGCCGTACCGCCCGCACACCGAGCCGAAGGGGCAGCACATCATGGCAGAAACATCAACGCCCATGACGGCCCGAACTTCCCTCGGTGCTGCGGGCGATCCGGCGGTCACGGTCGCCCGTGACGCGTGGTCGATCAGCCTGGCCGACGTGTCCGTCACGTATCCCAACGGCACGCGGGCGCTGAGGAATGTGAGCCTGGACATCGCCGCCGGCGAGATGGTGTCCATCGTGGGGCTGTCCGGCTCCGGCAAGTCCACGCTGATCCGCACGATCAACGGGCTGGTGCCCGCGACCTCCGGCTCAGTGGTGGTGGGCGGGCGTGACGTGACCCGGCTCAAGGGCCGGGCGCTGCGCGAGTTGCGCGGCCACATCGGCATGATCTTCCAGGGCTTCAATCTCGCCGACCGCACGTCCGTGCTCAACAACGTGATGGTGGGCCGGTTCGCGCACACCCCCACCTGGCGCACGGTGCTGGGGCTGACCACCCGCGCCGACAAGCAGCTCGCCCTGGATGCCCTGGACTCGATGGGCATGCTGGACAAGGTCTGGTTGCGCGCCGGCTCGCTGTCCGGCGGCCAGAAGCAGCGGGTGGCCATCGCCCGGGCGCTCACCCAGCAGCCGTCGATCATGTTGGCCGACGAGCCGGTGGCCAGCCTCGACCCGCCCACCGCGCACGCCGTGATGCGCGATCTCGAACGCATCAACCGGACTGACGCGCTGACCGTGCTGATCAACATCCACATGATGGATCTGGCCCGGCAGTACGCCACCCGCATCATCGGGCTGCGCAGCGGGGAGCTGGTGTACGACGGGTCGTCCGACGGCGCCACCGACACCGTCTTCGAGGAGATCTACGGCCGCCCGATCGGCAGCCGCGATCAGATGGGGTCGTGATGCCCGCCGCTGCTGCACGAACCGCGGCCGCATCCGCGGCGCCGGCCCTGCCCCCGAAGGCCCGTCATACCTCGCGGAACGTCGGCATCGCCGTCGCGCTCGTCGTCTTCACCCTGCTCACCTGCTGGCCCGCGATCGGCGGCATCAAGCTGGACCTGGGCGCGCTGGTCCGCAACTGGTCGAACAGCCTGCCCACCACCACCAAGCTGCTGCACCCGAACCTCGCGTTCCTGCCGCGCACCGTCGCGCCCATGACGGAAACCCTGGCGATGGCCGTCACCGGAGCCGCTTTCGCGGCGCTGCTGTCCATCCCGCTCACGCTGTGGGCGGCGCGGCCCAGCAATCCGAACGCGATCACCCGGCAGCTGGTGCGGTTCGTCGTCAACGTCAACCGCGCCGTGCCGGACCTCGTGTTCGCCATCGTGCTGGTCGCCATGGTGGGCGTGGGCGCACTGCCCGGCCTGGTCACCCTGTTCCTGTTCGACCTGGGCGTGGTGGTGAAGCTCGTCTCCGAAGCCATCGACTCGGACCAGCACGGCTACATCGAGGCCGGGCAGGCGGCCGGCGGCACCACTGCCCAGATCAACAAGGTGACGCTGCTGCCGCAATCGTGGACCCTGTTCGCCAACCAGTGGCTGTACTCGCTGGAGCTGAACGTGCGCATCTCGGCGATCCTGGGCATCGTGGGTGCCGGCGGCATCGGACGGCTGCTCGACGAGCGGCGCGGCTTCTACGCCTACAACGACGTGTCGATCATCATCCTGGAGATCCTGGTCGTGGTGATCCTGATCGAGTTCGCGTCCAATGCGATCCGCAAGAGGCTGCGATGACGGCCCGCGACGAGGTCGTGGCCGAGCCGGTGGCGCAGGGGTCGGAGTCGGACGGCGGCGACCTGTCGCCGCGCGCGGCGTCATACCCGCAGGTCGCGCTGGAAAGTCCGCCGCCGCTGCCGGAAGGCGCCACACCGCTGCTGCCGGAGCGGCCCTCCCGGCTGCGCGCGACGCTCTGGGCGGTGGGCGTCGGGCTGCTGGTGCTGATCGCGACCGGGAGCCTGGACATCGACTGGCGGCATCTGAACCAGGTGCCCGGCCGGGTCGTCAAATATCTGGGGCTGATGTTCTCCGACCCCAACTGGGACAAGTTCCCGCGGGCGATCACCGAGACCTGGCGGTCCATCTCCATGGCGTGGATCGGCGCGATCCTGTGCGTGGCCGTCTCCATCCCGCTGGGCATGCTCGCCGCGCGCGGGGTCGGGCCGCGCTGGCTGCGGTTCATCCTGCGGCGCATCTTCGCGATCATCCGCGCGGTGCCCGAGGTGATCATCGCCCTGCTGCTGCTCACCGTGACGGGGCTGACGCCGCTCACCGGCGCGCTGGCGTTGGGCATCGCCGGCATCGGCACGCAGGCCAAATGGGTCTACGAGACGATCGAGTCCGCGCAGGAGGGCGCCTCCGAGGCGGTGCGCGCGGCCGGCGGATCCACGGCCGAGGTGACCAGGTGGGCGCTGTGGCCGGCCACCGCCCCCGCGCTGATGTCGTACGCCCTGTACCGTTTCGAGATCAACATCCGCACCTCGGCGGTGCTGGGCCTGGTGGGGGCGGGCGGCATCGGAAGTATGCTCGCGAACTACACCAATTACCGGCAGTGGGACACGGTCGGGATGCTGTTGATCGTGGTGGTCGCGATCACCATGGCCTTCGACGTCATCTCCGGGCTGATCCGCCGCCGCATCATGGAAGGCGCACGAGTACGTGACGTGGCCGGGCAGTCCTGACACACCGATCTCGGCGCGGATCGCCGCGCTCGCGGGCGCGTTGCCGCCCACCGAGCAGCGCGTCGCGGACACGTTGGTGGCCGATGCGTCGGCGGCCGTGGACTGCACCGCGCAGGAGCTCGCCGACCTGGCCGGCGTCAGTCGCGCCTCGGTGATCCGCACGGCGCAGACCCTGGGCTACGACGGCTATCCGCAGATGCGCGTCGCGGTGGCGCGGGAGGTGGCGCTGGCCGCCGCCCACGATGACACCGCTGGTCACGACGGTGTGCTGCACCGCCGGCTGGACCAGTTCGCCCGGAATGTGCCGCGCATCATGGCCACGGTGACGGAGGAGGCAGCGGGCCGGTTCGTGGCGGCGCTGGACCGCGCCGCGCGCGTCGTGGTGGTGGCGACCGGGCTGTCCGCGCCGCTGGGTCTGGACGTGGCGATGCGCCTGGGCGCCGCCGGCCGGCCGGCCGAATATGTGCCCGACACGATGGGACAGCAGATCGCCGCCGCCACGCTGTCGGAGGGCTCGGCGTGCCTGGTGATCTCCGGGTCGGGCGCCACGCAGACCTCGATCGAGGCGGCCGCGGCGGCGCGCGCGACCGGCGCCGAGGTGCTGGCGGTGACGTCGTTCGCGCGAGCTCCGCTGCTGGAGCACGCCACCCAGGCGCTGGTGGTGCCGCCGGTGAACGACTCGTTCTCCGACGAGCTGTTCCACACCTCCCGGGCGGCGTTGACCCTGGTGCTGGAGGCACTGATCGAGATGCTGGCCGCGCAGCGCGACCCGACCGGCATGGGCGTGCGCGCCACGACGCTCGCGCTGATCGAGAAGCGGATCAGTTCGTAGGCGGGTTCGGTCCTCGGGCCGGGCGTGCGGTTGCCTAGCAACCGGGGGGTGTTCGGGGCCGGACCCTGCGCGCGGTTGCTAGGCAACCGGGGAGTGTCGGCGCGTCAGAGCGCCGGCGGCCCGGACTTCGCCGCGATGGCGGCGACCTCATCGGTGCCCAGGTCGAACAGGATCCGTCCGTCTCCCGGGCCCGGGGCGGCATGGATGGTGACGCGAAGCGCCGCGCGCTCGCCGACCGGCGCCTCGAGCGGAATGTCCACGACGGCGAACCCGGAACCGATCCTGGCGCGCTCCCGGCCGGCCGGTGCGTGCACGTCGGTGGTATTGGTGATCCCGGGCGCCACGATCACCGGAATGCCGCGCTCGGTCGTGACCAGCGCGTGGTGGTAGTGCCCGGAAAGGATCGCGACAACGCCTGCGCCGGAGCAGATGTCGAGCAGCGGCTCCGGGTTCTGCAGCTTGAGGGCTGCCAGCAGCGGCGTGGTCGGCGCGGTCGGCGGGTGGTGCAGCACGACGATGGTGGGCGCGCCGTCGGCCAGCTCGCGGCGCAGCCACTCGAGCTGCTCGTCGCTGATCGACCCGTAGCCGTAGCCCGGCACCGACGAGTCCAGACGCGCGATCCGCAGGCCGGCGACGGTGGCCGTGCCCGTGCGCTCGCCCAGCACCGCCTCGAACCCGGCACGCACGTCGTGATTGCCCATGACGTAGACCACCTCGGCGCCGCGCTCGGCGGCCCACGGCTCGACGGCCGACGTCAGGATGCGATACGACGCGGGGGATCCGTCGTCGGACAGGTCTCCGCTGAGCAGCACCACGTCGATGCCCGCCACATCCGACGCCGCGTCCAGCACCCGGCCCAGCGCAGCCACGGTGTCCACCGCACCGTAGTGCAGTGTGCCATCGCCGAAGAGGTGCGTGTCGGACAGGTGCAGGATGCGCAGGCGGCCGGGCGCGTGCGGGCGGGATTCCGTCATGCTCGTCATTCTATTTTTTGCGTCGTGCGGGCGGGGGATCCGCGCCGCGCGACGGCGGCGACCAGCCGCTCCAGCGGCCCGCGGCCGAACAGGATCGTCCAGGCCGTCGCCGCGGTGAGCAGCCCGACCGTGGTCCACGCCCACAGCGCCACCGACGGGTTCAGCGTCCCCTGCGGCCCGCCGGCGGCCAGCCAATAGATGACGACATGCACGCTGTAGGTGGTCAGCGGCATCATCCCGAGGGACGCGATGGGCAGCAGCAGCCAGCGCAACGGCCGGGCCAGCAGCAGGCACAGGCCGAGCACCGCGACGGCGAATCCGCCTGAGCCGACGATCTCGAACACGCCCCCGGAGTGCTCGGCGACGGCCAGCGCCGACGCGAGCCCGGTGCGCACCGGGTCGGAGGCGGCCAAGCGCGCCGAGTACGACTCGCCCGGATCGGAGCCCGCCTCCCCGGCCGTCGGATTCCAGCAGGTGAGCCACTGCTGCGGCAGCACCTGGCAGGTCATTCCGGTGGTGTCCACGGCGGCCAGCTGCGACGGGTCGATCGCCTGCGGGTCGGCGCCGGGGGTGGCCGCGGCCCCGGTCGATGACGACGCGCCGGTGTCCACGGTGGCCGTATCCACGCCCGCCGCGACGGACGCGCCCGCCACATAACCGAGCACGGCCAGGCCGAGCCCGATCAGCACCAGCCCGGCCGCGATGCGGGCGCCGTCCAGCCGCACCCGGCCGATCGCCATCCCGGCCAGCATCAGCGCCAGCCACACCGGCACGGGATACATGCCGAACACCGCGAGGTCGATGCCCGGCCCGGTCGGGTTGAACAGCAGCACGTTCAGCGCGGCGAGCAGGAACGGCCCGGCGACGGCGAGCCCGACCGCACCGATCACCAGCGATCGCACCCGCCAGCGTAGGAACGGGATGGCGCACAGGAACAGCACCCCGTACACACTCAGGATCACCGCGATGTTCGTGTGCAGTAGTTCCAGCACGAGCCCGATGGCGAAGATCGTCAGGCCCCGCCGCACCAGCAGCGCGCGCATCGCAGGCATCTCGTCGCGCTCGGGGCGGCGGGTGCGCCCGGTGATCAGTGCCGTGGAGACGCCGGCCAGCAGGGCGAACAGGATCGCCGGCCGGCCGTGCACCACGCCGCCCCACGTCTCGGGCACGCCCCATTCGATGGTCGGGGCGCCCGCCATGTGGGCGGCGAACATGCCGATCACGGCCAGGCCGCGCGCGATGTCCAGGCCCATGATCCGCGGCGGGCGGCCGAGGGAGCGCAGCCGCCCCGCGGCGCCCGGCCGGGCGACCGTCGTGTCGTCCTCCGGCGCGACAGCCGCCGTCCGGGATCCGGTACTGGTCACGGCTCTCCTTGCGGGTGCGGAGCGGCAGGTATGACGTCATTCTGTCGCGCGCGGGCGCGCTCCGGCGAGTGCGCGCGCCGGGCCGGGCTCATGCGGCGCGCAGCCGGGCGGGATCCAGCGCCGCGGCGAGGTCGGGTATGACGCCGTCCGCCGCGGCGCCGCCGCGGATCAGCGCCGCCCCGATCCGGGACAGGGCGGGCGAGGTCTGGATTCCGTAGCCGCCGAGAGCGGTGTGCCAGAACAGGTTGGGCACGCTCGGGTCCCAGCCGACCAGCGGCGTCCGATCGGAGGTGAAGCAGCGCAGCCCGGCCCAGGTGGCGCGGATGTAGCGGGTGTCCAGCACGGTTGCCTCGTCGAGAGCGGCTGCGGCGCGGGCGATCTCGAACTCGTCGGGCTGCTCGGCGCCGCGCTGCCGCACGTCGACGGCGGTCTCGTCGGCGGGGGAGCAGAGCAGCAGTCCGGCATCCGGCTTGAAGTAGAACTCCTCGTCGGCAGCGTTCACCATCGGGATGGTTCGCGTGGCGTGCCGCTCCGGAACCGCCAGCGTGAACACGGAGCGCTTGAGCGGGTGCACGCCCAGCGGCCGGGCGCCGCAGCGCTCCGCGACCGCATCCGCCCGGGCGTTCGCCGCGTTGACGACAATGCGTGCGCGATAACGGGTATCGCTCCTGTCGAGCACCTCCCAGCCTCCGTCGAAGGTGGCCGAGACCACCTCGGCGTCGGTGCGGATCATTCCGCCGCCGGCGCGTACCGCGGCCGCATGGTGCTGCATCAGAGCGTGCACGTCGATGTCCCACACGGACGGATCCACCAGGCCCCGCACGACCCAGTCCGGGCGCAGCAGCGGGCAGTATTCGGTAGCGAGATCCGCGTCCAGGAAACGCATCTCGCGCGCATGCGCGCGGGCGGCGTCATAAATGGCGTCGAGGTGACCGACGGTTCGGGCGCTCGCGGCGTACAGGAACGGCAGCGGCCGGGCGAAGGGCTCGCCGTCGCGGCCGCGCGCGGTGCGGAAGAACGGCAGGCTGTCCGTGTTCAGCGATTGGATGGTGGCATTACCGTAGGACTGGATGAAGGTCGCCACCGAGCGCCCGGTCGTGTGCGCGGCGAGCGACGATTCCTTCTCCAGCACGGCGACGCGGCGATCGGCGGACAGCGCTGAGGCCAGCGACAGGCCGGCGATGCCTCCGCCGATCACCAGTACGTCCCAGATGTCCGCGGTGTCCGTCACCGGTCCATCCTGCCACCGCGGGGGCCGCGGGCTCGCCATGCTGCCGCCTCTGGCTCGCCGATTCGCCGCCTCCAGCTCGCCGTTTCACCAGCTCCAGCTCGCCGTTATGCCGCGACAGGCTCGCCGTTTCACCAGCCCCAGCTCGCGGTTCTGCCGCGACAGGCTCGCCGTTCTGCCCAAGCGGCAGCGGGCCTGCGGGCTCGACAGCGGACAAGCACGGACACGCCGTCATATCGGTGGTCGAGCGCCTTCAAGTTGGCGCCCGCGGGTGCCGATAGGGCCTCCATGGGGAGGGGCCGACCGGGGGGTATGCCGCGACAGCGGGCACGCGCCTCCGCGATACGTGTGGGCCCCATCGGCTCCGCGCGCGACGAGCTGACCGGGCTGGCCAGCCGTTCCTCGGTGATGCAGTACCTGAAGTGGCTGCTCGCCCGGCGTCGCGATCACAGGTCTGGCCCGGATTGCCGGGGCGAATGTCGCTGCTTCGAGGGCCGCGAGATCGTGGTGTTGTTCTGCGACATCGACCGGTTCCGCGTGGTCAACGAGAGCCTGGGACGCGACGCCGGGGACCTGATGCTGCAGGTGGCCGCGCACCGATTGCGGTCGGCCGTGACCGAAGAATGCGGCGACGAGGCTCTGGTCGGGCGCGTGGCATCCGACGAGTTCGTGGTGGTGTGCGAGGGCCTGCCGGACTCCGACGCCGCGATGCGGCTGGCGGGTCGGATCCACGGCGCTTTCACGCAGCCGGTGAGCCTGGGCGACGACCGCATCAAGGCGCGACTGTCCGTGGGGATCGCCCTGGCCGGGCCGGACGCCGACGACGCGGACAGCCTGCTGCGGCACGCGGAAGCCGCCGCCGCTCGGGCCAAGACCGAGGGCCGGGACCGCATCGAGACCTTCGACGCCGACATGCTGGCCCGCGCGCAGCAGCGACTGCGCACCGAGCTGGACCTGGCCGGGGCCTGCCATCGCGGCGAGATGCGGGTGCACTACCAGCCGATCTTGCATGTGGGCCAGCAGCGGGTCTCCGGGCTCGAGGCGCTGGTGCGCTGGCAGCATCCGGAGCGCGGCCTGGTGCCTCCGGATGAGTTCATCCCGCTGGCCGAGGAGACCGGGCTGATCCGGCAGATCGGCGACTGGGTGATGGAGGCGGCCTGGACGCAGGGCCGCGACTGGAACCGCGCCGGCGCCCGGGTGAACGTCGGCACCAACGTCTCTGCCCGGCAGCTCAGTCAGGACGGCTTCGTGGACTCCGTGGGTGCGCTGATCGACCGGCTGGGCCCCGAGGTCGGTCCGCACATGGAGATCACCGAGTCGGTGCTGATGGCCGATCCGGTGGAGTCCGCGGCGAAACTGCGTGCGCTGCGCGAACTGGGCGTGCGGCTGTCCCTCGACGACTTCGGCACCGGCTACTCGTCGCTCGCCTACCTGCAGCGATTCCCGGTGCACATCCTGAAGATCGACCGCTCGTTCATCGCGGCCATCGACCAGGACACGCGGCAGCGGGCGCTTGTCGAGGCGATGGTCCGGCTCGGGCACGCCCTTGACCTGTTGGTCCTCGGGGAGGGCGTCGAGACCCCCGCCGAGCGCACCGTGCTGGAGGACCTGGGCGTCGACCTGCTGCAGGGGTACCTGATCGCGCGCCCCACGCCCGCCGAGCAGCTGCCGACGCCGCATTTCGTGTGACCCGGTTCGGTAGCGTGGGAAGCCGGTCCACGATGGAGGTCTGTCCGTGAAACGTCGCGTTGTCGCCGTGTTCTCCGCTGCGCTGTCCGCCGCCTGCGTCGGGCTGGCGAGTATGACGCCGATCGCGGCTGCCGCCGCCGCGCCTTCGTCCGCGCCAGCTCCGGCCGGCTTCGCCACTGCGAGACCCGCTGTGTCGCAAGTGCTCCCGGATCGCATCGCCGGAGCCGACCGGTACGACACCGCGGCGAAGCTGGCCGGTCAGTTCGGCGCCGCCAGCACCGTGGTGATCGCGAACGGCACCACGGACAAGCAGGGCTTCGACGCATTGTCGGCCAACTACCTGGCCGGTATCGTCGGTGCCCCCATCCTGCTCACCGGGGCGTCGAGCCTGCCCGCCTCGACCGCCGCCGCCGTGCGGTCCGTGATGGGCGGATCGACCGACACCGCATTCCAGGTGCTGGTGATGGGCAAGGCCGACTCCGTCTCCGACGCGGTGGTGAAGCAGCTCAACGCCATCGTGCAGCCCATCGCGAAGGACACGCAGAACCATGTGGTGCGGGTGGCGGGCAGCTCCCGCTACGACACCGCCGTGCAGGCGGCGACGTCGAACGGCGACGACCCGGCCGGCTTCTGGGTGGAGAAGTACACCATCGGGGCGGGCAGCTCGCTGGGCAAGACGGCGTTCCTGGCCTCCGGCACCTCCAACGCCGACGCGTTGGCCACCGGGCCGATCTCCAACGCGATGCGCATCCCGGTGTATCTCACCGGACCGTCGGCGCTCCCGTCGTCGGTGGCGACAGCGTTGGCGTCCCAAGGTATCTCGAACCTGATCGTGCTCGGCGGCGCCGACCGCGTGCCGGATTCCGTCGTGGCTCAGGCCAAGGCGGCGGGTGTGCAGTCCGCTGCTCGGATCGGGGGAAGCAACCGGTTCGCGACAGCCGCGGCCCTGTACTCCTTCGCCCGGTCCACGCTCGCCGGGGTGGACGGGGCGCACTACGGCGCGGCGTCGGTGCCGGCGTTCCTCGCCAACGGGCTCACAGGATTCCCAGATGCGCTGGCGGTCGGCCCGCTGGCCGCCGCAAGCGGCGCGGTGCTGCTCACCACGTCGGCCGACCGGCTGGAAGCGCCGGCGAAGCAGTTCCTGGCGGCGGGTGGCGTTACGGGTGTGACGGCCCTCGGCGCCTCGGCCACCATCGCCGACTCGGTGTTGGCGGCCGCCCAGAGCGCCATCGGGTAGCGGCGCCTGCGCCGGACCGTGAGCGGCCCGGTACTCGGACTGCGCCTCCGACGTTCTGAGCAGCTACTCGCGGGGGCCGACTATGGCGTGAGGATCCGGCACCGGAGCTGAGGGGCGCGCGAGATTCGTCGGTCCAAGGTCACCAGCGGGGCGCCGGCCGCCTCGGCCACGGCGACGTAGCTCGCGTCGTAGCTCGACAAGTTGCGTCGCAGTTCCCACACCCGACCCGCCGCGACGTCGTAGGGCCACTGCTCGATGGTGAGGTCGAGGAGGTCGGCGTGCGCCTGAGCCGCTTGATCGGGACTGATCGACCCGGAGGCTTCGCAACGCCGGATGATGTTGCTGGACTCGAACAGGGCCAGGGCGGGCGCGAGAAGGCTGACGCTCGACAGGGTTTCGGCGGCCCATTGGCCGTCGGGTCCCGAGTCGATGAGGAGTGCGACCAACGCCGATGCGTCGCAAACCACATGGCTCGTCACCGGCGGTCGGCGTCGCGGGCACGCAGGATCGAGGCGGCGTCGACGCGCACTCCGGTGGCTGCGACTCTGGCCCGGGCGCGGGCGATCACCTCGTCGACAGGGTGGCGCGAAGCGGTGTCGATGAGCATGCCACGCAGGTACTCCTGCAACGATTTGCCGGCGCGACCTGCGCGACCGGCGAGTTCGTCGTGGACCTCATTCGGGACATCCCGCACGGTGATTGCCACTCCCATGCTTGTATTCTAGCGTCGATGCAGTCGTTATGCAGCGCCAGTGCGAATTGCGCCCATCACGAGCACCGTTCGCGGGCTGTCCAGCGAGGTCCTGGTCGGCCCCCGCAACGGCGTTGATCACGACTCCGCGATCAACATCGACCTGATCACGACGATTCCCCGCGCAAACCTGGTCCGGCCGATCGGCGGGCTCCTGGACGACCAGGAGCCCGACCTCGCCCGTGCCTTCCGCAGCGCCTTCGACCTCGCGCCCTGACCACGGTTGCCTAGCAACTCCACAGAAATGGGCGCGACGTGGGTCGAGGACTGCGACAGGCTTCCGCGCGGAGAGACTCTCGCGCGTCCCCACGCGGGTGCCGAGAAATCAAGAAGGAGCGGTGCGGCACCTGGAGGGTAAGCGTTGATGATCCTGTGCCGGATCCTTGGACGACGCGAATTGCGACGCTTTGATCCGCCCTGATCACGGAATCTTGATGGTCAGTGTGCTGGTGGGTGCCCCCGCACTGTCGACGGTCAACGCGCCTGTGATCGTAGCGGTCCCAGGGCTTGCGGTTACGGAGATATCGGCAGGCGCAGTGTAAGTCCCCGCTGGCAGCGTTATCGACGTGCCAGTCCATTGATTGGGGGTACCTGCGTCAAACTGTCCGGACGAACTCTGACCCGCAATCGTCACCGTGAAGGTGGTCCCGGTCGGGTCGCCGGTGGACGCGGCATCAAGGACTGCGGTTGGGATGACGCCAAAGGTGGGGGGCGGCGGTGCGGTGTAGGGGATCTCGGCGGTGATCGTCTTCGGCCCATTGGCGCCAGCGCCCACGGTGACCCCGGCGCCCGTCCCCACTCCATAGCCTGCCGTCTGGCTCGCGGTGTTAGGCGTGGCTGTGAGGGTATACGTGCCTGCCGGGACGATGAGGTTGGTGCCGGTCCACCCGGTTGTCTGCTTCACGATCTGTCCTGGCAGTAACAACACAGAGCCACTGATCGAAATATCTGCCGTTACATCGGTGCCGGTTGGGGACCCACTTGCCAGCGTGACGCTCGGCTGCAACGTGTAGCCATCGAAGGTATGAGCGCTCGGACTTGGCGCAGACCCATCGATGACCGTAACCGTCACGTCGCTGAAACCTGCGAATGATGCACCCGCGGCTGCGCCCGACAGCGACACCGTCCAGGTTGTTCCCGGCGACGTGGAGCCGGTGAGGCATGCCGTGTAAGTACCGTCGCCCTTATCCGTGAACGATGTGCTCCCAGCGCCACTCGACGCGGAGAGGGTTGCACCGGATGTCGCGGTTCCGTCAACGTTGACGGTCGCAGTGAAATTGGGCGCCGTTGCCGATGCGAGCGTTGCGGTGAGACCGTCGGTCGGCACGACCGCGGGATCGGCGACGGTGAACGATGGATTCGTCGTAGGTGCCGTCCATCCGGTTGGCGCCGTGGCCTTCCACTGATAGTCGCCCGGTGGGAGCAGCACAGCGGTGGCTGCCGAACTGCCGGAGACCGTCGCCGCGTTCAGCGCCGTCCATGTCACGGGCGCTGCGCTGCTATTGGTGATCGAAACCGGAATCGTCGTTGCGTCAGCAGGCGGAACCGCGCAGCCACCGGTCCCCCAATCCACCGTCAGTGTTACGTCAGCGGTGTTCAGCGCCATCGGCGCGGAGGAGGTGTCGACGGCTTTACCGTCGTCGGTGTCCGCGATGGTCAGGGTGCCTGTGCTCGTCAGCGGGTACGGAATCGCGGCGCTGGTCGGCGTCACCACCACTTCGTAGTCGCCAGAAGGTACGGCGGTCGAAATGTTGACCACTCCGCTGCCATCTCCCGCGACGGCATACCCGGACAGTTCCGTGTTCGGCTTTTGTCGAGGTTGGGAGGACGGTTTCAGAGTGACCGATGCTCCATTGAGAAGTGCGTTATCGGCGCCGCCCCCGAGGGTCAGCGCCAGTTTCACCGAAGTCGCGGCAGTCGCGCGCAGCTTGATCGTCTGCGCAGGTGTGGGCGTGCCGATTGTCACCTTCACGTAATCGCTCTGCCCAAGCGCGTATCCCGGCGCGTTGACGAGAATTCGGTAGTCGCCATTCTGCAAATTGGTGAGGCTGAACTTCCCATTCGTGGTTGTTACGGTGACATCCTGATTAGTGAAGTCTTTGGCGATACAAGACGCGTCGCCGAGCGGCGTGCATCCCCAGATGGTGAGCGTGACCGTGGCGGCGCCGGCCGGGAAGCTGGTCAAAGCGGTGCCCGCACTGTCTGCGAGCGCCCCGGAGATCGTGCCCGATTGCGCGTCGAGTGTGAACGGCAGCGTTTGAGCGGCGCCGGTCGGCGCGACTATTGCGCTGTAGTCGGTCACGGTGTTGTACTGGCCGCCTGCGAATACCATCGAGATCTTGTAGGCGCCGGGCGGCAGCTTCTTGTATTGGAGTGCTTGGGAATTCCCGCTACCGGTGATAGTGCATGCATCGGTTGGCGTCGGCGGGGTCGCCGTCGTGTCGGTGGTGACGCTGCCCTTGCTAACGGTGCACTTCCACGTCGTCGGCGTGCTGGCGTTGTCGGTCAAGCTGACGGTGACGTCGGGGACCTTGATCTGACTGTTCTTGACGATGTAGGTCAGGCTCAGGTTCACATTCGCAGGTGTGAGGACCACGCTGATCTTCCCGGATGCAGTGTCCAGGTGATCGAGAGCCGTAAATTTCGTGGGATCTGAATTGACGAGTTTGTGACTCGCGTCAATGTCCACGATCCCGGTGAATGCACTGAAGCCAGGGCTGGCGTTGGTGACGTCGATCTGCCAGGTTCCCGGCGTGAGCCCTGCGGTGGTGGTGCTGCCGGTAATGACGAAGTCGCCGACCGCGATGTCCGTGGATGCGGTGTCGGCAGAGGTGGCCGTGAACGACGGCGCAGGCGACGGCAGGGGTGAGCCATCAGCAGTGGCGATCAGGGTCGCCTTGAGGTTGATCCCGCCTTTCGCCTCGGTATCGGTCGAGGCACCGAGGGAGGAGAGGTAATTGTGCTGCCATGATGTGCTACCCGTGATGGATCCGAGCTTGGTCAGCGTCACGGTGCAATTCGTGGTCCCGCCGGGGAACAGTCTGAGGCCCGTCACCTGTTTTGCGGTGTCGGTACCGGGCATACACGTGACGTCGGTGGTCGACCCGCTCGTGAGCAGGTCCGCGCCGGTGAAGAACGCGTACCCGGCGGCCTTGACGTCGAGCGTGTAGGTGGAATCCGTCCCGGAAACGGTGTTGACGGCGGACGTCGACCGTGCGTCGAAGGTCGCGGACCCGTTATTCGTGGTGGGTGAACTGTTGTCACCGGCCGAGGCGCCGACGCGGCCCAGAATGAGGGCAGCCGAGGTGGCAATAGCGCCCTGATCGTCCTTCAACAGGACTACGAGCCTCGTCGACTGCGTCATCACGATTGTCGGGAACTCGCAGTTGCCGGCACCGGTGTTGCAGGTGAACAGGATCGGGCTGGCCGCTTTGGTGTTGCCGTTCGTATCGACGACGTATGACGACACATACCCCGCCAGTGTCGCGGTGATCTGGTAGGTCCCACCGGGTGTGACGACGCCCGCGGGGGAGTTCCCCTGCTGCCAGGTGAGAGTGCCGTCGCCGTTGTCCACCAGCGAAACCGGCGCGGCGCCGGCCGGGCCGCCGGCGACCGTCAGCGACGCCTTCGCGCCGGCGGGGAACTTCTCGATGGACTTGTCGCCGGACGGGTTGGTGTCGAGGGTGACGGTGGCCGAGCAGGTGGTCCCCGCCGTGGTGCACACGAGATCGGTCGTGGTTCCCCGCTGGTAGCCGTCCAGGTCCACGTCAACGCGGTACGTGCCCAGGCCGGCGATGCCAGGGAAGGCCTGAGCGGAGTCCACCCAGGACACGTGAGCTGTGGCCGTGTCCGCGGGCGTCACGCCGTCGGTGTTGACGGTGGCGGTGTCCATGGAGGGGTGTGCGGTGGACACACGGGTCAGGGTGCCACCACTGCCAACGCGATACACCGTGAACGTGCTGTGCGATACATCGACGGTCGCGTCCGTTGTGGCCTTGGGGAGCTTCACGGTGACCGTGATGACCGGTTGAGGGAGCATCTTGAGCACCACTTCGGCGGGTGACTGCGTGCACGTAGGACTGGCGGTGCAATCCAACGTGGCCGTGACGTCGGCGAACCCGGCGAGGTGATACGTGATCGTATAGGTACCCGCCACCACCTGGCCCGGAAGAACGCCGGGCCGCGAATCCGTCCAATTCACAGAGCCATAGGTCAGTCCGCCGCTGGTAAGCGGATTTCCGTCAGCGTCTTTCGCCTGCGTCACGCCCACCAGGATCGAGCCCGTCGGGTTCGGCGAAACGGTCGCCGTGATGGCGCCGAAATCGAATGGCGTCGTGCTCCCAGGTGGGGTCGCGTCGCTGAGCGCCACGGTGCTTCCGGCGGAGTCGAATGCGGGCAAGGCGGCGAGTTTCTGGTCCGCGCTGCAGCCGACAGAAGTGTAATCAGCACCGCAGGTCACCTGGAACGTCGTCAAGCCGTATCCGGGAACGGACACCGTGAATGAATACGTGGCATTCGCTGCGGCAAGAGCCGTGTCGTTGCCCGCGAACTGGACCTTGGCGTTCAGCGTCCCGTCGGCATCGGGCGCCTCGGCGACCACGGTCAGTGCCCCCAAGGACGATCCGTTCGTGGTGGTGATCGATGCGTCCGCCCACGGCGTGGCCGACTGGTTGCTGACGGGTTGCGCATTGAGCGTGATGCTGATCGACGGCAGTCGTTTGAGCGCCAGTGACGTTGGAGTGGCCGTGCCCGGCGTGGTGAAAATGCAAGCGGGCTGTGCGAAGGTGCAGAGCAGGTCGACGGTGCTGGTCACGAAACCAGTCGCGCTCACCTGCAGCTGATAGCGACCGACAGACGCGCTGTTCACCGCGTTGTTCAGCACCGAATCGGTGAACTGCAGGCCCACCGTATACGTGCCACCGCCGGCGACGAACGAGCCCGCAGGGGTCAGCTTGACCGTCCCGGTGCCCGTCGGCTTACCGAGGACATTGACGCTCACCGCGGATGTCGCCGGCGGTGCGAAACCGCCGCTCGGGCCCTCGAGCGTCATCACAAGACCTGCCGCGCTCATGGGCAGCGCCGTGACGTGAATGGCCGGAATGATCCGGCCCTTACTGCCGCATCCCGACGCACAGTCGGCGATGGCGATGTTCGTCAGCGGTGTACCCGCAGTCAGACTTGCCACCGCATCGACGGCGACATCGATGCGGTCGCTGATGAGGATGGCGGCCTGCCCGGCGTATTTCAGCATTCCCACCGCCGAGCCGGTAACGCCGGAGGGACATGCCGGCGACTTCGGCGCGCCGTCGGTGGCGCTCCAGCCGAACGGGACGATCGCGTAGCAGCCGTTCGCATCCGTCTTCACTTGCGCGCTGCCGATGTTCGCGCCCTGCGCGTCGTAGCCGACCACGCCGTTGACCGTGACGTTGGCGCCCGCGACGGGGATGGGAGTCGTGCCCCCGCTGTCCACGACGACCCGACCGACGATCGGCCCCGATTGCTGAGCGATCACGAGGATGACGTTGGCGTCCTGGTTCAGCCCTGTCGGGTCGGCCTGCGCGTCGACGACGATAGGCGCCGTCGCACCTGTGGGCGTGTAGCTCCCCGTGACCTTGTAGGTGCCGTTCAGGCCCTTGAGGATGGCGATCCCGTCGGCATTGCTGGTGACAGCGGCCGGCGTAGCCACGCCGTCACCGGTGATCTTGGATGCCGTCACCGACGCACCTTCGACGGGCACCAAGGCCCCGGACTGTGGGTTGAGCTCCACGACCGACACGGTGATCCGCCCGAGCCGGTCCAGCACCGCATTGAACTGCCCATCGGCGCCGAGATCCAGGGTCACCGTCGGCACGGTACCCACCGAGTAGATGTACTCGGGGTCCTGCGAGATCAGCACCATCTGGTACTTGCCGTGCGTCAGGCCGCGCACGGCGAACGTGCCGACCGGGGGCTGGTCCTTGCCGCCCATCGAGGTCAGCGAGCATGGCTGTGCGCCGCTGATACCCGTCGCGGTGCACGTGTTTCCGTCCGTGGACACCGAACAGGAGGTGGGCAGATCCTTCGGCAGTGACACCGATGTCGGCACCGCCAGCACGCAGCTCGCCTTGGCGGGTGTGCCCACTCGCGTCGTCACCGTGCCGGAGATGATCCCCAGCGGCGGCATCGACGCGGCCGGCGCGGGCATCGTCTGACCCTGCGCCACCTGCACGTGCGTGATGGTGTCCTCGTAGCCGGGCGCCTTCACCGTCACCGTGTACAGCCCCGGCGGCAGGCCGGCGTGATCCGGGTCGTTCAGGTCCGGGATCGTGTAGACGTAGTTCAGCGCGGCCGTCGCCGTCGACGTATACGTCACCGTTCCCTTGGAGGAGTCCGCCGGGTCCTTCGGCGCGGTCACCGTCACCGTCGCCACGCAGTCGGACGCGGACACCGTCGTCAGGGATCGGTCGCAGGTGAGCGGCCCGCTGGATCGCGAATCGACGACCTGCCCGCGGATGTGCGCGGTCGCCGGCAACTCGGCCCCGATGTCGGCCTGCATCACCAGGTTCACCGTCTGCGCGCTCGCCGCCGCCAGCTCCACCGTGGCCGACGCGGTCACCCGGCCGAACTGCACCGCGGTGAGCACGTACGAGCCGGGCACGACGCCGGTGAACTGGTACGAGCCGGCCGAATCCCCGGATGTCGTCATCGTTTTCATCGTGATGTCGTTGCTGGCCAGCGTCAGCCCGACGCCGCCCAGGCCGCCCTCCGCCTTGCCGTTGGCGTCCAGACCCGTCACCATGCCGGACACCACCGAATCGGCGCGGGACAGCGTCGCGTTCACCGTCACCGTGCCGCCGCTGGCGCCCAGCGACACGTCACGGGTCTGGGTGAGGAAGCCCGGCCCGGAGATGGTCAGCGTGTAGTCGCCCGGCGCCGGCAGGTTCGGCAGCACGAATGCGCCGCGCATTGCCGCGGAGGTGACAGTCGTTGCGGTGCGGGTGGTCTCGCCGCCCTTCGCGGTGACCGTGATGCCGCCCAACCCGCCGGTGACGCCAAGCGAGTCCTGGCCCGTGACGGTGCCGACGATCGAGCCCTGCCCCGCGGAGAGCTGCAGATCGACCTGCGCCGAACCGGCAGCGTCGAGTGTGACGAGCTTCGAGGCCGATCCGAGCCCCGGCGCAGAGGCCGTCACCAGGTAGGTGCCCGGTGTCGAGACCTGGTCCAGCGTCCAGGTTCCCGGCGTGCCGGTGTGCGTCGATGCGGAGATCGACGAGGTCTGCAACGTCACGGTGCCGTCGGTGACGACGATCTGCGCCGCGCCGACCGCGCCGCCCGGGCCGGTCACCGAGCCGGACAGCTTGCCGGTGCCCGGCTCCAGCGCCACCTTCATCGGCTGCGGCGCGGCCAGGTTCACCGAGTTGATCAGGAATCGCTGCGTCTGGAAGCCGGCCTTGCCGATCGTCAGCAGGTAGTAGCCGGGCGCCGTCACCCCGCCGAACGTGAACTCGCCCTTGTCGGTGGTCAGCAGCGTCGTCGTGCGGAAGCCCTCCCGAGCCACGCCGGCCAGCGGGCCGCGGATCTTGCCGAGGGCTCCGTCATCCGTGCCGGCAGCCGCGGGCATGACGCCGTTCACGAACGCTGACGTACCGCCCCGCAGCGCCTTCGGGCTCGTCCCGGGCCCGGGCTGAACGGCGGGCAGGCTGCCGTCGTCCCCTGCGCCGGCGAGCGACACCGGGGTCAGCGTCACCGACGCACCGGACGCGCCCGGGCCGGTCACCGTACCGGACACCACGTAGCCGCCGGCCGGTTGGCCGGTTCCGCCACCGGCTCCTGCCCCGCCGCCCGCTGCTCCGCCGGCACCTCCCGGGCCGCCGGAACCGTTCGCACCGCTGCCCTCGGCGCCCGCGCCGCCACCGGCACCACCCGCACCGGCCGCACCGGCACCGTTCGCCCCCGCCACACTGGAGACGTTGTTCTTGGTCTTCACCGCGTCGGAGATCTTCGGGATGAACACCACGGCCAGCGCAGCCCACACCGCGACCACCGCGATCAGGCCGACCACCGTGCGCAGTCCCTTGCCGAACAGCGGCATGGACCGCAGGGTGCCCTCCACCCACTCCGGAGCCCCGGTGCCCTGCGCGGCGATCGTGAACGTGTGCGTGTTCTGGCCACCGAAGATCGTCGGCTTCTTCACCCGCACCCGACCGGGCACCGTGACCGTCTGCTGGGCCGGAACCGTCACCAACTTGTGTCGCAGGCTCAGGTTCGCACCGGCCGCGGCGTCCGGCACCAACGTGAACGTGCGCTCCGCGCCGCTCGGGTTGGTGATGTTGACGCGAATGCCCTTGGAGAACACCGCCGACGGCGTGGACGGCGACAGCGACATGGATACGCGTTCCGCCGCGTCCAGCACCAGCGTCGACTCGGCCACGCCGACGACCGGCCGAGCCCGGCCGGCCGCCGTGGACATCGCGGCGGCGCTGCTCGCCTCGGCGGCGATGGTGAACGGGTAGCTGGCACCCAGCGAGCCGCGTTCCGGCAGGATCGTCAGCGTGATGGCGGCCGAATCACCCGGCTGCAGAATGCCGAGATCCAGCGGCGGCGGCGCCCACCGGGAATCCAGGCCGAACACGGTGACGCGAATCCGCGCGGGCGTCCTGCCGCGATGCACCACACGCACCGGCACGGTCGCGGGCTTGCCGGCGGCGGCCGACACCGACGGTGCGACGCTGACTTCCGGCGCGTCCGGGTTCCGCGGCCTGTGCAGGGTCGCGGGCCTGTCGGACAGCGTCATCACTAGCCCCCGGTGGTCGTGTTGTCGGTATTGCTCGAAGTACTGCTGTTAGCAGCGGTATTGGCACCGGCGCTGGTCGTCGGCGTGCCGGCTGCGGTCACGGGCTGGACGACGAGGTTCACCGTGGCGGCCTGGCTCGCCTCCAGCACCACCGTCACCGCCGTCGTGGGCCCGGAGGCGTCGCGCACCTCGAGCACGTACGCCTGCGGCGCATCGACGCCGGTGAACGAGTAGTGACCGGAGGCATCCGCCGTGGTTTGCGCGTACACCTTCGCCGGGTATTGCGAGGACAGATACATGGCGACCTCGGCTCCCGGGAGCGGTTTCCCGCCGCTCGTCACCAGGCCGCTGACCGACGCTGGCGCAATCAGTACAGGATTGTAGACAAGGTTCTGACCAGCTGTCACGGTGATGATCACGGTCGTGGGGCTGGTGCCCTTCCGCACGACCGACATCGTGTAGGTGCCCGGCTGCACGTGGCCGATGTAGTAGCGGCCGAGATTCGCGGCGGGCAGGGATGCGCTGGTGACGGTGTAGCTGGCCTCGCCGGATGCCAGCGTCACGGTCGCCTCGCCGACCGCGACGTCCCCGCCGGCGCCGCCCTGCTGGCGCACCGTGCCCGAAACCGTCGCATACGCGGACACCATCGCCACGGTGACGGCGCCGTCGGCGCCCGCGCCGCTGGTCACCACGCCGGCCGCGTTCATCGCCACCGACACGGTCTGCGACTGCAGGTCGTCGCGGGAGAACGTGATGGTGAACGTGCCGGGCACCGGCAGCCCCGCGACGGACCAGGCGCCCGCAGCGGCGCCGGACTGCGTCACCGTGGCCAGCGGCTTGTCCGAGCCGGCGGCCACCGAGACCGCCACCCCGGCGGCCGGCGAGCCGTCGGCGGCCAGCGTCACCGTGCCGGACAGCGTGCCCGCCGATGTTTGCAGTGACAGCAGCACGCCGGTGAGCTTCTGGGCCTCGGTGAGGGTGAGCGTGGAGGTGACCGTCGTGTAGCCGGGGGCCGTCACGGTGACTGTGTAGGTGGCCGGGGTGGCCAGCCCGCGGAGCGTGAACGCGCCGACCGTGCCCTTGGTGAGAGTCAGTGTGCGGATCGTGTTCTCGCCGCTCACCGCCGTGACGACCGCGTTGCCCAGCGGGCCGGCCGGGCCGGTGACGGTGCCCGAGATCAGACCGTCGCCGCTGCGCAGCACGAGCGTGACGCCGCTGCGCGATTCGCCGCCGGACAGGTCCACCCGCTGCGAATCGGCGGCGAACCCGGGCTTGGACACCACCAGGTCGTACACCGCGGGCGACGGCAGGTCGGTCAGCGTGAACAGGCCGTCCGAGGCGATCGGGACGGTCTGCAGGGCCGCGCCGCTGGGGATGGAGGTGTCCGCGCCGCTGGCAGCAGCATCCGCAGCGCCAGCCTCGGTCGCAGCGCCGCCAGCACCGGCGGCGGCAGCAGCCGCACCGGCCGCAGCGCCGCCAGCGTCGCCCGCCGCCGCGTCACCCCCGGTGCCGCTGCTCGAGCCGCCGGTGTCCACCGGATGCAGGAACTCGGTGGGCACCTGCACGGTGAGGATCGACCCGGCCACATCCGCGCCGGTCACCTTGCCGGAGATGGTGGCCGGCAGGCCGCCCAGCGTCACCGCCAGGTCGGTCACCTTCTGCGCCTGGTCCAGCTTCACCGCCGTCGCATCGGCGCCGGACAGCGAGTTCGGGTACCAGAGTTCGGCGAAGCCGGCGCCGCGGAAGCGGATCTTGTAGCTGCCGGCGGACAGTGTCGCCACGGTCCAGGCGCCGTCCTTGTCGGTGGCCGTCGAGATCACCGGCGTGGTCAGGTCGCCTGCGGAGAACACCTCGACCGTCACATCGGCCGCCGGCGCCCCGCCGGTCAGGAACGTGACGGTGCCGCCAAGCGCGGACGAGCCGGTGCCGGCCGAGGCATCGTTGCGGGCCTGCGCCACCTGGATCGCCAGGTCGCGGTCGGCGGCGGACACCCCGACCAGACGGGACAACGCCACCGTGATCACCACGGCGAACACCGTCACCGCCAGCAGCAGCGACAGCAGTGAGAGCACCCCCCGCCCCAGCTTCGGCTTCTGGATGATCGACCCCTGGGCCAGCGGCTTCGGGGGCTCCGGCGGCGCCTGGCCGGTGGCCGGCTCGGCGACCGTGTTCTTCCGGCCCAGCCTCTTGGCGCGCCGCTTGGCCTGAATCGCGGCGGCGGCTCGGGCCTGGATCTCGTCACGCTCGGACGGCGTCACCGCGGACAGCGCGAACGGCCGCACGACGGGCGTGCCGAACCACCGGCGCCGCGCCGACGTGCGCAGATCGGTGATCACGTGCTCGCCGGGGGCGAGGTCGAGCACGTCCGGCACGAACGTGAAGCCGATCTTCGCCTCGGGGTCGGTGCCGATCGGGGCCACGGACACGGGCGTGTTGCCGGTGTTCTCCGCGACGACCGAGAACCGGCCCTTCTTGCCGCACGTCACCGACATCGGCGACAGCGACATCCGCACCGATTCGCGGCCGGGCACGGTCAGTTCGACCTCGGCCACCGCCACCGCTTGCGGCGGGGTGACCTCGCGGACCTGCACGGCGATGCGCCGGTCACCGGCTCCCACGCCCGGCGGAATCTCGATCCTCGCCAGCACGGTCTCGGTGCTTTCCGGGAACAGCGACAGGTTCTCCGCGTCCAGCCGCACCCACGACGGGTCCGCGCCCAGGATGCGAAGGTGGTAGCCGCCGATCACGGTGCCCGTGTTGGTGACCGTGATGGCGAGGGTGAACGACTGGCTCTGGTCCAGCTCCACCCGGGTCGGCGAGACGGAAAGGCGCATCGCCGTCAGCCGCCCATCGGGAACGAGAGGGAGACGGGCGGGCCGGGTGCTACGGCGGCCAGGCGTGTCTGGCTGGTTGCGGTGCCGCTCGCGTCGACGACGGTGGCCGTGACGGTGTAGCGCCCGGAGGGCAGGCCGGCGACGGTGAACGATCCGGCCGGGGTGCCGCCCGAGGCGCTGGTCGTCACCACCGGCCACACCTTCTGGCCGTCCGTGACGCTGACTGCCGCGCCGACCACGCCCTTGCCGTCCGCGCCGAGCACCTGACCGGTGATGGAGCCCATCGCCGGGGTCAGCGTGACGCCGATCGGCGGCAGCACCGCGTCCGCCGCGAGCGCCACCGGCACCGTCTGGTCGGCGAAACCGGGCGCGGACACGGTGATCGTGTACGAGCCGGGCACCGGTAGGCCCTCCAGCCGGAACGTGCCGACCGGGCCGTCCGTGAGCGTGGTGGTCTGCGGCGGGTCCGCCAGGCCGCCGGCCGTGACGGTGGCGCCGCCGACCGGGCTGCCGTTCGCGGCGGTGACGGTGCCGGTGACCACGCCGGTGCCGGCGGTGAGCACGATCGTCAGATCGCCCTGCTGGCCGCTCGGCCCCAGGTCGATCACCTGGCTGACCTGCCCGTAGCCGTCCTTGGACACGGTGAGGATGTACGTCGCCGGGGTGGGCAGGTTGCCGATGACGAAATGCCCGACCTGGCCGACCGTGGGGGTGCCGGTGGACTGCTGCTGCCCGTTCACGGTGATCGACACGGTGGCGCCGCCCAGCGGGGACGTGCCGTCCGTGACGGTGCCCGAGATCTGCGCGGCCCCGGCCGACAGCACGGTCGCCGACACGAACCGGTTGGCGCCGCCGGTGACGGTGGTCTGCATGGTCGCCGTCTCGTAGCCGTCGGCGACGAACGTGAGCGTGTAGGTGCCGGGCGCCGGCAGGTTGGCGAACTTGTAGCTTCCGTCCGCGGCCGTCTTCACATCGGGTATGACGGTCGGCGTGCCGGTTCCGGCACCGAGCAGCCGGGCGCTCACGGTGGCGGTCTGGGGTTCGGTGATGTCGCCGAAATCGACCTTGCCGCTGACGGTGGCCGGTAGGCCGATGACGACGGCGTCGCCGCCGGTGTTGACACTGCCGGTGGTGGCGGTCAGCTTCTTGGCATCGGCCTCGGAGGTCGCGGTCGGGTAATAGGTGGTGCGGAACCCGGGCGCCTCGAATCGCAGGATGTACGGTCCCGGGAAAAGACCGGCCACCTGGTAGGTGCCATCGGCCTGGGTGGCTGCCGACGCCACCTGCACCGTGCTGCCGTCCGCCTTGACCCGCAGCGCGGTGACCAGGATGCGTGCCACCGGATCGCCGCTGGACGCCGCGGTGACGGTGCCGCCGATCGCTCCGCCGACGCCGGCCGGCAGCGTTCCGGACTTGGGCAGGGCGCCCGCGGGGGCGGCGGCAGAACCTGCTGTCGCCCCGGAGCCTGTCGCCCCGGAGCCTGTCGCCCCGGAGCCTGCAGTGCCGGAATCCGCCGTGCCCGCGCCCCCCGTGCCCGCCGTGCCCGACCCGCCGGCGGCACCGGCCGAGCCGGATGCGCCCGCCGCGGCGCCGGTCGCATCCTGCGGGGTGGCCGCGAAGAACGACGCCGGGGCCGACTTCGTCAACGGATCGCTGGCGAACACCTTGTTCAGGCCGAACAGGAACACCGCCGCCCACAGCGCGATGATCGCGAGCAGGATCAGCGCCGTGAGCAGGCCCCGGGTGAGGTACGGGCGCTGCCGGAACGTGATCGGGGCGTGGCTCTCGATGGGCTTCGTGGGGGAATCCGCTGCCGGAGCGGCATCGACGGCGTCGCCGGGGGCGGCGTCATGCACGTCCGGTGCGAAACCCGGCCCGACGGCCCGTGCCGATGCGTGCGCCATCAGCGCGCGGTCCTGCTCGGTGCCCATCCAGATCCGCCGGCCGCGCACCGTCACCACGGCCTCGGCGCTCTCGCCCGGCGGCAGCGTCAGCGTCTGCGGGACCACGGAGATCGCGCAGTTCTTCTGCGGGTCGGTGGCGGTGACCGTCACGTCCAGCGGCGCGTTGCCGCGATTGGTGACCGTGGCGATGAACCGCCCGGTGCGCCGGGCCCGCACCATCTCCGGCCGGCTGACCAGCTCCACGGCGGGAGCGCGCGGCACCGACACCTCGACGTTCACGTACTCCGGCGGGGTGTCCGGCTGGCGCGAGGCCACCTCCACCGTCAGCGGATGGTCGCCCGCGGGGAAGGTCGTCGGCAGGTCGATGGTCATCCGGATCTGCCCCGAGGAGTCCGGGAACAGCGGCAGCATCGCGGGTCTCGCCGTGACGGCGCGTTCCGGTAGTCCGATGATCCGCGCGGTCACCCCGTCGATCACACTGCCGGTATTGACGACATCCAGCGTGAACTCGCTGCGTTCCCCCGGCGCGATCGCGAGCTGCGAGACCCCTGAGCTAACCCGCACGGGTCACCGGTCGCGAACCGCCATGAGGAGCCACCAGGCCCTCGATCCGCTCGACCGCCGGCGGCAGGTTCTCGAACGGCAGCGCATCGACCGCCGACGTCACCACCAGCTCGAAAGAGGGCTTGATCGTGCCGCCGACCGTCGACCACACATCCTTCGCCCTGTTGTTGTCGTGCGGCGCGATGGCGAGCTGGATCTGGCTGACCAGCGTGCCCTGCACGTGCTCCGGCGGAAGCACCTGGTGCTGGATGAAGTGGCCGAGCAGCTCCCCGGTCAACTGATGCTCGTCGCGCACGGTGCCCGCCCAGGCCGACACCAGATAGTGCAGCTCGATCATGGGCAATTGCGGACGCCGCTGGCGGACCCCGTCCACCATGCGATCGGCGGCCGGCCGCGGCGGCTGCGGCGAGCGCCCCACGCCGAACAGGAACAGGTTCACCGTGATGCGGGACAGCTGCGCGGACCATGTTCCGGACGGCGGGTCGAACGACACGTCGCCGACCGTCGCCGGTAGCGGCAGCTCGGTGCGGAGCAGAGATTCCAGGCTCGCGTCGATCACTGGGATGATCATGACGCACGCTCCCTGGTCGGCACAGCGGCCTCCACGGCCGGCGGGCACGGGGATTGCGCTATGGGTGTACTTCTCGGGCCGGATACGTGTCGCTCGTCGACCGACCACCGATCGGGCACCGACCGGCCTCCGACAAATTGACATTCTGTAACGTCGGCGGCCGGTAGTCCAGAGGGTACCGGTCCGAGACCACCGAATGGAACTAACGCGGGGTAACAGTTCGGCGGTTGCCGGCGCGCTGGTCGCCCGCTGGGTGTGATGTGACAGTGCGTATGACGGATGGGCCGGGCCCGGGCGGATACGGTCATCGGGTGAGGTAACGGATCACGGCCAGCACCCGGCGGTGGTCGTCCCCGTCGGGAGGCAGCCCCAGTTGGTCGTAGATGTGCGACGCGTGCTGCACGACGGCCTTCTCCGATACCGACATCTGGTGTGCGATCCACGAGTTGCTGCGGCCCTGCGCCATCATCGCGAGCACCTCGAGCTGGCGGGCGGTCAGGTTCTCCAGCGACTGGAGGTTGTTGCGCGCGCGGGACATGACCAGGTCGGCCACCTCCGGATCCAGGATCGTGTCGCCCGCGTGCACCGCCCGGACATCCGCGCAGAAAGTCTCGATGTCGGTGATGCGCTGCTTGAGCAGATACCCGGTTCCGGCCGTCGCGTGCTCCAGCAGTTCGACGGCGGGCTGCCGCTGCACGTACTGGGACAGCACCATCACGGCGAGATCCGGACGGCGCCTGCGGATCTCGATCGCGGCGCGAAGACCTTCGTTGGTGAACGTCGGTGGCATGCGGATGTCGGTGACGACCATCTCCGGGCGGTCCGTGTCGCAATGCTCCAGCAGCTCGCTCGCGGAACCCACCGCCGCGACCACATCGAAGCCCTGGCTGCGCAGCACCATGGCCAGACCGTCCCGCAGCAGCGTCTCGTCCTCCGCGATCACGATGCGCATGGCAACTCCGCCGCGAGATGGGTGCCGGTGCCGTCCGGGCTGTCGATCGCGAACCGGCCGCCCAGGGCCGTCACGCGGTCGGCGACGCTGCGCAGGCCCAGCCCCATGGGGGTCGATGCCGCTCCGCCGCGATCGAAGCCGATGCCGTCGTCGATCACGTCGAGGAGCAGATGACGGTCGCTGATGGACATTCGCACCACGATATCCGTGGCCTTGGCGTGCTTCACCGCGTTCGTCAGCCCCTCGGCGATCACGAAGTAGGCGGCGGTCTGGGTCGGCGGGGCGACGAGTGCCACGTCCTGCCCGCCGGTCAGTTCGAGCCGGGCCGGCACCGGGAGCCGGTCGAGCAGGTCTTCGACGGCCGCGACCAGTCCATCGGCCGCCAGAGCCGGCGGCATCAGCGCGTGCACCAGACCTCGCAGCTCCGCCGCGATGCCGTCGATGCGGACCCGAACCGCGGTGGCGGCGCCCGCGATCTGCTCAGAGGCACCCGGCAGCGTCGCAAGCGCCTGGGCCTGGATGCCGAGCAGCACCAGCTGGGACTGCAGGCCGTCGTGCAGGTCCTGAGCGAGACGGCGGCGTTCCTCATCGGCGGCATGCACGATGCGGGCACGCGACTCGCGCAAATCGTCATGGCTGGCCCGCAATTCCGCGGCGATGCGGGCGCGGTCGATCGCCACCGCCACGACACGCCCGGCCGCAGCCACCAGGGACGGCTCGGCAATCAGGGAAGCGTCATACTCGATCACCGCGACGCGACGATCGGCGATCTCCACATCGACGGCGCCGCCACCCCGCTCGCCCACCTGCACAGGTCTGCCCTGCCCGTCGATGAACGTGCCGGTCTCGTCGGACCAGAAGGCCAGCCGCACCGACGGGTCGCCGAGGCTCCGGGCCAGCGCCGCCTGCAGTGCCTCACGGCTGTCGCCGGCGATGCTCAGCCACGCGCCCAGTTCTTGCACGTCGCCGGTGCGCGCGAAGCCACCGGACAGCATGGCGTAGGCGATCGCCACCGGGACCGCGGTGATCATGGCGATCTGCAGGGCCGACGTGACGGAGTCCGAGACGCCGAACAGGGGGCGGATCACCGAAGCGGTGATCGGTACGGCCAGGACGGCGACGATCCCGTACAGGTACAGCGGGCCGAGCACGCGTCGCTGGCGACGGTCGGCCCGCCGGAACCCGCCCGCGAGCAGCATCGCTGCGGAGACCATCACGGCGAGTCCCGCCGCGGATTGGGTCCACCGTGCGATCGTCGCGGTGAGGGGGCTGTCGGCCACCGCCAGTACGCCGGCGGGGCTGGCCGACGGGTCGAACAGGTACAGCGGCGCCTGCAGGATCAAGCAGACCGCATACCCGGCGAGTACGGTGCGCCGTCCCGCCGTCGAGCCGATGCGGCCGGATGGAAACGCCAGCAGCAGATGGACCAGCACCGCCAGGATCACTGTGGCCAGCACCACCGCCACCGAGGTCAGCGCGGGCAGGTTCAGGCTCGGCAGGTTCGCGATCGCCACCGTCACCGCGCCGACCAGCATGATGACGCCGATGTGGTTGTTCGGGCGCCGCCAAGCAGCGGCGATGCCGGTGGCGGTGAACACCGCCACCGAGGCGGGCCCGATCAGCACCATCCACACCGGCCCGTCGCCGGCGGCCAGCGGCGCCTCGATCTCGGCCGCCGCGATCAGTGCGAGGGTTGCGCCGGTGAGCGTGAGCAGCGTCGCCACCGACCCGATGATCGGCGGCCGGCTCATCTGCAACGGTGGCATGGCTAGAAGCATGCCACCGCGCGCACCGGCCGTTGACTGGACTTGAGTCCATTGCCGTGACGAGCCGCAGCGGAGCATCGTGAGCCTCACGTGTGTGCGCTGCCAGGCGCATATGGCGCCGTTCGTGGAGGTGGCGATGCGCAGCAGCGGTCCGATCCACGCGAGGCGGAATCCGGCGGCCTGGCGGCGCATGCAGCAGGACGGCACCGCCGCAGTGCCCGCCGAGGGCGTCGTGCCGGACGCGGGCACGCATGGTTCCGCCGTGGTGCCGCCCTATCCCGTGTCGTTGATCCTGCGTCTGGCGACCGGTGACGAGCTGGGCGGCACGGAGGCGGATTCGGACGTCGTCGACACTCTGCGGCGCCGCGCGGGCACCGGCCGTCCGTTGGGTCGGGCCGACGCCGAGCGCTTCGGTGCCGGATTCGGCGCGGACCTGTCGGGTGTGCGGGTGCACGCGGATGGCGAAGCGGATTCGATGGCCCGTTCGGTGCAGTCGGTCGCATTCACCTACGGCCGTGACGTGTACTTCACGCACGGGAGCTTCACGCCGGGGACCGCATCGGGCGACCGCCTGCTGGCGCACGAGCTCGCGCACGTGGTGCAGGGATCGGCCGGGCGCTGGGCTGCCGCAGGCGGCAGCGGAGTGCGGATCGGCCGGGTCGACGACGCTGCCGAGGTTGCCGCGGACGCTGCCGCGGACGCGGTGATGTCCCAGATGCGGCGCGGCGAACGGCCCGATCCTGCCGTCGTCGGCACGCTTCCTGCGGCGGCTGGCGAGCCCATTGCCCGGACCGTGCGTCGAGCGGGCATCAAGTCGCTCGCCAAGAGGATCAAGAAGAAGGTCACCGGATCCGGCAAGAAGGGCACGTCGTCACACCCGGCTAACGCGAAGCCGGCGGGCGCGGTGCCCATCGCACAGCTCAAAGCCGCTTCCGACGCGGCGCACGCGGCCCGCCATTCCGACTCAGGAACGTCGAGCTCTGGCGGCGTCACGGGCAAGAGCCGCTCCTCCAGCCGTTCGGAGCGATCCCGGCATCACGACGGTACGAAGACCGCCACCGTGTCCGGCGAGGGCGCGGAGGCGCCGTCGTTACCGCAGCCGAAAGACGCACCCCTCGGATACAGCGTTCCGCAGCTCGGCGAGCACGGTGTTCCGCCGGCCGGGCAGGGTTATCAGATGGCTGGGACGGTCGATTTCGGCTCGGAGTCGTCGGAGTCGGATTCGGAGTCGGAGGATGCGCACTACACCGCCAACGTGAACTTCCAGCCGGAGGCGCCGCAGGGTGAGCGCTACGGGGTCGCTGGGTCGGACACGGTCTATCACCTGCCCGGCACCGTCAGCCTGCCGGGATCGGAGTCGGCGTCCGATTCATCGCCGGAGTCGGAGTCGGAGTCTTCGGGGTCCGAGGAATTGGATCTCGCCGACTCCTCGGAGGACGCGCATTACGCCCACAATGTCACCTTCGAACCGGAGGCGGCCGGTCTGCAGCCTCGGCAGGGCTACCAGATGGGCGGCACGATCGATCTCGGCTCGGAGTCGTCGTCGGAGTCGGAGTCGGAGTCTTCGGGGTCCGAGGAATTGGACCTGGCCGACTCCTCGGAAGACGCGCATTACGCCCACGACGTGACCTTCGAACCGGAGGCGCCGGGATCGGCCGCCGGTCCCCAGGCTGCCGGCCCGCAGGCCGCGGCCGCACGGAAGAAGGGTCACCAGGCCTTCCTCATCCGCCATCTGCCGGACTCGTTTTCCGACGAGACGAAGGCCGGTCGCTCTCGGATGCGAGATCCGATGAACCTCATTGTCGGGCTGATTGCACGCGCGCGGGACGCGATCGCGCTACTGGAGGGCGGCGGCACGGTGGCTGCCGCGATCGCCGCGGTGGATTCAGCCGAGGTAGGGCCGGCGCTCCGGAAGGCCGGCGAAGACACGGCCGCTGCCCTTCGGATCGTCCGGCGCTACCTCGATGAAAAGGTCGAGTTCGCCAGACGCCAGGACATCCCGATCGCACCGGACGGCAGCTTGGGCGACATCTCCGCGCGCAAGGTTCACTACGATTCGAAAGCCGAGCAGGACGCGAGCCTGGTCACCGCGCGCGGCGGCAAGCTGTACCGGTCGGGCGGCGAGGCCGTGGACACCAGCAAGAGTTCTACATTCCACAGCGGCAACGGTGCGGAGGTGTTCGTGGCGAGCGGCAAGGGTGAGCTGCACATGGCCTCGCACCAGATCGGCAAGTACCACCACTCGAGCCTGCTGGCCGGCGACAAGGTGTCCGTCGGGGGCGAGATGAAGGTGGTCGGCGGCGCGATCGATTGGATCTCCAACAAGAGCGGCCACTATCAGCCGACGCGCGAGCACTTGGTGCAATTCGTGCATTGGCTCGGCAAGGACGGCATCGATCTCAAGTCGATCCACATCAAGGAAGGGTTCGGCTTCCAGGGCGGTATGACCGCGCAGGAACTCGTCGCCGGAGTCGACGACACCGGCCACGGCAATGCGGAGGAGAGTTTCCACTCCATCAAGCTTCGGGCGGTGCTCCCGGTATACATCATGGAAGAGGGCAGCGCCGACGTCAAAGCTGTGCTCAGGTCCAAGGGATGGACAATCAGCGGGGGCGAGGTGGTCGCCGCCGCCACGATGCAGGCCGTCGATCCGAAGATCGTCATTGCCGCGCTCAAGAGGGCATTCGGGCTGCCTGGTCGCGTGATGGAATCGTTGTGATGCGCGGCGCCCTGGCCGACCCGGACGAAATCGCCGCCTGTGTCGCGCCGTCTGCGGGTGGCGCGTTGTGACGTCCGGCTGCGATGCGTGGGGCGCCTTCCTTGCGGCCGACGATCTGGATCTGATCGCGAATGCCGGCACGGAGCTCGCCAGTGTGGCTGCGGACGCGACCGCGCGCCTCGTGGCTGTCATCGACGCATGGTCGGATCGCCAGGCCCTCGCGAACCTCCTGGTGACCCCCAGCCTGATCCCTCCCATGCGCAGGGCGGACACGCTCGAACGGGCGTTGCGCGGAGACGACGACTACCTCGCGCTGATGGCGGCGGCGGGCGCCGGCCAGTTGGACGGCGAGCAGTTGGTGGAGGCCGAGCGTGCGGATGTCGCTGCGGCGCTGCTCGACCTCGCGGCCTCCGTCGACGGCATCGCTGCGCGCCGCGCAGCAGCATCGCTGGGGTCGGTGACCACGGCGCTCGACGTTCCGGATCTGCTCGTCATGCTGCGTCATCCCGATGCTGCGGTGCGCCGGAACATCGTCGGTGCGCTGCTGCCGAAGCTGGGCACGTCCACTCTCGCGGAGGTCCTCGCCGATCGTGACGAGGTGTGCGAGGAGGACGCCGCCGGGGCGGCGGAAGCGCTCAGCGAGGACGGCATCGATCTCGACACGCCCGCCGCGGATCTGCGCGTGCTGCCGGCCCTGGACTACCTGCCCAATCTGGCCGACTGGGGTCGGCTGACCGTCTAGCCGGCCAGAAGGGTGGCGACGTCCGGGGCCAGACGGGCGAACGTCCCGGCCGCGTCGTCCACGGCGCCGGCCAGCAGCGCCCCGTAGGCGGCGCGGGAGATCGCGAGCGCCTCTTCCGGGATGTCCTCGCCAGGAGTGCCGATGGACAGCGAACCCACGTGCACCACGCTGCGGACAGCGAGAATGCCGGTGTCCAAGCTGAACTCGATAGCGGTGGTGGACAGGTCCGTATTGGCGCGCACCGACCATTCCGCCACCTGCTGCCGCGCGGGAAACGGCACGAAATCGTCCCACACGGCGTAGAACGCCACCGCGTGACTGGAATGCAGGATCACCCCGGAGACGCGCACGCCCTCGTCGGTCTGGGGCAGGACGTCGAACGTCTCCTGCTCCCAGTCCGTCTGCACCAGTCGGCCCGCGCCCTGCAGGGCCGCCACCGTCACGGCCGTGAAGCCCGGCACCGACTCCGGCACCGAGCCCGGCTCGGCCGTCATACCCGTCGGCCTCTCCGCCATGCGATTCACGCTCCCGCTCCGGCCAACTCCATGGCCCGGTCGGACAGAACGGCGCGGAAGAACTCGCGCCACTCGTCGCTGTTGTTCGGATCCTTGCTGGCCGTCAGCAGGACGTTGTCCGGCAGCTTGTCCACGATAGCGGCGAACACCTCGCGCTGCTGCTCGGTAGCTCCCACCGTGAGATGCGCGGTGCCGCAAGTGACCTCGACCTGCTTGGTGAACTCTCCGAGCGAGTCGTAGCCCATCGTCGAATTGTCCTGGACCGTTGGCCCGACTCGCTGCGGCACCAGTCCGCGCGCCTGACGCTCCACGCCCGTCTTCTTCTTCGACCGAGCGAACTTCGATCCGCCCTTGAACATCATCTTGATCCGCCAGCCGGCGCCACGCTTGCCCTTGCCTGGCGCGGCTCCGTCCAGCTCGTTGCGCTGCCCGGCCAGATCCCCGGTCTCGCTCCACCGGTCGGTGGTGCGCTCCTTGACGGAGTTGAACAGCGCACCGGCCTTCTTGAACCACTTCTGGTAGAAGTACTGCGGATCCTCGTCCTCGCCCATCTCCGCCATCACCGCGGAGCGGATTTGGAAGAACAGGGCCTCGTTCCCCACGTTCGCCGGGTCGGGCCGGAGCTGGTCGAGCATCACGCGGTCGATCGGCTTGCCGCTCAGCCGGTAGTTCTTCAGGAACATCTCGGCGGCCACGTCACCCTTCACGGCGGTGAAGATGATGCCGTCCACCGCCATCGTCGGGTCCTTGTGAAGCGAGTTCTCCGCCGCCCCCTCGAGCGACTGCAACTGGTCCTTCTGCGCCTTCTTGGTGATGGCGGTCAGGACCTCGCCGGCGATGAAGTGCCCCACACTGTGCAGCAGGTCGACGACCTTCACGCCGGCCTGCACCGCCACCGGAATGCCGTAGCCGCCGCCGGACGCCACCGTCGCGATGCTGGTCGCCAGGTTCGCGATCGAGATCGCCGTGGACCATACCGCCTGCTCCAGCGACTTCGTGTACGTCTGCAGCACGCGCAGCAGCGGGTAGACCATCACGTCGGGGACGCTGCCGGCGACCTCCTTGCCCCGCGCCGCGAAGAGTGCCTCGTCGGTGTGGTGCACGTGGATCGCCTGGGTGCCCATCGTCATCGAGTTGGAGATGATCGACATCACCGAGATGAAGATGTTGAAACCCGGGATGACGCTGCCCACGGCGGTGGTGACGCCCGGGTCGATGAACTTGGCGAGTTCGGCCGCATCCTTGCCCGTCTTCGCGACCACCGCCAGCGCGTCGGCGGACGCCTTGGTGGCCTTCATGATGTTCGACGGCGTGCGGTCGGTGTGCGCGGTCTCCACGGACTTGGCGAAACGGAACAGTCCCTGCACGCCGGACAGCAGGTCGGTGAGGATATCGGTGGTGACGCCGATGCCCTCGCTGGCCTTGGTCTCGACGGATTTCGGCAGCGCCTTCTCCGGGCTGTCGTCCTTCTTGCCGTTGTCGACGCGATATTTGGCCTGGTTGATGGACTTGGCGAAGGCCCCGACCCCTCCCGGGATCTTCTCCTCCACGCCGCCGGTCGCGCCGGTCGGCTCTTTCAGGCCCTTCTGCAGTTCCTTCGTCTCGCTCTTGCCCGCCTGGGCCAGCCCGAAGCTGGTGATGCCGGTGGCCTTGGTGCCCAGCCCGGCGACCGTGTCCACCGTGCCCATCGTGTCCAGGGCCTTGTCCAGTCCCTTCTTCTTCTCCGGTGGGCTCGGATTGAGGTGCTGGCGCTGCCGTGCCTCCTTCTTCGCCTGCTCATCGATGGGGCTGCCGGGCGTCGGGCGCTTCTTCTTCGCGGCGGCGTTCGACTTCAGGTCCCAGACCGTCTTCGTCGCGTCGGCCTCGGCATCCGCGAGGCTCAGGTTGTCCGGCGGCCCCATCAGCCGGTCCACCTCGACGACGAACGTCTCGTAGACCAGCTCCACCGACTTGGACAGCATGGTGCCGCGCTGGTTGTCGTCCAGCACGGATTGGCGGACGTTGCCCTCGGTGCGCATCTGCTTCACGCCGCGGACCAGGCGCTCCGCCGCGGTCTCCCGGGGCGGGCGCACCGCGCGCAGCTCCTTGTCATCGGTGTCCATCCAGATCGTGCGGTAGGCGATATCGCGGGCCGCGTCCTCGCCCTTCGCCTCGACCAGCGTGTCGAACAGGTTCTTCTCCGCGATCAGGGCCGCCGCGAACCGCTTGTTGAGGTCGTTCGCGGTCGCCGACGTCACGGAGTCGCCCTGTTGATCCTGAGCGATCGCATCGCGCATCTCGCCCCGCTGGGCCTTGCCGATCTTGCGTTCTTCGCCCAGGCGCTTGCTCTCGGCCTTCTGGTTCTTCTTGGAGGTCTTGGCGCGCTGCTTGGTCTCGGCCTTCTCCTTCTTCTCCTGGTCTTTGCGCTCCTTCTCCTCCTGCTTGCGCTTGTCCTTCTCCTGCTTCGCCTTCTGCTTCTCGAGTTCCTTGGCAGGGTCGCTCTTGCCGAAACCGAACAACCGGTGCGCCGAGCCGCGCGAGCCGCCCTGCACCACGTGCGCCAGCTCGTGCGCCAGCACGTGCTCGCCGTCGCCGGACGCCGGGTCGAACTGGCCGCTGCCGAAGTAGATGTCGGAGCCGTGCGTGAATGCGCGGGCCTGCAGCATCATGCTGGCTTGGGCGGCGGGCGCGCCGTCGTGGATGCGGACGTCGGCGAAGCTGCGGCCGAACGCCGTCTCCATCCGCTGCTTGGTCGGCCCGGCAAGCGGCCTGCCGTGGCTCGACGAGATCAGGGCGCCGGTGGCGGCATCGGCCTGGCCGCCGGCCGCACCGATCGTGCCGCCGCCGGTTGCGCTGGGCGACGAGTATGACGCCGTGTCCGCCAGCCGTCCGATTCCGGAAAGCGTTGCGCGCTGACGGCTCTCGTCGGAGGAGCCGCCCGCCGCCCGGTCCCCGCCCAATCGTGCCAGCGCGGTGTCGGCCATGCGATCGGCTGCTGCCTCCGCGGGGTCGTTCGCCGCGCCGACCGTCAGCCCGCCGCCGCCCTGCGGCGGAAGCGGCAACGGGGCCAACGAACGGGCCGTGCTGTCGTCGAACGAGCGCTGCGCGAGATCGCCGTCATGGTAGGCGCTCTCACGTAGCATCTGCTCCGGTGTTTCCGTCTCGTACTGGTGCGCTTTGCTCATCGGACTGCTGCCTCGCTCGATTCGTAGTGCGCTCGATTCATCCCGGGCGGGACCCGTCGTCCCAGTTTCGAGTACTCCCGGACCGCCGCGGCGGTGATATGGCGCATGCCGGCCGGCGAGTGCTCCGCCGTCGCCGCATACGCCGCCGACAGGACGATATTTCGGATATCGCCGCCGGCCAACTCCAGATCCTTCGCCAATACACCGATGTCGATCGGATCCGACGGATCGGTGGCCGCCAGGTTCGCCAAATGGTGCGTCCACAGCCGCGCGCGGGTCTCCTCGTCCGGATCGGGGAAGTGGACCACGAAATGCAACCGGCGGGAGAACGCCGGGTCCAGATTGCCGCGCAGGTTCGTGGCGAGCACCGTGATGCCGTCGAACTGCTCCATCCGCTGCAACAGGTACGCGACCTCCTGATTGGCGTACCTGTCACGGGCGTCGCGCACCTCGCTGCGCGACCCGAACAGCGAATCCGCCTCGTCGAAGAACAGCACGGCGTTCAGCGACTCGGCCTCGGTGAACACCCGCTCCAGGTTCTTCTCCGTCTCGCCGATGTACTTGTCGACCATCGACGAGATGTCCACGCTGTAGAGGTCCATGCCCAGCGTGTCGGCCACGACGTGCGCCGCCAGGGACTTACCGGTCCCCGGGCTCCCCGAGAACAGCGCACAGATACCCGTGCCCTTGCCCCCTTTGCCCTGCAACGGGCCCTGGGCGAGCACCTCGTCGCGGTACCGCGCCCAGTCCAGCAGCCGGGCGACCTCCGACTTGGTGTGATCCGGCAGCACGAGATCGTCCAGGGTGGCGGGTGCGGCGCTGGCCCGGAATTTCGAGGAGCGATTGCGGCCCAGGCGGCGAGCGGCGCGGCGGATGTGCTCGGCAGTGACCGTGCCGGTCGCGTCGCCGGCCTGCTCGAGGGCGGCGTCATCCAGGGCCGCCCCGCTGACCCGAGTGATGTCGCCGGGCGTGAGCCGCAGCGCCGCGATGTCGGCCGCCGGGTCGGCGACGGTGGGGACCGGTTGCGAAGCGCCGAGCACGGGACTCCACAGCGCGGCCCGGACCGCGGTGGACACCCGCGGCGCGAGCACCGACACCGGAAGCCGCTCGGTCGGCCAGGTCGGGTCCCACGGGATCGCGCCGACGGCGATCAGTGGCAGCGCGGCATGCACCATCTTGTTCGCCCAGGTGCCGGCGAATTCGGCGTGCAGCAGGATCAGCACGCTGCCGGCCAGCGTGGCTTCGAGGGTCAGCGCGTCGAGGGCGGCGGTCACGTCCGCCGGGCGCGGCTCGCCTGCGCCGGCCGCGATGGTCAGGCGGCCCAGATCCGCGGCCAGGTACGGCACGTCCAGGGCGCGGCAGGCGGCGGTCGCCAACGACGGCCCGGCGGCTCCCGGGGGGCTGTGCACCCATACCAACGGGTGGCCGGCGCCGAGCGCCGCGGCCACACGGTCGTATCCCGGCACGTCGACCGGCGTGAGTGCGGTGAGCAGCGCGGCGATCGCCGCGGCGGGAGTGTCGTCGCCCAGCAAGTGCGCGACGACCCGGTCGGCGACGACGAGACGACGCGAGAGCAGCGGCCCGTCGCCGGCCGGCCGGATCAGCCCGTGCCGCCGCAGCGCGCCCAACTCCGTGAGCGCCGCCCGGCCGGTGCGCTCGGCCGCGCCGATGCCGGCCAGTTCCAGCGCCAGTGCGGCCGTCGGGCGCTGCGGGGCGTCGTCGCCGGACAGCAATCCGGTGAGCAGATGCAGATTCGGGTCCAGCTCCGGCGCGAGGGCTGCGATGAGCAGTGCGGTTTCTGCCGCGTCGAGACCGGCGTGGCGGGTCAGTTCCGGCAGGGTGCGGGCGAGCGGATCGGCTTGGCCCGCCGCTGCGTCATGCTCGGTGTTCGCCAGTGTCGCCCGCGCGGCGGCGAGTGCCGACTCGGCTCGCGAGGAACCCGGCCAGCCGGCCGCCGCGCGCCGGGCGGTGGCAGTGCCCAGCGCCTCCAGGAGCCGCGCGAGCGGTCCCTGTGCCTGCGCGGTCGTCATCCGTCATGCCCTTCGTCCAAGGCAGCGATGCCATGCCGGTGTCGGGCCGCGCCAGTCGCGCGCGGGCACTGGGCGAGAGCGAGCGACCGGGAAATCATGATCGTCGCACGCAGCCTCGCACATGACTATAGTGACAATTCGTCTACCTGCACCCGGAATCTTCGACAAATCGGGTCGCAGGTTCACTCCGTTGCCGAGGCTCCTGCGTCGGCCGCGCTCACAGTGGCGACACTTGTCCCGCGGATCACGACGATCCGGTCGCCCGGCTGGAAGACCTTCACGCCGCCGGAGTCGAAGCGGTGCGAGACGCCGCCGCGGATCACGGTCAGCACGATCTCGCCCTGCGCGGACAGCCTCGCCGGCGACAGCCCGATGTCCTCGGGGCGCACTTCGCGCTCCGATATCTGCAGTCCGGCAACCGGTTCCAGCAGGTCTTCGATCAGCTCGCCGGCGCGCGGAGCCGTGATCGACAGGCCCAGCAGCCGGCCCGCGGACTCCGCCGTGGGGATCACCACGTCCGCGCCGCCCTGCCGCAGCACCCCGATGTTCTGTTCCTCCTTCACCGCCGCGGCGATGGTCGCGGTCGGGTTCAGGCGCCGTGCGGTGAGGGTGACCAGCACGGACGTGTCGTCACGATCGGCGGCCACGATCACCTGCTGCGCGCCGGTGATCGCGGCCTGGCGCAGCACCTCCTCGCGCCGGGCGTCGCCCACGACGCCCACGCACCCGTCCGCGGTCGCCGACTTCACGTTGCCACCGTTGATGTCCACGACCACGATCGACTCGGCCGGGATGCCCTGGTCTTTCAACGCGGCGACGGCGGAGCGGCCCTTCATGCCGTAGCCGACCACGACGGTGTGCCGTTTCACTTTTCTCCTCCAGCGTGCGAACCGCCACTCCTGCCGGCTGCGTTCGGTCAGCGCCTCGATGGTGGTGCCCACCAGCACGATCAGGAACAGGAAGCGCAGGGGCGTGATGACGACGATATTGGTCAGTCGGGCGCTCTCGGATATCGGCGTGACGTCGCCGTAGCCGGTGGTGGACAGCGTCACCGTCGCGTAGTAGAACGCGTCGAGCAGGTTGCCCAGGCCGGTCTTGTCGTTGTCGCGGTATCCGTCGCGGTCAACGTAGACCAGGATCGCCGTCACGACGATGCAGGCGAGCACGATCGCCAGCCGGAACAGGATGGACCTGAACGGACTCTTCGCGCGGCGCACCGGCAACTCGATGCGCGGCGCCGTGGATCGGTCGGTACGTGCCACAGCCGGTCAGCCTACCCGGCTACGGCGGGCGCTCGCCGCAGGCACGGGCGCCGCGCCGTTCAGGCGTCGGGTCCGTCCTGGCCGGCCAGGTACGCCTCGAACTGGGCCGCGATCTCGTCGGCCGTCGGTATCGGCTCCGAGGCACCGAGCAGCGAATTGCCGTTGGCCGCCATGAACGCGTCGTATTGCTTCTCCAGCGCATGCACCACTTCGGCGATCTCGCCGTGCTCGTCGAGCTGCTTGGCCAGTTCGGCCCACATCTCGGCGATCGGCGCGGTGAGGTTCTCCGTGGGCAGCACGAGCCCGGCCGCCTTGGCGGCGGCGTCGATGAGCGTGCGTGCGGCGATCGGGTATTCGCTGCGCGCAAGGTAATGTGGTACGTGGGCTGCGAAACCCAGTGCGTCATGGCCGTTTTCGCCGAGCCGGTACTCGATCAGGCCGGATACGTGCCCGGGAACCTCGATGGAGCCGATCCAGTTCTGTGTCTTCGGCAGGATCTCCTTGCGGGTGGCGTGCACCGACGTGCCGATGGGCCTGGTGTGCGGCACACCCATCGGGATGGACATCAGCGCGATGGTGAGCCGCACGCCGAGGCGTTCGATCACCTGCTGCACAGCCACGCAGAACTTCTCCCAGGACAGGTCCGGTTCGGGGCCGGTGAACAACAGATAGGGCGTGCCGGTGGCGTCGCGGAGGCGTTCGATCGTCAGGTGCGGGGTCTCGTAGGCGGTGAAGGCGTTGCCGGAGAATGTCAGGCCGGGGCGGCGGGATCGGTAGTCGATGAGGCCGTCGGCGTCGAAGGTGACGGCCACGGCGCGGTCCGGGTCTTCCCGGAGCGACTTGACGACGATCTCCACGCCGGAGCCGGCATCCACGTATCCGTCCAACGCCACAATCAGCACCGGGGCGACGCCGTCCAACTCCTCGGCGAGATCCGGGTCGATCTCGTAGAGGTCCTCCGGGCGCCCGCGGAATCCGAGCCGGTCCGGTCGGCCGTCGCCATGCGCGTCCTGTGCTTCGTCCATATCCATCAGTGTCCCATCGTCCGCCGCGGCTCGCTCGGCGCTTCCGCTGCGGGCGAACATCGCCCGGTGGCGGAAAGGCGTGCTTGTCGCCGGAGGGCTCGAACGTCGGACGTGGCGTCAGCCCGCGACCGGCGTCATGCCGACTACCGGAAGACGACCGTACGCAGCCCGTCCCGCAGCACGCGATCCTGCAGGTGCCACTGCAGCCCGTGCGCCAGCACGGCACGCTCGATGTCCCGGCCGCGCCGGACCATGTCGTCCACGGAATCGTGATGGTCCACCCGGATCACGTCCTGCGCGATGATCGGCCCGCTGTCCAGTTCCGCGGTGACGTAATGGCAGGTCGCGCCGATCATCTTCACCCCGCGGTCGTATGCCTGGTGGTACGGCCGGGCGCCCTTGAAGGAAGGCAGGAACGCATGGTGGATGTTGATCAGCCGGCCGTCCCAGCGCGCGCACAGCTCCGGCGGCACCACCTGCATGAAGCGGGCCAACACGATCGCGTCCGGCGACTCCGCGTCCACCAGCTGCCGGATCCGCTCGAACGCCGCCGCCTTGCCCGCCTCGTCGCCCGGGACAGGGACCTGCGCGAACGGCACGCCGAACATGCCGGCCACCGGGGCGAGCGTGGCGTGGTTGGAGATCACCAGCGGGATGTCGACGGGCATCTCGCCTCCGTGCCAGCGCGAGAGCAGGTCGTAGAGGCAGTGGCCCTGTTTGGAGACCAGCAGCACGACGCGCTTGCGCACGGCGGTGTCGGTGACCACGGCATGGTCGGCGCCCAGCTCGGTCGCGATCTCGTCGAACCGTTTGCGCAGCTCTTCGACTCCGAACGGCAGCGAATCCGCACGGATCGCCTGGCGGGTGAAGAAGCGTGCCGACTCGGGGGTGGCGTTGTATTCCGAGTGGTAGGCGGCCTCGGTGATCCAGCCGCCCAGGCCGGCCAGGAAGCCGGTGATCCGCGCGACGATACCGGTGGTGTCGGGGCAGGACAGCGTCAGCACGTAACGGCGTGGGTCTGAAGTCACGCGGACCATCGTCCCAGAAATCGGGGGTCGTGCGACCACCGGGTAGGTCGCGGCCCGCGCGTCCAGCGCGGCCAGGGGGTCAGGCGAGACGGGAGCGGGTGTAGTCGCCCTCGGCGGCCAGGATGGCTCCGATCTGTTCGGAGATCACCGACTCCAACTTGGCGCCGAACATCGGGATCGGCACGGTTGCGGTGCCGATCACGGCCAGCGCGGAGCCGGCCGCGGCCTCGGACAGCGCCATGGTCCCCTTGATCGATGCCGGCGCGCCCTTCACGGTCAGCGAGAACTCGGCCGTGTAGCCGGGGCCGTCGACGCGCCACGCCTCAGTGCGCTCGGTCACCGGGTCGCCGCCCAGCATGGACGACACCATCGACGGCAGGGCATCCGCCGGGATCGACTGCTGCGTGACGACGGTGGTGACGCCGTCCGCCGTCTCCACCGAGAGCACCTTCGGCTCGATGCCGCCGCCGGCCACCATGCGCGCCTGAAGGAAATCGGCGTCGGTGATCAGGGCGTACACGGCCGCGGGCGCGGCGGGGAACTCCTCGGTGACGGTCACGTCGGTGGACATGAATCGGCTCCTTCACTGGTGCGGTGTCAGGCGGGCGGCAGCGCTCTGGGCGCGACATTACCCTGAACCCCGTGACGCACAGTCCCGGGCAGGACGCTCCGACGCTCGCCGCCCTCACCTCGATCGGCCTGGGCGGGCCGGCCCTGTCAGTGGCGTCCGCGGCGTCCGCAACGGAGGTCGCCGAGCTGGTCGGCGGTGCGGATCGGAACGGCGGCGCGTTGGTGCTGGGCGGCGGATCGAACCTGGTGGTGGCGGACGCCGGAATCGACGTCCCCGTGGTGCGGATCACCGTGCCCGGGGTGGAGGTGGACGACGCTACCGGCGTGGCGACGATCGGCGCGGGCGAGACCTGGGACATGGTGGTGGCAGAGCTGGTCGCCCGGGGATGGACCGGCATCGAGGCGCTGTCCGGCATTCCCGGAGCGGCGGGGGCGACACCGGTGCAGAATGTGGGCGCCTACGGGATCGAGATCCGCGACCTGCTGGTCGATGTCGGCGTCTACCGCCGCGACACCGGCGAGCTGACCAGGCTTCCCGCTGCGGAACTGCGGCTCGGCTACCGCAGCTCGGCCTTGAAGGGCACCGACCGTGCCGTCGTCACGGACGTGCGGCTGCGGCTGTCGCGCACCGCAGGGCCGGTGCGGTATCCGGAGCTCGCGCGGCTGCTCGGCGTCGCGGTCGGAGGTGCCGCTCCGGCCGCCGCGGTTCGCCAGGCCGTGCTGCAGCTACGTCGCAGCAAGGGCATGGTGCTGGATCCCGCCGACCGGGACACCGCCAGCGCCGGATCGTTCTTCACCAATCCGATCGTCCCGGCCGCCTCGCTGACGCAACTCCGGGAGGCGGTCGCCGTACGCCTCGGCCCGGATGTGACGATGCCCGAGTACCCGGCCCGCGCGGGCGATTCTGAAAATCTACTGCTGGATTCCGCCGGGCTCGCAACGACCTGCGACGATGCGCCGGGGCATGTGAACCAGCAGGAAGTTTTCAGAATTTCACCTGCTTCAGGTCCTGCTTCCGGCCATGCGAAGCTCTCCGCGGCGTGGCTCATCGAACGCGCCGGCTTTCCCAAGGGCTACCCGTTGGCGAAGCGCCCCGATGCGGGCATCGCACTGTCCACCAAGCACACCCTGGCGCTGACCAACCGGGGCCATGGCACGACCGCCGAACTGCTGGCGCTGGCCAGGGAGATCCGCGACGGGGTGCGCGAGGCGTTCGGTGTGACGCTGCAGCCGGAACCGGTGCTGGTGGGCTGCTCCCTGGATTGACCTGCCGACCCGGCCCGACCCGAGGGCTGCGTCATGCGCGCCAGGCAGGTGTTGTGATCTGCGTCGCAGCGATGCGTCCGGGGTGGCGGCTGCCGCGTCCTCACCTCAGGCGGCCGCGCACCCGGCCGCCTACCTGCGCGCTGGCCGTATCATGGGTGACGGTGTGTGCCCGCGCCGCTACGGCGGCATGCGCGCCCGAAATCGAACGGAGAGACTCCATGATGCGTCGACGCTCATCGAGGCCGGCCCCGCGCCGCCTGGCGCTGGCCGCCAGGCTGGCGGTGGTGGTCGCGGCCGGCGCGCTCGTGATGAGCGCCTGCTCGTCCAACGACCCGGTCTATGTGACCGTGACGCAGGGCGCCGACCAGACCTCGGTGTCGCAGCCCACCGTGACCGTGCCGACCTCCAGCGCCGCGGTCTCCGAGTCGAGCAGCGCGGCGCCGACCAGTAGCGCCGCGTCTGACGCCGCGCGCGTCTCGTCGACGCCGGCGTTCGGCTCCAAGAACGTCGGTCCCAACGATCCGATCTCGGTGATGGCCTTCCACGCCACGCTGTCCTCCGTCACCATGACCGGGGATGACGGCAGCGTCGTGAACGGCGAGATCGCCGACGGCAAGTCGTGGAGCAACAGCGACGCGCTGAAATACGGCGTGACGTACACGATCTCCGGTGAGTCGGTCGATACCAGCGGTGCCACGGTGCCCTTCGACGGGACCATCACGACCGTGAAGCCGGCCGAGACCATGGCCGCCTACATCCAGATCCCCAACGGCGCGAAGGTCGGCGTGGCGGCACCGATTGTGGTGACGTTCTCCGGCCCGGTGGCCGACCGCGCGGCCGCCGAGAAACAGCTGCACGTCACCGTGAACGGCGGTGACGAGATCGAGGGATCGTGGGGCTGGATGCAGGACGAGGACATCCAGGGCAAGGGCGTGAAGCAGTCCCGGGTGCACTTCCGGCCCGCCGAGTACTGGCCGGCCAATACCGAGGTGCACGTCGAGGCCAACCTGTACGGCGTGAACTACGGCGACGGGTGGGGCCGGGAGAACCTGGTCCGCGACTTCACGATCGGCGAGAACATGGTGGTGAAGGCCGATGTCGAATCGCACCGGCTGTTGGTGATCGTCAACGACCAGATCGTGAAGAACTACCCGGTGTCGTACGGCAAACCCGCCTCGGTGGACGAGGGCCGCGCGACGGTGTCCGGCATCCACATCGTGCAGGACAAGGAGGACAAGAACCCCGACGGCTCCTTCACCATGTGCAACCCGAAGTACGGCTATTGCGGCGTGAAGCAGTACTGGGGCGTCCGGATCAACAACAACGGCGAGTTCACGCACGTCAACCCGCAGACCGAGAAGGCCGGTCTGCTGGGCAAGGCGAATGTGTCGCACGGCTGCATCAATATGAGCATGAAGGACGGCAAGGAGTTCTACGACATGGTCTACTACGGCGTGCCCGTGGACATCGAGAACACCGGCGTCGAGATGACGTACTCCGATTACATCTGGGACTGGAGCGTCTCGTACGCTACCTGGAAGACGTTCTCCGCCCTGTGATCTCGCGCGGAGACCGATCTCTCCGCGCCTCGTGAAGATGCCCGCCCTCGAAACCGATGCCATGAAGCTGATGCCGCTGTGATACGTCCCGCCGCCGCGATGCCCCCGCCGATCCGTCATGCCCCGGTGGGCCCGGCCGTCCGGCGGGTGGCCATGATCTCGGTGCACACCTCCCCGCTGGAACAGCCGGGGCGGGGCGACGCCGGTGGCATGAACGTCTACGTGGACGCGGTGGCCCGGCGTATGGCCCGGCGCGGCATCGAAGTCGAAGTGTTCACGCGGGCGACGAGCTCCGACCAGCCGCGGCGGATCGAAGCGGAGCCGGGCTACGCGGTGCGGCACGTGCTGGCCGGACCGTTCGGCTCGGTCGCCAAGGAGGACCTGCCCGGCTTGCTGTGCCCGTTCGCGGCGCAGGTGCTGCGCGCAGCGACACCGGGGGTGCTGGGCGGGCCGCGCGGCCGGTTCGACGTCGTGCATTCGCACTACTGGTTGTCCGGTCTGGTGGGCCTGCTGGTGCGCGACCGCTGGGGCATCCCCCAGGTGCATTCCGCGCACACCCTGGCCCGTGTGAAGAATGCGGCGCTGGCCGGCGACGACGATCGGCGCGAGCCGCACGGTCGCGAGATCGGCGAGGACGAGATCGCCGCCGACTCCGACATCCTGGTCGCGGCCACCGATGTCGAAGCGCGGCAACTGGTGGGACTCTACGGAGCCGACCCGAGCTCGTTGGCCGTGGTGCCGCCGGGCGTGGATGTCGCCGCGTTCGCCCCGTGCTTCTCCGAGGCCGCGCGGGCTGACTCGCGTGGCGCGCTCGGTTTCGCAGGGTATGACGCCGTTCTCGCGTTCGCGGGACGCATCCAGCCGCACAAGGGCCCCGATGTGGTGGTGCGGGCGCTGGCCGAGATGCGGCGACGCCACCCGGAGCTGCGGCTCGGGGCGTTGATCGTGGGCGACGCCTCGGGCTCGGGGCATCGTGAGCCCGGGCGGCTGAGGGCGCTGGCCGCGTCGCTGGGCGTGGCCGAGCACGTGCGGCTGATCCCGGCGCTGCCGGCCTCATCGCTGGCCGACGTCTACCGGGCGGCGGACGTGGTGGCGGTGCCCAGCTACAGCGAATCGTTCGGGCTGGTGGCCCTGGAGGCGCAGGCGTGCGGGACGCCCGTGGTGGCCGCGCGGGTCGGCGGATTGCCGGTCGCCGTGGCCGACGGAGTGTCCGGGATCCTGGTGGACGGGCACGTCACCGCCGACTGGGCAGATGCGTTGGCGGCGATCGCACTGAATCCGATGCGCCGGGCCCGAATGGCCGCTGCCGCGCGCCGGCACGCCGAAGTGTTCTCCTGGGACGCGACCGTGGACGCGCTGCTGGACGTGTACCAGCGGGCCGCCGCCCCGATGCTGGCCGGCCTCGGGGCCGGGGCGTGACGCAGCCGCCGCATCGAGGTGGGGCCGGCGCAGGGCGGGCCGGCGCAGCGGACGTCGCCGGGATCGTGGCACGGGCGCTGGCCGGTATGGACGCGCCGTTCGTCCGGGAGGGCGACGACGCCTTCCTGGTGACGCTGCCCGGGGTACGGCGGCACCGGACGCTGGTGTGGCTGGTCGTGGGGGCGCACGAGCTGCTCGTCGAATCGTTCGTCTGCCGCAAGCCCGACGAGAACCACGAAGAAGTGTATCGATACCTGTTGCAGCGCAACGCTTCCCTGCGGACCGTCGCCTACGCGGTGGACGCCGTGGGAGACATCCACCTGGTCGGCCGGCTCGGCCGGGACAGCGTCACACCCGAGGAGATCGACACGCTCCTGGGCGTGGTGCTCGAGACCTCCGATTCCGACTTCAACCCGATCCTGGAGCGCGGGTTCGCGTCCGCGATCCGGCGCGAATGGGCCTGGCGCACCTCCCGCGGCGACTCGGTGAAGAACCTCGAGGCGTTCCGCCACCTGATCGGCACCTGAGGTCCGTGCGCGCGGCGCCGTGGCGCCGAGTTCCGTCGAGAGCGGTATCAGGCTGATACCATCACTGTATGGCGATGACACTGCGGCTCGATGAGGAGCTGGACTGCAAATTGACGGCGCTCGCCGCGGATCAGCGCATGAGCAAACAGCAACTGGTGCATCGAGTGCTCGACGAGTATGTCGAGCGAGGCTCACGGAGGGCGAGGATTCGGTCCATCGCGCGGCAGGTTGCGGAGGAGAACTCCGGACTGCTGCGCAGACTGGGCGAATGACGCGGGACGCGCACCGGTCCGACACGATCGACTACTTGGATCTCGATGATGCGTTGGCGATTGTCGGAGACCTGGGGTTTCACGTGCGAGATCGCGGCCTGCTCGGCTCGGCGCTGGCGAGACCACAGGCCTCGGCCTTCGGTGAGGATGCGTATCCGGATTTGATGACGAAGACTGCCGCTCTCTTCGAGTCGCTGGTGGGCAATCACGCGCTGATCGACGGTAACAAGCGGGTGTCGGTCCTCTTGACGTGGACCTTTCTGGAGATGAACGGGGTGCGCCTCGTCCACACCGAGGACGACGCCTTCGACTTCACGATCGAGACCGCCGCCGGCGAGCGCACATTGGAGCAGATTCGCGACTGGTTCGAGGCCCACGCGGTGCCGACACCGTAGCCTGGCCGCCGCCGCGCCCGCGGAACACCGGCGAAAATCGTCATACCCGTCGTGCGGCAGAATGGGGTACGTGACTTCTACCTTGATCCTGCTCCGCCACGGCGAGAGCACCTGGAATGCCAAGAATCTGTTCTGCGGCTGGGTGGACGCCCCGTTGTCCGAGAAGGGCACCGCCGAGGCGTCGCGCGCGGGTGAGTTGATGAAGGCCGCGGGCGCGCTGCCCGACGTGCTGCACACCTCGCTGCTGCGTCGCGCCATCACCACCGCGAACCTGGCGCTGGATGCCATGGACCGGCACTGGATCCCGGTGACGCGGTCCTGGCGGCTCAACGAACGCCACTACGGCGACCTGCAGGGGAAGAACAAGAAGGAGACCCGCGAGAAGTACGGCGACGAGCAGTTCATGCTGTGGCGCCGCTCCTACGATGTGCCGCCGCCGCCCATCGCCGACGACAACCCCTACTCGCAGGCAGGCGATCCGCGGTACGACCCGGCGGAGCTGCCCAAGACCGAGTGCCTGGCCGACGTCGTGAAGCGCCTGGAGCCTTACCTGCGGGGCGCCATTGCCGCAGACCTGGCCGCCGGCAAGACGGTTCTGGTTGCGGCGCACGGCAATTCGCTGCGCGCGACGGTGAAGCTGCTGGACGGCATCTCCGACGACGCGATCGCCGGGCTCAACATCCCGACCGGTATCCCGTTGCGCTACGAACTCGACTCGGACCTGGTGCCCGTGAAGGTCGGTGGCGAATACCTCGACCCCGATGCCGCCGCCGAGGCCATCCAGGCCGTCGCCAACCAAGGGCGCTAGCCACGAATATGACGCCGTTCGCCGCTGCCGCGGACCTGCCCCCGACCAGGCGGCTCGGCGTGCTCGATGTCGGCTCCAACACGGTGCATCTGCTGCTGGTGGACGCGCACTGGGGTGCACGGCCTACGCCGGTCACCTCCCGGCGGTGGACGCTGCGCCTGGCCGAGATGATCGACAGCAACGGTGTTCTCGGCGCACAGGGCGCCGCCGATGTGGTGGCAGCCGTCTCCGCGGCCGCCGACGGCGCTCGTGATCTGGGCTGCGAGGAGCTGATCGCATTCGCGACCTCCGCGATCCGGGATGCCGCCGATTGCGACCAGGTATTGGCTGCAGTCGCGGCGGCGACGGACGTCGACCTGCACGTGCTGCCGGGCGCGGACGAGGCGCGGCTCACGTTCCTGGCCGCACGTCGATGGTTCGGCTGGAGCGCCGGCAATCTGCTGCTGCTGGACATCGGCGGCGGATCACTCGAGATCGCCGGCGGCAGTGACGAGCAGCCGGCATTCGCGCAGTCGCTCCCTCTCGGCGCAGGGCGGCTGCACCGATCGTGGTTCGCGGCGAGCCCTTTGTCCGCACCGCCCGGGGCGGCCGCGGTCGGCGACCTGCACGCCCACGTGGCCGGCGAACTGTCGCCGATCACCGGCGAGTTGACGGCTGCCGGCCCGTTCGGGCGAGTCGTGGGTACCTCCAAGACGTTCCGGACCCTGGCCCGGTTGGCCGGCGCAGCTCCCAACGAGGCAGGGCCGCTGGTGCCGCGATCGCTGACCCTGCCCGCGCTGCGGCAGGTGACGGCGTTCATCTCGCGAATGACGCCCACCGACGTCGGCGCCCTCGACGGCGTGTCGGACGACCGCGCCGACCAGCTGGTCGCCGGTGCCGCCGTGGCGCTCGCCGCCATGGAGATGATCGAAGCCGCGTTCGGCGTGGACCGCATCGACATCTGTCCGTGGGCGCTGCGCGAGGGTGTGATCCTGGAGCGGCTCGATCAGATCGCGTTCGAGTCATGAGCGGCAAGCGGCGGTCGAGATCCGTTTCGCTGGTGGGTCTGTCGACGTCCTCCGTGTTCCCGGAAGGCACCGAGCGGGCATTCGTGCTGGCGGCCGAGCTCGGTTACGACGGAGTCGAGCTGATGGTGACCGCGGATCGACTCACTCAGGACGCCGGCCGGCTGGCGGCGCTCGTCGAGCGGTATGACGTGCCGGTGCTGTCGGTGCACTCGCCGTGCCTGGCGATCTCCGCGCGGGTGTGGGGTACGGACCCGGTGGGCAAGATCGCCCGCAGCCTGGAGCTCGCCGTGGATCTGGGCGCACGAACCGTCGTCGCCCACCCCCCGTTCCTGTGGCAGCCGGGCGTGGCGAAGGCCTTCCCCGCGGCCGTGGAGGAGTTCGCGGCGTCCACCGATGTGGTCGTGGCGATCGAGAACATGTACCCCGTTCCGGTTCTCGGTGTGCCGGTCAGCACCTACCGGCCGCATTGGGACGTGGCCGAGACGGGCTATCCCGCGTACACGCTGGATCTGTCGCACACGTCGGTTGCCGGTGTGGACGCCGTCGATGCGGCGGCGGCGATGGGCCGCCGGCTTGCGCACCTGCACCTGGGCGACGGCTCCGGACAGACCCGCGACGAGCATCTGGTGCCGGGCCGCGGCCGGGTGCGCTGCGCGGAGGTGCTCGCCGGGATCGCTCAAGGCGCGTTCGGGGCGCGCGACGAGACCGGCGGCTTCGCGGGCGCCGTGATCCTGGAGGTCTCCACCCGGACTCGGGACAATGCCCAGCGCGCCACGGATCTCGCCGAGGCGCTGGCGTTCGCCCGGGAGCACCTGGGCCGGACGTAGCGCTGCGATCCCGGTGGCGGGGGCCGCTGCCGGTGGCGGGGAGCCGGGAGTCGCCCGCGTGCGACGTCAGCGCCCGGAGATGACCTCGATCAGCCGCTCGGCCTCGTCGGCGAGCGCCGCGCGCCCCGCGCCGAGGTACTTCCGCGGGTCGACGACGGTGGGATTGGCCACCAGGTAGTCGCGCAGGGCCGCGGTCAGCGTCACGTTCAGGTGCGTCGCGATATTGATCTTCGTGAGCCCCGCCGCCACCGCCCGCGTGATATCGGCGTCGGCGACACCGGACGAGCCGTGCAGAACCAGCGGAACGTCCACCGCCGCGGCCAGCTCCGCGATCCGGTCGAAATCGAGCGAGGCATCGCGGGTCGTCATGGCGTGGGACGAGCCGACCGCGACGGCCAACGCGTTGACCTCGGTCGCCGCCACGAACCGGGCGGCGTCGGCCGGGTCGGTGCGCACGCCTGGCGCGTGCACGCCGTCCTTGCCACCGACCTCGCCCAGCTCTGCTTCCAGCCACACGCCCGCCTCGCGACACCGCCAGGCGAGTTCCCTGGTGATGCGCACGTTCTCGTCATAGTCCAGGGCGGAGCCGTCGAACATCACGGACGTAAAGCCGAGACCGATGGCCCGGGCGACCAGTTCCTCCTCGGTGGCGTGATCCAGGTGCACCACCACCGGCACCGTGGCCGCGCGCGCGATCGACAGCGTCGCCAGGGCGATCGGATCCAGCGCCCCGTGATACTTCGCGGCGTTCTCCGATATCTGCAGGATCACCGGTGCGCCGGCGCGCTGCGCACCGGTGACGAGCGCTTCGGCATGCTCGATCTGAATGACGTTGAACGCCGCTATGCCACGCCCGGCCCTCTTGGCGGCCTGCAGGATCTCGGCCGATGCGACCAGCGGCATGGGGTTGTCCTTACTCGTGAGGGTTGACGGCAACAGTCCCGGCGGGGGGCGCGAGTCTGAAAATCTACTGCCAGTCGGGCAGCACCTCCACGTTTTCGCAGGTGGCGCTCGAACAGCCGCCAACTGGCGGTAGATTTTCAGAATCTCGCTAGTGTTCGCCGTCCAGCACGATCGACCTGGTCAGGTTCCGGGGTTGGTCCGGGTTGTAGCCGCGGCGCAGCGCGATGGCGATGGCCGTGCGCTGGATGCGCACCAGCTCGGCCTGCGGGTCGAGCACCGTGGTCTCGACACTGGCCCCGGTGACCCGGATCTGGTCCACGAGACCGACCGGCGGCTCGGTGAGAAACCAGATGAGCGAATGCTTCTCGGCGAGCGAGATCGGGCCGTGTCGGTAGTCCATCGCAGGGTAGGCCTCTGCCCACGCGATCGCCGCCTCGCGCATCTTCAGGCCGGCTTCGGTGGCCAGGCCCACGCCGGCGCCACGGCCCAGGAAGACGAACTGCACGAACTCCTCCCAGCCCGTGGGCAGCTCGGCGGCCAGCGCGTTGCGGGCCTGATCGGACAGTGCGGCAACGTCGTGACCGAGCCCGGCGCGCAGCAGTGAAAGCGCCGATGTCGCGAAACGCGTTTGCACGACGGACTTCTCGTCGGCGAACGGCATGAGGATTGCGTCATCGGCGGCGGTCGCCCCGGGTGACGACGGGTCGCCCACGATGGCCAGCGTGCGCTGCGAGGCCGGCAGTGAACCCAGCAGCTCCAGTACCTCGGTCGTGGTGCCGGACCGGGTGATCGCGACCAGCCGGTCGTAGCTGCGGGTGGGCGGGTATTCGGACGCGACGAAGGCGTCGGTGAGCCCGTGGCCGGCACTCTCCCGGTAGGCGGCGTAGGCCTGCGCGATGAAGGCGCTGGTGCCGCAGCCGACCACGGCCACCCGCTCGCCGGCCTGCGGCAGCAGCGCTGCGCTCGATGCGGCCAGCTCGGCGGCCTGCAGCCACACGTCGGGCTGGCTGGCGATCTCCGCGGCGACGAACGCCCCGGGCTCGGGCTGCGATGCGGGCGATGGCACGGGCTGCGGCACGGCGGCGACTCCATTCGAAACGGCGGTGGCGGCGCCTTGAAGCCTACCGGCCTGGGGCAGCCCCGGTACGATCGACGGGTGACCCTCTCCCTCTACGACACCGCGACGCACGCCGTGCGGCCCTTCGAGCCGCTGCACCCGGGCAAGGTGTCGCTGTATCACTGTGGGGCGACTGTCCAATTCGTACCGCACATCGGGCATCTGCGCGGCGCCGGGATCGTCTACGACGTGCTGCGCCGGTGGCTGGAGTACCGCGGCTTCGAGGTGACGCAGGTCCGTAACGTCACCGACATCGACGACAAGATCTTGACGAAGGCCGCCGCGGCCGGCCAGCCCTGGTGGGCATGGGCAGCGAAACATGAGCGCGCCTTCTCCGACGCCTACGACCTGCTCGGCTGCCTGCGCCCGACGGTCGAACCGCGCGCCACCGGGCACATTCCGCAGATCGTCGCGCTGATCTCCGATCTGGTCGAGCGGGGCGTCGCCTACGCGGCCTCCGGTGACGTGTACTTCTCGGTGCGGACGCTGCCGGACTACGGCTTCCTGTCCGGGCAGCGGGTGGACGAGATGCAGCAGGGTGAATCGGAGGGCGCCGGCAAGCGCGACGCGGCCGACTTCACGCTCTGGAAGGGCGCGAAGCCCGGAGAGCCGTCCTGGGACTCGCCCTGGGGACCGGGCCGGCCCGGCTGGCACATCGAATGCACCGCCATGGCGCGCACGTACCTGGGCGACGAGTTCGACATCCACGGCGGGGGACTGGATCTCATCTTCCCGCACCACGAGAACGAAGCCGCGCAGGCGCACGGTGCCGGGCTGGGCTTCGCCCGTTACTGGATGCACTCCTTCTGGGTGACGATGGCCGGCGAGAAGATGTCCAAGTCGTTGGGCAATACGCTCGGGGTCGACGTGCTCACCCGGACGGTGCGGCCCATCGCGCTGCGCTACTACCTGGTGTCGGTGCACTACCGCTCGTCCATCGAATACTCGCCGGAGGCCCTGGCAGACGCCGCACGCGCGTTCGACCGGATCGAGTCATTCCTGAACCGGGCTGCCGCGCACGGTGACGTCGAGATCGCGCCGGTACCAGAGGCTTTCGCCGAGGCCATGGACGACGACCTGTCCGTGCCGCGAGCGCTGGCCGTCGTGTATGACGCTGTTCGGGCCGGGAACTCGGCGGCGGCAACGGGGGACTGGGCGGCGGCGGTTGACCAGGCGAGAAGTGTGCGCGGCATGCTGGCCGTACTGGGGCTGGACCCGTTCGCGGCGCCGTGGGCCGGAACCGCGGGAGACGGCGCCAATCAGTCGCTCGTGGACGCGACCGGCGCGCTCATCACGGCGTTCCTGGACGAACGCACGGCGGCGCGCGCCGCGAAGGACTACGCCAAGGCCGACGAGATTCGGGATCGCTTGGCACAGGCCGGGTTCGCCATCGAGGACACGCCGGACGGCCCGGTGTGGTCGGTGGCCGGGCGTTCCGGATCGGATGAGTAGGGGCAGCGTCATGGCAGGTAACTCGCAGCGCCGGGGCGCGGTCCGCAAGACGGGCACCAAGAAGGGCGCGGTGAAGGGCTCCGGCGGTCAGGTGTCGAAGTCCCGCGAAGGGCGCGGCGCTACGCCGCCCGCGGAGCTGCGCACCGGGCATGCGGCCGCGCGCCGGGCAACGGCGGCCCGGAAGGGCACCGCCTCCGCTCGAAGCGGGTCCGGCGGGCGCACCCCGGGCGGGGCTCGCGTCACCGGCGGCGGCACCACGCGCCGCGGAAAGGGCCTGCCCGAGACGGTCGTCGGCCGCAACCCGGTGGTCGAAGCACTGCGCGCCGGAGTGCCCGCTACGGCGCTCTACGTGGCGCAGGGCCTCCAGCCGGACGAGCGCATCGCCGAGATCATCGAGCTGGCCGGCCGAGCCGGAACCGCCATGCTGGAGATCTCCCGGCACGACCTGGACAAGCTCACGGCCGGCGCCATCCATCAGGGCGTCGCGCTGGCGGTCCCGCCGTACAAGTACGCCGATCCACGCGACCTGTTGACGATCGCCCAGGAGTCCGGCAGTCCGGCGCTCATCGTCGCGATCGACGGCGTCACGGATCCGCGGAATCTGGGCGCCATCGTGCGGTCGGCTGCCGCGTTCGGCGCGCACGGTGTGGTGGTTCCGGAGCGTCGCAGCGCGGGCATGACGGCATCCGCCTGGCGGACGTCGGCGGGCACGGCCGCGCGCCTGCCGATCGCGCAGTGCACCAACCTGGTGCGCACCTTGGGCGACTTCGCCGCTGCGGGGCTGATGATCGCCGGCCTGGATGCGGACGGCACGGTGGACACCGACTCGTTCGACCTGGCCACCGGCCCGCTGGTGGTGGTGGTCGGGTCGGAGGGCCGCGGGCTGGCACGGCTCACCCGCGAGCGCTGCGATGTGACGGTGTCCGTGCCGATGGTGCGCGAGGTGGAATCGCTGAACGCCTCCGTCGCCACCGGCGTGGTGCTGGCGGAGGTGGCGCGCCGCCGCCGCGCCCAGGCGAACTGATTTTGAACTACCCCCGATAATGAGAACGATTCTCATTATCGGGTAGTATTGCTCCATGCCGTTCCATGATGACCCGTATCGGCGCCGGGCGCGCGCTGGAATCCGCCGCGCGGGGCCTGCGCGCCGCGCGGCGCCGATCGCCCTCGTCGCGACACTCGCCCTGGCTGCCGCGCTGGCCGGCTGCGGCGCAACGAGCACCGGGGTGAACGGCGAAGGCTCGGGTGGTCCGGTGTCGGGTGGTCCGGTGTCGGGTGGTCCGGCCGCGATCCGCGTGGTGGCCTCTACCAATGTGTGGGGAGATGTCGCCCAGGCTGTCGGCGCCGGTCATGTCGACGTCATCTCGCTGATCAATGATGCGAGCCAGGACCCGCACGAATTCGAACCGTCCAGCCGCGACGAGCTCGCCGTGTCCCGCGCGGATGTCGTCATCGCCAACGGCGGCGGATACGACGACTTCCTGGGCCGGATGATCGACACACTCGGCGCGCGTCCGGTCGTGGTCACCGCGACGGACGCCGCGGCGCACGTGCCTTCGGTCAGTCCGGACAACGAACACCTCTGGTTCGACCTGGATGCCGTCGCTGCGGTCGCCGACGCGATCGCACACGCGTACGCCTCCGCGGACCCGGCCCACGCCAGCGACTTCCAGTCCGCGGCAAGAGAATTCGACACGAGCCTGCAACCGGTGCGCGACAGGATCGCCGCGGTGCGAGCCGAGCACGAGGGCGCCCCGGTGGCCATCACCGAGCCGCTGCCGATGTACCTGATCGAGGCCGCGGGCCTGCGCAACGTCACACCGGCGGCGTTCTCCGAGGCGGTCGAGGAGGGCATCGACGTGAGCCCCGCCGAGCTGTCGGACACCCTCGCGCTCGTCACCGAACGCCGTGCGGCCCTGCTGGTGTACAACGACCAGTCGGTGAGCGGGCAGACCGAACAGGTGCTCGCCGCGGCCCGGGACAGCGGAGTCCCGGTGCTGCCGGTGGCCGAGACCCTACCCGAGGGGCAGCACTATCAGAAGTGGATGAGCGGTATCGTCACGGCGCTGGCGGCCGACCTCGACGGGAAGGCGGAATCATGACCAGGACGCTGACCGAACCGGCCCTGCGACTGCGCGGCGCGTCCCTCGCCTACGGGGACCGGATCCTGTGGCAGGGACTGGATCTCGACATCGCGCCGGGGGAGTTCGTGGCCGTCCTCGGGGCGAACGGCTCCGGGAAGTCGAGCCTGCTCCGGGCGATCCTCGGGCAGCAGCAGCTCACCGCGGGAACCATCGTCATCGACGGGCGGCCGGCCGCGCGCGGCGGTGGCGATGTCGGCTACGTGCCGCAGCGGATCGCCATCGACCCGGTGACGCCGATCCGATCGAGCGATCTGGTGCGCTTGGGCGTGGACGGCCATCGCTGGGGTCCGGGCATCCTCACGTCGCGCGCCGCCCGCAGGACGTCACTCGACCTGCTCACCCGGGTGGGCGCGGGGCACCTCGCGGACGCTCCGGTCGCGCAGCTCTCCGGCGGGGAGCTGCAGCGGGTCCGCATCGCGGAAGCGCTGGCCGGCCGGCCCCGCCTGCTGCTCTGCGACGAGCCGCTCGCCGCACTGGATCTCGCCCAGGCGCGTGGCGTGGTCGATCTGCTGGACCAGTACCGGCGCGAACACGGCGCCGCCATCCTGTTCGTGACGCACGACGTGAACGCGGTGCTCGATGTCGCCGATCGGGTGCTCTACCTGGCGGGCGGGCGGTTCCGCCTGGGCACCCCCGACGAAGTGCTCACCTCGGCCGGGCTGAGCGCGCTCTACGGGGTTCCGGTCGACGTGTTCCGCACGGGCGGGCGGGTGATCGTGGTGGCCGCCACCGACCCGGGCGCGGACCGGCACGATCCGCACAGCGACGACGCCGAGGACTGCGCCGATCCGCACGGTCATCAGCATCTTTTCGGACAGGCGGCCACTGATATGACGGATCAGGCGCGCTGATGTCCTGGGGCGACATCATCGACTTCTCGGACTACGGCGAGCTTCTCGCGCTGCTGCACAACTCGCTGATCGCCGGCGCCCTGCTCGGGGTGATCGGCGGGCTGGTCGGCGTATTCGTGATGATGCGCGACCTGTCGTTCGCCGTGCACGGCATCAGCGAACTGTCGTTCGCCGGGGCGGCGCTGTTCCTGCTGCTGGGCCTGGACGTGGTGGCCGGATCGGTGGTCGGGTCGCTGGCTGCGGCGCTGATCTTCGGGGCGCTCGGCGTCAAGGCCAGGGAGCGCTCGTCGATCATCGGGGTGCTCATGCCGTTCGGTCTGGGCCTGGGGGTGCTGTTCCTGTCTCTCTACAAGGGGCGAGGGGCGAACAAGTTCGGCCTGTTGACCGGTCAGATCGTCTCGGTGGACGACCCCGGTCTGGTGCAGCTCGCGGTGATCAGCGTCGTCGTGCTCGTGACGCTCGGGATCATCTGGCGCCCTTTACTTTTCGCGACGATCGACCCGGATGTGGCCGCCGCGCGAGGGGTCCCCGTGCGGGCACTGTCGCCGATCTTCATGATCCTGCTGGGGCTGACGGTGGCGATGAGCGTCAAGGTGATCGGGGCGCTGCTGGTGCTGGCGCTGCTGGTCACCCCGGCGGCCGCGGCCCTGCGGGTGACGGTGTCGATGCTGTGGGTGCCGGTACTGTCCACGATCTTCGCGGTGGTGAGCATGGTCGGTGGCATCATGCTGGCGCTCGGCGGCCGCCTGCCGATCTCGCCGTACATCACGACCATCTCGTTCGCCATCTACGTGGTGTGCCGGTTGATCGGCAGGTCCAGACAGCGGCGCGGCTGGGCGGCGCGCCCCGCCTGACCGCGTTCCCGGTTGCTTAGCAACCGAGGATCCGACCCGCTCGCGAAGTGAGCCGACCGCGTTCCCGGTTGCTCAGCAACCGGCACTGTCACGACACGGGAGTCGGCACCGGCGCATCCGCCGGCACCGCATCCGACGACGCCAGCCGCAGGCCCGTGTCCGGGTTGAACACGTGGATGTGCTTGTCGTCGGTCACCGAGGCGCGCACCGTGGCACCTGCGGTCGGATGCACGTGCGCTTCGGTGCGGATCACCAGGCGGTCGCCGTCCGGGCCGTGGCCGTGCACGTAGGAATCCGCGCCCAGCTCCTCGACCAGGTCCACCGCGACGGGGACGCCTTCGCCCGCCAGGGTGATGTTCTCCGGGCGGACACCGAACACGACCTGCTTCAGCCCGGCGGCATGCGCCTCGGCCAGCACGGCGCGCGGCAGCGGCACGGTCGTCTCGCCGAGCCGGACGCCGTCGGCCACCAGCGGAACCGTCATCAGGTTCATGGCGGGCGAGCCCATGAAGCCGGCGACGAACACGTTCGCGGGGCGGTCGTAGAGGGTGCGCGGCGTGTCGCACTGCTGCAACTGCCCGTCCTTGAGCACGGCGACCCGGTGACCCATGGTCATGGCCTCGACCTGGTCGTGCGTGACGTACACCGTGGTGGTGCCGAGCCGGGCCTGCAGCTCGGCGATATTGGCGCGAGTCTCGACGCGAAGCTTGGCATCCAGGTTGGACAGCGGCTCGTCCATGAGGAACACGGAGGGTTCGCGCACGATCGCGCGGCCCATGGCGACACGCTGCCGCTGGCCGCCGGACAGTGCCTTCGGCTTGCGGTCCAGGTAGGGCTCGAGGTCCAGCAGGCCCGCGGCCTCCTTCACCTTGGCAGCGATCTCCGACTTGGGCGTGCCACGCAGCTTCAGGGCGAAGCCCATGTTCTCGGCGACCGTCATGTGCGGGTAGAGGGCGTAGCTCTGGAACACCATGGCGATGTCGCGGTTCTTCGGCGGCACGTTGGTCACGTCGCGGCCGCCGATCAGGATGCGGCCCTCGTTGATGTCCTCCAGGCCGGCCAGCATGCGCAGTGCGGTGGACTTGCCGGAGCCGGACGGGCCGACCAGGACCAGGAACTCGCCGTCCGTGATATCCAGGCTCAGCTTGTCGACCGCCCGGACCGGGGGATTTCCGGGGTAGACGCGGGACGCCTGGTCGTAGGTCACTTCTGCCATGAGTCACAGCCCTTCATGATCGGTTGCGGGTGCGCAGGCACCGGTCCGGCCATCTTGGATAGCGCTTTCCAGGCCCCTGCCTTCCGCGAGTTAACCACATCCCGGCGGGGATGTACACCGCGGCGAGACCGTCCGGCACCCGAAACAGCGCGGCCGTCAGAAGGGAGCGCCCGGGCCGCGACATCGGCGTTCGGCGCGGCAGCTACGGGGTCCTGCCACGTCATCGGCGGTGCTGTCGACGACCCTGCGGCGAGAACAGCGTCATATCCGGGCTACGGTTCCACCATGGAACGCTCACCGCGCAAGCGACGCACGGCAACCCTGGCGTCGCTCGCGGCGGAGCTCGGGGTGTCGCGGACGACGGTATCCAACGCGTACAACCGCCCCGACCAGCTCTCGCCGCAACTTCGCAACAAGGTTCTGGAGACCGCCCGGCGGCTCGGCTACCCGGGCCCGGATCCGATGGCCCGTTCGCTGCGCACCCGCAAGACGGGCGCCGTCGGAGTACTGCTGACCGAGCAGCTCTCGTATGCCTTTCGCGACCCGGCTGCCGTCTCGTTCCTGGAGGGCCTGACCCTGGAGTGCGACAAGGCGGGCACCGGGCTGCTGCTGGTCCCGGCCAACCCCGAAGCGGAGGACGTGGCTGCGGTCTCGTCCGCCGCGGTCGACGGGTTCGTCGCGTTCTCCATGCCGGACGACGACCCGCACCTGCATGCGGTGCTGGCGCGCAACCTGCCCACCGTGATCTGCGATCAGCCGGATGTGGGGGGAGTCGACATCGTGGGCGTGGACGATTCCGCCGCGATGAGCGAGATCGCCCGTCATCTCCTGGATCTCGGCCACCGGCGGGTCGGCATCAGCTGCATGCGGCTGGGCCGGGTGCGGCTGGACGGGCCGGTCGATCTGGCGCGGCAGACGTCTGCGCACTATCACGTGCAGCGTCACCGGCTGGGGGCGCTGCGCACCGCGTTCGAAGCCGCGGGCATCGCCTGGGACCGTATCCCGGTGGTGGAGCGGTTCGACCACACTCTCGAGGCAGGAGTCTCCGCCGCCGAGGAGCTGCTGAAGCTGGACCCGGGGCTCACGGCCATCATCGCGACCTCCGATGTGTTGGCGCTCGGCGCGATCCAGGCGCTGCAGGCGCGTCGGCAGCGGGTGCCCGAGGACGTGTCGGTGACGGGATTCGACGGCATCCGTGCGGCGCTGGACGCAAGGCTCACGACCGTCGACCAGCCCGTGATCGAAAAGGGCCGGCATGCGGCGCGACTACTGCTGGACCCCTCCGGCGGCGGGCATCAGCGCAAGATCACGCTGCCCACGACGTTCCTGCCCGGCGCGACCACGGGCCCGCCGCGGATGTAGCGCGGGCGCTCGGCGCTGCCTCAGTGCCCGAACGGATCCGGGTCGGTGCCCGGCAGCCAGGACAGCCCCGGCACCCCGAACCCGCGGTCGCGCACCATGCGCCTGGCCTCGCGCTTGTACCGTCCGATCAACCGGTCCAGGTACAGCAGGCCCTCCAAATGGTCGGTCTCGTGCTGCAGGCAGCGCGCGAAGAAGCCGGTGCCCTCCTCCTCGATGGGCTCGCCGTGCATGTCCACGCCCGTCACCTTCGCCCACCCCGCGCGCCCGGTCGGGAAGTTCTCGCCCGGCACCGACAGGCAACCCTCCCAATCGTGGTCGGGGTCGGGCATGCCCTCGGGGATCCCGGACGTTTCCAGCACGGGGTTCACGATGTAGCCGCGGTGCCGCACGCCGGCGTCGTCCGGGCAGTCGTAGACGAAGACGCGTCGCCCGTCGCCCACCTGGGTGGCGGCGAGGCCGGCGCCGTTGGCCGCTTCGTTGGTCTCGAACAGGTCTGCGATGAACGTTTCGAGTTCCTCGTCGAATACCGTCACCGGCGTCGTGGGCCGATGCAGCACCGGCTCCCCACAGATCACTATCGGGCGAATCGTCACGCAGACATGCTATCGGCCGACCGAGTATGACGCCGTCCTCGACCTCGGCGTCCCGACCGCTGCGCGGGCACCCGGTTGGGGCGCCGCTTGTGGTCACGTTCCGCGACAAGAACGCGGCTTCCACTCTCTCGAGGAGGCTGGTTCACCCGAATACAACTCCAATTGGTCGCTCTGTGTCCGTAATATGGGGGTGACCGGGTATGCGCCCGGCGATCCGAGCGGTGGGAGTGGTGCGCGGCATGAGTATGCTTCGGGGACGACCGCTCCGGATGCTGGCGGCGCTGCTCGCGACGATGGTGGCGTTGTGCTTCGCGTCGGTCGGCATGGCGAGCGCTGCCGAGCCGGGTCCTGCCGGTTCCGTCGATCTGGGCGTCGATCAGCCGACGACGTCCATCTCGGTCGATGGCGGTGTCGTGGAGCTGATCCCGGCGACCTCCTATGAGTTGCCTCCGGAGAGTTCCACCGCACCATCCGCCGATCCGCAAATCGCGGTCGAGGGCGTCAGTTCCGAGGCGCAGGGTGCCAGTTCTTCGACCGGCCCCACCGCGTCCGCGGGCGTCGGCAGCGCGGTCGGTGTGACGTGGCTCGTGGTCGCCGCGTTGGCGGTTCTGGTCGTCGCGGCGCTGTGGCTGGTCCGCTCGCGTCGTTCCGGCCAGCACTGAGCACGCCGTCGGGTCACTCTCGCCGGCACCCGCGGGGTACGCGATTACGCTCGGACGACCGCGCCGCCGCCAATGTGGGTCATGTTCGCGAATTATTCACCCGAATGCCGGTTGTATGTTGCACAGCGTACGAAGGAAACTGATAACCACATGTCGGCGCACACACCGCCAGCAAGCGTTTGCCAGCAGTGGTGACGTCGGTGCATGGGACGCGGGCGTCATCGGGCGCCACTTCGATCCGGGGAGAGACGATGGTACGGGCACGGAGGAGTCGGAGTGAGCGCGGCGGGGGTTCCGGCCGGTGATGCGCCGCGCGGATCCGGCGCCATCTCGGACAGGGTCGTGCGGTCGGTGACGGCCCGGCGCGCTGCTGCAAGCGTTCGATCCGGTCACGAAGCGGGAATGGTCACGGTGGACTGCGCCGTCGGGCGCAAGCCGGGGGCGTCTTGCCCCGTGGGGGAATGGGCGAAGACCGCGAGAAGGGTGCGTGGCCGATGAAGCTGAGCGATACTCGTGAGCGCCAGGACGCCTTTGCGATCGCCGTGGCTCAGCAGTTGCGCCACTCCCGCAATCGTCAGCACCTGACCCAGTCCGATGTCTCGGCGCGGACCGGCGGGGTGATCTCCAAGGCCGCGCTCGCGAACTACGAGACCGGTCATCGCTCGCTCCGCGTCGAGGTGTTCTGGGCTCTGGCTCGGGCGCTGGGTGAGGATCCGGGGGCGCTGTTCAACGCGGCGGACCGAGCAGTCGGCTACGTGACCGGTGACGCCGACGGGCCGATCACCGTGGACGTCGAGGCGGTGATGCAGAGTCCGGATGTCCGTCTGGCGCCGGTGCGTCGCTGGTTCGCGATGCGGCTGCAGTCGGCCGGCGCGCGCATCGCCGTGCGCACCATCGTGCTCGACGCCGGCGCGATCACCGCGCTCGCCGAGTTGATGGGTGTCAGCGACCACGAGTGTCGTCATGTGCTGGAGGCGGCGAGCGACGGCGTCGAGCACGCGAATTCCACGCGCACGGCGTCATAGCTCGCCGCTTATCACGTCGTCGAGTACGGCGCGGAACTCGGTGACGCTGCCGTCTTGCCGCGCGACACTGCGGGTGAGGATTGCCGATTCGAAGCTCGGCGGCTTGTCGAGGCCGCCGATCGCCAGACCCGCCGGGTAGAAGTCGCCCGGGAAGGGCGGACCGAGGGTGACGCCGACTCCTCCGCGGACGAGGGCGAGCGCGTTGAGCCAGGTGTGGGCCCTGATGCGTGGCATACGGTCGTTCGAGGCGCGCCGTGCGAGCCGACTGGTCGCGTCGTCGAGCGGATTACGGCCGGAGACTGTGATGATGGTTTCGTCTTCCAGGTCGGGAGGTCGAATGCCGGTCCTGCCGGCGAGCCGGTGGCCGGTAGCGCAGACCACGGCGAGTGTCGTCGTTGTGAATCCGCTCGCGTCGACGGTCTCCGGCAGGGGTCGGGTGACCGGTGTGATCGCGACGTCCAATTCGCCGTCGGCGACGAAGTCGGTGATGTTCATCATTCCGTAGTGGGTCACTTCGACGATCATCTCCGGGTGCCGTGCCTTCATGAGGGTCGCGGCTTGCTCGACCTCGAGTCCGGGCAGCGCAAACGTCGTGCCGATGCGCAACGGCGGGCGAGGGAGCGGTTGTGACTGCGCTGCGCTCTTCGCGCTCGCCACTTCGCGGACGACGGCGCGGGCGGGTTCGAGGAGCGCTCGCCCAGCGGGCGTCAGGACGGCTCCGTGTCGACCTCGTTCGAAAAGGGTGACCGCGAGGTCCTTCTCGAGGGCTGCGATGGAAGCGGACAGGCTGGATTGGGACATGTAGAGCCTGGCGGCGGCGGCGCTGAACGTGCCCTCCTCCGCGACGGCGATGAACTGTTGAAAGCGCCGAAATTCCATCGGATTTGTCGCTGGCCTTCCATCGAAAAAACGGGTTCAAGGAGCACCGATTCTAGGCCGATCTGGTGCTGGGCAGCCTAACCGGGCCGGTAGACACAAGGGGTGATGATGAAAACGCGCGATGTCACCCGAGTTGTCGTTCCGGCCGTCGTGGTCGGCGGCATTGTCTTTGCCGCCGAGCGGATCTCGGTTCATTGGACCGCGGCCACAGACGTGCGCATCGCCGCGCTTGTTGCGCTAGCCGCTGCAGTCGTGGCGGCCGGGCTCGGCTGGCGTTTCCGGGTGCAGGCGGCCCAGTCGGCCAACTCGTCGGGGGAGGATGCTCCCGGCACGCCTCGTCGGCCGACGGATGCCGCCTGCTCCGCGGCATGGCGATGCGACGCGGACGGCCGCGTCACACATATCGGGTCGGCCCTGGCCTCGGCCTTCGGCTACGCTCCCCGCGAGATCGAAGGAAAACCCCTGGTCGATCTCGTTCACGCCGGCGAAGCGACGCGGGTTCGGGCTCTGCTGTCTTCCGGGCGCGACTGGTCCGACGTGACGGTCCGGTGCTGCACCCGGTCGGGCCTCCCGGTGTGGCTGCGGACGTCCGGTGTGGTACGCGGGACTTCCGGCGGATTCGCCGGTCGGGCAGAGATCATCGACTATCACCCGACGACGAACGCGGACCAGCGCGAGGCCCGTATCGCGGTAATGGCCGCGATCACGACCGGAGCGATAGTCCCGGCGCTGCAGCCGATCGTCTCCCTGGAATCCGGGCGGCTGGTCGGGGCGGAGTTGCTGTCCCGCTTCGAAGTGCCCGGATCCAACCGGACCGTCGAAGGCTGGTTCGTGGACGCTTCCCGTTCCGGTTTGGGTATCGAGTTGGACCTGCACACGGCCGAGCGAGGCCTCCGCGCCGCTCAGCAACTTCCCGCACACATCTATGTCTCAGTGAACTTGTCGCCTGAAACGCTCATGTGGCCCGGAGTCGTCGACTTCCTGGCTCGGGCCGAGTTAGAGCCGTCGCGACTGCTCATCGAGATCACCGAACGCGAACCCGTCAGCGACTATGCCGCGTTCGGCGCGGCGCTCCGCCCGTTGCGCGCGCGCGGCATCAGATTTGCCGTGGATGACGCGGGTAGCGGCTATGCGGGGCTCCGGCACATTCTGCGGCTCGCACCGGAAGTGATCAAGCTCGACCGCTCCATGGTGTCGAACATCAACGGCGGGCCATCGCGCCGAGCGATGGCCTCCGCGATCGCGAGATTCGCCGACGACGTGGGCGCCGGCGTCGTTGCCGAGGGCATCGAGGAGCCGGACGAGCTGTCGACACTCCGACGCCTCGGCATCACCGTCGGACAAGGCTTCCTCTTCGCGAAACCGAGTTGCGAACCGGCGGACTGGGCGGCATGGGCCGCGGACGTTCCGCCGTGGAGCAACGTGCTGCACCCCGCTTTCCTACCCCACCCCCCTCGAGGAGACCTCTCCCATGTCAACTGACACCATGACGCGCCGCGTCGCTGCGGTTCGACCCGTTGAGCCGCCAGTATCCGAAAGCCCGAACGCGCCCACTTCCGCAGCGCCTGAACCTCGGCATCGCGCGTGGTGGGGCGATCGGAGCGTGAAGACCAAGATATTCGCCGCGGTTTCGGTGCCGGTCCTTGCAGCCCTGGTGATCGGAATCGTCGGCATCAACTCCATGGGCAGCGCCAACAGTCAGGCCCAGCGCCTCTATGACGTCAACATGCAGTCCATGGATCTGAGGGCGGAGATCAACTACGAGTTGAACGCCTCCCGGATCGCCAGCCGCGACGTCGTGCTGGCGGCGAGTCCGGCTCCCAGGCAAGCGGCCCAACAGCGCTACGACGACGCCACGACCGCATTGGATTCGGCGCTCGACGCATACGCTGCGCTCGACGTCTCCAGCGCGGCCAAAGACGCTCTCGGCCAATTGAAATCGGTGGTCGCTGACTATCGACAACTCCAGGCAGATGTGTTGATGCCCCTGGCGTTGGGCGGCAATACGGCCGAGTGGGCGAAGCAGAACGAGGCGCAGGTCTCTCCGGTCACCACCAAGATGGAAGCTCTTATCGATTCCCTGGGCACGGCCACCAAGGACGACGCCTCTCGCGCGATCGGCAAGATCAATTCCGATTCCTCCAGCGTCACCACAACCACCGTGGTGGTCGTCGTCATCGCAGTCCTGTTATCGCTCGCGGTGGGACTCGTGGTCGCGAACGGGATCTCGCGTGCCACGCGGAAAGTCCTCGGCGTCCTCGACGGACTCGCCCGCGGCGACCTGACCGGCCACACCGGTATCGACGCCCGCGACGAGATCGGGCGGATGGGCCGCGCCGTGGATGACGCCGCGGCGAGTCTGCGAGGCGTGATGGCGACAGTCGTCGGCGGCGCAGACGCCGTCGCCGCATCATCAGAGGAACTCTCCGCATCGACGACGCAGATCTCGGCAGCAGCGGAGGAGACCGCGGCCCAGGCCGGTGTCGTGTCCAATGGTGCGGAACTGGTCAGCGGCAACGTGCAGTCCGTCGCGGGTGCCACCGAAGAAATGTCCGCCTCGATCCAGGAGATCGCGTCCAACGCGGCGACCGCCGCCGGTGTCGCGAATCGCGCCGTGGACGCCGCCAAGGCCGCGGGCTTGACGATGGGCAAACTCAGCGACTCGTCGAACGAGGTCGGGAACGTGATCGCGTTGATCACGTCCATCGCCAGCCAGACCAACCTGCTCGCGCTCAATGCCACGATCGAGGCCGCCCGAGCCGGCGAGTCCGGTAAGGGCTTCGCCGTGGTCGCCAACGAAGTCAAGGAGCTTGCGCAGGAAACCGCGAAAGCCACCAGCGAGATCAGTCGCCTCGTCGAGGGGATCCAGCACGACACCGGTGCGGCGGTCACCGCTATCGACGAGATCGCGAGCATCGTCACCCAGATCTCCGACCGGCAGGCGACGATCGCCTCCGCGGTGGAGCAACAGACCGCCACGACCCAGGAGATCACCCGATCCGTGACCCAGGCAGCCACCGGTGCCAGCGACATCGCGGCGAATGTGACGGGTGTGTCCACCGCAGCAGAATCGACCACCGAAGCGCTCGGCCAGGCGAGCGTCGCCATCTCCGAACTCTCCCGAATGGCCGCAGAACTTCGTAGCACCGTCGGCCGTTTCACCTACTGAACAACCCGAGCCCCTACCGGCCTTCCGCCCCTCAGGTGGGCGGAAGGCCGGTCACGTCTGACTCAGGAACCAATGTGAATCCTCAGGAAGCCCTCGCGGAGCCGCCGGCGAACAACGAACTTGATCCGCGCCGGGTGCACGATCTGCTGGCAGCGATCAGCACCACGGCACGCATCACCCGCGCCGCCGCCGAGCCGCTGCTGATGTTGCGGCAAGGCGCACGCCACATCGCCGCCGCCCTCGGGTGGGAGGACGCCGGGCTCTTGCTCGTCGCGCCGTCCGGAAAGCCGTCGGATCACGGGCACTACGTCGTCGCGGGCGATGTCGCAGCCGGGGTCGAACAGTGCGCGCGTGGGCCGGAAGGCGAATGCCTCATCGAAAAGGCCGTATCCATCGGCAGCCTCGTCGTGACTGCCGCGTCCGACCGGCCGGTTTCCGACGGCGATATCGGCGTTCGTGAGCCGGGACCGCGCCACATGATCCTGCAACCCGTACCGCCGATCCCCGGGATGGCCCATGCGGTTTTGCGGTTCATCTCCGACGATGGATCTCAGTCGCTCACGGGAGTATCACACGCCGAACGCGACGCGCTCGAAGCATGCGCCACGCTGCTAGGCCTCGCTTGCCGCCTGCACGACGCCCAGGACGGGGCGATCGCCGGCGGTGACCGCCGCCGCGTGCACAGCCTCGGCGGCACGGCGCTCCTCGGCGTCGGCAGCACTGGCGACATCACCACCTGGAGCGAGGAAGCCCGGCGCATGTTCGGCGGCGAATCGATCGACATGATCGGCCAGTCGTTCGGCCATCGGCTCCTGGCGGCCGGGAGCCGCCGACACTTCGAAACCCTGGTCGCTGCGCTCACGTCCCCCGGCCCCAGCGAGATCGTCACGGGGCGGACCGAGCTGACCGCCCTGCGGCACGACGGCGCGGAGTTCCCCGTCGAACTCGAGTTCTGGGAACGGCGCGTGGACGATTCGCCTCGGCTGTACGTGAGCATCACAGACATCACCGAGCGCAAGGCGCACGAACTCGAGCTGGAGGACCTCGCGCTACGGGATCCGCTGACCGGCGTGGCCAACCGGGCCGCGCTACGGCGCGAGATCACCTCGATGCTGGCCGACACCAGCAGCGAGATCGCCGTCCTGTTCATCGACTTCGACAAGTTCAAGCACGTGAACGACACGCTCGGCCACGAAACCGGTGACCGGCTGCTGGAGGCCGTCGCGGCCCGGCTGAAATCCGCGGTACGCCCCCGCGACCTCGTCGCCCGCCTGGCGGGAGACGAATTCGTCCTCGTCGCCCGCTGCGACGGCGACCCCCACCTCGGCAGGCGCTTGGCGGAACGCGTGCACGACGCCGTGGCCACTCCGGTCAACCTCGCCGGCGAGTTCGTCAAGGTCGGGCTCAGCATCGGGGTGTCGCATTCGCGACCCGGCCAGCGCGACGCGACCTCGCTACTCGCCGAAGCAGATTCCGCGATGTACACGGCGAAACGCCACAAGCTCGGAATCGCCTACTTCGAAGCCGATGCCCGCAGCATCGAGTCGCGAGTGAGCGCCGCGGTCGATTGACCCGTCGCGGTTTCCGATCGGTCTGGGAGGGTCGGAGTGCAATTCGGGCGGACCGCTGACGCACGCCGCTGCGGGTGGGGCTGGCGCCGACCGATGAGGTCTCACATCGCGATCGAGCGCGAGTGTCCTCCATGGATGGCCCTGCCGATGGCAATCCATGTGGCGTCGCGGAGGGCTGCTGTGGCCGAAAACTCATGGCCTCAGGAACGCCGATACCTTACGTTCGATCACGGGACGGGCCGACGATGCGAGGCTGTCGTGGCGCGAGGCGAAACGCTGGACCGAGGGGCCGGCGGCACCGTGCGAGTTCTCTATGGCAGCGAGACGGGAAATGCCGAATTCCTATGCGATGACCTCATGGCCGCCCTGGCGGAGCGTGGAATCGCCGCCAGCGCATCCGAACTTGATGACGTCGCGCCCATCGAGCTGAGTGGTCTCGGCACGGCGTTGGTCATCGTATCGACCACCGGCGACGGGGACATGCCATACGGTGCCGGCGAGTTCTGGGACAGCCTGGAATCCGACGAAACCCCGAAGTGTGACGGCTTGCGTTACGCGGTCCTCGCTCTCGGCGATAGCACGTACCCCTATTTTTGCGAGGCAGGTACCCGCATCGACGAGCGGCTCGCGGACCTGGGCGCCACACGCATCGCCGATCGCGTGGAATGCGACGCCGCGTACGACCGGAAAGCCGCGGAGTGGATTGCCGACCGGGTGCACCAGCTCGTTGAGCGTGTCGACGCTGTCGGTGGTGCCACAGGAATCGGCGCCGACGGGTGCGCCGCCCCCGTCGCGCGCCCGGACGGACCGAGCGATACCGCACGTGACGGACGGCCATCGTGGACGCGCGAACACCCGTTTCAGGCCGCGGTCACGGCGGTCACGCCGCTGTCCGGCCCGGCAGACCGGGAAGTCGTCGAAATCGAACTGGACCTGTCAGACGGAGATATCGGCCCGTTGCCGGGCGACTCGATCGGCATTGTCGCGAGAAACGAGTTGTTCGCAACCAGCCGGTTCCTTGCTGTCGCCCGGCTCGACGGCACCGAGATGGTCGGCGACGAACCGTGCGGTCTTCTGGCTCGCGACCGCTGGGAACTGAGGTTTCCCTCTGGCGCGCTGCTCGCCGAAACCGCCAGGCGTGCGCCGGGCACCGATCTCGGCTGCGCCGTCATAAGCGGTGACCGATCGTGGGTAGACAACTGGACCGGCACGCACACCGTCGCCGACGTCCTGGCTCTCATGCCGGAACCACCGGACGTCGAGGCGCTCGCGGCACTCATGACGCCCGTTCGGGCACGCGCATTTTCGCTGGCCGGGATCGACGGCGCGAGGGTGCGTATCGCGGTCGCCGTGGAACGCCCCGGGAGTGCCACGATGCGGGCGGGTGTTGCCAGCGGATTCCTCGCGGAGCGGGTCGCGGTCGGTGACCGGATCGACACTGTCCCCATGCCGAACCGGGCTTTCCGACTGCCGTGCGACCCTACGAAGCCGATCATCCTGGTCGGCACCGGCGTGGGCGTCGCGCCGTTCCGCGCATTTCTGATCGAGCGCGCACGCACTTCCGGAGCTGGCCCCGCCTGGTTGTTCTTCGGCAACCGCCACGAACAGGGCGGCTTTCTCTATCGCGCGGACTGGCAGGAGTTGAGCCGCGTCGGCGCTCTGAGCCGGATCGATACGGCGTTCTCGCGCGACCAGCCGCAGAAAATATACGTGCAGCATCTGATGCGCACGCACGGCGCCGAGATAGTGCGATGGCTGGCGGGCGGAGCCGTGCTGTACGTCTGCGGGGACGCCGAGGCGATGGCATCCGATGTGCGCCGAGCGGTACACGACGTTCTCGTGGAACATCTCGGCAGTGCGGAGGGTGGTGCCCTGTTTGCCGCGATGCGTAGCGGGCAGCGATACCTCGAAGACGTGTACTGATCGAGTGCTCGTGCCGCGCAGCTGTGGGGCGCGCAGGTATCCTTGACGGACAGTCTCGCCCATGACGACGAACCAGGCGCCGCAAGCGGGACCGAAGCAGGTGGATGGACCAGCAGGTTTTCCCTATAGTTCTCCCGAGGGTTTTACCGACTTAAGTCCCCATCCCCTGCCGCGTTGGGGGATAGGGACATTAGCTCTCACCAGGTAGTTGTGGACTTTCGAATTCCCGACCTGCGGCGATTTCTCAGATAGCCCGCCGACGATCTTGGAACGGGATAGAACAGATCTCGGACCAGAGCACGTGAAAGGCTCTCGATGGTCGCTGGTGGCCTGTTGACCGCTACTCCAGGTGCCTGAACTGGCTGAGTTGCTCACTCGGGTCGGGTCAATGCCGCTTCGATGTCGGAGACCTTTTGAACCAGGATGAGACTGTTCGGTAGGCGCCGGAACCCCAGTGACTCGTAGAAGCCGGCGACCCGCTCGTGGAGAGCATCTACTACCACGAGCCTCGCGGCGACGGTCTGCGTAGCCTCTACCACGCGCGCGAGCGCGTCAGCGACGAGCACTGCACCTAAGCCTTGACCGCGCAATGATGTGGACAGGGCGAGCCGGGCTAGGAGGACGGCCGGTATTTCGGCTGGACCTCCTCGTCCGATTCGGCTTGGAATCTGCTGCCGAGCAACTTTGTGGGCGGCCAATGCGTAGTAACCGACAACTGCGCCGGTAGGCGCAACCCAGACCCAGGTTCGGGCCGTGCGTCGCGCGTTCGCTGCAACTGTTTGGTCCCGCAGCCAGTTATCGAGAGATGGTTCGCCGCAGGTGAAATCGCTGACGTCATGCCGCCCGGGGTCGAAGCGCTCCGAGCGGAAGGCCGTAGTGTCAGCCACGAGCCACTATCTGCCGGGCACGCTCGGCGGCGCAGGTGAGGGTCGGATTCGGCGCCGGTAGCGCATCGAAGGCGGCCAGCAGCTCGTCGAAGAACTCCGCTGGCACGGTGGTGATCGCCTCGTGCTCGCGAAGAATGTGCTCGGCCTTCTCCTCCGCCGCTGAACGCGCGAACTCGCTCACCGGCTCGTGTACAAGTTCAGCAGCCCGCTCGATGAGTGCCTTCTGATCTGGGCGGACACGGAACTCTAACCGGGCAGAAGCTGCTGCCGCCATAATTTCTCCTCCTTTACGTACGGACAATAGTACGGACGATTGCGCGCGGTGTCCACCTGCGTTGACGGAGATCGAGCTACCGGACGGGTCTGTGCGAATCCGCGTACCGAACGCCGAACTCGAAAATGTTTCGAGGTCCCTTGACCTCGTCCGCCGGGCCAGATACCGCAGTAGTCGCCGACTACTCCTGGCGCGGCGCCAGGCAGCGCTCCTCCTCCTCGCCGCGCCCGCCGCCGTAGCTCACACCCTGGTTGCGCCCAGGTATCCTTGACGGACAGTCCTGCCCATGACGACGAACCAGGCGCCGCAAGCGGGACCGAAGCAGGTGGATGGACCAGCAGGTTTTCCCTATAGTTCTCCCGAGGGTTTTACCGACTAATGTCCCCATCCCCCGCCGCCTTAGCTCATCCGGTAGAGCAACGCTCTTGTAAAGCGTAGGTGGTCGGTTCGAGTCCGACAGGCGGCTCCAGCACGCGCCTCCAGCTGCACCGATGGGTGCAGGGCTGCGTTCAGGTGAACCCGGGCTCGCCGTCGCCCGGCCACGCTCTGATCACGACCGCCGGAATAATGCCGACCGGTCTGACGTTGCGCGAAAAGTGAGCACAGACTATGCACCGAGTCCCGCGGCGTGGGTCCGCAATCAAGTCGAGATGATCGAGTCCTCCGGTGGCACGAAGGGCACCACCATGCGCGATATGCCCGTGGTGGTCATCACGATGCGCGGGGCTGTGAGCGGCAAGATCCGCAAGGTTCCCGTCATGCGCGTCGAGCATGACGGCAGCTACGCGGCCGTGGCCTCCAAAGGAGGCGCGCCGCACCATCCGCTGTGGTACCGCAACCTGCTGGCGCACCCGGACGTCGAGGTTCAGGACGGCACCACGCGCGTCGCCCTGCGGGCGCGGGAGCTCGTCGGCGACGAGCGCCAGACCTGGTGGGAGCGCGCGGTGGCCGCCTACCCGGACTACGCGGACTATGCGAAGAAGACCGACCGGCTGATCCCCGTGTTCGTGCTGGAGCCCGCTTCCTGATCTGCCGCGGCGCTGGCCGGCGATCCGCCTACAGCAGCCCGAACTTCAGCAGCAATGCCCGGTCCAGTTTGCCGATCTCACCCGCATCCAGCGCGCCGCGAAATGCCGCCAAGCGTGACGGATCGACGGAGAACACCTGGTCGGTGATGATGCGCCTGCGTTGACCGTCGACGTCGATCTCCGGTCGGTACACGGCGCGGGCGGCGCGGGTGGACGTCATCGCAACGGTCACAGTGCTGCTCGCAAACTGATCCGACTGGATGACGACCGCCAGTCGCCCGCCTTGCTGCTCGTGCCCCGTGGCGCCCGGTAACGCGTGGATTTCGTAGATGGCGCCCCGGAAAATCAAGCGCCAACGCCCATGAACCGCTGGATCGCGAGCATCTCCGCCTGGTCGTCGGCGTCGCCAGAAAGCCGTCCGGCATCGGCACGTGCCTGCTCCAGCAGCGTCTCCCGGTAGGTGCGGAGCACTGCGTGTCGCACAGCATCGGATCGTGAGCCGTATTTCGCGGCAAGCTCCGCGAGCGCGGCTTCAGTCGCACTGTCGGTGCGGACGGTCACAGTGGACATAGCCCCGACCGTAACACATATTGTCGTACGCTCGTAGCCCCGTCACGGCGTCAGCCGAGCGCGGCGGCGACGAGCGCCGCGTATGCCTTCGCGCCGGCGCCGTTGACGTGGATTCCGTCCGGGCCGAACCAGGCGGGGTTCTTGTTCGCCGCGGCGTTCCAGTCGATGACGACGAGATTCTTGTAGTGCCCGTCCACGGCCTGGAACACCTTGTTGTTGTGCGCCTGCCAGGATCGGTCGACATGATCGTTGACCAGCACCACCCGGGTGCGGTCCGCCAGCGCGACCAGCGTCGACGCCAGCTGCTGCCCGGAGATCACCCCGTTGTTGCCGGTGTGGATCAGCACCACCGGCGCGAGCTTCTTCGCCTGCTGCGCGGCGGCGACGTCGGCCAGGGTGTCCCAGGCCTGACGACCGACGACGGCATCCAGACTCATCGATCCCACGACGGCCCGCACGGCCTGGGACGCGCCCAGCAGTACCGAGTCGCCGAAGGCGCTGAGCTTCACCGACGACGCCACCGACGCAGCCGCCTTGACGGCCGCCGGTGTTGTCGCCGGAGGCTTCGCGACCGGCTTCGTCGCCGCGGCAGGCGTCGTCGCCGGCGCACTGGACCTCGGCGCACTGGACGTCGGCGTACTGGATGTCGTGGTGCGCGACGCGGGAGCACTCGGTGACGACGTCTCGGATGCTGAATCCGCCGCGGCACGGTCCACATCGGGTGCGGATCCGGCGGGGCGCGTCGCGCTGTCGTCGTCCGCCGCGGTGCCGGTGGCGCCGGGCGCCACCATCGTCGCGCCGGTATGCCCGGTCACTGCCGTCGCCGGCAACCGCGAGAATGACGTCATACCCGTGGGTTTCGCCGCGTTCGATGCCGCGGCCGCCGTCGTGGGGCTCGGAGGTATGACCGCGGCGCCGCTGACGCCGCCCGGCAGATCCGGCACCACGCCCGGGATGGGCAGCGCCGTCTCCGGCATCGACGACGCCCACACCGGCTGCTGCACCGCCGCTAGATGCGCGGAGACCAGCACCGCCACGCAGGCGACGGCCAGGGCCGGCACCAGCCCGTGATGCGCGAGCCTGCCCGGGCGCGCGCGGAGCCGATCGCCGTCATACCTGGCGCCGATCGCACGTCGCGCGGCCAGCTCGCACCACGCCGACCAGGCTCGGCGCAGCGACGCGGCGAACGTGCCGGCGCGCACGGGCGTCTCGAGGTAGCGGTAGCTCGCCGCGGCGATGGCCACGGCGAGGCCGGTGCGAGCGCAGTCGATCAGCCACTGCGGCCCCTGCACGTCGATCAGCGGCCGGGTGACCACGAACACCGGCCAGTGCCACAGGTAGATGCCGTAGGAGCGGCGCCCGATCCAGGCCAGTGGACGCGCGTCCAGCACGCGCCCCACCCGGCTGCCGGTCCGCGCGGCGCAGCAGATCGCCAGCGCCGCCACGGCCGCGAACGCCAGGAACCCGCCGCGGTACAGCCACGGCAGGTACTCGTCCACCGAGACGAAGAACCACGCGATGCCCGCGAGCCCGGCGACCGCCAGCGCGTCCGTGGCCCACCGGCCCGCCGGGCCGCGGGCGGCGTCACCCGCGATCCATGCCGGCAGCAGCGGCCGCGGCTGCCACCGCGCGCGCCAGGCCGGACGCACCCACCGCGGCGGCCGACGCGTGACCGAACGCCACGGCACCGCCGCCAGCGCGCCCACGGCGGAGCCGAGCAACAGGCCCATGGCGTGCGTGTCGGTGCCGAAGTACAGACGCGACGAGTCCGCCTGGTAGGGAACGTTCGACCGGATCGCCAGGTAGGCCATCGCGGCGGTGGACGCGAGTGCCAGGCCGCCGGCGACCCAGGCCACTGCCAGCGGCATCCGCCACGCCGACGACTTACGGCGGCGCCACCACCACGCGGCCGACACCGCGATCACCGCGGGCGCCCACAGCAGGTAGTACTGCTCCTCGATCGCCAGCGACCAAAGATGCTGCAGCATCGGCGGCCGGCCCATCGCCACGAAGTACGACTGCTGATCGGCGATCAGCCACCAGTTGGTGACATAGCCCAGCGACGACAGCGCGCTGCCGGTGAGCGTCGGCCGCTGGTCGGGCCACAGAAGTCCGCCGACGAACACGACCACCACCAGCAGCGCGCCGAGCGCCGGCAGCAGCCGCCGCGCCCTGCGCACATAGAAGCGGCCCAGCCGGACCTTGCCGGTGCGCTGCCGCTCGGCAAGGAGCAGTCGGGTGATCAGATAGCCGCTGATCACGAAGAACAGATCGACGCCCAGAAAACCCCCGGTGAGGTAGCCGGGGTCGAGGTGGAACAGCACGACCGCGATCACCGCGACGGCGCGCAGGCCGTCCAGCCCGCCGATCCAGCGGTGCGGCGCCTCGGGTTGCTGGAGGGCGGCTGTCGGCGATGACGCTGTCCTCGCCGACGCCCCCACTATCGATCCCACCTCACACTGCTCACTGCCGCTCGTCCCGATCCGCGTCCCTCATTATGGGGGCCCGCCGCACCGACACGCCGCATGCGACGCGCGGGCGAGCGTGTTGCCCGCGTGTGTTGTCACATCGGGGCAACCGGCGTGCCGCGGATGGCGTCATACCCGATGGCCCGGGTGACGACGTGCCGGGGTGACGAGAGCCGGGGTGACGATCTGCCGACCGGGCGCACGTCCCCGCCGTTCCGACAGCGCCGACGCCCGCCACCGGCCTCAGTCCTCGGCGGACTCCAGCATCCCCAACCCCAGCAGATCCGGCTCCAGCACGGCCTGTTCGTCGGGCCGGAACGGCAGCACCGACGTCATGTACGAGCGGGTGGCGTCGCGCATGGAAACCTCCCGGCCGGCCGCCTCGGACAGGAACCAGCGGTGTTCCAGCACCTCGTGGAACACCTCGGCCGGCTCCAGCTTGTTGGCGAGCTCCGGCGGGATCGCCTCGATCACCGGGTTGAAGACGTCCGTCATCCAGTGCCGCGCCACGGTGTCCTCGTCGGCCTGGGTCTCGGGCAGCAGCGCCTGGCTGCGGTACGTGTCGAGGTCGTTCAGGATGCGGCGGGCCTGGTTCTCGCCGACCACGTCCAGCCCGGTCAGGGCCTGCAGCCGCCGACGGTGGTGCCCCGCCTCGACGACCTGCGTCTGCACCATCACGTGCGGGCCGTTGCCCGGGGAGTCCTCGTCGGACTCGGTCACGTCGAGCTGGGCGACGTCGTAGCCCAGCTCATTGAGCCGCCGCAGCCGCTTCTCGATGCGCCACCACTCGCCGCCGCCGACGGTCTGCGGCGCGGTGAGCTCCGCCCACAGCTTTTGGTAGCGGTCCAGCACCGACTGCGCCGTCTCGATCGGGTCCACCTGCTCCGGCAGCAGCCCGGACGACTCCAGGTCGAGCAGCTCGCCGGCCAGGTTGGTCTCCGCGATGTCCAGGTCGTGCTGCCGCTGGCCGGGTGAGAGCTGCGTGCGGATCTGCCCGGTCTCGGCGTCCACCAGGTAAGCCGCCAACGCGCCCGCATCGCGGCGGAAGAGGGTGTTGGACAGGGAGCAGTCGCCCCAGGCGAAGCCGACCAGGTGCAGGCGCACCAGCAGCTCGGCCAGCGCGTCCAGCAGCTTCGGCTCCAGATCGGGGTCCAGCCGTCGGGAGAACAGCGCGCGGTACGGGAGCGAGAAGCGCAGATGTTTGGTGACCAGAGCGGCGTCCAGCGGCTCGCCGTCGGCCGTGGCACGGTTGGCGACCACGCCCACGGCCTCCACCACCGGGACGCCGGAGCGGGCGAGGGTGCGCAGTTGCTCGTACTCGTGTTCGGCAAGCTCCTGCCTGATCTCCTTGATCGCGTAGACGATCCCGCCGATCTTCGCGAACCGGACGACGTGCCGGGAGATGCCGCGCGGCAGGCTGACCAGCAGATGCGCCGACCATTCCGCCAGCGGAGTGGACCACGGCAGCGTGACGAGGTCCATCGGATCGGGCCCCGAGGTGAATTGCATCCGCACGGTGTCCAGCCTGGCACATCGTCATGCGCGTGGTGTCCTACGGCGCGTCCACGCGCTGGCCAGTGGGTATGACGCAGTCCTCGGGCCGGGCCGACGGTTGCTGAGCAACCGGAACGCGCCCTGCGCTGGGCCGGTTCTGGTTGCTCAGCAACCGACCGGGCGACCGACCGACCGACCGGGCGGGCGACCGGGCGAGCCGTGCCCGTGAACGTCGTCATACCCGGTGACGCGCCGTTGGCACTGCTTGCCGATGCAGGCGCGGCGGGCCTGCAGCATGCTGACGGCAGGGAAAATTCTGAAAACTGACCGCTGGATATGCCACGCTCTCGCATTGCCGCAGATGGGCGGCGATCGGCCGTGATCTGGCAGTAGGTTTTCAGAATTTCCGCGACCGCGACAGGGGAGAACGCCATGGCAACCGGACACGACCTCGTCTACCGCCCCGCGGTGGTGCTGGAGGCGATGCTGCGCGCCAAGGAGATCTCCGCGCGGGAACTGCTGGACGCGCATCTGGCCCGTATCGACGAGGTCAACCCGGCCGTCAACGCAATCATCACGCACACCCCGGAGCTGGCGCTCGAGCAGGCGAAGGCCGCCGACGAGGCCGCGTCGCGCGGTGAATTCCTGGGTCCGCTGCACGGACTTCCGGTGGCGTTCAAGGACAATCACCAGACCAAGGGGATCAGGACCACCTACGGTTCCGTCGCCCGCAAGGATTTCGTGCCGGAGGTCGACGACGTGGTCGTCGAGCGCATGAAGGCGGCCGGTGTCGTCACCCTCGGCAAGACGAACATCCCCGAGTTCGTGGCCGGCGGGCACACCTTCAACGAGCTGTTCGGGATCACCCGCAACCCCTACGACCTCGGCGTCACGGCCGGGGGGTCGTCCGGCGGAGCGGCCGCCGCGCTCGCCGCCGGCATGCACCCGATCGCCGACGGCAACGACATGGGCGGCTCGCTGCGGCTGCCCGCCGGATTCTGCAACGTGATCGGCTTGCGCCCGTCCGCCGGTCGGGTGCCCGTCTACCCCGCCGGTGACGGATTCGCCGGACTCTCGGTCTCCGGGCCGATGGGCCGCACCGTGGCCGACGTCGCGCTGCTGCTGTCGGTGATGGCCGGTCCCGACCGTCGCTCGCCCATCTCCCTGGAGGAGCCCGGTGCCGCGTTCGCCCGGGTGCCGGACGGCGGCATGGCCGGCAAGCGCATCGCGTTCTCGGTGGACCTCGGCGGAGCGGTGACGGTGGAGCCGGAGATCGCCGAGATCGTCCGCGCCGCAGCGGCTTTCTGTGAGGACGCCGGCGCCATCGTGGAGGAGGCGTCGCCCGACTTCACCGGCGCCGACGAGTGCTTCCGCACGCTGCGCGCCTGGCAGTTCGAGGCGACGCTCGGCGAATTCCTGGACTCCTACCGCGACCAGGTGCGCCCCAGCCTGTACGCCAACATGCTGCAGGGCCGCGAGCTCACCGGCCCGCAGATCGGCCGAGCGGCGGTGCTGCGCACCCAGCTCTTCCACCGCATGCGCGAGTTCCTCACCACGTATGACGCATTCCTCGCGCCGATCTCACCGCTGGCAGCGTTTGACGCCGAGATCCAGTACCCGGAGACCGTCGCCGGCGAGCAGCAGCCCGATTACCTGGGCTGGATGCGCGTCGTGTGCGCCGTGACGACGACCGGCCACCCGGCGATCGCGATGCCCGCGGGGTTCTCCGCGGCCGGGACACCGGTGGGCGTCCAATTCGTCGGACGGCACCGCGCCGAGGCCGAGTTGCTCGGTATGGCAGCAGGTTTCGAAGCGGTGACCGGCTTCGCCAAGCGGATTCCGTCCGCCATCTGACCGAGTCGTCCGCCCGCGTCGGCCCCGCGGCCGGATCCCGCGCCTGCGCGGGGGTGGGCGACGCTGTGAAACGTCGCACTGATCGTCGCCCGCAGGCAACCCGCGCGCGCGGGATGCGTCTTGCCGAAGCGCCCGGCGATCCTGGGCGTGCCCTTTTTCAGCAGCCCTTTCGCCCGGAACGGAACGACCAGCAGTGACGCAGCGCCGCGACCAGCACCCCCTCGCCACGGTGACGACAACGGCACCGGAAATCGCTCCGGAACGTCCCAAGCTGGAGGTCTCGGCCACCACCATCACCACCGGCGTGGTCGCGTCCACGGCGTCCGCGCTGCTCGGCTCCTCCCTGGGTGTGGCCGGCACGCTCGTCGGGGCAGCGCTGGGCGCCGTCGCCTACGCCGTGGTCGCCGCGCTGTACACGCATTCGGTGGCTGCCACGAAATATCGCGTCCGAGCGTTGCGGGCACGCGCCGGGCGGGGCACCTGGCCCGACTGGGCCGATTCCGCCGGGCCGGCGGGCGTCCCCGAAGCGGGCGCCGTCGACAGGGCCGTGCTCGCCGAACCTGCGGCCGCGGGGGAGGCCCGGTCCGGGCTCGACGCGATGCGCGGCGCGCCGGCCGGCGGCTGGAACTGGCGTGCGGTGCTGGCCGGAGCGCTGGGCGCGGCGATCGCCTTCGCCCTGGCCCTGGTGCTGGTCACCGGGCTCGAGTCGATGAAGGACGGGCAGGCGTCCGGAGGACTGGCCGCGACAGTGGGATCGTCTCAGAGTGGAGTCGATGCGCGGTCCGTCACGCGCGGCAGCGGCCAGGCACGCGACCTGACGAGCGTCGGCACCACGACGTCCACCTCGACCGCCACCACGACGGCCACCGAAACCGCCACCTCGACCGCCACCGAAACGGCGACCTCGACAGCCACCTCGACCGCGACGGAGACGGCCACCGAAACCGCCACCGAAACCGCGACCGCGACCGCGACCGAGACCGCCGTAGTGACGAACACGGGCGGGCCGCAGCCGAGCACTCCGGCAGGCGAGGCCGCGTCCGGGGACTCCGCTGCCGCTCCCACCGCCGAGGGCGCCGTGACGACGCCGACCGCCCAGCCGCCGGCGGGCGCCGTCACGGCCGCGCCGTGACGTCCCATCGCGCTGGGCGCGAGGATCGCGTCACACCGGGCCCATACATCACGTGAGTCCCAGGTGTCACGATCGCGCCCGGCGTGTCGCGGATGACACGGCGGGGCGAACTGGACCTGCCGGGGTGAGCGTGATCTGATGAAGCGAGCACCGAACGACACCCGTGTAGTTCGCGCCGCGATATCGAAGCGGGAACGGATCGGCAGGAGGGATCACCGGATGGAAACAGCGAGCGCGACGGCTGGCGCCGACCGTCCCGCCTCCGAGGGCCTGACGCGCCGGGATCTGGACATCCTGCAGTTCGAGCGGCAGTGGTGGCTCTACGCCGGCAACAAGGAGCAGGCGATCCGCGACATGTTCGACCTGTCGCCGACCCGCTACTACCAGGTGCTCAACCAGGTGATCGACGACCCGCACGCGCTGGCCGCAGAGCCGCTGCTGGTCCGACGGCTGCGCCGGTTGCGGGCCAGCCGCCAGAAGACGCGCGCCGCCCGCCGTCTCGGCATCGAACGCTGAGGCCGGATCGCCTGCTGGATGCGGGGCGCGTCGCCCTGCGCGCCGGATCCGAACGGCACTACTCCCCGTGCCCGCGGCGCGTACCGCGACCGGGCCGCAGCCGGCCCAGCCGCCGCGCGCGCGGCAGCGGGCTTCCGGACAGGTCCCGCCCCGCGACCCGCCGGCGGCGCGGCATCCGCACCGCCATCCGTCGCTGCCGGCGGGCGGCACGCGCCATCTGGCGCCGCGTGTCGTCATCCCACAGCTCCGGGTGGCGCCGCAGATGCCGGTACTTCCACGCGGCGTACGGCAGGTGCAGCAAGTACACGCCCAGACCCAGCAGCAGGATGAGGTGCGGCTCGTAGAACAGCGCTGCCACGCCGACCACCAACAGCACCAGCATCGGCAGAATGAGCTGCGCGGGCATCCGCACCGACTTCAGGGCGATCGTGGGCAGCCGCGACACCATCAGCAGCCCCATCGCGATCGCCCACAGCCCCACGAACCACGGCGCCGACCAGAACCCGCTGCCGAACCGGATCTCGGCGAGCAGTGGCACCGTCGCCAGGAGCGCCCCCGCCGGTGACGGAACTCCCGTGAAGAACCCCTTCGCCCACGGCTTCGGCGCGGTCTCCAGCAGCGAGTTGAACCGGGCCAGCCGCAGCACCGTGCACACCGCGTACACCAGGCACGCCACCCAGCCCAGCGAATGCCCGCCCAAGGCCCAGATGTACAGCAACAGCGCCGGCGCGACGCCGAACGAGATCGCGTCCGACAGCGAGTCCAGCTCCGCACCGACCCGGCTCTGCGAACGCAGCAGCCGGGCGGCCGGGCCGTCCAGCGAGTCCAGGATCGCCGCGGCCGCGATGGCGCCGATGGCGTAGGTGAAGTGGTGCGGCAGCGACGGCTGCAGCGCGAACGCCACGGCGGTGAGCCCCGACGAGACCGCCAGCACCGTGATCGCATTCGGCAGGAAGCGCACGCCCGGAACGGTCGCCATCAGCGGCCGTCCAACCGCGCCAGCACGGTCTCGCCGCCCACGGCCCGCTGGCCGAGACGCACCTGGGCCGTGCAGCCGTCCGGCAAATACACGTCCAGACGCGAGCCGAAGCGGATGAGCCCATAGACCTGGCCGGTGGCGAGCTCGTCGCCCGCTGCGGCGTCACACACGATGCGCCGCGCGATGAGCCCGGCGATCTGCGTGACGACGACCGGCTCGCCGCCCACGGCCGGCTCGATGACCAGCGAGTTCCGCTCGTTCAACTCGGAGGCCTTGTCGAGGTCGGCGGACAGGAACGCGCCCGGGTGATAGTGCGCGGCCTGCACCCGACCGGCCACCGGGGCGAACTGCACATGCACGTCCAGCACCGACAGGAAGATGGATACGCGGGTGCGCGGAGTGTTGCCCAACCCGGCCTCGGCAGGCGGCGTCGCCTCGGAGATCAGCGACACGATGCCGTCGGCGGGCGCCACCACCAGCGCCGGGTCGGCCGGCGGCACCCGGTCCGGGACCCGGAAGAACAGTGCCGAACCGGCCGTCATCAGCCAGCCCGCCTGCCCGGCGAACCGCGACAACCGGCGCAGGCCCACGGCCGCCAGCGCCCGGCGCACGAGACGGGTCGTGCCCCACACCCCGGCGATCACCACGTAGCCGCCCGGATGGATCCTCGGCACCGCCGCGCGCACCAGTCCGGCCAGATGTCGCGCCGTGCCTTCGGTGTTCGGAGCGGCGTCAGTGCTCGGCGGCGTGCTCATGTGGCCGGTCGCCTTTCGTCAGGGGCGGCGCATGCGCTGGTGCGAAGCGCCGGGTCGGTTGTGCGCGGAATCCGCGAGGAATCCGCCAGCCATCACCGTAGCGCCCCCCAGGTCCGACGGGGCCCGTGACGAGCCCGACTCCGCGGGCGGCTGCGATGACGGCGCCCGGCGGTGGCGCCGGATCCGTTCAGCGAGCCGGTGCCGGGCTCAGCGCGTCCACCAGCGCCACCATCTCCCGGACGGCGTCCGGCGACGTCACCTCGCGAGCCGCTTCATCCGGCGCCTTCGATGACGCCATCCGCAGGCCGGGCCGGTGCGGCGATGGGTGATTGGCATGCGGCACCGCGGCCCGGAAATGCACGTCGCGCGCCCCTGTTTCGGCGATGATCCGGGCTGCGTTGTGCGCCCGTACGGAACCGCCGGGCATGACGTCGATCCGGCCTCCCGCCCGCTCGACCAGCCTCGCCAGCGCGGCGGTCCCGGCGGCGGCCCGCTGCTCGCCGCCCCCGGACAGCACCCGGCCGACGCCGAGCTCGATGAGCGTGTCCAGTGAGCGGTCGAGGTTCGCGGTCAGATCGAAGGCACGGTGGAAGCTGACCGGGGCGGGGCCGGCTGCCGCGATCAACGTGGACATCACGGCGCGATCGATCTCGCCCGCGCGGTCCAGGGCGCCCAGCACGAATCCGACTTCCGTTGCGGCGTGGGTGGTCTCTCGCCGGATCGCGGCGATATCCGCGACCATGGCATCGACTTCGAGAGGCGTGAAGACGAAGTCGCCCTCGCGCGGGCGGATCAGCACATGCACGCCGATCCGGCGCACGGCGCGCACCGTGGTGACGATGCAGCCCAGTGAGGGCGTGACGCCGCCCAGGATCAGGGCGCTGCACAGCTCGACTCGCGCGGCGCCGGCGCGTTCGGAGACGAGCGCCCCTTCGGCGGACTCCACGCAGACCTCGACCCGTACTGGCATGCAGCGACCCTTCGAGACCGGCGGCCCGCCGTCCCCGACGGGTATCTGTTAGGAGAGTTTGCTCAATTCTGAGTCTACGGCAGGTCGGCCCGGGTCCCGTCGTGCGTTCTGCCGCGAGCGACGGCCGCTGCGACGGCTGCGTCCGCGCGGATGGCGCCCACCGGCCGTCCGCCGCCCAGCACCGGCACCTCGGTGAGATCGGTGACCGCATCGACGTTCTCGCCGAGCGCGGCAAGCGCGGCCAGTACCACGGCGGTCGTCGCCCGCGCGCTGCCGTCGATGGCCTTGACGGCCACGGCGGCACCCGACGCGGCAGCCGCCACGATCACGCCTTCGGCACCGCCCTTGCACACCACCCCCGGCATGTTCTGCATGACGACGGTGTTCGGGTGGCCGGTGCCCGCCACGTAGTACGGATGCCGGCGCATGGCATCGACCACGGCGCGCCCCGGGGTACCGGGCTCGTCCGTCACCATGCTGCGGATCGCCCGCGCGAGGCCGGTGAGGCTGATGCCGAACAGCGGCGCCCCGCAGCCGTCCACCGTGACGTGCGCGATCGGCTCGCCGGCCCGTTCCGCCAGCAGCCGCGAGATCCGTTGCTGCAGCGGATGGTCCGGGTCCCGGTAGGAGGCGGTGGGCCAGCCGGAGGCGACGCAGGCCGCCAGCATCGCGGCATGCTTCCCGGAGCAGTTCATCCGGATGCGCGACGGCCCTTCGCCCGCGGCGATGAGCCGTCGGCGCGTCTCGCCGTGGCCCGGCATGTCCGGCGGGCATTGCAGGTCGCTCTCGGTCAGTCCGGCGCCGGCCAGGATCTCGCGGACCCCGGCGACATGCTCGTCCTCACCGGCGTGGCTCGCGGCCGCCAGCGCCAGCAGTCGGCCGGTGAGGGCCGCGCCGGCCTGAAGGCAGGCCATCGCCTGGATGGGCTTGACCGACGAACGCGGCAGGATCGCCTCGCGCGGCGCGCCCAGCTCGGCGACGACGGAGCCGTCCGGACCGAGCGCCACCAGGCTGCCGAAATGACGGGACTCGACGAACCCGCCGCGCTGCACCCCGGCGAGTTCGGCGTAGTGACCGGCGGGCGTGGACAGCGGGGATGACGTCATGCCGGAATTATCCCCGGCCGGACAGGTGGGGCGTCAGCGGATCTCGTCATACTCGAGCTGTGCCACCCCGTTGTCCAGGCCCAGGCTCCGCTCCAGATCCGCGGGCGAATGGGTCCGCAGGAAGTTTTCGAATCGGCGGGCTATGGCCGACCAATGGTCCTGCGCGGTCCGCTCGCTGATGTCCAGCCGGCGAGCGATGCTGTGGAACGTCTCGCCGCGCGCGCGGCCGGCCAGGATCTGCGCCTGGCGGAGCGTCAGCTCGGGAGGCATTGCGCCGACGTGTGCATAGCCATTGCTGATGGCGGTGCCGCCGCCCGCGATGCGAGCCAGCGCGCCGACCAGCGAGACCACCGGATCGCTCTTGGAGACGATTCCGCGCACGCCGGCTGCGATGTAGCGGGCGAGCACGGCCGCGCGATCCTCGAAGGTGTAGAGGCAGACGAGGTAGCCGGCGCGGATCAACAGCCGCACCGCAGTCGGTTCGGCGCCGCCGTCCGGGGCGATGTCCATGAGCACGACATCCGCCGCAGTGCGTCCGGTGAGCAGCGACTCCACGGTGGCGTGACTGCCGGTGACCGCGACGCCGGGGAGCAGCAGCGGCAGACCCGCACGCAGGGCGCTGCTCGGGTCCACGATGGCCAGGGTGAGCTGGTTCGCTCGTGCGTGCGTGCGCGCGGAAACCGTCCGCTGCGGTCGATTCGTCATGGCAGTCGCTCGCGTCCACGAGGGCCGGCCCACGTCTTGAGCCGAGGCAGCGATGATCGTCACGTGCTCTCCGTCTCGGTGAGAACTCGTCGTGAAAAATTGTCGGCACCCCGGCTTCATCACACGTCGTTCACTGCTGATCCACAAGTCTGGACGCAATGTCCGGACAGGTCCGGACAGCGCGCCGCGGGTGTCTGTGCAGGTCACGAGCACAGGATCGCGATGTTGCCGGTCGTGGAGGACCGGAGGCAACGAGAGGAGCCGGTCGGCCGGCCGAGCTCGGTCGGTGCTGATCCCTACAATCCGCTCATGCTGGATAAATCGCGCATGGGCGTGGATCCGGACCGCATTGCCGACCGCGTCGGCTTCGGTGCGGCCCTGACGTCGGTGCGTGAGGCCGCCGGTCTGACGGTGCGCGACCTGGCCAGGCTGGCGGATGTCCCCGCGGCGACGGTCAGCGGGTACTTGAGCGGCCGACATCTGCCGAATCCGTCCCAGCCCGATGCGCTGCTGGCGGTCCTCGGCGCCTGCGGGATCGTCGCGGACGTCGATCGGGATCGATGGATCGCCGCCATCCGACGGGTGTGGCAGGCGCCCGGCCGGCGCAGCCCCTCGGGGCCGTCTCCCTATCCCGGACTCGCGAGCTTCCAAATGGAGGACGCGGAATTCTTCTTCGGCCGGGCAGACCTCGTGGCGGACATTCAGTCGGCGCTCGCGAAGGTCCGTTCCGGCCGCGGCGGACAGCGGATCGTGGTGCTCACCGGACCGTCCGGGTCGGGGAAGTCGTCGGTGCTGCGGGCCGGGATCGTGCCATGGGCGACCGAGTCCGGCTTGGCAGTCCTGTTGCTGAGCCCCGGCGATGATCCGGACGGTTCGCTGATCCGGGCGCTGGCCGACCACAGCGGCCTTCCCATCGACGACGTGTCGGCTGCGCTCCGCGGCGACGGCGCCGGCATCTCCCGGCTGCAGGCCGGCCGGCCGCTGCTGCTCGTCATCGACCAGGCGGAGGAGATCTTCACCGCCTGCGCCGACCCGGGTCGCCGTGCGGAGTTCCTGGCGATGCTGCGCCGTCTGACCGGGGCTGCCGTCGTCGGCGCCGAGCCGCCGGTGACGGCCGTTCTCGCGCTGCGCGCGGACTTCTACGGGGCGGCGGCCGACGAGCCGGTGCTGCTGCCGGCCCTGCGTCACGCGCAGATCGTGGTCGGGGCGATGAACCGCGCCGAACTCACCGAGGCCATCGTCGCGCCCGCCGCCGCGGTCGGCCTGCATGTGGAGGATGCGCTGGTGCAGACACTGCTGGAGGACCTCGCCCCGCGCGACCGCCCGGGCAGCGCGCACGACCGCGGTGCCCTTCCGCTGCTGGCGCACGCCCTGCACGCCACCTGGCTGGTGTCCAAACGCGGCCGGCTGACGGTGGACGACTACCTGTCCACCGGCGGGATCGCGGGCGCCGTCGAGCGGACGGCCGAGTCGGTGTGGTCCGAATTGGACGACGACTCACGGGAACTGACGCGGCGCATTTTCCTGCGGCTCGTCTTCGTCGACGACGAGTCCGCGGTCACGCGCAGGCGCGCGCGACTGGAGGAACTGCACGGCCTGGAGCCGAAGGGCAACGGTTCGAATGACGGCGCGCGGCGCACCGCCACCGGCGTGATCGAGCTGTTCGCCGATGCGAGGCTGCTGACGCTGCGCACCGACACCGTCGAGATCAGCCACGAAGCGCTCATCGGGGCCTGGCACCGGCTCACGGAATGGATCGACGCCGACCGCACCGCGCTACGCACCCACCGGCAGCTCTCCGAATCCGCCCGCACCTGGAGCCGGACTGGACGCGACGAGTCCTACCTTTTGCGCAGTGGGCGATTGGCCGTCGTCGAGGATCTGATGACGTCCGGCCGGGTGACCCTCAACGACGTGGAACGGGCATACGTCGGCGCCAGCACGCGCCGCGCGGAGGAGCGGCGCGATGCCGAACGCCACCAGAGGTTCCGGCTGCGCGCCGCGCTGGTGGCGGTCGCGGTGCTGGCACTCGTGACGAGTGCGTTGTCCGTGTTCGCCTTGCGCGCCGAATCCTCGGCGGACCAACGGGCGTCCGAGGCGACCGCCGCCCGTGACGACGCGCAGTCCCGGGAGCTGGCCATTGCCGCTGACCGGCTGCGGGACTCCGATCCGGCGCTGGCGGCGCAGCTCTCGCTCACGGCGTTCCGGATCGCACCGACCGTGGACGCGCGCTCGGCCCTGCTGGACTCGACTGCGTTGGAACTGCCCAGCCGCATCCCGTCACAGGAGGGCCCGACCTTCGTGGCCGTGGACCGGGCCCGCTCGGTGCTGGCCGTGACGCAGGCGATCAGCGGTGGTGTGGCGCTGTGGTCGATCACCGCGCCGGGGTCGCCGCAGCTGCTGGCCACCGTGCCGTCGGCGCAGCCCGACGTCCAGCAGTTCTCCGTGGCGATCAGCGCCGACGGACGGCAACTCGCCGCCGGCGACGCGGCCGGGCTGGTCGAGCGCTGGAGTATTGCGGATCCTCGCCATCCGCTCCGGCTGCCGGGCCCCGGCGTCGTCTTCCCCTCGGGCGTGCTCGCCCTGACGTTCAGCCCGGACGGCCGGCAACTCGCCGCCGGCGGCGAAGGGCAAGCCGTGCAGCGCTGGGCCGTCACCGGCTCCGGGGCGGCCGCAGCCCTGCCGTCGATTCCGGCCGCTGATCTGGTGTCGGCGCTGGCCTGGTCGCCGGACGGCAGGACGCTGTGGGTCGGCGACGGGGACGGAACGGTGACCGGTCACACGCTGGGCAGCGACGGCGTGACACTCGACGCCCGCGACGGGCCGCTGTCGCTGGCGACCGGACCCGCGTCGGTATCGGCGTTGGCGGTGAGCCCTGACGGATCGATGCTCGCCGCCGGCACCAAGCGTGGCGAGCTGCACGTGTGGCGACGCAGCGGCGGCGCGTGGTCCGGGCAGGACGGGCTGCCGGGCCCACTCGCCGGGTGGCTCGACACCATCGCGTTCTCGCCGGACGGCCGCGCCCTGGCGGTCGGCGCCACGGGCAACGACATCCGCATCCTGGACACGCGCAGCCTGGCGGAGCGCTCCGCCATGGTCGCTCCCGGCCCGGTCACCGCCGTGGCCTACACCGGCGGCGGAGACCTCGCGGCGGGTTCCACCGACGGTTACACGCGGCTGTGGCCGGTGCCGGGCGTCGTGATCGGACCGGTCGGCGACTCCGTCTTCGACGTGGCGGCCGTCGGCAGCGGCAGGCTCGACATCGGCGCCGCCCAGGACGTCGGCGGCCTGCTGACCTACGACACGACGCACCGCGCCGCTCCGGTCGGTCACATCGCACCCCTGCCAGGCGCAGCCGACATCCGGCTGGCCGGCATTCTCGCCGCGTCGCCGGACGGCAGCGTGGCCGCCATGGGTGCCGCAGGCGGCGAGGTGCAGCTCTGGGACACCACGAAGCCCGACCACCCCGAAGCGGTAGGCCCGCCGTTCCCGGCGGCCGACGATTTCGTGAACGGCCTGGCGATATCGCCGGACGGCACCGTGCTCGCGGTCGCGTCCGACGCGTCGGTGGTGGACCTGTGGGACATCGCCGACCGGGCCCACCCGACCCGGCTCGCCGAGACGGAAAAGGCCGGCGCCCTGGTGGCATCCGTCGCCCTGCAGCCGGACGGGACGCTGCTCGCAGCGGCCACGACGGACGGCAACGTCATGGTGTGGGACATCGCCGACCCGACGCATCCGAAGCGGATTGCGAACCTGACCGGACTCACCGGCTACGCGCTGTCGGCATCCTTCTCCCGCGACGGGACGCTGCTCGCCGCCGCCGGCTCCGGGCGCGAGGTGCGGCTGTGGGACGTCCACGATCCCGCGCACATCACGCCGCTCGGCTCGCCGCTGACCGGGCCTGCGAACGACATCGGCATGGTCGCGTTCGACCCGAACGGCGCGCGGCTGGCGGTCGCCACGTACGGCGGCGTGGTCTGGGTGTGGGACACCAGCGATCCGGCGCGACCAGAGTTGCTCGCGAAGCTCCGCGCCGCTGACGGCGTGCTCTACGCGCTGGCGTGGTCACCGGACGGCACCAGGATCTCGGCGGGCGGCTCGGCGCAGAAGGTATGGACGTGGACCACCGATGCGCAAGCCGCCGCCGGCGAGTTGTGCGCCGCATCCGGCACCGGGATCACCGAGAAGGAATGGAAGCTGTACGTGCAGGACCGCGGCTACGACCCGCCGTGTGGCTAGCGGCGCCGGGGGCCAGGCCTTGGGCGCTCAGCGCGGCGACTCGCGGGGCGCCCCGCAGGCCGGGCAGGTCTCGGCCAGCGGATCGTCGATGAACCGCCCGCAGTCCTGACACACCAAGTTGAGCCAGCATGCAGGGTCTCCACCGAGTTCCGCCTCGCGGACTTCCACGCGTCCGCCGGGATCGTCGGCGGCAACACGGCCCCCGCCCGGGCCGCCCGCCGTCGCCGAATCGCGCTCCGTCACGCCACCAGTGTGCTCCACGCCCGCCGCGCCACGCCCTGCGGAGACGTGCCGGGCGGACCGGTCGCGGGCGAGCGGCGAGGCTGTGCGCGGCTACCTGCGAGTGGCCAGGTTGATGATCAGGATCAGCGCGATCGCGCCGAGCACCGCCACTCCGAACGACGCGAAGTCGAATCGGAACGTCCACGACTCCTGCGTCACCAGCCGGTACACGAACCCGCCGAGCAATGCGCCCACGATGCCGGTCGCCATGTTCGTGAAGCATCCGCGCGGGCGACGCTCGCGCACGATGAGCCCGGCGACCCACCCGGCCAGCAGGCCGAACAGGATCCACGACAGGATGTTCATGGCTGTCCCTTCAGCGGAGCGGTCAGGCGGCTGTGCCTATTCGGCGGACGTCTCGTCCTGGGCGTGCGATGCAGCCAGTTCGCTGACGGTGCGCAGCGCCTCGGCGCGGGGCATCCCCGCGCCCACGGCGAGTCCGACCAGATAGGTGGTCAGCGGCCCGGCGACCCGTGCGACACCGTGCGCGACGTCGCGGGTGACGTCCAGGAGTTCGTCGCGCAACGCGGTATCGAAGGACTCCGGCGGCAGGGCCAGCGCAGCGGACACCTCGTCGATCCAGGATTCCAGGGTGCTCATGGCGACTACGCTACCGGCCCGGGCACCACGGGATGGGCCTGGTCCAGCAGCCAGACCTCCACGGAAGCGCCTGCCTCCACCCGATCCGCATCGGCGGGCACCACGATGAGACAGTCCGCCCGGGCCAGCGCTCCCAGTAGATGCGAGCCCGACCCGCCGATCGGCGCCACCGTCCCGGTCGCCACATCGACGATGCCGCGGCGCAGTTGCGTCTTGCCGCGCGGCGAGGTGATCGACTCGGTGAGCGGCAGCCGGACGGTCGGCCGGTGCGCGTCGGCGAAGCCCATGGCAGCGCGCATCGCCGGGCGCACGAACACTTCGAACGACACGAACGAACTCACCGGGTTACCGGGCAGCGTCACCACCGGGATTCCGTCATACACGCCTGCGCCCTGCGGCATGCCCGGCTGCATGGCCACCTTGGTGAACGTGACGCCGCCGTGGACGAACGCGTCCTTGACGACCTCGTAGGCACCGGCTGAGACTCCACCCGAGGTGAGGATCATGTCCACCCCGTCCCGATGCGCCCGCAGCGTCTCGGTGAAGGTGGGCACGTCGTCGGCGACGAAGTGCGCGAGCCGTGGGATGCCGCCCGCCGCGGTCACCGCGGCCGCCAGCATCTGGCCGTTCGACTCGTAGATCTGGCCGGGGCCCAGCGGGCTTCCGGGCGCCGCCAGTTCCGAGCCGGTGGACAGCACCAGCACGGTGAGCGGGCGCAGCACCGGCAGCGTGGCGTGGCCCGTGGCCGCTGCCACACCGATCTGGGCGGCGCCGACCGTGACACCGGCCGTGAGCACCGTGCTGCCGGCGCGGACGTCGTCGCCGGCGGGCCGGATGTGCGGGCCGTCCATGATCGGGCCGTGGATCGTGACCCGCTCCGTGCCGCCGTCGGTGAACTCCACCGGCACCACGAGGTCGGCACCGGGCGGTACCGGTGCGCCGGTCATGATGCGCGCGGCGGTGCCGGGCTCCAGCGGGCCGACATCGGCTGCCCCGGCGGGGATGTCGCGGGAGACGGGGAGTGTCGCGGAGTCCGCCTGCTGCTCCGTCACCGCGGCGAGGTCGCGTCGGCGCACGGCGTAGCCGTCCATCGCCGAATTGTCGAACGGGGGCAGGTCGACCGGCGAGGCGACGTCCGCCGCCAGCACCCGGCCCAGTGCCTGCTGTAGCGGCAGGTCCACCGGCTCGGTGCGCGCCAGCAGCGCGGCGATCGCTCGTCCGTGCTCCTCGACGCTGCGCAACTCGTGCAGCGGTACGCCGTGCTCGTCCCGATGTGCGTGCCCATGGTGATGCATGGCCTCCATCTTGCCCAGCGCAGCGATTCCGCGCTGATTGCGTGGCGTGAGGCGCTGGCCACTGGCGCGGCGGCGGCGAGCGGCGCAGCGGTGCCGTACGGTCGGGGCATGGAATCTGTGCAGCCCAGCGGGGAGCCCGTGCAGCCTGCCGATGACCCTGTGCAGCCTTCCGGAGGCAGTGTCGGCCGATCCGCTGCGCCCCGCGGGATCGGCCCCCTGGACGAGATGACCGTGCGGCCGCTGCGTGGCCTGATCACGGCGAAGATCCTCGCCATGGCGGTGCTGGCCGTCGCGGCGATCGGCGCCGGCATCCTGTTGGCGCCGCAGGTGGGGACCGGGCTGGGCCTGACGCCCACGGTCGCCGCGACGGTGACGTCCATCGAGCCGCTGCCCGCCGACGAGAATGCTGTGGGCTCGAGCTGTACGCGCGAGCGGGTGCACGTCACCTGGGGCGACGGCGAGACCGGATCGTTCATCACCTGCGGGGTCGCGGATGCGGACGCCGGCACGTCTCCGTCGGCCATGGCCGTCGATGTGGGTGACGTGATCCAGGCGCATGCCGTGGCGGGCTGGCAGTCGGTGGTCATCGGCTCGCGCGGCCCGAACGTGATCCTGGTCGTGATCCTGCTGGGCGTGCTGGCATTGTCCGCGGCGGGGACGCAGCGCTACGTGCGGGAGCGGCGCGTGATCGCGGAGCTGGCGCGGCGACCGGTGACCGCAGCAGGGCTTGCCGCGACGCGGACCGGTTTCGGCATGGCGTTCGACGCGCTGTCGCTGGGCAAGGGCAAGCGGGCGATGCTGCAGATGCGCTTCGACGACGCGCATGTGCGGCCGCTGCGGCTGCAGGTGCCGGGGGCGTCCGCCGAGGCGATGCGGTGGCGGACGGCCACGGTCCACCCGGTCGGACGCACCCGCAAGGGCGACCTGACCGGCCCGTATGTCCTCGAAACGTCCAGCGGCGGAACGCTTCTCGCCGCCGGACGGCGGCTTCGGACCCGCGCGGAGAGTGCGCATGACCGAGCATGACGCCGCAGCGGGCCCGCGCCGCGTCCGGTGCGTCGGCGCCGTCATCCGGGACGACGCCGGACGCCTGCTCTTGATCCAGCGCGGTCACGAGCCGGCGAAGGGATCCTGGTCCGTGCCCGGCGGCAGGGTCGAACCCGGTGAGACGGACAGCCAGGCCGTGCAGCGCGAGATCGCCGAGGAGACCGGGCTGGTGGTGCAGGTGGGAGCGCTGACCGGACGGGTGGAGCGGCCCGGCGGCCCGGGCGTGGTCTACGAGATCTACGACTACGACGCCGTTCTCGTGCCCGATGCCGTATCCGTGGAAGCCGATGCGCAGGGCCCCGGCCGCGCCGCGGACGACGCCGCCGACCTCACCTGGGCCACCCGTGCGGAGATGGACCGGCTGCCGTTGACCGACGGCCTCGTCGAGGCGCTGACCGCTTGGGACCGGATGCCCCGCTGACTCGGGCCCGCCGGCGAGGGCGGTGTCATGCCGGCTCGCGTGCGCTCAGCCGGTCAGCAGCAGGGCCGCCACACCGAACATGGTGAGCCCGATCGCGACGTCCAGCACCCGCCACACGGCCGGCCGATGCGCCCACCGTGAGGCGCTGCGCGCGCCGAAGCCCAGGCCCGTGAACCACAGCGTGCTGGCGAGGCACGCCCCGGCCGCAAACCACCACCGACCGGACGGGCCGTGCAGATTGGCCAGGTTGCCCAGCATCAGCACCGTGTCCAGATAGACGTGCGGGTTCAGGAAGGTGAGCGCGAGGATCGTCAGGATCACCGACCGGGCGGGAGCGCTCGCCGCCGCGAGTGCCTGCGGGTTGCGGGCCGCGATGAGCGATCGGATGCCGTACCAGATCAGGTAGGCGGCTCCCACCCAGCGCAGCACCGTGAGCGCGTCCGGCATCCGTGCCACCAGGGTGCCGACGCCGGCCACGCCCGCCAGGATCAGCAGCACGTCCGCGCCGATGCAGATTCCGACCACGGCGGCGGTATGCGAGCGGGCCAGCCCGATGCGCAACACATACGCGTTCTGCGCGCCGATCGCGACGATCAGCGACAGCCCGGTCGCCAGACCGGTGAACAACAAGGGGAGAGCGACGTCCGACACGATCCCGACGGTAGGGCCTGCCGTCAGCGGAATACAGCTAATGATTCTACAGATCAATTAGGATAGCTTCATGCAGCTCGACCAATTGAGCGCGCTCGCCGCGATCGTCGATACCGGAACGTTCGAGGCCGCGGCCCGGAGTCTGCACGTCACCCCGTCGGCCGTCAGTCAACGCATCAAGACGCTCGAATCGCAGATCGGCCGTCCCGTGGTGCAACGGACGGTGCCCTGCCGGGCCACCGAGGCGGGCGCCGTCCTGGTGCGCATGGCCAGGCAGCTCGCCGTGCTCGAGGCCGACGCCCTGGCCGAACTCGATCCGGCAGCCGGCGGGTTGGTGGAGCTGGCGGTGGCGGTCAACGCCGACTCGCTGGCGACCTGGTTCCCGCCGGTGCTGGCTGCGGCCGCCGGATGGGGCGACGTCACCGTGCGGCTGCATGTGGAGGACCAGGATCATTCGGCCGCCCTGCTGCGCTCCGGTGAGGTGATCGGCGCCGTGACCTCGGACCCGGTCGCCGTCCAGGGCTGCGCGGTCCGCCCGCTCGGGTCGATGCGTTACGCGCCGATGGCGACCGCCGCCCTTCGCGATGCCTACCGGCGCGGCCGCGGCGTCGACTGGGCGCGGATGCCGGTGGTCCGGTTCAACGCGAAGGACGATCTGCAGCACGCCTTCCTGATCCGGCGTGGCGTGGCGGGCGACGGGCCACCGATGCACACCGTGCCTTCCTCGCAGGGGTTCCTGGCCGCGGTGGCGGCCGGCCTGGGCTGGGGGATGGTGCCGCTCGCGCAACTCGGCGAGGTCCCGGACGGAGTGCTGGTGCGGCCGTCCGGCGCCGAGCACGTGGACGTGCCGCTGTACTGGCAGGCCTGGCGGCTGCGCTCGCCGCGGATCGACCGGCTCGCGCAGGCGGTGGCCCGGGCCGCGCGCACCGGGCTGCGGTGACGGCGTGCCGCAGCCCCGCGCCTGCGGCCGGGTCCGAGGGCTGCGTCATACCGGCATGAAAGGCGCGGATGACGCAGCCCTGGGGTGGTTGCACTCTCAAGGGGAGAGTGCCAAACTGGGTGTTGGCACTCGCACGTGGTGAGTGCTAGGTCTTCTCGGCGAGAGACGGGGCCGACCGGGTCGTATGCCCGGCGCGCGCCGGCTCGTCCGTCGCGGGCGTCGGGGGCGACCACCTAACCTCAAGTCACTGCTCGAGCGGCCTTAACCGGGTGCGCGAAGAGCGGGCGAACATCTGGAGGATTGAACACCTCATGGCCAAGCTGATCGCTTTCGAAGAGGAAGCGCGTCGCGGGCTCGAGCGCGGGATGAACACCCTCGCCGACGCCGTCCGGGTCACCTTGGGGCCGAAGGGCCGCAACGTCGTCCTGGAGAAGAAGTGGGGCGCGCCCACCATCACCAACGATGGTGTGTCGATTGCCAAGGAAATCGAGCTCGAGGACCCGTACGAGAAGATCGGGGCCGAGCTCGTCAAGGAAGTTGCCAAGAAGACCGACGATGTCGCCGGCGACGGCACCACGACCGCCACGGTCCTCGCTCAGGCGATGGTCCGCGAGGGTCTGCGCAACGTCGCTGCGGGCGCCAACCCGATCGCGCTGAAGAAGGGCATCGAGAAGGCGGTCGCCGCCGTCTCCGAGCAGCTGCTCAAGGACGCCAAGGAGATCGAGACCAAGGAGGAGATCGCGGCGACCGCTTCGATCTCCGCCGCTGACCCGGCCATCGGCGACCTGATCGCCGAGGCGATGGACAAGGTCGGCAAGGAAGGTGTCATCACCGTCGAGGAGTCGCAGACCTTCGGGCTCGAGCTGGAGCTCACCGAGGGCATGCGCTTCGACAAGGGCTACACGTCGCTGTACTTCGCCACCGACCTGGAGCGCCAGGAAGCGGTACTGGACGATCCCTACATCCTGCTGTACGGCTCCAAGATCTCCACGGTCAAGGACCTGCTGCCCGTGCTCGAGAAGATCATGCAGGCTGGAAAGCCGTTGCTGATCATCGCCGAGGACGTGGACGGCGAGGCCTTGGCCACGCTGGTCGTCAACAAGATCAAGGGCACGTTCAAGTCCGTCGCCGTCAAGGCCCCGGGCTTCGGCGACCGCCGCAAGGCCATGCTGCAGGACATCGCGATCCTGACCGGTGGCCAGGTCATCACCGAGGACGTCGGCCTGAAGCTGGAGAACGCCACCCTCGACATGCTGGGCACCGCCCGCAAGGTCGTCGTCACGAAGGACGAGACGACCATTGTCGATGGCGCCGGTGACGCCGATGCGATCGCCGGCCGGGTCGCCCAGATCCGTTCCGAGATCGAGAAGTCGGACTCCGACTACGACCGCGAGAAGCTGCAGGAGCGCCTGGCCAAGCTGGCCGGCGGTGTTGCGGTGATCAAGGCCGGGGCCGCTACCGAGGTGGAGCTCAAGGAGCGCAAGCACCGCATCGAGGATGCCGTGCGCAACGCCAAGGCTGCTGTCGAGGAGGGCATCGTCGCCGGTGGCGGCGTGGCGCTGATCCAGGCCGCCAAGACGGCGCTTGCTCCGCTGAATCTCGAGGGTGACGAGGCGACGGGTGCTGCGATCGTGGCGGCCGCCGTCGAGGCTCCGCTCAAGCAGATCGCGATCAACGCCGGCCTCGAGGGCGGCGTTGTGGCGGACAAGGTCAAGAACCTGCCGGCAGGACAGGGTCTGGACGCCGCAACCGGCGAGTACAAGGACCTGGTGGCCGCGGGCATCATCGACCCGGCCAAGGTCACCCGCTCGGCGCTGCAGAACGCCGCGTCGATCGCCGCGCTGTTCCTCACCACCGAGGCCGTGGTCGCGGACAAGCCGGAGAAGGCAGCGCCTGCTCCGGGTGGCGACGGCGGCATGGGCGGGATGGACTTCTAGGATCTGCGACGAAATTGAAGCAAAGGTTGACGCGAGCGCAGCGAGTGTCGGCCGAAGCGGAGATGAGGAACAGATCAAGAGGTACTGAAGCCGTAGCGAAGGCGAGGAAGAAGTCCAATGAATACAGCCTTCTGACTCGCTTCTGACCCTGCTTTCCCCGCACCAAGCGAGCGGCCCGTTCGCGTCCCGAGTTTCTGGGAGGCGGACGGGCCGCTTTGCCGTCCCCTGCCGGGAGCGAATGCACGCGGGTTCCCGAAATCGGCCGGCCGGGATGCGCGCGCACGTGACCAGCGTCATATCCGCCGAGCGGAGCGCTATCTCACAACGCGTCACGTCATGCTGCGTCCTGCACTACGATCCGTTCATCGTGCTGCCCGGCGCCTGGCCGACGACCACGCATCACCGGGGGCGGAAGGAGTCTTCAGGACATGGCGGTTCCAGGACCGGGTTATTCGATCACCATGCGCATCGTGGCGCCTCCGGCTGCGGCGACGGCGGGGGATCTCACCAGCACCGTCGGTCGCGCGGGAGGGGTCATCACGGCGTTCGACATCGTGGAGTCGACGGCGGACGGCCTCGTGGTCGATCTGTCGGCGAACGCGCTGTCCACAACCCACGCCGAACAGATCACCGAGGCGGTCAACGCGCTGCCCGGCGTCGAGGTGCGCAAGGTCTCCGACCGCACGTTCCTGATGCACCTGGGCGGGAAGATCGAGGTCACCTCCAAGGTCGCATTGCGCAACCGCGACGAACTCTCCCGCGCCTATACGCCGGGCGTGGCGCGCGTGTCCGAGGCGATCGCCGAGAACCCGGACGATGCGCGGCGTCTGACCATCAAGCGCAACACCGTGGCCGTCGTCACCGACGGCACCGCCGTGCTCGGTCTGGGCAATATCGGTCCCAAGGCAGCGCTGCCGGTGATGGAGGGCAAGTCGGCTCTGTTCAAGCGGTTCGCAGGCGTGGACGCCTGGCCGGTGTGCCTGGACACCACGGACACCGAGGAGATCATCCGCACGGTGCAGATCATCGCCCCGGTGTACGGCGGCATCAATCTGGAGGACATCGCCGCACCGCGCTGCTTCGAGATCGAGCGGCGCCTGCGAGAGACGTTGGATATCCCCGTCTTTCATGACGATCAGCACGGCACGGCGATCGTCGTGGTCGCTGCGCTGCGCAATGCGCTGCGGGTCGTGGGCAAGGACATCAAGGACTGCAAGATCGTGGTGTGCGGAGTCGGCGCGGCCGGCAACGCCATCATCCGCCTGCTCAGGCTGCAGCAGCCCGGCGATATCCTCGCCATCAATCGCCACGGCATCGTGCACCGCGACCTTCCCGAGATGCACCCCTCGCTGGCGGAGATCGCCGAGGGCACGAACCGCGACAACGTCTCCGGCAGCGTGCATGACGCGATGACCGACGCAGACGTCTTCATCGGGGTGAGCAGCGCGAACTTGATCGAGGGCGCGGACGTGGCCCGCATGAACAAGGGCGCGATCGTGTTCGCGCTGGCCAATCCGAACCCGGAGATCGACCCGGTGGAGGCGCAGGCGCACGCGGCGGTGGTGGCGACAGGCCGCTCGGACTTCCCGAATCAGATCAACAACGTGCTCGCCTTCCCCGGCGTGTTCCGCGGACTGCTCGATGTCGGGGCCACCTCCATCACCGACGAGATGCTGCTGGCCGCGGCCGAGGCGATCGCCGACGAGGTCGCGCCCGAGCAGCTCAATGCCTCGTTCATCGTGCCGAGCGTGTTCGACGACAAGGTCGCCCCGGCGGTCGCCCAGGCGATCGCACGCCTTGCCCGCGCCGGGAGCGAGAGCGGCCAGTAGCGATGGAGATCGGCGTGATCGGTGCCGGCATCGTGGGGCTCGCCGTAGCCCGCGAGCTTGCCGGCGCCGATCCGTCCGACGCCCAGTGCCACGTGACGGTGCTGGAGAAGGAGACCGATCTCGGACGGCACCAGACCGGTCACAACAGCGGCGTGGTACACGCCGGGCTGTACTACGCGCCCGGATCGCTCAAGGCGCGGCTGTGTGCCCGCGGTCGCGGCATGATGCGCGAGTACTGCGCCGAGAAGGGCATCGCGTTCCACGAAACCGGCAAGCTGGTGGTCGCCGTCACCGATGACGAGGTGCCCGGGCTGAAGGAGATTCAGCGCCGCGCCACGGCCAACGGTGTGCCGGACCTGGCATGGATGACGCCGCAGCAGATGCGTGAGGTCGAGCCGCATGTGCGCGGGGTGGCCGCGTTGCACTCGCCGCACACCGCGGTGGTGGACTTCCGCCAGGTGGCACGGGCCGTTGCGGACGACGTGCGGGCCGCGGGCGGCACAGTGGTGTTCGACTCGGAGGTGCGTGCCATCCGGCGCGTCCGCGGCCGGATCGCGGTCCTGGCCGGCGGTCGGGTGTACCGATTCGACCGGCTGGTGATCTGCGCCGGCCTTCAATCCGACCGGCTGGCGGTGGCTGCCGGCTACGACGCCGATCCGCGCATCGTGCCCTTCCTGGGGATGTACTACCGGCTCGTTCCGTCCGCGCGAAACCTGGTGCGGGGCTTGATCTATCCGGTGCCGGATCCGCGCTTCCCGTTCCTGGGCGTGCACCTGACGCGGACCGTGCACGACGATGTGCTCATCGGGCCGAACGCCGTGCTCGGACTGGCGCGGGAGGCCTACAGCGCGCTGGGCGTGAACGTCGCCGATATCGCGTCCACGCTGGCCTGGCCCGGGTTCCGGCGGCTGGCGCGACGATACTGGCGCGCCGGGCTCGACGAAATGGTGGGCGCGGCCAGCAGGCGCCGGTTCCTGGACGCCGCGCGGCGCTACGTTCCGGAACTGTCCGGGGCCGACATCGTGCGGGCGCCGCTCGGGGTGCGGGCGCAGGCCGTGGCACGCGACGGGAACCTGGTGGATGATTTCGCGCTCGGTGAGCGCCGCGGCATCGTCGCCGTGCGCAACGCGCCTTCGCCGGCGGCGACCTCCTCGTTCGCCATCGCTGAGCTGCTGGCGCCGAAGGTGCTGACATTTCGCTAGATTAGTGTTCAGTATACCTTGACAGTGAGTGTGATGGGCGTCATGCTGTCCTCTAAGACGCAGGTCCCGCGCCCGCGAGCCACGTAATCCGACGCAGCACCGCTCGCGCGAGAGTGCAACTCGTCTACCTCGGCGCAGCGCCCTGCTGCGCCGGCTCACCGCGGGCCCCACGCCAGTCGGGGCCGAAAACGTTCATGCCCGGCGCGTACGACTGCACTCGAAATCGCGGCCGGGTTCTGCCTGGGAGGCATCATGACGGACATTCACACACCCGTACTCATCGCGGGCGGAAGCCTGGTCGGCCTGACGACGTCAGTGCTGTTGGCTTCGCGCGGCACCCCGAACCTCGTCGTCGAGAGACATCACGGGACGGCCATCCACCCCCGTGCGGCGATGCTGCACCAGCGCACGACGGAGATCTTCCGCGAGCTCGGACTCGGCGAGACCGTGTCCAAGGCAGCGGAACTCGAGTTCGTGCAGAACGGCGCCATCATGGCCGCCGAAGCGCTGGGCGGCAAGGAACTGCACTATTTCCAGACCAATGTGAACGAGGGAGTGGATCACCTGAGCCCCGAGCCCCGCCTGTTCATCACCCAGATCGGTCTGGAGCCGATTCTGCGCGACACGGCGAAATCACTCGGCGCGGCCAGCATGTTCGGCACCGAGCTGGTGAGCTTCGAGGAGCAGGCGGACGGGGTGCGTTCGATCATCCGCAATCGCGACACGGGTGAAGAGCAGGTGGTGTACTCGACGTACCTCATCGCGGCCGACGGCTCGCACAGCACGGTCCGGGACCGACTCGGCATCAACATGCTCGGCCACGGCAGCTTCGCCAATTGCATCACGATCTACTTCAAGGCCGACATCGACGCGCTGATCGGCGAGCGGAACCTGAGCGTCGTCTACATCAACCGGCCGGACATGCTCGGCTTCTTCCGGTACTCGATCAAGCGCGATGGCGGATTCCTGGTCGTGTTCTCGGCGCTGGACGAGAACGGCGAGAAGATCCCGGATGTCAGCGCCAGCGCCGATACGGAGCAGTGCATCCGGTACGTGCGGACCGCGCTGGGCGCAGGTGACGATCTGCCCATCGAGATCGAGAGCGTGCAACGCTGGGAAGCCGCCGCGCGGTGGGCCGAAAGCTACGGCGCGGGCCGGGTTTTCATCATCGGCGACGCGGCCCACGAGATGCCGCCCACCGGAGGATTCGGCGGCAACACCGGCATCGTGGACGCCCACAACCTCGCGTGGAAGATGGCGTACGTCCTGAAGGGCAAGGCCGGGGAGGGGCTGCTGCGCAGCTACGAGCCGGAACGTCGCCAAGCCGCCCAGATGACCGCGGAACAGGCCTACACCCGTTACGTGCTGCGCGTGGACCAGAGCCTGGGCACCGAGGGACTCGACGAGACTCTCGACGACATCTCGATCGAATTGGGCCCGGTCTATGCGTCCGATGCGGTCGTGGGTTCGGAGCCGTCACCGACGCCCGTCACACAGAGCGCGCGTGAGCCGGGAGCGCATCTCGGCGCCCGGGCGCCGCACCTGTGGGTGACCCGTGACGGCAGCCGCATCTCCACCCTCGACCTGTTCGGTGGCGACTTCGTGCTGCTCACCGGCGCGGACGGTCAGGGCTGGGTCGACGCGGCCGCGCAGGCCCCGGGCGTCACCGTGCATCGCGTCGGCCCCGGTGGTGACGTGGTGGCGGGCGTTGGCGAATTCGAGACGGCGTACGGCATCTCGCCGACCGGCGCGGTCCTGGTCCGGCCGGACGGCGTCGTCGCCTGGCGCACGGACGCGATTCCGGCCGACCCGGCCAGCGCCGTGAGCAACGCGCTCGCGCAGATTCTGGCCCGGGCAGCGGTGCCGACCTCGGCCTGACCCGATCGGTCGCGCTCGCGATCACAAGCTGAGCCCCCGCCCGGAATCCGGGCGGGGGCTCAGACGACTATGACGGTGTCGCGGGCGAGGGCGCGGGCGTCACCCTTCCTTCCGGTACTGGTACGGGTTCGTCAGGATCTCGGTCTCGGGGATGTCCGGGAACATGCCGCCGTTCCAGGTGTCGTCACCGAGCTGGCCGCGCAGGAAGCTCACCGTATCTTCCACCTGCGACTTCACCGCGGGGAGATCGCCGGCCACCAGTTTGCCGTCCAGCTTCACGGGTTCGCCGCCGACGAGCACGGTGTGTACGTCGCCGCGCCCTGCCTGGTACACCACGTGTCCGTACGGGTTGATGATCGGCACCATCGTCGGCGAGAAGTCGTTCTTGATCAGGACAACGTCCGCGAGCTTGCCCGGCTCGAGGCTGCCGACCTCGTCCCATTTGCCCAGCGCCTTGGCGCCGCCGCGCGTGGCCCAGTCGACCACGTCCTCGACGCGCAACTCCAGGTGCGTGACCGTGTCGCCCTTGGCATGCGCCAGATGATGCTCCATGGCCCGGTCGGCGCCGACTGTGGCGCGCATCGCGGAGAACATGTCGGCGCTCATCCACACGCTGGTGTCGATGGACAGGGACGGCTGGATGCCGTATCGACGGATGCGGCTGGACGGCGGATAGCCCTGTCCGCACGTGTCCTCGCTCTCGGTGGCCAGCGAGACCACGCCGCCGGTGGCGGCGATCATGGCGAGCGAGTCGTCGCTCAGCGAGGCACAGTGCACGTAGATCGTGCCCGGCTCCATGACACCTGCGTCATACATCTCCTTGACGCCGGCGTCGTTGGTGGCGCCCCACACACCCGCGTGCGTGGTGACCGTGACGCCGAGGTCCTTCGCGGCGGCGAAGGCGGGCTTCTCCGGGAACGCCGGATCCTCCGGCACGTCGAAGGCGATCTGGGCGCCGAACAGCTTCGTGTCGTCACGGGCCTGCTCGATGATGCGGCGTACGGCCGGGTCCGCCGTCCACTGGGCCGGCGGTGCGGTGATGTTGCCGTAGGCCAGGATGTACCGGCCGGGTGAGGTCCGGAGGGCCTCCAAGGCAGCCTCGCCATGTTCCGGAGTGCGCAGCCCGTGCGACCAGTCGACGCTGGTGGTGACGCCGGACTCGACCGCGTCCAGCGCCGAGAGCCGGTTGCCGGCGGCGATGTCCTGCGGCCGGAACTTCATGCCGTGCTCGAGGTAGTACCAGACGAAGTACTGGGTCAGGGTCCAGTCCGCGCCGTAGGCGCGCATGGCGGTCTGCCACATGTGCCGGTGGGTGTCGATCATGCCGGGCATGAGAATGCCGCCGCTGGCGTCGATCTCGGCCGTGCCGTCCGGAACCGGGAGGTTCGGGCCGACCTGCGCGATCTTCCCGTCGACGACGAGTACATCGCCTCTCGGGATGACCGTGTGGGCATCGTTCATCTGCAGCACAATCCCATTGCGGAAGACAATGGGCTGGCCCGGTTTGATGTCGGTAGGTGCTGACATGCGCCGCTCAACCTCCTGGTTTGATCCGCGACGACCGGCGCGACAAGGCGAGGGTCCGCAAGCGGGTTCGAATCGGTGTGACCGATTCGGTATGGGTTATTAGCGGCGATGTTAATTTATACTGAACAGTTCATCAAGACCCAATTATGACGCGGGTCACGGAGCGCGCGCCGCATCTCTCTTGAGCCGTTCCTCGCCTCCGCTGCGGCCGCCACTCGCTGCATCTTTTTCAGGCGTTCCTTGCCTTCGTTCCGGGCGGCACTCGCTGGCGCTCGTGACACCCTGCACTGCGACTGCGTCACACCTCGGCGCTCGTGTCGACCTGCGCTGCGGCTTCGTCACAGCTCAGCACCGTTTTGAGCTGTTCCTTGCCTTCGCTTCAGCCGAGTCTCGCTGGCGCTCGCCTCGACTTTCGCTGCGGCTTCGTCACAGCTCAGCACCGTTTTGAGCTGTTCCTTGCCTTCGCTTCAGCCGAGTCTCGCTGGCGCTCGCCTCGACTTTCGCTGCGGCTTCGTCACAGCTCACGCGTCGTCGATGACGAACCAGATGCCGATGGCAGGATCCGCGCCATCGTTGCGGAAACGGTGCGGAGTCGAGGAGCGGAAGCTGACGGCGTCACCGGGCATCAAGGTGCGCTCCGCGTCGGCGAGTTGCATCACGAGCTCGCCGGACAGCAGGAACCCGTATTCGGTGCCGGCGTGGCTCATCAGCTCGCCCACGCTGGAGGCGCTGCCCGGCTCGTAGATGATGCGGAGGAAGTCGATGCGCTGACCGTCGAGCTGGCCCATCACCTCCCACATCACGCCCGAGCCCAAGGTGATCGTCTCCCGCGTCCCCGGAGTGGTGGTGGCCGCTTCGACCAGCGTGGCGGGGGAAGCCGCGTCCGGTGCGGCCGCCGTGCGTTCGGTGACGGGGTTGCGTTCCAGTAGCGCCACCAGACCGGCCGTGGCGACCGGGTACAGCCCGGGGGCTGCGTCATACTCGGCCTTCTCGCTGGGCGATTCGAGCAGGTCCGAAAGCGGGACGCCGAGCGCGCCGGTGATGGCGTAGAGGGTGCTGACACTGGGTCGCAGACGGCCGGTCTCGATCTGCGAGACCAGGCTCGCCGAGACGCTCGCCTGTCGGGCCAACGCGCGCAGGCTGATGCCGCGCGCCTGGCGGACGGCGCGGATGCGCTCACCGATCGGCGGAATCTCCACCTGTCCCATCACGACCTCCGACGGTGGCGATAGACCTGTGGTGCGCTGCAGACGCACTCTTGACCGCCACCGATGAGCAATCTACAGTGCAATCAATGTTCAGTATGCCTAAACATCTGATCTGCTGAGGTCACTGCGGCGATATCGCCGGCGGAAGGAGACAGCCATGTCCATCCGAACGTTCGGAACCAACGCGGTGGATTGGGAAGAGCGTATCAACCTGGACCGATTGCGTGACGAGCGTTTGGCGAAACTCCGTGCGGCGCTTGATGCCTCGGAACTGGGCTCACTGCTCACCTTCGACTTCTCGAACATCCGCTACATGACGGCCACCCATATCGGTACCTGGGCGATGGACAAGCTGATCCGCTTCGCCGTGCTGCCACGTGGCGGGGATCCGGTGCTGTGGGACTTCGGCTCCGCAGCGAAGCACCACCAGCTGTTCAACCCGTGGCTGGACGGCGAGAAGCGCGCTCGCGCAGGCATTTCCACGCTGCGCGGGGCGTTCAATCCGGAGGCGGGGATCGCCGAGGACGTGGCCAAGAAGGTCGCGACAGTGTTGCGCGAGCACGGCCTGGCCGACGCTCCCATCGGCGTGGATCTGGTCGAGATGCCGATCCTGATGGCGCTGCAGGCCGAAGGGCTGACCGTGGTCGATGGCCAGCAGGTGTTCCTATCGGCGCGCAAGCACAAGACGGTCGACGAGATCGCCCTGCTCACCCAGGCTTGCTCCATGGTGGATGCCGCCTACGAGGATCTTTACGAGTTCCTCCGGCCAGGTGTGCGCGAGAACGAGTGTGTGGGCCTGGTGTCCAAGACGCTGTACGACCTGGGCAGCGAGTACGTGGAAGGCGTGAACGCGATCTCCGGCGAGCGCTGCTCGCCGCACCCGCATGTGTACTCCGACAGACTGGTGCGGCCCGGTGACCCGGCCTTCTTCGACATCCTGCACAGCCATATGGGCTATCGCACCTGCTACTACCGCTGCTTCGCGGTGGGCAGTGCCTCGGTCGCCATGCGCGACGCCTATACCCGCTGCCGCGAGTACATGGATCAGGCGATCGCCCTCGTCAAGCCCGGAGCCACCACGGCCGACATCGTCTCGGTGTGGCCGACGGCGCAGGAGTTCGGGTTCGCCGACGAGATGGCCGCTTTCGCACTGCAATACGGCCACGGAGTGGGCCTGTCCATCTGGGAGAAGCCGATCTTCTCGCGGCTGGTGTCGCTGGATCATCCCGAAGTGCTGGAGGAGGGCATGGTCTTCGCGCTGGAGACCTACTGGCCGGCCGAGGACGGCACGGCCGCGCGCATCGAGGAGGAGATCGTGGTGACCGCGGACGGCTGCGAGGTGATCACCAAATTCCCGGCCGAGGAACTGCTGATCGCCGGCAAACGGTACTTCGCCGCGACCGGGCCGCTGCCGACGGTCCGCGAACCGCAGTCGCATCTCAATACGGTGGCCGGCCGTGGGGGCAACAAGGCCGGGAAGGGCGATCAAGAATGACGTCACATCTCGTCGCCCGCGCCGCGGACGCCGTGTGGGCGCCCGCTGCCGGAGCGCTCGCCGATGCGACCGGCTATCTCGGCTGGACGGCAGTCGGATTCGACAGTCCTGCCGTGCACACAGGTTTCGGGCTCGGTCGTATGGAGCCGGGCGGGCGCATACCGTGGCATCTGCACTCGTACGAGGAGAGCCTGTACGTCACGGCGGGCGAAGTGATCGTGCAGACGCCGGACGGCGCAGCGCTGCTGTCTGCCGGCGACTACGGACTCATTCCCATCGGGGTGCCGCACATGCTGCGCAACGAGGGCAGCGCTCGGGCCGAGTGGGCCCGCTGCTCCGCGCCGGCCCCTCGCGCCGAACATCACGGAGACACCGAGGCCGTCGCGCCGCGACCCGACGTGCCGGCGGTCCGCGTCGATGTGCGCGACCCGCGCACCCGCAATTACGGTCACGTCGCACCCGAGCACATGGACCGCGACCGGCAGGGGCAGCAGAACCTCGCCGTGTCGGCCTCCATGCGCACGGCTCTACTGGTCTACAGCGGGATCTCGCTCAAGATGATGGTCGACACCGACCTTGGGGCCACGCTGGCCAACATGTTCATGGTTCAGTACGAGCCGGGCGGACTGGCATCACCGCACGACCATCCCCTGGAGGAGACGTACTACATCACCGACGGCAGCGTGCTCGCCACGTTCGACGGGGTGGAGTACGACCTGCACGCGGGCGACATCGCCTGGGCCGGGGTCGGGTGCGTGCATTCGTTCCGCAATGTCACCGATACGACGGTGACCTGGCTCGAGACGCAATCGCCTCTTCCGCCGCACCGCCATGCCTACCGCTTCATGCGGGACTGGGACTACCTGCGCGACACCCTTGCCACCGAACGGAATGGAGCAGCTTCGACATGACCACGGTAGTAGTCGGCGGAACCGCCGGAATCGGTTTGGAATTCGCCAGGGCCCGAGCCGCGGCGGGCAGGGACGTGATCGTCGCCGGCCGCAACACGGAGAAGGCGAACGCGGTGGCCGGCGAGATCGGCGCCCGCGCGGTGACCGTGGACCTCGCCGAGCCGAAGTCGATCGCGGGATCCCTCGCCGAGGTCCGCGACGTCGACGAGCTGGTGATCCTGGCCATCGACCGGGACAGCAACAGTGCCAAGGACTATGACATCGACCGGGCGATCAATCTCACCACGATCAAGCTCGTGTCGTACATCGAGACGGTGCACACGCTGTATCCGCGCATGACGCCGGACGCGTCGATCGTGCTGTTCGGCGGCCGGGCCAAGGACAAGCCGTATCCGGGTTCGACCACGGTCTCCACGATCAACGGCGGCATCATCGGGATGGTCAACACCCTGGCGATCGAGTTGGCGCCGATCCGCGTCAACGCGATCCACCCGGGCATCGTGGGCGACAGCTGGTACTGGGCGGCGAAACCGGCCGGAGTGCTCGAGGCCTACCGGTCGCGCACGCCCACCGGCGTCCTGGCGACGCAGAGCGACGTGGTGGACGCCATCGACTTCCTGCTGCGCAACAAGTCCATGAACGGCCAGCAGATCGGCATAGACGGCGGTTGGATGTTGACGTGAGCGACGCCGGAGCGAGTCTGGGCCGTCGCAGCGAAGCTGCAGGCCCGATGAGCGGAGCGCGGAGCGAACAGTTCGGCACCGTGAACGACGCGCGGCCGAGGGTGGCGGTGCTCGGTATGGGCCGGATGGGCGCCGCCATGGCGAATCGCATTGCCGGGCAGGGCTTTCCGCTCGCCGTCTACAACCGCGACGCGGAGCGGGCGAAGGCGGTGGCCTCGGAAACCGGGGCAGTGCCGACGCCGACGCCGGCCGATGCGGCGCGCTGGACGGCCGGCGCCGGTCGTCCGGGCATCGTCATCACGTCGCTCGCGGACGACACCGCCTGCCGCGCCGTGTATTTGGGCGAGAGCGGGCTGGCCGGCGCGCTGGCGCCCGGCACCGTGGTGTGCGACACCTCCACGATCTCGCCGGAGCTGGCGCGCGAACTCGACTCGGTGCTCGCGGGGTGCGGCTCGAGCTTCCTGAACTCACCGGTATCCGGTAGCGTGCCCGCCGCGTTGTCCGGCGGTCTGACTCTGATGGTGGGCGGCGATCCGGCCGCGCTGGAGACCGCGCGCCCGGTGCTGGAGGCGCTCGGCAGCAGGGTGACGCATGTGGGCGGCCCGGGGTCCGGCGCCGTCGTGAAGCTGGCGGTGAACTCGATCCTGCACACGTTGAATCAGGCGGTGTCCGAGTCGATCGTCCTGGTCGAGAAGGCCGGCGTGGACCGTTCCGTGTTCTACGACGTGATTGCCGGCAGCGCCGTCGCCGCACCGTTCGTCGGGTACAAGCGCACTGCGTTCGTGCACCCCGATCAGGTGCCGGTCGCGTTCAGCATCGCATTGATGGCCAAGGATCTCGGGCTCGTGCAGGCGCTCGCCGACGCCGTGGGCGCGTCTCTGCCGGGCGCGGCGACAGCAGGTGAGGTGGCCGCCCGGGCGATCTCACGCGGGTACGGCGATCAGGACATGAGCGCGATCGCTCGCTTCATGCGCGAGCAGTAGCGGCGTCCCGTCGCCGGGCGCGACGCGGATGTTGCCAAATCGTTATATCCCGAAGACTGGACATGGTGTTCAGTATTCCTTAACATCGTGATCACCGTCACGAACATGTAATCCTGCGCAGGCACTCATGCGCCGCAGTTGAAGTTCGGTATTCCTTGTCCTGAACCGCCTTTCGGTACACGCACCACAGTCCTATCGCAACGGAGGCAGCAATGACGGATATGGCACGAGAGTGGCTGGAAAGCTACAAGCGCGCGTGGGAGTCCCGTGATGCGGACGCCGCGGCCGCGCTGTTCACCCCCGACGCGCACTATCGGGAGCAGCCGTACCAGGAGCCGTTCGAGGGGCCGGCGGGCGTCCGTGCCTACTGGGCCGAGGTCACGTCCACCCAGAGCGATGTCCGGTTCCGCTACGGTGCACCGCTGGTGGTGGGGGACCGGGTGGTCGCCGAGTGGTGGGTCACGATGAAGAACGGCGGTGCCGACGTGACCCTGGCAGGCATATTCCTGCTGCGGCTGGACGACGGAGGGCTGTGCAGCGATCTCGTCGAGTACTGGCACTTCAGCGAGGGGCAGTTGCAGCCCTACGCGCACTGGGGGAGCTAGTCGATGTCCCTGACCATCACCGGCGCCAGCGGCCATCTCGCCGCGGCTGTCGCGCAGCGCGTCACCGAGATGCGCGGCGGTGACGGCGATCTGGTGCTCGCGACGCGCAGTCCGGCAGCGGTCGGGACGCGGAGCGGGGCCGAGATCCGGTTCGCGGACTTCTCGGACCCGACGAGCCTCGGCGCGGCATTCCGCGACACCACGCGGCTCCTGCTGATCAGTGCGGATGACATCCAGCGCCGCGCCGGCTGGCACCGCGCCGCCATCGACGCGGCGAAGGCCGCGGGCGCCGGCCACATCATCTACACGTCGATGGTCGAACCCGTCGCGACGAATCCGGCCGTCATTGCCGACAGCCACCGCGCGACGGAGGAGTACCTGGTGGCCAGCGGCGTGCCGTACACGATCCTGCGCTGCGCCCTGTACTCGGACTTCCAGGTGTTCGAGGCGGCGGAGGCCGTGGCTGCCGGCGAATTCCGTCACAACCGCGGTGACGGAGGCTGCTCCTACGTCTCGCGAGCAGACTGTGCGGCTGTGGCCGCGGCGGTCCTGGCCGGCGGCGATGACCAGGGCGGCGTCATCGATGTCACCGGCCCGCAGGCGCTGACCGCATCCGACCTCGCGGCGCTGTACAGCGAAGCAAGTGGCGTGGCCATCCGGCCCGTCGAGGTGAGTGACGACGAGATGGCCGAGGCGCTTCTGCCGGCGGATGGCGCGGACCCGGACGGGCATGCGCAGTACGGCGCCGCGCTGGCCGTGTCGCTGGGGCGGGCCATCCGCGAAGGATTCTTCGGCCGGGTCACGACGACGGTGCGCGACCTGACCGGCGTCGAACCGGCCACCGTCGCAGAGCTTCTCGAGGAGCATCGCTCGATGCTCCGGAGCGGCGTCACGCACGGCGCGTGACGGACGCCGGCACACGGCGAGAGAGGGGAACGACACCAGCACTGCCGCGCCGCCGGATCACTGTGCGCTCGAGCACAGCGGCGTCGCTCCTTCATCAGACCTGACCCAAGGGAGAGATCGTGCGAACAACGTTCAGAAGGAAGTGGCATTCGACCCGCTGGGCCTGGGCTGCCGTTGCGGTCGTCGCGCTCGCCGTCTCGGCCTGCTCGACGCCCAGCGACCAGGCCGCATCGAGCGGCACGCAGGCCGCAGACACGCAGGCTGCGGACACGTCGTCCAGCGCTGCCGGCACGCAGGCGGAGACGGCGCAGTCGACCGACTCCGGCTCGTCCGAAATCTCGTCGGCCACCGAATCCGCCGCGCCGGCCAATGATGGCCCGCTCAACATCGCCTACATGTCGTTCGCCGTGGCGAACAGCTTCGACGCCCCCATGCTCGCTGCCGCCCAGGCGGTCGCCGCCGACAACAACGCGAAGGTCACCGTCTTCGACGCGAACAATGACCCGCAGGTCCAGCACTCGCAACTGCAGGACGTCATCACGTCGAAGAAGTACGACGGCATCATCACGCAGCCGATCTTCGGTACCGGCCTCGTCGATCTGGTCACCCAAGCCGTCGACCAGGGCATCAAGGTGGTCAACATCAACCAGATCCTCGGGCCGGACCTGACCACGGCCGAGCCGCAGGTCCCGGGCATGTCCGCCAGCGTCGCGCTCGTTCCCACCGATCTCGGCAAGAATATCGGCGAGCAGACCGTCGCCGCGTGCGCGGCGCGGTCGCTGGATCCGTGCACCGTCGGCTACCTGTACGACATCAAGGCCTCCGCCCTGGATGTCGCCATGCGCGACGGGTTCAACGAGGCCACCAAGGGATCGCCGATCAAGATCGTCGCCGAGGGCGAGTCCTTCTTCACCGCGACGGTCGCGCTCGGCGCCGTGCAGGACATGCTCACGGCGCACCCTGACATCCAGGTGATCGTGGGTTCCGACCAGGGCATTCAGGGGGCCGTGCAGGCCATCGACGCGGCCGGCAAAGCCAAGGACATCTCGCTGGTCGGCTACGGCGGCAGCGCGACGGGCGTCGCCGGTGTGGCGGCCGGCACCTGGTTCTCTACCGTGCTCATGACGCCGGCATCCGAGGGCCGGCTGGGCATGCAGGCCCTGATCAAGGCGATCCGCACCGGAGAGGACTCCGGCGCGATCAACCCGACGGAGGGTCTACCCGAGGTGATCACCAAGGACAACGCCAGTTCCTTCACCGCTGAATGGCTCGGATAGCATCCATGCCCATCAGCCCCGCCGATCCCCCGCAGCGCCCAGCAGTGGCGCTGCGGGGGATCGGCAAGAGCTTCGACGGAATCCCGGTGCTGCACGGGATCTCGCTGGATGTCATGCCTGGCTCCGTGCACGGACTGGTCGGCGAGAACGGTGCCGGGAAGTCGTCGCTCAGCAAGATCATCGCCGGCATCTACACCGCGGACGCCGGCAGCGTGCTCGTGGGCGGCGAACCGGTGGCGTTCCATTCGCCGCGTGAGGCGCGCGCGCGGGGCATCGCCACCATCGCGCAGGAACTGACCATCGTGCCCACGCTGAGCGTCGCCGCGAATGTGTTCCTGGGTTCGGAGCCGCGCCGGGGCGGATTCGTCTCCCGCCGCGAACTGCGTCATCGATACGAGAACCTCGCTGCGGACAGCGGTTTCGACCTGCCCGCGGACGCACCGGCCGGGTCGTTGCGTACCGCCGATCAGCAGAAGATCGAGATCATGCGGGCGATTGCCGCCGGGGCCTCGTTCATCATCATGGACGAGCCGACCGCCGCGCTGTCCGGGCCGGACGTCGACCGGCTGCACGGGATCGTGCGAACGCTGGCGGCTCGCGGACGGACGGTGCTGCTCGTATCGCACTTCCTCAAAGAGATCCTGGACCTCTGCGACACGATCACGATCCTGCGCGACGGGCAGCATGTGCGCACCGCGCCGTCGGCCGACGAAACCGAGATGACGCTGATCCAAGGCATGCTCGGCCGGACGCTGGGTTCCGTGTACCCGCCTCGGACGCCGCCTGCGACCGAGGCGCGGGAGGTGCTGCGGGTCAACGCAATCTCGGCCCCCGGCGTCAACAATGTCTCCTTCGAGCTGCACGAAGGCGAGATCCTCGGCCTGGCAGGGCTTGTCGGTGCCGGCCGCAGCGAGATCGCGCACGCCGTCTTCGGCTCCAATGAACTCACCGATGGCACGGTGGCCCTGATCGACGGGCCGCCCGGCAGGCCTACGGTGCGGCAGTCGCTGAAATCCGGAGTGTTCCTGATCCCGGAATCCCGCAAGGACCAGGGCCTGATCCTGCAGCGCCCGATCCGGGAGAACGTCACACTGTCCAACCTCGCGGGGCTGTCCACCGCCGGCTGGGTACGCCGCGCGAAAGAGCGCACCGAGGTGGCGAGCATGCTCACCCAGGTCACCGTGGCCGGCGACGACCGCAGGCACGCCGTGGCGCTCTCCGGTGGCAATCAGCAGAAGGTGCTGTTCGGCCGGGCGCTGCAGCGCCGCCGCCGCGTCCTCATCGCCGACGAGCCGACCCGCGGTGTGGACGTCGGATCGCGACGTGGCATCTACGACCTCTTGGTCGACCAGGCCGCGCACGGCATCGGCGTGCTGCTGATCTCCTCGGACGTCGAGGAGGTCCTGGGCCTGGCCCACCGTGTCCTGGTGATCCGGGGCGGACGCGTCGCCGCCGAACTCACCGGAGACGACATGACCGAGGCGAACGTCCTCGCCGCTGCCTTCGGCCAGCCGCAGTTCACCGACGACACCGACGAACCACACCACCGGCCTGCACCCGCGGAGGTCTGACGATGACGCAGCAACTCGACGACGCACCGCTCGACCTGACACCCGCTTCTCGGCGTCGCGTGCCACTGCGGTCGATGGCGATCCTCATCCCGTTCCTGACCCTCTTCGTCGCGCTGTCGGTGGCGAGTCCGAACTTTCTGACGCCGCTCAACCTGCTGAACCTGCTGGATCAGCAGTCGGCCACGCTGATCATCGCGGCGGCCGGCACCCTTGTGCTGATCGCCGGCGGGCTCGATCTGTCCGTCGGCGCCACCTACGCGCTCGCCGCGGTCGTCTCCGGTCAGCTCGCGGCCTCGAACGGCCCGGTGATCGCCGCCATCGGCGGCCTCGCGGTGGGCATCGCCGTCGGATTGGTGAACGGCATCGTCAGCACCGTGCTGCGCATCAACTCGCTCATCGCGACGCTGGCCATGTCGTTCATCGTGGCCGGTGTGGGCAGTCTCGTCACCGGCGGGAATCTCGTCGTCCTGTTCGACAAGCTGGATTTCGCCGCCATCGCGCGCACCCAGCTGCTGGGCGTTCGCACCTCGATCTGGATCATGGTCATCGTGGTCGTGGTGCTCGGCATCGTGCTGGCGCGCACCACCTACGGCCGGTACGTGTACGCGGTGGGCGGCAACGCGCAGGCGTCGCTGCTCGCCGGTATCCGGGTGCACGGCGTGCGAATCCTGGCCTTCACGCTCAGCGGCGCCGCCGCAGCCACCGGCGGAATCATCGACACCTCGCGGGTGCTGAGCGCGCAGGCCTCGGCGGGCACCACGCTCACCTTCACCGTGTTGGCCGGGATCGTCGTGGGCGGCACCTCGATACTGGGCGGCGAGGGCGCGATCTGGCGCACCGTCGTCGGCGTGCTGTTCATCGCACTCGTCGGCAACGGCTTCAACCTGCTGGGCGTCGACGCGCTCTTCCAGCAGATCACCCTCGGCGTGATCCTGCTGTTGGCCGTGGGCATCGACGCCTGGACGCGCTATCTGCGGAGATGACGCAGTCCGGCGCGCCTGTCGGCCGCGCTCCGCGGAGCAGCGTGTACCTGGGCACCGCGCCGAACGAGACGCACCGAGTTCCGAACGAAGAGAGATGACGAATGACTGGCAATTCCGAGCGGCACATCGCGGTCATCGGGCTGGGCAGAATGGGCGGCGCCTTCGCCGGCCGGCTGCTCGACGAAGGCTGGTACGTTCACGGCTACGACGTCGATCCGCGGCGTGTGGAGGCATTCGATCAGCCGCATTTCGAAGGGTGCGCCTCTGCGGCGGACGCTGCCGCCCACGCGCCGCTGGTGCTCACCTCCGTCTTCGACGGCGGGCAGCTGCTGCAGGCGCTGACCTCGGACGGTGGCATCCTCGCCGGCGCCGGGCCCAACACGCTCGTCATCGACGCCAGCACCATCAGCCCCGAATCGTCGGCCGAGTGCGCGGAGGCGTGCGCGGCGCACTCGGTGCGATTCGTGCGGGCCACCGTCAGCGGCAATCCGGGGGTGGTGCGCGCCGGCCGACTCGGCGTCTACTGCTCCGGCGCGGACAGCGACTACCGAGACATCGCCGAACTCCTGGGATCCATTGCGGCGAGCCATATCTGGCTCGGGCCGGGCGAGGAAGCGCGATACGCGAAGCTCGTCATCAACTTGCTGGTCACCGGCACCAACGTGCTGCTGGCCGAAGCCCTGGGCATCGCCCAGGCGGCCGGGATCAGCCAGAAGGACTTCTTCGAATGCGTCCAGGACAGCGTCGTCGGTTCGCCCTTCACGCGCTACAAGGGCGACGCGATCCAGGCGGGGGACTATGGCGCCACCATCACATCGCCGCAGGTGCGTAAGGACCTGGGCTACGTGCTGAACGCGGCGCGCACGCTGGGCATCGGCGTCCCGGTCGCCGGGATCGTGGACCAGGTGTATGGAATCGTCACCGAGGCCGGCTACGGCGATCTCGACTTCGGGGCCGCCGCGCTGCTGCACCAGGCCGCGCGGGACTCGTGGCAGCAGGCGGGGGCCGGTGCGGCAGGCAGTGCCTGATTGCGCTCGGCACACCCTCCGCTACGGCTTCGTCGCGGTCGCTACCTGATTGCGCCGCTCCTCGCCTCCGCTCCGGGCGTGCCTCGCTACGCTCGGCACACCCTCCGCTACGGCTTCGTCGCGGTCGCTACAGATCCGCCGAAGTACATCTCCGCGATGTTGGGGTCGGACAGGATGGCGTCGGCGGAACGCTGAGTCACGACCTTGCCGCTCTCCATGACAACTCCGTGGGTCGCCATGCGCATGCCGAAGCGGACGTTCTGCTCCACCAGCAGGATCGTCTTCCCGGATTCCCGCATCAACTGGACGGAATCGAACACCATCCGCATCGCCTTGGGATCCAGCCCCAGCGACGGCTCGTCGAGCAGCAGCAGCACCGGGTCGAGCATCAGCGAGCGAGCGAATTCGACCAGCCGCCGCTGACCACCGGACAGGTTGCCCGCCTTCTGGTGCGCGCGTTCCTTGACGATCGGGAAGAGCTCGGCGACCTCGTCATACCGGCGGCGGACCAAGGCGTGGTCGCGCCGGATGATGTACGCGCCCAGCAGCACGTTCTCGCGGATCGTCTGGTTGGGGAACAAGGCGTTCGACTGCGGCACCTGGGACACCCCCAACGCGAGGATCTGGGCGGCGGACAACCGGTGGATCGGCTTCCCGTCGAGAGTGATCTCGCCCTTCCGCGGCGTCAGCAGACCGCTGACGGTCTTCAGGACCGTCGATTTCCCGGCACCGTTGGGGCCGACGATGCACACCACGTCCCCGCGGCCCACCGAGATGGTGACGCCCTGGAGGACGTCGCCGCCTCCGTAGCCCGAGACCACGTCCGTGAGCTGAAGCACTAGCGTGCACCTTCCGACTCGACCTCGAAATCGGCGCCCAGATACGCCTCGATGACGGCCGGATCGGCCTTGATCTGGTCCGGCCGTCCGGTGGCGATCGTCGCACCGCGGCTGAGCACGTGCACCCGGTCGCACAGGTCGAGGACGAACGGCATGTTGTGCTCGACGATCAGGAAGGTGGTGCCGCCGGCGTTGAGTTCCCGGACCATCTCCGCCATCCGCTCGATGAGGACCGGGTTGATCCCGCCCGCCGGCTCGTCGAGCAGGATCAGCTTGGGCTCGAGCATCAGGATCTGTGCGAACTCCACCAGCTTCTGCTGCCCGTAGGACAGCGCGCGCGCCGGTTGATCCTTGAAATCGCGCATCCCGACGAAGTCGAGCAGCTCCTCGGCGGTGTTCGCCTCACGCCCGCTCACCGCGATGTGGGTCAGGTTCGACCATGTGAAGCTGCGTTGTGCCGCGACGACGTTCTCCAGGACGGTCAGGTCCCGGAACAGGCGAGTGATCTGGAACGTGCGGCCGAGGCCGAGATGGGCACGGGACCAGGACGGCAGGCCATCGATTCGTTTTCCGTCGAACGTGATGGTCCCCGAGTCCCGCGGAATCGTGTTGTCGATCAGGTTGAATACGGTGGTCTTGCCGGATCCGTTCGGGCCGATGAGGCCGGTGATGGACCCCCGCTGCACATCGAACGAGCATCCGTCGACCGCGCGCAACCCGCCGAAGCGCTTGGTCAGATCCTTGACCTCCAGCAGCGTGCCGCCGGCCGAGGCGCCGTCGTCGTGACGCTCGCTGCGGCCCGACAGGGACGACAGGCTGACGCCCTCGGTGCGGATCCGGGCGCCGACCAAGCCTGCTCGGCCGGCGGTGCGGCGGCGGGTGAAGAGGTCCTGCAATGCGGGCAGGATGCCCCGAGGCAGCAGGATGACGACGAGCGCGAGCAGTCCGCCGAAGAGCAGCAGGCGCACGTTCCCGCCGCCGAAGCTGTTGTTCGCGATCTCGTTCAGCGGCTCGACCAGGAACGCGCCGAGGACGGGGCCCCACAGCGTTCCGCTGCCGCCGACCAGTAGCGACAGGATGATCTGAACACTGAGCAGGATGCCGAACATGCCGCGCGGATCGATGAACGTCAGGTAGTAGCCGTAGACGGCGCCGCCTGCCCCGACCAGTACGCTGCTGGCCACGAACCCGATGATCTTCTGCACCGGGAGGTTGATCCCGATCGTGGCCGCCTTGGACTCGTCGCCGCGGATCGCGACCAGGCCCATGCCCAGCTTGGTGCGGCGCACCCACCACGACAGCAGGATCTGCAGCGCCAGGATGCCCAGCAAGCTGTAGTAGAACGGCCAGTTCAGGTAGTCCATGCTCCAATCCGGAAGCGGCAGCGTGAGTCCGTTGGTGCCGTTGGTGAGCGAACTCGCGTTGATCGCGACGATCTGGATGAGGAACAGGAACGCGACGGTGATGATCACGAATGACGCGCCACTCGCGCGCAGCGCGACGAATCCGAGACCGGCGGCCACCAGACCGGCGACCACTGCGGCCGCCGGTACCCAGATCCACGGGGAGAGCGAATCGAAGCGGGTGGCCAGGATCCCGATCGTGTATCCGCCGAGGCCGATGATCGCGCCGTGGCCGAGCGATACGTATCCGGCGTAGCCCATGATGATGTTGAGGCCACTCGCACCGATGGCGAACACCATCGACAAGATGATCATGTTCTGGTAGTACGCGTTGTCCGACATGAAGGGGTACAGGATCAGCAGGATCGTGGCGACCGCCACGATCCCGCGACCGACCGTCTTGCGCGGGCTGCGGCCGCTCAGCGACTGGGTTGCTGTGTTCACGTTGCGACCGCATCCTCACGAAGTCGGGTGCCCATCAGGCCCTGCGGCCGGACGAGCAGGACGACAAAGACGACCATGTAGGGCACCGCGGTCGCCCACGCCGGTGAGATGTAGGCGGCGGTGAATGTCTCCGCGAGCCCGAAAATCACCGCTCCGACCACGGCTCCGTTGAGGCTGCCCAGGCCACCGAGCACGACGATGGCCAGCAGGCGGGCGATCCAGATGTAGTGCGTGCCCGGGACGAACGAATACAGCACCCCGACGATCGCGCCGCCGGTGCCGGCCGCGGCTGTGCCGATACCGAACACCAGGGCGCTCACCGTCACCGGTTTGATGCCGATGAGCGCCGCGCCCGACGGGTTGATCGCCGCCGCCCGGATCGCCCTGCCCAGCCACGTGCGCGTGAGCATGAAGCCGAGCAGTGCGAGCACACCGATGGCGATGATCCCGCCGTACACCTGCGTCTTGGGAAGGTAGATGCCGCCGATGTGGAACGACTCGCTGGTATAGCTCGGCTGGATGGACGTCATGTTGTTGCCCCAGGTGAAGCCCATCACCGCCTCCGCCACCAAGGCGATGCCGAAGGTGAGCAGCACGGTCGATGCGATGGGTGCCAGCCGCACGGGGCGCACCGCGACCCAATACACCCCCCAACCGAGGAGGAACATCAACGGCGCGATGATGACGATGCCGATGAGGGGATCGAGGCCGAGCCACGACCAGACCGTATATGCCAGGAAGGCTCCGAGGATCAGGAACGCCCCGTGGGCGATGTTGATGATCTTCATGACCCCGAAGACCAGGCTCAGGCCGCTGGCCACCAGCGCGTAGACGCCGCCGACCAGCAGCCCGAGCACTAGATATTGCAGAAACGCTGTCACCCGTTAGCTCCCGGCTGCCAACCCATCACGATGTGATCGCTCGTGGCGAACTTCTGCGGCAGAATGTACTCGACCTTGTTGTTCTGCCACTGGCCGGTGAGGAACTCACCCTGCGGACGACCGTCCGCATCCCAGCTCAGCGTGCCCAGGATGGTCTCCACCTTGTTGGCGCGCAGCCAGTCGGCCATCGCCGTCTGGTCGTCGACGTTGCCCACTGCCTCGACGGCAGCCTGCAGGACCTCGGCGGCACCGTAGGCATCGGCGGCGTCCTCCGGCGGCAGCCCGCCGAACATCTCCGTGTACTTCGCCACGAACTCCGCGTTGCCGGGAGTCTTCGCCTGCGGCGCGTGGCTGATCGCGAAGATGATGCCCTCGGTGTTCTCGGCCCCGATGGCCTTGGCGTATTCCTCACCGAGGCTGGGCGCGGTGGTCTGGTACAACCACGTCGGCTTGAAGTCGGCCTTGAGCATGGCCCGGATCATCCCCACGCCGTCATTGAAGAAGGCGCCGTGCACGACCAGGTCCGGCTTCGCAGCGCGCATGGCGCTCACGATCGTGTCGAAGTTGGTCAGATCGACCTGGTAGGTCGTCGAGTAGACGGTCTTGACACCTGCAGCCTCCAGCACCTCGCGGATGCCATCGACGTTCGGCGCGACAAATGGGTCGTCGATGGTGGGGTAGGCGGCCGTCTTCGGTCGCTGGTCCTCCGGCAGTGACGTGATCCATTCGGCGAAGCCCTTGCCCTGCTTGTCGGCCGTCGCCTGCTGCGAGAAGAACAGGTACTTGAAGCCGCGGTCGAAGATCTTCGGCGCGCCGCCGGCGGGCTCGATGTAGAGCATCTTGTGCTTCTCGGCGACCGCAGACGCCGGCAGGTTCAACAGCGAGGAGTAGGTCCCGATCAGCAGGTCAACCTTGTCCTGGCTGATCAGCGCGTTGTAGTCGGCGACCACGGTGTTCTGGTCGGATGCGTCGTCCTTGATGACGAGCTCGACCTGGCGGCCGAGCAATCCGCCGTTCGCGTTGATCATGTCCTGCCATACCTTGTAGCCTTCCTCGGCGGCTTTGCCCTGCTCCGAGAACTGGCCCGTCAACGGGATGGAGGCGCCGATTTTGATCGGCTCCGAGGACGCAGCCTCGGAACTGCCGCTCGTTTCGGCGGCGCTCTCACTGCTGCTGTCCGTGGCACTGCTGGCCTCGGAGCTACTGCCGCCGCTCTCGCTGGTGGCGCTGCTCTCCGCTGCACTGCTGCCGCTGCTCGTGCCGCTACTGCCGCAGGCGGCCAAGCCAACGACCATAAGTCCCACGACGGCCGAAATAAGTGGCCGCCGCAATCGAGAGTGCTGCGTCATGAGACCTCCTCGTCTGGACCGCAATCGGTTGCGGCATTTATGCAGTATGTTGACTGCCGCGACGGCTGTCAATACCTCGACGGAGGTTGCGGACCCAACCGTTATCGTGCGAGTTCCGGGCCCGTCGAACCCGCCGATCGGGACCGGCGGACTGCCCGAACGAGGGCACCTCGCCGGCGTATGGCGAGCGTGGGGCCACGGCGGGATGGAGCCGGAAATCCAGTGATCCGGGTGGTCCGAGCGGTGCAAACGAATGTGCCGTCGCAGCATGCGAGGAGTGCGTCATGACGCCGCGCACCGACGCAGATAGCGGGACCCTCAGCCGGGGGCCCCGCTATCTGCGTGTCGACTCGGAGGTCGACGACGAACGGCCCTACCCGACCCACACGGTCTTGAGGTTGCAGAACTCCCGGATTCCGTCGGCTGCCAACTCCCGGCCGAATCCGGAATTCTTGATGCCGCCGAACGGCAGTTCCGGGTGGGAGGCCGTCATGCCGTTGATGAACACGGCGCCGGCCTGGATCTCGCGGACCAGTTTCCGCTGCTCCTCGGGGTCGTTCGTCCATGCGGCGGAGCTCAGACCGAAGTCGGTGGCATTGGCCAGCTCGATGGCTTCGTCGATGTCACGGACGCGGTAGAGGCTGGCCACCGGGCCGAAGGCCTCTTCGTGATAGAGCCGCATCTGCTCGGTGATGTCCGTGATCACGGTGGGCGGGTAGAACCAGCCGGGGCCCTCGAGAGCCTTCCCTCCGGTGAGCGCCACGGCGCCCTGGGCCAGTGCGTCGTCCACCAGCGCAGCCAGCTCCTCGACGCCGGCGGCGGACGCCAGCGGACCCACCTCGGTCGCCTCGTCACTCGGGTCGCCCACCCGCAGCGCTTCCATCGCCGCGGCGAAGTCGTGGGCGAAGCGATCGTAGATGTCCGCGTGGACGATGAACCGCTTTCCCGCAATGCACGACTGCCCATTGTTCGCGATGCGAGCCGTCACCGCCGTCTTCACCGCGGCGTCCAGGTCCGCGCTGGGCAGCACGATGAACGGATCGGAACCGCCGAGTTCGAGCACGGACTTCTTGACCTGGGCGGCCGCTGTGGCGGCGACCGCGCGACCGGCGGGCTCGGAACCGGTGAGGGTGACGGCCACGATGCGCGGGTCCTCGATCACGGCGGCGACCTCGCGCGAGCCGATGAGCAATGTGCCGAACGAGCCGGCCGGGAATCCGCCGCGCTCGAAGAGGGTGTCGAGGTACAGCGCTGACTGCGGCACGTTCGAGGCGTGCTTGAGCACCCCGGTGTTGCCTGCCATGAGCGCCGGCCCCGCGAAGCGGATGACCTGCCACAGCGGGTAGTTCCACGGCATGACGGCCAGTACCACCCCGAGCGGCTGCCACGTGGTGAATGCGCGCGAGGCTCCGACCGCGCCGGCGTCGGCCAGCGGCTGGTCGCGCAGGAATTCCTCGGCCTTGTCCGCGTAGAAGCGCATCGAGCGCGCGCATTTCTGCACTTCTGCGCGCGATGCCGTGATCGGCTTGCCCATCTCGGTCGTGATCAGCGCGGCCAGCTCGTCCACGTCGGCGTCCAGCAGGCGTGCGCTCTCGCGCATCCACTGTGCGCGTTCGTCGAACGTCGTATCGGCCAGCGCACGGAAGGCGCTTGCTGCGCGCGCGATCCGTGCTTCGACCTCCTCCGCCGTGTGCGGAGCGAACTCACGTTCGGTCCTGCCCGTCGCGGGGTTGATCGTTGCAATTGCCACGGAAATGCCTCCCTTTGGATACATACGTGAGCCAGCATGCGACGTAAACTCGAGAGTTGACCGCAGGCCACTGAAGAATGTATCCAATCATCGCACAATCGTCCCGGCGTGCACCACCACTGTGTGACGATGGTCGCCGGGCCGTATCGATGCCCGCTCGGCAAGGGAAGGACAGCCGCGTGCGCGCGAGTCATCCGCCGACGAGAGCGCGATCAGCCGACGCCTCATCCATCGCGAGCGGGCGTATCGCGGACTACCTGCGCGATTCGATCCTCGACGGCAAACTGCTGCCGGGCGCCCGGATCCTGCAGGAGGAGGTCGCCGAGCAGCATGGGGCGAGTCGCATCCCGGTACGGGAGGCCTTGCGGATGCTGCACGCGGACGGGCTGGTCACCATCGTCGCGAATTCCGGCGCCTGGGTGTCGTGCCTGACCCAACGCGAGTGCTCCGAGGCGTATCAGATGCGCGAACGCCTGGAGCCGCTGGCACTGCGCGCCAGCATCGAGACCATGACCGAGCGCGTCGTCGTGCACCTCGCCGAGCTGGTGCGAGCGATGGAAACCATCGATTCGGTGGACGATTTCATGCGCCTGGACCGCGAATTCCACCTCACCAGCTACTCGACCGCACCGGACTCGTACCTGGGTGAAGTGGTGCGCCGCCTGTGGAACACCACCCATCACTACCGGCGGGCCTACGCGCGGCTCGCGGCCGCGCCCAGCGCCGAGGTCACGCATCTCGAGCACAAGCTGATCCTGGACTCGATCCGGCGGCGCGACGGCGCGGACGCCGAGCGGGTCCTGGTGACGCACATCCGTCGCACCCGCAAAGCGCTCGAAGAGCACCCTGAAATCTTCGAGTGACCGGCGTCTCACCGAAGCCTCGCACAATCACTCCTCCTGACGCTATGATGGTGAAAAGTCGTTTCGCAACCGTTTGCAGAAACTGCAACCAGGAATTGCAACAAGGGAGGCAAGCCATGGCTGGCAAGCACAACATCAGCTATGTCCCGTTCGAGGACATGGACGAGCGGATGCAGAAAGAAATGGAGCGCTGTGCCCGCGAGGGGACGCCCCGCCCGGAGTCGTCGGCTGTGCGTGCTCACGTGCCGGCCGCGTTCTGGGCCTTCGCCGATTCATGGCAGGCACTGTTCCACCACGGAGTCTGCGATCACGCGATCAAGGATCTGTGCCGCGTCTACATCTCCCGCACCGTCAAGTGCGAGTTCTGCGGCAACCAGCGCTCCGAGAAGGCGACGGCCGAGGGCCTGCAGGAGGCCCAGTACGACGAGCTGCTGAACTTCGAATCGTCGGACAAGTACGACGACCGGCAGAAGGCCGCCCTGGCATACGCGGAGGCGATCGCGTGGGGGACCAACAGCCCGGAGCTGTGGGAACGGCTGCACCGCCACTTCAGCGAAGCCGAACTCGTCGAGCTGGGCAACTGCATCGCGCTGACTTTCGGTCAGCAGAGCTGGATCCGCCTGCTGGGCATCGAGCACCACGAATACATGGCGGGCACGTCGGCCTCGATGGCCCCCGGTTTCGAGAACGCCGACGCGCTGGCGCACTCGAAGGCGGACGCGACCTACTGGGCGGCGGACAAGGTCGCCGCGAACGCGTGAGGTGACACCCGCAGGACGCGGTGGCGTCGGGGCCCTGGGCGGGCGCCGGCGCCACCGTTGTATGGCGGACGTGCGTCGGTTGCCCATGCCGCCGGAAACGCCCGCGGTGCTGCGAACGCCCGCAGTGCTGCGAACGCCTGCGGAGCTGCGAGGGCCCAGGCCGATGTCGCGCAGGCTGTGCAATCGTTATTGTACGGTCGATACGTCGCCGGCCGATCACAGACAGATGAGGTGCTCGATGACCATCGCTCCGACCCTGGTTCGCCTGGGCTTCTTCAGCCGCTCGGTCGTGCTGCGCGTCGCTCGCGAGCGCGGATACGTCGGCGACGTCGGACTGGACGTCGCCGACGAGCCCGTGCCTTCGTCGCCCGCCCAGTTCCGCACCCTGCTGGCCGGTGGCTTCGACCTCGTTCTGACCAGTCCGGACAATGTCGTCGCCTACCGGATGTCGGAGCACAACCCATTGGGTGTCCGGGCGGACGTCCGCATGCTGCTGGGGATCGACCGCGGTATGGGACTGTCGATCATGACGACGGCACGGATCGGGACCGTCGAGGACATCCGCGGGCGGACCGTGGCCGTCGACGTGCCCCAGTCCGGGTTCGCCCTGGCCATGTTCCGGGTTCTGGCACGGCACGGCCTGCAGCAGGGCCGGGACTATTCCGTCGTATCGCTGGGCTCGACGCCGGGTCGCGCCGATGCGCTCATCGCGGGCGAGTGCGACGTGACGCTGCTCAACGCCGGCCACGACGTGCGGGCCGAGCTGGCCGGATGCCGCCGCCTGATCCGGATCACCGACGAGCTGTCGCCGTACATCGGGACCGTGCTCGCGGCGACGGGGTCGTGGCTGGCGGACAATACCGATGTCGCCGCGCGCTTCGCCGCGGCATGGCGTCGGGCCACCGCCGACGTGCTGGCCCCGGCCAACCGGCAGGACGTGCAGCGATTGCTCGCCGAAGAACTGGGCCTGGACGGCGACGGCCCGGCTCTCGCCTATCGGACCCTGTGCAGCGACCGCGACGGGCTGATCCCGGATCTGCGGATCGATGTCGCCGGGTTGCGCACCATCCTTGAGACCCGCGCGCAGGGCGTAGTCGCGCCGGATCTGGACAGCAGCGATGACGGGATCAAGTCGAGCGGCCTCGTAGACAATCGTTTGTACTCCTAGCGGCTTGCGCACACCGCGTTGATCCCGGTGGTCGATTGCCTTATGCCGCAGCAGTCGGTATAACATGCGGTGTGTCTGTTCCACGATTGCAGGATGTTGCAAAGCTAGCGGGCGTGCATACCGCTACGGCGTCACGCGCCTTGAATCCTGCGACCCGCGGACTGGTGCGCAGTGAGACGGCCGCTCGTGTCCTGGACGCGGCCAAGCGATTGGGGTACGTCGTCAATCCGATCGCCCGGAGCCTGAAGACGAGTCGGTCGAGTTCGATCGGCGTCGTCATCCCCGACCTGACGAACGCGCTGTTCCCGCCGATCATGCGGGGGATCGACAATGTACTGGAGCCGCTCGGCTACATCCCGCTGTTGGTGAACACCGACAACGACAAGGAGCGGGAGGCAAAGCAGGTCGCCGCCCTCCGGGCGAGGCAGGTCGAAGGCCTGATCGTCGGGACGGCGCTGCTGAGCGACCCCGGTCTGGAGCGTCTGGCCGCGGAAGGATTCCCTGTCGTCCTGATCAACCGGCGCACCGAGTCGTCCATTCTGCCGACCGTCGCCGGTGACAACGTCGCGGGCGTGAACCTGGCAGTGGACTACCTCGTGGGTCTCGGCCATCGACGCATCGCGTTCCTGGCGGGTCCGCAAACCACCTGGACCGGCCAGGTGCGTCTGCGGGCCTACCGCAATGCGCTGCAGGACCACAAGATCGCCTATGACGAGGCCCTGGTGGTGTTCACCGAACAGTTCATCGAGACGGAAGGGGCACGCGGCACGCGCGAACTCCTCGACCGGAACGTGCCGTTCACCGCGCTGATCGCGGGAAACGACCTGCACGCACTCGGCTGTTTCGACGTCTTCGCCGAGCGCGGCATCCGGTGCCCCGAGGACGTCAGCGTGACCGGATTCAACGACATGCCGTTTGTCGACAAATTGAGTCCGGCGCTGACCACGATCCACATCCCGCAGTACGAGGTCGGCAGGGAGGCCGCACGGATGCTGATCGAGCGGATCAATGCCAAGGCGGACGTCCCGGCGAAGTCGGTGCTGCTTCCCGTCGAACTCGTGATCCGCGGATCGGCGGCCGCGCCCGCGAGCGCCGATCGCAACGGCGGCGCGCCGGCCGGCCGACCGGCGCGCCGGGCAACGACCACGGCTGTCTAGCGACGCCGCCTCATTCCTCGCCGGCGTCCAGCTCGTACACCGGCAGGCTGGCGTCGATTTCGAAACCCGTGGCGTGCGAGGGGACCTGTCGCGGTGCGGGCAGGCTGAGCGACTGCATGGAATTGCTGGTCCCGAAGATCTGCGGAGCCTGCGTGTTCACGCGGACCTGGAAGATGTCGGGCCGGTTGTAGTGGCCGGCGAAATCGTGGCGCAGCTTGGTCTTGATCGACGCCTCCAGATCGAGATCCGCGTAGAGGATGCCTTCTTCATTGCCCATCGGGCCCGCCAGGATCCTGCTGTCCGGGTCCACGATGACGGAACCTCCGCAGATCTCCGGCCTGCGAATGGTCTCCTCGTCCTCGGCGGACAACTGCAGCTTCGCGATGGTCTGGTCGTCGACGGTGCCGCAGGCACTGACGACGAACGCCTTGCTCATCTGCGCGAAGGCCTGGGAATCCACCGATACGCGATCACGCATGGGCCTGCCTGCGAACGGGAAGTGGTTCGGCCAGCTCATCACGTGGATGCGGCTGTATTGCGCCGTCATTGCGAACACGGCCAGTGGGTTGGAGTTCTCACCGCAGATCAGCGCGCTGGCCGGGCCGAAGCGGGTATCGAAGCCGGCGAGGCTGTCGCCCGCGCCTCCGGTGTGCACGAGCCGTTCTCCGACCGTCGGCATGATCTTCTGCCGCCGCCCGAGCAGTGCCCCGTCGGGCCCGAAGAAGATCTGACTGTTGTAGAGCGTGCCCGTCGTTCCCGGCATCTTCTCGCACGCGCCCATCACCACGTAGGCACCCGCGTCCGCGGCCGCGCGGCCGATCTCGGCCGTCTCCGGGCCCGGGATCTCCAGGGCATTCTTGAAGAGCTCCACACTCAGTGCCGTACTGATCGTGCCGGTCGCCGGGTGTGCGTGGAACCAGATGGGATGAGCGGGAATGAAGCCCTCGGGGAAAGCGATCAACTCCGCGCCACCCCGGCCGGCCTCGCGAATCAGCGAACAGGCCTTGGCTACCGATCTCTCCCGGTCCAGGAAGACCGAAGCCGCCTGTACAGCGGCGGCGCGGATGGTCGGGTAGGTGTCACCCATCGTCAGTCACTCCTGAACACTCGAAGAGGCAAACGTTTGCGCTGTTGGGAACCACTTTAGCACCACGCGATTGCTCGAGCCAGACGTCCGCGGCGCAACGGCCCATATCGATCGGGATCAGCGGGATCACGCTCGAATGACGGCGGAGCAGGTCAGTTCCCGTCAGGAAACATGTTGATAACGATCGGGAGAGGGCGCCGCCGATGGTTGACAGGCCGCCGCGCGCTCCGCTAGCTTGCTGCAAACGGTTACAGGCCGTCCTGCAGCCGCAAACACCCTCTGCTGACCTGAAGGGAAGCCGTGCTTATGACGAAGCAGCATCAGCACCTACGCGTAGGTCGAATGGCAACAGCAGTAGCAGGATTGGCGGCGTTGACGTTGGTCGTCGCCGCATGTGGTTCATCGACGCCGACGGAGCAGTCGTCGACGGGGCAGTCCTCTGCGGATTCGTCCTCGGCGGACTCGTCCGCGGCGTCAACCGGCAGCAGCGCTGCCACCGAAAGTGGCAGCGGCGCCCCCAGCGGCGATCCGATCAAGTTCGGCGTGTCGCTGCCGATCACCGGCGGCCAGTCGATCCCCGGTATCGGGCACCAGAAGGGCTATGAGTTCTGCATCGCCGAGTTGAACCGCACCGGCGGTCTGCTCGGCCGCCCGGCCGAGCTCATCGTCAAGGACTCGCAGTCCAACGTGCAGAACGGTGTCAACCAGGTCCAGCAGCTGATCAGCAGCGACAAGGTCGACTTCATGCTGGGCACCTTCTCCACCGGCTCGGCGTTCCCGCAGGAGACCATCACCGAGCAGCACAAGATGGTCGTGGTGCAGCCGTCGGACAGCTCCGAACAGTCGCATTCGCGCGGGTACAAGTACCTGTTCGGACAGACCCCGAAGCCCGTCGATTACCTCGGGCAGACCGCCATCGACTCGCTGAAGTACTTCCAGGACAACGGGGACATTTCAGCGGCCGACGCACCGAAGACGGCCGCGGTCGTCTACCAGGACAACTTCTTCACCCAGTCCGTGCAGCGCGGCATCCTGGGTGGCAAGCTCGAAGTCCCCGGTACGGACATCACCGTCGACTTCGGCGAGGGCTACCTGGCGGAAGCCGGCATCAAGGTCGTCTACAAGAGCAGCTTCCCGTCGGACTTCAACGACTGGAACTCCCTCGCCGCCTCCATCAAGGCCAGTGGCGCCGACTACCTGATGGCACTGACCATGCCCCCGCTCGAGGTCAATATCGCCAAGGCGCTGGCCACCGTCCAGTACAAGCCGAAGGGCGTCTTCTTCACGCAGGGGACCTACCCGCAGTTCCAGGAATCGCTGGGCGCGGCCGCGGACGGCATCATCCTGTGGACCAGCTGGGACCCGAATCTCACCTGGGAGGGCACCTTCAACGGCGAGAAGTACACGAACGCGGACTTCATCCAGCACTTCACCGAAACCATGGGTGAGGCGCCGGACGAAGATGCGGCACAGGCCTTCGCGTCGTGCGAAACCCTGACCAACGGTGCGGTCGCGACCAACTCGCTGGACCAGACGCAGATCCGCGACTGGATCGCCGCGCGCACGGCCGACGACCCGAGCAAGACGATCATGGGCCCGTACCACTTCGACGAGAAGGGCCTGACCGCCGACCGTGACGTGATCCTGCAGCAGTGGCAGGGCGGCGAACTCAAGAACATCTACCCGGCCGACAAGGAGCTGATCCCGGACCTCGCCAAGGTTCAGTGGCCCATGCCGAACTGGTGACAGTCGACCGGCAGCGCAGTGCAGACGGGGTGCGGTGCGAAATCCTCGCACCGCACCCCGCCTGAATCCCCGTCATACCTACCGATCAAGGAGAAGCTCGTGAGTGGGTTGCCGATTGCTCGCCACCCGGATCCGTCACGTGCCGCGGAGATGCCGTACGCCCCCGCGGTCGAGGTCGTCCGGCCGGAACGAATCTTCTACATCGCCGGTGCCACCGCGGTACCCCTCTACCATCAGCATCCGCACGTCCCCGAGGAGACGGTGCTGCCCGACGACATCCGCGAGCAGACAGAGCGCGTCATGGCCAGCCTGAAGCTGGTTCTGGACGACCTGGGGCTGACCTGGCGCCACGTCGTTCGCTGCACGAAATACGTCACCGATATGCGGGAAGCCAACGATGTGCATGCCGTCATGAACAAGTACTTCGGCGACTGGCGACCGACATCCACATTGTTGTGCGTCAACAACCTCAGTTCGCCCGGCGCGCGTGTGGAGATCGACATGATCGCGGCGATCTCGGGTGAGGACCCCGCATGACCCCTGCCGCCAGAACGACGGCCCAGGCCGGCGCCACCCCATCGACAGGCACCGGCGTGTGCCTGGACGTCTCCGGGCTCCGTAAGAGCTTCGGTGGGGTGCACGCCGTCCGCGATTGCACGTTCCAAGCCGCCGAGGGCGCCATCACCGGGCTGATCGGCCCGAACGGCGCCGGCAAGACCACCGCGTTCAACCTGATTACCGGCGTGCTCAAGCCCACCGCCGGGCACGTCACCTTCCGGGGCATCGACGTGAGCGGTCTGCCGGCGCACCGCATGAGTGCCGCCGGGATCGGCCGCACCTTCCAGGTCACCCGCGTCTTCGAGGACATGTCCGTTCTGGAGAATGTCGTCATCCACGCCAGCAAGGGCGCGATGCGCGCATTCCTCAGTCCGCGCGTGACGAAGGCCGAACGCGAACGCGCGCGGTCACTGCTGGACTTCCTGGGCCTGACCCGGCTCACCCACGATCCGGCCGGCTCGCTGTCCTACGGGCAGCGGAAGCTCCTGGAGCTGGCCGGCGTGCTCATGGCAGAACCGAAGATGATCATGCTCGACGAGCCGGCGGGCGGTGTGAACCCGCGCCTGCTCGACGAGATCGTCGAGCGGATCAGGGAGCTCAACAAGTCCGGCGTCACGTTCCTGATCGTCGAACACAACATGGATCTCGTCATGAGCCTGTGCGACTCGGTCGTCGTCATGGCCGACGGCCGCGTCCTGCGGCAGGGGCATCCGCGCGATATCCAGGCCGACGAAGAAGTGCTGTCCGCCTACCTGGGCGGCTCGGTCGGGGGCGCGCGATGACCGCGATCCTGGAACTCACATCCGTCCACGCCGGCTACGGCAACGATCCCGACATCCTCAAAGGCGTCGATCTCCGCGTCGAGGAAGGCGGATCGTGCTGCATCATCGGCCCGAACGGCGCGGGCAAGTCCACCGTGCTCAAGACTATCGCCGGCATTCTGCCGTTGCGCAGCGGCGAGGTGCTGTTCAAGGGCCGGTCGCTGGCCAAGCTCCGGCCCGATCAGCGGATCCGTAAGGGCGTGTGCTTCGTCTCGCAGGACCAGCCGCTGTTCGGAGCCATGTCGGTGCACGAGAACCTGACGATGGCCGGGTACATCCTCAATGATCGCCGGGAGACCGCCAAGCGGATCCGCCACGCGCTCGACGTGTTCCCCGTGCTGGCGGAGAAGCAGAAGCAGCGCGCGCGGACGCTGTCCGGGGGACAGCAACAAGTGCTCGCACTGGCCCGCGCGTGGATCATCAAACCGGATGTGCTGATGGTCGACGAGCCGAGCCTCGGTCTGTCACCGCAGGTGCGGGGCTCGGTCTTCGAGATCCTGCAGACCTTCAAGGACTCCGGGATGACGGTGCTCATCGTCGAGCAGAACGTGAACGAGGGTCTCGCGTTCGCCGATTGGGGATACGTGCTCGATCTCGGGCGCAATGAATTCGACGGCGCGTCGAAGGACATCCTGGCCAATCCGAAGATTCGCGAGCTGTACCTGGGCAAGTCTGTGACATCGGGGGCCGACTCGTGATCCAAATAGCCCTGTACGGCATTCTCCTGGGCGGCATCTATTCGCTGATGGCGTCGGGGCTGTCGCTCTTGTACGGCGTCATGAACATCGTGAACCTCGCACACGCGGCGTTCATGGTGCTCGCCTGCTACATGGCCTTCGTGTTCTATCAGAATCTCGGCCTGGATCCCACCGTCTCCATGGCGATCACCATCCCGGTGTTCTTCCTGCTCGGGCTGCTCGTGTACTGGGCGCTGCTGGAGCGGGTACCGCGCACCCGGCTGTACGGTTCGCTGACGGTGCTGCTGACATTCGGCATCGCGTTGATCGTCGAGGGCAGCATCACTCAGGTCTTCACCGGCATCTATCACTCGACGGACCCGTCGTACGCCACGGGGTCGATCGCCGTCACGTCCGGCATCGTGCTGCCCGAAGGCCAGCTCTACGCATTCATCGTGAGCATCATCCTGCTCGCTCTTCTCGGAGCGTTCCTGTACCTCACCCGGACCGGATACGCGATCCGGGCCAGCATGCAGAACCGGACGGCGGCGCAGCTGATCGGCGTCAACGTGCGGCGGATGTCGATGCTGGCTTGCGGAATCGGGTTCGCCCTGGCCGGCGCGGCTGGCTCGCTGTTCAGCTATCTGTTCACGTTCTACCCCGGCATCCACTGGCAGTTCATCGCGCTGCTGCTCTCGCTCATCGTGGTGGGCGGCCTGGGCAGTCTGCTGGGGCCGGTGATCGCCGCCGTCGGGCTGGCGGTCATCGCCGCCTACCTGGCCCACTGGCTCAATCCGGTGTGGTCGTATCTGACGTTCTACATCGCACTGTTCGTGACGCTGTTGGTCCGACCGCAGGGAATCATGGGCAAAGACGTGAGGGTTTCGAGATGAGTGTGATGCCGCAGGGCGACGCGGCCGAGCCGCTGGCCGATCGCTCCCAGGCCGGCCCGGCCGCAGCTGCGGGCAACGGCCGCCGACCCCTTGTCTCCTCGCGCAACATCACCGCCGTCCTGGTGCTCGTTGTGCTGGCACTGCTCCCGCTGACCTCCGGTTTCGTCGGCCCGTACGCCTACATGCTGCAGATCGTCATGACGGTGCTGATGTGGATCACGTTCTCGTCGTCGTGGAACATCCTCGGCGGTTTCACCGGGTACGTCTCGCTCGGGCACAACGTCTTCATCGCCGTGGGGGCCTATTTCTCCGGATACCTGCTGGTGTTCCACGGGGTGTCGCCGTTCCTGTCCGCGCCGCTGTCGGGTCTCGTGTCCGTGGTCGTGGGCATCGTCATCGGTTTCATCACGCTGCGCACCTACGGGGATGCGTTCATCATCGCGACGATCGCGCTGCTGCTCTTGGTGCGCATCTTCCTGGAGCAGTGGGACTACCTGGGCGGGACGACGGGGCTCAATCTGCCGGTCGACGTCACGGGCAACCCGCTGTTCATCACCGTGCCCTATTACTACGCGATGCTGATCATTGCGGTGCTGGCGGTGTTCGTGGCCCATCGGGTGGCCCACTCGAAGCTCGGACTGGGACTGCGCGCGCTCGCTGAGGACGAGGTGAAGGCCGCGGTGGCCGGCATCAACGTGCGGCAGTACAAGATCGCCGCCTACGCGCTCAGCGCCCTGTTCATCGGAATGGCGGGCTCGATCTGGGCGTATTCGCTGTCGTACGTGACGCCCGAGCAGTTCCTCACGCTGCAGATCGCCGCGCAGATGATGTTGATGGCGGTGCTCGGCGGTCGCGGCACCATCGCGGGCCCGATCCTGGGCGCCGTCATCATGGTCGCCATCACCGAGGTATCGACGACGTTCTTCGGGTCCAGCGCGATCAACCTCGCGATCACGGGCGTGCTCCTGGTGATCGTGCTGCTGGTCTTCCCCAGCGGGATCGTCGGTTCGCTGCGACAACGCAGGAAGCTGCCGAGCGTGCTCGACTGGGACTGAACGGACACGAATGACGATGCGGCGTTCGTTCTCGAACGTCGGGTATAGTACTGACAAACGATTGCACATGGAGGACACCGATGGTCGATCACAACCTCAAGGTCGGGTGGCTGGGGACCGGTCATATGGGCGCTGCGCTTGCCGGGCGACTGGTCGCGGCGGGGCTCGACGTCATGGTGTGGAACCGCACCACGAGCAAGACGGACGGGCTGGTCGCTGCCGGCGCCTCGCTCGCCGCAGATCCTGCCGACATGGCCGATCGTGACGTCGTCTTCACCATGGTGTCGACCTCGAAAGACCTGGAGCACGTCATCGGGCTGCTGCTGAGCGATCCGGATCGGACGCCGGGCGTCGTCATCGACTGCTCGACGGTGTCCACGGAGTGCTCGGCGTCGGTGCGCGCTCAGCTGGCCAAACGCGGAGCGGCATTCCTGGCCAGCCCGGTGAGCGGCAACGGCAATGTTGTGAAGGCGGGCATGCTGAGTCTCATGTGCTCGGGGGAGAAGGCCGCGTTCGACCGGGTCGAACCGATCCTGGGCCTGCTCGGCCGGCACGTCACCTACGTGGGGGACGACGAGCTGTCGCGGCTGGTGAAGATCTGCCACAACGTGTTCCTGGGGGTCGTCGCGCAAAGCCTGGCGGAGATCACCGTCCTCGCGGAGAAAGGCGGCGTATCCCGGGCAGCGTTCCTGGACGTCATCAACAACAGCGTGATGGGCTCCGTGTTCAGCCGCTACAAGTCGCCGGCCTTCGTCCACCTGGACTACACGCCGACCTTCACCCCGGTCCTGCTGCGCAAGGACATGGACCTGGGGGCGCGCGCCGCCGATGACCTGGGCGTGCCCATGCCGGTGGCGGCCGCAGCGCGGGAAGCCGTACAGTCCGCCATGGCGCAGGGCAGGATCTCCGAGGACTTCGCCGTGCTGCTCGAACTGCAGGCGCGGAATTCCGGCCTGGACATCACCCCGGAGGCAACCCCGGTAGACGACGGGCTGGGCGGCTCGGCCGGCTGAGTCACGCGGCACCGGGGTCGGTGCCGGCACAGCACGTCAACCGGAGGGACGGGATGTCGGAGACCTTCGTCATCGAGGTGAACGGCACCGCACGCGAGGTGCGGTGTGATCCGTCCACGCCGCTGCTGTATGTGCTGCGCAATGATCTCGGGCTGCTGGGCACCCGGTTCGGCTGCGGGCTGGGACTGTGCGGCGCCTGCAACGTGCTGGTCGACGGCAGCGCTGTGCACTCCTGCGACACTCCGGTCTGGTCGGTGGCGGGCAAGCGGATCACCACCGTGGAGGGCCTCGGCGATGAGCGGAATCCGCATCCGCTGCAGCGAGAGTTCCTGGCGCACCAGTCGTTCCAGTGCGGATACTGCAGCTCCGGGATGATGATCAGTGCCGCGGCGCTGCTGGCGCGCGAACCCCGCCCCGACGAGGCACGCGTCCGGCAGGCGCTGAACGACAACCTGTGTCGGTGCGGCGCGCACAACCGCATCGTGGGTGCCGTCCTGGCCGCGCGATTGGATCCGATGTGACGGCGCCGACCGGCGACGGCGCGCCGGCGCGGCGCTCGACACCCAGCCTGGCGAGCAATCCCCGGCTCGGCGACTGGATCACGATCACGCGGGACGGCCGGGTGCTGGTGCGTTCCGGCAAGGTCGAGCTGGGCCAGGGCATCACCACTGCGCTGGCCCAGATCGTGGCCGACGAACTCGACGTGGATCCGGCCCGGGTGGCGCTGCAACCGGTGCGCACCGGAGCGAGCCCGGACGAGGGCCTGACCTCCGGAAGCATGTCCGTCCAGCACTCCGGCGACGCCCTGCGCGAGGTCTGCGCCCGCGTCCGCGCGATCTATCTCGCCGAGGCGTCGGAGGAGCTCGGGCGCTCGCCGGCGGAGCTGACCGTGACGGACGGCGAGATCCGCGCCGACTACGGCGGATTCGTCTCCTACTGGAGCCTGGCCGACGATCGCCTGCTGGACATCGACATCGACGACGCCCCGGCAGGCGGCGTCAAGGCGCCGGGCGAGTATCGGGCCGTGGGCCGCTCGGCGCCACGAGTCGACGGCGCCGCCAAGATCTTCGGCCATCCGTCATACATCCACGACCTGCGCTTCCCCGGGATGCTTTTCGGGCGTGTGGTGCGGCCGCCGGCTCGCGTCGCGCGGCTGGAGCGCGTCGATGACGCCGTCCTGTGCGCCCGCGACGGGATCGTCGACGTGGTGCGCGACGGGAGCTTCCTGGCGGTCATCGCCGAGGACGAGGCCGTCGCGGTGGCGGCCTGCCGTGATCTCGCCGCGGCGTGCTCCTGGAGCGTCACCGACAGCCTGCCGGACCAGGCGGCCCTGCCCGACTACCTGATGTCCGCCCCGTCGGTCGCCGAAACCGTGTACGAGAGCCTTCGACCCGGCGCGGCGACGACGGTGCGCACGTTCACCCGACGCTTCACCCGCGGCTATGTGGAGCACGCATCGCTGGCACCGTCCTGCGGCGTGGCGGTGTGGACGGATGATGACGGGCTGCAGGTCTGGAGTCACTCCCAGGGCATCTACCGGCTTCGGCAGGAGCTGGCGCGCGAATTCGGGATGCCGGTGGATCGGGTCGTCGTCACACATGCCGAAGGCGCGGGCTGCTACGGCCACAACGGTGCCGACGACGCCGCTTTCGACGCGGCGCTGCTGGCCCGGCACGTGCCGGGCCGGCACGTCCAGGTGGTCTGGTCCCGGCAGGACGAACACACCTGGGAGCCGTTCGGGCCGGCCATGGTGACCGAGATCGAAGTCTCCCTCGACGAGGCGGCCGCCGTCACCGCGTGGCGCCAGGACGTGTGGAGCAACGGACACGTCAGCCGCCCGTCCTCCGGGGGCCTGCCGCCCCTGCTCGGTTCGCAGCACCGAGCGGAGCCGCTGGCCCCGGTCGCGGCCGGCGAGCCGCCGTTCCGGACCGGCGGCGGCATGTCGCGCAACTCCGTGCCGCTCTACGATTTCCCGTCGGTCACGGCCGTCGCCCACCGGCTGACGGAGATGCCACTGCGCACATCGGCGCTGCGCGCGCTCGGAGCGCACCTGAACGTGTACGCCATCGAGTCGGTGATCGACGAGTTGGCGCAGGAAGCCGGGCAAGACCCGATCGCGTACCGGCTGGGGCGTCTCACGGACCCGCGGGCCCGAGCCGTGCTGGAGGCCGTCGCCGACCGCAGCGGGTGGGGCCGGGCGGTGGGTGGCGAGACGGGGCGCGGCGTGGGATTCGCCCGGTACAAGAACGCGGGCGGCTACTGCGCGGTCGTGGCGGAGATCGAGGCCGAGGCGGAGATCCTGGTCAAGAAGCTCACCATCGCCGTCGATGTCGGCCTGGTGGTCAATCCGGACGGGGTGATCAACCAGGTGGAGGGCGGCGCGATCCAGGCGGTCAGTTGGACGACGCTCGAGCAGGTCCACTTCGATCGGGCCCAGGTCACCAGCCAGGATTGGGAGACGTACCCGATCCTGCGGTTCGAGCAGGTCCCGGCCGTCGATGTGGTACTGCTCGACCGGCCGGGGATGCCGACCCTGGGATCCGGCGAGATGGCGGCGGGCCCGACCGCGGCGGCGATCGGCAATGCCCTGGCCGATGCGCTGGGCGTGCGCGTGTCGACACTGCCGTTGACGCCCGACGCGATCGTGGCGGCCATGCCATGACGCCATCCTCGGCGCAGCGCGACCCGGCCGCCGGGGGCGCTCATGCCGCCTGCTGACGCATTGATCGTCGCGGCGGTCGGCTTCCTGGCGGGGGTCTTCAACAGCGTCGTCGGATTCGGCACCTCCATCACATTCCCGGCTCTGGTGCTGCTGGGCTATCCGCCGCTGGTGGCCAACACCTCCAACAAGGTGGGTCTGCTGTCGGGCATTCTGGCGGGCATCTTCGGATACCGCCGGGAGTTGGTCGGTCACCGCAAGGACATTCTGGCGGTGATCGGCGTCGGGATCATCGGCGGCCTGGGCGGCGGACTACTCCTGGTGGGGCTGCCGGCCAGGACGTTCACGGCCGTGGCTCCCGTCATCATCATCGCGTCCACGGTGTTGTTCATCTTCCAGCCGTACCTCTCCCGCCGGGCGAAGGCGGCACGCGCGGGTGGCACCGAGCCGCGGTCGGCCTGGAAAGCGCGATCGGTGCTGCTGCTCGGCGCCCTCTACGGCGGGTATTTCGGCGCGGGGCAGGGCGTCATCTACATCGCGTCGCTGGCCGCCGTCGTCAAAGCGGGACTCCAGCACATCGTCGCACTCAAGAACGTGATGGGTGCGGTCGTGACGGGAACGTCGTCCATCCTGTTCATCGCGATCGCCCCGGTCAGCTACTGGGTGGCGCTGTACCTGGCCGTCGGCTCGATCGGCGGTGGCTACCTCGGAGCGGTGGTCGGCCGGAGACTGCCGGTTCCCGTCCTGCGATTCGTCGTGATCGCGGTCAGCCTGGTGGCCGCCGTCGTCATGATCGTCTGACGGACCGCTTCACCGATCCGCCGGCACGGCGGCCCACAGATCAGGCTCGATGCGCACGCCCTGCTTGGCCGTCAGCCGCGACACTTCCACCGCGATCGGGGCCGGGATCACGCCGTGCGGGAAGTAACTCGCGATGATCGGCTGCGCGACGTCCCAGTCGCGAATATCGGTGAGGTACCAGTTGGACCGGAACACGTCGTCGAACGTGGCGCCGGCGGATTCCAGCACCTTGCGCTGGTTCTCCATGCCCAGGTGCGTCTGCTCCTCGATCGTGGCGGGCGGCAGCTGCTGGTACATGTCCGCCGCTTCGCCGCCGCTGAAGATGGGCAGAGCACCGGTTCCGGTCAGGGTGCACAGGCGCTGGCGCAGGTCCACCGTGCCGCAGCCGGGAGCCGCGTCGGCGCCTCGAGCGCAGCGGGCCCACCCGGTCACCTGCACATGCCCGCCCACCGCCTCCAGGTTGGACACGACGATCCCCGAGACGACGGGACTGTGTGCGCCGAACCTGCCCGCGATCATCGCCTCGATCACCGGCCAGGACCGCGGATCGCGGTAGTACACCGTCAGTTTGAGCACGTCGCGATCGCCTGCCCCGCAGGCCTCGAATTTCTCCGTGAGGCGCTCCAGACATGAGAGCAGCTCCGCGTCGACGCGGTCGCCGGGCTCCGGCTGCACCACGGCCGCGCAGAGCTGCTGATCGCCCCGCACCGCGACGGCGTCCGGAAGCAGCCCGCGGCCGGGAACGCGCACGATGTCGGCGGCCAGTGAGCCGGACGGGACGGCGGCCCACGCCTCCAGGTCGATGACGGAATCCTGGAGGCTGGTGCCGGGCACCTCCAGCGCGGTGGATGCCGGCAGCGGTGTGCCGAGCATGTTCTCCCAGATCTCACGGGTCTTCGGAGTGCGGTGCCCGCGCCCGCTCGTCATGTAGCGCCGGGTCTTGCTGATCCGGGCGTCCCCGCTCACGCGCGCCGTGGTGTCCAGGAGGAACTGGATCGAATCCACCGACTGTTCGTGGAACGTGCCGCTCGTCGACTGCGGCGCCCGCGCGGTCGAGGACGTGATGAACGCCAAACCGGTCCCGGGTGCCAGTCGGTACCCGAGCGAGAAGACGAGGCCGTGCGGCGTGTCCGAATGCGACAGCGGCTCCATCATCGCAGTGTCCGTCATCGATGCGTCCCTTCTGTGACGTCGTGTGCTGCTCTATCGGTGCTGGTCAAGTCCTCGGGCCATCGGTCGCGCCACGGATTCGCGCGCTCGAACGCGGCGGCCAGTGCCAGGACGGAGAAATCGTCCCGCCACCGGCCCACGATCTGGATGCCGACGGGCAGCCCGGCCGCGGTGAACCCGGCGGGGATCGAGATGGCCGGATGCCCGGTGAGGTTGAAGACGAACGTCAACGGCAGCGTCTCGTAGGGGGAGCCGATCGGCATGCCCGCGATCTCGGATTGGTACTGCCGGCCCAGGTCGAATGCGTCGGTGGGCGTCGTCGGCAGGGCGATGTAATCGTGGCTCTCCAGCAACGTCCTGATCTCGTGATAGACCGCTGTCTGAATCATCTGTGCGACGCCCACGTCGGCAGCGGTGCGGCCGCGTGCCTGCCGCACCTTGCGCACCAGGAGCGGGTCGATGTCCGCCTGGCGAGTGTCGAAGTACGGCTCCATCAGCGCGCCGCGGAGCGTGTCGTTGAGCAGCCCGTAGGCATCGAGGCAGTCCGGCAGGGACGGCGTGACGGTCTCCACACGAAGGTCGAAGACGCCGGCGACGCGGCGCAGCGCCTGCTCGCAGACGGCGACGACCTCGGGGTCGACCGGGGCGAAACCCAGATCCGCCGTCCAGGCGATCCTCGCCCGGGCCGGCGTCGCCGACTCCGCCGTCGCCGCGGTGAAATCCGTGCCGTCGTCCGGCAGCGAGATCGGGTCGCGGACGTCCGGGCCGGCGATCACCCGGAGCATCAGGGCGGCGTCCGCGACCGTCTTGGTGAGCGGCCCGCTGACGAACGACACCGGGTGCCAGGCCGCCGGATTCGGGTGCAGCGGCACGCGCCCGGTGGACGGTTTGAGCCCGACGACGCCGCAGTACGACGCGGGGATGCGGATGGAGCCGGCGAAGTCGCTGCCCTCGGCCAGCGGCGCCATGCCCGTGGCCACCGCGGCCGCGGCGCCGCCGCTGGAACCGCCCGGGGTGCGGGTCCGGTCCCACGGATTCACCGTCGTCTCGAACAGGCGGTTGTCGGTCACGCCCTTGCACCCGTGGTCCGGCGTGTTGGTCTTACCGACCAGGATTCCGCCCGCCGATGCCATTCGTGCGGCCAGCACGGAATCCTCGGTCGGCACTCGGTCGGCGAACAGCAGCGACCCCATCGTGGTGCGCACGCCGGCGGTGTCGGTCAGGTCCTTGAGGGAATAGGGAATGCCGTGCAGCGGGCCGACGTCGGCGCCGTGCACCAGCGCCTCCGCGGCCTGGCGCGCCCGGCGTCGCGCGGCCTCGGCGGTCACCGTGCAGAAGGCATTGATCCGGGGGTTCTGCGACTCGATCCGGGCCAGCACGGCGTCCACGACCTCGACCGGGGAGACGGATCGCGCGCGGATGGCCGATGCGAGCGCGGTCGCCGGCGAGCGCGACAGGTCGTCGCCCGGCGAAGGCCCCGGCCCGCCTGAATCCATGCCGCCTCCGTCGTTCCGTCCTGGATGCTCTTGGTCCGGCAGGCGCATGCAAACGATAGTGGCGGCGCTGCCGTCTCACGGTGTGGGTAGTGTAGCAACCGTTTGCGGAGCACACTAGCGGATGAGGAGATGCGAATGGATCAGCAGCCCGCGCACCGGCAGGGTGCGGCGTTCGCCGGGTTCAGCGCCGCTGAGTTCGCACGGCGTCGACAGGCCTTGGACGAGGTCCTGGCGGCGCACGATCTCGAGCACGCCGTGCTGTACGGCGCAAACAGGTCCGGCCCCGCCATCCCGTGGCTCACCGGGTGGCAGGTCACCCGCGAGGCGCACGTCCTGGTCACCCGCGGGCGGCCCGATGTGCTGCTGGTGAGCTTCTTCAATCACGTCCCCGAGGCGGCGCGCCGGGCTGCCCAGGCCGAGGTCCGCTTCGCCGGCGACGACCCGGCCGCCACCGTCAACGACCTGCTGCGCGAACGGGGCGCCGCGGGCAAGCGGATCGGGCTCATCGGCGCACTGCCGTTCGACCAGTACGCGACGATCGCCGCCGACCGTCCGGTGGTCGATCTGCGACGGGACCACACGCGACTGCGGCTGCTGAAGTCCGGCGAGGAGATCGAGGCCCTGCGGCACGCCGCGGCCCTGACCGACGGCGCCGTGCGCGCGATGCTCGCCGATCCGCTGATCGGCCGTAACGAGCACGAGCTGGTCGCCCGGATCGAGCAGAGCTACGTCGCGCGCGGCGGTGGGCATCACATCCACTACCTGGGAGTGACGTCGATGGCCGATCCCGACAGGTGCGTGCCCGCTCAATGGCCCCGCGATCGGCGAATCGCGCGCGGCGACGTGCTCACGTTCGAGATCAGTGCCGCCGCGGCGCCGGACTACTCCGGACAGCTGTTGCGCACGGTGACGATCGGGGCACCGCCCACCGCCGAGCTGCAGCGGATGCACGATGTCGCTGCGCAGGTGCTCGGTGACATCGAGGCGCTGCTGCGCCCCGGCGTCCATGCGGCGGAGCTCGTCGCGGCGTCACAGGCGGTCGAGGACGCCGGTTACACCACCGTGGACGATCTCGTGCACGGGTTCGGCGGCGGCTACCTGCCGCCGGTGCTCGGAACACGGAGCCGCGCGATCCGACCCACCCCTGACGTCACGCTCCAGGCCGGGATGACGGTCGTCGTGCAGCCGAATGTGTCCAGGCCCGACTTCCGGCTCGGCGTGCAGACCGGCGATCTGATGCTGATCACCGACGACGGTGCCGAGCGGTTGCACCGCTTCCCCCGGGGCCTGCAGTTGGCCGAGGGCTGAGGGCGGCGAGCTGACCCGCGGCGGGTGCGTCGAGTGGGCTACTGCACGCGCACCGAGCCGTCCGGCATGACGAGTTTCCGGCTGGTGGCGAGCTCCCGACCGGCGAACCGGTCGGCCAGCCAGTCCGCCACGGCGGACTTCCAGCCGGGCCCGAAGACCGGCGACATCGCCCCCGACAGGGAGTGCTTGGCGCCGGCGTAGAGCAGGGTCTCGGTGGGGACGGTGGCACGCTGCGTCATCACGCGAATCCACTGCGAGTCGGACAGTTCGTCATCGGTCCCGCCGACGACCAACCACGGCGCGGCCAGGCGCGGAGCCGTATCGCGCAGGTCGTAGTCGGCCGCGAGTGCGTCGAAGGCCGCTTCGTCGTCGAAGAGCCCGGCCATGAACATGTGCCGCGCCTTGAACGTCGGCGACGCGCATTCGAAGATCGTGTGGCAGCCGGGCTCGAAGATCGGGAACAGCGACACGACGCCGACCAGGTCGCCGTGGCCGGCGGCGGCCTGCGCGATCCAGAACGAGCCGAAACTCTTGCCCACCATCGCCATCCGGCGCTCGTCGATCCTGGGATCGCGCCGGCACCAGTCGATGACGGCGTCACCGGCCTGCTGCCAATTCGACGCTGTGACGTGGATGCCGCGCGAGGCCGATTCGGCCTGGCCGGGCCCGTCGAAGGCCAGGACCGACAGGCCGCGCTCGAGGAGCTCGTCCCCGACGCGCGAGATGACGGACTCCCGTGACGAGTCCATGCCGCCGCAGCTCAGCACGATCGGGAACGGCTCCCGCGCACCGGGCGCGATATGCAGCCACGCGGGAAGGGACACGTCGCCGAAGGGGATCTCGACGGCCTCGATCCGGTGGTTCGCGGACGCTGCCCAGGCCGAGTAGGCAGCGTTCTTCCGCTCGTCGATCTCGTCGCGGATCTCGTTCTCGCGCTCCCACATCGGCCACACGGACAGCGCCCAGAGCATGGCCGCCTGGTACCAGTGTTCTCCGGCGCTGATCCCGTGGCCGTCGGCATCGGCGGCCCGGGCCTGGCGCTCGTGCGCGACGGCGCGGGCCGCCACGGCCGGCACGAAGTCCGCCATCTTGGTGATCGCCGACCGGAGGAACGCTATCTCCCGGCCGGCTTCCGACACCTTGGCCGGTCCCAACGTGTACGCCAGGCGTGGCTGGTCCCACTCGATACCGCCACCGGAACGGATTGCTTCGTCGACCAGCCAGCGCTGCTCCTGCCAGCGCCGGGGGCCGCTGCGTTGAGTGGTCAGCCCGTAGTCCCGTATCGCGGCGAGGAGGTCATCGGCATGCGCGTTCACGGCAGATCCTTCCGTCGGGGCGTCACCATCCGCTGCTCGGCTGTCCGGGGAGCCTAGCAGGCCCGCCCTGCAATCGCATGCACCGCAGCCTCTTCGCGGTACTGCGACGTGAGGGACGGTCTCGGGTCGGTGCGTGGTTGACGATCCCGCCGTTGCGTGTGACGATCCCTGCAATCGCATGCACGGAGGCCGGGCCGGGCAGCCCGGTGGAACGAGTGGAGGACGACATGGCTGTCGAGGGCGCCGTCAGCGACGTCGTCGTGGTGGGCGGCGGGCACAACGCTCTGGTGTGCGCCGCGTATCTCGCCGAAGCCGGCCTCGAGGTCACCGTCCTCGAGGGCCGCGAGATCCTCGGCGGCAACACGATGACGGAAGAGCTGACGCTGCCGGGGTGGCTGCACGATTCGTGCTCAAGCGCGCACGTCGTGATCCAGGCGAACCCGCTGATCAAGAACGACGAGCTGGGCCTGAAGGAGCGATACGGCCTCGAATACATCATCACCGATCCGGCCGCCGTGATCCCGCTGGGAGACGGTGAGTCGATCAGCATCCATTCCGATCTGCAGGCGACGGCGGACGAGTTCGGGCGGTGGTCGGCCCGCGACGCCGGCGCGCTGCTGGCGATGATGGAGGAGTGGCGGTCGGGTCTGAGCAGGGCGCATGCGTACTACACGTCGGGGCTCCCCCTGCCGGACGACGAGGTGTCCGCACGTTACGACGAATTGCGGCGCGGGACGGCCTGGGATTTCGTCATGGGACGATTCGAGCATCCGATCGTGCGGCAGGCGATGCTGTGGATGGGCTTCGCGACGCTGTCCAGCCCGTTGGAACCCGGTTCGGGAGTTCTGCCGATGGCCATGATGTCCGGGCGGATCGCGAACGGCTGGACCACACCTGTCGGCGGATCGATCGCGCTGCCTCGCGCCCTCGAACGGCACATCGTCGACCACGGCGGGCGGGTGCTCACCGATTCGTGGGTCGAGAAGTTCATCGTCGAAGGCGGCCGATGCGTCGGCGTGCGGACGGCGGACGGTCGCACGTTCCGTGCCCGCAAGGCGGTGGCCACCTCCAGCCACCTGGCGAAACTGTCCGAGATGCTCGACGTCGAATCGCCCATGGCCAAGGATGCCGCCGCTCGGTGGCGGCCCGCGTTGTCCGCGTTCGCAGTGCATTTCGCGCTCCGCGCCGAGGCAGTGTTCCATTCGCACAGCGGCCCGGTGCTCTCGGCGGCCGGCGGGCTGGGCAGCGCAGAAGGGCTGGTGCGGCAGATGCAGGCCGCGGCCGACGGCCGCCTCGAGACGGAATCGCCGTGGCTGCTGCTGATGGCGACGACCGCGGTGGACCCGGACCGCGCCCCCGACGGTGGCGGGATCTTCAAGATGCTCACCGTCGGACCGGAGCTGCTGGACGGTCATGTATGGAGCGACGCCGACGGAATGGCATTCGCACAACGCCTGCTGGAGATATGCCGCCCGCATGTTGACGGACTGGAGGAGGACGACATTCTGGCCATGCGCGTGGAGACGCCGACATCGCTTGCTGCGCATAACCTGTCGAACCTCGGCGGCTCGTGCCATGGCGGCGAGTTCGTCATGGATGACGGAACGGCCGTCCGCGGGTGGCCGAACTACCGCGCCGACGTCCCTGGTCTGTATCTCACCGGTTCGACCTCGCACCCCGGCGGATCCGTCACCGGGCGCCCGGGCCGCAACACGGCTCGCGTCATTCTCGATGACCTGGGGATCGGTGCCGACGCCGTCATGTCCACGCCGTGACCTGAGCGGCCATGCCGGCGTGCATGGACACTGCAGCGGATGCGGACTACAGTTCGCGCAAACGAATGCAGAAGCACACGGCGCGGGATGTGGAGCGGCCCGCGGTGCATACGGGAAGGAGAAGGCGATGGGCCGAGTTTTCGATCCGAAACAGGAGCAGTGGAAGCGGGTGGAACGGCGCGGCGCCGAAGAGGTGTTCTCGCACATCCTGCTGCCGCAGGACCCTTCGGTGTCCGTGCGGCTCGGGCTGACCCGCATCGACGCCGGCTCGACACTGGGGATCCACGTGGACGACTATTCGCACGTCTTCTGCGTTCGCGAGGGGTATGGGCAGGTTCAGCTGGGTCGTGAGAAGCACGCGATCGGTCCCGGGGACGTGATCACCACCGACATCCGGGAGCCCCATGGCTTGTGGGCGGATGAAGGCGCGGACCTGATCCTGGTGACGGCGAACGTCTATCCGAACGAGCCCTGAGGCCGCCCGAGGTATTACCGGCGTCACGAAAGAGACCGTCCGCTGCTCTTGGTTTCCGCCCATCGGGTGCGACATGATGAGGCATGGGTCAAATGCAAACGATAGTGGTGGGAGCGGGCCATGCTGGTCTTGCGGTCAGCAAGCTGCTGACCGAGCGCGGCGTGGAGCACGCGGTACTCGAGCGGTCGCGGATCGCCAGCCGGTGGCGGGACGAGCGGTGGGACGCGTTCACGATCCAGGCGCCCAATTGGTGCAACTGGTTGCCGGGCTGGCGCTACGCCGGACCCGATCCCGACGGTTTCATGGGCAGGGACGAGACGGTCGCCTACCTCGAGGACTACGCCCGATCGTTCGATGCGCCGGTGCGCGAGGGCATCGACGTCACCGCGCTGGACCGCGCGTCCGACGGCACATGGCGCCTGAGCACCTCGCAGGGCGATATGCATGCCCGGTCGGTGGTGGTGGCCACGGGCCCGTTCCAGACGCCCCGCATCCCGGCCTGGGGATCGTCGCTGCCGGCGGAGATCACTCAGCTGCATTCGAACGGCTACCGATCGCCGGCCCTCATCCCGCCGGGCGCCGTGCTGGTCGTGGGTTCCGGGCAGTCCGGTCAGCAGATCGCCGAGGACCTGCTCGGCCACGGCCGCACGGTGTATCTGTCCACCGGCAGCCATGTTCGCTCGCCGCGGCGCTACCGCGGACGCGACTTCTATTTCTGGCGCGAGCTCGGCGGCTGGTACGAGCGCACCGCGGAAGACCTCGGCTCCGGCGGTGGCGGCCCGACGCTGTCCGGCGTGAACGGCGGCCACGACCTCGACCTGTGCGAGCTCGGCGCCCGCGGTGTCACTCTGCTGGGAGGGGCGGTCGGATACGAGGGCGGCAAGGTCGTCTTCCGCGGCGATCTCAAGGAGGTGCTGGCAAAGGGCGACGCGGGCTATCAGGGCTTCGTCGATTGGGTCGAGGAACGGCTCGATCGGTTCCAGGGCCTGTACGACGACGTCACGCCGCGCGAGGTCTTCCCCGATCCGCCGGATCCCGCCACGGAACTGGACCTGGCCGCCGCCGGGATCTCGACGGTCATCTGGGCGACCGGGTTCGGTGTCGAGTTCAACAGGTGGATCGGCCTGGACATCTTCAGCGAGTCCGGACTGCCGGTGCACCGACGCGGCGTCACCGAGGTGCCCGGCCTGCTGTTCATCGGGCTACCGAAGCAGCACCGTATCCGTTCGCCGTTCATTCGAGGCGCGGACGAGGACGCGCGCTACCTGATGAAACACCTGGTATGACGCAGCGGCCGGCCGGGCCGGTACCGGTGAGGAATCCGTAGGCGGCTGCCCGCGCTGTCCCCACCGGGCCGCGATCGTTCGACGACTTGACCCGGAGCGCGTCGACTGCCATGATAACAATCGATTGCAGAATCTTTGTTCGTCTCGAGAGGAAGCCATGTCCACACAGATGACGGTCGGCTGGATCGGCACCGGCCGGATGGGGTCTCAGTTGGTCACCCGCCTATTGGCCGCCGGATACGACGTGGCGGTCTTCAACCGCACGCGGGCCAAGGCGGAAGCGTTGGCCGAACTGGGCGCGAAGGTCGTCGATCATCCGGTGGATCTTGCCGATCGCGACGTGGTGTTCTCCATGGTCGCCGGCTCCGACGACCTGAAGCACGTCATGCTCGGCGAGAACGGCCTCCTGACGTCCGACTCGTCTCCCGGTGTCATCTGTGACTCATCGACGGTGTCAGTCGAGGCCGGCGAGGCCATCCGCGCGGCCGCGGGCGCCAAAGGGACCGACGTGTTGGCGACCCCGGTCAGCGGCAATCCGGCCGTGATCGCCGCCGGCATGCTCACGGTCGCCGCGTCGGGCCCGCGCGCCGCCTTCGACCGGGTCGAGGCTGTGCTCGGCACGTTCGGCCGCGGTGTCACCTACGTCGGCGAGGGCGAGTCCGCACGCCTGGTCAAGATCGCACACAATGTCTTCCTGGGCGTGGTCGCACAGTCCTTGTCCGAGATCACCGTGCTCGCCGAACAGGGCGGCGTCAGCCGGGCGGCGTTCCTGGACTTCCTCAACGACTCCGTCATGGGGTCGACGTTCACTCGCTACAAGTCACCGGCGATCGTCAACCTGGACTTCACGGCGACGTTCACCATGCCGCTGCTGCAGAAGGACTTCGACCTGGGCCTCGACGCCGGTGACCGGCTCGGAGTGCCGATGCCCATCGCGTCGGCCACGCGGCAGATCATCGCGCAGGAAGTCGGTGAGGGGAACCGGGAGGCCGACTTCGCCACGCTGTTGCTGCGCGTCGCGCGGGGCGCGGGGCTGGACATCAAGTCGGAGAATACTCACGTCGATGATGGATTGAGGGAACAGGCATGACAGTTCTGCACGCACCGGGCCAGATGGCCGTCGACTACGAGAGCCGCGTCGATTTCGACCGGCTGCGCACGTACCGCATCGGGCGGGCCAAGGCGGCGCTCGCTGCCAGCGAGTGCGGTGCGTTCCTGCTCTTCGACTTCTACAACATCCGCTACACGACGCAGACCTGGATCGGCGGCGCCCTCGGCGACAAGATGATCCGCTATGCGCTCGTCACGCGCGACGCCGAGCCGATCCTCTGGGATTTCGGCTCCGCCGTGCGGCACCACAAGCTGTACTCCAAGTGGCTGCCCGAGGAGAACAACCGACCCGGGTTCCTGGGCTTCCGGGGCGCGGTCGCGCCCGATGCCGGGCTGATGCGACAGGCGGTCACCGAGATCAAGTCGATCCTGACGGAGGCGGGAGTCGCAGACGCCCCGGTCGGCATCGATATCGTCGAGCCGCCGTTCCTGTTCGAGATGCAGCGCCAGGGGCTCACGGTCGTCGACGCTCAGCAGCACATGCTCGATGCGCGCGTCATCAAGTCGCCGGACGAGATCATGCTGCTCAATCAGGCCGCCGCCATGGTCGATGGGGTCTACCAGGACATCGTCGATGTGCTCAAGCCGGGCATCCGGGAGAACGAGATCGTCGCGCTGGCCAACAAGCGCCTCTACGAACTCGGCTCGGACCAGGTCGAAGCGATCAACGCGATCTCGGGGGAGCGCTGCAACCCGCATCCGCACAACTTCACCGACCGGATCATCCGGCCCGGGGATCAGGCGTTCTTCGACATCATCCACTCCTACAACGGGTATCGCACCTGCTACTACCGCACCTTCAATGTCGGCAGCGCGACCCCGATCCAGCATGACGCCTACAAGCAGGCACGGGAGTGGATGGATCGGGCGATCGATGCGATCCGGCCCGGGGTCGGCTCGGACGAGATCGCGCGGGTGCTCCCGAAGGCCGAGGAATTCGGGTTCGAGAGCGAACTCGCCGCGTTCGGGCTCCAGTTCGCGCACGGACTCGGGCTCGGCCTGCACGAGCGGCCCATCATCTCGCGACTGAACTCGCTGGAGAACCCCGTGGAGATCCAGGCCGGCATGGTGTTCGCCATGGAGACCTATTACCCGGCGTCGGACGGCATCTCGGCCGCGCGCATCGAGGAGGAGGTCGTGGTGCTGGATGACGGCACGCACATCCTGACGAAATTCCCGGCGCAGGACCTGTTCATCGCGAACAAGTACTGATCGACGGCGGCCGGCCGGCGTCACGCCTACTGCCGCGCGTCGAAGACCTCCGGATGGTGCGCGAGGGATTCGCGAGTGCGCCGGATGTGCGCTACCAGGAAGCGTTCGCCGTCGTCGCTGTCCCGTCGCCGGATGGCGTCGATCAGCAGTTGGTGCTCCGCGATGACGACCCACATGCGTTCCGGGCCGCTCATCCGCACGAACGCGCGGCGATAGGCCTGGGTCGTGTTCCAGAACCGCTCCACCATCCGATTGAGCTCGGCGTTCGGGCTGCCGACGTAGCAGAGCAGATGCATCTCGCGGTCCAGGGCGAGGAATCGGTCCTGGTCGGTGTTGTGCTCGATCTCCGTCTGCAGGTCGTCGATGCGCTGCAGGGTGTCCTCGTCGAGGTGCGGCATGCTCTCGCTCAGCGCAAGCGGTTCGAGTCGCTCGCGCATCTTGTAGATGGCCTGGCATTCCGCCAGGTCGAGCGTGGACACCCACGCGCCGCTGTTCGCCTTGAGCTGGACCAGGCCCTGCGAGTGCAGGATGCGCAGGGCCTCCCGCACCGGAAGCCGGCTGGAACCGGCCCGCGCGGCGATGTCCTCCTGGCGGATGCGCTCGCCGGGCTGCAACACGCCGGTCAGGATGTCGTCACGCAGGTGGGCGGCGATCCGCTGGCTCGCGACGGTGCCATCCGATGTCACCGGCGCGGCCATGGCGCCCTCCGGATGATCGACCGGCGCCCCGTCGGTGGCGCCGGATTGATTGCCGTCACCGACCGTGACGGCGCGTGAGGGTTCATCTCAGCCCCGTGAGCGTTCCAGCACGGCCTGCGCGGAATTCCGCGCATTCGCCATCGTCCGTGCCGCGTCGAAGGCAGTCAACACTCCGCCTCTCTTGATGATCCGCCCGTCCGACATCACCGTATCGACATTTGCCGGCGTGACGGACCGCACGATCGTTGCCTCGACGTTGACGACGGGCCCGACGTTGATATCGGTTCCGCGTATCAGGATGATGTCGGCCCGCTTCCCGGGGGTGAGCGAGCCGGTGACGTCGCCGAGGCCCAGCGCACGCGCCCCGTTGATCGTGGCCATCTCGATGCAGTCCGCGAATCCGACTTCCGGCAGCTCCGCCGTGTCGGTGCCCTCCCACGGGATTCCCATGTTCCACGCGACGCTCATCGCTTCGAACAGATTGACCGGATGGATCGACGTCGCGTCGATGGACAGCGACACCGTCACGCCTGCCTCCCGCCACCGCAGGAGGGCCGTGCGAGGGTCGCCTGCACTGCCGAGACGCAATTCGGAGTGCACCGAGAAGCTCAGCGGCGTACCGGTTCTCGCCATGACCGCTCGGTCTTCCGCAGTCGCGGCGAGGAAATGGCAGATCAGGAAATCAGGACCCAAGAACCCCCAACGGTCGAGATCTGCCGCACGCACCTTCGTCACGCCGCCCTGTTCGGTGTGGATCGCCACCGGCAGCGACCGTGCGCGCGCCTCCTGCATCTCCGCGAGGAAGACGGGCGTCTCACCCAGGTCCGGGCCGCGCAGGTTGACGCCGAGATGGACCATCCCGTCGAATGCGTCGTCCGATCCGAACCATTGGTCTCGAACCCTGTCGACATCGGCGAACGACAGCGGTTCGTCCACCGGGAGCATGTCCCGGTGGCCGTAGGCGTATCGGGCCCGGATCAGCCCGTCCCGGTGCGCCCGCAATTCGGCGTCCGCGTGGGCGGGTGTGCGGGTGTTGTGCGACCAGTTGTGGACGGTGGTGATGCCCGCGTTCGCGGCCTCGACCAGCCCCAGCAGAACGCTGTTGTAGAAATCTTCCGGTGCGTAGTGTGCCGAGGTGGCCCACTTGGCCGGGAAATAGCCGTAGTCGTCCGCGATGAAGTTGCGGCCCAGGGCGCTCCACATGTGGAAGTGCGAGTCGATGAGCCCGGGCATGACGATCATGTCGGCGGCGTCGATGACGTCGGCGTCGGGAGCCTCGATGCCTGCGGCAACCCGTTCGATGACCCCGTCGCGCACCAGGACGTCGCAGCGCTCCTGCGTCCCGACCGCCGGGTCGACGGATACGACGGTGCCTCCGCGAATCAGATAGGTGCCGCGATCCACCGCTTGGTCTCCCACTGGTCCTCCTTTGTGTCGGCGCGGCGTCGTCCGCCGCGTCCTTGTCAGCCGGCCGAGGTCGATCTACGTTCGCGCCTCGCCCAATCCCACGAGATCGGCGAGCATCCCCGGCTGCGAGGCGATGTCACTCGCCGCACCGGTCCAGGCGATCACGCCGTCGTCTCCGAGCACCGAAACCCGATCTGCGACACCGAGTGCGAAGTCCACGTTCTGCTCGGCGAGCAGCACCGCGAGCGCAGTGCCTTTGAGCTGGACCAAGCGATCGAGGATCACGTCTTGCACGACGGGTGCCAGGCCCTCGGTCGGTTCGTCCAGCAGCAGCGTGTCCGGATTGCCCACCAGTGCCCGGCCCACCGCGACCATCTGCTGCTCGCCGCCGGACAGCACCTTGCACAGATGGTTCTTCCGCTCCGCCAATCGCGGGAAGAGTTCGTAGACCGTGTCCTCCCGCCACACCCCCGGGCCGGACCGGCCGCTGGTGCGTGACGCGATCTGCAGGTTCTCCCGCACGGTCAGACTTGCGAACAGGCGCCGGCCCTGCGGCACCATCGCGACACCCGCCTTGGCGATGCGAAAGCTCGCCCAGCCGAGGATCTCCCGCTCACCGTGCCGAATGGATCCTCCCGTGACGGACGGCGGTTTCAGTCCGCAGATCGACCGGAACAGCGTCGTCTTGCCGGACCCGTTCCGGCCGAGCAGGGCATGCACCTCGCCCTGTCGGACGTCCACCGAGAGCCCTCGCAATACTTCGGCCGTCGAGTAGCCCGCGTGAAGGTCACGAACCTGCAGCAGCGGATCTGCCAAGGTACACCTCCCTCACTTTCGGGTGCGCCCGGATCTCCTGGGGGGTTCCGGATGCGATCGGGGCGCCGTTCTCCAGACAGAGCGCGCGGTCGGCCAGACCGAGTGCGAACGTGAGGTCGTGTTCGATGAGCAGCAGCGATATCGACCGTGGCAGTTCCCCGATCACCTCACGCAGACGCGCCCGCTCGACCAGGGACAGCCCGGCCGCCGGCTCGTCCAGCAGGAGCAGCGACGGTGGCACCACCAGCGACATGGCGATTTCCAGTTGTCGTAGTTCGCCGTGGGACAGTTCCGACACCGGGTCGTGTGCGCGGGCGGTCAGCAGCAGGGACTCGAGAATAGCCGAGATGCGTTGCTCGCGTGCTTTGTCGTGCGCGATCCACATCCGCCACCGCGCGCGGGTTTTCGCCTGCGCCGCGAGGGCGACGTTGTCCCGGACGCTCAGGTTCGGGAACAACGTGGAGACCTGGAAGGTGCGCGCCAGGCCGACTCGTGCCCGGCGCCGGACGGGCCAATGCGTGGCGTCCCGCCCGAACAGGAAGATCCGGCCCGCACTCACCGGCACCTCGCCGGCAATCAACCGGAACAGTGTCGTCTTGCCGGCACCGTTCGGGCCGATCACCGCGAGCCGTTCGCCGGGGGCCAGCGTCAGCGACACGTCGTCGACGGCCGCCACGCCGCCGAATCGACGAGCCACCCCCTCCACCCGCAGGACCGGATCCGGTCCTGCGGGCGAGGTGGCCTCGGTCGAGGAAGCGGTCATCGTCACGAACTCGGAATGCCGGTGAAGTCTCGGGAGAAGACCGGGTTCTTCAGGTAGGCGTCGGTGCCCCACGTCCAGAACTGGCTCACGTCGTCGTAGGTCTTGATCGGGACGTTCCAATAACCACCGGCATCCCGCTTCTGCACCTCGGTGGCGTAGACGGGACCCACCAGGTTGTTGTGATCGTCGAAGCTGACCTTGCCGTACAGGCTGTCGTCGAACGTGAGCTGCCTGGCGGTGTCGATGAACGACGCACCATCCACCTTGCCGTCGGTCTTCTTCAGCGTCTCCGCGGTCACCTCGGCCATCATGTAGCTGCCTGCCGCGTAGAGCGACGGGATCTCGTCATACCGGTCGTTGTATTCCTTGACGAACTGCTGGACGGTGTCGGATTGCCGGCCTTCCGCCCAATAGGTGAAGCTGTGCACGCCCGCTGCGGCGTCGCCGACCTCGCGCAGGAAGACTTCGTCGGCGAAGCAGCAGTTGCCGATGATCTTCGACGGGTCGAGACCGAAATCCTGCCATGCCTTGTACAGCAGGATGGCGTCGGAGCCGCCGGCGGAACCGATGAACACGGTGTCGGCGCCCAGCTGCTTCACCTGGCTGACGTACGTGCTGAAGTCCTGGGTTCCCAACGGATTCCAGACCTGGCCGACCATCTTGCCGCCGGCGGCCGTGAATCCGCTGACGAATCCTCCGCAGCTCTCCCAGCCGAAGGCGTAGTCGGGACACAACGTCGCTGCTGTCCGGCTGCCCTGCTCATAGGCCCACTCGCCGGCCGGGAAATTCGACTGGCTCGAGGTGTATCCCACGCGGAGGATGTGCGGATCGTACTGCCGCTGGGTCAGATCGTCCGCGCCGGTGATCTGCAATGTCGGCAGGCCCTGCTGTGCCACATACGTGGCCACGGCGTAGGCCGTGTTGGCGAGGATCGGTCCGGCCACCATATTGACGTGTTCCTGCTCGACCAACCGCTTCGCCTTGGTCAGCGCGACATCCGGGTCGCCCGCGTCGTCCTCGTAGACGGTCTTCACGGTGACGCCGCCTGCGGTATCGCCGTTGAGCTCCCAGTACAGGTCCCAGCCGCGCTTCATGTCCTGACCGAGCGCTGCCACGAACCCCGTCACCGGAGAAATGAAGCCGACCGTGATGCTGCCGCCACTGCCGCCGGATTCACCGGCCTGCGATGACGCGCTTGTCTCGGCGGCGCTGGTTTCGGCCGCGCTGGTCTCGGCCGCGCTGGTCTCGGCGGCGCTGGTCTCGGCCGCGCTGGTCTCGGCCGCGCTGGTCTGACTGCTGCCGTCGGCCGATGAACCGGATGACGAGCAGGCCGCGAGGACCACTGCGGAAATGCTCACGATGGCAGCTGCTGCCAGCGTGCTTCGCCTGATGGTGCGCATTACGGTGTCCTTTCATCGTGCTGTTCTGGCCCTCGGATCGGAGTCGATCCGAGGGGATCTTGCGGGGTGTTGCGCCCGGGTTCGGCACGCGAAGGTGCCGGCGCCGGGTCCGAACCGGCGCGTGCGATCAGCGGCGCCAGCACCTTGCGGATAGCCGGATGGAATGCGGGTCGGCCGGCGCGCCGGCCCCGCGTCGCGATGCTGGCGAGTCCGCCCGGCAGCAGGATCACGACGGCGATGAAGAGTAATCCGAGCAGGGTGGGCCAGCGCTCGACGTAGGAGCTGAGCCAGAACTGGACGCCCACCACGAGAACGGAGCCGAGCAGCGGTCCTGCGACGGTGCCGACCCCGCCGATGATGATGATGACGACCGCCATGGCCGACTTGTCGAAGGCGGCCGAAGCAGGGCTCATGAACTCCGAGTGCCAGACGAGCAGGACGCCGGCGAGCCCGGCGACCAGGCCGGAGACCATGACCGTCACGAACTTCACGGGCGCGATCGAGTAGCCGAGGCTGGCCATGCGATTCTCGTTGTCCCGGACGCCGCGGGTCATGAGGCCGAACGGCGACCTGGCCAGCATCTGGAGCAGGAGGATGACGATGACGCACAGGGCGAGCACCGCGTAGTAATAAGTCCTGCCGTCGCTCAACGCGGCGGGGCGGTTGATGCCGGTGAGGCCGCTCTGACCGCCCGTCACGGCGGACCATTTGAGTGCGATGCCGTACACCATGACGCCGAGAGCCAGGGTGATCATCAGGAAGACGATCCCGTTCGTGCGCATGGTCGTCAGACCGAACACCGCCGACACGATGACGGTGAGCAGCAGGGCGAGCAGCAGTTGCCCGCCCAATCCGAAGTCGTGTTTCACGCCGTAGGCGATCCCGTACGCCGCAGCGGCGGAGATGCCCGCGTGGCCCATCGAGACGAGCCCGGCCTCGCCGGCCGGCATGTTGACGCTGGTCGCCAGCAGCGCGGTGATCAGCACCAGGGTGAACAGCGAAACCAGGTAGGTGGAACCCACGGCCGGGACGGCGATCGCGATGAGAGCCGCGACGGCGTAGGCCGCGACGGTGAACGGGTGTGCTGTCACATACCTCATGCCCGCCTCCCGAGAAGGCCCCGCGGGCGGACCATCAGGATGATCGCCATGGGTGCGAATACCGCGAAGTAGGAGAACTCGGGGATCCAGATCCGCGAGAAGCTGTCGATGAGGCCGATGACGATGCTGCCCACCGCTGCCCCCTCGATACTGCCCAGGCCGCCGACGATCACGACGACCAGGGCGTACAGCAGGATGTTGGTGTCCGCGCCGGGCGTCATCGTGAGGATCCCGGCCGCGGCGACCCCGGACAGGGCGGCCAGGCAGGCGCCGAACACGAAGAGCCACATGAAGACCTTGCTGATGTTGATGCCGATCAGTCCGACGGTCTCCCGGTCGTCGACGCCCGCCCGGATGATCGCCCCCACCCGCGTGTAGCGCTGCATCAGATACAGTCCCACGCCGATGACGACGGCGAGGGCGACCAGCACCAGCCGGTACTTGGGGTAGACCAGCGGGCCGATCGTGAACGGCCCCGACAGGAAGCTCGGCACCTGCAGGGAGCGGGGATTGCCGCCGAAGACGGCCAGTGAGACATCGGCGAGGACGAACATCAACCCGACGGTGACCAGGACTTCGAGCATTTCGTTGCCGCGGATCGGCCGGAGCAGGAAGCGTTCCGAGATGAGCCCGACGAAGCCGGTGATGACCACGGCGGCGACGATCGCGAGGACGAAGCTCCCGGTCGCCACGGCGACGGTGATGGCGATGTTCCCGCCGAGGAGGTAGAACGCGCCGTGGGCGAGGTTGACGATGCCCATGAGCCCGAAGATCAGTGTGAAACCGCTGGCGAGGACGAACAGCAACGCGCCGAAGCTGAGCCCGTTCAGCACCTGGATCGCCAAGTAGTCCCAGCTCATGTGCGCCGCCCCCCGGGCGACGCGTGGTGAATGGACATCTGACCGTTACCTCACGCATTCCACATCGATAGCCGTCAACTGGTGTGTGCGCAGTTCCGCGGGGCAGAGCCCGGTTATGCATCGCCTCCGCGCGCCCGCTTCGCTGCCTTTTCGGCCAGGTAGAACGCGCGGCCGTTCGGGTAGCTCACCATCTCGAACTGCAGGCCCCAGGGGGCCAGGAAGTACACCCAGCGCTGGCCCAGGTGGGGGCCGGAACTGGCGGTGGGCTCGCCCAGCACCCGCACGCCGTGCGCCTTCAGGTACGCGACGGCCGCGTCGAGATCCTCGACGTAGAGGGCGATGTGATGTCCGCCGACATCGCTGTTCTTCGGCGGCTCGGTGCGCTGATCGGGCGACGTGTACTGGAAGACCTCCAGCACCGGCGAGGGGCCGCACCGGAAGAAGCGCAACTCCTGGCAGGCCGCCCGGGGGTGCACATTCAGGTGCTGCGCCATCCAGTCGCCGTCCGCGTCCCCCAGCGGCCCCAGCGAATACAGGTACTCGAAACCCAGGATGTCGACCAGGAAGCGGGTGGCCTCCTCGAGGTCCGGCACGGTGACGCCCACGTGATCGAACCTGGCGAGGCCGGGGATTCCGCCACGGGAGTCGTCCGACATTTCTCACCCCCTGTCCGGTTCGGTAATCGTGTGGGCGGCGTCACGCTCGCCCCGGTGATTGGATCCAATAACGTTGTTGGCAAGAAGGATGCTCGGCCGGCAGCACTGCGTCAAGGCCTGTCGACAACAATTCGGTCACGAGCTACAGTGTGGCAATTCAACGTAATGGATCCAATCGACGGAATCGGGATTGCGATGCGCGACCCCCGGTTCCACAGGCGGATCCGGCCTGCCGACCGCAACGGGCGGCGGGCCCGACACGGGGGCGACGCGAGGTGGCCTCCCTGCCCGGCACGCCCGGTCGGACAGAAAGGTGGAGCACATGAGCAGTCGGAAGAACCTCGAGATGTCCGAACCCTGGGTCGAGATCTCGGTGACCGACGAGGACTGGGACGCTGCGGATCCCCACCTGCTGACGTCGATGTTCAGTGAGCTGGTGCTGATCCGGTCGTTCGAGGAGTACGTGCTGACATTGGCCGGCGAGGGCCTGGTGCACGGCCCGGCGCACTCCAGCATCGGCCAGGAGGGCGGAGCCGTCGGCTCCGCCCTCCCGCTCACCACCTCGGATACGGTCAACGGATCGCACCGCGGGCACCACCAGTTCCTGGCCAAGGCACTGGGCCACGTCGCGCCGGGCGGCATCGACCCGACGGCCGACTGGTCTCCGGAGATCGTCACCGTGCTCGAGCGCACGATGGCCGAGATCTGCGGCCTGGCAAAGGGTTTCTGCCGTGGCCGCGGCGGGTCGATGCACCTGCAGTGGCTCGAGGCCGGTGCCATGGGCACCAATGCCATCGTCGGCGGCGGCGTTCCGCAGGCTCTCGGCTTCGCGTTCAGCCACAAACGCGCAAACACCGACGCCGTCTCCGTGACGTACTTCGGCGACGGCGCGATCAACATCGGCAGCGTCCTGGAGTCGTTCAACCTGGCGGCGGCGTGGTCGCTGCCGGTGTGCTTCTTCGTCGAGAACAACCTGTACGCGGTGTCCACGCACGTGACGGAATCCGCCGGCGAGCCTCGGCTCTCGGCCCGCGCGCCCGGGTTCAAGATCCCCAGCTGGCGGGTGGACGGTATGGATCCGCTCGCCGTGCACATCGCCATGACCGAGGCGCTCGAGCGTATGCGCAGCGGTGGCGGGCCGACGCTGATCGAAGCCGAGGTCTACCGGTATTTCCACCAGAACGGGCCGTTCCCGGGAAGCGCCTTCGGATACCGCCCGAAGAGCGAGGAGAAGGAGTGGCGGGCGCGAGATCCGTTGGCGCGCACCGCAGGCCACCTCGTTCGTCGCGGGATTCTCACCCAGCAGCAGGTCGATGACACCATCGCCCGGGCCAACCGCACCATGGCCCGGATCGGCAGTGACCTGACCGAGCCCGTCGTGGGCGGCAAGCCGGGGCAGCGCCAGATCAAGGCGTCCGAGTGGCCCGACCCGTCGTTCGTGGACGTCGGCATCCGGGGCGACCTCTCCGAGTTCGATGGCGCCCGCATGCTCGATTGGGACACTTTCGACGGTGAGATGACGGAGCGTTCCTTCATCGAGGTGGTCGCCGAGACCATGGGCGCCGCCATGGATCTGGACGACCGGATCGTGATCCTCGGCGAAGACGTGCACCGGCTGGCCGGCGGCACCAACGGCGCCACCAAGGGCCTGCCCGACAAGTTCCCGGACCGGGTGCTCGGCACGCCGATCAGCGAGAACGCGTTCGCCGGAATGGGCGGCGGCATCGCCCTGGACGGCCGCTACCGTCCGGTGGTCGAGCTGATGTACGCCGACTTCCTCTGGGTCGCCGCCGACCAGCTCTTCAACCAGATCGCCAAGATGCGGCACATGTTCGGCGGCGACCACGCGGTGCCGGTCGTGTTCCGGGCCAAATCCGCCGCCGGCTCCGGCTACGGCTCGCAGCACACCATGGATCCGGCCGGCATCCTGGCCACCTCGGCCGGCTGGCGCATCGCGGCTCCCACGACCCCTTTCGATTACGTGGGCATGATGAACAGCGCCCTGCGCTGCGAGGACCCGGTGTTCGTGATCGAACACGTCGACCTGTACGCATCCAAGGGCCCCGGCCCCGAGCGCGATCTGGAGTATTGCATCCCCATCGGCAAGGCGCGGGTGCGCCGCGAAGGCAGCGGTATGACCGTCGTGACGTACCTGTCCATGGTCAACCACTCGCTGGAGGCCGCCGAGATCGTGCCGGAGGCCGATGCGGAAGTGATCGATCTGCGCTGGCTCGACCGGGCCAGCGTCGATTGGGACACGATCGGTGAGTCCGTCCGCAAGACCAACAACGTTCTCGTGGTGGAGCAGGGCGCCGTGGGCACCTCGTACGGCAGCTGGCTCGCCGACGAGATCGGCCGCCGCTTCTTCGATTGGCTCGACCAGCCGGTGCAGCGCGTCACCGGCACCGTCTCGTCGCCCAGCATCAGCAAGGTGCTGGAGCGCGCGGCTATCGCCAAGACCGAAGAGGTCGAGCGCGCCCTCCGCGAGTACCTGCCCCGCCGCTGACCGGCACCGATCCTTCGACGGGAGACATCCGAGATGCCATCATTCCTCCGCATGCCAGCACCGGCGGCCGGTGTGGAAGAGGCGACGCTGCTGGAGTGGTCGGTCGACGACCACGCGGCGTTCGCACTGTCCGATGTGCTGCTGGTGATCGAGACCGACAAGGCGGTGATCGACGTCGAGGCGGAGACCTCGGGCGTGCTGCACCGCAAGCTCGTGGGCTCCGGCCGGAGTGTGGCCGTAGGCACGCCGCTGGCCGTGATCGGCGAGGCCGGTGACAGCGAGGCGGACATCGAGGCGCTGGTGGCCGAGGCTGCCGCGTCCGCCGGTGCCGCCCACGACATCGCTGCGGCGGACGACGCCGCTCCGGCGCCGGACGCGCCGGCGCAGCCCCGATCCACTGCGAACGCAGCCGTCGCAGCCCCGGCAGCCGCAGCCCCGGCCGCACCCGCCGCGCCGGCGGCACCCGCGCCGGCGGCAACCGACGAATCCGCTGCCGAGCGGCACGGTCCGGCCGGCCGAATCTTCGCCAGCCCCATCGCCCGGCAGATGGCCAAGACCGCCGGGCTGACCCTCGACGATCTCGTCGGCACCGGCCCGGGCGGCCGGATCGTGCGGTGGGATGTCGAGCACGCGGCCGCACGACGCAGCAGTGCGCCCCCCGCCGTCGCCCCCGCGGCAGCGCCGAGCGCGAGCCAGTCGTCGCCCGCAGGCGAGCGGGGCTTCACCGACGAGCCGCACTCCCGGCTGCGCAGCGCCATCGCCTCCCGGCTCACGTTCAGCAAGCAATCCGTGCCGCACTTCTACGTGCGGGCCACCCCGCGCGTCGATGCGCTGCTCGCGCTGCGGAAGGAGCTCAACTCCGCCGGCGGGCAGAAGATCTCCGTCAACGATCTCGTGGTGCGGGCGGTGGCCCGGGCGCATCGACTGGTGCCGGCGGCCAACGTCATCTTCACGGACACCGCGACGCGCCACTTCGACTACGTGGACGTCGCCGTCGCGATCGCCACCGACGGCGGCCTGGTCACCCCGGTGCTACGGGACGTGGATCGCGCACCGATCAGCGAGATCGCTGCTGCGACGGCCGATTTCGCGGACCGCGCGCGGGCCGGCCGGCTACGCCAGCACGAGTTGGAGGGCGGCAGTATCACCGTCACCAACCTGGGCATGTTCGGTACCGAGGAGTTCTCCGCGATCATCAACCCACCGCATTCGGCGATCCTCGCGGTCGGTGCGGCGCGGCCCGAACCGGTCGCCGCCGCGGGCGCCGACGGGCCGGAACTCGCCGTGGCCACGGTGATGCACCTGGTGCTGTCCGTGGATCACCGCGTGCTGGACGGCGTGCTCGCGGCCCAGTGGATGGCGGCGCTCACCGACCTGCTGGAACACCCGGTCCGGATCCTGGCCTGAGGTCGTCGTGCGCGGAACCAGGTTAAGGGTCAGAGGCGGACCCGGAGCGAGGCTCCGGATGAGGCGGAAGCCGAGGCTGGGCGGGCCTACGCCACTAGACTCGACGGCGTGCCATACTCCGCCTCCGACCTTGCCGCGACGCTGGCCGCGTCCCCGCAGTCCGATTATGTGCGGATCGTCGCGGACTGGCTGGCGCGCGGCAGCGTGACGGGCCCGGCACCGACGTTGAGCGGTGATCGCCTTCGCGATGCCCTGGTTGCGGCGGCGGTGGCACACCGTGCTCGCGTCGCCGGTATGGCGGTCCCGGAGTGGACGCATGAACCTGGCAGGGCGCTGGACACGTTGTGGCATCCAGGCCGCGATGCCTTCTTCGCCCATGCCTTGGCTCATGCGCCTTCCGAGTTCGCCATTCGCGGCGTGCTGATCGAACGCGACTCATTGGTATCGGTATGACGCGTCCGGATCACGAGCAGAATGCGGGCACGGACCGAAGCCTGTCTCGGGCGGATATCGCGGCTCTGCTCACGGAGCTCGGCGCCCGCCTCGACGCGCGAGGCACGCGCGGAGACATGTTCGTGGTGGGTGGCGCGGCCATGGCACTGGCCTACAACACGCGGCGCCTCACTGCGGACGTGGACGGGGTCTTCGAACCGAAGATGACGGTCTACGCCGCTGCCGCGGACATTGCGGCGCGGCATCCCGGGCTGCCGCCCGACTGGCTCAACGACGCGGTCAAAGGTCTTCTCCCCGGGGAGGACTCCGGCGCGCGAGTGATTTTGGACGTGCCCGGGCTGACGGTCAACGTGGCCTCCCCCCGATACCTGCTGGCTCTCAAAGTTCAGGCTGCGCGAATCGACCGGGATACCGACGACATTCTGGAACTCGCCGAACTGTGTGGCGCCCGCACCGCGACAGATGTCCTCGATATCGCCGCTGCGATCATCGGCCCCGGGCGACTGCAACCCAAGGCGCAGTTCCTGGTCCAGGAGTTGTTCGCCGGTCGTTAGCGGTCCCTGCGGCGGGACGCGGCAGGCGTCTCGGATGGTAGGGGCCGCAACAAGGGCTCAGCGGCGCACCCACGGGCCCAGCGTGGGGATCTCGCCGACGTCGGCCGACAGGCCCTCACCGGTGCCCCGCCCCGCGAGCCACCACGCGAGATCCGCTGCCGTGCCGCGGATGTGGGGGCCACCGGGCCCGTCGACGACGCCGCCCGGCCCGGCCAGGATCAACGGATCGAGCCCGGCCGGATGCAGCGTCATACTCGCTTCGCCGTCCCGGTCGAACGCGGTGAGGGCCAGCAGGTACACCGCGAACTCCTGCGCCCAGTCGCTCGGCAGGTAGCCGAGATCCAGGTCGGAATGGTGGACCTCGACCTCGCGCCACCGCATGTACGGGATCTCGGCGGCAGGTATCGGGTGGCCGTCGGACGTACGGTCGAACGTGCCGGACACGGACCATGCCGCGATCGCGTCGGCCGCTTCGGCCGCCGCGTCCGCGAAAACCGGTATGACGCCGCCCGCGGACTGCCCCGCAGCCGGACGGCCCGCAGCGCCCACCGCCTCCAGCGCATCTTCCGGCGTCGGCCCGCCGCCCAGGTGCGCCGCGAGCATCGACGCGCCCACCGCCACCCGGTCGGCGATCCGGGCCGGCGGTTGGGCCGCAAGCTGCTCGATGTCCGCGTCGCGCCGGGCGTTCGAGACGTACATGGGCAGCGGGTCGTCCTGACCGAGTGTGGTCAGCACGCCGGTCAATCCCTTGGCGTTGAGCGCCAGGTGTGCCAGCACGTGCCCGCGCGACCAGCCCGGCAGTACCGATGGCTCGGCGAACGCCGCTGCCGGCATCGCGTCGATCGTGGCGAGCAGCCGGTCGGTCGCCGCTGCCATTGCCCGGATCGCAACGGCTGCGGGCGGGTTCACCGGCCGCACGGGACGGTCCGGCGCGACACCGGAGTGCGGCGGCACGGGGCGAGGTGTCGGCACGGGCATCGGCGGCAGCGGCATGACGTCATTCTCGCTCAGCATCGGCCGCCGTGCCGATCCCGGCATCGGGCGCGGCGAGCAGCTGGCCGATCATCACCCCCAGAGCCAGGTCGTCGACCTTGCCCAGGTGCGAGAAGACCAGCGTCCCGCGCTTGTCGAAGAGCAGCGTCGACGGCGTGCCCTCCAGCCCGTAGGCGCGCATGGTCATCGGGATCGGCTGCCCGTCCCGGTGGCGGTCGATGCCGACCGGAAAGCGCACCCCGAACTCGTGCAGGAACACCTTGAGCGCGTCCGGGCCGGTGACGTCGTGATGCTCGAAGGCGGTGTGCAGCCCTACCACTGCAACGTTCGGGAACATTCGCGCCACCCGCTGCGCCTGCGGGATTCCGTAGTTGACGCAGCCCGCGCACAGCATCTGGAACGCCTCGGCCAGCACCACCTTTCCGCGCAATGAGCCCAGCGGCGAGGGCGTCCCGATCCACTCGGAAATGTCCCACTCGGGCGCGGGAACGGCCGCGGAAGTCGTCATGCCTCCACCATAGGCGTCACGGCGGCCTGCGGCCGCCGCGACGGCGCTCTGACGTGCGGCGATGTAGCGGATTCGGCCGGGCGTGCCGGCGCGGAACCGGCAACGGAAGGACACGCCCAGCGGCTGGGACCTGAAGCGTGCCCGGCACCCCGGATGCACGACCGCGGCGGTTTGTCAAGCCCGTGCATGTGCCCTGACCTGCGAGAACGGCTTGATGTGAAGGTCATGGTGTGGTAATATGAGTTCGGCGAAAGGGGTTCGTGGCCAATGTCATTCAACGTGGGTGAAACCGTTGTTTATCCCCATCACGGGGCCGCTCTGATCGAGGCGACCGAGACGAGAATTGTCAAGGGCGAGGAGAAGCTGTACCTCGTGCTGAAGGTCGCTCAGGGCGATCTGGTGGTCAAGGTCCCCGCCGATAATGCCGAGGTGGTCGGCGTCCGCGACGTCGTGGATCAGGCCGGTCTGGATCACGTCTTCGAGGTGCTGCGTGCTCCGCACACCGAGGAGCCGACCAACTGGTCGCGCCGGTACAAGGCGAATCTGGAGAAGCTCGCGTCCGGGGACGTGAACAAGGTGGCCGAGGTGGTGCGCGACCTGTGGCGCCGCGACAAGGAACGCGGCCTGTCCGCCGGGGAGAAGCGCATGCTGTCCAAGGCGCGGCAGATCCTGGTCTCCGAGTTGGCCCTGGCCGAGGAGACCGACGAGATCAAGGCCGAAGGAATCCTGGACGAGGTACTCGCCTCGGCCGAAGTAGCCTGAACGGGCTCGTCACGCTGCGGCGTCCTCGCCCGCCAGATCGTCCTCGATCTTCCAGTCGCGGACCGCGATGAGGCCGGCCGCCATCATCGGGATCAGCGTCACGATGAGCGCGATGAGCGATGCGGTGTAGCTGCCGGACAGGTCGTGCAGCAGGCCGAAGCCCACCGGGCCGATCGACGCCATCAAGTAGCCGATGGACTGGGAGAAGCCGGACAGCGCCGTGGTGCCCTCCGGCGTGTGCGCCCGCCAGGCCAGCAGGGTCAGCACCATGGGGAACGAGCCCAGGCCGAAGCCGATCAGGAGGGCCGTGAGCCAGGGCACGGTCAACGGCATCACGATCAGCCCGACGTAGCCGACCGCCAGCGTCCCGATGAAGGCGATCACGAAGGCTTCGTGTCGCCGGTACGCGCCCAGCATCGTCGGCACCAGCGCCGAGATCGGGATGCCGATGGCGGTGGCGATGGACAGCATCCCGCCCGCCGCGTCCTGTGACATGCCCGCCGCCGTGAGCACGGCGGGCACCCAGCCGAATACCACGTACGCCTGCAGCGACTGGATGCCGAAGAACACGGCCATCGACCAGGCGTGCGGGATCCGCAGCAACCGCCACATCGGGATGGCGTGCACGGTGCGGACCGGCGCAGCGCCGCCGGCGGCCGCGGCGTCATGCCGAATCTTCGCCCGCCGGCCCGGGGTGCGCACCAGGACTGCGATCCACGGCACCAGTGCGATGGCCGAGGTCGCCGCCCACATGCCGATTCCCAGTCGCCAGTCACCGCCCAGCGCGTGCTCCACGGGCAGCGCGAGTGCGGACCCGAGGGACTGTCCGGCCATCAGCACCGTCGTGTACAGGGCCGTCATGGGCGCAATGCTGTTGGGGAAGTAGCGGCGGATCAGGCCGGGCAGCAACACGTTGCCGAACGTGATCGCGGCCAGCGTCAGGATCGATCCGGCGAACAGCGCCCACAGGCTGCCGGTGGCGCGAAGCAGCTGCCCGCCGGTGAGCACCACCAGCGAGAGCGTGACCACCCGCGTCTCGCCGAGCCTGGCGGTGATGCCGGAGACGCCGAAGCCCATGAGGGCGAAGCACAGCGTCGGCAACGCCGTCAACAACCCGGCCATCGTGCCGGACAGGCCGGTGGACTCCTGCAGCTCCGGCAGCACCACGCCCAGCGCGTTGACGGCGGGTCGCAGGTTGAAGGCCAGCAGCACCACGGCGGCGATCATCACCAGGCCGCCGGTACGCCGCGCCGCGCGTGCGGACGTCATCAGCCGCGACAGAAACCCTCCGGGCGTGTCCGCCGACTTCTGATACGTCATCTACAGCACAGTAGTGGACCGGCTGAGCCCGCCCGGTGTTCCGCCGGGCGCGCCCGTTTGGCAGGCTTGTCGGTTATGACGAAGATCGCGATTCTGGGCGCCGGCAAGATCGGCGAATCACTACTGTCCGGGCTGATCTCGGCCGGCCGCCCGGCGGAGTCCCTGCTGGTCTCGGAACGCTCCGAGGCCCGCGCGGCGGAGGTCGCGGCCCGTTACGGCGTGCCGGCCCTCTCCCCGGCCGAGGCGGCCCGCGACGCCGACGTCCTGATCGTCGCCGTCAAGCCCCAGGACATCGACGCGCTGCTGGACCAGATCGCGCCGGCGATCACACCGGGCACGCTGGTGGTCTCGGTGGCCGCCGGGCTGCCCACGGCGCTGTACGAGGCCAAGCTGCCCGCACAGACCCCGGTGGTGCGGGTGATGCCCAACACTCCGATCGTGGTGCGGGAGGCGATGAGCGCAGTCTCGCCGGGCACACACGCCACGGCCGAGCACCTGCAGCTCGTGGAGGACCTGCTGTCCTCGGTAGGCAAGGTGGTGCGGGTGCCGGAGTCCCAGCAGGACGCCGTCACGGCCCTGTCCGGGTCCGGACCGGCCTACTTCTTCTTCCTGGTGGAAGCGATGATCGACGCGGGCATCCTGCTGGGCCTGCCGCGCAGCGTCTCGGCGCAGCTCATCATCCAGTCCGCGGTCGGGTCGGCGGCCATGCTGCGCGACACCGGCGAGCACCCGGTGACCCTGCGCGAGGCGGTGACGTCCCCGGGCGGAACCACGATCGCCGCCATCCGGGAGCTGGAGAACCACGGCGTGCGGGCGGCCCTGCTGTCCGCGATCGAAGCGGCGGCGCTGCGGTCCACGGAACTGGGCGCGGCCGCACGCGGCAAGGCGCAGCGTGAGCAGGGCGGAGCAGCAATAGCAGAGCTGTGAACCGACGCGGCGACGACACGCCGCGGAATCGAGAAAAATCTTCGTTCGTCTGTCGCTTTCGTCCCACCAGTCACGCTAGAGTTCTCCTGAGTACGACCGCAACATTTCGCCGGAGGGGAAGCCGGCGGGGCGGCCCGTGCCGAAAGACGGTGTCCCATGTCCCAGAACAAGCCGGAGAAACCGGCCGTGACGGATATCCTGTCCGCCGCGCACGCTGCACCGCACGATCCGGCCCTCGCCGAGATGCGGTTCTTCACCGTCGCCGAAGTCGCCGAGGTGATGCGGGTGTCGCGGATGACGGTGTACCGGCTGGTGCACTCGGGCGAACTGCCCGCGGTCCGGGTGGGGCGCAGCTTCCGGGTCCCCGAGCGCGCGGTCCACGATTACCTGCGCTCCGCCTACACGGACGCGGGCTAGGGACACCGCGCCGGGCCGGTAGGATAGGACGGCACCCGGCGACGGGCGCTGCAGGCTTGTCGCGCTGTGAGTGATTTCGGCGGTGTGGGCAGGACCTGGTCCGCACACCATTCGATGTCCGGCAACCGGCCGGGCGATGTGAGCAGAGGTTGAGTCATGGGTTCAGTCATCAAGAAGCGCCGCAAGCGGATGGCCAAGAAGAAGCACCGCAAGCTGCTGCGCAAGACCCGCGTGGCTCGCCGCAAAGCCGGCAAGTAAGCCCTGATCCCCGCCGCGGCGTCGCCCTTCCGGCCGGCGCCGGTTTCGGCGTACCCGCGGATCGGCGCTGCAGAGCCGCGGTGGGACGAGAGGTTTCGGTGAACCGAGAGGGGCCCGGCCGAGTAGTGGCCGGGCCCCCTCTTGTCGTGTCCGCCTGCCCGAGGGCCGCGTCATATCCGATGCCCGGCGGCTACTTCACCGTGCTCTGCGAGACGGAACCCTGCAACTGCCGCTGGAAGATCACGTACACCACGAGCACCGGGATGATCGTGATGACGACGGCCGCGAACAGCGCGCCGAAATCGACCGAGTAGCCGGCCGACGAGGCGAAGGACGCCATGCCCTGGGTGAGCACGTAGTTATCCGTCTTGGTGTTCAGGGCGACGGGCAGCAGGAACTGGTTCCACAACCCCAGGAAGTTGAAGATCGACACGGCCGCCATGCCGGGCCGGGCCATCGGCAGCATCACCTGGAAGAACGTGCGCCATTCGCTGGCGCCGTCCACCTGCGCGGCCTCGTAGATCTCCTTGGGCAGCTGCGCGAAGAACGAGTGCAGGAAGAAGACGGTGAACGGCAGCGCGAACGCCACGTACGTCATGATCAGGCCGGGCAGGGTGTTGAGCAGGCCGATGTTCTTGAGCGTGAAGAACAGCGGCACGATCGCCAGGAAGATCGGGAAGGTCAGCCCGGCCAGCATGAAGTAGTAGATGAGCCGGTTGCCCGGAAACGAGAAGCGGGCCAGCACGTAGGCGCACATGGCGCCGAGCACCATGACGATGACGAGCGAGAAACCCACCACGATCACGGTGTTGAAGAACCACTGGCCGATGCCGGCCTGATCCCAGGCGTTGGCGTAGTTCTCCCAGTGCAGTGTCGTCGGCAGGGCCAACGGCGAGCCGGACAGCACCTCCTGGGTCGTCTTGAACGACGTCATCAGGACCCACAGCAACGGGATGAGGACGATCAGCGACCAGATGATCAGCAGCGTGTGCGTGCTGATGGCCACGGCGCGGTCGCCGCCGGACTGGCGGCCCTTGTTGATCTGCGGCTCGACGCGGTGGCGGGACGCGGGGTCGGTGGACAGTGTCGTCATCAGAGCACTCCTGCCTGACCGATCGGCGCGGCGGTCGCGGCCGACGCAACGCTGGGCTCCGGTAGCCGACGGCGTTTGCGATCCTTCGGTGACGACGATCCGCCGCCGGTCCAGCGATTGACGAGGAACACGAGCGTGGCGAACAGCAGCGTCACGACGGCCAGGACGACGCCCATGGACGTGGCGTAGCCGAACTGGCCCTTGCGGAACGCGGTGTTGTACAGGTCCTGGGACATGACGATCGTCTCCGGTCCCGCCACCGGGTTCAGCGCCACCATGTAGACGAACGCATCCAGCACGGCGATGCCGATGTAGATGTAGGCGGTCTGGATGGTGTCCCGGATCAACGGCACCGTCACCGAGATCGCGGTGCGGAATCGCCCGGCGCCGTCGAGCCTGCAGGCCTCGTACACCTCCGCGGAGATGCCCTTGATCGACGCGATGAACAGCACCGCGTAAAAGCCGACGAAACTCCAGATGATGACGAACATCGTGGCGTACAGCGAGACGGGCTTGCCGCCGAGCCACGCGAAGTTCGTGAAGCCGTCCAGTCCGATGCCGGTGAGCAGCCTGTTGAGGATGCCGCGCGCCGGGTCGAACACCTGCGCCCAGATCAGGCCGATCACGATGGCCGGCACCGCGTACGGGAAGAACGAGACCACCCGGTAGAAGCTGGACGCCCGGATGCCGCGCACCGGCCCCCGGGAGGGCCCGCCCACCGTCACCATCGACGCGATGGCGAGCGCCAGGATGATCGTCACCAGCGGGACCACGATGGCGAGCTTGATGTTGTTCAGCACCGCATGCCGGAACGTGTCGTCATGGAAGAGCTTGACGTAGTTGTCCAGGCCGGTGAAGTTCATGTCGGGCGAGAAGCCCTTCCAATCGGTCATCGAGTAGTAGATGGCCTGAACGAAGGGGGATACGACGAACACCACGAAGATCACCAGGGGCAGCCCCAGGAAGACCGCCATGAAGCTGACCTTGTCGAACGTGAGGTCCGGGCCGGCCAGCGCGCGCCCGGCGCCGATGATGCCGGCGATGCCGGCGAGCAGGAAGGCGTACCAGCCCACGTTGCTGCCGCCGAACAGATCCGAGAACGGGCGCGGCCCGACCGCGATCCACCATCCCGCGCAGAGCAGCGCCGCGACCGACGCCGCCCGGGCGACTGTGGCGACCGCGCGTCTCGGTGCGCGCGCGCCCAGCAGGAAGACGCCGGATGCCAGCATGATGACGCCGCACACCAGCATGAGCAGGATGGCGTAGGCGGCCACCGTCGCGTTGAATCCCGCGGCAGGAGTGTTGTAGTACTGGTCCCAGCCGCTGGCGCCGCCGAACCACGGCAGGATGAGCTGCGCGATGCCGAGCACCCCACCCACCAGCAGGAAGATCGCCGCGACGCGGTCCGTCGCGACCGGGGCCGGGGCCGGGGTGCGGCGGGGCCCGGTCACCTCCGGGTCGATGACGCTGGGTTGACTCATTCGTACGCATCCTCACCATGCGAGGCACGGGCCGGGCGACCACTGCTGCGCGGTCGTCCGGCCCGTGCGTGACTGCGGACTATGGTTACCGACCTGTGATGGGTGTCACGTGATCGTAGGCCATAGTGATTACTCGGTGACCGTGATCTTCTCGATCGACGAGTCGCCCGCGATCTTGTCGGTGATGTCCTGGAGGCCCTTGGTGAGGCCCGCGGCATCCGTCTCACCGGACAGGAACGAGTTCCAGACCACCAGCTGGTCCGTGTTCATGCCGTAGTAGTCCACGAACTGGTAGTTGAACACGTTGTCGCCGGCCGCCGAGAGCATGTCGGACTGCGACACCAGGGCCGTCGAGCCGAACCCGTCGGCCGGGACCGTGCCGGACACGATCGTCGGGGCGAGCTTCGTCTTGGCGAAGTTCGTCGCGGCGTCCTTGGACAGCATCGCCCGCAGCAGTTCCTTGCCGCCGGCCGCGTTGGCCGACGTCGACGGAACGATGTACGGCTCGCCGGAACCGGCTCGCAGCGTTTCGTACGGCATCTTCGGCGAGTCCGAGACCACCAGCTCCGGGATGCCCTTCATCTCGAAACCTTGCTTGGTGGCCTTCTTCATCTCGTTCTCGATCCAGGCCCCGGACGGGTAGAGCAGGGCCTGCTGGTCGTTGGACCATTTGGCCTGCGCGTCGGTGAACTGGGTGCCCGCGCCGCCCGGCACGAAGTACCCGTTCTTCACGCAGGTCTCCAGCGCCTTGAACACGGCCTGCATGGCCGGGTGCGACCAGCAATCCGGTTTCAGGTTCTCCAGCCCGAGGCGCACCTCGGGGCCGCCCTCCTTGATGGCCGAGTCCACCGCGGTCGTCTGGTAGTACGTGGCCGCTTCCTTGCCCCAGACCCAGAGGTACTTGCCCTTGTCCTTGGCCTTGGCGCCGAGGTCGATCGCCTCCGCCCAGGTCTTCGGCGGGGTCCAGCCGTTCTCGTCGAACAGCGAGCCGGAGTACCAGATGCCGTAGACCGTCATGACGTAGTTCACGGCGACGAACTTGCCGCTGTACGTACCGGTCGACTTCACGCCGCCGAACAGGGTGTCGGCGATCTTGGTGCCCTCGTAGTTGTTGGCCTCGAAGACATCGTCGAGTGTCGAGAGCTGATCGAGGATCGTGGAGAAACCGATCGCGTCGGCACCGGAGTTGTCGATCAGGTCCGGCGGGTTGCCCGCGACGAACTGCGGCTGCAGCTCGGTGGCGATCTTGGTGGAGGGCTTGACATCGAACGTGACGCCCTCGTTCTTCTTCGTGGCGACATCCGCCGCGAAGGTGACGTAGTCGTAGCCGTAGCCGCCGTTGAAGATGACGGCGTTGACCGAGGAGCCGGACTCGAGTCCGAACGGGTTCGCGCCGTCGGCCGGAGCCGCGGACGAGCTGGAGCCGGACTCGGCCGGGGCCGAGGAGGAGGACTCGGAGCTGGACGCGCTCTCCGACGAGGAGCTCTGGCTCTCGGAAGAGGAGCTCGAGGTTTCACCCGCACCACCGCCGGCGCACGCAGCGACGACGCCGGCCAGCGGCACGAGAGCCGCCGTCGCGGCAGCGCCGCGAAGCACGGTCCGCCGGTTGATGCTCTTGGATTCACTGCTCATTGACTTCCAACCTTTCGTTGGTTTCGGGGGCTGACTGACGCTGCCCCGCGCTTGATGCGATTGCCGAAGCGGGCTTCTAGAGCGTTGTTGTGCGCGTCTCCTTCCGGGATGTTCGCCGAGATGTAGACCGGCGGGGTAGCACCATCGGCCGCGAGCCGGTCGGCGACGCCGATGGTGAGAAGTTGGGCGATGAATGCGGCGGTGATGGACGAGACGGCCCCCACCTTCGCCACCTCACCGAGTGGGATCGTCGTGTCGCCGTAGGGTGCACGGTTGTCGATGACGAAGTCCGCGACCTCGGAGAGCCGTTTGCCGGACTCGTGCTTCGGCTGCACACCGTTGGTGTGCTCCACGCTGGTGACGGCGATGACGCTGTGCCCGCCGGCCCGGGCGGCCAGGGCCAGGCCGACGATCGACGGGTTGACGCCCGAATTCGACGCGATGATGAACACGTCGGCGGGGTGTACCGGGTAGAGCGCGAGGAGCCTTTCGGCGATGTCGGGGTCGCGCTCCAGCGCGGGCCCGGAGAGTTCGTCGGCGTCGAGGTCGCCGTACAGCGCCAGGTCGGCGAGCCGGATGGCGTTGGTCGGGATCAGCCCGCCCGCACGACCGGCGATCTCCATGGCGAAGGCCTGCGAATGGCCGGTGCCGAACGCCTGGATGACGCCGCCGCGGCGGATTCCGTCGGTCAGCAGGTCGATCGCCGCATCGAGGCCGCCGCCGGCCGCCTCGGCGGCGATCGCGTTCAACCGCGCGGTGACTTCGGCCAGATAGCGCTGGGGGTACTCAGACATGGGCTGCTCCGCTCGGGGGTCGCGAGGATCGTGACGCGGTCCGGCCGGATCGACGGCCGGGTGCGGTGCTCCGCACGGCTTCGCGGCGGTGGTCGGAGACCGCCATGGCGGAGGCGGCCAGCATGGTTGCCGCGCGGCTGAAGTTGCACTGGGCGATCAGCAGGTACAGCAGGTCCAGGACGAACAGCTGCGCGTGCTTCGCGGCGAGATCGTCCGGCTGCAGATACGAGTCGGAGGCATAGGCCACGATGTGGCTGTCCGCTATGGCGGCAAGCGGCGAGGTGGCGCTGCCGGTGATGGCGATGGTGAAGGCGCCGGACGAGCCGGCCAGCGACAGCGCCTCGATGGTCTCGTCGGTGCGGCCGGTGTTGGAGATAGCGATGGCCACGCCGTCCACCCGGGGAATCGCGGCGCTGGTGAGCGCGGCGTGCACCTCTTGCCAGGCGTGCACGGGGATGCCGATGCGGTAGAGCCGGTTCGCCATCTCGTCGGCCATCAAGCCGCTGCCGCCGATTCCGTAGATGTCCAGGTGGCGGCACCGCGCGATGGTGTCCGCGACGGAGGAGAGCTGCTTCAGGTCGATGCCGTCGGCTGTTGTCTGCAGTGAGAGCGACTGGGCTCGGGCCAGGGCCCGCAGCACCTGCTCCGGCGAATCGTCCGGCCCGAAGGCGCGTCCGATGTCCGCTCGCCACGAGTCGAGCGCGCTGCCGCGACCGATGTCCGCGGCCACGGCGACCCGGAACGGGACGTAGCCCGAATAGCCGAGCAGGCGGCAGAAGCGGGTGACGGTGGCGGCTGAGGCGCCTGCCTGCTTGGCCAGCTCGGTGATGGACAGGTCCAGCGGTGCGGACGGCTTGTCCAGCAGCAGCATCGCGATCTTCGTCATGGCAGCGGGCATCTGGGGCAGACGCAGCCTGATGCGCTCGCGCATGCGCGTCGCTACTTGATCCACGGAATCCACGACAGACAATGAAAATCCATCTCACGAGACGGGCCGATTGATGAAAAGAATTACCGTTCCCGTTCGAACTGTCAATCCCGCCGCGGTCTCAAAGCGGTAACGATGCGAAGCGCCGGACCGGGCACCCGCTGCTAGCGTGGCGGGGGCGGCCCGGCGTGCCGCGCGGGTATGACGAAGACCGGCAGCAGCGGACGACGAGGAGCAGACGATGCCGCAGACCGTGCTGGCCGTCGGGGGTCACATCGGGGACATGGAGCTGACCGCGGGGCCGCTGCTCGCGGAAGCGATCCTGCACGGCGGCCGCGGCATCATCGTGGCGGCCACCTACGGCGAACGGGGTCATCCCCGGCTCACCCCGTCCGAATACCGCGTCCAGAAGGTCGCGGAGGCCGAGCAGTTCGCGGACCTGATCGGCGCGGAATCCCGCGTCCTGGACTACTCCGACGGTTTCCTGCCGAACGACGACGAAGCCGCGGAACAGATCGCCGGCATCATTCGCGACGCGAAGCCCGATATCGTCGTCGCGCACTGGAAGCGCAGCATCCACCGGGACCATGCCCGTGCCGCGGAAGTGGCGGAGCGAGCCGTCTTCCTCGCGGCCGTGCCCTTCGACGACGGCCGGGCCCGGCATGGCGTCACACACTTCCTGCATGCCGACAACTGGGAGGACGCAGAGGGTTTCGATCCGGACTGCTTCGTGGAGATCTCCACGGAGGCCTATGACCGGTGGCGGGAGGCGATCGGCCGCCATGCCTTCGCCCGGGGCGAGACCTACGGCTTCCGCTACATCGACTACTACTCGGCGCGCATGCTCTCGAACGGCTGCCTCGCCGGCGTGCAGCGCGCCAGCGCGTTCGCGCGCGGCGGCGACCGGGTGCTGACTCGGATAGAGGTATGACGGACGGCGCCGCGGTGCTCACCGGAGCCGACCGGGTGGTGCGGGAGCCGGGTCTGATCGACGGCCGGTGCGTCGGTCTGGCGACCAACGGCACCGGGGTCCTCGCGGACCTGGGGCGCAACATCGACGCCTTCCAGGCTGCGGGCGTGCCGCTTCGCGCGTTGTTCGGTCCGGAACACGGGCTGGGCGGCAGCGCCCAGGCCGGGTTCACCGAATCGAGCCCGATCGACCCCGCGTCCGGCCTGCCGGTGTTCGAGACGTACCTGGCATCCGGCGACGAGCTGGATGCCGCGCTGGCCGCATCCGGCATCGACACGCTGGTGTTCGACATGCAGGACATCGGTGTGCGGTTCTACACCTACATCTGGACGCTGTTCGATCTGTTGCGCGCGGCTGCCCGCACCGGATGTCGGGTCGTCGTGCTGGATCGACCCAATCCGCTCGGGGGGACGGTGGCGGCCGGGCCGGGCGTGCGAGCGGGCTTCGAGAGCTTCGTGGGCCGGTGCTCCATCCCGATCCGGCACGGGCTGACGATCGGAGAAGCGGCGCGCTACTTCGCGAATACCGTCATCCCTGAGCGGGACGGCCTGAGCGTCGATCTCTCCGTGGTCCGGATGATCGGGTGGTCCCGGGGCTGCTATTTCGACGACACCGGACTGCCCTGGGTGCCCCCGTCACCGAACATGCCCACGGTCGGGACGGCGTTGGCCTTCGCCGGGTTCGCTCTCTTCGAAGGCACCAACGTGAGCGAGGGGCGCGGCACGACGACCCCGTTCGAAACGATCGGGGCGCCCTACATCGACCGGGAATTCGTCCCGGCGCTGCGATCATTGCCGCTGCCCGGCGTCGCGTTCCGCGCCGTCGAGTACGTCCCGACATTCCACAAGTACGCCGGCCGGGCCATCTCGGGCGCCCATGTGCACGTGACGGACCGGGACCTGTTCGATCCCATCGCGACCGCGCTGGCCGTCATGGGTGTGCTGGCCGAGCTGTACCCGCGGGAATTCACGGTCCTGGATCCGGACGTGCCGTCCGAGTCCGGCAGCGCGGGATACGCGCTCGACCGACTGTGGGGATCGAGCGGCCTGCGCGACTGCATCGCCGGTGGCGGTGATCCGCGGACCCTGCTGACGGGTGCTGTGCCGGACGCGTCGTGGCGTGGCGCCGATATGCTGCTGTATCCGTGGATCATCGCGGATTCGGGCTCACGCCTGCCGGGGTGTCCTGCCGGGGGGTCGGCGAGATGTCGATGAGGAAGGTGATCCATGTCGATTCGGCAGTTCCGGCCGGGTGACGGCGCCGCGATCGCGGCCGCGTGGACGGCTGCCGCGCCGGCCGACCCGGTCACCCACCAGCGCCTGATCGAACTCGTGCTGCTCGACCGGAACTTCGATCCGGCCGGGCTCTTCATTGCGGTTGACGAGGCGGCGGTGGACGGTCCGGTCGTGATCGGGGCCGCCTACGCGGTGCGGCGCCGCATCGCCTTCGACGGGGACGACCTCGAACCGGGTCAGGGCTGGATCCCGTTCTTCTTCGTGACGCCGCAGCACCGGCGGCGCGGGGTCGGCCGGGACCTGTTGACCACCGCCATGGCGTGGCTGGCATCGAACGGTCGCCGCCGTGTGACGTTCTCGTCATACACGCCGAACTACTTCCTGCCGGGACTCGACGAACAGCGCTACCCGGCGGCGGCGCGGTTGCTGGCGAGCCTCGGGTTCACCACCGACTACCAGGCCGTGGCCATGTACCGCAGCCTGGAGGGGTACGCCATGCCGCAGCCCGCCCGGGAGCGGATCTCGGCCCTGCGCGACGCCGGCTTCCGGTTCGACAGCCCGACCGCGGAGGAACTGACCGAGGTCATCGAGATCGCCTCGGCGGAGTTCAATCCCGACTGGGGCAGAGCCATCCGCGAGGCGACCCTGGCCGGACTCGGATCGGACAAGATCGTCGCCGTCTGGGACCGCGACGGCCGCGCTCTCGGCTGGGCCATGTTCGGCACCTACGAACGGGTGATCGACCGGTTCGGCCCGTTCGGCGTGCTGCCCACCCAGCGGGGTCTCGGGTTGGGCGAGGCGCTGCTGCACCTGACACTGGAGCGCATGCGCGCCTGCGACGCGCACAGCGCCTGGTTCCTGTGGACCGACCAGCAGTCGCCTGCCGGGCGGCTCTACGCGAAGACCGGGTTCTCGGTGACGCGGACGTTCTCGATCCAGAGCGCGTCGCTGGGATCTCGGCACTGAAGAAGGAGGTCACGGTGCTGATCGGTATCGATGCAGGCGGCACCTCCACGCGCGCCGTGGTGGTGGACCGGACCGGGCGTTGTCTCGGCTACGGTGCGGGAGGCGGCGGGAATCCGGTCGCCCTCGGCCCGGCGCTGGCCGGGCGTGGCATCAGCGACGCCGTGCGGATGGCGATCCGTGCGGCGCGCGACGCCGGAAGCACCGACGGCCAGGCCGCCCTGCCGGGCGTGGCGGTGCTGGCCATGGCCGGAGCGAGCAGCTTCGCGGCGCCCGGCGCCATGGCCGCCCAGGTCCGCGAGATCAGCGGCGTGGATCAGGTCGAGGTGGTCTCCGACCTCTTCGCCATGTTCACGTCCGGCTCGCCGTACCAGCGGGGGTATGTGCTGGTGTCCGGCACCGGCGCGGCCGCACTGCGCATCGAGAACGACAGAGTGGCCGCAGCCGCCGACGGGCTCGGTTGGCTGCTGGGCGACGCCGGCTCCGGGTTCTGGATCGGGCATCGCGCTGTGCGGGCCGCGCTCGGCGGCCTGTCCGGCCACGGCCCGGCCACGGTCATGACCGGGATGTTGCGGGAACGGCTCGGACTTCCGCCGGACGGCGAGCGCACGCCCCGCGGGCGATTCGTGGCCGTGGAAGCCGCGATCGAGACGTTCTACCAGATGCAACCCATTGAACTGGCCGCGTTCGCGTCGCTCGCTTTCGACGCCGCGAAGGTGCCCGACCCGAAGTTCGGCGGCGCCACGGTCTCCGCGCAGTTCGATGCCGACGCGGACCCGGTCGCCGTCGAGATCCTGACCGACGCCCGGCAGCAGCTGATCGACACGCTCGACGCCGTGCGACTGCCGGACGTACCCGGGCCCGTGGTCATGGGCGGCACCGTCGCCAAACGACTGCCCGGATTGACGGCGGCAGTGATCGCGTCATTCGCGCGCGACGCTGCCCATGACGCCGATGACGCCGATGACGCCGGCAACAACACCGGTGACGGCGCCGCCGGAGACGCGGACGACAGCACCGCGGCCACCGCCCCGGAGGTGATCATCGTGCCGGACGGCGTGGCCGGGGCCGCGGTGCTCACGCTGCGGCAGGCCGGTGTCGTCGTGGATCGGCAGGTGTTCGACCGCGTCGCGGCCACGCTTGCTGAACTCAGGGTCTGATCGGCGCTCCTCCTCGCCTCCGCTGCAGCTTCGTCGGAACGCGGGGCTGACCGGGTTCACCGCGTCCGGCGGCGGATCGCCATCCCGGCGGCCAGCGCGCCGCCCGCGACGCCGGCGCCCAGCACGCTGGGCACGCCGATGCGCGCGGCCTTGCGCCCGGTGCGGAAGTCATGGATCTCCCAGCCCCGTCGGCCGGCCCAGCGGCGCAGCGCCGCGTCCGGGTTGACCGCCACGGCGGTTCCGACCGTCGAGAGCATCGGCAGGTCGTTGATCGAATCCGAGTAGGCCGTGCAGCGCTGCAGCCGCAAGCCTTCCCGGGCGGCCAGCGACCGCACCGCGGCCGCCTTGGCCGGCCCGTGCAGCAGGTCGCCGACCAGCCGGCCCGTGTAGCGACCGGCCACCTCCTCGGCCACGGTGCCGAGCGCACCGGTCAGGCCCAGTTTCCGTGCGACGATCCGAGCCAGCTCGACCGGCGTCGCCGTCACCAGATACACGCGCTGCCCGGCGGCCAGGTGGCTCTCGGCCAGCCGCCGCGTGCCCGCGTAGATCTTGCCGGCCATCAACTCGTCGAAGATCTCCTCGCCCAGCGCCACGACGTCGTCCACACGGCGCCCGGCGACGAAGGCCAGCGCAGCGGTGCGGGCGTCGAAGGCGTCGGTCATGTTCTCGCTGCCCAGCAGGCGGTATTTCACTTGGCGCGCGGCGAATCGCGCAATGTCACCGGTGCGGAAGAACTTCCGGGCCGCCAGGCCGCGCGCGAAGTGGAACAGCGAAGCCCCCTCGATCATCGTGTTGTCGACGTCGAAGAACGCGGCGGCAGTCAGATCGGCGGAGGGCGCCGGGGGCGGCGGCTCGGCCGCCGTCCCGGCATGTTCGGCAGTGGACGCGGCCTCGGCGGAAGCGTCGCCGGTCAGCTCGGCGCGGGCAGCGGCCCGCCTGCGGCGCCACTCGTCCGTTGCGCGCACCGCGTCTCCCTCCGCTCCGCCGTCCCGCCCCAGCCTATGTGCCCCGATGCCGAGCGGGCCGGACCCCGGCGATGGTCCGGCGTGCCTGTGCGCATGAGCGCTGCCATGATGAAGATGTGCACGACGAAGCCTCCTCTCCGATCGCCACCGGCAACGTGGCCGATGTGCTGAGCGCTGCGGCGGTGCGCGCCCCGCGGGACGCCGCGTTGATCGGCGCCTGGGGCAGCCGGACGTGGGCGGAGCTGGATGCGGCCGCGGCCGCCGGGGCCGCGGAGCTCTCGCGCATTCCGGTCGGCGAGCGCGTGGTGCTGGCGCTGCCGAACGGGCTGGAACTGGCGGCGGCGCTGTTCGCCACGCTGCGTGCCGGTCTGGTCGCGGTGCCCGTCGACCCCGAGCGTGCCGATATCCGGTGGGTGGCGCAGCGTGTGCAGGCGCGACTGGTGATCGCGGACGTTCCCACCGAGGCCGTGCCGGATGCCGAAGTCACGCCGCCGTCTCGGGTCGGGAGTTGGTGGGACGCCGAGCACGCTGCCGGGTATGACGCCGCCCGCGGGCCTTCGGCCCGGACGGGCGAGGACGTGGCGTTACTGGCCAGGGCGAACCGCAGCGGGCCGCCGGTGATGCTGTCGCACCGGGCGATCCTGGCCGCGGCGCAGGTCGTGGCCGGGGCCGACCCGGTGGCGTTGCGCCCCGGCGACCGGGTGCTGCAGGTGCTGCCGCTGTTCCACGTGGTCGGCCTGGTGACGGCGTTCCTGCCGGCGGCGCTGGCCGGCGCGGCCGTGGTGGTGCCGGACCAGGACGGTGGGATCGGGCGCGCGGAGGCCGCGGTGGCGGCGGTACGGGCGCACCGGGTGTCGGTGCTGCCCGCGGAGCCGACGCTGTACCGGCAGCTCGACCGGATACCCGGCTTCGAGCGGGCGCTGGGCACGGTCCGGCTGATGACCTCCGGGTCCTCCTCGCTGGATCCCGCCGATTTCGCCGCCATCCGGGCGGCGACCGGCCAGTCGGTGCGTGAGGGGTACGGCATCTCGGAGGCCGCGGGCGCGGTCGCCTCGACGCTGATGGCGCCGATGGCACGACCGGGCTCGGCGGGTCTGCCGTATCCCGGTGTGGAGGTGCGGATCGGCGATGCCGAGGACACGGCCGAGGAACTCGAAGCGGCGGCGGAACCGGACGGGCCCGAGAACAGCGTCATACCCGCCTCCGAACCCCCGGCGGCCGAGAGCAACACCGATTTCACCGAGGGCATCACGGATCTGGTCGAGGTGACCGGGCCGGGCGGCGAGGTGGGCCGGATCGCCATCCGCGGTGTCACCCTGTTCTCCGGGTACTGGCCGGACGGCCACGGCGGTCCGGACGAGGACGGCTGGTTCGAGACCGTCGATATCGGCTACCTGGACGACGCCGGCGAGCTGCATCTGGTGGACCGGGCCGTGGAGACGATCACCGTCGCCGGTTTCACGGTCTACCCGCGCGAGGTGGAGGACGTGCTGGTGGAGCATCCGCTGGTGGCGGACGCCGCAGTGGTGTCGGTGCCGGGCCGCGGGGGGCCGACCGTGGTGGCGGCCCTGGTGGCGAGGCCCGGCACGCGTCCCACGGCCGACGACGTGGCGGATTTCGTGGCGGGCTCCGGGCTGGCGCCGTTCAAGCGGCCCGGCGACTACCTCCTGGTCGACGTGCTGCCGCGGACCGAGGTCGGCCGGCTGGACCGCACGGCGGTGCGCCGTCACTACGCCGAGGTGCGCGGGATCGTCCTGGACGAGCCCGCAGCGGTCGCCGGGGCGCCGACACCGCTGCGCCGTCGGCTGCCTGGCGTGTCGCGCTCGGGTGGTCGGCGACGGGGTGCGCACGACACGGATGAGGATCTGTTCTAGAGCAGGAAGAAGTTGAGCAGTCGTGGATCTGGTCGTCAAACGCGTGTATGACGAACCGTCCGGCGAGGACGGACACCGGGTACTGGTGGACCGCCTCTGGCCGCGGGGCCTGTCCAAGGACAAGGCGCGGCTCGACGAGTGGGTGAAGGAGCTGGGGCCGTCCACGGAGCTGCGGAAATGGTTCGGGCACGAGGTGGACAAGTGGCCGGAGTTCCGCAAGAAGTACCGTGCCGAGCTGGCCGGTGAGGCCGAGCTCTGGCGGCCGATCGTGGACCGGGCGCGCACGGGCCGGGTGACGCTCCTCTTCGGCGCGCACGACGAGGAACACAACCAGGCCGTGGTCCTGAAGGAATTCCTGCTCGAGCAGTGATTGGCCGAGGGCTGCGTCATACTCGATAATCGGTACGGTCGGTCATCCGATGATCGGACGACCGACGATTTTCGTACCGTGACGCCTGCCGAGGAGACGGCCGTGCCGCTAGCACCGATTGACCGTGAACTGCCCACTGACGAGGCGCGTGACCTGATCGGGCTGACCCGCGAGGTCACCGAGCGCGAGTTGGCGCCGCGGGTGGCGAAGGCGGAGGAGGCCGGCGAGTTCCCGCGCGACCTGGTCAGGATGCTCGGGGAACTGGGGCTGCTGTCGCTGCCCTATCCGGAGCAGTACGGCGGCGGGGGGCAGCCGGCGGCCGTGTATCTGCAGGTGCTGGAGGAGTTGGCGCGCGGCTACGTCGGCGTCGCCATGAGCGTGTCCGTGCATGTGCTCGCCTGTCACGGCGTCGCGGAGTTCGGTTCCGAGGAGCAGCGCGAGGCGCTGCTCCCGCAGATGCTCTCGGGGCAGTCGCTGGGCGCCTATTGCCTGTCCGAGCCGCATGCCGGCTCCGACCCTGCCGCGATGCGCACCCGGGCGCGCCGGCTGGCGGGCGGTGCCGGCTACCGGGTGACGGGGGAGAAGGCGTGGATCACGCACGGCCCGATCGCCGACTTCTACCTGCTGCTGGCGCGGACCTCCGATGACGGATCGCACGGCATCAGCGCGTTCTACGTGCCCGCGGACTCGGTGGGGATCTCCGCGCTGCCGCCCGAGCACAAGATGGGCCTCAAGTCCTCGCCGACCTCCGGTGTGCGGTTCGACGACGTCGCGGTGGGCGCGGAGCAATTGATAGGCCGTGAGGGGCAGGGCTTCTCGATCGCGATGTCTGCTTTGGACACCGGTCGGCTGGGCATTGCGGCCTGCGCGGTCGGCCTGGCGCAGGCCGCGCTGGACACCGCCGTCGACTACGCGCGGGCACGCCGGGCGTTCGGCAGATCGATCGACGCGTTCCAGGGGGTGTCGTTCCTGCTCGCCGACGCCGCAGCGCAGATCGTCGCCGCCCGGCAGCTCTACCTGTATGCGGCGCGCCGCAAGGATGCCGGGCTGCCGTTCGCCACGGAAGCCTCCATGGCGAAGCTCACCGCCACCGATATGGCGATGTCGGTGACGACGAATATGGTTCAGGTGCTCGGCGGCGCCGGCTACGTCACGGATTTCCCCGTGGAGCGGTACATGCGAGAGGCGAAGGTGTTGCAGATCGTGGAGGGCACGAACCAGATCCAGCGCATGGTCGTCGCGCGGTCCCTGCGCGGATCATCCGATCGGGGATGACGGACATCGGCGCCGCCGGCGCGTCGCCGGCGCGCGTGACGCTGCTCACTCGCGAGGGCTGCCACCTCTGCGAGCAGGTCGAGGCGGTGGTCGCCACCGTCTGCGCGGCGGGCGGTTTCGGCTGGCGCGAGGTCGATGTCGACTCCGACCCCGACCTGCGCAGCGAGTACGGCGACCAGGTTCCCGTGGTGCTCGTCGACGGCGAATTCTTCGCGTCGTACCGGCTGGACGCGAGCGCGCTGTCCGCCGCGCTCAGCGATTGACGAACCATTCAGTTTAACCCGGAACTTCGTGACTTTGTGCCTCGGTTCACAAGTGGCTACAGTCATGCGTGTCAGTGACCTTCGGCCCTAGCCGCGGCCGCGGGTCCCCCGATGTGACTACGTAGCGTAGGTGACCGCGATAGTGGTGGGCAGGGCGACGCCGGACGGGCTCGGAAGCGCAGCGGACTGCGCCCCCGATCGCCGCGGCGTGCGCCCGTCGATCCTGCGGCCCATCCCCGAAGCCACGGTGGCCAGGCTGACCAGCTACCTCCAGGTGCTCACCCGGGCGGCGGCCGCAGGCGGTCCGGGCGGGGCGGACGGCACCATCTCCTCCGAGAAGCTCGCTGCGTTGGCCGGTGTGAACCCGGCGAAGCTGCGGAAGGACTTGTCCTACCTCGGATCGAACGGCACTCGCGGGGTCGGTTACGACGCGGCCGGTCTGATCGCCACGCTCGAAGGCGCGTTGGGCGCCCACGAGGTGTATCCGGTGGCGATCGTCGGTCTCGGGCACCTGGGCAGTGCCCTGGCCGGATACCCGGGATTCGCCAGCCGTGGGCTGCTGATCAGGGTGCTGCTCGACAGCGATCCGGGCAAGATCGGTACCACCGTCGCAGGTATGACCGTATCGGACATTCGTGACGCTGTCGTCGTGTGTCGAGCTGCCGACGTGGCGATCGGCGTCATCGCCACCCCGGAATCCGCCGCGCAGCAGGTCGCCGACGTGCTGATCGCCGCCGGGGTGCGGTCGATCCTCAACTTCGCTCCCGGGAATCTCGATGTGCCGGACGACGTGGAAGTGCGCCGCGTCGACCTGGCGCTCGAGCTGAACCTGCTCGCCTTCCACGAATCCCGACGCAGCGCCGGACGCGCCGCCGACGCGGTGGTGAGCGGATGAATCCGTCGCACGGACTAGACAGAATCAAGGAGACGGTGATGGAAGTGACCGCCAGTGCCGCCAGCGCTGCCCGGATCGGCCGTATCGCCTTCGTCGGAGCGGGTCCCGGTGACCCGGGGCTGCTGACGGTGCGCGCCCTCGACGCCCTGGGCCAGGCGGGCGCCGTGGTGACGGACCCGGACGTCCCCGAGGCGATCGGCCTGCTGGCCGAGGGTGCCGAGGTGACGCACGCGGTGGGCAGCCCCGCCGAGGTCGCCGCGCAGCTCATCGCCGCGGCGCGCGGCGGGCAGCAGGTGGTGCGCCTGGTCGCGGGTGGCGTGTTCACCGCCGATCCGGTGGTGGCCGAGGTCGCCGCCGTCGCCGAATCCGACGTGCCGTTCGACGTTGTGCCGGGACTGCCGGTGGCCGTCTCGGCCGCCGCCTACGCCGGGATCCCCGTCGGCTCGGTCCACACCGAAGCCGACGTGCGCGCAGCGTCCGACTGGGCGCGGCTCGCCGGCGCCCCGGGCACGCTGCTGCTGCATGCCGCCGCCGGTCATCTTTCGGATACCGCGGCCACCTTGGCCGAAGCGGGCATCGACCCGGCCACGCCGGCCAGTGTCACCGCGGCTGCGACCCTGGCCACCCAGCGCACGGTGCACGGGACCGTGGCCACTCTCGGCGCCATCGCTGCCGATCTGGCCGGGCCGCTGGTGATCACCGTGGGCGCCGCCGTCGCGCAGCGGCATCTGCTGTCCTGGTGGGAGTGCCGGGCCCTGTACAGCTGGAACGTTCTGGTGCCGCAGACCCGCGACCGCGACAGCGGCCTGCTCGACCAGATCCGCACCCACGGCGGCATCCCGACCGCGGTGCCCACCATGGCCGTGGAGCCGCCACGTAGCCCCGCTCAGATGGAGCGCGCCGTGAAGGGCCTGGTGGACGGCCGCTTCCAGTGGGTGGTGTTCACGTCGGTGAATTCGGTCCGGGCGATCTGGGAGAAGTTCGGCGAGTTCGGCCTGGACGCGCGCGCGTTCTCCGGGGTCAGGGTGGCCTGCGTCGATGCGGCGACCGCGGAGTCGGTGAGCCGGCTCGGCATCGTGCCCGATTTGATCTCCGAACGCCCGGACATGTCCGTCGGGCTGCTCGACTCGTTCCCGGAGTTCGACGACGTCTTCGATCCCGTGGACCGGGTGCTGCTGCCGCGCGCCGACATCGCGACCGAAACGCTGGCCGAGGGACTCCGCGAGCGCGGCTGGGAGGTGGACGACGTGACGGCGTACCGGACGGTGCGCGCCTCGCCGCCCGAGGCCTCGATCCGGGAGGCGATCAAGTCCGGCGGGTTCGACGCAGTGTGCTTCACCTCGGCGTCCACCGTGCGCAATCTGGTCGGCATTGCCGGCAAGCCGCACGCGCGGACCATCGTCGCGTGTCTCGGGCCCAAGACGGCCGAGACGGCGCGCGAGTTCGGCCTGCGGGTCGACGTGCTGCCCGAACGCCCCGAGGTTCCGCTGCTGGTCGAGTCGCTGGCGCTGCACGCCAATCGGCTCCGCGCGGAGGGCGCGCTGCCACCACCGCGGAAGGCGCCGCGCCGCAAGTAGCATCCCGTGCGGCCGGCACCCCGCCGAGCATATTGCTGTGCCGGCTGCAACCGATCGCGGGCGCCAGAGCGCGTGGTTCTGCTCTGGGCGCCGCGCCGGCATCGGCTCTGCACCGGTCGGCGGGTATGACGGTGTTCTCGGCGTTGCTGCTGGGCGCGTTCTCGGCGGCTGCGTTGCTGCTGGTGCGCCGTGGTGCCGTGGTTGTCTTCGGTTTCTGTGGTCCTTTCTCGCGGCCTGCTCTCCTGGGCGTCGTGCTCGACCATCGCGGACAGGTTCGCGGCGCGGGATTGCCGACCCGCCCGGGGCCGATTCGCGCGCACGAGCGTGGACCGGTTCACCGGATGCGCCGCCGTCCTGAACCAACGCACTCTATTGACGAACAGGTGTACGAATAGTAAGCTTATAGGAGGGACGTAAGCAAATGGATGCCATGCCATCGCGGTAGTGGTGTCGATGACGGTGAGTCGAGGTGGGTGGTGTGACGGTCGCGACCGCAGTGCACGCGGGCACGTCGATCGCGCCCCTCGGCGGGGTCGATGATGGCGCTCACGCGTGCCTGCCTGCCGACGTGGAGTGGGCACTCGCGGGTGGCGATGGGGACGACGACGTGTTCAACGGCCGGTGGGGGGATGCGCCGGAGCCGGCATGGGTGGCCGACGCCTACCGGGCCGCGCTGCGGGATGATCTCGCCGCTGCGGCGTCCGGGCCGATCGGCCGGGGCGCGTTGAGTCTGCTGTGGCTGCTCGATCCGGAACGGCTCGCCACCACCGCCCGCCGCGGCGGTGTGGGCGCACGCCGGCGCACGGGGAGTGACGTCACCGCCCGGGGCGGCGTCGACGACCCGACCGGCGACGACCCGGCCGGCGCCGGGGATGGCGCCGGGGATGGCCTTGTCGGGGCGCAGCGTGCGGCGGGGATGCTGCTCGACGGTGTCGTGGTGGCGCAGCGGCTGATCAATCATGTGCACGCGATCCAGCAGCGGCTGATCGCCGCGTTCTGCCGTCCCGGGGTCGCGGTGCCCGCTGCCGGCCTGGTCGATCTCGCCGGCAACGATCTCGCCGACCCGTTGTCGGATCCGATCCGCGCCGCCGTGGCGCGGCAGGAGGCGGTAGCGGCGGCGTCGGCGGAGATCGGCTGCGCGCTGCGTCTGGCGCCGGTCACCGCCCGGATGCGGTGCGAGAACGCGCTGGATCTGGTCGATCGCTACCCGGCCACCATGGCCGGGCAGCACGCCGGTGACATCGAGCCGTACCGGGCGCGGATGATCGCCGAGTCGCTCGCCGTGCTGCCGACAGGGCTGCGCCCGGTCGTGGAACAGCGGATCACGCCGGCGGCAGCCACGCACACCACAGCCGCGTTGAAACGGCTGATCGGCCGGGAGATCATCGCCGCCGACCCCACCGCGGCGCAGCGCCGCATCGAGCAGGCCAAGGCCGGCCGCACTGTTTACACCCGCCGCGGTGACCACGACACCGGCATCCTCACCGCGGTCGTCTCAGCGGCCGACGCGCAGCTCGCCTCCGCGGTACTCGACGCCATCGCCGACCGCCTGGCCACCGACCACCTGGTCACCGACGGCGAGGCCGACCGGCTGACCGGCGGCCGCAGCCATGCCCAACTCCGCGCCGACGCGTTCACCGACCTGTTCCGCGCTCTGGCCACCACCGGCCATGTCACCATCACCGGCGGCCCGGCCGGTTGCCATCGCCCCGGCGGCCCGACCCGGCCCGAGGAGGCTGTGTCCGGCGCCGTGTGGTGCGGCGCCGATCTGCCGGCAGGCCGCCCGGGCACCGTCGCCGCTTATCGGCGGCCGGTCGCCCTGAACGTGTACCTGGACGCCGCCACCCTCGCCGGACTGGACGACCTGCCCGGCGAACTCGCCGGGCACGGCGCTATCACCGCCGCGACCGCCCGAGCCCTGGCCGCGTCCGCCGACACCATCCGCGCCGTCATTACCCGCCCCGCCGGACCCGATCGCAGCTGCGGCACGACCCTGGACGCCGGGCGCGCCGTCTACCGGCCCCCCGATGCGACCGCCGACTACATCACCACCCGCGACAAGACCTGCACCTTCCCCGGCTGCCGCACCACCGCCCGCCGCTGCGACCTCGACCACCGCCACCCCTACGACCAGGGCGGCGACACCTGCCCCGGCAACATGGACACGCTCTGCCGCACCCACCACCGGCTGAAAACTTTCACCCCCTGGACCGCGCACCCCGACCCGGACACCGGACAACTCACCTGGACCAGCCCCCTCGACCGCCACTACCCGACCGAACAAGCACACCTCCTCCACGACCACCCACCCGGCCGTGAACCCGGCAGCACGCTGTTCGCGCACGCCCCCACAGCGGCGAACCCGCACCCCGACCTCCCGGACGACCCGCCACCCTTCTAGCGGGGCAACGGATATGGCCCGCGGGAGCCAACGACCCCGAACGCAGCGCCGCCTGCCTGCGCCCGGACCGTGAGGACCGCTGGTACCGCCCGAACGGGCCCTGGTGGACCACCCGTCGCCTACGCTGGTGCCATGACGACACCGCCGCAGCAGCCCGGCCACCCGGAGCAGCCGACGAATCCGTACGGCGTACCCGCCTACCCGAGCGGTGCCGATGCAGGGCACCCTTCCGATCCTCGGCCGGAGTACGGCCAGCAGCCGGGATACCCGGCCGCGCCGTACTCACAGCCCGGCTACCAGCAGCCCGCATACCCGCAGCCGGGATACCCGGCGCAGCCATACCCCGCCTACCCGACCGGCGGCTACCCCGCGCCCGGCTACCCCGCGCCCGGCTACCCCGCGCCCGGCTACCCTGTCCCCGGCTACGGGGCGCCGCCGCAATCGGCTCCGGTGCGGCCCAGCAGCATCACGACGGCCTTCGCGCTGTGGATGCTGATCCTCGTCCTGTCGATCGTCTCCGGCGTGCTGCTGTTCACCGGCGGCTACTACGACGAGTTGCAGGCCGCGGTCGACCGGACGGACCTCAGCGGTGCCGAGTCACAACTGGCGCTCTCGGCGGGCAAGACGGTCCTCGTCATCGGGGGTGTGCTGGGCTTGGCCGTCTCCCTGTTCATCTACCTGTTCTTCGGGCTCAAGATGTGGGCCGGGCGCAACTGGTCCCGCATCGTGCTCACCGTGCTGGGTGGCCTGTCGGTGCTCTCCGGCGTCGTCGGGAACTCCCTGACCGGCATGGCCGATGTCGATGTGGCCCGGCCCGAGGGCAGCGTCATACTCGGGTGGCTGGGCGTGATCCTGGCAGCCGCCGCCATCATCGCCATGTATGTCCCTGCGTCGAACACATACTTCCGCGAGTCGAAGCTGCATCGTTCCACCCCGCACTGACGTCGACTGCGCAGCGCGGCCCCCGTGTATGACGCCGTCCTCGTGACCGGCCGGGGCGGAGGATCCAGCGCCGACCGGTAAGTTGGACCCCGTGACAGGTCCCTACGGCAACCAGCCGCACTCCAGCCAGCCCGGCCGGCCGCAACGACGGGGACTGCTCGCGTCCCTGTCCGCGGCGCTGACGCCCCCGCCCCTGCCGGACGACGACTCCGGGCCGTTGAAGGCGCCCCGGGGCGTGCTCGCCGCGATGGTCCTCACCATCGTTGCCGGCGCGATCTTCGTGCTGTCCGGGGGGCTTGGCCTGGTCACGATGGACTCCATGATCAAGGCCTCGCAGAAGCAATATCAGGGCTGGGTGGACGACTGCCGCTCGCAGTTCGGCGGGATCGGCACCACCGCGGTGACCGAGACCAGCCCCACCGGATCGGCCGCCACCTGCCAGAGCATGGTCGAGATGACCGGCTCCGACTGGGACTCCTTCCAGACCGCCAGCGTCATAGTGTCCACGGTGTTCCTGCTGATGGGCCTGGCGCTGGTCGCGGCAGGAATCTTCCTGCGGGTCGGGCGCCTGTGGGCACGACGGGTCGCCATAGCGGTCACCGTCATCACCGTGCTCGCTGCGATGATGCTGGGTATGACGAGCCCGGTGGTGCTCGGCGCAACGCTGCTGCTGATGATCGCCGTGGTGCTGTGCTATGTCTCGACGGGCGGCATGTTCTTCATGCGGGTGAAGGCCCGACGACACGCGTGATGATGGTGTCCGAGCGCGCCGGCCAGGGAGGCGAGCCCGCCCCCGCTGCCGACGTCGCCACCTCGCCGGATGCTGCCGCCGCTCTGTCGGAGGCCGCGGTGCAGCGGCTGCGTCACCGCGCCGTGCTCGCGCACCGGGAGTTGCGCATCCTGCTGGCGCTGCGCGCCGTCCTGGCGATACTGGGCGCGATCGTCGCCGTCGTCGCCGCCCTCGGACTGGCGGATGCCGGAATCGTCAACCACCGGTTCCCGGCGTTCCTGCCGGGTGACGACAGCACGGTGATCACGTCATATTCTGGGCCGCTACTGGCGTCGGCGATCGGCGTCGGGGCCGTCGCCGGCCTGCTGCTGGTGTCGGCTGTGACGGACCTCTGGCGACGCGCGCTGATGGGGCCCGATCTCGCCGGTTCGCGCGCGGGGCTGGGTCATTGACGAGGATAGTGACAAGGACGCTGACGAGGTGACTGTGAACGACGCGACTCGGCCGGGCGGACCGCAGGTCGTGGTGCATGTGGTGCGGCACGGCTTGGTGGACAACCCGCGTGGCATCCTCTACGGGCGTCTGCCCGGCTATCACCTCTCCGAGCTCGGCCGCGCAATGGCCGAGCGGGTCGCCCGCCATCTGCGCGACACGACGGGGGAGCGGATCGGATACCTGGCCGCGTCGCCCCTGGAGCGCGCCGCGGAGACCGCTGAACCCATCGCGCGTGAGCTGGGTCTGCCTGTCGTCACCGATGCGCGACTGATCGAGCCGGCCAATGCCTTCGAGGGCACGAAGTTCGGCGTGGGCGACGGAGCGCTCAAGCGGCCGGCGAACTGGCCCAAGGTGCGCAATCCGTTCACTCCGTCCTGGGGCGAGCCGTACCTGTCGATCGCCCACCGCATGGTCGGGGCCGTCTACGGGGCCGTGGCCGCGCTGGGCGGTGAGGCGGCAGTCGGCTCTGCCGACACGTCCCGTCCGGACGTGGTCCGGCCCCGCGAGGCCGTGCTCGTCTCGCATCAGCTGCCGATCTGGATGCTGCGGCGCTTCCTGGAGGGCAAGCACCTGTGGCACAACCCGGCGAAACGGCAGTGCGCTCTCGCCTCGGTCACGTCGCTGACGTTCACCGGCGGGGTGTTCACGGCCCTGGCCTACCACGAGCCGGCCGCCGATCTGGTTCCTTCCGCGGCTGCAGGGGAGACCGGGGCATGACGACGCGACAGGTGCGTTCCGGATCGCCGTGGCGCGGCCGCTTCACCGCGGCGGCAGCGGGCGCCTTGGTTGCCGTGCTGGCCCTGGCCGGCTGCTCGACCGGCGACGACCAGGCCGTCTACGGCGGCTCGTTCACATTCGTCTCGCCGGGCGGGCAGACAGAGATCTCCTACGCTCCGGACGACCGCGACACCATCGGCACCCTGGCCGGCCCGGACCTGATGACCGGCGAGGCGCTCTCCGCGCAGCAGTTCGCCGGCAAGGTCGTCGTCATCAACTACTGGGGCTCGTGGTGCCCGCCGTGCCGAGAGGAGCAGGACAGCCTGTCGCTCATCGCCACGCAGCTCGCCCCGGACGGCGTGCAGTTCCTGGGCATCGACGTCAAGGAACAGGGCGGACGCGCGGCTGGTCAGGATTTTCATACCGCGAAAAATGTTCCCTACCCCTCGATCTACGACCAGAGCATGCGCACGGTGCTCGCCCTGCGGGGTTACCCGGCCACGGCCATTCCGTCCACGATCGTGCTCGATCGCCAGGGCCGGGTGGCGCAGATCTGGCTGGTCTCCGCTGCGGTGCCGATGGGTGAGATGAAGGCCCGCATCGCGGAGATCGCCGCGGAGCCCGGCCCAGCCGCCGGTTCCGTCACAGCGGCCGCGACGGCCGGCGCCGCCGCGACGGTCGGGAACTAGCCATGGCACCCCTGCGCACCGGGCGGCCCTGACGGTGGGCACCATCACCGACGTCGTGATCTCCGGCCCGTTCCTGCTGGCCGGACTGCTGGCGCTGGCCGCCGGACTGGTGTCGTTCGCGTCCCCGTGCGTGGTGCCGCTGGTGCCCGGCTACCTCTCGTACCTGGCCGGACTGGTCGGCGCGGAGACCGCCGAACGCACGACCCTTGCCGGCGACGCACGCGGGTATGGCGCTGCGGCCGGTGCGGACTCCGCCGTGGTCCAGGCCACGCTCGCGGTGGCTCCGCGGCGTGCTGTTCCGTGGCGGGCGGTGGGCGCCACCGCCCTTTTCGTGGCGGGTTTCTCGGTCGTCTTCGTCGCCGAGAGCGCCCTGGTGCTGGGCCTGTACACGTCGTTCATCGAGAACCAGGCGCTGCTCGCCCGAGTTTCCGGTGCGGTCGCTGTCGTCATGGGGGTGGTGCTGGCGCTGCCCGCACTGCAGCGGGAGTGGCGGCCGGGAATGCGGTTCTCCCCGCGCGCCGGTCGCAGCGGGCGCATCTGGGGGGCGCCCGTCCTCGGCGCCGCCTTCGGCACGGGATGGCTGGCCTGCACCAGTCCGACCCTGGCCGGAATCATCGCCCTGTCCGCCGCCACGGACTGGAACGACAACGCAATCCGGGGGCTCGTCCTGGTGGTGCTCTACTGCGCGGGGCTGGGCATCCCGTTCCTGCTGCTGGCACTCGGGCTGGGTTGGGCCGGCGGCGCGCTGGCGTTCCTGCGCCGGCATTCGCGGGCGATCCAGCTCACCGGCGCGGCGGTGCTGGTGCTGGTCGGCATCGCTATGCTCACCGGTCTGTGGGGATACGTGCTCGCCCCTCTGCAAGGAACGGTGCTGCTGCTGTGAACAGATCCCTCGAGGATTCCGTGGACCACGCACCGGCCGTGACGGGTGCCGCCCGGGATCGGGTCGCCGGACAGGCGCCCGGGCCGACCGGGAGGCGCCCGCCCCGGGGCGGCGTCATCCGTCGCCTGCAGGGCCTGGGACGCTTCGTGTGGCGCGGGCTGACCTCCATGCGCACCGCACTGATTCTGCTCTTCCTGCTGGCCGTCGGGTCGCTGCCGGCGGCGTTGCTGCCGCAGTGGTACCTCAACCAGGCCAAGACCGCGCAGTACATCACCGCGCACCCGACGGTGGGCCCGCTGCTGGATCGGCTCGGCTTCTTCGACGTGGTGGCCTCACCGTGGTACTCGGCGATCTACCTGATGTTGGCGATCTCGCTGATCGGCTGCATCACGCCGCGGAGCATCGAGCTCGTGCGCCAGTGGCGGGCCAAGCCCGGGCGGGCGCCGCGGAACCTGGCCCGGCTGCCGCATCACGCGGACCTCGCCGTCGAGGGCTCGCCCGCGGACGTGACCGAGCGGATCCGGCTCGCCCTGCGCCACAAGGGGTTCGGTGGCTGGCGCACCGTGGTGCGAACCGAGGACGACGGTGCCGTCGCCATCTCGGCCGAACGCGGTTACCTGCGCGAGGTCGGCAACCTCGTCTTCCACATCTCGGTGCTGGGGCTGCTTTTCACCATGGCTATCGGATCGCTGTTCGGCTACACCGGATCGGTGCTGGTGACCGAGGGGGACAGCTTCTGCTCATCGGCGCCGGTCATGTACGACAACTTCGCGCCGGGCCGCATGGTGGACGGTACGGACATGACGCCGTTCTGCGTCGATGTGCAGAAGTTCGAGGCCGCGTACGACGATCAAGGGCTGGCGAAGTACTACCGTGCGCAGCTCGGCGTGCAGGTCGGCGACCAGACCGAGACCACGCAATTCACCCAGCGGACGCTCAACGTGAACGACCCGCTGCGGCTCGGCGGCCAGCGCCTCTACCTGCTCGGCCACGGTTATGTGCCGCAGTTCACGGTCCGTTTTCCGGACGGGCAGACTCGCGGGTACTCGGCACCGTTCGAGCCCAAGGACCAACTCTTCACCTCCGAAGGGGTCGTGAAGATCACCGACCCGCCCGGGTACGCCGGCAGCGAGGTGCGCGAGAACCAGCTGGCGATCGTCGGCATCTTCGCGCCCAGCGGCATCGTTTCCGGCGGCGTGCTCACCTCCGGCTACCCGGAGATGCTGGCCCCCGCCGTGGCGATCGAGGTATACCGCGGCAACCTCGGGCTCGACCACGGCGCACCGCAGTCGATCTTCGCCATCGACACCACGCAGGTGGACAAGGGACTGCTCGTTTCACAGGGCCGCGCCAACCTGAATCTCGGTCAGTCCATGACGCTTTCCGACGGCACCGTCATCACGTTCAGCGGCGCGAAGAACTTCGTCTCGCTGCAGACCTCCTACGACCCCGTGCAGGGTTATGCGCTGCTCTTTGCGATCCTGCTGATCGGTGGCATCCTGACATCGCTGAGCATCAAGCGGCGACGGGTCTGGTACCGCGTCACCCCACTGGCCTCGACCGCGCCGGGCGACCCTAAGCTGGTCAGCAGGGTGCAGGTCGGGGGTCTCGCCCGCACGGACCAGGCCGGATACGGCAGCGAGTTCGAATCGCTGGTGGCGTTGGTGGGTGGATCGGCAGACGGCGACCCGGCGCCGGACGGCCAGCAGGCCGAGGAATCGAAGGATGGGACGACGTGATCGACGAGAATCTCTCGCACCTCTCGGATCTCGCATTCGAAGGGGCGATGGCCGGATACCTCGTTGCGCTGGTCTGCCACGCCATCGAAGCCGCCAGCAGGCGTGCCCGGCAGCCGGCGAGACAGATGGCCCTGGCCGGCGCCGGCGCACCCGCCACGGGCGCGGACGACGGGCAGCGTCCCACCGGAGAGAAAACCGGCGCCGGCCGCACCGACGTGGCCGAGCGGATCGGCCGCGCAGCCGTCATCGTGACGGCGGTCGGTTTCGCCTTCCATGTCGCGTCGCTGGTGCTGCGGGGGTTCGCGGCGCACCGGCCGCCGTGGGGCAACATGTACGAGTTCACGCTGATGATCACCGGTGCGGCCGTGGCCACGTGGCTGGTCGTGCTGTGGCGTAACCGCGCGGCGCGGCCCATGGGCATGTACGTGATGACCCCCATCGCGGTCCTGGTCTTTCTGGCCGGCACCGTGCTCTACACGCAGTCCGCGCCGGTGGTGCCGATCCTCAACACCTACTGGCTCAACGTCCACGTGATCGCGATCTCGCTGTCGTCCGGCGTGCTGATGCTCTCCGGGCTCGCCTCCGTCGCGTACCTGGCCCGATCGCGCTTCGACGCCCGGGTGGCATCGGGCGCGGTGACCGGCGCGCGCGCCGAGACCCGGCTGCCTGCGGCGGACAAGCTGGACCGCATCGCCTACCGGTCGGCCATCGCCGCCTTCCCCTTTTTCACGTTCGCGATCATCGCGGGCGCCCTGTGGGCCGAGGTCGCCTGGGGCAAGTACTGGAGCTGGGATCCCAAGGAAGTCGTGGCGCTGGCGTCCTGGGTGGTCTACGCCGGCTACCTGCACGCACGAGCGACCGCCGGCTGGCGCGGCAAGCCCGCCGCCTGGATCTCCGTGGTGGGTCTGGCGACGATCATCTTCAACCTGTTCTTCGTGAACATGGTGGTGTCCGGCCTGCACTCTTATGCGGGATTGAACTGATCGGTACCGGGCTGAGCGGGCCCGGTGCGGCCGCGCGTGGCCATCGACGAGAACAGCGTCATACCGGGCGGTTCACCGCTCAGGTATGACGCTGTTCCGTGTGGCTGTCCGCGTCGGCGAGGATCAGCTGTTGTTCTTGCCCTCCTCGCGCAATCGGCGATCGATCTCCGAGAGGAATTCCGGGTCGTCGTCGGGCGCGATGAAGCGCCTGGGCGCGGGCCGGGCGGGCCGTTGAGGCCGCGCGCGGTGGTCGGGGGAGTCGGCGCCGTCACCGCCCTGCCGGGTGATCCCGATTCCGCGCCACGCCAGCGCGATCACCAGGACCGTCACGGCGAACGCAACGATCAGATACATCGCGGCTACCTCCCTTGTCCGACTCCAGACTACGCGAGCGGCGCGGCTACTGGCCGTTGGCGACTGCCGGGCCCTCGTGGGCTTCCACAGTGAGCTTGGCCAGCAGCGCCTTCACCTCGCTCTCCTTGAACCGGCGGTGGCCGCCGGGAGTGCGGATGGAGCCGATGCGGCCGGCGGATGCCCAACGCGTGACGGTCTTCGGGTCCACGCGGAACATTTCGGCGACCTCGCCGGGAGTGAGCAGTCGCTCCGTTGGCGCAACGTCGTCGCTCATCTAGTGCCTCCTTGGCTGTCGGCCTGTCATGGCCGTCGCTGTCACTGGGTGGCCGACGGTGTCGCCGGTTCTGTGACCATTGTGCCCGTTTTCCGTCCACCCACTCGAATCCTATGCTGGAGGTAACGAAATGGTAACGGTGGATTGCTGTGCGGAAATGTGGTGGATGCGACGCCGCGCCGCGATCGTTCTGACGTGTTGTCGTGTCGATGACGGTTGGTGTGACGTGAATCGGCGGCCGCCGAGGTGGCGGATCGGAGCCTCCAGAGGCATGGTAGGAAGGCTGGGAGTGGGGTCCCGCACTTCGCGCGCGGATCAACTTCTCTTGCGCGTACGAAGTTGGTCCCATGCGCCACTTGTGTCACAAATCCTTGAAGTTGATCCGCGCAAGAGAAGTTGATCCGCGCGCGGGGGCGGGCGGAACGAGGAATGGGAATGGCCGCAATGGACGCCATGGACTGCGCCGTGGTCGACGCGCTGCGGGCAGATGGCCGGCAGAGCTTCGCGGAACTGGCCCGGGCAGTGGGCCTGTCGTCATCTGCCGTGCACGAGCGGGTGTCGAAGCTTGAGGCCACCGGCGTGATCAGCGGCTACCGGGCCGTCGTGGACCAGCGCCAGATCGGCTTGGGTGTCACCGCGCTGATCGGCGTGCAGCCCGGGGAGTACGGGCGCGACGACGACATCGCCGTGGCGCTGGAGGCGATGCCGGAGGTCGAGTCCTGCTACAGCGTGGCCGGTGAAGAGGCGTTCATCGTGCTGGTGCGAGTGGCCAGCGTCGACGATCTGCACCGGTATCTCGGCCGGCTGCGCGCGATCGACGGCGTGGCCCGCACCCGCACCACGGTCGTGCTGAACACGCGCTTCGAGGCGCGGCCCGTTCCCCAGACCCTGCCCGGATAGCGGTATGGATACCCTGGGCTGGTGAGCGAGACAACGGGCAGCGGGGCCGACGACCGACCGGTGCCGCCGCTGTGGCGGGCGATCACCGTGTACACGGTCATCCGGATCGGCCTCGTGGCGGTGCTGACGACCGGGCTCTGGCTGGCCGGGCGGCCGTTCGGGATGCCGCCCATCGTGGCGCTCGCCTTCGCGATCGTGCTGCAGTTGCCGCTGTCCGTGGTGTTCTTCCGGCGCGCCCGCTCCGACCTGACCGCGGCGCTGGCCCGAGCGAAGTCGGCCCGCACCGCCGAACGCGACCGGCTGCACGCGGAACTCACCGGGGACGACCGGCCGGACTGAACGCGCGACATCGGCGCGGTCCGGCAGGAGTCCGCGGCATCACTGCGCAGCTCAGCGGCCGAGCAGCAGTCCTGCGAGCAGCAGCACAGCGTACGCGACCTCCAGCATTCCGGTGGCCCCCAATACCGGGATCAGCGCCGGTCCGGTGGCCCCGCCCGGCAGCCGCGCGTGGCCCAGCACGGTCCGGACCGGAGCGACGGCGAGCGGCAGCGCGATCAACGCGAGCAGGCACCACGGCTCCCAGAGCGCGGCGAGAGCGACCGCGACGAACGCCGCCACCAGCATCGCCGCATACAGCCGGCGGGTGTGCCGGGCGCCCAGCAGCACAGCCAGGGTGCGCTTGCCGGTCTGTCCGTCGGTGTCGACGTCACGCAGGTTGTTGGCCACCAGGATGGCGCACGTGAGCAAGCCAGTACCGACGGCCAGCACGAGCGAGACCGCCGAAACCCGTTCAGCCAGAACGAATGTCGTGCCGTTCACGGCGACCAGCCCGAAGAACACGAAGACGAACACCTCGCCCAGACCCGCGTAGCCGTAGGGGTGCTTGCCGCCGGTGTAGAACCAGGCCGCGGCGATGCAGGCAATGCCCGCAAGGATCAGCCACCACGCAGTGAGGATCGCCAGCGCGAGACCGGCGAGCGCCGCGACGCCGAAACAGGCGAACGCGGCGAGCTTCACGCGGCCGGGCGCCGCCGACCTGGAGCCGACCAGGCGGAACGGGCCCACGCGGTGGTCGTCGTCGGTTCCGCGAATGCCGTCCGAGTAGTCATTGGCGTAGTTGACGCCGACCTGCAGCGCCAATGCCACGATCATGGCGAGCAGGGCCTTCCACCAGGATGACGCCGTCCACGGCTGGCCCGCGGCGGACAGGGCAGCGGCTCCGGCGCCCGTTCCGACCAGGACGGGGGCGATCGCGGCCGGCAGAGTACGCGGGCGCGCCGCCGATACCCATTGCGCTGCGCTCGCCACGGAGTATGAGCCTATCCTGCCCGCCCCACCCGCCACCTCAGGCACCCGAGGCGGCCAGGATGCTCGCAGCCCGGCGCCGGTCCGGCTTGCCGGAGGCGAGCAGCGGGATCTCGCGGACGAGGAGCAGCCGGCGCGGCAGATGGGTGCGTGGCAGGGTGCCGGCGATTGCCAACGCATGGCGGAGGGCGTCCAGCGTCCAACTCGCGGCGCCCGCCGCCCGGTCGGGCAGCACGAGTGCCGCGACGGCCTGGCCCCATTGCGGGTCCGGCACCCCGACCACCAGCGCATCCGCGATGCCGGGCAGCGCACGGATCGCCGCTTCGACGTCGGCCGGCGGCACCTTGACGCCGCCCGACACGATCACGTCGTCCAGCCTTCCCAGCACCAGAAGCGTTCCGTCCGAGCGCATCTCGCCGCTGTCGGACGTGACGAAGCTACCCGGCGTGGCGAACGCGGCGTCGCCCGGCCGGCCCCGGTAGCCACGCGCCACCATGGGGCCGCTCAGCACGATGGCCCCCGCGTTGTTCAGGCTCGCCGCGACGCCGTCCAGCGGAACCCCGTCGTAGACGCAGCCGCCACAGGTCTCCGACATGCCGTAGGTCGTAATCACGGGGAGCCCGGCCGATCGTGCCGTGTCCAGTAACCGGGCCGGTGTGGCGGCGCCGCCGACCAGGATCGCGTCGAAGATCGCGGCGGTGGCGGTCGCGGCGAGGGGGTCGGCCACGATGCGGGCGAGCTGGGTGGGCACCAGCGACACGTACCGTCTGGGCCCGGGCAGTGCCCTGGCCGCCGCCACGAAACCCGCTGCAGTGAAAGGACTGTCGGCGGGCATCACCTCCGGGACGGTGCCGGAGCGGGCCGCGCGCAGCAACACCTGCATGCCCGCGATGTGATGCGCCGGCAACGTCAGTAGCCAGTGTCCGGGGCCGCCCAGGCGCTCTTCCGTGGCCGCGGCCGAGGCGGCCAATTGGCCGGCCGACAGCAGCACGCCCTTCGGTTGCCCGGTCGAGCCGGAGGTCGCGATCACCAGTGCGGTCGGGTCGGCGTCGTCGTCCTCGCCCGCGGCGAGCGGGGTGCCCGCGGCGAGCCGCCGGGCGATTCCGGAACCGCGGGGATCGCTCTCGTCGAGCGGGAGCAGGGCCGGTCCGGTGCCGTCCAGGGCCCGGGCCAGGACCGGCAGCGCCTCGAGCACCCGCTCGCCCGACGGCAGCGTCATGGGCGTCACCAGCCTGGCCATGCGCAGCGGATTCCCTTCCGGCTCGTGGCGCTCAGAACGCCCATGGATATGCCGAGAAGTCCGGCGGCCGCTTCGCCAGAAACGCGTCCCGGCCCTCCACGGCCTCGTCGGTGCCGTAGGCCAGTCGCGTGGCCTCGCCGGCGAACAGTTGCTGGCCGACCAGGCCGTCGTCGACCAGGTTGAACGCGTACTTCAACATGCGTTGCGCCGTGGGCGACTTGCCGTTGATCGCCGACGCCCATTGCAGCGCAACGCTTTCCAACTCGGCGTGCGACACCACCTCGTTCACGGCGCCCATCGCGTGCATCTGCTCGGCGGTGTACTCGCGGCCGAGGAAGAAGATCTCCCGGGCGAACTTCTGGCCCACCATCCGCGCCAGGTAGGCGCTGCCGTATCCGCCGTCGAACGAGCCGACATCCGCGTCGGTCTGCTTGAACATCGCGTGCTCGCGCGACGCCAGCGTCAGATCGCACACCACGTGCAGGGAATGCCCGCCGCCCGCGGCCCAACCGGGCACCGCGGCGATCACCACTTTCGGCATGAACCGGATCAGCCGCTGCACCTCGAGGATGTGCAGCCGCCCGGCCCGGGCCGGGTCGACGCTCTCCGCGGTATCGCCGTCCGCATATTGGTAACCGTCCCTGCCGCGGATGCGCTGGTCGCCGCCGGAGCAGAACGCCCAGCCGCCGTCCTTGGGCGAGGGGCCGTTACCGGTCAGGATCACCACACCCACGGATGACGTCATCCGCGCGTGATCGAGTGCCGTGTACAACTCGTCCACCGTCCTGGGGCGGAAGGCATTGCGCACCTCCGGACGGTGGAACGCGATACGCACGGTCGGCAGGTCCGCGCCGCCGGCAGTATCGACGGCCCGGTGGTAGGTGATGTCGGTGAACTCGAAGCCGTCGACCGGTCGCCAGCAGGCGGGGTCGAAGAGTTCGCTGACGGGGTTCGCGGAGGGCGGCGTCATACTCGTCAGCCTATAAGCGCGTCGACGAGGCGCCGCGCGTCAGTCGGGCGGGGCGGGCGGGGCAGGATGGAGCGATGACGGGCGCGACGACGAAACGAGCCGCGGTCGGCTTCCGCTCGGAGCGGGGGCCGGTCCTCGCGTCGTTGATGCTGTCCACGGCACTGGTGGCCATCGACTCGACGGTCGTCGCCACGGCCGTTCCGTCGATCGTCGCGGACCTGGGCGGCTTCGCACAGTTCCCGTGGCTGTTCTCGGTGTACCTGCTGGCGCAGGCCGTGCTCACCCCGATCTACGGCAAGCTCGCCGATCTGGTCGGCCGCAAACCGATCATGCTGCTGGGCATCGGGCTGTTCCTGGCCGGGTCGGTGGCCGCCGGCTTCGCGTGGAGCATGCCGGCCTTGATCGTCTTCCGCGCGGTGCAGGGCCTCGGCGCGGGTGCGGTGCAGCCGATGGCCATGACGATCGCCGGGGACATCTACACCGTCGCCGAGCGGGCGGCCGTGACCGGATATCTGGCCAGCGTGTGGGGCATCTCGGCGGTCGTGGGACCCACGATCGGCGGCTTCTTCTCGGAGTACGTGTCGTGGCGGTGGATCTTCTTCGTCAACATCCCCGTGTGCCTGGGCGCGGCGTGGATGCTCACGCACAACTTCCGCGAATCGGTGCATCGCGAGCGGCACCGCATCGACTACGCGGGCACGACCCTGATCACGGCCGGCTGCACGCTGCTGATCCTGGCGGTGCTGGAGGGCGGCCAGAGCTGGGCGTGGCTGTCGCCGGCGGGCATATCGGTGCCCGCCGCGGGGCTCGCGATGCTGGTGGCGTTCGTGCTGGTCGAAAGGCGTGCTGCCGAGCCGGTGCTGCCGCTGTGGGTGTTCACCCGGCGGGTGCTTCTTGCCTCGTCGATGACGGCCCTCTGCGTGGGCGCCGTGACGCTGGGACTCACCAGTTACATCCCCACCTACGTCCAGGGCACGTTGGGCACCGGGGCGTTGGCGGCCGGGTTCGCGCTCGCCCCGCTGACCATCGGGTGGCCGCTCGCCTCATCGCTGTCCGGGCGGGTATACCTGCGGTTCGGCTTCCGCACCACGGCGGTCGCCGGCGCACTCGTCGTGGTGGCATCGATGCTGGCGATGATCCTGACGCTGGGCGAGGACTCGCCGATATGGACGGTGCCGGTGCTGTGCTTCGTCGTCGGGTGCGGCATGGGGCTGATCGCCGGCCCCACCCTGATCGCGGCGCAGGCGTCGGTGGGCTGGGCGCAGCGCGGAGTGGTGACCGGCAACAACATGTTCGCCCGGTCCATCGGCAGCGCGCTGGGCGTGGCGGCCTTCGGCGCGGTGGCCAACGCGATGCTCGGTGACGCAACGGTGCACCACGACGCGGCGCAGCTGGCGAACGCCACGCATATGGTGCTGCTGTCGGTGGGCATCGTGACGGTGGCCATGTTCGTCGCGGTCGTGGCCATGCCGGGCGGCCGCGATACGTCCCAGGTCGCGGACTGACGGAGGCATCCGGCCCAGCCTCGGCGTGCTACGCCGGAAAGTCGAGGATCGCACGCTAGATCGCGACGGGTCGGAGACGACCTGCGGAAACGTCGCGCAGCGCGGACCTGGCGTGCAATCCTCGACTCGGCGCCCGCCGAAGACGGACATGCCGGGAGGCTTCGCCTCGTGAGTAGGGTCGGCCCATGGGTTCGGACCCGCCGGAGATTTTCGTCCTGGACGGCGATGGCGCGGTCGAACCGCTGCCGCCGGATCGCCCGCAGCGCGGCCCCGGCGCCGGGGCGCGACGGTGGGGCGCGGTGCTGATCGGCGCGCTGCTGGTGTTCGGGCTCGGTTTCGCCGCCGGCCGGGCCGCCGGGTACGGCAGCGGCTACCACACCGGGTATGACGCGGCCCTCGCCGATGCGTCGTCGGCGAGCGATACCCCTTCCGGCGCAGCTGCTTCGATGGGGCCCGCCGCCCGGGCATCGTCACACCCGGGGCCCCTCGACTCGGCAGTCGTGACGGCGGGCGAAGAGAACCTGGGCGGCGCAACCGCCGACGACGTGTGCGGCAGCCCGCATCCGGAAGCCAGGGTGTTCGGCGCACATCCGCTACCGGCGAGTGCCCCGCCGCTGCGCCTGGTCGCGGGCGTCGACGGCACCGTCATCGACACGGCCGCCGCGCCGGCGTCCGCGGGCGGCGCCGCGCGGGACCGACTCTTCCCGTCCGATTCGGCGTCGGCATCACTCACGTTCGCGGTGTTCGAATCCGCAGGGGACGTCTTCGGCCTGGCCCGGGCATGCGACAACCCGCACGACGTTCGGATCCGCCGGGCCACACCGACGCGGCCGGCGCACGCCGGCCCGGAATCCGCCGCCTCCGGTTTCGCCGTCTCGTCGGTGGGGCTTCCGCTGCGCGCCGGCGAACAGGTCACCGGCTTCCTCACCGGCTCGGGCGCAGGTCCCTACGTCGTCGCCGTTGCACAGAGCGCGGAGTCCGGGCCGACCATGCCGCGCTTGTCCCTGGTGGAGCCGGACGGGGCCCGCGCCTCCTCGAGCCTGCCGGCCGGGTTCTCGCCGGTCGGCATCGCCGGCGGATACGTCGTCGGCTCCCACGTTCCTCGGCTGCCGGGCGGGGGCGCGGATTCCCAGGGCTTCGCGATCCAAATCGTGAACCCGGCCACCGGAGCCGTCACGGCGCAGCTCGGTCCCGCTGCGGCGCAGATGCTGATCGCGGGCGACTCGGTGATCTGGCAGCCGCTGTGCGACGGCGCCTGCGAGATCCATCGTTATGTCGTTGCCACCGGCGAGGATTCCGTCGTCGGCGCGGGCCCGAGCCTGCCGGTCGATTCCGAGCCCCGGTGGCGCGCGGTGTCGCCGGACGGGAGCCGGATCGCGATGATCGTGGCGAATCCAGCGGGTTCGCGTTCCACGCTGCAGGGGAGTGGCTCGGCGTTCGGTGTCGTGGTGGTCGATAGTGCGATCGGACGCGTCGATGCCGCCCGCGGAGTCGAGTTGGCGTGGCCCGTGGCGTCCATCGCGTTCTCGTCCGACTCGCGATGGCTTCTCGTCGGCGTCGGCACCGGCACCGGCGGCGAGGTGGTCGCATACGACGACACCATGCGTGGCCCGTACGAGGTGGCGCGGGTGCCCGGCGCCGGCGGAGGCATCGTGCCGCTGGCACTGTTGCCGCCGTCATAGCCGCCGGGCCGCCCGTTTCCCTCGACGGTGCGGCAGGATGAAGCTGTGACCGGCTACGACATGATCAACGACATCCTCGCCAGCGCCCGCCCGTTCGCGATACCGCTGCGAAACCGGTTCCGCGGCACGGACATTCGCGAGGGTCTGTTGATCGACGGGCCGGCCGGCTGGGCGGAATTCGCCCCGTTCGCCGACTACGACGATGCCGCCTGCGTGCCCTGGTTGCGAGCCGCCGTCGACACCGCCATCCGCAACTGGCCGACGGCGCTGCGCCCCCAGATCGAGGTCAATACCACCGTGCCGGTCGTCTCGCCGGACGCCGCGCGGGAGATGGTCGCCGCCTCCGGGTGCCGCACCGCCAAGGTCAAGGTCGCCGGGCCGTCCACCTCCGCCCATGACGATGTGCTCAGGGTCGAGGCGGTCCGCGAGGCCCTGGGCGACGGGGGCCGGATCCGGGTCGACGCCAACGGCGCCTGGGATGTGGACACCGCGGTGACACGGATCGGCGAGTTGTCCAGCGCCGCAGGCGGTCTCGAATACGTGGAGCAGCCCTGCACCACCGTCGACGAGCTGATCGCCGTGCGGGCGAGGGTGGAGGTGCCGATCGCAGCGGACGAGTCGATCCGGCTCGCCACCGACCCGCTGGAGGTTGCCCGGCGCGGCGCGGCGGACATCGCCGTGATCAAGGTGGGACCGCTGGCGGGGGTGTGGCACGCGCTGCAGATCGCCGAGGAATGCGGCCTCCCGGTCGTGGTGTCGTCCGCGGTGGACACCTCGGTGGGCCTCGCTGCGGGATTGGCGCTGGCCGGGGCGTTGCCGCAGCTTCCGTACGCCTGCGGGCTGGGGACGGCGTCATTGCTGACCGGCGACGTGGTGGAGCGACCACTCACGCCCACGCAGGGGCTGCTGCCGGTGGTGCCCTACTCGCCGGAGCCGGATGCGGAGCTGCTCGCTCGGCATGCGATGCCCGCCCAGCGGGAGCAGTACTGGCGTGAGCGCATCGCCCGCGTCGCCGCCCTCGCGTTCGGCTGAGCGCCCCGCGAGCAGGGCGCAGCCGCGCGGCGCAGGACCTACTTGCGGCGGCGGAACCACGAACGGGAGGCGTCGGCCTCGGGCTCCGGCTCGAGACCGCCACCGCGGCCCTGCAGGCGGGCCGCGTAGTCGGCGGGCGTGCCCATGTCCTTCTCCAGCCGCGCGTAGCCCTCGTACGGCTGCCCGCCCAGCAGCGCGCGCCGCACCGTCAGCAACATCTGGTGCTGGCGCTGCTGGGGCTCGTGACGGAGTTGGTATTTCACCTGCGCGACGTAGCTCTGTTCGGCGCGGGTCAGATCGCGTGAGTCACTGCCCACCGTGGCTCCTCCCGCCGCTCGGCCTGACGGCCTCGTGTTGCGCTTCAAGCCTACCGACCGCGCCGGTAGTGGATTCGTCACGCCCGCCCGTTACTTGAGTCCCGTCCGCACCCGATGTGCGCCATGAGACAGAATCGACGCTGTGATCCCGGAACCCCCGATCCGCGAGCCCGCGAACCCCTCGTCCGCGCAGGCTGCCGTGCTCGTCGACGAGCTGATCGCCGGTGGGACGACGGACGCGGTCCTCGCCCCGGGGTCGCGCAACGCCCCACTGGCGTTCGCGCTGCATGCCGCGGACGCCGCGGGGCGCCTGCGCCTGCATGTGCGTATCGACGAGCGCGGCGCCGGCTATCTGGCGCTCGGTATCGCCCGGGCTTCGGGGCGGCCGGTGCCGGTGGCCACCACGTCGGGTACCGCCGTGGCGAACCTGCACCCTGCCGTGCTGGAGGCGCACCACGGCGGAGTCCCGCTGCTGGTGCTGTCGGCCGACCGGCCACCACGGCTGCGCGGAGTCGGCGCGAACCAGGTGATCGACCAGCTCACCGTCTTCGGCTCCGGCGTGCTGCGATACCAGCACGAGTTCGCGGTCGCGGCAAGGGTTTCCGGCCAGAACCCGTATTGGCGCGGCCAGGTCTGCCGGGCGCTCGCCGCCGCCCGCGGCGCCATGTCCGGCGGCCGACCCGGACCGGCGCAGCTCAACATCCCGTTCGACACGCCGCTGGTGCCCGGAACAGTCGGGAATGACGCTGCCCTCGACGATTCCGGCTCGCAGCACGCCTGGCCGGAGTCGCTCGCCGGGCGGGGCCGGCCGTGGACGGACATCACCGGCCCCGGCGCTGCGTCACACGCGGTCGCCGCGCCGCGGCCGGGTGAGAAGTGCCTTCTCGTCGCCGATCTCACGCATCCGTGGGCGGCCCGTGCCGCCGCCCTGGGCCATCCGGTGATCAGCGAAGCCGGGGGCTTGGCCGGGCCAGGGGTGCTGGCCGCGGGCATGCACCTGCTGGTCGATGCGGACTTCCTGCATCGGGCTCGCCCCGATCGTGTGGTCGTGCTCGGACGGCCGACCCTGCTGCGCGCCGTCACTGCGCTGCTGGCGCGCAGCGACGTGATCGTCGATGTGGTCGACGACCCTTCCCGCTACGCCGATCTCGCCGGCACGGCCCGCGTCGTCTCGCCGCGGCTCGAGCTGCCGGACGGGCCGGAGTCCGGTGAACCGTCCGGCTGGGCGCGTATGTGGCGGGAGGCGGATGCGGCGGCCGCCGCCGCGGTCGACCGGCTGCTCACCGCCCGCGACGTGATGTCCTCCGCGGTGGCGGCGCGCACGCTGGCGGCGGCGCTGCCCGACGGCGCGGCACTGCTGCTCGGCTCCTCGCAACCGCCGCGCGACATCGCCCGGTTCACCAGGCCGCGCGCCGGTGTGCGGGTGCTGGCGAACAGGGGAGTGGCGGGGATCGACGGCACGGTCTCCACAGCGGTCGGCGTCGCGTTGGTGCAGCAGCCCGCGTACGCGCTGATGGGGGACCTCACGTTCCTGCACGACGTCACGGCGCTGGCGATCGGGCCGCACGAGCCGCGCCCGGACCTGACCATCGTGGTGGCGAACAACGACGGCGGCGGCATCTTCCAGACCCTGGAACAAGGGGCCGCGCCGTTCGCGGGAGCGTTCGAACGGGTCTTCGGCACGCCGACCGGCGCCCGGATCGGCCGACTCGCCGAGGGTTTCGGCGTGGAGCACGTGCTGGTATCGACGGCCGGCGAGCTGGCCGACGAGGTCACGGCCGCGCCGCAGGGGCTGCGCATCGTGGAGGTGCCGGTGGGCCGCAGCGACCTGCGGGAGTTCGGCGACGAGGTGGCGCGGGCCGTCCATGCAGCGATCGGGGCCTGATCCGTCCGTCGGGCGGCGAGGCGGCACCGGCATCCGGGCGGGTTCCGGCGCTCGCAACCGGTGTGGGGGTTCGCACCTGCTGCGGGAGGTGCGAACCCCCACACCAGGTGCGAACGGCGCCAAGGCGGCCGGACCCTGCGCAAGCAATGACCGGCTTACGACTCCAGTGCGTCCCGGATGGGCAGCATCTTGATCTGCGCCTCCCGGGCCTCGGTCACGGGGTCGGAGTCCGCCACGATCCCGCAGCCCGCCATCATCGTCACGGACCGCCCGGCCACCGCGGCGCACCGCAGCGCGATCGCGAAGTCGCCGTCGCCGCGGGTGTCCATCCAGCCGACCGGCGCCGCGTACCGGCCGCGGGGCGCCCGCTCCAGCTCCGCGATCATCGCGACGGCCACGGCGGTCGGCGTGCCGCCCACGGCGGCCGTCGGGTGCAGCAGCGCCGCGAGATCCAGTGCCGTGGAAGCGGTGTCGGTATCGGCCGCCAACTCCCCGGAGATGTCCGTCGCCAGATGCGTCAGGTTCGCCAGCTCCAGCGCCGACGGTGCGGACGGCACGTCCAGAACGGACGTCAACGGCTTCAGCGCGCGGGCCACGGACTCGGCCGCGAACCGGTGCTCGGCCATGTCCTTCGCGCTGGCCATCAGGTCCGCGGCGACGCGGTGCATGTCGGCGCTGTCGGCGGTGGCACTGCCTCCCGGGCTGCCGCCGGGCATGACGCCGCCCCGGGCCGGGCCGCCCTGTGGCCAGGCGGTGCCGGCCAGAACCCGCGACGCGACGGAGCGTCCGCGGCGCCGCATCAACATTTCGGGGCTCGCCCCGACCAGCCCTGCCACCGCGAAGATGGCGCAGCTGGGGTAGCGCGCGGCCAGCCGTGAGAGCAGGTACCGCTCGTCGACGTCGAACTCGGTGACGGCGGTGAGCCCGTGCGCCAGAACGACTTTCGCCGCGCCGCCGGCCCGGATGCGGCCGACGGCGATCTCGACGGCCGCCATGAAGTCCGTGGTGGACAGCTCGGTATCGGAGTAGCGCACCTGCCCGGGTGCGGTCAGCGGCCGCCGATGGGCGAGCGCCGGGCGCTGCGCGCCGATCGTCGTCATCCATGTCCGGCCGGCGCGCCGCCCGACTGCCACCTGTGGAATCACGGCGACGGACTCGTCGCCGGGTGTGAACCCCAGCGAGACGAAGCACACCGGACCGCTGCCCGGCAGCGCCATCGGGTCGTCCACATCGAGCGCGGCGACATGGGCGTGGAACCAGCGGGAGATCTGCGCGGCAGCGTCGGCTCCGGCCACCTGCAGACGGGCGTACTCGCCCCAGCCGACCAGGCCCTCCCACGCGCCGTCGCCGCCGGTGACGAACGACAGGCCACCGGTCGGATCGGGCAGCAACGCCAGCAATTCGCCGCCGACCTGCTCCGCCGCGGCCGAGACGCATCGCGCGGTCACGGCGGCCACGCGCGGCTCGGCGGCGGAAGACACGGACACGCCGTCCAAGAGTAGTCGGCCGGGTCGTGCCGCCGCCCCACCGCGGCAGGCCCTGTGCCGCAACACACGCCGGACCGCCTCGACACGCCGAAATCGGGCCCGAGCCCGCGCCACTAAACTGACGCCCATGGTTCGTGCAGATTTGGCGAAGGATCCGGCCGAGGTAGCGGCGATGTTCGATGACGTCGCCGCGAAGTACGACCGCACGAACACCCTGCTCTCCCTGGGCCAGGACCGGCGCTGGCGCCGCCATGTGACGCGCGCCCTGCGCCTGCGCGCCGGGGACGCCGTGCTCGATCTGGCCGCGGGCACGGCCGTGTCCACCGAGGAGTTGTCGCGCACCGGCGCCTGGTGCGTGGCGGCGGACTTCTCGCTGGGCATGCTGCGGGCGGGCAGCGCGCGCGACGTGCCGAAGGTGGCCGCCGACGCCATGCACCTGCCGTTCGCCGACGCCAGCTTCGACGCGACGACGATCTCGTTCGGCCTGCGCAATGTGCTCGACCCGGCCCGCGCGCTGGCCGAGATGGCGCGGGTCACCAAGCCCGGTGGGCAGCTGCTGGTGTGCGAGTTCTCCCGCCCGCCGTTCGCGCCGCTGCGGTGGGGCTACCGCTGGTACCTGAAGCACGTGCTGCCGATGATCGCGCGTCGCTTCGCCACCAATCCCGACGCCTACACCTACTTGGCCGACTCCATCAACGCCTGGCCGGACCAGCGCACACTCGCCGCGATGATCGTCCGCGCCGGGTGGCGCGACGTGATGTGGCGGAACATGACGTTCGGCGTCGTGGCGCTGCATCACGCGATCCGCGCGTAGCCCCGGGCGGGCCCGCCGCGCGTCGATTCGCATCGCGGACGAGCGCCGCATAGACTCCCCAAGGAACACTTCGTGAAAGTTTTCACAAGCGGTCAGCAGTGGGGTGCCGACGTTCCTGCCCGAAGACGCTGTGTTTTCGCAAAGTGAGTGCAGTCAGGAGGTGCGCGCTGCCATGACGGCCACCGCACGATCGGCTCCCGCGGCCGCTTCCGCGCAGGGCGAGGGGACCGCCGGCGGTCGCTCGGATCGCACCGCCCAGGTGATCGTGGTCGGCGCGGGCCCGGCCGGATCCACCGCGGCGATCTACCTGGCCCGCGCCGGCGTGGATGTGCTGCTGCTGGAGAAGACGGCGTTCCCCCGCGAGAAGGTGTGCGGCGACGGCCTGACCCCGCGTGGCGTCAAGCAGATGCTGAACCTGGGGATCGATGTGTCCGGCGACGACTGGGTCCGCAATCGCGGTCTGCGCGTGGTGGGCGGCGGCGTCACGCTGGAACTGGACTGGCCGACGTTGGCCGACTACCCGAACTTCGGCGTGGTGCGGCCACGCCGGGACTTCGACGAGATGCTGGCCAATCTGGCTGTGAAGGCCGGCGCGCGCATGCACCAGAACGTCACCGTCCGGGAGCCGATCGTCGATGAACGCACCGGCCGCGTGGTCGGCGTCACCGCCAAGACGGAGGACGGCCCGCGGACGTACCACGCCCCGCTGGTGATCGGCGCCGACGGAGTCTCCGCGCGGATGGCGACCGGCGTGGGGATCCATCGGCGCGAGGATCGCCCCATGGGCGTCGCCGTACGCCGCTACTACCGGAGCGAGGCAAGAACCCACGACGATTTCCTCGAGTCGCACCTCGAGCTGTGGGACAGGACGAATCCGGACGAGCCGAAGCTGCTGCCCGGTTACGGGTGGATCTTCGGTCTGGGCGACGGCACCGTGAACGCGGGCCTGGGCATGCTCAGCTCCTCCAAGGCCTTCCAGTCCACCAACTACCGCGACCTGATGCGCACCTGGCTGGACGGCACCCCGGACGAGTGGCAGCTGCACGAGGACGACGCCATCGGAAAATTCGGCTCGGCGGCGCTGCCCATGGGTTTCAACCGCAGCCCGCACTACCGCGCCGGCCTGCTGCTCATCGGCGACGCGGGCGGCATGGTCAATCCCTTCAACGGGGAGGGCATCGCCTACGCCATGGAATCGGCGCGCATCGCGTCATTCTCGGTGCTTCAGGCGCTGGGCAGGCCCGAGGGCCCCAGCCGGGAGGCCGCGCTGGCCGGATACATCACCGAGATGCAGCGTCATATCGGTTCCTACTACCGGCTGGGCGGCCTGTTCTCCACAGCGATCGGCAAGCCCCTGGTGATGAAGTACGCCACCAAACTGGGCCTGCCCCGCAAGCACCTCATGTACCTGGTACTCAAGACGCTCGCCGGTCTCTACGACGGCCGCCGCGGCGACTGGGCGGACCACACGGTTCGTGCCCTCACCAAGGTGGTACGCAGTGCCTGAGCCCGTCTGCGGTGACCGGTTGGTGAGGGCATCCTTACCGAGCGGGGCGCATGCGGCCGATATAGAGTGCCCGTGGCGCGAATCGGGGCGGCAACGGCACGAAATGAGCGCGCGGTGCTCGTACGGAAGGGAGACCCGGCGATGACGATGCTCATCGAGTACTTGCCGATCCTGATCCTCCTGGTGGTGGCCGGCGGCTTCGTCGTCACGTCGGCGACGGTGGTCACGGACGCGTTCGGCCCGCGCCGGTTCAACCGGGCGAAGCTCGCCGAATACGAATGCGGCATCGAGCCGACGCCGCTGCCCGCCGGTATCAAGGGCCGCTTCCCGATCAAGTACTACATCACCGCGATGCTGTTCATCGTCTTCGACGTGGAGATCATCTTCCTCTACCCGTGGGCCCAGTCGGCCACCTCTCTGGCGGTGTTCGGGCTGGTGGAGATCACCTTGTTCGTCGTGACCGTGTTCGCCGCCTACGCCTACGTGTGGCGGCGCGGCGGCCTCGACTGGGACTGACGCGGCATGAGGCAGAGCTGTAGGAAGGTCGTTTGATATGGCGTCATTGGAAGAGAAGATCCCCGGCGGGATCATGCTCACGACCGTCGAGAAGATGGTCAACTGGACCCGTAAGGGATCCTTGTGGCCGGCCACCTTCGGCCTGGCCTGCTGCGCCATCGAGATGATGACGACGGGCGCCCCGCGCTACGACCTCGGCCGGTTCGGCATGGAGGTGTTCCGCGCCTCGCCCCGACAGGCCGATCTGATGATCGTGGCCGGCCGCGTCTCACAGAAGATGGCACCGGTGCTGCGGCAGATCTACGACCAGATGCCGGAGCCCAAGTGGGTGCTGGCCATGGGTGTGTGCGCCTCGTCCGGCGGGGTGTTCAACAACTACGCCGTGGTGCAGGGCGTGGACCACATCGTGCCCGTCGACATGTATTTGCCGGGCTGCCCGCCGCGGCCGGAGATGCTGATCGACTCGATCCTGAAACTGCACGCCAAGATCATGGACGAGCCGCTGGGGCCGCGCCGCGCCGCCGAACTGGTCGGACAGCGCACCGAATTGGTGGCCTCGTCGGTCAAGTACTCGGGCGGCACGCGCACGCTGCCGGTCGGACGCCCGGAGGCGAATCTCGGATGACGGACGGTACGCGCGAGAACGCGCCAGGGGACCCGGGCAGCCCGGAACTCGCCGATGTGGCCGGCGCGGATGTGCAGCGCACCGGGTCGGGGGCGTTGACCGGCCCGACCGGCGCCGGCACGCCGGTGCCGGACACCGTGAGTGAGCGCCACGGCATGTTCCATGCGCGCGACACGGGCGACACCTCTGGTTACGGCCGGCTGGCCCTGGCGGCGCACGGGCCGCAGCCGGCCGAACGCCCGTTCGGCGGCTATTTCGACGAGATCGCCGACGAGCTGGCCGCCGCCATGTCCGAGCGGGGCATCCCCGAGGACGCCATCGAACAGGTGACCGTCGCCGCCGGCGAGATGACGGTCTACGTGCAGCGCGGGCACCTGGTGGGCCTGCTGCAGGTGCTGCGGGACGACCCCGCCCTGCACTTCGAGATGCTCAGCTCGCTCTCCGGCGTGGACTACGGCGTCGACGTGCCGCGCCGCCTGCACGTGGTGTACGACCTGATGTCGCTCACCTATCGCCGGCGGGTGCGCCTGGAGGTGGCCGTCGATGTGGACGACGCCACCGTGCCCAGCGCCGTGTCGGTGTACCCGACCGCGGACTGGCACGAGCGGGAGACCTACGACATGTTCGGTGTGGTGTTCGCCGGACATCCGGGTCTGGCCCGCATCCTGATGCCGGACGACTGGATCGGGCATCCGCAGCGCAAGGATTACCCGCTGGGCGGGATCCCCGTGGAGTACAAGGGCCACGAGATCCTGCCGGCGGATCAGAGGAGGGCGTACACGTGAGCGATCGAGTCGCGCCGGGCGTGGACCTGGCCGCCAAGGATCCGTCCTTGGGCCGCCGCACGCCGAAGGCCGAGATCGAGGCCCTGGTGGCATCCAAGGGCGGTGATTGGGACGCTCTGCTCGACGACATCGAGTACGCGGATTCCGAGCAGATCGTGCTCAACATGGGTCCGCAGCACCCCTCGACGCACGGCGTTCTCCGGCTGATCCTGGACATCGACGGCGAGACCGTCACCAAGGCGCGCGCGGTCATCGGCTACCTGCACACCGGCATCGAGAAGTCCACCGAGTACCGCACGTTCTCGCAGGCGGTGCAGTTCCTGACCCGCGCGGACTACCTCTCGCCGACGTTCAACGAGACGTGCTACTGCCTGGCGGTCGAGAAGCTGCTCGGTATCGAGGTGCCGCAGCGCGCCACCATCATGCGCGTGCTGCTGATGGAGATCACCCGCATCTCGTCACACCTGGTGGCCATCGCGACCGGCGGCATGGAGACCGGCGCGCTCACCGGCATGACGATGGGCTTCCGCGAGCGCGAAGAGGCGCTGCACGTGATGGAGCTGATCACCGGCCTGCGCATGAACCAGGGCTTCGTGCGTCCCGGCGGGGTGGCGCAGGACATGCCGCTCGGTTGGGAGGAGCGCCTCGACTACTTCATCGGCGTGATGAACAAGCGTTTGCCCGAGTACGACGACCTGCTCACCGGCCAGCCCATCTGGAAGGCCCGCCTGCAGGGCATCGGCTACCTGCCGGTCCAGGGCTGCCTGCAGCTCGGTGTCACCGGTCCGCCCCTGCGCTCCTCCGGCCTGGCCTGGGACCTGCGCAAGACGATGCCGTACTGCGACTACGAGACGTACGACTTCGACGTGCCCACGACGACCAACTGCGACTCCTACGACCGCTACCTGCTGCGCGTCGCGGAGATGCACGAATCGCTGAAGATCATTCGCCAGTGCCGCGAGCGGCTGCTCGAGCCCGGCCCGGTGATGGTCGAGGACAAGAAGATCGGCTGGCCGGCGCAGTTGTCGGTCGGCGCGGACGGCACCGGCAACTCGCTGGAGCACATCCGCCACATCATGGGCGAGTCCATGGAGGCGTTGATCCACCACTTCAAGCTGGTGACGGAGGGCTTCACCGTTCCGTCCGGTCAGGCCTATGCGGCCGTCGAGGGTCCGCGCGGCGAGCTGGCCGCGCACGTCGTCTCGAACGGCGGCACGAAACCGTGGCGTGTGCACCTGCGCGACCCCGGCTTCGTCAACCTCCAGGCCGTGTCCGCGATGTGCGAGGGCGGCATGGTGTCCGACGTGGTCGTCGCGATCGCGTCCCTCGATCCAGTGCTGGGAGGTGTGGACCGGTGAGCAAGATCGCTCCGCCGCAGCAGTATCCGGACCCGAATCAGTCGATGGTGGCCGGGCGCACGGCGACCGGCGCCGTCACCACCGCGTTCTGGGGAGGCGGCGGCCGTCCGACCCTGGAACACCGCGCCGACGTGCCGCAGTACACCGTCACGAACGAGCTGTTCGACGACGACGTCCGCGCCAAGGCGGCGGAGATCATCGACAGGTATCCGTTCACGCGCAGCGCCGTCATGCCACTGCTGCACCTGGTGCAGTCGGTCGAAGGCTTCGTGTCCAAGAACGGCGTCGCGTTCATCGCGGGGTTGCTGGACATCCAGGAGTCCGAGGTCTCCGGCGTCGCCACGTTCTACAACATGTACAAGCGCGAGCCGGTGGGTGAGCACATCGTGTCGGTGTGCACCAACACGATGTGCGCCATGCTGGGCGGTGACGCGATCTATCAGGCGCTGCGCGGCGAGCTGGGCGTCGATCACGAGGGTACTGCGGGCGAGCCGGGCGCGCCCGGATCGGTGACTCTGGAGCATGTGGAGTGCCTGGCCTGCTGCGATCACGGCCCCGTGCTCACCGTGAACTACGAAATCTTCGACAACCAGACCGCCGAGTCCGCGGTGGAGCTCGTCCGGGCGCTGCGCCGCGGCGAGCGCCCGATGCCGACCCGCGGCGCGGCCCTGAAGGACTTCAAGACGGCCGAGCTGCAATTGGCCGGCTTCATGGACACGCTGGACGACGACATCGACGCGCCGTCCGCGTCGCCCGAGTCGCTCGCCGGGGTGCAGTTGGCGGCCGACCGGGGCTGGCGGGCTCCGGCCATGCCGCAGACCCCGCCCGCCGTACCGCCGGTGCCGGAGAAGAAGTGAGCGTGAACCCCTGTGACAGATAACAAGCCTGACAGCGCGCCCGCGTTCAACGTCGGGCTGGACCCGTTGACCCCGGTGCTGACCCGCGGCTGGCTGTCCCCGCAATCGTGGCGGATCGGCAGCTACGAACAGCTCGGCGGCTACGGCGCGCTGAAGTTCGCGGTGAAGTCCGAGCCCGAGCAGCTGGTGGAGCTGATGAAGTCGTCGGGCCTGCGCGGCCGCGGCGGTGCGGGCTTCCCCACCGGGCTCAAGTGGTCGTTCCTGCCGCCGCTCGGCGCCAAGCCGCGCTATCTGGTGGTGAACGGAGACGAATCCGAGCCGGGCACCTGCAAGGACATCCCGACCATGATGGCCGACCCGCACCTGCTGGTGGAGGGCTGCATCATCACCAGCTACGCCATCCGCTCGAAATATTGCGTCATCTACATCCGGGGCGAGCTGATCCACCCGATCCGCCGAGTGCGCAACGCGGTGAAAGAGGCCTACGCGGCCGGCTACCTGGGCAAGAACATTCTGGGCACCGGCTACGACCTGGACATCGTGGTGCATGCCGGCGCCGGCGCCTACATCTGCGGCGAGGAGACTGCGCTGCTGTCGTCGCTGGAGGGCCACCGCGGACAGCCGCGCCTCAAGCCTCCCTTCCCGGCCGTGGAGGGCCTGTACGCGTCGCCCACCGTGGTGAACAACGTGGAGACCATCGCCTCGGTGCCGTCGATCATCGCCGGTGGCGTGGACTGGTACCGCCGGTTCGGCACCGAGAAGTCCCCGGGCACCAAGATCTTCTCGCTGTCCGGTCACGTCGAGCGGCCCGGCCAGTACGAGGGGCCGATGGGCACCACGCTGCGGCAGCTGATCGACATGGCCGGCGGCATGAAGGACGGCATCCCACTGAAGTTCTGGACCCCCGGTGGATCGTCCGTGCCGCTGTTCGGGGCCGACAAGCTCGACGTGCCGCTCGATTACGACGATGTCGCCGCCGCCGGCTCACTGCTGGGCACCACCGCCCTGCAGATCTTCAACGAGACCGTGTCGGTGCCGTGGGCGGTGTCGCGCTGGGCCGACTTCTATCGGCATGAGTCCTGCGGCAAGTGCGCACCGTGCCGCGAGGGCACCGCCTGGATGTCCAAGACGCTGCGCCGCATCATCACCGGCCGCGGCACGTTGGAAGACATCGACACCCTGGAGGACACCGCGTTCAACATCTTCGGCCGTGCGTTCTGCGCGCTCGGCGACGGCGCGGCCACCTCGGTCTCCAGCGCCATCAAGGAGTTCCGCCAGGAGTTCGTGGACCTGGTCACCGGGGTCACCCCGGCGCCCATGGCCGAAGCCGACCTGATCGAGATGCATTGATGACGAGCACCGATATGACGGGGATCTCCACAGACCGGTTCAAGCATCACGGGAACCTCGAAGCGATGGTGACAGCGAAGTGACCTCTACCGAAACGCGCACGACGACGCCGGCAATCCTGGGCCCGATCTGGGACGCCGACACCCCCGCGCCCGACGGCTACGTGAAGTTCGTCATCGACGGTCGCCACGTCATCGCGCCCAAGGGCGAAGTGGTGATCCGCACCTGCGAACGCATGGGGATCGAGATCACCCGGTTCTGCGATCATCCGCTGCTGGAACCGATCGCGGCCTGCCGCCAGTGCCTGGTGGAGATCGAGATGGGCGGCCGGCCCATGCCCAAGCCGCAGCCGTCCTGCGCGATCAAGGTCGCCGACGGCATGGTGGTCAAGACCCAGCTCACCAGCGAGGTCGCCGAAAAGGCGCAGTGGGCGAACATCGAGTTCATCCTCACCAACCATCCGCTGGACTGCCCGATGTGCGACAAGGGCGGCGAGTGCCCGCTGCAGAACCAGTCGCTGTCGCACGGGACCGGGGAGTCGCGCTTCAAGGAGGCCAAGCGGACCTTCGTCAAGCCGATCGCGATCTCCACCGAGATCCTGCTGGACCGCGACCGCTGCATCCTGTGCTACCGCTGCACCCGGTTCTCCGAGGAGATCGCGGGCGACCCGTTCATCGACATGCTCGGGCGCGGCGTGCGCCAGCAGGTCGGCACGGGGCCGGAGGTCACGTTCCAGTCGTACTTCTCGGGCAACACCATCCAGATCTGCCCGGTGGGCGCGCTGACCTCCACCGCCTACCGGTTCCGCTCGCGGGCCTTCGACCTGATGTCGTCGCCCACCATCTGCGAGCTGTGCGCCGCCGGCTGCGAGCTGCGCACCGACCACCGCTCCGGCAAGATCCTGCGTCGCTACGCCGGTGAGAACGGCGAGGTCAACGAGGAGTGGAACTGCGACAAGGGCCGTTTCGCGTTCAAGTACCTCACGCATGACGACCGGCTGCGCTCGCCGCTGGTGCGCGGTGCCGACGGTGTGCTGGCGCCGGCCTCGTGGACCGACGCGATGACGGCGGCGGCCGAGGGACTGGCCAAGGCCAAGTCCGCCGGCGGCGTCGGCGTGCTGGCCGGTGGCCGGCTCACCGTCACCGACGCCTACGCCTACGGCAAGTTCGCCCGTGTCGCGCTGGGCACGAACGACGTCGATTTCCGTGCCCGCGTGCACTCCGCGGAGGAGCTGGCCTTCCTGGCCGACCGCGTCGTGGGCGTCTCGCCGGAGACCGGCGGCGTCACGTACCGCGCTCTGGAGGCGGCCAAGCACGTGCTGCTGGTCGCGCTGGAACCGGAAGAGGAATGCCCCATCATGTTCCTGCGCCTGCGCAAGGCGGCGCGCAAGAACGGCACCCAGGTCACCTCGATCGCGCCGTACGGCTCCTACGGACTGCACAAGATGGGCGGCACGCTTATCGCGGCGGCACCCGGTACCGAGGCAGCCGCGGTCGCGGCGTTGGCCGCCGATGACGACCCGGCGGGCCTGACCACCGACGGAGCCGTGATCCTCGTCGGCGAGCGGGCCGCGGCCGCGCCCGGGCTGCTCACCGCGGTCGCGAAGCTGGCCGACTCCACGGGGGCGATGCTCGCCTGGGTGCCGCGGCGTGCCGGCGAACGTGGGGCGTTGGATGCCGGCGCGGCACCGAGCCTGCTGCCCGGCGGGCGCCTCGTCTCGGACGCCGCGGCCCGCGCCCAGGTCGGGGCCGCCTGGGAGACCACAATTCCGGCCGCGCCGGGCCGCGACACCGCCGGCATCCTCGCCGCCGCGGCCGCCGGTGAGCTGGGCGGACTGGTGATCGGCGGCGTGGAGCTGGGCGATCTGCCCGACCCGGCCGCCGCCCGCGCCGCGGTCGCTGCCGCCGGCTTCGTGGTGAGCCTGGAACTGCGGGAGAGCGAGGTCACCGAACTCGCCGACGTGGTGTTCCCGGTGGCCGCCGCCCCGGAGAAGGCCGGAGCCTACCTGGACTGGGAGGGCCGCATCCGCCCGTTCAACACCACCCTCAAGCACGCCGGCGGCTTGGACGACGCCCGGGTGCTCGACACGCTCGGCGTCGAGATGGACGTCGACCTCTACACGCAGACGCCGAAGGCCGCCGCGGACGACTTGGCGCGCTTGGGCGCGCACACGATCGTCCGCCCCGGGATGTCGTCATACCCGGTCACCGCCGCCAAGCCGGCCGGTCCGCTCATGCTGGCCAGCTGGCGGCTGCTGCTGGACGGATCGCGCGCGGAGGACGGCGAGGCGAACCTGGCGGGCACCCGTCGGGCGGAGACCGCGCGGCTCTCGCCGGCGACCGCCGCCCGGCTCGGCCTGGTCGATGGCGCGCCGGTGACGGTCACCGGCCGCACCGGCGCCGTCACCCTGCCGCTCACCGTCACCGACATGGTGGACGACGTCGTGTGGGTGCCCGGCCGCGTCGCCGGCGCCTCGCTGGCCGCCCGGATCGGGGCCGGTGCCGGGAGCGGTGTCACCGTCTCCGCGGCATCCGCCGACGCGTTGGCTCCCCAGGTCCCGGCGTTGCGCGAGCTCGACGACCACGCCGGCCTCGGCTACCTGGTCACCGGAATGGGAGGCAGCAAATGACGACGGCACTGGCATCCGTGTTGCCGGCCGCGGGCGGCACGACGGGTATCGACCCGGACACGCTGTCCGTCCGCAGCCTGCTGGTGAACGACCCGGTCTGGCTGATGCTGATCAAGGCCGTGGCGATCTTCGCGCTGCTGCTGCTGCTCACCCTGTTCATGATCTGGTTCGAGCGCCGCGTGGTGGGCCGCATGCAGCACCGCCCCGGCCCCAACTGGCACGGCCCGTTCGGCCTGCTGCAGCCGCTGGCCGATGCGCTCAAGCTCATCTTCAAAGAGGGCGTGATGCCCCGGATGGTCGACAAGGTCGTGTACGTCGCGGCCCCGATCATGGCCGGCATCCCGGCCTTCCTCACGTTCTCGGTGATCCCGGTGGGCGGCCCGGTGCGCATGTTCGGCCAGGACACCGCGATGCAGCTCACCGACCTGCCGGTCGGCGTACTGCTGGCGCTGATCGCAGCCTCCATCGGCATCTATGGCATCGTGCTGGGCGGCTGGGCCTCCGGCTCCACCTACCCGCTGCTCGGCGGCCTTCGCTCCGCGGCCCAGATGATCTCCTACGAGATCGCCATGGGTCTGTCCTTCGTGGCGGTGTTCCTGTATTCGGGGACGCTGTCCACGTCGGCGATCGTCGCCCAGCAGGAGGCCGGCTGGTACGTCTGGCTGCTGCCGATCTCGTTCATCGTGTACGTGATCGCCATGGTCGGCGAGACCAACCGCGCCCCGTTCGACCTGCCCGAGGCCGAGTCCGAGCTGGTCGGCGGCTACAACACGGAGTACACGTCGATGCGGTTCGGCCTGTTCTTCCTGGCCGAGTACATCAACCTGATCAACGTCTCCGCCCTGTGCACGACACTGTTCCTGGGCGGCTGGCGCGCCCCGTGGCCGTTGTCCCTGTGGGCGAACGCGAATACCGGTTACTGGACGGTGCTCTGGTTCTTCGCCAAGACGCTTGCGTTCATGTTCTTCTTCGTGTGGATTCGCGGCACACTGCCTCGCTTCCGGTACGACCAGTTCATGCACATGGGCTGGAAGGTGCTGGTACCGGTGTCGCTGGCCTGGATCCTGCTGGTCGGTGCGGCCCGCATCCTGAACACCGCGACCGACCTGACCACCACGCAGGTGCTGCTCTGGATGGGCATCCCGCTCATCGTCCTGCTGCTGATCGTCGCGCTGTGGCCCGCGCGGGGCGAGGACGGCGGCGGCGAATTCGACGACGAGTACGACGGAACCCCGGCCGTGGTCCCGTCTCATCACGGTGAGGCCGGCGTGGTCGGTCCGTCCCTGGCGTCCTTCCCGGTGCCGCCGATGGATCTCGTCATACCTGCGGTTCCGAGGCGGGTGGCCACCGTGGGCGCCGCCGCCGGCACCGCCGAGAAGTCCAGCGAGAAGGGAGGATCGGCCGATGTCGATTCTTGATCCGATCAAGGGCTTCGGGGTCACGTTCGGGACGATGTTCCGTGGCGTGGTGACCGAGGACTACCCCGTCAATCCGGCGCCGGTCGCCCCGCGGTACCGCATGCGGCACCGCCTCAACCGGCACCCCGACGGCCTGGAGAAATGCATCGGCTGCGAGCTGTGCGCCTGGGCCTGCCCCGCGGACGCGATCTACGTGGAGGGCGGCTCCAACACGCCCGACGAGCGCTACTCGCCCGGCGAGCGCTACGCCAAGGACTACCAGATCAACTACCTGCGGTGCATCGGCTGCGGCATGTGCGTCGAGGCCTGCCCGACTCGCTCACTGACCATGTTCGGCGAGTACGAGACCGCGGACGACGACCGCCAGAACCTGATCTACACCAAGGATCAGCTGCTGGCACCGTTGCTGCCGGGCATGGAGCAGCCGCCGCACCCGCCGCGGCTGGGCAGCGAGAAGGACTACTACGTGCGCGGTCCGGAACTGCTCAAGGAGTTCAACGACGCGCGCAAGGCCGCGGGGGACAAGATCCCGCAGCCGCCGCCGCTGCCGCCCATCGGTGTGGCCACCGGCCAGTCGGCGGAGCGGGTCAAGAAGGCCATCTCCCGAGGGGACCAATCGTGATCGCATCACTGAGCGCCGCCCTGGCGGCGGGCGATGCGGCGGCCGGCGCCGTATCGCAGGGGGGAGCCGGCGGAGCCGAACAGATCGTGTTCTGGATCGTGGCGCCGCTCGCCCTGATCGGCGGCGTCGGCATGCTCTTCTCGCGTGGCGCAGTGCACTCGGCGCTGTGGCTCGTCGTGACGATGCTCTGCCTGGGCGTGCTCTACATCGTGCAGGAGGCCGAGTTCCTGGGCTTCGCGCAGATCATCGTGTACACCGGCGCGATCATGATGCTGTTCCTGTTCGTGCTGATGCTCACCGGACGCGATGCCGGGGATTCCGTCATCGAAGTACTGCGCGGCCAGCGGATCGCCGCCGGCCTGCTCGGGCTGGGGCTGGTCGGTCTGCTGGGCACGGTGCTGGTGCACGCCTTCGAGGCGGCGACGCCCGCCGGTCTGGGATCGGCCTTCGCCGAGCGCGGCGCCGTCGGCTCGCTCGCGGCCACGATCTTCACCGACTACCTCTTCCCGTTCGAACTCACCTCGGCGCTGCTCATCACGGCAGCGCTCGGCGCCATGGTGCTGGCCCACGTGGAGCGGCGCCGCGGCCAGCGGTCCTCGCAGCGCGCCACCGTGCTGCACCGGATGCGGTCCGACCGGATGTCGCCGCTGCCCGGCCCGGGCGTGCACGCCACCTCGGCGTCCAATGCCAGCCCGGCCATGCTGCCCGACGGCTCCATCGCCCCCGGTTCCGTGTCGTCCCTGGTCGAGCTGGCCGTCACGGAGAGCGTCGCGCTCAAATACCGCGAGGGACTGGCGTCGGGCGAGCTGCTGGTGCCGATCAGCGGACCGGAGCATCCGCGACGGCCGCGGCGCAAGCCCGTCACCGGGCCCAGCCACGCCGCCCCGATCGTCGAAGCGATCGCGGCCGGCGGCGCCGATCAGGCCGAGGGGAGCGACAAATGAGCCCCACCCATTACCTGGTACTGGCCGCGCTGCTGTTCGGCATCGGCGCCGTGGGCGTCCTGATCCGGCGTAACGCGATCGTCGTCTTCATGTGCATCGAGCTGATGCTCAACGCGGTGAACCTGACGTTCGTCACCTTCGCGCGGGTCAGCGGCCAGATCGACGGGGTCGTGATCGCCCTGTTCGTCATGGTCGTCGCCGCCGCCGAGGTCGTCATCGGCCTGGCCATCATCATGTCCATCTTCCGTTCTCGGCGCAGCGCCTCCGTCGACGACGCGAATCTTCTCAAGTACTGAACGGGGGAGGACTGTGATCCAGGCCTTGCAGTTGGTAGCCGCCGGCGCGGATGTCACCGCGCCGCAGGCGGCGAGCGGCGTCACGGCGCTGGCGCCATGGGTGCTGTTCCTCCCGCTCATCGGCGCGTTCGTGCTGATGGTCGGCGGGCGCCCACTCAAGCGGGTGGCCCCCCTGATCGGCTGCCTCACGGTGGTCGCCGCGTTCGCGCTCGCCGTGTCCATCTTCTTCTCGACGATCAGCATGGACGCGACCTCGCGGGTATCCGAGATCTCGCTGTGGTCGTGGATGCCGGTCGAGTCGCTGCAGGTCGAGCTGGGGATGCGCATCGATCCGCTGTCGCTCACGTTCATGCTGCTGATCACCGGTGTGGGGGCTTTGATCCACATCTACTCGATCGGGTACATGGAGCACGACGAGCACCGGCAGCGGTTCTTCGCCTACATGAACCTGTTCGTCGCCTCGATGCTGCTGTTGGTGATGGCCAACTCATTCGTGGCGGTGTACGCCGGCTGGGAGGCCGTCGGTCTGGCCTCGTACCTGCTGATCGGTTTCTGGTCGCACAAGAACTCCGCGGGCAGTGCCGCCAAGAAGTCCTTCGTGATGAACCGGGTCGGCGACTTCGGTTTCGCCATCGGCATCTTCATCATGTTCGCGGAGATGGGCACGACCTCGTTCTCCGGCGTATTCGCGCAGATCGGCGACGTGGCGCAGCAGCACCCGGCGGCGGTCACCTGGATGTCGCTCTGCCTGCTGCTCGGCGCCTGCGCCAAGTCCGGTCAGGTGCCGCTGCAGGCCTGGCTGCCGGACGCCATGGAGGGCCCGACCCCGGTCTCGGCTCTGATCCATGCGGCCACCATGGTCACCGCAGGCGTCTACCTGATCACCCGCTCGGCCGAGATCTACAACCTGACCGAGACCGGTCAACTCGTGGTCGCCATCGTCGGTGCCGTCACGATCCTGGTCGGCGCGATCTCCGGCTGCGGCAAGGACGACATCAAGAAGGTGCTCGCCTACTCCACGGTGTCGCAGATCGGCTACATGTTCCTGGCTGCCGGTCTGGGTGCCGGGGTCTACAGCCTGGCGATCCTGCACCTGCTTACGCACGGCTTCTTCAAGGCGGGGCTGTTCCTGGCCTCCGGCTCGATCATGCACGGCATGAACGACCAGGTGGACATGCGGCACTTCGGCGGGCTCGCCAAGCGCATGCCGCTCACCTTCATCACCATGGCCACCGGCTACCTGGCGATCATCGGCTTCCCGTACCTGTCCGGATTCTTCTCCAAGGATCCGATCATCGAGGCTGCGTTCGCGGCCGGCGGCACCAAGGGCTGGCTGCTGGGCGGGGCGGCGACCCTGGGCGCCGCGATCACCGCGTTCTATATGACGCGGCTCATGATCATGACGTTCTTCGGCGAAGCCCGGTGGAAGAACCTGACCTCCCCGGACGGCCGCGCCTACCATCCGCACGAGTCGAAGGCCGTGATGACGGTCCCCATGCTGGTGCTCTCGATCGGCGCGCTCGTCGCCGGCGGGCTGTTGGCCGGCGGTGACCGACTGATGAACTGGCTCGCGCCGTCCGTCGGCGAATTCGCCGAGCCGCACCCGACGCTGCTCTCCGCCGGCGTGATCACCTGGGGCAATGTCGCCCTGATGGTGGTGGGCGCCGGCATCGCGTACGTCCTGTTCGGCATGCGGCCGGTGCCCGTGGTGCAGCCGGTCAGCCGCAATCCCGTGGTGCTGCTCGCCCGCGCCGGCATGGGCGGCGACGCGATCAACGAGACCCTGATCGCTCGCCCCGGCATCTGGCTGGCGCGCACCTCCACCTACGCGGACGCCCGGCTGGTGGATGGAGTGGTGGACGGGGTCGGCACGTCGATCATCGGTATCTCGCACTGGTGGAAGAAGTGGCAGAACGGCTACGTCCGTAGTTATGCGTTGTCCATGCTCTCCGGCACGCTGCTGATCGCCGCGGCACTGATGGTGGTGAACTTCTCGTGAGTGGATTTCCGTATCTTCTGGTGCTGCTGCTGCTCCCGCTGATCGGGTCGATCGTGGTGGCCGGCATGGGTGGTGCGCCCGCGCGCGCCGCAAAGCTCACGGCGCTGGCCGTCTCGCTCGTCGAGTTCGCCGTCGCCGTGGCGCTGTGGTTCGACTATCGGAGCTTCCTGGACTCGGGAGCGACCGACGCGTTCGCCGAGACGGTCCGGGTGAGTTGGATCGGCAGCTTCAACATCTCGTTCGCGCTGGGCACCGACGGCATCTCGCTGGTGCTGATCGCCATGACCTGCTTCCTGGTGCCGATCGTGCTGGGCGCCTCGTGGGAGGAGAAGCTGCCCGCCGGCCGGACCACGACAGGCTACTTCGCGCTGATCCTGGCGTTCCAGTCGGCGATGATCGGTATGTTCGCCGCCACCGACGTGTTCCTGTTCTACTGCTTCTTCGAGATCATGCTGATCCCGATGTACTTCCTGGTCGGCTACTTCGGCGGTCCCCGCCGTGCCTACGCGGCCACCAAGTTCTTCCTGTACTCGCTGCTCGGCGGCCTGCTGATGCTGGCATCCGTCATCGGGCTGTACGTGGCCTCGGGCAACGTGCTGCCGGAGGGCACGCTGGACTGGGAGACGCTGCGCTCCATCGCGCACCAGATCCCCGAGTCCACGCAGGTATGGATCTTCCTGGGCTTCGCGGTGGCGTTCGCCATCAAGGCCCCGCTGGTGCCGCTGCACACCTGGCTGCCCGAGGCCGGTGCCGAGGCGCCCACCGGCGCCTCCACCATGCTGGTCACCACCATGGACAAGGTCGGCACGTTCGGCTTCCTGCGGATCTGCCTGCCGTTGCTGCCGGCCGCCTCGCAGAAGCTGGTGTGGCTGTTCCTGGTGCTGTCCCTGCTGGGCATCGTCTATGCGGCCATCGTGGCCGCCATGCAGACCGACCTGAAGAAGTTCGTCACCTTCACCTCGATCGCGCACTTCGGATTCATCGCCATGGGCGTCTTCGCATTCACCTCGCAGGCGATGGCCGGCGCGGTGCTGTACATGCTCAACCACGGCATCGCCACGGGTCTGCTGTTCCTGGTGATCGGCATGCTGATAGCCAGGGGCGGATCGCGCAACGTCGCCGACTACGGCGGCGTGTGGAAGATCGCGCCCGTGCTGGGCGGCGTTTTCCTGGTGGCCACCATGGCGACGCTCGCACTGCCCGGCACCAACTCGTTCGTCTCCGAGTTCCTAGTGCTCATCGGAACATTCCAGCGCTACCCGGTGGTGGCGGTGATCGGCACGGCCGGCATCATCCTGTCCGCCGTCTACGTGCTGTGGATCTTCCAGCGCACCATGACGGGGCCGTTGCGCGGCGCCGCGGTGATCGATGAGGCGCCCAGGGGCGGCGGGTATGACGCTGCCCTCGAGTCCGGCACCTCCACACAGATCGAGGACGGCGGGGCACGGGCTCAGCCGGGCCCCGTCGCCGTGGCGACTCCGGCGGCGCCCAAGGCCAGGTTCGGCGACCTGAGGCCGCGCGAGATCGTGGTGGTCGCACCGCTCATCGCGGCGATCGTCTTCCTGGGCGTGTACCCGAAGCCGGTGCTCGACGTGATCCAGCCGACCGTGACGGCGACGATGTCGGCCGTCGGCGCGACGGATCCCGGCACCTTGACGACTGTGAACGGAGGCGGGAACTAATGAGTTCCGTCACTGCCCTGGTGCTGCCGACGGCGGGCGAGCTTCCCCCGATCAATGCGCCGTCCGTGGACCTGATCGGTGTGCTGCCCGTCCTGATCGTGCTCGGCGCGGCCGTGCTGGCGGTCGTGGTGGAGGCGGCGGTGCCGCGGGCGCTGCGTCATGTCAGTCAGCTGTCGCTGTCCATCGTGGCCATCGTCGCCGCCGGTGTGGCGACGGTGGTGCTGGGCGTGGACGGCCACTATTCCGTGACGTTCGCCGGTGCGATCGCCATCGATTCGGCCACGTACGTCATGTGGGGGTCGCTGCTGGCCCTGGCGCTGGTGTCCGTACCCGTGATGGCGGACCGGGTCGCCGAGCGCGGCGGCTCGTTCGCGGCGCAGGCGGCGTCGGTGATCGGGTCGGACCGGGCGCGGCAGGCGACCGCGGTCGCCACCCCGATGCAGACCGAGGTGTTCCCGCTGGCGCTGTTCGCGGTCGGCGGCATGATGGTCTTCCCGGCGGCGTCGGACCTGCTCACGCTGTTCGTGGCGCTGGAAGTACTGTCGCTGCCGCTGTACCTGCTGTGCGGCATGGCTCGGCGCAAGCGGCTCATCTCCCAGGAGGCGGCGCTCAAGTACTTCCTGATCGGTGCCTTCACCTCGGCGATCCTGCTCTACGGCGTGGCGCTGCTGTACGGCTACGCCGGTTCGGTGCACTTCGCGGACATCGCGGCCGCGGTCAAGGCCGGGCAGGGCAGCGACCTGCTGCTCGCCGCCGGTGTGGGCCTGCTGGTCGTCGGCCTGCTGTACAAGGGCTCGGTCGGGCCGTTCCACCTGTGGACCCCGGACGTGTACCAGGGCGCGCCGACCCCGGTGTCGGCATTCATGGGAGCCGCGACCAAGTTCGCCGCGTTCGCGGCGCTGCTGCGCGTGGCGCAGGTCGCCCTCGGCCCGCTGGCCTGGACGTGGAAGCCCGTCCTGATGGTGGTCGCCGTGGTGTCCATGGCGATCGGCGCGTTCTTCGGCGTCATCCAGCAGGACCTCAAGCGCATGCTGGCCTACTCCTCGGTGGCGCACGCCGGCTTCCTGCTGCTGGGCGTCATGTCCATCTCGGAGCGCGGCGTCACGGCGACGCTGTTCTACCTGCTCACTTACGGCTTCGCCACGATCGGCGGCTTCAACCTACTGCTCATGGTGCGCAGGGGCGAGCTGGAGGCGACCCGTGTCTCGGACTGGGCGGGCATCGCCAAGAAGTCGCCGCTGCTCGCGGCGACCATGACGATCTTCCTGCTGTCGCTGGCGGGCATCCCGCTCACCAGCGGCTTCATCGGCAAGCTGGTCATGTTCACGGCAGCCATGGACGCCGGGATGGGGCCGCTCGTGGTGATCGCCATGATCGCCACGGTGGTGACGGCGTTCTTCTACCTGCGCGTGATCGTGATGATGTACTTCTCCGAGCCGCCCGCGCCGGTCTCCGCCGACGGAATCCCGGCCCCGCACGTCGTCATGCCGGCGACCCTCACCCTGGTCGCGGTGGGCCTGTGCGCCCTACTCACCGTCGCGCTCGGGATCGTCCCGCAGCCGGTTCTCGATGCCATGCGGGTCGTGTTCCCGCTGCTGTCGTAGGCTTTGGCGCTGTGAGCACATCCGCGTCCGGCGTCGGTATGCCCGGCTTCGAGCTGGCCGACCCTGCGCTGACGGACCGCGTCGCCCGCGGGCTGGACAAGGTGGAGCAGCTGCTGTCCGACGAGCTTGCCAGCGAGTTCTCGTTCGTCACCGAGGCGTCCCGCCATCTGGTGGCAGCCGGCGGCAAGCGCTTCCGGCCGCTGTTCACGCTGGTCGCGGCCGGTATCGGGCCGGAAAGCGATTCGGACGACGTGGTGACGGCCGGTGCCGTGGTCGAGCTGATCCACCTGGCGACGCTGTACCACGACGACGTGATGGACGAGGCGGAGATCCGGCGGGGCACCGACTCGGCGAACGCGCGGTGGGACAACTCGATCGCGATCCTGGCCGGCGACTTCGTGTTCGCCCGCGCGTCGCGGTTGGTGTCCGGGTTGGGGCCGGAGGCGGTGCGGATCATCGCCGACACGTTCGCCGAGCTGGTCTCCGGCCAGATCCGCGAGACCGTGGGGCCGTCGCCCGGTGAAGACCCGATCGCGCACCACCTGACGGTGCTCAACGAGAAGACGGCCTCGCTGATCGATACCTGCGCCCGCTACGGCGGCATGTTCTCCGGCGCGACGGACCAGCAGACCGCGACGCTGCGACGCTATGCGCGGGCGCTGGGCGTGGCCTTCCAGCTGTCCGACGACATCATCGACATCGCCTCGCTGGACTCCGGCAAGACGCCCGGCACCGACCTGCGCGAAGGCGTGCGGACCCTGCCGATGCTCTACACGCTGGCGGACCCCGGCGCCGATCCGGAGCTGGTGGCGCTGCTGGCGGGGCCGATCCACGACGACGCGGCGATCGACCGCGCCGTGGACCTGCTGCGCATCGCGCCCGGACTGGACCGCGCCCGCGCCACGCTGGACGAGTACGCCACCGCCGCCCGGCGCGAGCTGTCCATGCTGCCGTCGTCGCCGGAGGTCTCGGCCATGGACGCGCTCACCACGTTCGTCGTGGAGCGCACCCGGTAGGTTCCGGCGGCGCCGCGTGGAGCCCAGGAAAATTCTGAAATCGTACCGCCAGTTGCACTATGCATCCGAGTTTCCGCAGGTCGCGTCCGAGCCGCCGCGATCTGGCGGTAGGTTTTCAGAATTTTCTCAGGCCTCGTCGGGCTCGAAGACGAACTCCAGGCGTTCGGCCTCGCGGACGGCCGTATCGGTGCGGCGCACCACGAGAGCGGCGTCATTCCCGCCTTCGTGAAGGACGGTGTAGACGATCGGGCGGCCGAAGGGGCGCTGCACGGTGAATCTGCCGGCCGTGGTGAACTCGCCGCGAGCCGGTTGAGCGTCCGGGCCGGCGGTCTCCGTGACGATCGGGCGCGCGAATCTCAAATACAGGCCGCGCGTGGTGCAGCGGTAGTCGCCGTCCTGCCGGGGGGCGAACTCGGTGAGTTCCGTGGTGCCGGACAGGGCCGACCCTGCTGCGGCGTCATACTCGGTCCCGCCGCTCGCACCGTCGGCGTCGCTTCGTCGGTCCCCGCTGCGCGCGCCGAGCAGCCTGTCTCGCAATCCCATGCGCACCTCCTGCGCTCGATTCTTGCACGGCGGGCTCGGCGGCCGGCCGCTGTGGCGGATCGACGGGCGCGAGCGGCGATATGTCGCCGCGACAGAAAAATGCAGAAAGTTTCGCGTTAGCCGTTGCACAGCCGATGTGCAGTAGGCATACTCACTGTATGCAGAACCAGGGCACGCGGCCTGCCAGCGCGAAACGGGCTCAGGAAATCGCCTACTCGTGGCTCAAACGCCGCGTGGAGGAGACGCCCCGGACCCAGGCCGTCTTCCTGACCGAAGTCGAGGTATCGGCGGAGATCGGCGTCTCGCGGACACCCGTGCGCGAGGCATTGCTCCGGCTCCAGGCGGAGCATCTCATCGACATCATCCCCGGCAAAGGCGCATTCATCCCGCCGGTCACCGACGAGCAGGTGCGCTCCGTGATGGAGGCCCGCTACCTCGTGGAGACCTGGAGCGTGCAGGTCTGCGCCAAGGACGGTGCCGAGCTCGCCGCGCGGCTGCAGGACAACATCGACCGGCAGCGGAAGCTGCTGCAGGACCCGGTCGAGTTCATCGAGTGCGATCGCGAGTTCCACCGCGCCATCGTGGAAGCGGCGGGCAACAGCGTGCTGGCCGAGTTCTACGAATCGCTGCGCGATCGGCAGCTCCGCATGGGCGTCGTGGCGGTGGTGAGCTCCCGGGACCGGGCAGCCACTGTTCTCGACGAGCATGCGGCCATCACCGAGGCGATCGCCCACGGCGGCACCCCCGCCGCCCGTCGCGCCGTCGCGGACCATCTGCGCAGCACGTTCGGCGTGCTGCTCCCCGGACAGGTTCAGGGGTGGTCCGCCATCAGTCTGGAAGTCCTCGACTCCGACGGGCTGGCCGTGCCGTGACGACGTTGTCGCGACACCTGCCGGGCAGCCGACCGGAGCCTGCGCCCGCCGCGACGTTCGCCTGACGACCGGCCACATCCGAAAGGAGCATCGAGTACCCGAATCGAACCGCAATCGATCCCAGCATGCACCGTGTCACACATCGACGATCCAGCCCTTCTCGCCTGCACCGAAGCGCGGCCGATCCGTTCGCCGCCGGGATTTCCGGCCCGCAGCGGTACCCGCCCGGACAGCGGCAGGTCCGCAGCCGTCGATGGAACCCCCCGCATTGCCGCATCGGAGTCACCGAGCTCCCCAGATCGCACAAGGAGACTTTTCGTGAGTACAGGTCGTCGATGGACACGTTTGACAGTTGCTCTGCTATCCGTAGGTGCGTTGACCTTGAGCGCCTGCGGCTCGACGGCCGACGGCGCCGGCGAATCGCAGAGCAGCTCGCAACAGACTGGCAGCGCCTCCAGCGCCTCGAGCGCCGAGGGGAGCAGTTCCGCGCAGTCCGGCTCTTCGGAGTCCTCGGCCGAGCAGGGCTCGCAGGAACAGTCCTCGAGCGCGGCACCCCAAGAGATGCTGAAACTCACCGTGGGCCGGCTGCCCTGCGCCGCAGACTGCGGATTCCTGCGCATGTCCGACGTGAAGGGCTTCTACCAGCAGTACGGCGTGGATGTCCAGTTCAAGGAGTTCAACAGCGCTGCTCAGATCTTCCCGGCGCTCGGATCCGGCGAGGTGGACGCGATCGAACAGAGCCCCGGTGCCCTGTTCGTGGCCGCGGCCACCGGCGAAGGACTGTCGTCGAAGGTGGTCGGTTCCAGCATGGAAGGCCTGCCCTACGCGATCTATGCGAAGAAGGGCATCAACAGCCTGAAGGATCTCGAGGGCAAGACGGTGGCGATTTCGTCCAAGACCGGTCTGCCCGCGCAGGTGGCCGACCTCATGCTGAAGAAGGCCGGGGTGGACCTCAGCAAGGTGAAGTGGGTCAACGGCGGCGGCAATGCGGACCGTTACAAGGCGGTCGTCGCCGGGGTCGCGGATGCGGCGTCGTCTCCCGCCGACTACGTGCCCAATACCGACAAGGACGGCATTCAGGCGCTGGCGCTCTCGCCGGACATGATCCCCGACATGCTGCGCTACACGATCCTCGCCCGCAACGATGTACTCGAGTCGAACGGCGAAGCGGTGACGCGGTATCTGGCCGGGCTCATGGCCGGCCTGCGGTACGCCTACGCCCATCCCGACGAGGCCAAGCAGATCAGCGCCGATGCCCTGAAGACGACTCCGGACGCCCCGGAGGTCACGTACATGTACGACATGATCACCAAGTACAAGTTGGTCGATCCCAACGCGGGTGTGCCCATGCAGAAGATGAACTACCTGAATGACGCACTGGTCGAGGTCGGGCTGATCGACAAGCCGGTGGATATCAACAAGTTCATCGATCTCTCCTTCCAGGAGGCCGCCGTGAAGCTGGTGGACGGGAAGTAGGACGCGCCGGTGGCACCGGGCCGTGGTCCCACGGGACCTCTGCCCGCCACCGGACCCCGGTCGTGATCCAACTGTTGAAATGAGTGAATCAGTGACGAATGCCAGCACCACCGCCTCGCGTGTGCGCATCGAGCATGTCTCGAAGACGTTCGAGGTTCAGGCGGACCGGCGCCAGGAGCAGCAGACGATCGTCGCCCTCGACGATGTGTCCCTGGACATCGCGGACGGCGAGATTGTCGCGCTCACCGGCCTGTCCGGCTGTGGCAAGACCACCCTGCTGCGCATCATCATGGGCCTCGAGACGGCGTCCTCCGGCACGGTCTACGCGAATGGCAAAGAGGTCACCGGCTGCGGGTACGACCGAGGGCTCGTCTTTCAGCAGGCGCAGCTGCTGCCGTGGCGAAACGCCCTGCAGAACGTCGAATTCGGCCTCGAGGTGCAGGGGGTCCCGGAGCAGGAGCGTCACCAGCGGGCCAGGGCGATGTTGCGGCTGGTCGGCTTGGAGGATTCGGCGGGGCGACGGCCCGACCAGCTTTCCGGCGGGATGCAGCAACGGGTAGGTCTGGCTCGAGCCTTGAGCATCGATCCTGCTGTGCTGCTGATGGACGAGCCGTTCGCCGCGCTGGACGCACAGACTCGTGAGGGCCTGCAGATGGAAGTGCTGCGCATCCAGGCGGAGACGCACAAGACGGTCGTCTTCGTGACGCACGATCTCGACGAGGCGATCCTGATCGCCGACCGGGTGGTGCTCATGTATCCCAAGCCGGGACGCATCGGCCGGATCTTCGACGTCGACCTACCGAAGCCCAGAGCGGACTTCGGGACGATCCGCGGACTGCCCGCGTTCGCGGAGCTGCGCTACGAGCTGTGGCGCTCCCTGATGGACAGCGGCGAGCGGCTCTGACGCCGGCAAGCCCGATCCCCTCGTGAGAAGACAGGCAAGGTAGCCGTGAAACGCATATTCTCCCATCACCGGGTCATCGCCCTCATATCCCTGGCAGTCGTTCTCGTCGTCTGGGAGATCGCGGCGCGGCCGATGAACCCGATCCTGGTCACCTATCCGACGGCAATCGCTCGGGAGTTCGTCAGCGAGATCGCAGACGGCACGATCATTTCGGCGTTCCTGTCCACCATGCAGCCCATGGTGGTCGGGTTCCTGATCGCGGTGATCGTCGGGATCCCGGTGGGCCTGCTGGTCGGCCGCTACCGGGGTGTGGAGGCCGCGATCGGTTTCTACATCACCGGCGGCTACGCCATGCCGATGGTGGCGCTCACGCCGTTGTTCATCCTGTGGTTCGGTCTCGGGTTCACGGTCAAGGTCGCGATCGTCACGGTCATGACGATCTTCCCCGTCGTCATCAGCACCTGGAGCGGCGTGCTCGCCGTGCCGAAATCGCTGGTGGAGGTGGGCACGTCGTTCGTGGCCTCGCAGGGCGCCATCATGCGCAAGATCATTCTGCCCGCGACGATCCCGTCGATCATGACGGGGCTGCGGCTGGGGATCGGGCGCGCCGTGATCGGCGTGGTCATCGCGGAGTTCTTCACGGCCCTGTCGGGCCTGGGCGGGGCCATCATCCTGGCCGGCCAGCGGTTCGACACGGCGGCGCTGTTCGTGCCGGTCGTCATCCTGATGGCGCTCGGCATCGGGCTCACCTCCCTGGTGGGCTACTTCGAACGGAAAGTGGCGCCGTGGAACAGGAGTCTGTCCGGTTCTCGACGGTGAGGTCGGACAGGCGGCCGGAGCTGGTCGCGCCCAGGCGAGGTGATGAGGAGGATCCGGTGCAAAGCGGGACGAGAGTCGCTGCTGTGCAAGCGGCGTCGGTGTTCCTGGACATCGACGCGAGTATCGACAAGGCCTGCGCCCTGATCGCCGACGCCGGACGGCTGGGCGCCAAGATCATCGGCTTCCCGGAGAGCTTCGTGCCGGGCCACCCGATCTGGTTCCGGCACATCGTCGCAGACTCGCTGCGCGCCCGCCAGTTCGCGGTGCGGCTGTTCGAGAATGCGGTCGAGGTGCCCGGGCGGCACACCGAGCGGCTGGCCAAGGCGGCCGCCGACGCGGGCGCGTACGTCACCGTGGGCATCTGCGAGCGGGTACGCGGCAGCCTGGGCACCCTGTACAACTCGGTCATCACGTTCGACGACCGGGGGGAACTGGTCGGGCACCACCGCAAGATCATGCCGACCGGCACGGAGCGATTGGTGCACACCGCCGGCAGTGGCGCCGGTCTGCGGGTCATCCCGACCGACTACGGCCCGATCGGGGCGCTGATCTGCGGCGAGCACACGAACAGCTTCGCCCGGCTGACGCTGCTGCTGCAGGGCGAGCGGATCCACCTCGCGGCGTGGCCGCCGTTCACCGTGGGCGCCAATACCGGCCCGGCGAGCATCGACATCAGGTCCCGCGCGCACGCCTACGAGGGGCGGATGTACGTGGTCAACGCGGCAGGCGTCATCGATGACGCCACCCTGGATCTTCTCGGCGTCGATCGGGACGACGAATCCGTCATCTCCCGTGGCGGGCACTCCAGCATCGTCGGCCCGGACGGCATGTTCCTCGCCGGACCGGTCGATGACGAGGAGACGATCCTCACCGCCGACGTGGACTTCCGGGACATCGTCGAGAAGAAGGTGATCCAGGATCTGACCGGCCATTACAACCGGTTCGACCTGTTCAAGCTCGTCGTCAGCCCGTCCGAGGGGTCCGGCCTTGAGTGGCAGGACCCGGCGGCTTCCGGCGATGGTGCGGAAAGGACACTGTGAACGAGGCACACGACCCGGCGGCCGCGGCCGGCCGGCTCAAGGAGCGACTCGCACGGCTGGGCGGCCGGGTATTCCTGAACGGCGAGTTCGCCCCGGCCAGATCGGGGCGCAGCATCGACGTGATCGATCCCTCCGTCGGCGCGCCGTACGCTGCGCAGGCGATCGCCGGCGACGACGATGTGCGCGACGCCGTCGCTGCGGCGGAGGCGGCGGGCCGGGCCTGGGCGGCGGCCCCGCTTCAGGAGCGCTCCGCCTGCTTCGCGAAGCTCGCCGCCCGGATCGAGGCCTCGGCCCACGAGCTGGCGATGGCCGATGCCATCGACGCGGGCCTTCCGGTCGCGCGGATGCACACCGACATCCGCAGCGCGATCCGCGCCATCAACGGCTGGCCGGCCCTCGCCTTCGCGTTCCGCGGCGAGGTGATGCCGGGCAGCGACATCCTGCACTTCACGAAGTACCAGCCCTACGGCGTCGTGGGCCGGATCGTCGCCTACAACCATCCCTTCCTGTTCGCCGTGAAGGGCTGCCTGGCCGCCCTGATCGCCGGCAACACCATCGTGCTGAAGACCGCGGACCAGACACCCGCCTCGTCGTGGCTCATCGCCGAGATCCTGCAGGAATGCTTCCCGGCGGGCGTGTTCAACATCGTGAACGGCGACGCCGCCACCGGGCGGGCGCTGGTGCGCGACGATCGCGTCCGGCGCATCGCCTTCACCGGCAGCGAGCGCGTCGGCCGGCAGATCCAGATCACGGCGGCGGAGGCCGGCGTGAAGTCGGTGTCGCTGGAACTCGGCGGCAAGAACCCCATGCTCGTGTTCGCCGACGCCGACGTGCATGACGCTGCCCGCCAGGTGGTCAAGGCCATGAACCTGAGGGTGAATCAGGGCCAGTCCTGCGGCTCCATGTCCCGGATACTGGTGGCGCAGCCGATCGCCGAGGAATTCCGCCACGCGCTGGCCGCCACGTTGGAGGACCTCTCGCTGGGCCCGGCGTACGATCCGGCGGCGGACATGGGCCCCCTGATCAGCCAGGCGCATCGGCAGCGCGTCAACGACACCGTGGCCGCGGCCGTCGCCGACGGCGCGCGGATCGTCACCGGCGGGCCGGACGACGCGCGCGCCGCGCGCCCCGGGTTCTTCGCCGCCCCGACATTGTTGGACGGCATCCCGGACGGCCACGACATCCTGTCCACCGAGATCTTCGGCCCGGTCATGACGCTGCAGGGCTTCGACGACCCGGGTGAGATGGTCGCCGCCGCGAACGCCGTCGACTACGGCCTGACCGCCAGCATCTGGACCTCCGACCTGGGCACGGCGCTTCGCGTGTCGGACGCGCTCGAGGCGGGCTACGTCTGGGTCAACGACAGCACCACGCACCACTGGGGCATGCCGTTCGGCGGCTGGAAAGCCAGCGGCATAGGCCGGGAGGAAAGCATCGCGGAATACGTGAGCTACCTCCAGCCGAAGAGCATTCACATTTCCTACTGAATCTGCCGTGACAGAGCAGGGCGCGCCGGACATGACGGGGAGGAGGAGCGATGGACGCGTTGCGTGAATACATTGCACGCGCACCCGAATTCCGGTCGGGGGTCTACACACCCCGCGACTACCTCGAGGAGAGCATCTCATTGATCGAGGGGATCGACGGCGAACTGCACGCCTTCCCCTCGCTCCGGATCGCCCGTGCGCGCCTGGAGGCGGATGCGTCCGCCGAACGATGGCGCAGCGGCGCGGAGCTGTCCGCGCTCGACGGCGCGCCGCTGGGGGTCAAGGACATCATCGATGTCGCCGGGATGGTGACGGGAATGGGCTCGCCGACGATGTCGGACTACCGCCCACCGGCCGATTCAGCCGCCGTGCTCGCGCTCCGTCGGGTCGGGATGGTGGTGCTGGGCAAGACCACCACCACGGAGTTCGCCACCAGCTACCCGTGCGAGACCCGCAATCCGCACGATCTCACCCGCACGTCGGGCGGCTCGAGCGCGGGCTCGGCGGCGGCGGTCGGCGCCGGCATGCTGCCGGTCGCTCTCGGCACCCAGGTGGTCGGGTCGACCATCCGCCCGGCCGGCTATTGCGGCGTATACGGCATGAAGACTTCGGTCGGGCTGCTCAACAGGGGCGGCGTGCACGACTACTACCTCAGCCAATCCACGCTGGGCGTCCTCGCGGCCGGCGTCGACGAGCTGTGGCATGTGCTCGTCGCCCTGTACGAGGGTGCGGGCTCGGCGCCCGGCATCACGTTTCCGGGCGTCTCAGCCGATCCGGCACGGGCTGCGGTGCCGCCGTCGCGCGTGGGTCTCCTCGCCCCGGAGGCCTGGGAGAATGCGGAACCGGCGGCGCGCGTCGCTCTGCTGGACGCGCTTGCCTTCTGGCAGGACGCCGGCGTGGAGGTCGTCATCGACGACCCGGTGCTGCGCGAGTTGAACGCGCTCGTCGGCGACACGCTGCCGCTGACCCGGATGATCAATGCCTACGAGTCGAGGTCGTATCTGGAGGCGATCGCGGCGCGGGACCGCGGTGGACTCAGCCCCTTCGCGCTGCGCCGGATCGACGAGGGCCGGGCGATCGGCCGGGCGGACTATGGCGCCGCCGTAGAGGCCCGGTCCCGTATCCGGCACGAATTCGAGCGGCTGGCCGGCGGCTTCGCGGCATTCGTCACGCTGTCCGCGTCGGGTGTCGCACCGGTCGGCACCTCATCCATGGGCGACCCGGGCATGGCCGCCGTCGCGTCGGTCCTGGGCTGCCCGGCCGTCTCGATCCCGCTGGGCGAACTGGACGGCCTGCCGGTGGGCATGCAGTTGATCGGCCGGTACGGATCGGATTTCGATCTCCTGGCGGCCGCCCGTTGGGCGGCGGGGCCGGGCCGCCCGACATGACCAGCATCGGCAGCACCCGGATTCTCATCGAACAGCAGATCCTTCGGAGGCGACAGTGGTAACCGGACAGCAGCACATCATCGTGGCCGGCGCGGGGCCGGTCGGGGCCGTCTTCGCGCTCGCCGCCGCCCGGGCCGGGTTCAGGGTGTCGGTCTTCGAAGCGGACGCGGTGGTGAACGACACCCCCAAGGCTTCCACCACCCATCCGTCGACGCTCGAGATGCTCGACACGCTGGGCATCATGGACGAGTACATCGCGCAGGGACTGGTGGCCCGCTACTTCGACTACTGGGACAAGCCGAAACGTGAACTCGTCGCGCGCATGGATCATCAGATCCTCAGCGGCGACACCGCCTTCCCGTTCGTGGTGCAGACCGAACAGCACAAGCTGGCGAACATGGCGCTGCGCCGGCTGCGGGACATGGACAACGCCGATGTCCATATGGCCAGCGCCATCACGGCGATCGAGCAGGGCGCCGACTCGGTCACCGTCGAGGTCACCGCGAACGGCTCCACCGAGCGGTACACGGGCGACTGGCTGGTGGGCTGCGACGGGGCGCACAGCGTGGTGCGCAAGTCACTGGGCACGGAGTTCAAGGGATACACCTGGCCGGAATCGTTCGTGGTGATCACGTCGTTGTACGAGTTCGCCGACGTGATCGGGTGCTCCGAGCGGGCCTACTTCGCCGACCCCGCCGGCTGGACCAACCTGTTCAAGGTGGCCGGCGACGATCTCAAGGGCCGCTGGCGGAGCGTGTTCCCGACGCACGAGAACGAGACCGACGAGCAGGCGCTGAACGACGAAGCCGTGGTGAAGCGGCTGTCCACGCTGTGGATCGAGCCCAGCGTCGATCGCGTCGTCGATCGCAAGGTCTACCGCGTGCACCAGCGCGTGGCCGAGAACTTCCGCGGTGGACGGTGTTTCGTGGCCGGCGACGCCGCCCATCTGAACAACCCGATCGGCGGGCTCGGCCTCAACGGCGGCATCCACGACGCCTTCGAGCTGCTGAACACCTTGAAGATCGCGCGCGAGACGGGGCCGGACGACAACCTGCTCGACCGCTACCACCGCCGCCGCCACGAGCTGACCGTGCGCTTCGTCCAGGAACAGACCATCAACAACAAGCGCCGACTGGAGGAGAAGGATCCGCAGATGCGCGCCCAGCGGCTCGCCGAACTGCGCGAGATCGCCGACGATCCCGTGCGCCAGCGGGCCTATCTCCGGCGGACTTCGCTGCTGGACAGCGTCGAGGACGCCAAGGCCATTTCGTGAAGACCGACACCTCGCAGCCATCGTCACCAGACAGGTAATGAGCAATGAAACTGACCCTCGCAGTCCCCGATCTCGTTTCGCCGTCATACTTCCCGGCCATTGCAGCCGTCGAGCTGGGCTGCGCCGCGGACCACGGCCTGGATATGGACGTCGTCCTGCACTTCCCGATCACCGACGCCATCGATGAGCTGCGCGCCGGACGGTTCGAATTCGTCGCCGGCTCGGCGCACGCGCTGTTCCACCACGCGCCGGACGGAGGCGGGGTGAAGCTGCTCGGGGCATTGTCGCGATACATGTACTGGTTCCTGATCGTGCGCAGCGATCTCGGGTTGCGCCGGGGTGACCCGCTCACCGCGCTGTCCGGGCTGCGCATCGGCGCCGCTCCGGGGCCGGACGACGGCCTGCGCGAAATGCTGCGCGTGGCCGGCGTGACGGACGCGCAGATCGCGCCTGTCCCCGGTGCTACCGGCAACAGCATCTCGTTCGGGGTGACAGCCGCGGAGGCGCTCGCCGCAGGAACGATCGACGCGTTCTGGGCGAACGGCATGGGCGCCGAGGTCGCGCTGCGCAGCGGTGCCGGCACGCTGCTGGTGGACGCGCGACGCGGCGATGGACCCGCCCCGGCCCGCGGCTACACCTTCGCGGCGCTGTTTACCACCGAGGCATTCATCGCGGAGCAGCCGGACACCGTGCGCGCCATGGTGACCGGCCTGACCGAGGCACAGGCAAGGCTCGTGCGCAATCCCGACGAAGCCAAGGCCATCGGCAAGAAGCTCTTCCCCGAGGTGGAGGCCGGGCTCATCACGCGGCTGATCGCGCGCGACGGGCCCTACTACGACCCGGTGATCACGCCCCGCGAGACCGACGCGATGGTGGCCTTCGCGCGGTCGGCCGGGATGACCACGCAGAGCCCCGAGTTCGGCGATCTGGTGGCGTCGATCGGCCGGGACGTCTGGGGGCCGACGGCATGAGAACCGCCTTGGTGCAGGTCGCCAGTCCCGACGAGGAGAGCATGGCGGCGCGCGTCGAACGCGTCGGCACCGTCGTGGCGGCGCTGGACGGTCCGGAGCTCATCGTCCTTCCCGAGCTCTGGTCGCCCGGCTACTTCGACTTCGACCGTTACGCGGAACTCGCGCAGCCGATGGACGGGCCGTTCATCGCGGAGATGAGGCGCTGGGCCCGGCAATCCGGCGCGCACCTGCAAATCGGCAGCTTTCTGGAGCGCGCCGACGGAGGCCTGTACAACACGGCGGTGCTGCTGTCCCCGGACGGCGAGATCGCGCAGACCTACCGCAAGATGCACGTCTTCGGCTACCAGTCGCTGGAAAGCGAACTGCTCACTCCCGGCTCCGGCATCGCCACCGGCCCGGTGGTCGGGCTGGGCGGCGTCGGCATGACGACCTGCTACGACCTGCGCTTCCCGGAGCTCTACCGCCGCATCGTGGACGGCGGGGCAGAGATGATCATCATTCCCGCGGCGTGGCCGTCGGCCCGGCTGGAGCATTGGCGCCTGCTGACCCGGACGCGTGCGCTGGAGAACCAGCTGTACGTGATCGCCTGCGGGGCGGGCGGTACCCAGCGCGGTGTCGAACTGTCCGGGCACAGCGTCATCGTCGATCCCTGGGGCGAGGTCGTCGTCGAAGCCGGGTTCGGCGAGGAGGTCGTCTACGCGGAGATCGATCTGGCCCGTGTCGGAGCGATCCGAGCGGAATTCCCGGCGCTCGCCGACCGCGTGCTGACGTGACGCGCGGCGAAAGGCCGGACGCCCACCACCGAACAGGAGTTTCATGAACGCCTTCACGATCGACTTCGATATCGACGGCACCCGCACGGTCACCGCCCCGATCGCTCGCACCATCATCGCCGGTTACACCGGGCGTGACCGCGCGTCGGTGCAGGCACATATCGACGAGCTGGCGGCCATCGGCATCGCGCCGCCGCCCGAGGTGCCGATGTTCTACCGGATCCCGCGTGAGCTGCTCACCAGCGACGGCACCATCTCCGTCCCGGGGGCGACGACGTCCGGCGAGGTCGAGCCGGTGCTGATCCGGCTCGACTTCGGCCTCTTCCTCGGCGTCGGCAGCGACCACACCGACCGGGAGGTGGAGAAGCGGGACATCGCGGAGTCGAAAGCGAGTGCGCCCAAACCGGTCTCGCGGCAACTGATCCCGTTCGAATCGGTGCAGGCCCAGTGGGACGACATCGAGATGTCCTGCGATCTGGACGGCGCCGTCTATCAACGTGGCTATTTGAAGGATCTGACCCACCCGCGCGATTTGCTCCGTGAGTTCACGGCGCGCGGCGACGGACTGCGTCCGGGGGACGCGATGTTCTGCGGGACAATGCCGTTGGTGACGGGAGAATTCCGATTCGGGTCGCATTATCTGTTGCGAATGACGCTGCCCAGCGGCCTGTGCATCGAACACGAATACCACGTCCAGACAGGCGGTCAGTGACCATGGCAAAACCAGAGTTCGAATTCTTTCCGGTGGCCGATGTGCCGTGGACGCGGTGTGCGGGCGACGTGGACGGTCTGGACGAGCGGGTGCTCGCGCGCGATCCCGAGGCCGGCACGGCGACCAGGATCCTCCGGTTCGCGCCGGGCACCGACACCGCGCCGAACGGCGTGCAGCGCCACGATTTCTGGGAGGAGGTCTACATCCTGGAAGGGTCCTTCTATGACGCCACCCTGGGCAAGACCTTCACCGCCGGGATGTTCGCCTGCCGGCCGCCGGGCATGGCCCACGGCCCGTGGACGTCGGAGGAGGGCTGCCTCACCTTCGAGGTGCGCTACTAGCGGCGCCGTCCGCCGCGTCCAGGCCGGGCGCGGCAGAGGGCGTGACGTCGTGGGACAGGGATCGGCGCCGCTGTCCCGCGCGCACCATCTCGACGGACAGCAGGGCCAGCGCCAGCCAGATCACCGCGAACCCGGCCCAGCGTGATGTGGACATCTGCTCGCCCGCCCACGTGACGCCGAGCAGGAACACGGTGAGCGGGTTGATGTACTGCAGGAAGCCCAGCACCGAGAGCGGTATCAGCCGGGCCGCGGCGCCGAACATCAGCAGCGGCACCGCGGTCACCACACCGGCGCCCACCATCACGGCGATGTGCCCGGCGCCATAGCCGGTGAAGTGGGCGGAGCCGTCGACCTGCAGCCAGATCAGGAAGCCGAGCGCCGGCAGCATCAGTACGGACGCCTCGCCGAGCAGCGAAATCGCGGCCGGGATGTCGATGATCCGCTTGATCAGCCCGTACAGGCCGAAGCTGGCCGCAAGCGTCACCGCGATGTACGGGAAGCCATGGGTGCCCAGGGAGGTGAGGAGGACGCCGGCGATCGCCACGACCAGGGCGATCCACTGCAGCGGCGCCAGCCTCTCGCGCAGCGCCACCACACCCAGCGCGATGGACACCAGCGGGTTGATGAAGTAGCCGAGCGACGCCTCGACCACGTGCCCGTTGTTCACCGCGTAGATGTAGACGCCCCAGTTGAGCGAGATGAACGCGGCGGCCAGCGCGATGAGCAGCCATGTCCTCGCGGTCAGCACGCGCACCTCGCGCCAGCGGCGCACCACCGTGATGCCGATGCCCATCACGACCGCCGACCAGAACATGCGATGCGCCAGGATTTCGACTGCGCCCGCCGGCTCGAGCAGCGGCCAGTACAACGGGAACAGGCCCCAGATCAGGTAGGCGCCGATGGCGAGCAGCACGCCCTTGCGCATCGGCTACCTCCGTCGTTATCGGACCATTCTGTCAGCAGCGTTGTTGCCCACCGCCGCCGGCTCGTGTCCGGTCGCTGCGCCCAGCCGGGGCAGGTGGGTGCGGTCGAGGAGCGTGGAGAGCACGATCGTCGACTCGGTGCGGGCCACGGCAGGATCGGACCGCAGTGTCTCCAGCGCCTGCTCGAAGTCCGCCATGTCGGCGGCCCGCAGGTGCACCAACACATCGGCCGCGCCGGACACGGTGTACGCGGCGACGACCTGCGGTATCGGCTCGAGGATCTGGCGGATCCGCCGGGGGCTGGTGTTGCCGGCGTAGGTGACGGCGACCAGCGCCTGGGCGTGCCAGCCGATCGCGTCGGGATCGATCCGTGCGGTGAAACCCTGTATGACGCCGCTTCCGACCAGTCGGTCGACGCGCCGCTTGACCGCCGGCGCGGACAGGCCCACCCGGTCGCCGATCTCGCGGAAGGACGCGCGTGCGTCGCGGACCAGGAGGGCAATGATCTGTTGATCCAGTAGGTCGATACGCAACGAACTGCTCCCAACTACGCAACATTGCAGCATTGTCATGCGTGGCAGCTCGACCTTACCGTGGATTCATGACGATGACAGCTGAAAAGGCACCCTTCCAGGCGGCGACCCGCCGTTCCGTCGCGCCGGTGCGTACTCCCCGCCGACGGCGGCTTCTGGTGACGCGGCCGACCTACTTCGACGTGGTGTACTCCATCAATCCGTGGATGGATACCGAGGTGCCGACCGATTCGGCCAAGGCCATGGGGCAGTGGGAGAACCTGGTCGCCACGTTCCGTCGGCTCGGCCACACGGTCGAGATCTGCGAGGGGGTGGAAGGCCTGCCGGACATGGTGTTCGCCGCGAACGCGGGCACCGTGATCGACGGAGTGGCCGTGCCCGCCAAGTTCTCCACAGACAAGCGCTCGGGCGAGGAAGCCCCGTACACCGACTGGTTCCGTGCCCACGTGGGCAGCGTCGTCGAGCCGACCCTGGTCAACGAGGGAGAGGGCGACCTGCTGTGGACTGGCCGGCTGCTGCTGGCCGGCAGCGGTTTCCGCACCGATCCGCTGGCCCACAACGAGGTCGCCGAGGCGCTCGGCGTGCCGCTGGTGCCGCTGCAGCTCATCGATCCGTACTTCTATCACCTCGACACGGCGCTGGCCGTGCTCGCCGGTGACGCCGAGACGCCCGAGACCATCGCCTACTATCCGGGCGCGTTCTCCGCCGGTTCGCAGCGCGCGCTGGCCCGTCTCTACCCGGACGCGATCATCGCTTCGCGTGCGGACGCGGAGTGGTTCGCGCTCAACGCCGTCTCCGATGGTCGCAACGTGGTGGTGCCGGAGCAGGCCCCCGTCTTTGCCCGTCAACTGACCGAGCACGGATTCAGCCCCGTGCCCGTGGACGTGTCGGAGTTCCGCAAGGCCGGCGGCGGCGCCAAGTGCTGCACGCTGTTCCTGCGCGGGTAGCGATCTGGAACGGCCAGGGGCTGCGTCATACCCGCGAGACGCGGCCGGCCGGTACGCGGCTACCGATAGTTCGTGAACTGCAGGGCGACGTCGAGATCCGCGCCCTTCAGCAGCGCGATCACGGCCTGCAGGTCGTCGCGTGACTTGCCGGTGACCCGCAGCTGGTCGCCCTGGATCTGCGACTTGACGGACTTCGGGCCCTCGTCACGGATCAGCTTGGCGATCTTCTTCGCGTTCTCCGACGAAATGCCCTGCCGCAGCGTACCGGTGACCTTGTAAATCTTGCCGGAGGCGGCCGGATCGCCGATCTCGAACGACTTCAGCGACAGCCCGCGCTTGATCAGCTTCTCCTTGAACACCTCGATCGCCGCCTTGCAGCGCTCCTCCGTCGAGGCGGACAGCGTCACCGCTTCCTCACCGGCCCACTCGATCGTCGCGTCCGTGCCACGGAAGTCGAACCGCTGCGACAGCTCCTTGGCCGCCTGATTCAGCGCGTTGTCGACCTCTTGCCGGTCGGCCTTGCTCACGATGTCGAACGACGAATCGGCCATGACGAACTCCTTTGCATCCACGCACTCCGGCAGCGCGACCATATCCCGCTCGCGTCCCAGGTGCGCGTTTGGGCAATGCCGTGGCACCTAGTATCCTTGACCTTCGCCGGGCGCGTCGCTGCGACTGCGTCCTTGTCGCCCCGAAAAGGCGGCGGGGGCTACGGACCCGGCATTCGGCAGGTTACCCAAGTGGCCAAAGGGAGCTGACTGTAAATCAGCCGCGCAAGCTTCGGGAGTTCGAATCTCTCACCTGCCACCACGCGCGCATTCGTTACTCTCGGTGACTAAGGCGCGGGATGTGAGCGCCCGCTCGCCAACGATGACCGTCTTCGCACCACCTACATCCGGCCTGCTGGAATCGGCAGTTCGGATTGGTGCGTGCCGACACGGTCGGGTTACGCTCCGTGTGTGCTTTTTCCGCGATCGTGCTCGCTTCGCGACCACCATCTGACGCCACCGCCGCGCGATGTGACGATGACCGGCGCCCCGCCGCCGGCGAGGGATTTCCGCAGATGACGGTGACCAGCGCGGCCGACGTCCGGCAGTCCACGCCGGTAGCGGGCAGGAGCTACGCGAGCGCGAGCATCGTGCTGGCGCTGCTCGCGGCGGGTCTGTGGACCTGGACGGCGGTGCTGGGCCGACCGGTACCGGTGCCGGACCCCGACTGGTCCGCGCTGCTGTTTCTGTTCGTCGCGTTCCTGGTGGGCGAGCTGGTGCCGCTGCGCTTCGAGGTGCGCTCCGGCTCGCTCATGGTCAGCCTCTCGGAACTCCCGCTGGTGCTCGGCGTCCTGCTGATGCCGCCGTGGACGGTGGGGGTGGCGTTCGCGGCCGGCGCTGTGGTGGCCTTCCTCATCCGACGGGTGACGCCGCTGGCGGCGGCGCTCAACCTGGCGTTGATCGCGCTCGAAACCGGCGTCGCGTTCCTGGTGGTGTCCCTGTTCGACAGGCCGATCCCGTACGTCTCCATCCTGATGGCAGTGCAGCCGCGACTTCCGGCGGTGGCACTCGGCGTCCTGGCCGGTGCCACCGCGTCCGCGTGCGCCGTCGCGGTGATGCGGCGGCTGGACGGGATCGCGGAGCCGTCCGCAGCCATCGTCGGTCGGTCGATGCTGATCGCGGCATTGATCATCGGCCTCACGCTCGCCGGTTTCACAGTGTGGACCGCGATCTCGGCCGGCCCGATCCTCTGCATCGCGCTGCTGGCGACCGGGGCGGTGCTGTACCGCAGCTACGACACCTTCCTGCGTCAGCACGCCGGTCTGGCCGGGCTCTACGCCTTCGGCGCGAGCGTGGCCAAGGCCGGCGTCGACAAGGATCTGTGGCAAGCGCTGGCGGCCAGCGTGCGCGAGCAACTCGGCGTGCAGGCGGCGGCGCTGTATCTGACGGATTGGCCGGGCGGGCCGATCGTACTGGCCGCCGGTATGAACGGGCCCATCGACGTGGACGTATCGGAGACCGACGACCCGATCCTGGAACGCACCAGGCGCGAGGGAGCCGTCATCCTCACGCTGAACCGCGCCGCGGACGACGTCACCCGCCAGGCGCTGGCGCGCCGGAAGGCGACCGACGCCATGGCGGTGGTGCTGCGCGCCGGCAATCGCGACCGCGGGTTCATCGGCGTGTGGGACAACCGCTCACGATGGCGACGGCTGCGTGCCGACGACCTGCAGCTGCTGCAGACACTCGCCGGCCACCTGGCCACCGCCCTGGACAACTACGGCCTGATGACCCGCCTGCAGCACGCCGCCTACCACGACCCGGTCACCGGGCTGCTCAACCGGTCCGGTCTTGCGGCGCGCGCCGCGGAGCTGTCGACGGCCGCGTTCCGGCCGGGCGTGCTGCTGCTGGAGTTGGACGTGCTGGGCGACGTGACAGGGGCCCTGGGGCACGACCACGGCGAACAGCTGTTGGTGCAGATGGGCAATCGGCTCACGGCGGAGGCCGGCGGCGACCGGGTGATCGGACGGGTGGACGCCGACCGATTCGCGATCCTGCTGGAGACCGGTGACGAGACCGACGCGCTGGCCTTCGCGGATCGGATGCTCGCCGCCGCGGGCCGACCGATCGTGGTAGACGGCGTCGAGGTGGAGCCCAACGTCGTGGCCGGCATCGCATTCGCGGACGCATCCGGGGGGTCGTCGCACAACGCGGTGCTGCAGCAGGCTCAGCTCGCACTCGCATCCGCCCGCTCGCGCGACGAGCGAGTGGCCGTCTTCCGGCCGGCGATCGGCGAGGTCCACCACCGCAGGTTCCAGCTGGTGAGCCAGTTCCGGCATGCCGTGGACGACGGGCAGATCGCCGTCTACTACCAGCCGAAGCTCACCCTGGTGGAACGCGAGCTGATCGGCGTCGAGTCGCTGGTCCGCTGGTTGCATCCGGAATACGGGTTCGTATCGCCGGCCGAGCTGATCGACGCCATCGAACCCACCAGTGCCATCGACGTGCTGTTCGGACATGTGCTGAGCCAGTCGCTGGCGCAGGTGGCCGCCTGGTTGTCGAAGGGGATGCGCATCGCGGTCGCGGTGAATCTTTCGGTGCGTAACCTGCTGGCGCCCGATCTGCCGGATCGGGTGGCCGCGGGGTTGTCCGCGTATCACGTGCCGCCGGAACTGCTCACGCTGGAAGTCACCGAGTCGTCGGTGATGAACCAGCCGGAGCGCTCGTTGCCGGTGCTGCAGGAACTGCACGCCATGGGGATCCGACTGTCGGTGGACGACTTCGGCACCGGATATTCGTCACTCGCGTACTTGCGTCGGCTGCCGATCGACGAGCTGAAGATCGACAAGTCCTTCGTGCAGCGGATGGTCACGGACCTGGGCGATCTCGCCATCGTGCGCGCCATCATCGACCTGGGCCATTCGCTGGGTCTGCGGGTCATTGCCGAGGGCGTGGAGGAGGAGGCCGGCCGCGATGCGCTGCGGTCGATGCGCTGCGATGCCATGCAGGGATTCCTGCTGTCCCGCCCGCTGCCCATCGACCGGTTCGAGAGCTGGCTGACGTCTCGCACGGTGGCCTCGGAGGATCTCTCCGCCGATCGCCCGACGACGCTCCGCCTGCGGGTATGATCGGGACCTGCGGTTTTTCAGAATCCCCGCTCGTTGATGTAGAGTTGCGCAGGTTCCTTGAAGCGCAGGAACCGAGCAGTTCCTAGGCCCCTTTAGCTCAGTCGGCAGAGCGTCTCCATGGTAAGGAGAAGGTCTACGGTTCGATTCCGTAAAGGGGCTCTGACGCGCGCCATGTGTCTCGCCCTGTGCGGTCCTGGTGACGTCAGGGCGGTGTAGCTCAGTCGGTAGAGCAAGCGGCTCATAATCGCTGTGTCGCCGGTTCAAGTCCGGCCACCGCTACTGGTATGACGCTTCCCGCCGCTCACGCGGAGTGGGGCGTCATCACTGTGCGGGCCGGACCGACCGGTTCCCGCGACGAGAACGTTGTGAAAGAGAGGGTGCGGTCGTGGCTGCCACCGATGTCCGCCCGAAGATCACGCTCGCGTGCGAGACCTGCAAGAACCGCAACTACATCACGCGGAAGAACCGTCGCAACGACCCGGATCGGCTGGAGCTCAAGAAGTTCTGCCCGACCTGCGGCAAGCACACGGGGCACAAAGAGACCCGCTAGCCGGTTGCTGTCATGTGCGGTCGCCCGGGCGGCCGCACCGTCACTGCTGCGGAAGGGCACTGTCGGTGGATCAGGCATTCGTCGGGCGGTCCTTCCCGCACGCCGAGCCGTACCTGGTCGGAGTCGAGAAGGTGCGGGAGTTCGCCCGGGCGATCGGCGAGAATTCGCCGTTGTGTCATGACCGGACCGCCGCCCGCGCTGCCGGCTACCCCGACCTGGTGGCACCACCCACTTTCGCCATGGCCGTGGTCGCGCGCGCCCAGGAGGCGGTGCTGTTCGACCCGGCGCTGGGCCTGGACTTCTCCCGCGTCGTGCATGGTGACCAGTCCTTCACCCACCACCGGCCGATCTGCGCCGGTGACGAGTTGGCCGCTACCGTGCACATCGACGCGATCCGGCAGATGGCGGGAAGCGACATCATCACGCTTCGCACCGAGCTGGCCGACGCCGGTGGCGCGCCGGTGAGTACCGCGGTGTCCACCCTGGTGTCCCGGGGCGAGTCGTGACGCGCGCCGGGGCACGGCAGGCGGCCGTGGGTGACGAGATCGGCCCGCTGGTCCTCGACGTCGACCGCAGCCGGCTGGTGCGTTACGCCGGGGCGTCCGGCGACTTCAATCCGATTCACTGGAACCAGCGGGTCGCCGTCGGCGTGGGTCTGGACGACGTCATCGCGCACGGCATGCTCACCATGGCTCTGGCGGGCCGCCTCGTCACCGATTGGGCGGGCGACCCGGGGGCGATCACCACTTTCGAGGTGCGCTTCACGCGGCCCGTTGTCGTGCCGGATCCGGGCAGCGCACGGCTCACGATCAACGGTCGCGTGGCGGATATCACCGACGGAGCGGACGGGTCGCGGGCGGCCCGCATCGACCTGACCGCCGTCGTGGACGGCAAGAAGGTTCTCGGCAAGGCACGGGCCACCGTTCGCCTCTGATCGAGCCGGTCGCGTGACGTCGGGAGTTCGTCAAATACCGGCCGGTGCCTTACACTGGACCGCCGGGGGTGTACTGAGTGCTGCCTGCGGCCGATTCCCGCGGGCGGCGTCATCGGTCCACCCTTGGTGCGTGCTGTGGCCGTCGCCGCGAACGCCGTCGTCCGGCGGCATCGAGGTGACGGCGAGAGCACAGGCCAAAGGGGCGTGGCTCAATTGGTAGAGCAGCGGTCTCCAAAACCGCAGGTTGCAGGTTCGAGTCCTGTCGCCCCTGCAGAGGGTCGGCGCTCAGGCGCGTCGGCTCTCGGAATGCAGCGCACGCCTGGTCGCAGAGCGGAAGAATGAGGGTGTCTTGGTGACTAGCGATACCGACGGCCCGATCGACCCCGAGGTCGAGGGCGTGGCCGACCCCACGGTCGGCGGTGTCGACGATGTCCGCGAGCCGGTCGCGGCCGGAGTGCCCGCTGGTTCCGCGCGCGCCGCCGCCCGGGCGTCCGCGGCTCGTTCCGGCGTCACCGCGGCCAAGGGACGTCCGACCCGCTCGCGCGATCACGGTCCGGACCGCGGCAACATTGCGCAGCGCGTCGTGCGGTACCTGCGGGAGGTCGTCGCCGAACTCCGTAAGGTGATCTGGCCGACCCGCAACGAGATGGTGACCTACTCGATCGTCGTCGTGCTGTTCCTGATCTTCATGATCGCCGTCACCTGGGGAGCGGACTTCGGGTTCGCGCGGCTGATCCTGGTGATCTTCGGCTGACCCCGCACCAGGCTCACCGCACACCGATTGACCAATGACAGGAAGTGACACCGTGTCGACACCAGACCAGCAGGGCGACAGCGCGCTGAGCGACGCAGCCGACGAGGCTCCCGCGCTCGATGCCGTCGCGACGGGCGAGGTCGATGTCGTCGACGACGCGCCCGTAGCCGGGCAGGCCGCAGCGACGGATGCGCCGGAGGCATCGGAGGCATCGGAGGCCGCCGCCGAGCGTGAGCCGGCCGCCGTCGAGGAGCAGGCCGAACCGGTCGATCCGGCCGCGGAGCTGCGCGCCGAGTTGAAGAAGGCCCCCGGCCGCTGGTACGTGCTGCATTCGTACGCCGGCAAGGAGAACACGGTCAAGAACAACCTCGAGTCGCGCATCGAGTCACTGGGGATGAAGGAGTACATCTACCAGGTCGAGGTGCCCACCGAGGAGTACGTCGAGATCAAGAGCGGCCAGCGCAGCGCCAAGCCGAAGAAGCGGATGATCTACCCCGGCTACATCCTGGTCCGCATGGATCTCACCGACGAGTCGTGGTCCGTGGTGCGTAACACTCCGCAGGTCACCGGCTTCGTGGGCGCCACCGCTCAGCAGCCGTCGGCGCTGTCGATCGACGAGGTCGTGAAGATCCTCGCCCCGGCCGCACCGAAGAAGTCCACGCCGACGGCCGTCGTCGCCGGCGAGGCGATTCCCGCCGAGATCGATTTCGAGGTCGGCGAGGCCGTCACCGTCATGGACGGTCCGTTCGCGTCGCTGTCGGCCACCATCGCCGAGATCAATCCGGGACCGGGCAAGCTCAAGGTCCTGGTGTCGATCTTCGGCCGCGAGACCGAGGTCGAACTCGGCTTCGCTCAGGTCGCGAAGATCTAGCGGCCGCCGGGACGAACGTTTCACCCACCAGCACACCCAGGAAGAAGAATCATGCCCCCCAAGAAGAAGAAGCTTGCGGCGATCATCAAGCTGCAGATCCAGGCCGGCGCCGCCAACCCGGCTCCGCCGGTCGGCCCGGCGCTCGGTCAGCACGGCGTCAACATCATGGAGTTCTGCAAGGCGTACAACGCCGCCACGGAATCCCAGCGCGGCGACGTCGTCCCGGTCGAGATCTCGGTCTACGAGGATCGCTCGTTCGACTTCAAGCTGAAGACGCCGCCCGCCTCGCGTCTGCTGCTCAAGGCCGCCGGCGTGCCGAAGGGTTCGGGCACCCCGCACACCACCAAGGTCGCCTCGGTGTCCATGGCCCAGGTGCGGGACATCGCCGCCACCAAGCAGGTCGATCTGAACGCCCGCGATATCGACGCGGCCGCGAAGATCATCGCGGGCACGGCGCGGTCGATGGGCATCACCGTCACCGACTGAATCAGAAGCAACCGGGTATGACGCAGCCCGCGCGCTAGCGCGCGACAAGCGTCATACGCGACAGGGAAGCCCACCGGGCGACCCACGTGGGAGGGCCACGCGCTGGCCCGCCGACCACACCCTCCATCACACACAAGGAGCAGCACCATGAAGCGCAGCAAGTCGTATCGCGCGGCCGCCGAGAAGATCGACCGCAGCAAGCTGTACACCCCGATCGAGGCCGTTCAGCTAGCCAAGGACACCTCCGTCGGCAAGTCCGATGCCACCGTCGAGGTCGCGCTCGTGCTGGGCGTCGACCCGCGCAAGGCGGACCAGATGGTGCGCGGCACCGTCAACCTGCCGCACGGCACCGGCAAGACCGCGCGCGTCATCGTGTTCGCGGTCGGCGAGAAGGCCGCCGAGGCGGAGGCCGCCGGCGCGGATGCCGTGGGCGCCGAGGATCTGATCGAGAAGATCCAGGGCGGATGGCTCGACTTCGACGCGGCGATCGCCACACCGGACCAGATGGCCAAGGTCGGCCGGATCGCGCGGGTCCTGGGTCCCCGCGGTCTGATGCCGAACCCGAAGACCGGCACGGTGACGCCGGACGTGGCCAAGGCCGTGGCAGACATCAAGGGCGGCAAGATCAACTTCCGCGTGGACAAGGCCGCCAACCTGCACCTGATCATCGGCAAGGCGTCGTTCTCCGCCGAGCAACTGGCGCAGAACTACATGGCGGCGCTCGATGAAGTGCTCCGCGCCAAGCCGTCCGCGTCCAAGGGCCGGTACATCAAGAAGGGCGTCGTGACGACCACGATGGGCCCGTCGGTGCCGCTGGACACCGCGGTGACCAAGCTCGCCGCCGCGGAGGCCTGACCCGCACACCACCGATCCACCAGGGCCCCGGTTCGTTCGCGAGCCGGGGCACCGTTCTATGCCTGCCCCTCCTACCCCTTCCCGCTCCGCGTTCGCAACTGGTCCGGGCTTCCGCACCTGATTCAGCGGTTGCGAGGGACCAGGCCAGTTGCGAACGTGGATAGCGCGGCGGCATCCGGTGGTTTGGAGCCGGCGCGCAGGTCCGGTAGAGTCGACCGGGTTCCACCGAAGACCGTCGGTCTCGCCGCGTCCGCCTCGTTTGGGTCGGGCCGGTGACGAAGGTTCCGCGACGCGGGCGACCCACGCAGGCAGAACGAGGCAGTCCCGCGCGGCCAGGCCGCGTGCGGATGTTCCCGCCCCGTGCGCCCTGCGCCGGGGCGTTCGTCATATCGCGAACCTTTTCTCGGTGGTGGTGGCCGGAACTCCGGTCGCCGTGAGGACCACCCCGCCTCGCTCCGTCAACGACGAAGCGAGGCACCACATACAAGGAAAGGAGGCGAGATGGCCAACTCTGCAAAGGTCGCGGCGGTCGCGGAGATCACGGACAAGTTCCGTAGTTCCTCCGCGGCTGTCGTGACCGAATACCGCGGACTCACCATGACGCAGCTCACCACGCTGCGCCGGGCGCTCGGTGCCGACACCGAATACGCGGTCGCCAAGAACACGCTGGTCAGGCGCGCCGCAGCGGATGCCGGTGTGGAAGGTCTCGACGACTTGCTCGTCGGTCCGACCGCCATTGCATTCGTCAAGGGCGAGCCGGTGGACGCCGCCAAGGCGCTGCGCGACTTCGCCAAGACGAACGCCCAGCTCGTCATCAAGGGCGGCCTGCTCGACGGCAGGCCCGTCGGCGCGGCCGAGGTCGAGAAGCTCGCGGATCTCGAATCGCGCGATGTCCTGCTGGCCAAGTTCGCGGGTGCCATGAAGGGCTCCCTCACCAAGACTGCGGTGCTGCTCAGCCAGCTGCCCAGCCAGACGGCACGTCTGGCGCAGGCGCTGGCCGACAAGCGCGCCGCCGAAGGATCGGCTGCAGCCTGATCCGACCCCGCGGCGCGCGCTGCGCGGGCCGCGAGCACCATCCGGTCGCGATCTTCTGGCCGGTTCCACCCACGTTGTAGTACTTGAAAGGACATCATCATGGCGAAGCTTTCCACCGACGAGCTGCTCGAGCAGTTCAAGGAGCTCACCCTCATCGAGCTCTCCGACTTCATCAAGGCGTTCGAGGAGACCTTCGACGTCACCGCGGCCGCCCCGGTCGCCGTCGCGGCCGTGGCCGGTGGCGGAGCCGGCGGCGGTGCCGCTGAGGCAGCCGAGGAGCAGGACGAGTTCGACGTCATCCTCGAGTCGGCCGGTGAGAAGAAGGTTCAGGTCATCAAGGCCGTCCGCGAGATCGTCTCGGGCCTGGGTCTGAAGGAGGCCAAGGATCTGGTCGACGCCGCTCCGAAGCCGATCCTGGAGAAGGCTCCGAAGGAGGCCGCCGAGGCCGCCAAGGCGAAGCTGGAAGAGGCCGGCGCCACCGCCACAGTCAAGTAGTCGCCGCATCCGGGAGCGGCGTCGAATTGCTGACGCTTCCCCGGGGTCGGTCGCAGTACCGCGAAGGCGGGCCGCAGCACACGCTGCGACCCGCCTTCGGCGTATTCGAGGTCACGTGCAGGTCACGCGCTCGGTGCGCCCGCTTGACGAATACCGGGCGAGGGTTCACGCTTGTCATAGCGACGTCGGTCATATAGCGGGCCGCGTCCCTCTCGTAGGTAGCGTTGCACGGCAGCGCCGCGCCCTTGTGGCCGCGATCCCGCCAGGGGGCACGTCTAGACAGACGTGTTCATTTCCTGGTAGGCTTCTTCTTTGCGCTGCCCTCTTTCAATCCCCTACCCGCCACCGGACGCTTCGTGCAGTCCGTTTCGCCTGGTGGGGGCCGGTCTGCGGGTCGCGCCCGAGAAGATCGACGCGTTTGTCCTTGGAAGGACGCATCTTGGCTGTCACGAGCTCGTCCACCGTCCGCCCCGGCTCCGCACACCGCCTGTCAAAGCGCGTGTCGTTCGCGAAGTTTCAAGAGCCGATCGAAGTCCCCAATCTCCTCGACCTGCAGACGGATTCGTTTGCTCGTCTGATCGGCAGCGCCGAGTGGCGCAGTCGGCAGGACGATCCAGCCGCGCGCAGCGGCCTGGACGACATCCTCGCCGAGATCTCCCCGATCGAGGACTTTGCCGGCAATCTGTCCCTGTCGTTCTCCAACCCGCGCTTCGACGAGGTCAAGGCCTCCGAAGCGGAGTGCCACGACAAGGACATGAATTACTCCGCGCCGCTGTTCGTGACGGCGGAGTTCATGAACAACGAGACCGGCGAGATCAAGTCGCAGACCGTGTTCATGGGCGACTTCCCGATGATGACGTCCAAAGGCACGTTCATCATCAACGGCACCGAGCGCGTCGTCGTGTCGCAGCTCGTGCGCTCCCCGGGCGTCTACTTCGACAAGAACGTCGACAAGGCCATCGGCAAGGAGATCTTCTCCGTCAAGGTGATCCCGTCCCGGGGTGCCTGGCTGGAGTTCGACATCGACAAGCGCGACACCATCGGTGTGCGGATCGACCGTAAGCGCCGCCAGCCCGTCACCGTCCTGCTGAAGGCGCTGGGCTGGGACGAGGCTCGTATCCGGGAGCGCTTCTCGTGGTCGCCGGTGCTGCTCACCACGCTGGAGAAGGATCACATCCCCGGCACGGACGAGGCGCTGTTGGACATCTACCGCAAGCTCCGTCCGGGCGAGCCCCCGACCAAGGAGAGTGCGCAGACGCTGCTCACCAACCTGTTCTTCAAGGACAAGCGCTACGACCTGGCGCAGGTGGGCCGGTACAAGCTCAACAAGAAGCTGGGCCTGAACCTTCCCACCACGACCGGCACGCTCACCGAGGACGACCTCGCCTCGACCATCGAGTACCTGCTGCGCCTGCACGACGGCCAGACCGAATGGACCGTCACCGGTGCGGACGGCAAGGAACTGACGCTGCCCGTCGAGATCGACGACATCGACCACTTCGGCAACCGCCGGCTGCGCACCGTGGGCGAGTTGATCCAGAACCAGATCCGCGTGGGCCTGTCCCGCATGGAGCGGGTGGTCCGCGAGCGGATGACGACCCAGGACGTCGAGGCGATCACGCCGCAGACCCTGATCAACATCCGCCCCGTGGTGGCGTCCATCAAGGAGTTCTTCGGCACCAGCCAGCTCTCCCAGTTCATGGACCAGACCAACCCGTTGGCCGGCCTCACCCACAAGCGGCGCCTGTCGGCCCTCGGCCCCGGCGGCTTGTCCCGCGACCGCGCCTCGCTCGAGGTACGCGACGTGCACCCGTCGCATTACGGCCGCATGTGTCCGATCGAGACGCCGGAAGGCCCGAACATCGGCCTCATCGGATCGCTGGCGACCTACGCCCGCGTCAACCCGTTCGGGTTCATCGAGACCCCGTACCGCCGCGTCGTGAACGGCAAGGCGACCGACCAGATCGATTATCTGACGGCCGACGAGGAGGATCGTCACATCATCGCCCAGCCGTCCGCGAAGCTGGACGCCAAGGGCAATCTGGTCGAGGACCTGGTGCTGGTGCGCCGCAAGGGCGGCGACGTCGACCAGGTGCCGCCGGAGGATGTCGACTACATGGACGTCTCCTCCCGCCAGACCGTGTCGGTGGCCACCGCCATGATCCCGTTCCTGGAGCACGACGAGGCCAACCGTGCGCTGATGGGCGCCAATATGCAGCGTCAGAGCGTGCCGCTGCTGCGCAGCGAGTCCCCCTTGGTCGGCACCGGTATGGAGGCGCGAGCCGCGAAGGACGCCGGTGATGTGATCGTCGCGTCGAAGGCCGGCGTGGTCGAGGACGTTTCCGCGGACTACATCTCGGTGGCGGCCGACGACGGCACCCACCAGACGTACCGTGTGGCGAAGTTCCGTCGCTCCAACCAGGGCACCAGCTTCAACCAGCGGCCGATCGTCGACGAGGGCCAGCGGATCGAGGTGGGCGACGTGATCGCCGACGGTCCGTGCACCGAGAACGGTGAGATGGCGCTGGGCAAGAACCTGCTGGTGGCGTTCATGCCGTGGGAGGGTCACAACTACGAGGACGCCATCATCCTCTCGCAGCGCATCGTGCAGGACGACGTGCTCACCTCGATTCACATCGAGGAGCACGAGATCGACGCCCGGGACACGAAGCTCGGGCCCGAGGAGATCACCCGGGACATCCCGAACGTCTCCGAGGAGGTGCTGGCCGACCTCGACGAGCGCGGCATCATCCGCATCGGTGCCGAGGTGCAGGACGGCGACATCCTGGTCGGTAAGGTCACTCCGAAGGGCGAGACGGAGCTGACCCCGGAAGAGCGGCTGCTGCGCGCGATCTTCGGCGAGAAGGCTCGCGAGGTCCGCGACACGTCACTGAAGGTGCCGCACGGCGAGACCGGCAAGGTCATCGACGTGCGCGAGTTCCACCGCGATGACGAGGGTGTGGAGCTGCCGCCGGGTGTCAACCACCTGGTCCGCGTGTACGTGGCGCAGAAGCGCAAGATCCAGGACGGCGACAAGCTCGCCGGCCGGCACGGCAACAAGGGCGTTATCGGCAAGGTACTGCCGGTCGAGGACATGCCGTTCCTGGAGGACGGCACCCCGGTCGACGTCATCCTGAACCCGCACGGCGTTCCGCGCCGCATGAACCTCGGCCAGGTGCTGGAGACGCATCTGGGCTGGGCGGCCGCCCGCGGCTGGAAGATCGTCGGCAACCCGGAGTGGGCCGCCGAGATCCATGACGACGTCCGCGAGGTGGAGCCCTTCACCCGCACGGCGACCCCCGTGTTCGAGGGTGCCAGCGAGGACGAGATCTTCGGTCTGCTGGACAGCGTCACACCCATCGTCGATCCCGTCACCAAGGAAGAGACGCGGCTCATCGACGGCGAGGGCAAGGCGCGCCTCTACGACGGACGTTCCGGCGAGCCATTCCCGTACCCGGTGTCGATCGGCTACATGTACATCATCAAGCTGCTGCACCTGGTGGACGACAAGATCCACGCCCGGTCCACCGGCCCGTACTCGATGATCACCCAGCAGCCGCTGGGCGGTAAGGCGCAGTTCGGTGGCCAGCGGTTCGGCGAGATGGAGTGCTGGGCCATGCAGGCGTACGGCGCGGCCTCCACGCTGCAGGAGCTGCTCACCATCAAGTCGGACGACATCGTCGGCCGGGTGAAGGTGTACGAAGCCATCGTCAAGGGTGAGAACATCCCGGAGCCGGGCATCCCCGAGTCGTTCAAGGTGCTGCTCAAGGAGCTCCAGGCGCTGTGCCTCAATGTCGAGGTGCTGGCCGCCGACGGTGTCGCGATCGAGATGCGCGACTCCGACGACGACGATCTGGAGCGGGCCGCCGCCAACCTGGGCATCAACCTGTCGCGCAACGAGTCCGCCTCGGTGGACGACCTGGCCAACTGAGCCGGCCGCGCTGATTCAGTCACCTATTCCCAAGAAAGACAGGGACGTACACCAAAGTGCTTGACGTCAACAACTTCGACGAGTTGCGCATCGGCCTGGCTGCGGCGGACGACATCCGCGCGTGGTCCCACGGCGAGGTGAAGAAGCCCGAGACCATCAACTACCGGACCCTGAAGCCCGAGAAGGACGGTCTGTTCTGCGAGAAGATCTTCGGGCCGACCCGGGACTGGGAATGCGCCTGCGGTAAGTACAAGCGGGTCCGCTTCAAGGGCATCATCTGCGAGCGCTGCGGCGTGGAGGTCACCCGCGCCAAGGTGCGCCGCGAGCGAATGGGCCACATCGAGCTGGCCGCGCCGGTGACGCACATCTGGTACTTCAAGGGTGTGCCGAGCCGTCTCGGCTACCTGCTGGACATCGCGCCGAAGGATCTCGAGAAGATCATCTATTTCGCGGCGTACCTGATCACGGGCGTCGACGAAGAGCGGCGCCACAACGACCTGCCCTCCATCGAGGCCGAGTTCGATGTCGAGCGCGGCAATATCGTCAAGCTCCGCGACACGGATCTCGACGAGCGCTCCAAGAAGCTGGAGGCCGACCTGGCCGAGCTGGAGGCCGCCGGAGCGAAGGCGGACCAGCGACGCAAGGTGCGCGACGGCGCCGAGCGCGAGATGCGTCACGTCCGCGACCGCGCGCAGCGCGAACTCGACCAGCTCGACGAGCTGCTGGACACGTTCAAGAAGCTCTACATCGGCCAGTTGATCGTCGACGAGAACCTCTATCGCGAGCTGCAGGACCGCTTCGGCGAGGAGTACTTCGAGGGCGGCATGGGCGCTGAGGCGCTCAAGAAGCTCATCGAGGACTTCGACATCGACGCCGAGGTCGAGTCGCTGCGCGAGACCATCCGCTCCGGCAAGGGTGCGAAGAAGATCCGCGCCATCAAGCGACTCAAGGTGGTCGCGGCGTTCCAGAACACGTCGAACAGCCCGCTGGGCATGGTGCTCGACTGCGTACCGGTGATCCCGCCGGACCTGCGCCCGATGGTGCAGCTGGACGGCGGCCGCTTCGCGACCTCCGACCTCAACGACCTCTACCGCCGGGTGATCAACCGCAACAACCGGCTCAAGCGACTGCTGGATCTGGGCGCTCCGGAGATCATCATCAACAACGAGAAGCGCATGCTCCAGGAATCGGTGGATGCGCTGTTCGACAACGGCCGTCGTGGCCGCCCGGTCTCCGGGCCGGGCAACCGCGCGCTCAAGTCGCTGTCGGATCTGCTCAAGGGCAAGCAGGGCCGGTTCCGCCAGAACCTGCTCGGCAAGCGCGTCGACTACTCCGGACGGTCCGTCATCGTGGTCGGTCCGCAATTGAAGCTGCACCAGTGCGGCCTGCCGAAGCTGATGGCGTTGGAGCTGTTCAAGCCGTTCGTCATGAAGCGACTGGTGGACCTGAACCACGCGCAGAACATCAAGTCCGCCAAGCGGATGGTCGAACGGCAGCGCCCCGAGGTCTGGGATGTGCTGGAAGAGGTCATCGGCGCGCACCCCGTCATGCTGAACCGTGCGCCCACTCTGCACCGGCTGGGCATCCAGGCGTTCGAGCCGATGCTGGTCGAGGGCAAGGCCATCCAGCTGCACCCGCTGGTGTGTGCCGCGTTCAACGCCGACTTCGACGGCGACCAGATGGCCGTGCACCTGCCGGTGTCGGTGGAGGCGCAGTCCGAGGCGCGCGTCTTGATGCTCTCGTCGAACAACATCCTGTCCCCGGCGCACGGCCAGCCGCTGGCCATGCCGTCGCTGGACCTGGTCACCGGCCTGTACTACCTGTGCGGCCGGGACGAGTCCGCTCCGGGGGCCGGCACTGTGTACTCCTCGCCGGCGGAGGCCATCATGGCCCGTGACGCCGGTGCCATCGAGTTGCGCACACCGGTGAAGATCCGGCTGACCGGGATCATCCCCGGTGACGCCGACCGCGCCTCACTGCCCGCGGACTACGTGGACGGCGACCCGTGGCTGGCCGACACCACACTGGGCCGGGTGCTGTTCAACGAGCTGCTGCCGTCGGACTACCCGTTCGTCAACGAGGAGTTGCCGAAGAAGAAGCAGGCGGCGATCGTCAACCACCTGGCGCAGGAGTTCCCGATCTCGGTCGTGGCCCAGACGCTGGACAGGTTGAAGGAGGCCGGCTTCTACTGGGCGACCCGCTCGGGTATGACGATCTCCATCAAGGACGTCGCGATGCCGGCCGAAAAGGCCGAGATCATGGCCCGCCACGAGGAACTCGTGGCCGGCGTGGAGAAGAAGTACGGCCGCGGTCTGGTCTCGTACCAGGAGCGCAACGAGGAACTCGTGCGCATCTGGGAGGCTGCGACCAAGGAGATCGAGGGCGCCATCAAGACGGCGTTCCCGGTCGGCAACTCCGTCTACACGCTGGTCGCCGCGGGCGCCGCCGGCAACTGGATCCAGGTCCGGTCGCTGTCCGGCATGAAGGGCATCGTGACGAACTCGAAGGGCGAGCAGATCCCGCGGCCGATCCGCAACTCGTTCCGCGAGGGCCTGTCCGTGCTGGAGTACTTCATCAACACGCACTCGGCTCGAAAGGGCTTGGCGGACACCGCGCTTCGTACCGCTGAGGCCGGTTACCTGACCCGCCGCCTGGTGGACGTGTCGCAGGACGTCATCGTCCGCGAGGAGGACTGCGGCACCGAGCGCGGGGTCGCGCTGCCGATCACGCAGGACGACGGCACCGGTCACCAGATCGCCGCCGACCACCTGGAGACGAAGGTGCTGGCACGCGTGCTGGCATCGGACATCGTCGCCGTCACCGGGCCGAAGAAGGGCTCTGTCGTCGTCGAGGCCGGCACGGACCTGCGGGCCCGGCACATCGAGGCCGCGATCGCCGCCGGTGCCACCGAGGTGAAGGTGCGCTCCGTACTCACCTGCGAGGCGGCCATCGGCGCCTGCGCCAAGTGCTACGGCCGCTCCATGGCCACCGGCAAGCAGGTGGACGTCGGCGAGGCCGTGGGCATCGTCGCGGCGCAGTCCATCGGCGAGCCCGGTACGCAGCTCACCCTGCGTACGTTCCACTCCGGTTCGGCCTCGGGTGCGGACGACATCACTCAGGGTCTGCCCCGTGTCCAGGAGTTGTTCGAGGCACGTGTCCCGAAGGGCAAGTCGCCGATCGCCGATGCCGCCGGGCGGGTGCGCATCGAGGACGACGACAAGTTCTACAAGATCACGATCATCCCGGACGACGGCAGCGATGAGGTCGTCTACGAGAAGCTGCCGAAGGCCAAGCGCCTGTCCACGATCCGCGTCGATGGTGTGGAGCGCCCGCTGGAGGACGGCGACACCGTGTCTGTCGGCTTCCAGCTGCAGGACGGCAACCCCGATCCGCACGAGGTCCTGCGCATCATGGGTGTCCGCCGGGTGCAGCTGCACCTGGTCGACGAGGTGCAGAAGGTGTACCAGTCGCAGGGTGTGGCGATCCACGACAAGCACATCGAGGTCATCGTTCAGCAGATGCTCCGCCGGGTGACGATCATCGACTCGGGTTCGACGGAGTTCCTGCCGGGCACCGTGGTGGAGCGTCGCGAGTTCGAGGCGGCCAACCGCGCCGCGCTGGCGTCCGGTGGCGAGGCAGCCGCCGGCCGTCCCGCGCTGATGGGCATCACCAAGGCGTCGCTGGCGACGGAGTCGTGGCTGTCCGCGGCTTCGTTCCAGGAGACGACCCGGGTGCTCACCGACGCGGCGATCAACGTCCGCTCCGACAAGCTGGTGGGCCTGAAGGAGAACGTGATCATCGGCAAGCTGATCCCGGCCGGTACGGGCATCGGCCGGTACCGGAACATCACGGTGCAGCCGACCGAGGAGGCCCGCGCGGCGGTGTACTCGCTGCCGTCCTTCGAGGACCGCTTCTACGGCGACGCGTTCGGGCAGGGGGCCGGCGCGGCCGTCCCGCTGGACGACTTCGACATGGGCGACTACCGCTAGCCGGTAGGCCCAACGCTGCCCCGGTCGGTGCCGAAGCACCGACCGGGGCAGCGTTGTCTGTGCCTGCGCCCGCCTTCGCACCCGGAATGGTTCTTCGCACCCGTCACAGCAGTTGCGAAGAACCATTCCGGGTGCGAAGCGCCGGGGCAGGGGACCTACGGCCTGGACATGGCGGCGCGCCGCCCTGCCGCCGTGTAGACTGGTGCTACCCAGTGCTGTGGGCTGGCTCGCCTGCTCGCGTCGCCGTTCGGATGCGGTAGGGAGTCGGCCCGGTGTGGACGCCTCGCGGACACGCCCAGCCTTGGATCTCAGTGGGGAAGATTTGCTATGCCGGGCCGCATTCCGGTAAGCTATTCCACTGGTCCAGCGATGCTGGGTCATTGTCGTGTGCGCACATCTGCGCGCGTGCGCCATCCGGGATCACCACCGAAGCAACCGAAAGAAGCCGCATGCCCACCATCCAGCAGCTCGTCCGAAAGGGCCGCCAGAGCAAGTCGAGCAAGTCGAAGACTCCGGCGCTCAAGGGCAGCCCACAGCGCCGCGGCGTCTGCACGCGCGTGTACACGACCACCCCGAAGAAGCCGAACTCGGCACTGCGCAAGGTGGCGCGCGTCAAGCTCACCAGCGGCATCGAGGTCACGGCGTACATCCCGGGCGAGGGCCACAACCTGCAGGAGCACTCCATCGTGCTCGTGCGCGGCGGCCGTGTGAAGGATCTCCCCGGCGTGCGGTACAAGATCATCCGCGGCTCGCTGGACACCCAGGGCGTCAAGAACCGCAAGCAGGCGCGCAGCCGCTACGGCGCGAAGAAGGAGAAGGCCTAATGCCTCGCAAGGGACCGGCACCGAAGCGGCCGCTCATCGCAGACCCGGTGTACAACTCGCCGCTGGTCACCCAGTTGGTGAACAAAGTCCTGATCGACGGCAAGCGCTCCGTCGCGCAGTCGATCGTCTACGGTGCCCTGGAAGGCTGCCGCGAGAAGACCGGTGGCGATCCTGTGGTCACACTCAAGCGCGCCCTGGACAACGTCAAGCCGGCCATCGAGGTCAAGTCCCGCCGCGTGGGCGGTGCGACCTACCAGGTGCCGATCGAGGTCAAGGGCAACCGGCAGACCACGCTGGCGCTGCGCTGGCTGGTCGGCTACTCGAAGGCCCGCCGTGAGAAGACGATGACCGAACGGCTGATGAACGAGCTGCTCGACGCCTCGAACGGCCTCGGCGCCTCGGTCAAGCGCCGCGAGGACACGCACAAGATGGCCGAGTCGAACCGCGCGTTCGCCCACTACCGCTGGTAAGGGACACGGGTATGACGCCGTCGCTGCGCGCGGCGCCGCCTCGGCGGCCCGCGGCCGGCTGCGGCGTCATACTTGCCCTGCCCGCACGATAGCGGCCACTACGCGCTGCGGATCGGACCATCGTGCCGGGGAACGGCACACCGACGACTGATTGACTACCTAAAGACGAAGGGCACTCCAGTGGCCGACACTTCCCTGCAGAAACTCCGCAACATCGGGATCATGGCGCACATCGACGCCGGCAAGACGACGACGACCGAGCGCATTCTGTTCTACACCGGCATCACCTACAAGATCGGCGAGGTCCACGAGGGCGCCGCCGTCATGGACTGGATGGAGCAGGAGCAGGAGCGAGGGATCACCATCACGTCGGCTGCGACGAAGACGCACTGGCACGATTACACGCTCAACATCATCGACACCCCGGGCCACGTCGACTTCACGGTCGAGGTGGAGCGCTCGCTGCGCGTTCTCGACGGTGCCGTCGCCGTGTATGACGGTGTCGCCGGGGTCGAGCCGCAGACCGAGCAGGTGTGGCGGCAGGCGGACAAATACCACGTGCCGCGCATGTGTTACGTGAACAAGATGGACCGGACCGGCGCGAACTTCTTCCGTTGCGTCGACATGATGGTCGATCGGCTCGGTGCCACGCCCGCCGTGCTGCAACTGCCGATCGGCTCGGAGGCCGACTTCGTCGGTGTCGTCGACCTGCTGTCGATGCGCGCCTTCACCTGGCACGGCGAGACCGTGAAGGGTGAGGACTACGACATCGAGGAGATTCCCGCCGACCTCGTCGACCAGGCGAAGGAATGGCGCGAGAAGCTCGTCGAGACGATCGCCGAGAACGATGACGATGCGATGGAGAAATTCCTCGGCGGCGAGGAGCTTTCCATCGAGGAGCTCAAGGCCGCGCTGCGTCGCGCCACCATCGCCGGCAAGGTGAACCCCGTCGTCTGCGGCACCTCGTTCAAGAACAAGGGCGTGCAGCCCATGCTCGACGCGATCTGCGATTACCTGCCGTCCCCGCTGGACATCGGCGCGGTGCACGGCACCTTGCCGGACGGCGTCACGCCGGCCGAGCGCGAGCCGGATCAGTCCGAGCCGTTCTCCGGCCTCATCTTCAAGGTTGCCACCGATCCGCACCTGGGCAAGCTGTCGTTCCTGCGCGTCTATTCGGGCAAGGTCGAGGCGGGCACCCAGGTCATCAACGCCACCAAGGATCGCAAGGAGCGCATCGGCAAGATCTACCAGATGCACTCGAACAAGCGCGAGGAACGCGAATCGGCGGTGGCCGGCGACATCGTCGCGGTGATGGGCCTGAAGCAGACCACCACCGGCGAGACGCTGTGCGATCCGGCGAACCCGATCGTGCTGGAGTCGATGACGTTCCCGGATCCGGTGATCCAGGTCGCGATCGAGCCGAAGACCAAGTCCGACCAGGAGAAGCTGGGCATCGCGATCCAGAAGCTCGCCGAAGAGGACCCCACGTTCAAGGTCCACAACGACGCCGAGACCGGACAGACCGTCATCGCCGGCATGGGCGAGCTGCATCTGGACATCCTGGTCGACCGCATGAAGCGTGAGTTCCACGTCGAGGCCAATATCGGCAAGCCGCAGGTCGCCTACCGGGAGACCATCCGCGGCAGCGTGGACAAGCTGGAGTACACCCACAAGAAGCAGACGGGTGGCTCCGGCCAGTTCGCCAAGGTGCTCATCAAGGTCGATCCGCTGGACATGACCGCGACCGACGCCCCGCCGTACGAGTTCGTCAACGAGGTCACCGGCGGCCGCATTCCGAAGGAGTACATCCCCTCGGTGGACGCGGGCGCGCAGGATGCTCTGCAGTACGGCACCCTCGCCGGGTACCCGATGCTGGGCGTCAAGCTCACGCTGCTCGACGGTGCGTACCACGAGGTGGACTCGTCCGAAATGGCGTTCAAGATCGCCGGCTCGATCGCGATGAAGGAAGCGCTGAAGAAGGCGAAGCCGGTGCTGCTCGAGCCGATGATGGCCGTCGAGGTCATCACGCCCGAGGAGAACATGGGCGACGTCATCGGCGATCTCAACTCACGTCGTGGCCAGATCAACGCCATGGACGAGCGCGGCGGCGCCCGGGTCGTGAAGGCTCTCGTCCCGCTGTCGGAGATGTTCGGCTACGTCGGCGACCTGCGGTCCAAGACCCAGGGCCGCGCCTCGTACTCGATGGTGTTCGACTCCTACGCGGAGGTCCCCACCAACGTGGCCAAGGAGATCATCGCGAAGGCGACGGGGGAGTGAGTGGAGTTGACGCGAGCGCAGCGAGTGTCGGCGGAGCTCACGATCCGGCGGCGAGCATCCGGTACCGCGAAGGCGACGGGGGAGTAGCTGCGCCATGAATGCGGGTATGACGCTTCTCGGCGGCTACGCCGCGGGCAGCGTCATACCCGAAACACCAGACGTACCCACGGCACACACTGCCGGAGGGTTACGGGTCCGGGCTACCGGCTCGGTCCAGATCCATCCGAAAGCCTGACGATCAAGTTTCGATAGCAGTGTGATCGATCGGCAATCAACTCGTCCCCAAGGAGGACAACAGTGGCTAAGGCGAAGTTCGACCGGACCCGTCCCCACGTCAACATCGGCACCATCGGTCACGTTGACCATGGCAAGACGACGCTGACTGCTGCCATCACCAAGGTGCTGCACGACAAGTACCCGGACCTGAACGATGCATACGCGTTCGACCAGATCGACAAGGCACCGGAAGAGCGCCAGCGCGGCATCACCATCAATATCTCGCACGTGGAGTACTCGACCGACAAGCGCCACTACGCGCACGTCGATGCGCCGGGCCACGCCGACTACATCAAGAACATGATCACCGGTGCCGCCCAGATGGACGGCTCGATCCTCGTGGTCGCCGCGACCGACGGTCCCATGCCGCAGACCAAGGAGCACGTGCTGCTCGCCCGTCAGGTCGGCGTCCCCTACATCCTGGTGGCGCTGAACAAGTCCGACATGGTCGAGGACGAGGAACTTCTGGAGCTCGTCGAGATGGAGGTCCGTGACCTCCTGTCGTCGCAGGACTTCGACGGCGACAACGCCCCGGTCGTCCGGGTCTCGGCGCTCAAGGCGCTCGAGGGCGACCCGAAGTGGGTCAAGTCGATCGAAGAGCTGATGGACGCCGTGGACGAGTCGATTCCGGATCCCGTGCGCGACATCGAGAAGCCGTTCCTGATGCCGATCGAGGACGTCTTCACGATCACCGGCCGCGGCACCGTGGTGACCGGCAAGATCGAGCGTGGCGTGGTCAACGTCAACGAGGAAATGGAAATCGTCGGCATCAAGCCGAAGTCCTTCAAGACGACGATCACCGGTGTCGAGATGTTCCGCAAGCTGCTCGACCAGGGCCAGGCCGGCGACAACGTCGGTCTGCTGCTGCGCGGCACCAAGCGCGAAGAGGTGGAGCGCGGCCAGGTCGTGTGCAAGCCGGGTTCGATCACCCCGCACACCGAGTTCGAGGGCACCGTCTACGTGCTGGGCAAGGACGAAGGCGGCCGTCACACGCCGTTCTTCAACAACTACCGTCCGCAGTTCTTCTTCCGCACGACTGACGTCACCGGCGTCGTGACGCTGCCGGAAGGCACCGAGATGGTCATGCCGGGCGACACCACCGACATGAAGGTCGAGCTCATCCAGCCGATCGCCATCGAGGAAGGCCTGCGCTTCGCGATCCGTGAGGGCGGCCGCACCGTCGGCGCCGGCTCGGTCACGAAGATCATCAAGTAGTTTCCCGCCGCGGCGTCGCATGACGCCGCAGGTGCGAAGGCCCCGGCCCGGAGAGATCCTCCAGGCCGGGGCCTTTGTCGTTGGTAGGGCGGTGGCGGGTTGGTGCGCGTGGGTCCGTCGCCGAAAAGGTCGAGAATTGCACGCCAGATTCGCGACGCAGGACGTTTTCGCAGGTCGCCCCAAGGTGGGCCAGATCTGGCGTGCAATCCTCGACTTCTTCGGCACCGGACGGCATTGGATTCGCCCGGCAGACCAAGCGTGGGGGCGGGAGCCGCCGTATCGCTACGCGGCGGGCGTGTTGCCGATCGAGTCGTGCCGGTCGGCGTCGGTCTCGGAAGCGTCCGGCGCCGGGGCGCGGGTCGCCAGCCGCACCAGCCCTACCAGTACTGCGGCCACGGGCAGTGCGATCAGGAAGCGGATGCCGACCGCCTCCAGTGAGACGGACCCGTCCACCAGCGCCGACCACAGGATCGGAATGCAGATGACGAACGCGACGATCAGCACGGAGCGGCGGAACATGCCGACTCCTCCAGCTCCGCGAGCTTGCCGAGCAGCAGCACCGCCCAGGCCGGTCCGGTGCTGGGGCGGCCGTCCACCAGCGCGATCGGCAGTTCCAGGTCCCACACCGTTGCGGGGCTGACGCTGCGCTCGGTGTTCGCCACGACGATCGCATCGGGCTGCGGCAGCGCTTGCAGGGCGCGCCTGGTATCACTCGGCTTGCGAGTCGCATCGACGGCGGCCCAGACGACGTCGGCGCCGAGCGCGTCGAGCACCTCGGAGGCCGCCTTGCCCGCGGTGTCGGTGGAGACGACGACGAGGATCGGTCCTTCGGACGACGCGCGAGCGGCCTCGGCCACCTCGCCGGCCTGCTGGACCGAGGCGATGGTGTTGGCCGTGGTCGACACGCGTCGGGTGCTCAGCGCCGCAGGGCACCCGTAGGTCCACGTCTTGTCGAACACGCCGGGATTGCCGGCGATCACCGAGTCGGCAGCAGTGACCGCATCGCGAGCCGGGCCTGCGACGACGAGGACCTGGCCGGGAGCGGATGGCAGCTCCGGCGCCGGCCCGAGGTCGCTCACCAGCTCCTCGATCGCCGCATAGGCGTGCACCGAGTCGGACGGCACCCGGTCCACCGGCACGCCTACCTCCAGCAGCTTCCGGCGCAGCGTCAGTGGTGTGGATGTGCGGGCCGCGGCACTTTCGTCGAGCCCGTACGACGCGCCCCTCATCGAAGCGCCCGCGTCAGGCGGCATCTCGCCGTCCGGGCCGGCGGCCCGCTCCAGGACAGCGGTCGCGGTCGCAGCGCTGCGCACCGGTGTGGCAAGCGGCCAGCTCAGGGCGCCGGGCCTGGGGGCGGCGGGAGCGGGGGCTGCCGTGCCGATCGTGGCATCGACCGGTCGTGTCGGGCCGGCGACGGCCCCGGACGCGTCGACGCGCGGCAAGTCGGTGAACGCCAGCGTCACGGCCGGAGCGGGTGCAGCCGCGCGGGTGGGTTCGGGGGCTGGAGCGGCTTCGACGGCGGGGGCCGTCTCAGCGGGGGGTTGGGTCTGAAACCGGGGCACCGCGCGCGGGCTATGCCGTCGCAGTGTTATGGCCGGCGCCGGCACGGCGACGGGAGCCGACTCGTCAGCGGGCGATGCGGCCCCGACCATGGCGTGCGTCGCGGCGGCTGCGGCCGGTGCCGCCGCGGCAGCGGTCCGGGAGACTGCCGCGTTGAGATCCAGCGGAGTGAGTGCGGCGAAGTCCATGGCGGCGAACGTCCGTGCCGCCGCCGACACATCGGCGGCCGCAGGCACCGCCGAGCCGCTCGCGGTGGCCGAGGGGCCGAGGGTCGGTGACGCCGCTGGTCCGGCGTGCCCGGCCGGCGCCCCGGCGCGGGGCGCTGCTGCGGTCGGCACGGCGGCACGTGCCGCAGCCGGCGTCGCCGCCCCCGCCGCCACCGCACCCCGCGGCATCGCCGCGACATCGGCCACCGAGCCCGGGAGGGATGCTTTCTTCAGCGCGAGATCGGCCAGGATCCGGGCGAACGCCATGCCCGGCGCGGTTGCGGCCTCCGCGACCTCCGCGACCGGCGCAGCCGCATCGGCTGTGACGTCGTCTCGAGCGATCGCCTCGGCGCGGACGGGCCGGGCCTCGGGCGAAGCGGGCGCGCGGCGTGCCAGCGCAGCCCGGATCGCCGCCGGATCCGGCCCGAATCCGTCCTGGAACAGACCCGACCGAGTCGGTGCCGCGGAGCCTGCGACAGACGCAGCGTCATAGCCGGCTGGTTCAGCGGCGCGAGCGCCGACCGCAGCGTCATTCCCGGGCACGCGCGAGCCTTCGACACCCGCTGTGGCGAAAGGCGTCTCGGCGCTGCCGACCAGGCGGTAGTGCACGCCGACGCGTTGTTTGGCGAAGAAGCCCAGCACGCCGCCCTCGCGCGGGCGCGTCACCTCGACGACACGGACCTGGCCGGGGTAGCTGGAGTCGAGCTCGGCGAGCAGATCGTCGAGGTCGGTGCCTTCACGGTACAAGGTTGTGGGCGACATCGATCATTCCAATCGCGTTGACGGTCACCGAGCTGGCGGCCAGTTCGGTGTAGGAGAGCACGGGCAGGCCCGGCACCGACAGCTGCACCAGGCGACGCAGCGGCAGCCGGATTCCGGCGGCGCAGACCAGCGCCGGGGTGTGCCCGGCGGCAGTCGCGTCGCGGTACTGGCTGCCGACGTTGGCGATGAGCATCTCGGCGAGCGCGGCATCCAGCACCAACTGCGCCCCGGCGTCGGTGCCGCGTACCGACTCGAGCATGCGCTGCTGCAGTTGCGGCTCGATGGTCACGACGTCCAGGTGCCCGTCGGTGGCCAGGCGGGCCGTGATGGCCGGTGCCAGGGCGGCGCGCGCGGCCTCGACCAGGCGATCCGGATCGGTGCCGCCCTTGGCCGCCAGGGACAGCGCCTCGTAGATGCGCACCAAATCGCGGATGGACACGCCCTCGTCCAGCAGCGAGTGCAGCACCCGCTGGATCTCGCCCAGCGAGAGCAGCGCCGGTGTGAGGTCCTCGACCACGACCGGGTGGGTGCGGGCCAGCGAGCGGGTCGCCGCCGCCACCTCCTCGCGGCCGAGCAGGCGGGAGGCGTGCTGGCGCACCGTCTCGGACAGGTGGGTGATGATGAGCGATGACGGATCGACCACGGTGGCGCCGAGGAGTTCCGCCTGTGACGCCATCTCGGCGGGCACCCAGCGGCCTTCGAGCCCGAAGACCGGCTCGCGGTCGGGAGTGCCGGGCAGTCCCTCGAGCCCTTCGCCGATGGCGAGCATCATGCCGATCGGAGCGGTGCCGCGGGCGAGTTCCACCCCGTTGATGTGGATGGCATAGGCGGACGACGGCAGGTTCACCGAGTCGCGGGTGCGCACCGGGGGCATCACCACGCCGAGATCGGTGGCCAAGGTGCGCCGAAGCGCCTTCACCCGGTCCAGCAGATCGGCGCCGGGTCCGTCCACCAGGGCGACGAGGTTCGGGGAGAGGATCAACTCGAGCGGGTCCACGACCAGCTCCAGACGCAGCATCTCCTCCGAATCGGGCGCCGGCCCGCCGGTTGCGGCTGCGCCCTGCTCGACGCCGTCCGCATCCTCGGGGGCAGCGTCATTCTGTTTCGCCAGACGAGTGGAGAGCGCCAGCAGCGCCCCGCCGACCAACAGGAACGGCAGCTTGGGCAGGCCCGGAACGAGGCAGAGCAGCAGTGCGGCGGTTCCCGCGATGCGCACCGCGCGCCGCTGTGCGCCGAACTGCCTGGAGACGATGGCGCCCATCGAGTCCTGCTCGGACGAGCGGGTGACGACCAGACCGGTGGCCACCGACAGCAGCAGCGCCGGTATCTGGGAGACGAGGCCGTCGCCGACCGACAGCAGCGAGTAGGTGGTGAGCGCGTCGCCCACGCCCATCCCGTGCGACAGCACCCCGATGGCGATGCCGCCGATCAGGTTGATGATCACGATGATGATGGCCGCGATGGCGTCGCCCTTGACGAACTTGGAGGCGCCGTCCATCGAACCGTAGAAGTCCGCCTCGGCAGCGATCTCGGCGCGGCGCTTGCGGGCGGTCTTCTCGTCGATCAGGCCGGAGTTGAGGTCGGCGTCGATGGCCATCTGCTTGCCGGGCATGGCGTCCAGGGTGAACCGGGCGCCGACTTCGGCGACGCGCGCGGCGCCGGACGTGATCACGACGAACTGCACCACGAGCAGGATCGCGAAGATCACCAGGCCGATCACCAGGGATCCGCCGATGACGAAGTGCCCGAAGGCCCCGATCACGTCGCCGGCGTAGGCATCGGTCAGCACGAGCCGGGTGGCCGAGATGTTCAGCGCCAGCCGCAACAACGTGGCGACCAGCAGCAATGACGGGAAGGAGGAGAAGTCCAGCGCCCGGTGCACGTACATGGCGACGAGCACCACGAGTACGGCGAACGCGATGTTCACGGCGATGAGGATGTCGAGAAGCTGGGCCGGCATCGGCACGACCAGCATGATGACGATGGCCACGACCCCGATCGGGATCGCGAGCTGGCCGAGCCTGCTGGTCTTCTTCACGGCGCCTTCCGGATGCATGGGTGCGCTTCAGCATGTGCTGAAGGGGTGCAGCATCCGAGCCGCGAGGTGCCGTCCTGGCATTGTCCCCATCGGCAGCCCGTGCACCGACTTGAGCGGCGATCCGCGCGCGGGTTTATGACGGCGCTCCGTGGGATATAGGGGGTATGAGGGGATGCGCCCGCTTTGCGGGGCTGGTGGGGAAAACGACGCGGTCTTCCGCCTTGTGTCGGCGGGTCGAGTGATGAGGATCAGGCGATGCAAGCGGGAGCCAAGGTGGCGGTGCGCGCCATGTCTGCGCTGGTAGCGGTGTCGATGGCGCTGGCCGTGATTGGGGAGATTCCGGCCGCGGCCGCCGACGGCGAGGCCCCCTCGGTCCGGCGGGCGGTGCCGATCCCCGCTCAGCCGGTGAAGAAGGCGGTCGCCGAGGCTGCGCGTCATGCCGCCGAGCACGGGGTCAAGGCGTATGTCAGCGTCGTGGATCGGCACACCGGCCTCGGCGTGGCGCAGACGCCGGACGCCGGCGAACCGGTGCAGTCCGAGTCGGTGATCAAGCTGCTCATCGCCGCCTACTACCCGGTAACGAACGGCGGCTATCTGCGCACGCCGCCGGCCCTGAGATCCCGCCTCGCCTACATGCTGCAGTACTCGGACGACGCGACTGCCACGGCACTGTTCAAGCCCGCGGCGATTCCATACATCGCGAGACGATATGGGCTGCAATCGACCTCGAACGCGCCGGGTCGGGTCGGCAGGTGGGGCGCGGCATTGGTGTCCGCCACGGATATGACGCGATTCATGGCACGAGCCGCGGCCGACCCGATGGTCGGGCCGTGGCTGCTGCCGGTGATGGCCCGCACGGCGCCGTACGGCTCCGACGGCTTCGACCAGCAATTCGGGTTGGAGTCGATCACCGGCGAGCATGGCTCCAAGCAGGGGTGGGGCAACGATACGGCCAGTGGCCCGCGGCTCAACGCGATCCATTCCGTCGGATACACCAGCCGGTATTTCGTGGCCATCCTGCAGCTCGCCTCCCGGCCGCCGACGGTCCTGAAGAGCACATCGACCTATGCGGCGAAGCTCGTGAACGCAGCCATCATGATACCGCCCCGCGACGGGCTTTTCGTGCGGTACGCGGGCAGCACGTATCGCATTGCAGGCGGGGCGCCGGTCCGGGTGGTGTCGTGGGCGACGGTCGGCGGAGTGCGGCCCGTCGCCGTGATCGGCGAGGCCGTATGGGCACGGCTCGCGGTCTTCCCGGCCGACGGGACATTCGTCCGGGCCGGCGACGTGACGTACCGTATCGCCGGTGGAGCGCCGATCCGGGTCGCCTCCTGGGCGTCGGTGGGCGGGGTGCAGCCGGTGACGGTCATCGATCCGGCGGCTGTCGCGAACGCCGGATCCGGTGGCGCCTGGGATCACCTGCGGTCCGCCGCGTAGCGGCCGTGTGGCTCAGGCGCTCAAGGGCATCGGAGTCCCGGTGGACAGCCGATGCGTGCCGGCGGCGGAGCCGCGCGAGCGCAGCGTCATGATGAACGCGAGCACGGTGGCCACCGCCTTGTAGAGGTCCTCGGGAATCTCCTGGCCGACCTTGCACGCCGCGAACAGGGTGCGGGCCAACGGAATGTCCTGCACCATGGGGATGCGATGGTCGTCCGCCAGCGCCCGAATGCGCGCGGCGACATGGTCGGCGCCCTTGGCGACGACCCGCGGTGCGCCGCGACCCGGCTCGTACTTCAGCGCCACCGCGACGTGGGTCGGGTTCACCAGCACGACGTCGGCGGTGGGCACGGCCTGCATCATCCGGCTGCGACTCATGGCCATGGCGCGGGAGCGTCGCTGGCCCTTGATGTGCGGATCGCCCTCGGACTGCTTCATCTCCTGCTTCAGCTCGTACTTGGTCATCTTGAGCTGCTTGTTGTTCCGTCTTTTGACCACGGCGAAGTCCGCGATGGACAGCACCAGCCCGGCGAGCGCGGCGAAGCGCAGCACGTTCACCGCGGTGGCGATGGCGATCCGCACGATCTCCGACAACGGCAGGGAGCCCGATCCGTACACCGTCGGGATGAGCGACTTGATCGACAGGTAGATGACGATGGCCAAAGCGGTCGACTTCAGCAACATCTTGACGGCCTGCCACGCCCCCTGCGGGCCGAACATCCGCTTGAACCCGGTCAGTGGGTTGATCTTCTTCGCCTGCGGCATGAGCAGCTTGAACGAGAAGAAGATGCCGCCCTGCACGCCGACCCCCAGCACGCCGACCAGCGCGATCACGATCGCCAGCGGCACGAACGCCTTCAGCGTATCGGTGGCGGCGGTCTGCCCGATCTGCAGCGCGTCGCCGATGTCGGGATCCCGGATGATCCAGCCCGCCTGCACCACGGCCGCCGTCGCCGCATCCATCAGACCGGAGAACATCCCCGGCAGCAGCCAGGTGGCCGCCAACATGCCGAACCACTGCCCGACCTCGGGGGAGTTGCCGACCTGGCCCTCGCGCCGCGCCTTCTTGATCTTGCGCGGTGTGGCCTTCTCGCTCCTCTCCTCGGAGGAGGATCCGCCGCTCACCCGATCACCGCCCCGATCAGGTCACCGACCCGGCCGGTGATCTGCAGCACGGTACCCGGCAGCAGCATCATGCCGGTGCCGACCAGCACCAGGGTCAGGCCGACCTTGATGGGGAAGCTCATCGTGAACGCGTTGAGCTGCGGCGCGATGCGGTTGAGCACACCGAGGCCGACGTCGGCGATGAACAGTACGACGATCAGCGGCCCGGCGATCTGCAGCGCCCCGATGAACATCTCGGTGACGCCGTGCGTGAGCGCGCCGCCCAACGCGTCCAGTGAGATCGTCGCGTTCAGCGGCACTGCCGAGAAGGTGCGCACGAAGCCACTGATGATGGACAGGTGCGCGTTGGTGGCGAAGATCAGCGCCGTGGCCAGTAGCGCGTAGAACTTACCGATGACGGTCGTCATGGTGGTGGACAGCGGATCGTAGGACGAGGCCAGCGCGAATCCGCCGAACAGGTCGAACAGCCCGCCGGCCATCTCGATGGCTGTGAACAGCAGCCGGGTCAGGAAGCCCAGGCCGGCGCCGATCAGGATCTGCCAGAGCAGCGAGCCGATGATGGGCAGGGTATCGATCGCCGGCACCGACGGCTTCGTGACGGAGACCATGGCCAGCCCGATCGCGACGGACAACGCGACCTTGACCGTGCGCGGCACTCCGGCGGTGGCCATCGGAGGAGCGACCAGCGCCCAGGCCAGCACGCGCGCGCTCACCAGCAGCAGCGCGACCAGGCCGGTCAGGTCGAAGTCGAAGCTCATCCGGGCCTGCCCGGGGCAGCGTCATACATGGTCACGGTCGCTTCTCAGCCGAGCAGCGCAGGGATCTTCTGGAACAGCTCCTGGGTGAACGTGATCACCGAATTGAGCATCCACGAACCGGACGCGATCAGCGCGATCGCCACCCCCACCACCTTCGGCACGAATGCCAGGGTGAACTCCTGGATCTGGGTGGCGGCCTGGAACGTGGACACGGCGAAGCCGACCACCAGTGCGGTGATGAGCGCGGGGGCGGCCAGCTTCGCGGCGAGTTGCATGGTCGCGAAAGCGATGTCGATGATCTGGGTGTCTGTCATGGCGACCTTCTATCCGGTGGCGTAGCTCTGCACGAGGGTGGTGACGATCAGGCCCCAGCCGTCCACCATCACGAACAGCAGCAGCTTGAACGGCAGTGCTACGGAGATCGGCGGGAGCATCATCATGCCGAGGCTCATCAGCGACGAGGCGACGACCAGGTCGATGATGACGAACGGAATGAAGATGACGAAGCCGATGATGAGTGCGGCGCGCAGTTCGGAGATCACGAACGCCGGGATGATCGTGGTGAGTTCCAGCGCCGTCTGGTTCGCGGGATTCGGCAGGTTACCGGCGCGCAGCATCAGCGCGATCTCCTCGGGCCGGGTGTGCGCCAGCATGAACTCGCGCAGCGGCTCGATGCCGTCGTGCCACGCCGACGATCTGTCCTTCGTGCCGTCCAGGTAGGGCGCGATGCCGCTGTCATAGACCCGCGAGATCACCGGCGCCATCACGAACATGGACAGGAACAGGGCGAGCCCGGCGAGCACCTGGTTCGGCGGGACGGTGGACAGGCCCAAGGCGTTTCGCGTCAGGGACAGCACCACGAATATCTTGGTGAAGCTGGTGAGCAGCAGCAGCAGTGACGGGGCTACCGCGAGCAGCGTGACCAGCAGCAGCACGGTGAGGGACTGGCTGGGCTCGGTGCCGATGTTGAGCGTGACGCCGGCGGCGTCCCCGGGCGTGGGCACGGGGGTGGCGGGCGCGATCGGAGCGGTGGGCATCGCCGGGATCGACGGCGTCGGCTCGGTGGTCGCCGCCGTCGCGGACAGCGCGCCCGGGCCCAGCATGAGCGCCGTGACGATGCCGACGACGATGCCGACGGCGCGTGTCGCGTGATGCAGCAGGCGGCTGGGAACGAAACTCGCGGCCGCATCCGCGACCCGCGTCCGGTGTCCTGTCGAAACCTCGGGGCGTCCGTGCCCGTCAGCGGTCGACGGACGGATCATCCCTTGCGTGCAGTCATTTCACGCAGGGCGTCGATGGTCTGCTTCCAGGTCGCCGGTGAGAGCGCCGAGCCGGAGAGCTTACCGGTGGGCACCGCGGCCGGGGCGATGCGCCTGCCGGCGAGAACGGCGTCATACTCGGCGGTCTCGGCGGCTGGGGTGTCACCGCTCGGTCCGGCGACGGTGAGACGGGTGGCGGGGTTGGCGGCGGCGATGTGCGCCTGCACGGCGTCGAGCTCCACCTCGCCGAGCACTCGGACGTTGCTGTCGGTGACCCCGACGATCAGTGCCTGGCCGGCGACGCGCACCACGGCGACCGAGCTGTTGCGGCTCAGCGACTGCCGACCCAGCACGTCGATCAGCTTGTCGGAGCGGAGTTTCTGCCGGGCGCTGCCGCGGGCCCGCTTGGCGATCATCCAGATGACGCCGAGCACCACCGCCAGCGCGATGAGCAGCCGGCCGACCAGTTCAACGGTCTGCATGGCAGGTCACCGCGCCGCTGCGATGTCGTCCGCGACGACCTTGAGGATGCGCAGCCCATAGTTCTCGTCGACCACGACGACCTCGCCGTGGGCGATCAGTCGGCCGTTGACGTACAGGTCCGCGGGGGCGCCGGCGGCGCGATCCAATTCCACGACTGCGCCGGAGCGCAGCGCGAGCAGGTCGTTGATCGTCATCGAGGTGCGGCCCAGTTCGACGGTGGCCTGCATCTGGACGCCACGCAGCAGGTCGAGCCGGTTCGCCGTCCGCGCGGACAGGCCGTCGTCGCGGCCGATGCGTTGCTGCGACGGGGCGGTGGCGAATGGCCCGGCTGCGGTGTCGGCGCTCGCGCCGATCATCACCAGTGCCCGGGTCTCCCCTTCGTCGAGCAGGGCCGCGAAGGCGGCGTCCTTCAGAGCGGCGATCCGGGAGGCGGCGATCGACGGATCGAGCACCTGGCTGCTCGAGGCGCTCACCTCGCCGATCGCCATCAGCGCGGCAGTCGTGGCCGGGGCGAGCGCCGCGATCAGGTCCGCGGGCGCGGCGGGGGAGTCCATCAACTGCTGGGCGATCTCGCCGTCCACGGCGAGCACCAGCTCGCCCGAGATGCTGCCGGAGAACTGGACCAGCACGGACTGGGTGGCGAAGGCGAGATCGGGAGCGGCGCCGGCGATGTCGCCGACGGTGAGCGCGTCGCCCAGGCCCCAGGACTGCGCGACCGCAGCTGCGGCGGCAGGCAGTTGGGCGGTGAGGGACACTGCGGGGGCGGAGGTGGTCACGTCGTGCTCCTTGCGGGTGGTGATGCCTGAGCGTGGTTCGAGAGGTCTTGGTAGGAAGCAGTTGTCGGGTGAATGGTCACACGGTTTCGGTGATCAGCGCGGCCAGCTGGTTGCCGGAGCGGCCTGCGATGGCGTGCGCGTAGGTCATGGAGCCGACTTTGATCGACAGCGGGGTGCCGACCCGGTGCGTCAGCGGGATGACGTCACCGACGGTCAATTCGAGCGCCTGGGTCGGGGTGATGCGGACCGGTGCGAATTCGACGGTGACATCGACGATGGTGCCGGCCAGTCGACTGGCGACGATCTGTCCCTCCGCGGCTGCGGCACCGTGCTTCGCCGCCGCCTTGTCGGCGCTGGCGCGCTGCGCGTTGAGCTTGGGCAGGATCGGCGCGAGCGGGATGCAGAGCGACAGTTCGCTCTGCTGCTTGCCGATCGCCAGGTCGAACACGCCCACGAGGCAGGCGTCGTTGCCGGCGACCGCCTGCACGAACTGGGCGTTGTACTCCAGCATGCCGACGTTCGGCTCCAGCGGTACGACCGGTTCCATCGCGTAGGCGAGCACGCCGACGATCTGCTCCAGCAGGCCCCTGAGCAGCGTCGTCTCGATGTCGGTCAGGGTGCGCTCCGGCTGGTCGCCGCCGGGGCCGCCGAGCATGTGGTCGATGGCCGACAGCGCGACCGGCAACGAGAACTCCATGACGGCCGTCGTCTGCAGCTGCGGCAGCGAGATCGGGGCGATCACCGTGGGCAGCGGACGCGAGTTGACGAACTCGTCGTAGGACTGCTGGCTGATGTCCTTGGGGGAGACGCGGCAGACCTGGCGGAGCCCACTGGTCAGCAGGGTGGTCAGGCGCCGGGCGAAGGTTTCGAACGTGACCTGCAACAGGCGCACGCCGTCCCGCGAGAGCTTCGTGGGCCTGCGAAAGTCGTATGCCACGACACCGGTGCGGCCCGTGGTGAGCGTGCGGGCACCACCGGGCACGTCGGTTACTTCGTCGAGCGGCATAACCACGCTATCGGCATCGCGGCGCAGCACTTTAACGATGCGAGCGCATCGGTCGGTGCGGGCTACGGTGGCGCTGCGCCCGGGTCGCCGTCCGTGGCGACTCGTACACGGGCCCCGTCCGTGGGGTCCGCCTTCCCGCGGCCGGTTTCGGCTGCGGGGTGCTGGTGGATCAGGTGTGGTCCGTGTGACGGCGTGGCGTCATTGGATCACGAACTGCGTGAGGAAGACGTCATACACCTCCCCCGGGTAGGCCTTCTTCAGTCCGGTGAGCAGCGTGCCGGTGAGGTCCTTGCGCGCCGCGTTGGTGGTCAGTTCGTCGACGGACAGGTTGGAGAAGGTGTCGATGAGCAGCTGCGCGGCCTGGACGGTGACGAATGTGTCGGGTGTCGCCTTGCCCTTGACCAGCTGGATTGCGATCTGAACCTTGAGGAAGTGGCCCTCGGTCAGGGTCAGCGTCTGCGCATCCATCTGCACCATGTCGCCCGGCTCCGGCGGCGGTGGCGTACCGGGTTTCTTCAGGAACAGGAAGTAGCCGGCGCCGGCGAGCGCGAGCGCCGCGACCACGACGATCGCGATCAGGACCGGTTTGCTCAGGCCCTTCTTGCCGTCGTCGCCCTTGGTCTTCGCGTCCTTGGCGTCATTGCCGGCGCGCTTCTTGGTGTCCGTGGTGGGGGGCATGGTGATCTCCTACGTCGTCCTATTTCGGCTGGGCGGCGGTAGTGGTGGCGGGCGTCTTCTGGACGGTGGCCGGTTGATTGCCGCGAGCGGCCTGGCCCGGGGGAGGCTCGGCCGCCGCCGGAGAGCGCCCGGCTGCGCCCCCGGCCGGGGGCGCACCGGCTGCGGCCTTCTCCTTCGCGTTCGCGGCGGCGGCCATCGTGTCGCCGGCCAGTGACGGCAGCGTGGAGAGCACGACGATCTCGACGCGGCGGTTGCGGGTGACGGACCGTGGATCGCTCGGCGGCACCAATGGCTTCTGGTCGGAGAAGCCGACCGCGGAGAGCTGCCGATTCACCACGCCGTGCGATTCGAGATACCGGACCACGCTCGACGCCCGGGCCGACGACAGTTCCCAACCGCTCGGGTAGGGATAGGTGGAGACGTCGACCTGGTTCGTGAATCCGTCCACCTCGACATTGTTGGGCACCTTGACGATCGCCGGGGCGATGGCTGCGAGCAACTTCTCGCCTCGCGGCAGCAGCGTGGCGCTGTTGCCCGGGAAGACAAGGGCGTCCGTGACGACGGTGACGATCAGCCCGCGCTGGTCAACGGCGTACTGGGCGGCACCGGACAGGCCCGCGGCGTCCAGGTGCTGGTCGATCTCGATGCGGATCCGCTCGAAGTTGTCCAATTCCTGCTGGATCTGCTTGTCCAGTTGCGCGTCACCGGTGTCGATCTTCGCGGACACCTGCTGAGCGGAGCCGGTGGTGCCCGAGTCGATGCCCTGGTCGTTGGAGAGCCATCCGCCGAGATTCGGTACGGCCTGCACGGTCGGCTTGTCGGTGTCCGGCATCTGCGGCACCTTCGGCGGCTGCGCCATCCGGTCGTTGTCGGCGTCGTTGAGCGCGGGCGAACCGTCCAGCACCCCGATCGATCCGTCACCGAAAACGGCGGCCAGCGAGTACTTGAGCTGCTGGAACTTCGACTCGTTGAGCGCGGAGATGGCGAACAGCACGATGAACAGGGCGAGCAGCACGGTGAGCAGGTCGGCGTAGGTGACCAGCCACCGTTCGGAGTTGTCGTGCTCGCCCGCGCCCGCCTTGCCACGACGCCGACCTCGGCCGCCCCCTCGTGCGGCCGAGGCCTTCGTCGCGCTGCGCGCCGCGGGTGGCATCTATGCCACCTCTTTTTGCGGCGCCGCGTCCGGCATCATGCTGTTGAGCTTCCGCGCGATCATGCGCGGGCTCGCGCCGGCCTGGATGGCGAGCACGCCTTCGATGGTCAGTTCCATCTGCTCGCATTCGAGTTCGCTGATGCGCTTCAAGCGGGATCCGATCGGGATCCAGAACACATTGGCCATCATCACGCCCCACAAGGTGGCGATGAAGGCACCGGCGATCTTGCCGCCCAGGCTCGCCGTGTCGGACAGGCTGCCCAGCACGTGCACCAGGCCGAGCACGGTGCCGATGATGCCGATGGTCGGCGAATAGCCGCCCATATCCAGGAACAGCTTGGCGGCGACGTGGTCCGAGGCGCGCTTGGCGTCGATCTCGGCGGACAGGATGTCCACGATCTCGTCGGAGTCCGTGCCGTCCACGGCCATCTCCAGCGCCCGCTTCAGGAACGGGTCCTCGATCTTGTCGATTTCGCTGTCCAGCGCGAGCAGGCCCTCGCGGCGAGCGCGCTCGGCCAGCGACACGATGACCTGGATGTTCTTTCCGGGGTCGCCGATGCGCGCCGTCATGGCCTGCACCATGGCTCGGGGCAGCCGCATCACGTCCTTGAAGATCGAGCCGGCGATGCCGGCGCCGATCGTTCCGAAGATCACCAGGATCATCGGCGGCAGCAGGAACATGTCGCCGATGGATCCGCCCTCCAGGACGAGGGAGATGACGATCGCGCCGACGGCGAGGCCGATCCCGCCGAGGGTTGCTGGATCCATCAGATATCACCCGGCCTGAGTTCGACGACGGTGCCGGTGGTGGCGACCCCGGAAGCCTTGGGCGGTTTGGCCACGGCGGTCTCGTGGTGTGCGTAGCGACCTTCGGTGGGAGCGCGGTAGGCGGCGGCGGCGGTGTCGGCGCGATAATCGCGCACCATCTGCGAGAGTTCCGCGAGGGATTCGGCGATGACGTATCGCGTGCCGTTCACCAACGTGATGACGGTGTCCGGCGTGGCCTCGGCGCGTTCGATGAGGTCCGGGTTCAGTGCGAACACCGGCCCGTTCAGCCTCGTCAGCAGCAACACGACAACCATCCTTGGTTCATTGCCGGCGGGCCGTCCGTGGCTCCCGGTATGTGTATGTGATCGACCCCATGACGCTGATCTTGAGCGTTGCCGGGTCGTGATCCGCTGCGCTCGTCCCATCGGTGGTGCGGTGTCACCGAGCGCGACGAGCCGTAGGGGTGGGGACGACGAAGTCGGCGTCCGGGCACGAGGGGGTGTGCCCGGACGCCGAAGTGTGCGCGGTTGCTGAGCAACCGGTCGTGTCCCGCTTGGTCGTCGGCGAGCTGGTTGCTTAGCAACCAGCGCGCCACCGACGTATTCCTACTGCTTCAGGGTCACCAGCGTCTGCAGGATCTGGTCGGCAGTGGTCACCGACTTGGAGTTCGCCTGGAAGCCGCGCTGCGCGATGATCAGGTTGGTGAGTTCGGCGGACAGGTCCACGTTGGACATCTCCAGGTAGCCGGCGGAGACATCACCGTGGCTGCCGTCGCCCGGCGTGCCAATGTTGATGGCGCCGGAGCTGGCCGAGGCCTGGAACTCGGTCGAGCCGACCTTCTCGAGTCCGTTCGGATTGGCGAACGTGGCCATGGCGATGTATCCGAGCACCTTGATCGCGCCGTCCTTCTGCACGGCATTGATCGCGCCCTTCGCGTCGATGGTGTACGAGACGTACGGGTCGCCCTTGGCGGTGGCCGGATCGCTCGGGTTACCCGTGAGCGGCGCGAAGGACGTGGCGTCGTAGCCGTTCATCAGCGGCGATAGGTCCAACGGCCCCTGGGTGGTGAGGTCGGCGGCGACCGGAGTAGTGGCGGTCGGCTTGAATCCCTGAACGATCGCGCCGTCGGGTGTGACGAGCTGCCCCAGGTTGTCCAGGTGGAGTCCGCCGGCTCGGGTGTACAGGTTCTGCCCGTTCTTCGTGACGATGAAGAAGCCGTCGCCATTGATCATCAGGTCGGTGCCGACGCCGGTGGACTGCGCCCCGCCCTGGGTCATGGCGAGCTCGGTCCCGGCGAGTTTCACACCCAGTCCGATCTGCTTGGAGTTCGTGCCGCCGGTGGCGGTCGTGCCAGCGGACGCGCCTTGCAGGGTCTGGGACAGGGTGTCCTGGAACGCCGCCCGGGAGCCCTTGAATCCGGCGGTGTTGACGTTGGCGATGTTATTGGCCGTGACGTCCAGCATCTGCTGGTGGGCGGTGAGTCCCGAGATGCCGGTGAACAGTGAACGAAGCATGGTGTGGTGCCTTCCTGGGGTGTGAGCTGCTTAGGCGGGGATCGTGTCGGGTCGGATGGTGGCGGTGATGGTGCCGTCGGCGGTGGTGGAGTCGGGGCTTGCCGAGCTCGTGGTGGAATCGACCGGGACGGCGTCGCCCGTGGCTGTGGTCGTGGAATCGCCTGCTGCGGCGTCATTCCCGCCGGAGCCTGCGACATCGCCGGTGCTGCCCGTCGTGTCCGCGGTGTCGGTCGCCGTGCTGCCGGTTGCTGTGGTGCCGTCGGCGCTACTGCCGACGACGGACGGGTCGGCCACCACCAGTACGCCGGCAAGTGGCACGGCGAGCTCACCCACGTGCAGCATCGCGGTGCCGGAGTGGAACGAGACGCCATCGACCACGCCGGTCACCTGCTGGCCGGTCGGATCGACGAACGAGATCGCCTTGCCGATCATCGATGTCGCGGAGGCGGCCTGCTGGGCGGACATCATGTCCGCGAGGGTGCCGGACATCGTGTTCATGGTCTGCACCTGCGAGAGCATCGCGGTCTGGTTCATGAAGTTCGACGTGTCCACCGGATTCGTGGGGTCCTGGTACTTGAGCTGGGCGACCAGCAGGTTCAGGAACATCTCGGAGTCGAACACCTCGGTCGGCTTGCCGGTGCCCGAGGCGTTCACCTTGGCTTTGGACGGGTCGTAGTCGGCCGGCAGCGTCGCTGCGGGACCGACGGAGTCCACGGGTGATGTCATGGGAAGCGACTCTCCTTACAGCATCAGGTCCAGGGCGGACTGGGTGCCCGCGGTGCGTCCGGACGGTGTACGTACGACCGCTCCGATGGCGACATCCGGTCCGTGGAGTAAGGAGTGGTCGCTTCCCTGCGCGCGTGCCTGGCGATCGCCGTCTCCCCGGCCCTGGTGGCCGGATTGAGGCGAGCCGAGGCCCACGTTCACTCCTGTGAAACCCTGATCGGCAAGATGCTGCCGAAGTTGAGGCAGTGACTGCGAAATCGCCTGCTGCGCCGTCTGATCGGGCGTGAGTGTCACGGTGAGCGTGCCGTGATGCACGGTGGCCGTGATGGCGACGGCGCCGAGCTCGGCCGGATGCACCTGTGCCCGCAGCTGGTAGGTGCCGTCGGACCGCCCTCGAAGCTGCGCCAGGATGTTCGCCACGTCGGGCTGCGCCTGGGCGAACGGCGTCGGCATCGGTGTGGGCGCCACAACGGGCGTGCTGTTCACGGTCGCCGCCACGGCTGTCGGAACATGTACGGCGGCGGGTGAGATCTGGCTCGTGGCAGCGCTTGTCGCGGACGCCGTGCTCGCTGTGGCGCCCGGCTGTGTGCCCGCTGGGTGTGACGCCGCGGTCCCGGCTGCGCCGGGTCGGGCCGCGTCGCGAGGCCCGGGTTCCGGGAGACCGGGAACCGTGGTGGTGGCCGCCTCGTCGTCCGCGGCGGAGAGGGATTCGGTCGGGGGAGCGCCCGCCGCCCGATGTGGAGGCGCGACCGTTCCTGCGCGATCGGCCGGAGCATGCATCGCACCGGCGCCCACGCCGCCCTTCGCGGCGTCCGCGGCGTCCACGGGCACCATCGGAGGCGGAGTGTGCGTCGCGGTGCTCGCCGGCCGGGCGCCGCCCGCAGTGGCGTGGCCGTTGCCGGGAGCCGTGCGGCCGTCCGCCGGCGCGCCGTGGGCAGCGCCCGGTGTGCCCACTGCATGCCCGGTCGGCAGCGTGGTGGCCGGAACGCCGCCCCGCGTGGCGGCCGCGGGTACGCTCGCCGCGGCTCGGTGGGCTGCCCCGGTCCCGGACCGGGCAGGAACGGGGACGGCAGCCAGTGTGCCGGGGGCGGTTGCCTGAGGCTTCGCCGCGGCGCCCGATGCGATGGCGGCGTCCGCCGAGACAGCGGCGGCGGCACGGGCCGCGTACGTCGCCGATGCCATCGCGGCGTCGACCCGCTCGGCCGCTGCGTGCCGCCCGCTTCCGGCGGCGGCCGATGCCGCATGCAGGTCGTGGGGGGCCAGTGCCCAGACCACCACAGAGGCAGCGTCGCCCGCAGCGGCGTCGCCCGCAGCGGCGCCGTCGCGCTCGTCGGCGTCGTGCTTGCCCGCCGCGTCCGGACCACGCCGGTCCTCGTCGCGGCCGGACTCCTTGCGGCCCGGTGCATCCAGCCGGCCACCGGTCTCGCTGACCGCCTGGTCCACTGCTTCGGCGAATGCTGCTCCGGAGTCGCTTGATTCGCGCGGGTCGCCGCGTCGGCCCACCGGGCCGGTGTCCACCCGGGTACCCAGATCCATCAGTGCTTGCGTCATGAGAGCCTCGCCATCATGTCGGTGACTTTTCGGACATAGTTCTGCGTCTCGGCGTAGGGGGGGACGCCGTCATACTGGCGGACCGCTCCCGGCCCGGCGTTGTAGGCGGCCAGCGCCTTGGTGAGCGAGCCGCCGAACGAAGCCAGGTTGCTCGACAGGTATTGCGCGGCACCGTCTATCGCCTGGCTCGGGTCGAATGGATCGGTGACGCCGAGGCCGGCGGCGGTCCCCGGCATGAGCTGCATCAAGCCCTCGGCACCGGCCGGGGAGACGGCGTCGGTGCGCCCGCCGGACTCTGCCTGGGCGATGGCGGCGAGCACGCCGCTGGGCAGGTTGAACTTCTGCTCCGCGGCGGCGAAGTCGCCGGCGAAGGAAGCTACTGAATCCGACAGGCCCGCGGACGTGAGCTGATCGGCGGACAGGCCCTTCCCGGTGCCGCCGGGGAGCGCGCCGTAGAGCGAGCCCACAGCGCTACCCGCCGCCGCGGTGCCGGCTGTGCCGGTGATCGACATGCCCAGTGCCGCAAGGGGGACCGCCCGCGGCACATCCGCGAGCTGTGATGCGTCGAACGCGACCATGAGGCTCGGCGGGATGCCCGGTGTCACTCCGGAAGCGGGGCCCGAGACGTGGGTTGCGGCGAATGTTCCGCCGGAAGCGCTGCCGTCCCCGCCCGGCACGATCCGTCGGATCGCGGTCGGGGTGCGGTACATCTCGGTGATGTGCACGTCCTGGCCGGGCTGGGGCGCCTCCAGGATCTGTCCGCCGCCCAAGTAGATCGCGATGTGGTCCACCGGTGACCCGAATGCCACCAGGTCGCCGGGCTGGGCGTCGGCGATGGATGCCACCGGCTCGCCCGCCTTCGCCTGGTCGCGGGAGACCCGTGGCAGATCGACGCCCAGATCCTTGAACGCCAGCTGCACCAGCCCCGAGCAGTCCAGCCCGGACGTGGTGGTGCCGCCCCACACGTAGGGCACGCCCAGGTACTTCTTCGCCGAGGCGATCACGTCGTCGCCATCGACGGCGCCGCCGGTCGCGGAGCTGCTGATGGGCGCGTTGCTTCCCGTCGGCGTTGACGTGGCGACGCCGGCGGTTTTCGCGGCGTCGGACAGTGCCGATGCGAACAGGGCGGACGAGTCCTGCTGCGCGGCAACGGATGTCGGCGTGGGTGCCGACGCAGCAGTCGCGGACGGTGCGGTCGCGGACGGTGCGGCTCCGGTGGTCGAAGCCGCGGCTTGCGGCGGCGTCAGCGAACGGATCTGGGATTCGATGGACGCGATCCGGCTGGTGATCGCGAGAACGGCGTCGGGCGCGGCGACCGGGGTCATGGCGTCACCTCGGCGTCGGTGTCGGGTTCGATGTCAGCGCCGGCATCGGTCCCGGTGCCCGACGGCGCGCCCGGGCTGCCGGACTCGACGACGGCTGCTGCAGCGTCATTCTCGTGGTGGCGCCGGAAAACGGATGCGGCGATCTCGTCGGTCGCGCGCTGCGCGAGCAGTGCCTCGCGTGCCTTCTCGGCGGCGCGCGCCCGGTCGGCGAGTTCCTCGGCGCTGCGGCGGGAAACCGCTGCATCGGTCAGGTCGCCGCGGCGGTCGTGGGCGTCGTGGTCCGCCTGGGCGGCGGCGGCACGGGCGGCGGCGTGGGTGGCGGCCGCGGCCTGCAGGGCGACGGCGGAGGCGACGAAGGTCGCCGCATTGGCTTCCGCGCCTGCGTACTTCAGCGATTCCAGCCGGTCGGCGTTGTAGCGCACACGGGCGTGCGCCCGGGAGGCGAGCCGCTCGGCGGTGGCGAGTTCCTGTTTGGCGCTGTCCTCGGCGAACTGGCGAGCGCGCACCAGGCCGGTGATCCACTTGGGGGTCATCGCGCACCCACTTGCGGGACGGTGACTGCGGGCGGCGCGGACGCGTCGGCGGCGGCGGTGCTCGTATCGTCCGAGCCGCCGTCGATCAGCCGGTCGAGTTCCGCCCAGGACTCGGCGGCGGGTATGACGCTGTCCTTGGGCTGCTGCAGGAATCGTTCGATATCGGGCCACTGGGCCAGCGCCTGGTCGGCCCGCGCATTGGTACCCGAGACGTATGCCCCGATCTCGACCAGGTCCTTGACATCGGCATGGGCATCCAAAAGGCTCCGGAGCTCGGTCGCGCGCTCCCGCTGCGCGGCGGTGGTGACGGCCGGCGACACCCGGGAGACCGACGCGAGAACGTCGATCGACGGAAAATGACCGCTATTGGCCAGTTTTCGGTCCAGCACGATGTGTCCGTCCAAGATGGAGCGGGCCGCGTCGGCCACGGGTTCGTCGTGGTCGCCGCCTTCGACCAGCACGGTGTACAGGCCGGTGACCGAGCCGACGGCGGACGAGCCGGCGCGTTCCAGCAGACGGGGCAGCAGCGCGAACACGGACGGCGGATAGCCGCGGGTGGTGGGCGGCTCGCCGGCGGACAGCCCGATCTCGCGCTGCGCGGTGGCCACGCGGGTGACGGAGTCCATCAGCAGCAGCACGTTCTTCCCGGTCTCCCGGAAGTACTCGGCGATGCGGGTCGCCACGAAGGCGGCGCGCAGCCGGACCATGGGCGGCTGGTCGGAGGTCGCCACCACGACGACGGCGCGGCGCAGTCCCTCGGGTCCCAGGTCGTCCTCCAGGAACTCGCGGACCTCACGCCCGCGTTCGCCGACCAGGGCCAGCACCGTGATGTCGGCCTCGGTTCCGCGCGTGATCATGGACAGCAGCGACGACTTACCGACGCCGGAACCTGCGAAGATGCCCATGCGCTGGCCGCGGCCGACGGGGGTGAGCGTGTCGATGGCGCGGACGCCGAGCGGCAGTGGCGTGTCGACCCGGGCGCGGGTCAGCGCGTCCGGCGGGGTGTGGTCGATGCCCACCCGCTCCAGGCCGACCGGCAGCGCCGAGCCGTCGAGTGGGCGGCCCAGGCCGTCCAGTACGCGGCCGAGCAGCTGGTCGCCCACGGCGACGGTGAGCGGCCCGCCGTCCGCGACGGCCCGGTCTCCGGAGCCGATTCCGTCCACCGGGCCGAGTGGCAGGCAGATCGCCGACTGGGCTTGTACGGCAACGACTTCCGCCGGTACCGGAGCGACGGAGCCGATGCGGATCACGTCGCCCACCCGCGCGGCGAGGCCCTGCACGGTGACGGACAGGCCGCGTACCTCGGCGACCGTGCCGGACACCTCGGGCCGTGCTGCCGCGATCGCCGCGGCCACGGAGCGTGCGACGCGGGTCACGGCGGCCGGCGCAGCACCGAACCCGGGCACCACCACGGGGGCGGTGTCCGAGAGCGCCGGCAGGGTCGCGGATGTCACGGCGCGAGGACCTGCTTCACGCGGTCGACGGCGGAGGCGATGCGGGCGTCGATGCTGGTGGCGCCGCAGGTGGCGACCGCGTCACCCGGCGCGAGCGACTCGTCGGCGACGATGACGAGGCTGCGCAGGCCGCGCGAGCGGCGGATCGGCGTCATATCCGTTGCCGAGCGCGGTGTCTCGCCTGCGCCCTCGCCGGCCAGCACCGTGAAGTCGACGGGGGAGACGGCGACCGTCACATCCTCGTCGGACGGTGCCAGCGCGAGCGCGCGGGTGAGCGCGGCGCGGCTGCGGGTCTCGTCGTCGGCCAGCACCTGGCCGACGATCGCCTCGGCGATCGACCACGCGGCGGAGACGATCTGCTCCTCGATGTCGGCGGCGGACTGCACCGCCAGGCCCTCCAGCTCCTCGGCGGCGTCGAACATCGCTTCGATGGCCTGCGATGTCGCGGCATCCCGTGCCTGCGCGGCGGCGGCATCGGTGGCGGCCTCGGCGGCGAGCCGGTCGCGGGTGGCGGCCCGCGCTTCGTCGATGCCGGCTGCGTAGCCCGCGGCGTAGCCCGCCGCTCGCGCCGAGGCACTCTCGGCCGCCAGCAGGTCTTCCGGGATACCCGCCGTACGGGAGATGGCGAACGCGCGGAGCGTCGGGGCGGCGGCTCGCGTTTCCTTCTCGAACCGGGGCAGTGCGATCGCCCCCGCCGTCGGTACCGGTGTGGAGTCGTCAATCGACACCGGTTGCCAGGCAGTCACTGTCGCGGCGCCGGCGGCCACGGCGGCGGTGGACAGGATGGTGACGTCAGGCGACGAAGGCATCTTCTTCACCTCGGCCCACGATGATCTGCCCGCTCTCCTCCAGCTCGCGGATCACGCGGACCACGGCGGCCTGGGCCTCTTCGACGACGTGCAGTCGCACGGGGCCCATCACGTCGATCTCTTCGGACAGGTCCAGCGCGGCACGTTCGGACATGTTGGTCATGATCTTGTTGCGGACCCGGTCGGAGACGCCCTTCAGGGCGGCCGCCACATCGGAGACCTGCACCTGGCGCAGCACCAGCTGAATGGCGCGGTCGTCCAGGCCGACGATGTCCTCGAACATGAACATCTTCGAGCGCACCTGCTCGGCCAGTTCCGGGTCCAGCTTGTCGAGACCCTCGAGCAGCAGTTTCTCGGTGCCGCGATCGGCGCGGTTGATGATGTCCACCAACGGCTGCACCCCGCCCACGGCGGAGAGGTCGCCGGCGACGCCCATCGACGACAGCCGGCGCTCCAGAACGGATTCGATGCGCCGGATCAGCTCGGGAGAGGTGCGGTCCATGATGGCGATGCGATGGGCCACGTCGGCCTGCAGGTCTGGCAGCAGACCGGCCAGCACGGCGGAGGCCAGGCCCGCGTGCAGGTGCGCCAGCACCAGCGCGATCGTCTGCGGATGCTCGTCGGACAGGAAGGACGTGAGCTGGCGGGCGTCGAGGTTCTGCATGAACGCGAACGGGAGCTCGACGAACGCCTCGGAGAGCTTGTCCATGATCTCGTCGGTGCGCTCTTCGCCGACCGTGGCGATCAGCAACTCCCGAGCCAGGTCCATGCCGCCGCGGGTGTCGGACAGGCCGGAGGCGATCTTGTTGCCGAACTCGCCGAGGACGGCGTTGGCGACCTCCCCGGACACCGTGCCGATGCGGGCGATCTCGGCGGACAGCTCCTCCAGCTCGGTGTCGGACAGCCGGGCCAGCACCCGGGCGCTTTCGTCCTTGCCGAGCTGCATGACGAGGATGGCCGCCTTGCGGCGGTTCGACATCCCGGCCAGCAGGTTCGGGGCGGGCGGTGGCGGGATGACCGGCAAGGGCATCGGCGCGGGGACCGACGCGTCCGGGGCGGTGGGGGTAGTGGCGCCGGATGCGGCGCCGATTTCCGGGGTGAAGGCCACCGGCAGTTCGGTCACGGTCATCGCTTTGCTCCTTCGCGGGTGGCATCGGGGTTGCCCAGCCAACTGGACAGCACCCGGGCGACTTCGTCGGGCTGCTCCTCGGCGAGGGTGACGAGCACCCGGCGCCCGGCGCCGCCGTCGCCGACGGTGATCGGCGCAGGCTCGGGCGCCCGCAGGTGATCCGGCACGGTCAGCAGGGCGTCGGCGGGCAGGGAATGGGTCATCAGCTCGAGGTCGTCGCCGTCCGGCTCGGCCGGCGCGTTGGCCTTCTTGCGCCGCTTGGAGGCGAGGATCGTGCCGATGAACACGAGCAGGATCACGCCGGCGATGGCGCCCTGCTTGATCCAGTTGGACAGCTGCGCGGACTTCGCCTGGGCGGCGGCCGCGGCGTCTGCCTTGGCCTGTTCGGCGGCGGCGGCGTCGGCGGCGGACGTGTCGAATGCCATCGCCTGGATCGCCAGGGTGTCGCCGCGGGCGGTGTCCAGACCGACCGCCGAGGTGACCAGCGACTGGATCGCGGCCTGGTCCAGGTTCGGGGCGGACTTGTCCAGGAGTACTGCCACCGCAAGCTTTTTCACCGCGCCAGGGGTGTTCTGCACGGTCTGGGTGACGGTGCCCAGCGCATTGGTCACGGTCTTGTTCGACTTGTCGTACGCGCCGTTCGTCGTGTTCGTCGCGGTGCCGGTGGTCGCGGGCGGCTGGCCGGTGCCCAGCGTCCCGCCGGTGCCGCCGGTGCCGGTGTACTTCTCGGTCTGCTCCTGGGTCCACAGCGGGGGGTTCGCCGCGTCGTGGTTGTACTCCTGCGTGGTGGTGGACGTCTTGTCGAAGTCCAGCTCCGCGTTGACGGTGACGACGGCATGGCCGTCGCCGAGCGCCTTGCCGAGCATGTTCTGCAGGGCGGAGGCGACCCGCTGGTTGTAGTCCTGCGTCATCTGCGTGCGGCTGTCCGCGCCGCCGATGCCGGTCAGGTCGTCGCCCGGGGCGGCCAGCACCTTGCCGGTCGAATCGGCGACGGTGACGTTGTCGGGGGTCAGTTCCGGCACACCGGAGGACACGAGATACACCACGGACTGGACCTGCTGCTGGGACAGCGTCATGCCGGGCTGGGTGGTGATCATGACGGCAGCGGTCGGCTGCTTCGAGCCGTCGTTGAACACGTCCTGCTTCGGGATCGCCAGGTGCACGGTGGCATCGGTGACGCCGTCCATCGCCTTGATCGTCTTGGCCAGCTCACCCTCGATGGCGCGCTGGAAATCGACCTGCTGCTTGAAGTCGGAGGTGGTGATGCCCTCGTTGTCCAGCAGCGAGTAGCCGCCGGACGAGCTGCCGGGCAGGCCGGCCGACGACATCTTCAGCCGCGTGTCGTACACCACGTCGGCCGGCACCAGGATCTGCGAGCCGCCCGCGGCCAGCTTGTAGGCGATCTTGTCGTCGGAGAGCTGTTGCACCACGGCCGCGGCGTCCTGGGCGGACAGGTTCGAGTACAGCGGCGAGTAGTTGGGCTGCGCCTTCCAGGTGGCGAACAGGATGCCACCGACGATCAGCCCGACGACGGCGAGAATGGTGACGGCCTTCTGGCCCGGGGCGAACGACTTGAAGTCGCCCCACACCTTCTTCGCCCAGTCGGTCGCTTGGGTCTTCATGCGTGGTTACCTTCGGGCCCTTATGCCTGCATCGACATGATCGTGTTGAACGCGGTGACGGCCTTCGACTGGATCGCGGACGCCATCTGCGTCATCAGCTGTGCCTTGGTGGTGGCGATGGTCAGCTGCGCCGGATCCACGAGCTGGCCCGTGGCCGCCTGTACGGCGAGCTGGTTCGCGTCGGTTTGCGCGGCCTGCACCGCGTCGAAGCCGTTGGCCAGGGCGCTGGCGAAATCGGCTCCGGTGCCGCTTCCTCCGACGGGCATGACGTTGCTCGCGGCGGCGGAGCCGCCGAGGGAGGCGTCATAGCCGGTGGGCGAGACGCCGCCGAAGCCGGCGAGCGGCGCGATCGAACCGATGGGAGCAATGGGGATCGACACGGCTTACATGCCCTTTCCGATTTGGATGGCGGCTTCGTACATGGCCTTGGAGCGCTCGACGGCGTTGGCGTTGGCCTGGAAGGCGCGCTGCGCCAGGATCAGGTCGCCCATCTGCTGGCTCATGTTGATGTCGGGACGGCGGACCATGCCCTCGGCGTCGGCCAGCGGGCTGTCCGGCGAGTAGGCGAGATCGCCGGCCGGATCGCCCTTGGGCAGATCGACCACGGTCACGCCGCGACCGATGCCGTCCTGGCCCGCGCCGATCTCTTGCGCTTCGACATAGCTTGCCTGGAAGGCGTTCTCGCTTGTCCGTCGGACCGTGTTGACGTTCGCGATGTTGTTGGCGAGCACGTCGATCCAGGCGCGGTAGGCGGTCAGGCCCGTGCCGGAGGTGTTGATGGCGTCATACATGTCGGTGCCCCTTAGCCCTTGAGTACCGCGGCCATCCAGCCGAAGCGGGACGTGACGGTGCCGGTGATCAGCTTCTGCTGGAGTCCGGTCTGGGTGGCGGTGATCAGTTCGGTCTCGAGGTTCACGTTGTTGCCGTTCTGGCCGGGGAGGTCACCGGTTTCCAGGTTCTCGACGCGCGTCTGCTCGGGATGCTGACCGTTGATCGCATCGGCGAGGTTGTCCTCGAACTTCACCGCGCGGGCTTGGAACCCGGGTGTTTCGAGGTTGGCGATGTTGTCGGTGGTGACGCGCTGCCGCTCGGACAGGCCCGCAATAGCGGTGTTCAGCGCCACTGACGTGATGTCATCGAACAATTGCGACACTTCCCCCTGATGCGATCGCCGATCCATCGGCTTTCGTGGGGAGCGTCCTTGCTCACCAAGTGTTATCGGGCGACTATGGAGCGAGTTGAGGGGTTTGTAGCGGGATTTTTCGGACGACTCCGGCGTGTCGCGTGGTGTCGGCGTGTCGCGCGGTCGTCGGCCCTGGGACGTTCTCGCAACTGGTGTGCGTTTTCGCAACCGCTGCAGCAGTTGCGAAAACGCAGGCCGGTTGCGAAGTCGGGCCCGGCGGGATGGATCCGTGGGGGCTGACCGTGACGGGTCCCGGCTAGAGCCGGCGATCGACCAGTTCCGGCCGCGGCTGGGGGTCGGGCCGGCGCGCGACGGGGCGGGCCAGCACCGCTTCGGCCTCCGTCATCGCCGCGGCCAGCTCCGTCTGCAGCTCGGTGATGCGGGCCTGCAGTGAGGTCAGCCGTTCGAGCTGCTCCGCGGTGAGTGGCGGCATGTCCGCGGCGTCCGGCAGTTCGAACGGCTCGGCGTCAGCGGGCGCGGCGCCAGCGGCCGTTAGCCCGTGCGCGGTCGTCGGTGTAGATGCGTGAGCGTCGGCGGGCTGCCGGACGGACGGTGCCGCGGTCGATGTAGCAGTCGATGCTGCGGCGTAGCCGGCGACCGCGCGGGCGGCTGCCCCGCCGGTCAGCCCTGTGCCCGCGGACGACCCGCTCGCCGGGACAGGCAGCCGCCAGGTTGCGGGCACCCCTGCAGGTTCGTCCGGCGAGGTGGAAAGCACGGGAGCGGCGTCACGCCCGTCGTATTCGATACCGGCGGAGGCCGATGCATCGTCGGCCACCAACAGCGCTGCGGCGCGGGCGGCCTCCGCCTCCATGGCGGCGAGAACCCGCTCCCAGGAGGCGGAACTGCGCGACAGCGCGGCCACCGGGTCAGCCCACCCAGGCGCCGGGGGCCGGGGCGGATGCGGTGGACGCCACGGCCGTGGCCCACGCCTCGCGCAGCGAGCCGACGATCTTGGCCGCGCCGGCGAGGCGGGCGACCGCGCCCCCGCGCACTGCGGCGAGCTCGCGCAGCAGGTAGTTGTAGATCGACGCGAGGTTGTCGGCGGGGGAGTCCGGTGTGGCGCGCAGCGACCCGGCCAGCTCGGCGACGATGGCCAGGGCGTGGTCGATGGACTGCCCCGCGGAGAACGTGTCGGTCGGGTCGGTCGCGTAGATGTCCGCGGCACGCGTGAGGTCCAGGGACAGGCGGTCGTAGAGCATGACGACACGCTGGCCCGGGGTCGCGGTGAGGACACGCTGGTTCAGGTACCGGGCTCGCATGTCTGTGCTCATCTCGACGATCCTTGTCTGTGACGGGGCCGGTCGCGTCCTTGCGTGTGGCCGGGGCGGGCTTGGCGGAACTACATGATCCATCGGCCAGTTGCCCCGGTGCTTAAGCACTTTCGCCTGCTGGGCCGGGCGGCGTTCGGGTGATTCAAGCTGGCGCCGCCATGTCCATGATCAAGTCGGTGGAGTACCTCGAGTGCTGTGCCCTCTTGCATTCCTGCAGGTCGCGTTGAACTTTCTGGCGGCTGGAGGTACTTCTCCGACTTGCGCAAGAGCCTGTAGCAGAGTCGGAACGAGCAGCCCTTCATCGAGCATTGCGGTGGTGAAGTGCAGCACGTGCTTGCCGGCCAGCAGCAGCTGGTTTCCGCGGCGCCGGTCCGACTCGAACATGTCCGGCCGCATGTGCACTTTGCCGTCGATCTCCGCGGCAAGGGGGCAATCGTCGAAGTCGATATCCAGGTAGAACTTCATGCCACCGCACGAGATGGGTGCATTGGCGCGCCATCGGGTGATGCCGGCGGCGCGCAGCGTGCGGTGTGCGCGACGCTCACCGGCTGACCAGGGCTCGCTGCGCGAATCGAGAATCATCTGTCGGCGTTCGCCGTTGCCGCTCCGGTTCTCGGTCATCGCGATCGCCTGTTGCATCCCGGCAACGGTCACCATGCGGCTACGAAGCGCGTCGTCGATGGCGTCGCCGCCATGCGTGTCGATCAGGTCCAATACAGTGAGGCTCGGGTGCGTAATGCGAACGCCGCGTTGTGTTTGAACAAGGTCTTCCGGGATGGCCCGCTGGGTGAAGCGGAATCCGGGTCGGGTTGTGTGCACTCGCGAGGCTGCGACTTCGATAACCCTGGGGGTCCTGTCGGGCCAGAACGTGAGCGCGGCGGCGGCCTCGCCTACGACGACGGCACTCTCGTTCCACAGACTCACCGCGCGCACCAGCGTCCGCCAGCTGTTCGACAGCTCCCGATGCGCGTACACCGTCGGCAGGACGCGAACGAGGTCGCCGGCCCGCGTGGCGTAGTCGATTTGGCCGCCGAGTTCGGCATTATCGCGGCGGGAAATGACCCCGCCGCTGCTGTGCAGGATCTCGGTGAGGGCGCGGTGCATGCGCACACGGTGCCTATTTGCTAATCTCGGCGCCAGTCCGCTCGACTGCCGTGTGGATAAGCCGCCTGCTGTGGACACCCGGAGCCGCAGCGCAGCGCGCTGGTCCAGCGTAACCGGGGTGCGCAGTCAGCCGCCATCGCGGCGCTTCGAACCAGGTGCTCAAGTTCTCCTGCGGGGCTTCGCTCAGCTGCCCTTCTGGCTGCTGGAGTCCATCGACTTGAACATGCTGGTGAGCCAATCGCCCTGGGACTGCAGCTTGGCGAGCGCCGTCTGCATGGCGATGTACTTGAGACGCAACTGTTCTTCGGTCTTGTTCAGTCGATCCGTCATCGCGTCGATTTGATCATTGAGATCGGTCACCCGGTCGTTCCCGGACGTGATGGTCTGCGAGATGGTGCCGGTCACCGGAGCGGAGGCAGCGTCTGCGATGGTCTTGAGCGGCGTGGCGACGGCATCGGAGATCGCCTGCATGGTGCCGTTCGGGTCTGCGGAGTACGCAGCAGAGAACACGTCCGCGTCGAACGTCACCACGCCGTCCTTGGTGAGATCGATGCCGTAGTCCGAGAGCGATTTTCCGCTCGCCGTGGCCGAGGAGAAGATGGAGCTCAGGTCCTGGTTCAGCCCGACGACGTCCGAATAGCCTTGTAGCACAGCACCTTTGCCGGTGTAGGTGCCGATGGCGAGCTTCGCAGAGTTCACGGAATCGACCAGGCCGCTTACCATGGACGCGATCTTCGGTGTATCGCTGCTGACCGAGATCATGACACTTTGGTTCAGCGCCGCTGCCCCGACAGTGAATGTGACGCCCGGCATCGCATCGGTGAAAGTATTGGTGGCCGAAGAGATCGTGTAGCCGCCGCCGGCAGGGTCGCCGACGGAGACCTGCGCGTCCTGCGCCGCAGTGACCTGCTGGGCCGGCTGGGCAAGCCCCGCGATGGAGAATCCGTTTGCTGCGCCGGTCTTGGCCGAGCTGAGCTGAAGTACTTGCCCGGTGTCGGTATTGACGACGGCGGCCCGCACGCCGATTCCGGCGTCGTTCACAGCCTGGGCGATGTCCGTGACGGATCCCGACGCGAGGTTGATGTGGTGCACGATGGGGTTGTTGCTGGCGTCGACGCCGATGGTGATGTCGATGCCGGCGGTGTAGTCGGTGATCCAGTTGCCCGTCACCGGGTCTGCCTTGACCGTCGAGACTTGAGCTGCGGCAAGTGCGTTCACGGTGAAGGTGGTCGATCCATCAGCTGCTGTCGCCGTACTCGACGCGACGACTGCCGATGAGGACGACGTAGCTTTCGTCGCCGTCCAAGAGCCGGTGTCGATCGCTTTGGCTGCTGCGGCGCTGATCGCCTGCATCGTGGTGTTGAGTCCCTGGTACGCCTGGGTGATCTTCTGCTGATTGGCCACCTGCAATTGGAGCTGCTGTTTCGGCATCGACTTCGCGGCCATTAGAGCCGAGACCAGGGCATCGGTGTCGATCTTGCCTGCCGTGCCGCCCAGCAGGCCGTTGATCTGGATACTCCCGAGCGCAGACGACATGGTCTCCCCCTCCTGGTCCGCCGCAGGCGTCCATGCCCAGGCGGTCAACTTGCATGTGTTATCGGCACGCGTTGGGCGTGACTTGAGGCAGGTGACCATGTTTCCGATCGCTCTCGCTGCCATCGGATGACCGTGCGAAAGCCGATGGGGCGGGGCGGTCTTGTGGACCTTCCCCGCCCCATCGGTGGTACTGCTGCCCGCGCGCCGAGTGATGATCGCACGCCGAACGGTGTTCAGTTGTCGAGGCTGCGCGGCCGGTTCATGTGGCTCGGCCACGCAGGGGCGGATCCCTACTGCAGGAGCTTGAGGATGGCCTGGGGGGCGGAGTTGGCCTGGGCCAGAACCGAGGTGGCCGCCTGGGTCAGGATCTGCGACTGGGTCATCGCGGTGACCTGCTGGGCCAGATCGGCGTCCGTCAGGTTCGAACGAGAAGCCGTCACGTTCGTGATCGCCGTCTGCAGGTTCGTCACCGTGTAGTTCAACTGATTCTGAACCGCACCAATCTGGCTGCGCGCGCTTGAAATACTGTCGATCGCTGCGTTGATATTGGTGAGGTCAGCAGTTGCCTCAGTCGTCGTGTAGCCGCCGCTAGCGGCAACTGTCGTGGTAGTGCCGCCCTCGACCTGGCCGCCCTGCAGATAGGTGTATCCAGCCGATGAGTATTGCGCGATGGCCAGGTTGGTGAGGTCGACTCCGGCGGTTGTCGCGGTGAAGGTTGAGCCAGTCGAGTCCCATGCACCGGTACCGCCGATGGAGTTCGCCGCAACGGCTGATGCCGATAGGTCGAGTTGGATGGTGTCGCCGCCGTTGGCGCCGACCTGGAAGTTCTTGTCGTAGGTGCTGTCGAGCAGGTTGGTCTGTCCGAACTTCGTTTGCTTCGAAATGTTGTCGAGCTGGGTGTTGAGGTTGCCGATTTCCTTTTGGATAGCGGTCAAAGACTTGTCGTCTTGGGTGCCTTCGTTGCCGGCTTTGACGACGAGGCCGCGCATGCGCTGGAGGATGTCCTGGACGGTGCCGAGGGCGCCGTCGGCGATCTGGGCGACGTTGATGCCGTCGTTGGCGTTGGACACGGCCTGGGTCAGGCCGTTGATCTGCGAGGTGAGGCCCTGGGCGATGGACAGGCCGGCGGCGTCGTCGGCGGCCTTGTTGATGCGCAGGCCGGAGGAGAGCTGCTGGAATGCGCTCTCGAGCTTGGTCTGGTTCGCGGACAGGTTGTTGTAGCTGTTCAACGCCGCAACGTTGGTGTTGATACGAAGACTCATTTTGTTTGCCTCCCAAACCGTTGAGTCAGGATTTGATGGACGCGGCCCGTCCGTGGGCCGCGGGTGGTGCTGTCGCTACGGGTTACTGTTCGGTGCCCGGCTCGGGAACTTGAGCCGGGCACCGGGCAGCGGTTACTGCAGGAGCTTGAGGATGGCCTGGGGTGCGGAGTTGGCCTGGGCCAGCACCGACGTGGCGGCCTGGGTCAGGATCTGCGACTGGGTCATCGCGGTGACCTGCTGGGCCAGATCGGCGTCCGTCAGGTTCGAACGAGAAGCCGTGACGTTCGTGATCGCCGTCTGCAGATTCGTCACCGTGTAGTTCAACTGATTCTGAACCGCACCAATCTGAGAACGCGAAGACGAGACAGAGCCAATCGCGGCGTCTATCGCTTTCAAGTCGGCGGTCGCGGCCGCTGTGGTGTACTGGCCCTCTTGCCCGCCACCAGCTGCGATCGCGGCGATCGCGGTGCCGGTCTCGTCGTAGGCGGTGTACGCCGCACCACCGTTGAAGTTGACAATGTTCAGCGAAGTGGCAGTACCGCTTCCACCGAATTTATCGCCAGCGTTGATTCCGAGCATCATTGCCACGTCGCCAGCCGCGGTTCCGTCGCCCTTGAGCGCCACGCCCAGTGCGTTTGCCTGCACACCGGTCTGGGCTACCGCGCTTCCATCCGTGACCAGGCCACTAAAGGACGTCTTCAGGTCAAGTTGGATGGTGTCGCCGCCGTTGGCGCCCACCTGGAAGTTCTTGTCGTACTTACCGTCGAGGAGGTTGGTCTGGCCGAATTTGGTCTGATCATTAATGTTCGTCAGCTGCTGATTGAGGTTCTGGACCTCTTTTTGGATGGCGGCGATCGACTTCGAGTCTTGGGTGCCTTCGTTGCCGGCTTTGACGACGAGGCCGCGCATGCGCTGGAGGATGTCCTGGACGGTGCCGAGGGCGCCGTCGGCGATCTGGGCGACGTTGATGCCGTCGTTGGCGTTGGACACGGCCTGGGTCAGGCCGTTGATCTGCGAGGTGAGGCCCTGGGCGATGGACAGGCCGGCGGCGTCGTCGGCGGCCTTGTTGATGCGCAGGCCGGAGGAGAGCTGCTGGAATGCGCTCTCGAGCTTGGTCTGGTTCGCGGACAGGTTGTTGTAGCTGTTCAACGCCGCAACGTTGGTGTTGATACGAAGACTCATTTTGTTTGCCTCCCAAACTCTCGAGCCTTGAACGAATGGCGCCGCCGTCAGGGCAACCGCCGAAGATGGCCCGTCCATGGGCCGTCAACGATCCGATCGTCCGGCGCCGTGAGGACTTGAGGCGTCTGCGTGAAAACCTATCCGGCTATCCCATTCCCCAGCGACCGATCGTGCGGGACCTCGGCCGACAGGGGCGCACTCTTAATTCGCCAGCATTGGAATTGCTCGGCACGTGGACTGCCAGTCTGCCCCGCCCCGCGCGGATCAACTTCGCCGTTTTGTGACTGGAGTGGCTCCTGGGGCGATCTTCGTCCGCGCCATCGATGTTGATCCGCGCGAGGAGGGGGCGGGGCGGACTGACGGCGGGACGCCGCGGGCGGCGTCATACGCGGTCGTGCGGAAAATGCGTGCGCGACAATGACTCCCGGCCGCGGCGACGGTCGGGCGCGAATCCAGCCGGCGTCGGGCCGGGCTACTTCAGCAGTGAGAATACGCGGTCCGCATCCGAGTTGCCCTGCGCCTGGATCGACAGCGCCGGGTTCGTGGTGATCTGCGTGGCCAACAGGTTCGACGTGATCGCGGCCTGCTCCACGCCGGTGATGGTCACGGGGCGCGCGGTGACGGAGCTGGCATACGAGATATGAACCGAGTCTTCGCCGTCGGTGGGGACCGTGGCGGTGCGCGCCGACGCGATGGCGGCAGCGGCGGCGTCGTCCGACCGGGCCGCGTGCGACTCCAGGTTCTGATGCGCCACCATTGCCGCGATGTTGCTGTGCACGACCAACGCCATGACGTCGTCCCCTCGCTCGCGCGCCGATCGCGCATATGAGACCGAATCTTACATTGAGTGACGGTTCGCGTGCAATGAGTAGTTTCTCCGCGCGCCGTATGAAGTGCTACGATGTAGAACATGCGAACGGCCGGTATCCGAGAGCTCAAGCAGAATGCGTCGGCTGTGGTCGCGGCGGCCCAGGCCGAACCGGTCACCATCACCGACCGGGGACGGGCAGTCGCGCAATTGACGTCATTCGCCGAGAGCAGGCTGCAGCAGCTGCTGGACGCGAGTCTGGCGCGGCCCGCGAAAGCGCGGTTCGCCGACCTGGGCATGCCCGAGCCGCACATCGGTATCGAAGTGTCGCTCAGCGTCGCGCTGGCCGAAGCGCGGGCCGCTGAGCGGTATTGACGGTGACGATCTATCTCGACACGTCGGCGCTGGCGAAACTGGTGGTGGCCGAAGAGGAGTCCGGCGCGCTGTTCCAGTGGCTCAGTGAGCAGACGGAGTCCGGCGAGGTGCTGGTGAGCTGCGACATCGCACGCACGGAACTTCTGCGACTCACTCGGCGCCTCGCGCCCGATCGGATGACGCGGGCTCGGGACATACTCGATTCGGTGACGCTCACGACGGTGACCACGGCATTGTTCGAGGCGGCAGGCCGGCTCGACCCGCCCGAGCTCCGCAGCCTGTGCACGCTGCACCTGGCCGCCGCGCTCGATCTGGGCGACGACCTCAATGTGATGGTGTGCTACGACCGTCGGCTTGCCGAGGCGGCGCGGAGCCAGGGGATTCGCGTGGGTGCACCAGGGGCTTGAAGACCTGCCAGTGCGGCGCAGCAGCGGTAGCGTGGATATATGCACGCGACGGAGCTGATGGCGGCGATGCGGTTGTCGTACGCGGGCGCCGGGCTCGCCGAGGCCGACCTGGCGCCGGACTGGTTCACCCAGTTCCAGCGCTGGTTCGACGACGCGACCGCGTCAGGTATGACGGAACCCAATGCTGTGGTCGTCGCGACGGCTTCGCGCGCCGGGGTGGTGGCTTCGCGGACGGTCCTGGCCAAGCATGTCGACGAGCTGGGCGTGGTGTTCTTCACCAACTACGGATCTGCGAAGAGCCGTGACCTTGCCGAGAACCCCCGTGTGGCACTGACTTTCCCCTGGTACGACTTGCATCGCCAGGTGCACTTCCGCGGAGTCGCCACCAAGGTGCCCCGCGCCGACACCGTCGCCTACTGGTCGGAGCGGCCGCGCGGCGCGCAGATCGGCTCCACCGCCTCACCCCAGTCCACCTTGATCCACGGACGCGCCGAACTCGACGCATTGCAGGCCTCCGTCGAACGGCGATACGGCGGACTGGACGGAGACGCGGACGGCGCCCTGCCGATCCCGGCGCCCGATCAGTGGGGCGGCTGGCGGGTGCGCCCGATCGTGGTCGAGTTCTGGCAGGGGCGCACCAATCGGCTGCACGACAGGCTGCGCTTCCGACGCACGGGTGGCGAGGCCGACGGCACGGCCACCGACGGCGCCTGGGTCGTCGAGCGCCTCGCGCCGTAGTCCCTGCCGGCGCCACTCGTGTTCCGTCGGCCGGCTTCGCACCCGGATTGGCCTCTCGCACCCGGATTGGCCTCTCGCACCCGGATTGGCCTCTCGCACCCGTTGCGCCGGGTGCGAACGAACGATCCAGGTGCGAAGCCGGATGGGTGTCGTACCGGGCTGTGACGCCGGGGCCTGCCGAAGCTCGCCACCGGGTAGCGTTTCGGTCGTGACTCAGCCCTCCACGCATGACGCAGCCCTCACCACGTCCGAACCCGCGCTGCCCCGGCCCGCCACCGGGCACCAGTACGTCCTGCGGCGCGGCGCGGCGACCGCGAGGATCGGCCAGGTGGCCGCGGTGCTGCGTGAGTTCTCCGTCGATGGAGTGGCCTACACCGAGACCTGGCCGGATGCGGGCTCCGCGCCGTATGCCTGCGGCATCGTGCTGATGCCCTGGCCGAACCGCGTCGCCGGCGCGGCGTGGACCTGGCAGGGCACACCCCAGCAGCTCGCCATCACCGAGCCCGAGCACCACAACGCCATCCACGGCCTGCTTCGCGACATCCCCTACCAGCTAAGGGAAGTCGCCGAGGACGCCGTCACACTCGAGGCTTCCATCTATCCGCAGCACGGCTGGCCGTTCACCCTGGACACCGCCGTCCGCTACGCGCTCACCGACGCCGGACTGACTGTGACGCACCAGGTCTCGAACGTCGGCGCGGGCGAGGCCGTCTTCGGCTGCGGCGCCCACCCCTACCTGCGCATCGGGGACGTGCCCGTCCAGGACCTGACCGTCACGGTGCGGGCCCGCAGCATGTTCGTCACCGACGATGCGATGATCCCGGTCGAGAAGCGCTCCCTGCCAGCGGATCTCGCTGCGCTGCCGGGCGGCATCGCCCTGTCCGGGATCGACCTCGACACCGGATTCACCGACCTCGAGCCGGTCGGCGGACGCTACGAGAGCGAACTGGCCGCGCCGGACGGGCGCACCCTCACCCTCTGGGCCGACCTCGACTTCCCGTACACGGTCGTGTTCACGCCGCACGACTTCCCGAACGACACGTCGCGCGGCCCCGCCGGCGTGCATCAGGCGATCGCGATCGAACCCATGACGTGCCCGACCAATGCGCTGGGCTCCGGGGACGGCCTCATCCACCTGAAGCCGGGCGAGACCTGGAGCGCCTCATGGGGCCTGACGCCGGGTGGGGGCAGTTGCTAAGCAACTGGGGAGGGGCCCAGGACGTGCCGGTGCGCAGTTGCCTAGCAACCGCCGCCGAAGGACCTACCGCGCCGAAGCCGCCACGTAGTCGCGAGCACCCGAGCCCACGTACACCTGCCGCGGCCGGCAGATCTTCTTCGCCGGATCGGAGATCATCTCGCGCCACTGCGCGATCCAGCCCGGCAGCCGCCCGACGGCGAACAGCACGGTGAACATCGTCGTCGGGAAGCCCATCGCCTTGTAGATGAGGCCGGTGTAGAAGTCCACGTTCGGGTAGAGCTTGCGCGAGACGAAGTAGTCGTCCGAAAGTGCCACCGCCTCCAGCTGTTTCGCCAGGTCGAGCAGCTCGTCGTTGGCGCCCAGCTTGGCCAGGATCGAATCCGCGGTGGTCTTGACGATCTTCGCCCGGGGGTCGTAGTTCTTGTAGACGCGGTGCCCGAAGCCCATCAGCTTCACACCCGACTCCTTGGCCTTCACCCGCTCCACGAACGAGGCGATGTCCCCGTGCTGGTCGCGGATCGAGCCCAGCATCTCCAGCACCGCCTGGTTGGCGCCGCCGTGCAGCGGGCCGAACAGCGCCTGGATACCCGCGGAGATCGACACGAACAGGTTCGAGTCGGCCGACCCCACCATGCGCACCGTGGAGGTGGAGCAGTTCTGCTCGTGGTCGGCGTGCAGCAGCAGCAGCGTGTCCAGCGCCGACGTCAGCGTCTCGTCACCGGCGGACTGCGCTCCGAACGTCATGTTCAGGAAGTTCGGCACCAGCCCCAGCGACGGGTCCGCAGCCACTCGCGGCTCGCCCACGGTCGCCTTGTAGGCCCACGCGGCGAGCGTCGGAAGCGCGCCGATCAGTCGCACCGTGGACGCCTCGACGGACGCGGCGTCATAGGGATCGACGATGTCCTGGTGGTAGGTGGACAGCGCGGAGACCGCGGCCGCCAGCACCGGCATGGGATGCGCGCCCGGCGCCACCGCGTCGAACAGTCCGCCCAGCTGCTCGGGCACCGCGGTCTGCGCCTCGACGCGCTCGGTGAAATCCGCCAGCTGCGCGGGCGTCGGCAGCTCGCCGTAGATCAGCAGGTAGGCGGTCTCCAGGTACGAGGATTTCTCCGCCAGCTGCTCGATCGGGTAGCCGCGGTACCGCAGGATCCCCTCGCCGCCGTTGATGAACGTGATCTCGGATGTGGTCGATCCGGTGTTGGTGTATCCCGGGTCCAGCGAGACGAGACCGGTGGTGGACATCAGCTTGGAGATGTCGAACCCGGAAACGCCCTCGGTGGACCGCGTGACCGCCGCGTCCAGGTGGGTGTCGCCGTACGCGATCGTCACGTGGTCGGGGCTGGTCGGATTCGTCATGCGTGTCTCGCCTTCTTGCTCGTCCATACCATTCGGTACTGCCCAATGCCGTTGCGGGAGTGCCGTCGTCACGGGGCCTCGGCGCAGCGGGGCATCGTCACCGCTGCCCCGTCATACCCGTCCGTGTGGCCGCGCGCGGACGACCGCGGTGACCTACGGCATTGTTCACCTGAGGTTAGGTTAGTGGCCGTTAGCGCTTTGTGCCGCCCAGGACGGGTGCCGTTGGCCACACCACAGCATGTTGTACGCCACACCTGAGCATTACTCGCCCATGAGTATCGCGGCCGATAGGCTCCGGTGGAGAGTCTGTGAGCTATGCCTCAACTGCGGCTCCCTGTCACGAAGGGTGGAGCGAAATGAGTATGACGCTGTCCTCGGTGCTGGCGGAGTCCGCGCTGCGATACCCGGATCGTGAGGCGGTGATCCTCGGCGACACCCGCATCACCTATGCGCAGCTCTGGGACGAGACACGCAGATATGCCGCCGTGCTCCGCGAACGCGGCGTCGGCCCCGGGGACACGGTGGCGCTGCTGATGCCGAATGTGCCCGATTTCCCGCGCGTCTACTATGCGGCGCTGTCGCTCGGGGCGGTCGTGGTGCCGGTGCATGCGCTGCTCGTCGCACCCGAGATCGCTTACGTGCTACGGGATTCCGGCGCGAAAGTGCTCGTGGCCGCAGCGCCGCTCTTGGAGGCCGGGGCGAAGGGTGCCGCCACGGCGGGTGTGCCCGTGCTGGCGACCATGGGCACGGTGCCCGGCTTCGACGACGTCCCGCGACTGGATCTGCTCGCGGCCGCGGCCACCCCGATCGATTCGTACGTGCAGCGGGAGCCGGAGGACCCGGCCGTGGTGCTGTACACGTCGGGCACGACCGGCTCGCCCAAGGGCGCGGTGCTCAGCCACCTCAATATGACGATGAACGCGATCGTCACGGCGACCTCGGTGATCGACCTGAGCGCCGCGGACAAGCAGATGGCGGCGCTGCCGCTGTTCCACTCGTTCGGCCAGACGGTGGTGATGAACGCCTCGTTCTTCGTGGGGGCGTCGATCGTGCTGATGCCGCGCTTCGAGCCGGGGCTCGCGCTGGCGATGCTGGTCGAGGAGAACATGACGGTGTTCGCCGGTGTGCCGACGATGTACATCGCGCTGCTCGCGGCCGCCCGGGCCGATCCCCGCCGGCCAGCCCTGCGGATCTGTGCCGCGGGCGGCTCGTCGCTGCCCGTCGCGGTGATCGACAAGTTCAAAGAGGTCTTCGACGTCGACATCTACGAGGGCTACGGCCTGTCCGAGTCGTCGCCGGTCGCCACGTTCAACCAGAAGGTCTTCGGGCGCAAGGCCGGCTCGATCGGCCGGCCGATCTGGGGCACCGACGCCGCCGTCGCCAGGGCCGAGGTCGAGGATCGCATCGAGTTCGTGCCGGAGGGCGAGGTGGGCGAGATCGTGCTGCGCGGCCACCACATCTTCACCGGATACCTGGGCAACCCGGACGCAACCGCCGCCGTGAAGGTCGACGGCTGGTTCCGCACCGGCGACCTGGGTCGGCAGGACGAGGACGGCTTCTTCTACATCGTGGACCGCAAGAAGGACATGATCCTGCGCGGCGGCTTCAACGTGTACCCGCGCGAGGTCGAGGAGGTGCTGGCCACGCATCCGGGCGTGGCCCAGGTGGCCGTCGTCGGCTTCCCGGACGACCTGCACGGCGAGGAGATCTGTGCCGTGGTGGTGCGCTCGCCGGAGGGTTCGGCCCTTGCCGCTGACGATCTCATCGCGTGGTCCACCGAGCGCCTGGGCCGCTACAAGTACCCGCGGCGCGTCGAGTTCGTGAAGGAGATGCCGCTCGGCCCCTCCGGCAAGGTGCTCAAGCGCGAACTCGCGAAAGGGCTGTAGTACCAAGCGCAATGCGGACGGGTAAGGGGCCGGCGGTGGCGCTGGCGGTGGTGGTGTTCCTCGTCGTGACGAGCGTTCTGGTGTACCTGGGCCGCGGGTCCGCTCCAGCCGGCGATGATGCCGCAGCGGCGAGATCCACTGCGGCCGGGGCGGTCTCGACTCCTGCCGACGGGAATGGGCAGCGGAGCGAAGCGTCACCTACGACCGGGGCGGAGCCGCCACGGGCAGCCAGCAACGTGCCCCTGACGAAGCTGCGCAAGGGCGAGAAGCCTCCGCAGTTCGTGCTTTTCAGCCTGGACGGAGCCGGCTCGCACGGGATCTGGCAGCAGTTTCTCACCACGGCCGCCGCCTCGTCGGCGCGCTTCACCGCCTTCCTCACCGGCACCTACCTGATCGCCGACGAACACGCCGACGCCTACACCGGGCCGGGGCACGAACGCGGGGCATCCAGCGCCGGCTTCGGTGGAGCCAGGAGCGACATCGCCACGGAGGTCGGCGATCTGAGCGCGGCCTGGGCCGCCGGGCACGAGATCGGCACCCACTACAACGGGCACTTCTGCGCCGGAAGCCCGCCGAGCGGCGACGACTGGACCACAGCCGACTGGGACTCCGAGCTACGGCAGTTCCGCACGTTCGTCGACACGTTCCGCGCCATCAGCGGGTATGACGACATCCCGCCGCTGCCCTTCACCTCGGCGAATATTCGCGGCGGCCGGATCCCGTGTCTGGAAGGCGATCTCGCGGCGGTGACGCCGGTGTGGAAGAAGTACGGCATGACGTACGACACGTCGAAGAACCGGTTCACCGGCATCGCCTGGCCGGAGGCGCTGGACGGCATCTGGGAGTTCCAGGTGCCCTACGCCTATTCGCCGGCGTTCGGCCGCAACGTGATCGGCATGAACTACAACATGTGGGCGACGTTCAATGGCGCGAAAGACGATCCGTCGTCCGTGGAGCAGCTGCGCGCGTGGGTGCGGCAGACGTACGACTACCAGTTCGACGCGGTGTTCAACGGAAACCGCGCCCCGCTGGTGATCGAGACGCACGCCAGCGATTGGAACGGCGACGCGTTCGTGCCACCGGCCCTCGACTTCATGGCCGACGTGTGCGTGCGCGACGACGTGATCTGCGCGACCTTCTCGGACGTGGTCGCCTGGATGCAGGCTCAGGATCCGGATGTGTTGCGGGAGCTGCAGTCTCGCGCCCCGGTGGCGACCGGGCCCTGACCCGTCGTATCGACTTCATTGCGCGCGTGTTCGTGACGCCGGTAGTTGCGCCGGGCTGGGTCACGCGCCCCGGACTTTCTTGCCGGCGTCACCAACACGCGCGAGTGCCCGAACTAGCAGAACCCGGTGCCCTGATCGCCCGGGTGCCGGTCCGCGTTGGCGTGGATCGCGTCGTGCACCCACCGGGCGAGCCCCGGCGCCATATCCTCGTAGGTCTTGGTGAACCGAGGATCCGCCAGGTACATGTCGGCGAGCTGCCGGTGCATCGCGTAGGAGCAGTCGTAGTGCTGGGCGATCATGCCGCGATGCCGCTCGGCCATGGCCATGCCCTGCTCGGAGTCGGGGGCGGCTCCGGACGAGAAGGCGGCGAGCAGGTCCGCGCCGAACGCGTCACCCTCGTCCTTGAGGCGCTGCCAGTCGGCCTTGGAGCGATTCCTGCCCCGCGCGGCGGACTGTCGCCATGCGTCGGTACCACCCCAGCGCCGCTCGGCCTCCTCCTCCCAGGACGGGTCGTAGTTCTCGCCGAAGATCTCCAGCTTCTCCTCGGGTGTGAGCGGGGTGCCCATGGTCAGTGCCTGCCTTTCCTTGTCGATGGCCGCGACCATGCTGTGCAGGCGCGCCAGCCGCCCCGTGAGAAGGTCGTACTGACGGTCGAGATGCCTTGCGAGGGAGGCTGTGTCGGTGCCTGCCTCGTCCAGCAGGGTCGCGATGTCCTCGAGAGCGAAGCCCAGCTCCCGGTAGTAGAGGATGCGGGTGAGCCGCTCCAGATCCGCGGCCGAGTACAGGCGGTAACCGGCCGCGGATCGCTCGGACGGCGTGAGCAGCCCGATCGACTCGTAATGGTGCAGCGTCCGCACCGTCACGCCGCCGAGCCGGGCGGCCTGCCCCACCGTGCGGTGCGCATCGGCGTCGAACAGCGTCATACTCGTTCGTCCCCCGCGGAAACTGTTGCGTCTCAAGGACAACCGGCCCGTCCGTCGGCCCGGCATCGACCACTGTGCTGCCTCACGCTACGTCAGGGTCAAGGGTCGGGACGACAGCGACGCGAAAAGCGTCATACTCGCCGTACAAAACGGCAGGTATGACGCTTTTCGAGGCAGTTTCGGCTCCGGGACGCCGGGGCGACGGCGACTACCCGATGAGCTTGCTGACGAAGTCCGGATTCGCCTCGACCCAGGCCTTCACGCCGGCCTGCGGATCGTCCTTGTGCTCCTGCAGCACGACGTTCTCCAGATCGCCCAGGGTGTCGGCGTCCATGTGGAACTGCTTCAGCAGCGCGGTGAGACCCGGATCGGCGGCCGCGAAGTCGTTGCTGGCGATGGTGTGGATCTCGTCCGGTGCGCCCATCGCGCCCTTCGGGTCCTCCAGGTCCTTGATCGGGAAGGCGCTGTAGGCCCAGTGCGGCCGCCACAGTGTCACCACGATCGGTGCCTTCTTGTCGATGGCCGTCTTCAGCTCGGCGAGCATGGAGGCCGTGGACGACAGCTTCAGCGTCCAGTCGTCGAGTCCGTAGGCCGGCATCATGTCTTCCTTGGTGACTCGTGAGAGCCCGGCGCCCGGGTCGATACCGGTGATGGTGTGGTCGACCTCGTCGCCGATCGACTTCAGATCCGCCAGGGAATCGATGTCCATGTAGTCCGGCACGGCGATCGTGAGCGGAGCCTTGTCGTACCACACGCCCAGGTCGACGACCTTGTCCTGGTACTTCGCCCAGTAATCCTTGTGCGTGTTGGGCAGCCAGGTGTCGAAGAAGAAGTCGTACTCGCCGCTGGCGACGCCGTCGAAGATCGGGGCGATGTCCAGGCTGGGCAGCTCGACCGTGTAGCCGTTCTGCTCGAGCAGGTACTTGAACAGATTGGATACCGCGATGTCTTCGTCCCAGCCGGCGGCGATCGGGATGGTCAGGTCTTTCTGCGTGTCCCCGCTGAGGTCCGGCATACCGCCGGCGGCGTCGCCGGTCTCCGCCCCGCTCGTCTCGCTGTCGGAGGACTCTGCCTCGCTGGTCTCCGCAGCACTGGACTCTTCGGTCGCCTCGCTCGTCTCGGAGCTCGGGCTTTCGGAGGAGCTGGAGGGGGTATTCGTGTCTCCCGCATCGGCGGAGGAGCCGCAGGCGGCGATCGCCGTGGTGGCCATCGCCAGGATCGCTGTCGCGGCGAGAAGTCGTGTTCGTTTCATGAGTGTCAACCTTCAGGCTTCGTTTCGTATGGGCGTACGTCGTGATGTGTCGGTGGTGCCAGTAGTGTCGCGGCACGGGTGAGAAGTGCTCGTCACCTCGCTTTCATCGCTGCTTTGGTCGCCTTGGCGACGGCGGATCGATCGCCCAGCGCGGCGGTGAGGCGGTCGAGGTAGATCGCGAGGATCACGACGGCGACGCCGCCCTCGAACCCGACCGCCACATCCAGCCGGGTGATGCCCTCGTAGACCGGCATGCCGAGTCCGCCGGCGCCGACCATGGTGCCGATCACCACCATGGACAGCGACAGCATGATCACCTGGTTGACCCCGGCCATGATGGTGGGCATCGCCAGCGGGATCTGGATCCGGGTGAGAATGTTGAACGGTTTGGTGCCGAAAGCGTGCCCGGCCTCGACCATTTCGCCGTCCACCTGGCGAATGCCGAGTTCGGTGAGCCGGACGCCCGGCGGCATCGCGAAGACGATCGTGGCGATGATGCCGGCGGTGGTGCTCGCGGAGAAGAAGAAGATCGCCGGGATCAGGTAGACGAAGGCCGGCATGGTCTGCATGAAGTCCATGACGGGCTTGATCGTTTTGGACGCGACCTCGCTGCGCGCGGCCAGCACGCCCAGCGGCACGGCGATGATCATGGCGATCGCCCCGGCGATGATCACCAGGGCCAGCGTGTCCATGGCCAGCGACCACATGCTCGCACCCTGGTAGCGCATGCCCACGATGATGATCATGCCGATCAGCGTGAACAGCGCGAACTGCCAGCCGCGCAGCAGGAATCCGATCGCGGCGAGGATCACCACCATCAGCAGCGCAGGCACCGCATTGAGCCCGGCGGCGAGGCCCGCGTCCAGATTCTTCAGCACCGCCTTGATGAATCCGAGCAGCGCCGGCAGGTACTCCTGGATCCAGTCGACGATGGCACTGAAGAATCCGCCGATGTTGATGCGCGGAACGGTATCCGCGCCCAGTACGTCTGTGGCTGCGATCATGCTCATGCGCCCACCGCCCTGTCTCCGAGCAGCGCACCGTCCGTGGTGGCTGCGGCACCGCCGACGGCCGCAAGCGGGAGGGTGTCGCCGGTGTCGGCAGGCCCGTGCGGGGCGGAATCGGCCGGGGCGGCGTCATGGCCGACCGAGTTCGCCGCGAGCGCGTTCAGCAGGGTGACGGTGGCGATGACGCCGAGCAGTCGCCCGCTGTCGCTGACGACGGGCAGTGGGATCTCCTTCTCGGCGGCGTCCAGGAACAGGTCGGCGACGGTGACATCCGGCGTGACGGTGGGGAAGTCGGTGCGCACGATGCCGTCCAGCGTGTCTTTCCCGGCGCGGACGGCGGCGGCGATATCACCTTCCAGCACCACGCCCTGCAGCGTTCGATCGCGGCCGACCACGAACAGCTCGTCGAGCTGGTGCTCGCGCATCAGCCGGTGCGCGGCGCGGGGGCCCTGCTCGGCACCGAGGATCGCGGCCGGCTTCTCCATCACGGACTCGGCCGTGAGCACCCGGGAGCGGTCCACGTCGGCCACGAATTTGGCGACGTAGTCGTTGGCGGGATCATTGAGAATCTGCTCCGCGGAACCGATCTGGACGATCCGGCCGTCGCGCATCATCGCGATCCGGTCGCCCATTCGCATGGCCTCGTTGAGGTCGTGCGTGATGAACAGGATCGTCTTGCCCAGCTTCGCCTGCAGCTCGATGAGCTGGTCCTGCATCTCGCGCCGGATCAATGGGTCGAGGGCCGAGAACGCCTCATCCATCAGCAGGATGTCGGTTTCCGCAGCGAGCGCGCGTGCCAGTCCGACGCGCTGCCGCATGCCTCCGGACAGTTGTCCTGGCAGCGACGCCTCCCATCCGTCGAGGCCTACCAGCGCCAGTGCCTCGCGCGCCTTCGCCTCGCGGTCGGCCTTGTTCACGCCCTTCACGCGCAGCCCGTAGGCGGCGTTCTCGCCGACCGTGCGGTGCGGGAACAGCGCGAAATGCTGGAAGACCATGCTGATCCGGGTGCTGCGCACCTGGCGCAGCGCCGCCGGGCTGAGCGTCGTGATGTCGTCGCCGTGGACGAGCATTTCGCCCGCGGTCGGCTCCAGCAGTCCGTTGACGGTACGGATCAGGGTGGACTTGCCGGAGCCGGACAGTCCCATCACGACGAAGATCTCGCCGGGCTCGACGGTGAAACTGGCGTCGATGACGGCGGCCGTGATGCCGTCGGAGCGCAATTCTTCGCGTGTTGCGCCACGTTTCAGTCGCGCGACGGCCCGTTCGGCGCCGCGGCCGAACACTTTGTAGATGTTTCTTGCTTCTATCGCTGGCACAACACTCCCGGTATCGATTGCCCATCCAAGGGCCGCGCGTTTCGTAACAAACTGCTTGTCGTCAGGTAAACCAGCGGTCAACCTTACCGGGCGAACAGGGGAGCGTTCAAAACAATCATGATGATCGGCCATGACGCCGCGCCGAAACGGAATCGACAGTTCTTGCCGCGCAGCGGATCTCAAATGGAGTAACGATTATGTAACAGTCAGTGGCGCAGGCGCGTGGCGATGATCGGAGTCGACTCGTGCTGCGCGGCAACGAGTACTGCCGGCTGCGGCGTCATACTCGTTGCTGCAGAACAGAAGTGTGCGGCTCGGTAGCGAGAAGTGATCTGCGCTGCGGTGGATCAGACAGCCGAGCGCGAAACAGTCTGCTCAGCAGACGCTCTCGAGCAGCCCCGAATCGACGTCATAGATGAAGCCGCCCACCACCACGGAATCCGGGACCAGCGGGTGCGACGTCACGCGGCGCACGTCCTCGGCCAGGGCGGCCCGCTGATCGGTGATCATGCCCAGTGTCATCCACGTCGAGTCCTGCCCGGTGGAAGCCGTCAGCTTCTCGCGCATCTGCGCCTCGGTCGACGAGCCCATGGCGCACCGCGTGTGCTCCACGATCATGACGCGGCTGACGTTCAGCAAGTCCACGCCGAGCACGATGCCCACCAGCACCGGATCGGTGACCCGCCCGCCCGGATTGCGCAGGATCTTCGCGTCGCCCAGGTCCAGGCCGATCATGCGCAACGGCTCGATACGCGAATCCATGCAGGTCACGACGAGGACCCCGGCCTCGGCCATGCCGGTGAAGTTCGGCTCGTGCAGCGTCGCGGCGAACGTCTTGTTCGCGGCGAGGAGGTCGTCGAAGCCGTGAGCGGTCGGGGGAGTGGATGCCATGGATTTCACGCTAGTCCTGGCCGGTCAGCGGGTTCGCGTCGGGTCGCTCGAGCAAGCAGATGCGGGATCGAGGCCGGCGTCATACTGAGGCGGGCCGGGGCGCTCGGACAGACGGTCGGAGCACTCGGACGAACGTAGGCACAGTATCGGCGAGGAGCACGACGTGGCAGCAGCGGCGTTCGACTGGGTGTCGATCCCCGCGGGAACGGTTCACCGCGGCACGCCTGCCGCCGGCGTCGCCGACGTGGTACGACGCCACCGCGACCTCGCCCTGCCGCGCAGCTATTTCGCGAAAGAGGTGCCGCGCGCCCAGATTCCGGTGCTGGCCTTCGAGATTCTGCGGGTGCCGGTCACCCGAGCGCAGTGGGACGGTTTCGCCGCCGACGTGTCGCACGTCGACCCGGCTCCGCCTGGCGATCCGGACTTCCCGATGGACGGCGTCACCTGGGTTGACGCAGTCCGGTTCGCCGATTGGGTGGCCCGATGGACCGGCACGCGGGTCGCCCTGCCGACCGAAACCCAGTGGGAGCGCGCGGCACGCGGCGACGACGCACGCGAATACCCCTGGGGTGACGCCTGGGATCCGGAGGCTGCGAACACGGCGGCGCTGGGCGCCGGCGACTACCTGCCGGTCGGTTCGCTATCCCGCGGTGCGAGCCCATTCGGGGTGCTCGACCTCGCCGGCAACGTCGACGAATGGACCCGGGATCGCTACGCGCCGTACGACGGTGCCCCGGCCGACGTACCGCTCGTCGAATCCTGGTCGAACGATCCGCACGTCACCCGCGGCGGCTCGTTCCGGCAGGATCGCGACCTGTCCCGCTGCGCGCGCCGCCACGGCCTGTACGACTCGTATCGAGGCGCCGGCCTCCGGTTGGTGCGCGAGCCCTCGGCCGACCGCCACTGACGCTGCCGCCGCGCCGGCATGCTGCACCCTTGACACGCCCCAGGTCGACGAAGTACCTCCAGTGGAGCGGGGCGCCGCGTTCTCGCAGGTCGAAATGATCTTGCCGGCGACTGGAGGTACTTTGTCGACTTGATCGTGGTCGGAGTGCAACCCGGGGGCGCGGTTCGCCAGTATCCTCGGCTGCATCCGAAGCCGCGGACGGGAGGAACAGCCATTTCGATCGAGACCGAACCCGCGGTGCCCCAGACCGGCCCCGTGGCCGACAGCCATGACGTGATCCGGGTGGCGGGCGCCCGCGAGAACAATCTGAAGAACATCTCCGTCGAGATCCCGAAGCGACGGATGACCGTGTTCACGGGCGTGTCCGGCTCCGGCAAGAGCTCGCTCGTGTTCGCCACGATCGCCGCCGAATCGCAGCGGATGATCAACGAGACCTACTCCACCTTCGTACAGGGCTTCATGCCCACGCTGGCTCGGCCGGATGTGGACGTGCTGGAAGGGCTGACCACGGCGATCATCGTGGACCAGGAGCGCATCGGTGCGAATCCGCGGTCCACGGTGGGCACCGTGACGGACACCGGGGCCATGCTGCGCATCCTGTTCAGCCGGCTCGGCAGCCCCCATATCGGCTCGGCGCAGGCGTTCTCGTTCAACGTGGCGTCGGTCAGCGGCGCCGGTGCGGTGAAATTCGAGAAGGGCGGCCGGGAGGTGAAGGAGCGACGCGAGTTCTCGATCACCGGCGGTATGTGCCCGCGCTGCGAAGGCCTCGGGTCGGTGACGGACTTCGACCTCACCGCGCTCTACGACGCCGAGAAGTCCCTGCGTGACGGGGCGCTGACCATTCCTGGCTATTCGATGGACGGATGGTACGGGCGCATCTTCATGGGCTCCGGATTCCTCGACCCGGACAAGCCGATCGCGAAGTACACCAAGCGTGAACTGGACGCGCTGCTGTACAAGGAGCCCACCCGGATCAAGGTCGACGGCATCAACGTGACCTACGAGGGGTTGATCCCGCGCATCCAGAAATCGTTCCTGGCCAAGGACCGGGAGGCGATGCAGCCGCACATCCGGGCGTTCGTGGACCGGGCCATCACGTTCACCACCTGCCCGGAGTGCGCAGGCACCCGGCTCTCGGAACTGGCCCGCTCCTCGAAGATCAAGGGCGTCAGCATCGCCGACGCCTGCGCGATGCAGATCTCCGATCTCGCCGAGTGGCTGCGCAGCGTCGGCGACCCGAGCGTGGCGCCGCTGATCGCGGCACTGCAGTTCGGTCTGGACTCATTCGTGGAGATCGGACTCGGCTACCTGTCCCTGGAGCGCGCCTCCGGAACCCTGTCCGGTGGTGAGGCGCAGCGGGTGAAAATGATCCGGCACCTGGGTTCGGCGTTGACGGACGTCACCTATGTGTTCGATGAGCCGACGATCGGCCTGCACCCGCACGACATCCAGCGGATGAACGGACTGCTGCTGCGGCTGCGGGACAAGGGCAACACGGTGCTGGTGGTGGAACACAAGCCGGAGACCATCGTCATGGCCGATCACGTCGTGGACCTCGGGCCCGGAGCCGGCTCGGCGGGCGGCGAGGTGATGTTCACCGGCACGGTGGACGGACTGCGCGCCAGCGACACCGTCACCGGTCGCCACCTGGGCGACCGAGTGCAGCTGAAGCCCTCGGTGCGTACACCCTCCGGAGCGCTGCCGGTGCGCGGTGCGGCCACGCACAACCTGCGGAACGTCGACGTGGACATCCCGCTGGGGGTGCTGGTCGTGGTGACGGGGGTGGCCGGATCCGGAAAGAGCTCGCTGATCACCGGCTCGGTGTCCGGCCGGGACGGCGTGGTGACCATCGACCAGGGCGCCATCAAAGGCTCGCGCCGCAGCAACCCGGCCACCTACACGGGACTGCTCGATCCCATCCGCAAGGCGTTCGCCAAGGCCAACGGGGTCAAGCCCGGCCTGTTCAGCGCGAACTCGGAGGGCGCCTGCCCCGCCTGCAACGGTGCCGGTGTGATCTACACCGACCTGGCGATGATGGCCGGAGTCGCCACCACCTGCGAGGAGTGCGGCGGGCGCCGGTTTTTGGCATCGGTGCTGGATTACACGTTCGGCGGGCGGAACATCGCCGAGGTGCTGGCCATGCCGGTGGCCGAGGCGGAGCGGTTCTTCGCCGCCGGGGAATCGAAAGTCACGGCGGCGCATGCGATTCTGCGCCACCTCGACGACGTGGGGCTCGGCTACCTGACGCTGGGTCAGCCGCTCACCACACTGTCCGGCGGCGAGCGGCAGCGGCTCAAACTCGCCACGCACATGACGGAGAAAGCGGGGGTGTACATCCTGGACGAGCCGACCACGGGCCTGCACCTGGCGGATATCGAGCATCTGCTGTCTCTGCTGGACAGGCTGGTGGATTCGGGCCGGTCGGTGATCGTGATCGAGCATCACCAGGCCGTGATGGCGCATGCCGACTGGATCATCGACCTCGGGCCGGGCGCCGGGCATGAGGGCGGCCGGATCGTCTTCGAGGGAGCCCCGGCGGATCTGGTCCGGGAGCGATCCACACTTACGGGCGAGCACCTGGCCGCGTACGTCGGGGCGTAAGCCTCATACTTCTCCGCGTGTTAGCGAGCCCGTCATATGAGCCGGGCTCGCTAACAAGGGGAAAAGTACTGAGACAACGGGAGGTCACCCGGCTTCGGGCCAATAGCAATCCGGCCCGGCGTTGGCGTAGCGGCCGGCGTCGGGCCCGTTGCGCTCGTCGCCCGATCGCTTTTCCCCGGGATCAGAGCTTGGCTCGGCCGGAGCCGCTGCAAGGTGACGGATCGCTGCGGAGCTGCGCGCCCCCCGGCGAGACTCATCGGTCGATTCGCCGGGCAACACCGTCATCCGCAGCTCAAGACTGTTCGACATGATGACCACTCCTCGTCGCCCCCCGGTGAAAGCCTCCCGGGCCCGGTGAGGGGCCGCGAGAGCGCAGCACCACCTGGCGCCGCAGCCGGCTACCAAGGAGATACCCGACCGATCTTGAGCACAAACCTGCGGCGCGGGAATTTTCCGGCATTAATTCCGGGAGTCGCCGGTCTGGCGTAACCGCGGCGCCGCCGGTTTGGCATTGCCGCCGGTCTAGCGTTTCTCGGACCCCCCGGTCGGGTAATCACGGGCCAGTCAGCAGCGCAAGGAGGGCCCCATCATGCCGACGCAGCAGGAACTGCCGGCGACGCTGAAGCGCTCGCCCAGCAAGGCACAACGTACTTGGATAAAGGCGCACGACTCGGCCGTCGAGGAATACGGCGAGGGGGAGCACGCCCACCGGGTCGCGTTCTCCGCGCTGAAGCACTCGTTCGAGAAGGTGGGCGACCATTGGGAGCCCAAAGAGGGCGGCCGGAAAGGCCCCTCGGACAAGCAGGCCGCGCGCGGAGGACGGGCCGCCCGGTCCGGCGGGAAGACGGCAGGCGGAGTGGACGCCAACGCGACCGTCGCCCACCTGCGCGACGTTGCCCGCGAGTTGGACGTGCCGGGTCGTTCGTCGATGAGAAAATCCGAACTGGTCGATGCGATCGACAAGGCGAATCGGCGCGCCACGGCACGGGCGCGCGGCGACTAGCGGGGGAGCCACTCAAGCCGATGCGTACCGGCGACCGGGCCCGACCCGGGTGGCTTCGTCACGCCGGGATCCGACGGATCGGGTATGACGCCGCCCTCATCGTGGGCCGAGTCGCGATCGCCGCGCCTTTCCGCCGTCACGCCTCCACCGTCACGTTCTCCGGGCGCACGTCGTCCCGCAGCCCGCGCCACGACGCCTGGCGGAGTCGGCGATCCGGCGTGAACTCCGCGAACGTCACCTCGCCGACCAGTGTCGGCCGCACCCAGATCGCGTCCCGGGCATCGGCTCTCGGCACCGAGTCGGCTACCGGAGACGTCTTGCGGCGCAGCGGCTTCAACATCGCGGCGAGTGACTCCAGCGTGTGCTCGTCGAATCCGGTGCCGACGCGCCCCGCGTACTTCAGGCCGCTTCCGTCCGGTGCCGGAAGCGCCACCAGCAATGAACCGATGCTCCCGGCGCGGCGCCCGTTTCCGGGCCGCCAGCCGACGACGATCACGTCCTGCGTGGCACGGAACTTCACCTTGATCCAGGTGCCGGGCCGCCGACCGGCCCGGTACGTGGACGTGGTCCTCTTCGCGACGATGCCCTCCAGTCCGCGGCGTCGGCTTTCAGCGAGCGCCTTCTCCGTCGGGCCGGCCAGCAGCGGCGGGACGTGGCAGTGATCGGTGTCGATGTCCAGGCGCTCCAGCAACCGGCGGCGATCTGCGAGAGTCATTGCGGTGAGCGATATCCCGTCGAGATGCAGCAGGTCGAAGAGGTAGAAGTGCGCCGGGTACTGCTCCATGGCGCGCGCCACATCGCGGCGCTGCGTTTTGCCGATCCGCTGCTGCAACAGGCCGAAACTCGGCGCTCCGGTGGGCGCCAACGCCACAATCTCGCCGTCCAGCACGGCGACGTGTCCCGCGAGCGCAGAGCCCAATTCGGCGAGTTCCGGGTAGGTGGCGCCGACGTCGGCGCCGGACCGGCCGTGGACCGCGACCTCGCCGTCAACCACCTCGGCGATAGCCCGCACCCCGTCCCACTTGCCCTCCCACTGCCACCCTGGGCCCGACACGTCCTGTGCCGCACCGAGTGTCGCGAGCATGGGGGACAGGCCGCGGGGCATCGGCGTGCGGCGGGCGCCGCGGGCTGCGTCATTCCCGTCGGGCTGCTTGCTGTCCCGACCGCTGCCGGGGCGGCGGCTCGCATCGTGGCTCGCACCGTTGCTTGCGTCGTTGCCGAACGCGGTGCCGCTCTGGTCCTTCATCCGGTGCAGCAGCCAGCTCGTGCCGTCGGTGCGGATCAGCGCGTACCGCCCGCGGGCGCGCTTGCCGCCGAGCACGACGATCACCTCGTCGTCGCGCCATTTCTCGGCGCGATAGGGGCCGGAGTCCCAGATCGTGACTTCGCCCGCGCCGTATTCGCCGCGCGGGATCGTGCCCTCGAACGTGCCGTATTCCAGCGGATGGTCCTCCGTCTGCACGGCCAGCCGCTGGGACCGGGTCGTCGTGGGCAGCCCCTTGGGGACGGCCCACGAGGCCAGGACGCCGTCGTGCTCCAGCCGGAAGTCCCAATGCAGGCGCCGAGCGTGATGCTCCTGGATCACGAACGTCGCCTGGCGCTCGTCCGGCTGGGCGCTTCGAGTATGACGCTGCGTTCGTGGTTGGTGTGTTCTGCCCGGCTGGGCGTTCGGCACCGGTTCCGGGGTACGGGCCGCATTCCGTTTCGACCGGTACAGCTCCAGTCGGTCCCGCGTGCCGTTGCGTTGGTTCCGATTCCCGCGTGCGGGAGGTGCGTCGCCACGCTCACCCACGTCCGCCGGCTGGGCCAGGTCCTGCGGATCGGCGCTCTCGACGTCGTCCCGCGGCCAGCCGAGATCGGCCATGGGATCGCCGATCTCGCTGAGCCGGCGGATGACGTCATGCATGTCCAGCTGCGCCAGGTCCGGGTCGTCGAGCTCCTCCCACCGGCGCGGCGCGGCCACCATGGGCTGGGCACGGCCGCGCAGCGAATACGGCGCGACCGTGGTCTTCTCGGCATTGTTCTGACTCCAGTCGATGAAGACCTTGCCGGTGCGCGCGGATTTCGTCATCCTCGACACCGCCAGGTCGGGGTGGCGGCGCTCGATCGCCCGGGCCAGTTCGTGCGCCCACTGCGACGTCTCGCCGGACGTCATCGAGCCGTTCAATGCCAGGTAGAGGTGGATGCCCTTCGAGCCGCTGGTCACCGGCACCAGGCTCGCACCGTTGTCGCCGAGCATGTCGCGGATCACCCTGGCGACCTGGGCGCAGTCCGCCAGACCCACACCGGGGCCGGGATCGAGATCCAGCACCAGTCGGTCCGGGTTGAGCTCCACGTTCGCCGTGTCGGGGGCCTCCAGGTCGAATCGCCACTGCGGCACGTGCAGCTCCAACGCGGCGAGCTGGGCCAGCCACACCAGCGTCGCCGGCGAATCCGCCAGCGGGTAGCGCACGTCGCGGCGCGACTGATGACGCACGCGTGACGCGACCCACGCCGGTGCGTCGGCGGACAGGTTCTTCTCGAAGAACGGGTCGTGGTCCACGCCGTCCGGCCAGCGCTTGCGGGTGATCGGCCGGCCCGCGATATGCGGCAGCATCGCGGCTGCGACCGCGAGGTAGTAGTCGATCACGTCCCGCTTGGTCACCTGGGCAGCCGGGTAGAGGACCTTGCCGGGGTTGGTGACGCGAACGTGGTGCCCGTCGACCTCGATGGTGTCGGGCTGCCTGTTGTGGGCCATGGTCGTCTCCTTCGTCATCGCCGGGACGGCTGGTCGATCCCGACGGCCGCCTCGCTGTTTGCGCCTGTCTTCGCGCGGGTACCGGATGGCGTATGCGTGCTGTATGGAGTGGTTCCCTGAATTTCGGGTTGGTGACCATCCCGATCAAGCTGTACAGCGCCGTCGAAAGCCATGATGTGCCGATGCACCAGGTCCACGCGGCCGACGGCGGGCGAATCCGCTACCGGCGGGTATGCGAGGTCTGCGGCAAGACGATCGAGATGCGAGACATCGCCAAGGCGTATCAGACGCCCGACGGGGGCCTGGTGGTGCTCGACGACGAGGACTTCGCGTCGCTGCCCGCGGACCGATCCAAGGAGATCGCGGTGGAGCAGTTCGCCCCCGCCGAGCAGATCGACACGCTGCTGTTCGACCGCGCCTACTACATGGAGCCGTCGGCGCCGGCGGCCAAGGCCTACGTACTGCTGCGCACGGCGCTGGAACAGACGGACAGGGTCGCCATCGTGCGATTCGCGCTGCGGCAGCGCACCCAACTCGGGGCGCTGCGTGTGCACGACGACGTGCTGGCGGTGCAGACCCTCCGCTGGCCGGACGAGGTCCGATCGTTCGAGCTGCCGGAGAAAGTCGGCCAGGCCACGGTGACCCAGCGCGAACTGCAGATGGCCGCGACCCTGGTGGATTCGTACGCGGCGGATTTCGAACCGGAGAAATACACCGACGAGTACCGCGACGAGATGGAGGCACTGATCGACGCGAAACTCGCCGGGGGACAGGCATTCCCGGAGACCCCGGCCGCGGAGGAGGGGCAGGATGCCGAGGTGCTCGACCTGCTCGCCGCCCTGGAACGCAGCGTGCAGCGCCGCGGGGCCGACGCGGGGCGGGGAGCGGCGACCCGCCGGCGGACCGGTTCCCGCGCCGGCGCGGGCGACGGGGCCGCGACAGGCCGCAAGACGGCCCGCCCGGGCAAGGCGCAGTTGAAGGACGTCTCGCGGGCGGCCGATTCCAAGCCCACGCCGCGGCGCAAGCGCGCCGCTGACTCCGGCGACAAGACCCGCGAGCGCAAGGGCGCCTGAGCCGGCCCTCGCGGTTCACCGTCATGCATCCAGCGGTGCGATCGCGGGCTGCGTCATCCGTGCGATCATGTGATGCATCAAAGTCGTACTGCGGGCGGCGCAACGGTGGAAACAGCGAGGAGTCTCGTCATGCAGGGTCGCACCGCCCTCGTCCGCCGGCCGGGTCCGCGACTGGCGGACGGGCTCGTCACCCACGTCGAGCGGCAGGCGGTGGATGCCGACCTGGCGCTGCGGCAGTGGCAGGAGTACGTCGCTGCGCTGCACGGAGCGGGCTGGCGCACCGTGGAGGTGCCGCCCGCCGACGAGTGCCCGGACGCCGTCTTCGTCGAGGACGCCGTCGTGGTCTACGGGGATCTCGCGGTGATCACCCGGCCCGGGGCACTGTCCCGTCGGGGCGAGACGGCCGCTGTGGAGGAGACGGTGCGCGAGTTGGGTTACCGCGTCGCGCACATCGATTCGCCCGGCACCCTGGACGGCGGGGACGTGCTGAAACACGGCGGGCAGGTGTGGGTCGGTCTCGGCGGGCGCACCAACGAGGCCGGAGTGGCGCAGCTCGGCGAGTTGCTCTCCGAGTTCGGCGCGACCACCGTCGGTGTGCCGGTGACGAGCGTGCTGCACCTCAAGTCCGCGGTCACCGCGCTGCCGGACGGCACCGTGATCGGCTACCCGCCGCTGGTGGACGCTCCGTCGGCCTTTTCGGCGTTCGAGCCGGTGGGCGAGGAGCCCGGATCGCACGTCGTGCTGCTGGACGGCGAGACCCTGCTGATGGCCGCCAGCGCCGCGTCCACCGCTGACGGGTTCCGGCGCCGCGGGTATCGGGTGGTGATGGTCGATATCAGTGAGTACGAGAAGCTCGAGGGTTGCGTCACGTGCCTGTCGGTGCGGCTGCGGGGCCTCACGGGCGGGGTCAGGCACTGAGTAGGGCGTGCCGGCTTCCGAGCCATTGCTGCACCCCGCGCGCGGCAGTCCGGCCTGCCCGGTTCGCGCCGATCGTGCTCGCGGAGGGTCCGTAGCCGACCAGTTGTACGCGAGGATCCTTGACCGCGGTGGTGCCGCGTCCCTCGCGGCTGAGCTGGATACCGCCGTGGGCACTGCGCAGCTTCAGCGGTGCGAGATGTGCGATCGCGGGCCGGAACCCGGTGGCCCACAGGATCGCGTCGACGGGCTCGTAGTGTCCGTCTGCCCAGCGCACGCCGTGTGCCTCGATCGAGGTGAACATCGGATGGCGCTCGTACGCGCCGAGACGCTTCGCCTCCAGTTCCTGCGGGCGCAGCACGAGTCCGGTGACGCTGACGACGCTCTGCGGAGGCAGTCCGCGCGCGACGCGCTTTTCGACGAGCGCGACGGCCTCGATGCGGGCTTCGTCGGTGGCGAAGCCGTCGTCGCGCCATTCGGGCTCACGGCGCGTCACCCACAGGGTGTCGGTGATGGGGCGCAGCGCACCGAGGAACTGTACGGCCGACGCCCCGCCGCCGACGACGAGCACGCGCTTGCCACGGAAGTGCTCGCGCCCGGGGTATCCGACCGTATGGAATTGCTCCCCCAGGAATGTCTCCCCACCGGGATAACGCGGCAGGAACGGGCGCGTCCAAGTGCCGGTCGCGTTGATGAGGGTACGGGCGCGCCAGATGTGTTGCCCCGCGCGCACCACGAGGATGGCGTCGTCATCGGTCACGTCGTCGACCCGCACCGGCCGGATGATCGGCAGCTTGTGCGTCTGTTCGTAATCGGCGAAGTACTCGGGAACGGCGACGTTGGCCCGGCGCCCGTCACGCGCAGGCGGCGCGGCGCCGGGTAGCTCGGCGACGCCGTGCACGTCGCGCATGGTCAGGGCATCCCAGCGGTGCTGCCAGGCGCCCCCGGGTGCGGCGTTCGCATCGAGCACGACGTGACGGATCCCGAGCCTCCGCAAGCGGTACGACGCGGACAGGCCGGCCTGCCCCGCGCCGATCACGATGCTGTCGAAGACGTCCATCGTCAGCCGGACGCCGATGACGCCGCCAGTGCCGCGTCGGCGCGCACGGCGGGGCGTCCGATGACCTCGGCGAGTTCGGCGAGGGGCAGGTTGGCGCCGAACGCCGCCGCACCGGGTTGCAGATGCACGCCCTCGGCGAGACCACCGATGAGAAGGGGATCGAAGCCCAACCCGTCCACGAACGCGGCCACGGTATCGACGTCGGCGTCACCGGCGATGGCGATGGCTTTTCGCCCGTTCGCACCGGTGGGCCGGGACTCGTCTTCGAGATCGTGATAGCCCATGTGATTGAGCGCCTTGACGATCCGTGACTGCGGCAGGAACTCCTGCACGATCTCGCTCGTCGAGGTCCGCGCGTCGTTCAGGTCGTCCCTGATGCCGTCCTTCTCCCACCAGTAGTTCATGGCGTCGATGACGAGCTTGCCGGCGAGCTCCGCAACGGGAAGGTCCGGGTACTTTCCGAGGGGAAGCGCCAGGATGACGATGTCGGCGGCGCTGGCCGCGTCTGCCGCCCACGCAGCACGCGCTCCAGGGGCGAGGACATCGACCGTGAGCGCGATTGTCGCGGGGTCACCCGAACCGGCGATCGCCACACGGTAGCCCGCGGCCGTCGCCAGTCGGGCGAGCACGGTGCCGACCTTGCCCGCGCCTAGGATTCCGACGGTGCCTTTCGTGGCATTCGCGTCATACTCGTCATGCCCGCCCCTCATGGTGTGGCCCCCGCTGTGTTCGCCGTGCGGTGTTGCTCGGCGAGCAGCTCGCGCACCATCGGGATCACCTTCGTGCCGTACAGCTCCACGGCGCGCAAACGGTCGCCGGCGCGCACGGCGCCGCCGCTGTAGATGAGGTCGAAGCGGCCGATGCCCAACGTGCTGATCGTTTTCGCGATCTTTCGGGCCACCGTTTCCGCCGAACCGATGTACAGCGACCCGCGAGCTGCCTCGGCTTCGAATTCCGCTCGGCGCATGGGCGGCCAGCCGCGCTCGGCGCCGATCCTGTCGCGCATCGCCTTGTAGTCCTCGAAGATGGCCTCTTTCGCCTGCTCATCGGTGTCGGCGACGAAACCGGGCGAGTGCAGTCCCACCGGGTAAGCGGTCGTGCCCAGCTGCTCGGTCGCGCGGCGGTACAGATCGATGTACGGGGCGAAACGCTCGGGCGCGCCGCCGATGACGGCGAGCATGAGGCGGAAGCCGTAGTTGGCCGTACGGATGACCGACTGCGGTGAGCCGCCGACACCGACCCAGGTGCGCAGCCGGCCTGATTCGGTCTTCGGGAACACGTCGGCCTCGTGCAGCGCCGCGCGCGTCGTGCCTTCCCAGGTGACGGGCTTCTCGTCGAGGAGCTTGTGGAACAGGTCGATCTTCTCCTCGAAGAGCACCTCATAGTCCGCGAGGTCGTAACCGAACAGGGGGAACGACTCGGTGAACGATCCGCGCCCGAGGATGACCTCGGCGCGGCCGTTCGAGAGCGCATCGACCGTCGCGAACCGCTCGAAGACCCGCACGGGATCGTCCGAGGACAGCACAGTGACGCCGGAGGCGAGACGGATGTTCTTGGTGGCGGTGGCGATGCCGGCCAGCACGGTGTCCGGCGCGGAAATCGCAAACTCGGGCCGGTGATGCTCACCCACCGCGATCACGTCGATGCCGACCTCGTCGGCAAGCACGGCCTCAGCGAGCACGGCGCGGATCGCCTGCGCATATGACACGAGCCGGCCGTCGTTGTCGCGCGGCACGTCACCGAAGGTGTCGATGCCGAACTCGACGTTCTCGACGTTCATGGGCGCCATCCTCATGCTCACACTTCTGTTGGTGCATCAATGATGCCTTGATGTGGTTGACATGTCAACTAAAGGACGCGCGAGGCTGCGACTTCATCGAGCGTGCCGAAGGCGCGCTGCGTGCCGTCGATATCGGTCGCAGACAGGCCGTGGCGGGCAGCGACTGCCTTCCATTGGCTGACTGCATCGACGATTTCGCCCAGTTCGAAGGCGCGACACCCGTTTTTGGAGAGCGTCAGAGGGCGGTCTTGACGGTTGTTGGCGGTGGTTGAAAAGAAGGGATGAGCCTTCTTGACCAGCGCTTATCTGTTCGATGGCTGGTCTGCTGGCGTTGACGGATGACGGTGCTCTTGAAAGGTCGCAAGCGATGAATGAGGCACAGAGGAGGCGTCCGCGGGAACCCGGCCTCCTGACAGCTTGACGTTGACCGCGGTCAGGACAGGAACCGCGACGCGGATGTCGAGCGATCCGGTCGTCGACCTCTCTGTCGGAGGATGTCGGAAATGAGACGGTGCCGGTCGAGGGGGTGCGCCGTTCTCGCCCGGAGAGCACACCAGCTCTCGCACTGGCATGTGACGAGTTGCGGCGTAGGCGTAGGCCTCGTCGCCGACGGCGATCCACAGGCGATGCAGCACCCAGCGGTAGTGATCGTCTTCGGTGAAGCGATCGGCGTCGCCGTCATCTCTGAGGGTTTGGATGTGGTGGAGCAGCGCCTCGAGTTCGAGCAGAGCCCGGTGCTCCGCGGCGCGGCCAGACGTCACAGCGCGACGGCTGCTTCGAGATCTGCACTGACGTTGTCGTTGCGAAGTGCCCCGTCGGAAAAGACGGAAATCTCGGCTCCGAGCAGATCAGAGGCCGCGCGCTGGAACTCGAACACGTCGAAAAGGCCACGTCCGGGATCGACGCGTCCGCGGAGGCGCCCGGCCGAGGCAAATGAGAGGCCGGTGATGCCGTGTTCCGCGGCGAGAGCGATCAGCTGGGCAGCGTGTGTGCGCGCGAGTGCCTCGCTCGCCGGCTCGGCCGCAGATCCGAATGCGCTGCTCATGCGCCTCATCGTATCGAAGGTAGCCCCAGAGCCAGAAGAGTACGACTTCGCCTGTCGGGGCCTTGGGCGCTTCAGCGAGTTTCAGCCGAGGTTGCGTGCCGTGCCCTCGTCGCGAAGCGGCGTGATCGACTGGCCTGCGTCTCGGGACAGTGTCCTTGTGCGGATCGGGTTCGACGCGCCGGTGGCGTGGGTGAGCGCAGCGATGACGGCGTGGCCGGCGGGTCGGTCGGGACCTGTCATCGCCTCGGACAGGTCGACCGGTTCGCTGCCGAGTAGGGATTGTGCGGCGGCGAGCGTTCGCTGCTCGCCGCCGGACAGCATGCCGATGTCGTCGTTGGACGGTCCGATATTCTTGCGGACTCCTTGCGGACTGCGGCGCGCTAAGGTCGCAATCGACAATCGATGTGGTCACTGACCTGCAAAAATACTGTGCCCCCGGGCGGATTCGAACCGCCGACACCCGCTTTAGGAGAGCGCCCGAAGGGGCTTTTGAGCGGCATTGGCACTTGATGATAATGACGGAAAGGTGTCCTTGACCTGCGAATATGAAAGGCTCGGCGTGTTGGGCAGTGTTGACGAGAATCGGCCGCTTTCGGTCCTCGTAAGGTACGAATAAGGTACGGGCGGCGCCCGCACGACCAATTTTCCTGCCGGAACCCGAACGCAGGGTGATCACGTAGGGTCACCGTTGCGCACGGTTACGGCGCAACGAATGCCGAAACGATGCGCAGTCTATGTCTGCGGCACTTGTCGGCGCAGGTTGATCCGGTTTAGGTGTTGAAGACGATCCCATCGTCGATTCCGATTGCCGCGATCTCGCGGATCACGTTGGGGATTCCCCGGTGGCGATCCGCAGCTGACCTCTTGGACTGAACCCTGCGGTCGAATGCGCCCAGAGGATTGTGGCCTCGCTATGGCAACAAGCGACGCGGCGGTTCGGTCGCGGACTGGACCGGACGAATCTCCATCGCGGGGTTGAGTTCGCGCAACTGTTCCCGGATCGAGAGGTTGTTGCGTCACTTGCGCAACAACTCAGCTGCACGTACTTCAGTGAGGGGCTACCGCAGGCGATCAGCGGTGTCGCCCATGCCGCACCGGGCGGGTGGCCCGTCCGTGAGTGGTTTGTTGCGCGTTCACATCGACGTTGCGGCTCAGGCATTGTCGATTGTTTCGAGCCACGCGTTCAGCTGGTCGACTGCCTCGGACAGTGTGACCGTGACTCCAGCAGACTGCGCTGCCGGAGCGAAGCTTGCGGCCCAGTGTTCGTGCGCGGTCACCGTTGTCGGCCATGCACGAGGCGAACTGCCTGTCGAGCGTGCATCATCGGCGCGAGAGACGAAAACGTCGACGATAGCCGCGCGGATCTTCGCGAGTGGCGGAGTCCCCGACGTTTCGGTGAATTCACGCAACAGAAGCAGGTCGACGACGTCACGGGCGCGGTCGTTAATGTCGGTCGGCGGGTTGTGCGGGTCGGTGCACGCATGCACCTTCTGCGCGATTTGGTAGGCCAGTGGAAGGCTCGCGAGACGATCCGGCGTGGGCAGCCCGAACCCGGAAAGCGATGGGGCAGGAATTGCCTCGGGCTCGGCACCCGCATGGCCCTCATTCGGCGAGATTTCGATCTGGAGGCGCCTCCAGGTGACACCCCCGAGTTGTACGACGATATCGAAGCGGCGTGGCTTGACGATCCGGTGTGGCACATCGATGACCTCAACCTGGTCACGGACGAAGGTGAGCGGCCCCCACGGCTTTGACAGCGCGCGGTCGAGCTCGACCATAAGGCGGTCAAGATCGCCCCTGATAAGGCCATCGATGTCCTTCGTGGTGCGGGACATTCCGGGCAGCCTGTACTGCAATAGTGTCCCGCCCTTCAACAGGAACATCGACGTGCCGGAATCGTCCACGGCACGCTGCAACGTCACTGAGACGACGGTTGCAGCGACCAACCAGCCCAAACGCGGGCCCGTGGAACCCAGACGATCCTGCGCCTGTGCGATCCAGGCGTTGAGTACCCGCGCGGAGCCAGGTGCCTTGCCCTTCGGCGTCAGATCACCCAGCGACTGCGCGAGATTTCTCCGATCACCGTCGGGCATCTCGGGCCTCCAATTGCGTGACGAGCAATGCGCGCGCGTTGTCAGGTAGGAGGCTGGTGCGCCCGGTGCGTTCGATTGCCTGCCGAATCAGATAGGTCGGCACCCCCGAGGTGATACTTTGCCTGATGGCCGTCGGTACAGTGGCCGTGCGGATGCCCTGCCACCACGTGACCTCGCGCGGGTCAAGATCCTCGCAATGGATGACGTACCCGTGACCACCTTCGCGCCGGACGCGTCGGTGTCGGCGCACCGTCAGGTGAATGCGGTCGGGGTTGATATCGGTGATGTCCCAAGCCTGCAAGGCGGTGTCGTGGCTGAGGCACGCCTCGGCAGCTCCCGTCCACAGCACTGCGAGCTGATACTGATCGAACTCGGTTTCGGGAACCTGGGGTACTCGGTAGACGCCATGGGCGACGCGCTCGAGGCGACCGCGGGCAACCATCATCGACAATTCGGCGTGCGAGACGCCTTCGCCCAGGGCCTGCGCGGTGGTGACGAAGCCGTGCTGGTCCAATGCGACCTCACGTAGCCGTTCGAGCTTCGTCACTACCTTCACGTCAATACCGTAACAGGTAGTGAAGGTATTGACGCTCCGATGACTGTCTCCGAGCAATGATTCGCTGGTGACGACCCATTCCGCAGGATGCGGCAGGACGCAGGGCGACCGGGTTACTCGTGGCGAATGCCCTGAACTGGCTATGGTCGGACCGGTGATTGGGAAGGCGCTGCTGCGCCCCATGTCAGGAGGTCCTGCCGGTAGTAGATCGCCGCGCCCGTGGGTGTCCGGTAGTAGACGGGGCCATCGTGGGCCATGCGTAGCGTCGCGAGTCGATGGGGAGTGACGGCGATCAGGTCCGCCGCCTGCCGCGTCGTCAGAAATAGGCCGAGCGACGCATCCACAGCAAGTTGCGGGGGCTGCGCTGTCCGTGTTTCCCCGGCCGCGGGGCTGTGCGGATGAATCTGGTGCGTGTTCATCGCGATATCTCCAGCGGTGCGCGGGAAGTCGTCCGATTGTCGCGACCGTCAGGCAGTCGGTCGGATCCGCGCATGAGCCTGGATTTCAGGGCGTGGGCGGAGGCTTCGGCGCCTTGGTCGGTGAGGATTTGTTCGAGAATGGTTCGGGCGGGCCGGTTTTCGCGTTCGCGGCTGAGGGTGTCGAGTTCACCGTGGCAGGTGTCGGTGTCGATGTAGGCGTGGTTGGCGGCCCGTCCGCGGGTCATGGCAACGTAGAACGCCTCCCGGGTCATCTGCCCGGTGGCGATGGTGTGGGTGGTGTCGACGGTGACGCCTTGGCAGCGGTGCGCTGTGACGGCGTAGCCGAGCTCGACGTGCTGCGCCGTGTAGTCGGCAGGGATTATGACGGGCTGGCCGCCGCTTACTTGGGCTCGGATCGCCCCGTCGCGGCGCACTTGGGTGATGGTGAAGACGGTGCCGTTCTTGACGAAGCCCTCGGCGAACCTGCCCCGATCGTCGGTGCGCACGTTCGGGGCGGTGCCATCGGGAAGGCGGCGGTCGACGCGGCGGGTGATGATCCGGTCGCCGAACCCGGCGACGGTGCCGTCGTGCAGCGGCACACCGTCGGCCCGGACTTGGCCGGCTTCGATCAGATCGGCCCGGACCGTGAGATTGAGGGCTTGGACGGTTTCGTTGTCGGCGGCGATCAGCAGACTGGTCAGGCCGCGTGCTTGGTCGGATTTCCAGGCTTGGTGGGCGGCGTGGATCATGACATCGGCGTTGCCGTCGGTGAACCGGCCGTGCGCCGCATAGGCGTCCAGTGCCGTCGGCTCGCCGCGGCGGAGCTTGAGGGACGCGTCGGCCTCCCACTGGCGGACCTGCCCGTCGGGGCGCACGAAGCGGCGGATGTCGGTGAGTTGCGCTGTGTCCGGTTGATGTTCGGCCAGGAGCTGGAAGGTGCCGCCGGCGCCGATCGCGGGAAGCTGTGCGTGGTCGCCGACCAGCAGCAACTTCGCGCCCGCGGTCTGTGCCTGCGCGGCGAGCGCGTTCAATGTGGCCAGGTCGGCCATGCCCGCCTCATCGACGACCAAAAGCTGGCCGGGGTGCAGCGCCCATTGGTCGAAGCGGGCGCGGGCCAGGGCGATCGCTTGGTCGATGCCGCCGATCGGCGCACCGGCGGTGATGGCGTCGGCGCGGCGGGTTTCGAGCTGGGTGATGCGCTGTTCGCGGCGGGGCTGGAAGCGTTGCTGGGCGAGCCACTGCGCCGTGTTCTCGGCGGCGATCGAGATTTCGGTGCCGAGCACCTCCGCGGCGACCGCTGAGGTGGCGAGGCCGAGTACGGAGCCGGGGCCGTGTTCGTGTTCCCATGCGGCGCGCAGCCCGGCCATCGTGGTCGTCTTACCCGTGCCGGCCGGGCCGATCAGCACGTCACACACCCGCCCGGAAGTGCAGATGCTGCGGACCGCTGCGGCTTGGTCGGGTGCGAGCCGGTGGTCGCGCCCGAGCAGGGGAGCAGCGACGATGCTGTCGACGAAGTCGGCGGAAACGGTTGGTGCGGTGGCGGTCTCGGTGGCCCGGAGGAGCGAGTCTTCGGCGGCCAGCACCTCCAGGGAGGTGAACACTTCGGGCGCGTCATAAATTGATCTGCCCGTCGCCGCATCAATCTCCGTGCCGGCGGCGGATGCGCTTGTCGGGTTGAGAAGGATGCTGCGTTCGATCGCGGCGGCCGTGACCCGGCGGCGCACGGCCAGAAGATCGGCTTCGGTGGCGAATTGCAGCCCGGCAACGCCCATGGTGCGGCAGGCCGCGGCCACCAGGTTCCAGCGTGACCAGGTGGCCCGTTTGCCTTCGACCTGATCCAACGCGGCCGCGGCGAGAATCTCGATGGTCTGCTCGTCAATGTCGGAGGCTGTCGCCATACGGGGCAGGGCCGCGCTGGTAGGACTGACGGCGGCCGGGGTGGCGTTGCCCGGTGTCGCGATGACGTGGCCGGCCCACGCCCTAGCGTCGGAGCCGAGGATGAGGTCGGCGCGGCGGGTCCAATGGTCGGTGTATTCGGCCAGGGTCGAGACGTGTTTCGGCTGCCGCGTTTCCAGGGTTGCCTGCTGACGGATGCGCACCGCCTCCGGGCCGGTGGGCTGTCGGTGATGCTTGGCGACGAACGTGTCGATGGCGGCGTCTTTCGCGGCGGTGATCGCGGCGGTGCGCTGCGAGAACTCGATAATCAGATGGTCCGGGATCGCGGCGAGTTCCCGGCGCGGGTTGCGGGCCCGGCCGCGCAGCCGCACCTCCCAGGCCACACCCAGCGCGCGGGTGAGATTGTCGGCGAGCAGCAGATCATACGTATCCGAGTGCGCGACCGACGCCGCATACAGCGACCGGGAGTCCAACGTGCGCCACTGCCCGTCCGACGCTGCCTGCACGCGGTTGGCGATCGTGACATGCGTGTGCAGCTGCGGATCCCCCGCGCGGGAATCGTGGTGATCGAACCCGGCCGCGATCAAACCGCGCACCGGCACGCGCGCGGTACCTCCGTGCCCGGTGCGGGTGCGGGCCACGTCCTGTTCGATCAGCCGAATCGTCGAGGCGACCGCATTGTGGTGCGCGTCAACGATCTGCCGTTGCACGTCCGCGTCGGACAGCGCCCACAGCACGGACACCGATTTCGGTACCGAGAACGTCAAGTCGAAACCGGCCACCGCGCCGCGAGTGTCGCGGGCTTTCTCGGCCGCGGTGATCGCGGAGACCTTCGCCTCCCGCACGTCGGCGGGTAGGTCGGCGGGCAGTTGGGCTACCTTCGCGGTGATCCGATCGGCCGGCGGCGCTACTGTCGGGTATTCGCGGCCGAGCGATGCGCCGGTGACTGGGTCTTGGCCGGCACCGAACAGCCGAGCCATCTGCTCCTCCGACACGGCCGAACCGGCGGCGAGCCCGGCGCCGTCATGCACGCCGGCTAAACCTGCGCCCAGCCACACGCCGGCCGGGTAGCCGGCGTTCACGTAGTAGCGGGTCATCGCCGTGGACCGATCCGGTGCGTCGCCGCGCGCGGTATGCCGCATCAGGTACTCGAAACCCGACCCGGTGCTCATCCGCGACATCGACATCACCATGCATGAATAGGGCGCCCGACATCCGCGCTAGTCGCCCCGGGCCAACGTTCCGGCCGTTGACTGCAGAAATTTCAGCTCGCACGGGTCTGCGCGGGCGGCGCCGAGCCGCCTATCGTGGAAACCCTTGCTTGGTACGAATCTCGCCGGTATCTGCGGTGGCCGGTATCGTTGTCGTCATGACCACGATGGAGCAGCCCGAGGAGCCGCACCTGCTTGTGCTTCCGCCCGAGCAGGCGCTCGCTGCGGCACGTCCGCTCCCGGACCGGGAGCACATGGTGATCGAAGACGTGTCCGATGAGGAGTGGGACGTATTTTTCTCGGCGCTCGCTGAGGCATGAGCCCTGCCGACCAGGTCGGTGTCGTCGTAGACACGATGGTCTTCAGCTCGATGTTCGTGGAGCGGCCGAATCCGATGGCGGAGCGGTACCGCAGGCTCATCGGACAATCGCCGGTGATGCTCTCCTTCCAGACCGTGATGGAGTTGCGGTTCGGCGCTCTACGCGCCAACTGGGGCGAATTGAGACGGCGACGTCTGGAGCGTCGTATTTCGGAGATGGCGATCATGCAGCCCGATGATGAGACGATGACGGTCTGCGCGAAGCTCCGGGTCGACTGCCAGCGGATCGGACACGCGCTGGCCGACAAGATCCACAACGGTGATCGCTGGATCGCAGCGGCCGCGATGCGGCTCGATGTACCCGTGGTGTCGGATGATGGCATCTTCGAAAACGTGCCTGGCCTTCGGCTGATGACGATCCGGGGTACACAGGACGACTGACACTGCTGTTGGGTTTGTGATTTCATCGAACTCGGCAAGGGCGTCAACGAAAGGTTGACGCGGGATTGGTGACGCTGCAGTATTCGTCCGGCGCGAATCGCCGGGGTTTGCGGTCAATCGGGTTGCTGCTTGGCGGCTCGGTGGCTGATGTAGGTGGCCCAGTCTCGTGCGGCGAGTGCGGCCCATCTCGCGGCGTTGTTCTGGCTGGTGCCGACGAGCTCGGCGAGGACGGGTGCGGGGATCTGCGCGGCGAGTTGGAACAGGGCTGCTCTGCGTGAGGCGTTCGGTCGGATGCCGAGTGCGACGAGCGGTCCGCGGATGTTTTCGGTGTTCAGGGGCCGGCCTGGGATTCCGCCGGGGAACAGCCAGCCGTTGCGGCGGCTGGCGTAGGAGGCGTTTCCTCGGGCTTCGGCCTGCTGGCGGACGAGACCGGCGAGGGGTTCGGGTATTTCGATGGGCACCGCGTCGAACGTGACGGTCGTCTGCCGGGCCGAGGTGTCGATCTGGCTGGTTCGCATGTGGCAGATGCGGGCCAGTGGTTGGGCGAACAGCAGCATGAACAGCCCGGCGATCCGCACGTAGGGTTTGGCCGTGTCGTCGTGGAGCAGGATCTCGACGTGGCGCCATCGTTGTTGATCGGATGTGGTGACGGCGGGCAGTGCGCGGGCCGGGTGCGTCGTGCGCAGGCCGGTGTTGACGCGGGTGGTGTGCATCCAGGAGATGAACCCGCCCGTTGTTGACCTGCGGCCGGGGTGCCGGGCCAGGTAGGCGTCGACGTCGGACTGGGTGATCTCGGCTGGGCCGTGTCCGCGGGCCGCGGCCCAGTCGAGGAAGACGAGCGCCGCGTTGACGCGTTCGCGCGCGCCTTCGCCCTGACCCTTCGACAACGGGTGCTTGCCGGCGGTGGTGCGTAGTTGGCGCAGCACGTGCCAGCGGGCGTAGCGGCGCACGATCTCGGCGTGGGCCGGGTTGTCGGCGTTCTCGAGCCGGTCGGCGATCCAGCGGGTGGTTTGCTCCAGCCGCGGGTCGTAGGCGTCCAGGACGCCGACGGCGACGAGCAGGTCACGCAGGTAGGTGTGTGACCGGTTGCCGGGCAGGGTGGCGAAAACGCTGTGGCTGATAGGGATTTCGCCGCGGGCCATCGCGCCGAGAAGGCGCGGCCCGTCGCCGGGTGGGCGGCTGATCCAGTAGATGCCGGTTTGCGGACGGTCAGAGCCGACCAAGGTGTCGAACACCGGGCGCAGGCGTGTGTGGATGCGTCCGGTGGTCGGGTCGGTCAGTAGTGTGGTGAGCCGCTCGGCGAGGATGCAGCGGGCGCAGCGCCGCGATCCGTAGGGGTGGTCTTCCCGCCCGCAGGTGGCGCACGCGAACACCGAGACGGCGCCTGCGCAGGCGGCGCAGACCGTGGCGCCCTCGGCCGACGGGTAAGCCAGGGGCCGGATCTGCCGGCAGCAGGGGCATGGCTGCGGATGGTAGGCCAGGTGGCGTTTGCAGGGTTGGCAGATCCGGCCGTGTGGCAGTCGCGCCCCGCCGCCGTCGAACGCCTTGTCGCAGACAACGCAGCAGGGTCGCGGTTTTTTCACTCGACGCCGTCGGGTCGGCGCACCGTGGCCCGCACGGGTCTGATCGTGCCGATGCCCGGGCCGGTTTCGCCGACGGCCCGCCGGGCGGGCTGCGCCTGTGCGACCTGCACCTCGAGCAGGTCGGCGGCGGTGCAGCCGAGGATGTCACACAGCGCCGCCAACAGGTCCAGGTTGATCCGGTGCGGGGCCTTGGTGACGATCCGGTGCACCATCTGACGGGAGATCTCGATGCCGTGCTCGGCGAGCGGGCCGAGCAGATCCGTGGTCTGGAACATGCCCCTTTCGGCCATCAACTGCCGCAGGTTCCAGGCCATGCTCACCTGTCGGGTCATGGCGCCTCCCGTCGATAGACACGCTCGAGGGCGTGCTGCAAGGTCTTGGTCTTGAAGTCGTTGCTCACCGACGTGTAGATCGCCGTCGTCGATGCATGCGAATGCCCGACCTGTTCGGTGACAAACCTTTCCGGGTAACCGAACTCGACCAGATGAGTCACATACGAGTGCCGCAGGCAGTGCAGCGACAACGCCGGATCCAGCCCGACCTGCTCGCGGATCGCCGCGAACCGCACCTCCAGCCACCGCGGCGTGGTGCGCTGCCCACGCTCGGTCAGCCACAACGGCCCTGACCTGCCCGTCGACAGCAGCGGCCGCGCCTGCTCGACCCACTGGGCAAGGCCGGCGACGACCCAGTCGAACTCCGGGACGGTGAGCACGGTGCGGCGCCGCGGCGCGCTGCCCCGCGAGGTCTTGGCGTAGCGCACGTGAACCGCGCCGTAGGTGCCCCACGCCGGCATGGCCGCGTTCGGCCGCAGATCCGCGACGTCGAGCATGCACAACTCCCTGCGGCGCAACCCGAACGCGTAACAGGTTTTGATCATCTGCGCGTCCCGCAGCGCCGCCCACGCACCCTTGCGGCCCGACGTCGCGACCTTATCGACCCGGTCGTCGAGGAAGTCGAACAGCTGCTGGATCTCGTCATAGGTGAACGGCCGCCGCCCCGGACGACCCTCGTAATCGACCAGGTGCGCGGCGGTGTTGAAATCGTGACACACCTGGGACGGAACCTGCCCGAACCGCTCGTCGCACTGCGCCACCCAGCCGTAACGCGAATCGAGCAGGAAATCGCAGAACATGCGCAGCGTCAGGTGATGCCCGCGGATCGTCGACGGCGCCGCCCGGCTATGCCCGGACATCAACGACATCGTGAACTCCTCCACGTCCGCCGGAGTCCACTGCCACGGAAACGACTCGCTGAACGCGGCGAACCGGCGCAGCAACCCCAACCGGGAAACGATCGTCCCGTCCGTCAGCAGCCGGGACCGCTGCTGCCGCTCCCAACCCGCCAGCATCGCCGCGAACACCGCCGCCGGCTCGTCGAGATGCGCCACCCCGTCGACCAATTCCAAGCGCGCAGAGCCCGGCACCTCCGCCACGAACACCTCCACGCATGTCAACTACACGTTTACGATGACAAGCGTAAGTTACCATGGAGAAGCACGCTGCAGGTCCAGCCCGTACCGCCCGTCGCCGCGCGGGCATTACGTCACCACAGGCCAGGCGTAGCGGGTAAACCTAAAGTTTATTCAGGGGTAGAAGGCACCTTGGTGCCAGTCGTGTGAACGATTTTTTGGGCCGCCCAGAAGGGGCGCATCCTGGCTCCAGAAGGCCCCGCCGATCCGGCTGTCGCCCGCCGTCATGACGATCCGGTGCGGACAGGTAGTGGTCGCGGGTCACGCGCCGGCAAGGCGCTCGGCGATGAGATCCGGCGGGCTCTGATACTTGCGGGCCGAGACGATGTTGCTTTGCAGATGACGGTGGATCCCCCCGAGGTTCGCGCGGGCATGCCCCCGTCCTGTTTGACGATCCACCGGATCGCGAACGCTTGGTCGTTCATGCACCGTAGGATCTGCCGGCTCGCCGTCTTCCCGATCGTCGTGCGCGCCGCGTCGAGATCCCCCAGCACGTCGGCGGGTAGCCCCTTGGCTGTGAGTTGCTCAGCAGCCCTGGCAGCGAGAATCGGCCCCAGGGACCGCAGGTCATCGGCTCGAACGTCGGGGGCGAAGATCGCGAATAGTGTGCCTGCGTGCGTGGCGCGCAGGCACTTGCGACCCTCGGCCCACATGATGTTCGCGTACCAGTCGTCGTCGGCCGGCGGCATCTCAACCGCGGCCGGATCCGGTTTGCTGACGAGCGTTAGCAGCCGCGCTGTGCACCGATTCATCACGACGGCGACAGAAGCAGCGGCGATCTGTTCGGCCCGTTGACGCGTCCGCTGTTGCGCTCCACGAACTGGGGGAACTCGCCCGGCAATCCCGACATCGATCACCTCGGCCACGGGCGCATCCTGGGACTTCGGTCGTCATCATGTCGGGATGCGCAGGTCAAAGGCATGGTGTGCGCCAGGATGCGCCGCACGGGATTCCAGGGTGCGGCCCCAACCGGTGGCCAGGATGCGCCTGGGATGCGCTCAAGAAACAGCAGCGATGACGCGCTGGCCGGCGTCGCCAGCCACCCCGCTACCGGCGGCGTACCGCAGCCGTTCCGCGACACTTTGTGATTGTGAGCTCGTTGCCACCGGGTGTGGTGGCTGCCAATGCGACGTTGCCGATCTCTAGCCGGGATCGGTCGAGTTTGACCTCGACGGCGGTGGCATTGATCTTGCCGTTGCCGAGCCAGCCCGCCGGGTTGTCTGCCGGCGGATCGTCGGTTGGGCAGTTCACCGCGACATGCGGATCCCGCCGAATATCCTGCGCCCGCATGGTCCCTGGCATTATGCCCATGTAGATCTCCCCGCCATCGGCGCAGTCGACCTCGGTGCAACCGATACGCGGCGAACCATCGCGCCCCACCGTCGCCTTCGTCGCGTGCTTCCGTACCGCGAACGTTGCCCGGACAATCTGCGCCAGCGTGGGATTTTCCGCATCGAACGGCGCCCACGAACTCATCGTTCCGGCGGTAACCGAAATCGTCGCGACGTCGGCCGAAAGAGGATCGGTCAGCGGATCGCGGCCGGCCGGTGCTGCCGCCGCAGGGGTGCAATGTGGTTACCCCACGCAGAGGGCAACCAGTCAGATTGCCTGGCGAGGCGCTGGACCGACGCACCGGGCAGAGGTGCAGAGCCCGAACGGAGGCCCGGTAGTCGCTAGTCCACCCAGGCGCTGTAGCCGATCGTGATCGCTGCCGCTCCCGCGCAGAGCGCCGCAGATGACCACCAGACGGTTTTTGGGGCAAGTGTCTTGTCGAACAGCCTAAACAGCCAGTTGAGAGCGACGTATGGAATCAACGCACATGCCACCGCAACTATTGTGAACACCAGACCGAACGCCACGGTCTGGCTGAGTGGACCGGGGGCGGGGTCCTTCGGATCCGGATGGAACGCCCAAGTCGAAAGGGTGGCTACGGGTACCCACAGGACGGCGCCGATGATCAGGTTCGCCACGATCCACAAGGCACGAAGCGCGACGAAGCCAGTGGACGGGCCCGGTCGGCCACCGGCGTGAGGCGGGCTGCTTACGCCGCTCCCGCGTTCGGCCACCGTGTCCCGACGTTCCTCGACCACTGCTCCATCATGCCCGGGGCCTTAAGCCTGGATCCACCGATGGGATCACGAGCAGGTGGTGGCCATCGCGGCCGACGGACACGGCGTCGTCGTCGCGACTCGTGCCTGCACCGACCCGATGTCGGTGAAAATCGAGCGGATTGCAGGCGACGGGACCGCGACGCGGATCGAAATCCCGTCCGGCAATCTCACGGTCATCGATGGCCGCGCCTGGGTCGCACTTTCCAAGCAAGGCGATTCACTCCGCGGCGATCGTGCCGACGTATCCGCCCGTCCATTCGCCAACAGAAAGCGCGGAGGTCTCGCCGTGGCCGTCGCGATGGGTGATGGCAACGGCACCGTTTCGTACGCTCACATCTCGCATCGCGACTCGTGGGGCCTCCCACGCTCGGTCTGGTTGGAACGCGTAATGCGCCAACGCCAAAAGGCGGTCAGTGGTCAGCTTGACAGTTACCGGCCGGGGGGCAGTCGCCATCGTGAGCTCAACCGGCCGGTCGCCTCGAACAGCACCTCCTCGGCGGTAGCCAGCGGGAAGGTGCGGTCAAGTTCTTTGCCCGGCGTACCTGCATACTTCGCACGCACTCGCCGTCCAAGATGCGAACTGGACATGGACACGGGCATACGGTCGCCGCCACGCTGCACGCGGGCCAGATCCGGGATGCCATTGGGCAGCAGTCGGTCTAGTTGGCGGTTTCTGGCTCGTGTCCCGGTACGAGCAGTGCTCCGATCGTCACTGTGACCGGTAGGGCGACGGAGGGGCCGAAAGCAGGTGGACGCGGTATCGCGTCGATATCGACGAGGGCGCTGGCGATGATCCCGGTAAACGATTGGCCATCGTGGCGAGCCTGTTCGATCCGCTCCTCGATGGCTGGGCGCACCTGGTCGGTGAGGAATGTCAGTCCGTGCGCGAAGCCGACGTCGGTGAGGGTGGCGAAGTCGCCGTCGCTGGTCGTGCCGCCATTGATCGACACCGTGACTGCTACCACGGTGTCAGGTCCGCGCGCAGGGTAGTAGTTCACTTCCTGGTTGCTGTCGGGCAGCCTGCAGGGGCTCTTGTCCGGCCCGTAGCATTCGAACCCAGCTGATTCCAGGCCCGGGGCTGCAGCCACAGGCTCCACTAGCGCATGGGCCGAAGATATGGGCCACGGGCCAGCCATCTTGTCCGTCGCCGCAATGAAGGTGAGCGGTAGGTCTTCGGAGATCTGTCGATTCCCGGCGAAGTAGTCTCCCTCCCCGGCGAAATAGTCGGCGTGCGCCGTGGACGCCCTGGCGCGCTCCGGGTTACGCGGGTCATGCCCGAGCCGCCAGCCGCCCATGGCGGCGCGACGGACGCCTTCGATCACCCCCTGGGCAGAGTGCTCATCCTGCGGCCACGCCCGCAGGATCGAGGCCGACACAATCGTCTTTAGCCGGGCATCGGTGCTGGCATTGGCTGACAATCCGCGGCTCGTGTTCGTCAGGCGGTCTGGCGGAGCGATGCGCAGGTATTGGAGCTGCCCTCCTGGGGTGGCAGCGATATCGACGGTGCTCGCCCACAGGTCGTCGCCGGTTGCGGCATCCGTATAGGTGCCGCGGCACCAGATCTGCCGGGCCGCAGCGCTGGCCCGTACCTGCGCGCAGAAAAACCCTGCCTCTTCAAGCCCATCCGTCATGATGCCTACCGGGCCGCCGGTGGCCACGGCGACGACAACCGAATCCTGTGCCGCAACAGCCTGCGCATCGACGTGCCCGTAGGGCACGGCTGGTCCCAATTCGGGGCCGGGCCAACGAGAACATCCCGCAGCACCCGCCAGCATCGCTACCACCAGCAGCAGCGCCCACCACCGTGCCCGCATGCGGTGCGCTAGGCAACGGTGCCGTGGTGTTACGGCGATCCCGAGGGCCACTCCGGCCGTGTATGCGACGAGGTCGGTCCAGGTGAAGGTCGTTCCGAGCGCGAGGTGGCCGAGCGTGGTTTGACGGATCTGGTCGATCCACGGCTGGTGGTACAGCTGGGATATCTCCACGACGAAGCTGACCGTCAGCGCCACTGCGCCACGTAGCCACCAGCGGACTCGCGTCGCGGCAGCAGAGACAACGAAATAGGCGGTCGCGGCCCATAACGCATCCCCAACCCAGGAGGGAACCCACGTGACCTGCCTCGACACGAGACCGACGACGATGGTCACGGCTGTGAGTCGCAGCGGTAAGTGTCGTGTCCCTGGTGGCAGTTAATGTCCGACCGGAATGTCGGTGACTTTTCTCGGCAATCCACCCAACCCGCGGCTCAACAGTCGCTCACGGTCACGTCTTGTCAAGTTCCTGGAGCAGGGCCTGTGCGCGGCTCAGAGCGCCGTTGCGCCGGGGCTGCCAGAGCTATGACGACGACTCTGATCTTCGGATATATGAGGTCCAGTGTTGGACGGTTCGCCGCGTGCTGGCAAGCGACGGTAGCGAGTGGTTCCGATGATGGCTGCCGTCAGCGTGATCGCGGCGACGATGATGAGCTGTGCAGCCGCGGGCGTGATCGCGGCTCGCGCCCCGGATGCGGGCGGGACGCTCAGCCAGGTGATCAGTGACTCGACCCGAGTCAGGAGTGCGACGGTAGAGAACACGCATACGCCGAGGATGACGCCGGTCGGTATCGCGACCTTGAGCGAGCGCAGCACCAGCAAGGCGAAGGCGGCGGCTGCCGCTGCCAGGCACCAGAAGCCGGCGCCGGTTCCAATGACATTGGCAAATACCCAGCCGATCACATCGCGGGCAGGCGGCCAGAACCAGGCGATGGTCGTCATCGCGGCCACGGCGAACGCTCCCGTTGTTGCTGCAGTGATCCACAGCCCCCGCCGCGCAGGCGGCGCGTGCGAAGCGACCGCCGCGAGCCCGGCGACGAGACACGCCTTGAGGATCAGCATCAGTGGCGAATCGGCCACAGGCATCCCGGACACGGCCGCGATGACAAGGGTTGCCACGATGGTGGCGGCGCCGACGAGCTGGCCGAGTGCGCGTTGCCCGATAAGAGCCGCGAGCAGCACCACGATCCACGCCGCCGGCAGCCACTCCTGCACTACCACCCAACCCGGGGTCGCGGACCACGAGGCCGCAGGGCCAAAGTCTTGCGCGAACCTGTACATCGGGAACTCGCTCAGCAGGAGTCGGGCCCACGCCGTGTCTATCGCCTGCACCGCCAGCACGACCAGGCCACCCAGGGTCGCCACGCGCACGGCCTGGGCTTGGGCCCGGGCACGCTCGGGCGTCGTCGCAAACCGGGCCCGCATGGCCAGTTGAAGGACGCTCCAGGACTCGGCGGGGCCAGGTACCCCGAATTTCAGGGTGAGATCCGCACTGTCCGGGTCCGCGTCGACGCGCTCCTGGAGGAACACGTCGACCATCTCCTCCTCGCGAATGACCCGGTAGGGGCGGGGCAGCACTCGCAGCAGCCGCCGGTATCTCTCTTCCAGGCCACTCGGCGAGGGCGGGAGGTCTAGATCGTCGGTGACCATGCGAGCACCGGCGCTTCACCGGCCCGGGGGTCGTTGCGGACGAGTGTGCTGCGCAGCCCCGACTCGTTTCGCGCCGGTCGCGTCGACCTTTTCGCGGCGGCCAGGCGACCGACGGCGATCTGGGCGTTGGCCGCCTGGCGTGCGGCCTCGTCGGCGAGTACCCGGCGGCCGTTGGTCGACAGCCGGTAGTAGCGGCGCAGTCGCGAGTCGATGATCTCTTCGTGGTCGACCTCGATGACCTCGTCCTCGGCCAGCCGGTCGACGATGCCGTACAGGGTGCCGACACGCAGCCGGATCCGCCCGCCGGACAAGTCGGCCACCTCCGATAGCAGCGCGTAGCCGTGCAGCGGCCCGGCCGCGAGCGCCGACATGATCAAAAACGCCTGTTCCGAAAAGCCTCGACGAGTCATACACTGAGTATATCGGATTACAGGGCATGGCACGTTCCTCGCCGCTATGTCTCTTCAGCGACAGCGGACCGGCGCACTGCTTCTGGACGGATCGGAAGGGGAGACTGATGAGCCAGCACGAACCACACCACTTCGGACGGCGTGCGCGAACACTTGTGATAGCGGTGGCTGTGTCCATGCTTGCGCTGTCCGTGGCGGTTGTCGCGGGGCCCGGGGCGGCGGCGCAGCCTGCACCCACCGCGAAACTCCCTCCCGCGGCGGTGAACAACCCCGACGTCCCACTGGCGACCATCCTGGCGCTGCCGAAGGCGATCCAGCAGAACGCGACCATCCACATAGACCCGGACCTGGACCCGCACGTGCCAATCATCTACGGAGACGGCACTGCTGTGCCCGGGCAGTCCGCAGCGGCCAAGGCCGCGACAACTGACTGCGGAATATTCGCGGTATGGGGACCTCCACTGGCATGGGGCCCCACCTACACCGGTACCTGCGCTGTAGCCGGATCAGTAGGGTTTCATCTCACCTACTGGTGGACCAAGTCTCAGAACGTCACCACGTCTGGGGCTGCTGACGGTACGGGCTGGAACCCCGGTCAGACGTGGTACCAGCTCGGTTCGACGCCAAATGTCCACCTCTGGGTGCCATGGGGCAATGTCCTCGCTATGCCTAAAGGAAAAGCGTGGGGAGCTTCGGCTCCTGCGGGCATCACCCTTGATATTCATTACTGACTAGAGGTCATGGCCGGGTCGCATTATAGCAATCGCATTTACCTTGAACGACGTAAGCGGCAATGTAATAGCACATCGTTCCCAATTTCGAGCTAGAAAGGAAATGGTCATGGATACCGCAGTGGAGAAGAAGTTGAGCCAGCTTGTAGCCGGCCCTTACCTCGGCTTTGATGTTTCATCGTATCCTGGTGACACATTAATGCAGTCATGGTGGGTTAGCTCACCCTTATGGTATGTCGGGTTCTATCTCGCGCCTGCGCCGAATCACAGTAATACATCGTGGATGGCGAAACGCTCGTATCTTGCGAATATGGGCTGGGGGTTCCTACCCACGTACGTTGGTCGACAAGTGGGCGGATCTGGCCTGACCAACGCTCAAGGCCAAAGCGACGCGAACAACGCAGCCAGCCTTGCGACGCAGGCTGGGTTCCCGTCGGGCACCACGCTCTTCCTGGACGTGGAGACCGGCGGCACATTACCTGCGAACATGATCTCTTACATTCAGGGATGGGTTAGCAAAATAGATTCCGGCACACTGTTCTGGGCCGGTGTCTACTGTAGCTATAGTCAATCGGCAGCCCAAATTAAGGCAGCATTAGGTACCTGGTCAGTCAAGATCTGGTGCTGGAATGTCAACTGCTCACCATCTCCGGGGTGTACTCTGCCCTCCTCAGCGCCGTCGCCGAGTAGCTGCGGCTATTCAGGGGCTGTTGTATGGCAGTACGCCCAATCACCCAAGCCAAGCGGCATCAGTTGCTCGGGATACACCGGCAGTCAGTGCACCCAATCTTTTGGCGGGCACTCCCTATCGATTGACCTGAACACTGCGAACGCAGCTAACCCGTCAGCGTAAGTAATGCACCGATTACTCACGCTGGACACCCGGCGTCGGCGCTTCCGTGGTGCGATTCCAGTTGTTGGTGTGAACCGAGACGACTCCGAGACGTCCGATGCTCAACAGGCCTCGATGACCTGCGACGACGAGCCGAAGGGGATCTCGGTGGGTGCTAACGGAGCGGATGTGAGGGGCCGGCGCAGGCTGGGACGGCGCTGTGGGTCAGCCGTTACGTGCCTCGTCGCGAGCTTGACGGTGCTTGTCTCCTGCAGTACGAGTCAGCCCGGGCAGGCACCACCGTCAGAGCATGCGACAGCGCGTGCAGGCACAGCACTACCATCGGCGTCGTCAACGGGCTCGGGCCCACCGCAGGCTCTGCCCACCGTGTCGTCGGTCGCCCCATCCACGCCTTCAGCGGCCACCTCGCTTGAATCGAAACCCCTCGTATTTGCGGGGCTGCACATGGTGGGGGCCGGCGCAGGCTGGGCGATCACCAACGCCGGCATCCTATACACGACGGACGGGGGCGAGACATGGGCTCCCCGTGGTCCGGATGGCGCCGATCCCGCCGGGTTGCAGCCGGCACCTGCGACACACGGATGGGGCGGCGCGGCGTTCGCCGGTAGCGGCGAGGCCTGGGTGACGGCAGCAGGACCCGGCACGGTGACGGTGTTCCACACCTCGGACGCCGGACGATCCTGGTCGTCCGCGAAGGTGGACCCGGAGGCCGATGCCGGAATGGATCGGTCCGACACCCCGGCGGTGATCGGGTTGACCTTCCCGACGCCGAATGACGGCTGGCTCCTTGTCACCGCAGGCGGCATCGCGACCGGCAGTCAAGATATCGAGCTGTATCGCACAGCCGATGCGGGGGCAACCTGGAAGATGCTCGCAGCCGCCGCCCAGGAGCAACCCTCGCCGAGCGGCCTATCGGCAGAGGGAGTGAAGACCGGAATCGGATTCGCCGGGCCCGAACGCGGCTGGATCACCGGCTACCGTGGCACCCAGCCAGGAATGTGGCTGTACGAAACCGGCGACGGGGGCCGAAGCTGGCATACGTCGGCGTTACCCACCCCGCCAGGCATCAGCACCGCGGCCTCGCCGCAGAGCTTCCCGCCGATCTTCACCACGCCAGATCACGGCATCATCCCTGTGACCTGGCCAGGCAAAACCAGCACCACCGTGTTCTACGCCACGAGCGACGGCGGAACCACCTGGCACGCCACCACCCCGATCGAATCCGCCGACCCCATGCAGGCATGGAGCTGGCCCACCGCTGGCAACGGCCTGGCCGCGAGCGACACCAGCTGGTGCGCCACCAACGATGCAGCCGCCACCTGGCACTGTCGGCCCCTACCGACCACGCTCGGCGACGGCACTTCTCTGAACTTCGTCTCACCGCTGGTCGGATGGGCGACCTCCGATAAAGGCCTATTCACTACCGTCGACGAAGGCCACACTTGGACGTCGGTCGCCGCCCGCCCCGCATCATGACGGACAGGCTCGGGGTCCCGTCACGGCCAGAAGCCCCGCGTGTGTCGGCCTTCACTCAGCCCCCGTGAACGATCGTTCACGGAACACGGTCGCCGGCGAGCCCGCGGTGTGGAGTTTGCCGCTCTTTGGCGGTGTTCTGTGATCGCTTTGTGTCGCTAATTGCCGATGACGAGGATGCTGGCGGCGGCTTCGATGACGTCGTCGGTGATGGTGTCGAGCTGGTTGATCTTGAGTACCCGGTTGATCTGAGGGAAGAGCCGTTCGAGGAGGCGAAAGTTGCCTCGGGTGATGCGTTCGATCGCGGCGATGGCTTGCGCGTCGGTGAAGTCGTCAGGGTCGAGAGTCCTGCCGAGTCGCTTCCAGTGGCGATCGAGAACGAAGAGGAGCTCTTCACGGCCGAGGGCACGGTAGTGGTGTGAGAAGCCGAGGCGGCTGTAGAGCTGGGGGTAGTGGCGGAAGCGTTCGTCGACGCCGGGCATGCCGATCAGGATCATCGCGAGGTGGGTGCGGTCGTGCCGGTCCCGAAGAAGCTCCAGGGCGGTGGGGGTGAGCCGTTCGGCTTCGTCGATGATGAGCAGCTCGACGAGGCGAGTGACGTCGTTCTGCCTGACCACTTCCCCGTCGGGCATGAGGGAGCGGAGGTGCTCGTCGGCGCAGATCCCGACTTTGATCTGCCAGTGGTCGATGTCGTGCATGAGGTCCTTGGGCCGGCAGAGGACTTCGGGTGTGTAGAAGACGGTGCGGGATCGGTTCGCCAGGGCGTAGTGCTTGGCGTCGTGATCACCTCTCGGTCCCCATGCGTTGATATACGGCTCGAGTGCGTCCCAGTTCGCGTAGCGGCGGGCGGAGTTGGTCTTCCCGACGCCGGCGGCGCCGTGGCAAATCCCGATGGTCTTCTCCTTTCGGACGGCGTTGGCGAACTCGGTGAAGCGTCGGTGTTCTTTGGTGACGATGAATGCTTGGTTCATCACTCATCCTCTTCGTAGGTGCGCAACTTCGGCCGCCGTTTGCTGGGTTCGGGGGTGCGAAGTTCCTCGCGGGTGGCAACGATCGGGATGCGGTCGTTGATGGCTCGCCGCAGCTGCTTGCGGCGGGCGCGGCGGGCGGTTTCGATGTCGCGGAGGCTGAGGCGAAGGTTGGGGTGAGCTTCGTCGATGGCGGTGCAGAGAAACGTGTCGCGGTCGTAAACGCGGATCTCGGAGATGTCGCGGGGGTCGTACCGGATTGTGACGGTGTGACCGACGAACTGGGCGAGGGTTGGGGCGAGGTAGCGCTGGCCTTGGAAGTGGATGCCGTCGCGTTGAACGACCCGGTTCTTTGGAACAGTAAGGAGGAGCCCGTCGAGTTCTTGAAGGCTGTCGGGCATACGAGGCATCCAGCCGTCCGCGACCCACGCGTCTCGCGGTGAGATCCCCAGCTCGCTGTGGGTCCGGTCGTTGTAGGTGCCGATGAATTCGCTGATCGCGCGGTCGAGACCAGCGAGGTCCAGCAGGGGCGTTGGTGTTCGGCTGCCCGGTCCGAGGTGGCCAGGGAGCGTGGCCAGGAGTTCGGTGTTGATGGTTCCGAAGAACCGTTCGATCTTCCCTCGGCCCTGGGGCCGGCCGACGGTCGAGTGAATAATCCTGAAGTGCAGGGCGAGTGCGGTCTGCTCGAGGTGGTGGCTGATGAAGTCGGAGCCGTGGTCCACGTGCAGGATGTCGGGGATGCCGCACATCGCCCACGCCGGGTCAGTCTTCCGCCAGATCGCCTGCCGGAGAGCCAGGGCGGTGTTGATCGCTGAGGGTGCGCCGGTGAAGACCATGTATCCGCAGATGGCGCGGGAGTAGTCGTCCATGACCGTGGTGAGCCAGGGCCGGTCGGGTTTCCCGTTGGCGCCGACGATGAGGATGTCGAGTTCGGTGTGATCGGACTGCCATGTCTGGTTGGGGTGTTCTGCGCGGCGGCGGAACACGAGCTCGTGCTTGTCCCGGTACGAGACCGGCCCCTCAAGTGCCAGGGTGACAAGGGCCGGATCGAGTGCCTGAACGATCTGGCGAACGGTCGCGTAACTCGGCACCGGCAGTGCGTGAGCTTTCGCCTCCGCGGAGGCGAGCCGGTGCAGGGTGGCGATGCTTGGGCGTGGCCGGGTCAGCGCCAAACGTTCGATGAACGCGACCGTCTCCGATGAGGTTCGGCGGACACCCTTGTCGGTGCGAGGGTGAGGGTCGAGGGCTGCGACGCCGCCCGCGCGGTAGAGCTGGAGCCAGCGTTGCAGAGTTCGGACAGAGATCCCGGTCTCTCGAGCGAGGACGACGAGCGGGATCTGGTCTTCGACATGCAGCCGAAGAACACGCCACCGCTCCGCCGCATCCACGAGCCACCTACACGGTGGCGCTCTCGCGAGCCGCGAGGGCCTGTTGGTGACGGTACAGAGTCGCCCGGCTCCACCCAACGAGTTTCGCCGCCTCCTTCGCCGTGCGGCCTTTCGCCCTGGCCTCGGCGACGAGCTTGAGCTTGTCAGCAACGACGACGGGATCTGACAGGGGCCGGCCGAACTTGGTTCCGCCTTGCCGGGCTGCGGTGATCCCGGCGTTGACGCGTTCTGTGATCAGTTCGCGTTCGTACTCGGCCAAAGTGGCGAGCATGTTCAACATCAACCGGCCCGAGGTCGTCGAGGGGTCGATCCCATCCGAGATGCTTTTCACCTGCACGTCCTGCTCTCGGAGCAGCTTCACCGTGTTGAGCACATCGATCAGGGACCGTCCAAGCCGATCGACCCGCCAGACGACGACGGTGTCGCCGGGCTTGGTGTACTCGAGGAGCTTCTTCATCCCTGGGCGCGAGATCGCGGTCCGGCTGCCCGAGGTGACGTCGGCAAAAATGTCCCGCTCTTGGACGCCGGACTTGACGAGCGCATCGACTTGCAGTTTCGCGTCTTGGCTTCTGGTGCTGACCCGTGTGTACCCGAGATGTCTCACCGGGCCATTCTGCCTCAACAACTGCTAGCAGCGGCGGAGAAAAGACACTTTGCGGTAAGACATGTTTCCGAGACGCATCGCGCCCCGGAAATCCGCCACTCCTTCCCGCGGTCCGGGAGAGGGTTTGCGTGCCTCGGAAAGCTTTAGATAGTTGAGACATGCAAACGTATGCGCTACGAAGCGGCTGATGGCCATGGCTGACACATTGTTACTCAGACAATCCCGGAGGCGGGCACGTACCTCAGGCTTCTTGGTTGAGTCGTTTGATTCGAGCTTGGGCTGCAGCAGCACCTGGGGCTGTCGGACGCAGTATGACGCGTACCGCGCCAAAGAGTGTTCGGGTGGTGGTGATTGCGGGCCATCGCGGCGTGCGGAGTCTGAGCAGGTCGAGGTAGAAGCTGGGCATGGAGGCTAGGGCTGCGGCGTAGAGGACGGGGTACGCAGCGCCGATCAAACGGGGGAGCGGGGGGTGGCGGAGGAAGTGCATAGCTTCGCGTACGCGGTCGTCGTAGCAGAGCATTGCGTTGAAACCGGCGAGCTGTTTCTGGAGTTCCTCGGCGGTAGTTGGCGGATCGGTGACGCCCATTATGGTGCCGGTCTGAGCCCACTCGCGCACGAATGCGTCGGGGCCGCCGGGGATTGGGCCGCCCCAGATCAGGTGTGCACCGAGGAGTGCTTCGGTGAATGTGATGTGGACCCATCGCAGTAGCTCTGGATCGCGGGCCGATAGGGGTGACCCATCCCGGCCGTGTCGGTGTAGGAGCCGTTGACTCGGCCGTGGGTGCGGTGGATGTTGTGCGCGGCTGCTTCGGCGGCGCGTGTGTCGCCAAAGGTGGTGGTCGCACCGACAAAGGCGTTGACAGCTACCAGCAGGGCGAACTGGGCGAGGTTTTCACGGAGCCCGAGCGTAGGGGACCCAGCCCTTGTCATGGCGCGCTTAGGCGAGAGTGAGGAACAGCTTCTCCAATTCCTCCACCGTCAGTGCCCCATCGCCGTCGCCGGGCTGGGTCAAGCAGTCGCGCAGGGCGGAGGAGACGATCGCGAAACCGGCCCGGTCAAGTGCCTTGGACACGGCAGCGAGCTGGATCACAACGTCGCGGCACTCGGCGCCCGACTCGACAGCGTCGATCACTGCAGCCAGCTGCCCCTGCGCGCGGCGCAGCCGATTGACAATCTTCCGGTCGGCGGCCGGGGTGATGGCCTCGTCTAGCGGCGTTGGTGTGTTCATGGGAGTAATCCTTTCCCCTGTGGGGAGTCCGGCGGGCGACCGGCGGGGCCGGCCAACTCGATCGATCAGCGCTCGAGGCGGAGCCCGGCCTGTGCCCAGGCAGCGGTGCCGCCGTCCACAGTAACAGCGTCACGGCCTGCGGCGAGGAGCACCTCCGCCCCCTGAATGCTGCGGCGACCAGACTGGCAGATGACCGCGACAGGTTGGTCCGCGGGGATCTCGGCCAGGCGGGTCCGGAGCTGCTGCAGGGGAATGTTTCGCGCCCCTGGGACGCGCCCGGTGGCGAACTCGTCAGGCTCGCGGACGTCGATGAGGACGCCGTCCGAGCGTGCAGCGAGCTGGTCAATGGTGATGTGCGTCATTGGTACCCCTTTCGATTCGTTTGATCCGAGCGTTCCCCCGCGCCCGGTCGTCAGCGGGAAAAGAGACGGGAGAAGAACCCACCGCCTGTGGTGGTCTTGCTCGACGTGTCGTGCTCGTGGCCGCGGCAACGCTGCGCGCTTGGCACACCTCGCATGACCTCATTCACGTGCTGGCCGCAACCCGCCCAGGTCGTCTTCCCGCACTTCTTACACGTCACCGCACGGCACATTTGGTCGTCTTCCTTTCACAAGAGGTGATCACCAGTATACCCCCTCCGGTATTGCGATAGGATGGGACAACGGTCGACGAAGGAGAAGAAGCATGGGAACGAAGGATCTGACCACCGCCGAGTTCGGCTCAATCGTGAGCCAGGCCGGCATCGTGCTGGTCGATTTCTGGGCGGCATGGTGCGGGCCGTGCCGCATGTTCGCGCCTGTCTACGCTGCCGCCTCGGAACAGCACCCCGAGATGGTGTTCGAAAAAGTCGACACCGAGGCCGAGCAGGAACTCGCGACCGCTGTGGGCATCACCTCTATTCCCACGTTGATGATCTTCCGCGACGGGGTCCTGGTCTTTTCGCAGCCGGGTGCGATGGCGGCGAACGCGCTGGACGAGCTGATCGCCCAGGTGGGGGCCCTGGACATGAACGCTGTCCGAGCCCAACTGGCCAGCAGGGTCGAGGAAGTCCGTGAGCGGGCGTGACGCTTTCCGCGGGGGCGCGTGACATCGCGGCCTGGCCACGCCGCCGGTTCGGCATCACCCTCGCCGTGACCATCGTGTTCACCGTGGTGGCGGCGGGCGTGTCCGGGTTGCCGCCGTTCGGGGCTGCGCCGGGTGCCGGATGGCGCTACCCGCTGCTGGTCCTGCTCGCGGCGGCCATCGGCTTGTATGGGGCGGCCGCGGTGCACCCTCCGGTCGGGGCGGAGATGACGTTGTGCGATCTGCGCTGGCCGGTACTAGCCGCAGCCGGCACCGTCTACGCGGGTCAGGGCGCGGAACCCTCGTTAGGACTCGTCGCGTTGTTGGGCATCGCTGCGCTCACGTTGATGGTGTGGGCGCTCGTGCAGCGATTGGATCAAGAGCGAGCGGCGCTGCAGGACGGAACCGGTGAGGTATGCGTCACCTGCCGTCCGCTGTTCGCCAGCACAGCCCGCCGCGATGCCACCGGGAAAGCCAGTGCTGTCGGCGCTGAGGCCTCACCCGGGCGTTCAGTGGCGGAGTCCGCTCCGGGTTGCTGTGCTGCCGGTGGCCACCCGGAGCCGGAGCTAATGAGTGAGGAGGAGGCGCATTGATGATGGGTTTCGGGATGGGCGGCTGGTGGCTGGTCATTGTGGTCGGTGTTGTGCTTCTGGTCGTGTTAGTTGTGCGGCTGCTGTCCGCCAGACACTCCGGAGGGAGCCCGGGGAATCTACCGGCACGTAGCGACGCTCGTCGCCTGCTCGATGAGCGGTATGCACGCGGCGAGTTGACCAGCGAGGAGTATCAGGAGCGGGTTTCCAACCTGGGGAGAGCCGACCGGTGAGAGCCATCGAAAGACAGGATTGGCGCCACGGGTGACCGCCGCGTCGATGACGCCGCTGCTTCAGCGCGTCGGTAACGGACAGCGAGGAGAGCGCGGATGATTCCAGGGTTGATCGTGAACGGTGGGTGGCTTTCAGGGAGCCTGATCGCCATTGGCGCTGTGCTGCTGCTCGTGCTCCTCTACTGGATGCTGGCTGGACCGCGTCGGCGCGATCGCGGACGCCGCGGATCGGTGGCTCCCGGGCGTCCGGTGTTGCGTGAGCAGTACAGACCGGCTGAGCTGAGCGTGAAGCGGGACCGGGGAGAGTTCACCGGCCCCGACGGGGACGACGGATGAAGCCGATCACTAGACGCGAGGCCCTCCTCCTCGGCGGTCTGGGCGCGGCGAGTATCATCGGCGGCACCGCCGGCCTGCTTGGATCCGGCGGCATCCCGGACCTGTCCGTTCCGCGACGAGGCGGTGGAGGCGCTTTTGCGCAGCCGCCGGTGCAAGCCAGCAGCGGCGGTGTTTTGAACATGACTGTGACTGCCGCACCTGCGATGGCGCAGATCGGCGGCCGCAGGGCGGCCATGTGGATGTATGACGGCGGTTTGCCGGGCCCCACCTGGCGGATCCGGCCGGGGGATCTGGTGCGAGTGCTGCTGCGTAATCGGCTGCCGCAGCCGACGAACCTGCACGTGCACGGCCTGCACGTCTCGCCCGAAGGCAACTCCGACAACATGTTCGTCACCATCCAGCCCGGCTCCAGCTTCCAGTACGAGTACCGGCTGCCCGCCGACCATCCGCCGGGCGTCTACTGGTACCACCCGCACCACCACGGCATGGTCGCCCACCAGGTCTTCGCCGGACTGTATGGTGCGATCATCGTGGAGGACCCGAAACCGATCCCCGTCGCCCGAGAGCGCGTGCTTGTGCTCTCGGACATCACGCTGGACGCCGCAGGGCAGCCCGCTGCCGCGACGGCCATGGAGAGGATGATCGGCCGGGAGGGCGACACGGTGCTAGTGAACGGGCAGCTCGCACCACGAATGGTGGTGCGGCCGGGAGAGCGCGAACGGTGGCGGATCGTCAACGCCTGCACCGCCCGGTATCTCCGGCTGCGACTGGACGGTCAGCAGCTGCAGCTGCTCGGCATCGACTCCGGCCGATCCGCGCACCCGGCCGAGGTGAGCGAGGTCGTACTCGCACCCGGCAACCGCGCGGACCTGCTGGTGACCGCCACGACCGGTACCTCCACGCTTCGCACTCTGCCCGTGAACCGGGGCGGCATGTCCGGGATGATGAGCGGTGCGGGGCAACCCAATCAGCAGGCGGTCACGCTTGGCACCTTCATCGTCGCCGGCGCGACGGTTGCCGGCCTTCCCGCACTACCGCCCCACCCGAAACCTCGCGACCTCAGCACAGCAACGATCGCCGCCCGCCGGCAGCTCACCTTTGCGATGGGGATGGGCGGCACGGCCGGCGGCATGCGCGGCGGCATGGGCGGTATGGGCGGCATGTCATTCACGATCGATGGGCGCCCCTTCGATCCCGCCCGCATCGACACCAACGTCACGGCGGGCACCGTGGAGGAATGGATCTTGACCAACACGAGCCCGATGGACCACCCGATCCACCTGCACGTGTGGCCGATGCAGGTGATGGACGGGTCGGCGCAGCCGGTGTGGCGTGACGTGGTGAACGTCCCCGCACGCAGCAGCGTCCGCGTCCGGATCCCATTCGAGGACTTCTCCGGCCGCACCGTCTACCACTGCCACATCCTGGACCACGAAGACGCTGGCATGATGGCCATCGTCAGCGCGGCCTGACCGAAAGGAACCCTGATGGGCTACACAATCACTACCACCCTCCCGCTGCCGTTCCCTGAGGCGGTCAACCGTGTCCGGGCCGCTCTCAGCGAGCAAGGCTTCGGTGTCCTCACCGAAATCGACGTGCGTCGCACGTTCGAGAACAAGCTCGGCGCTGAGGCCGCCGACGCCGTCGGCGACTACCTCATCCTGGGTGCCTGCAACCCCAAGCTCGCGCAGCGGGCGCTCAAGGCCGACCCGCAGATCGGCGCCCTGCTGCCTTGCAATGTCGTCATCCGGGGCGCCGGCACGGTGGGAACCAGCATCGTGGAGGCGATCGACCCGCAGACGATGGTTCAGCTGACTGGGTCACCGGAGGTGCAAAAGGTCGCCGATGAGGCCGGCACCCTACTCCGGGCGGCCCTCGACTCGCTGTAGTGCAAGTCGTGCACGCAAAGGCCGGCTTAAGCAGTTTGGCCTTGTTCGTCGGCCGATGTTCCGGCTCGCAGGCTCAGGCGCACCGGATGCTCCCAGCGCCCCGGGCCGATGGTGCGCAGCCGGACAGTGTCCCTGGCGTGAGCCACTGCGGCTGGAGTGATGCGTCCCAGAACGGGGCGGGTGAGGTGAAGATCGGACCCCGGTCCTGGGGAGGCGCTTCACGGGCAGCGTCAGTGCAGTTGCAGAATCGTGCTGACTGCGGTGGCGATCGCCACGGCGATCAGCAGGAAGGTGAACCACAGGTTCAGCCGGGCCGGGCTGACCCGGGCGGTGATCCGACTGCCGAGCAGGCTACCGATGATCGCGGCGGCGGCGAAGGTGGCGATCAGCGGCCAGTTCAATTGCACGCCGTGGCCAAGCCGGGAAACCAGGGCGGTGGCGCTGTTCACGGTGATCACGACCAGCGACGTGCCCACAGCCACCGGCATCGGCAACCGCAATGCCAGCACGAGCGCCGGGACGACAGCGAAGCCTCCGCCGACGCCGAAGAAACCGGTGAGAAGGCCCACGCCGGTGGCGGTTAGCAGCAGGATCACCACCCGAGGGCAATCGCAGCGAAACGGCGAGAACCCTAGGAGGGGAGCTTCGGGTGCCGTGGCGGGCCCGCCGGTACGACGCGTCTCGGCCCGCCGACGGCGGGTCATCAGGCCGGCGACGACCAGCATGAGACCTGCGAACGCCAGCAGCAGCACGTTCCCCGGGATACCAGCGGCAAGGAACGAGCCGACGGAGGTGCCGACTACGCCGAGCAACCCGAACACGATGCCTTGGCCGAGCCGGACACGGCCCGCCCTCAGGTGGGGCAGCATGCCGATCAGCGTGGTACCACCGACGATCAGCAAAGAGCTCGTGCTCGCCGCCGCGGGGTTCTGGCCCAGCAGGTAGACCAGGGCCGGGACGGTAAGGATCGAGCCGCCGCCGCCGAGAGCACCGAGACTCATACCGACCAGCAGGCCGAGCGGGATGGCTAAAACGAGCACAGGGTTCCTTCCGAGGAGCGGCTGGTGGGCGCCGGTATGAGCGCCCACCAGGAGTGAGCTCAGGCGGCGGTGTGCTCGGCTTCCAGAGCCAGGCCGGCTGCGGCGGCGGACCGGTCGAAGGAGTCATCGACCGAGACGACCCGGCGCCCTGCACGCGTGAGCAGGGATGCGGCAATGGAAGCCCGGTAGCCGCTTGCGCAGTGCACCCAGACCTCGCCTGCCGGCACCTCGTCCATGCGGGTGAGGAGGTCGTTGAGTGGGATGTGGACGGCGCCGGCGAGGTGCCCCTGAGCCCACTCGCCGTTCCGTCTCACATCCAGAACGGTCACCCGGCGGTGGTGCTGCACCTGCGCCAGGTCAGCGAAGCTCGCCTGCTCCAGCCTCGCCAGCGGTCCATCCGTCCACTCGGAGGGTGAACCGGTCGCAGCGGCAGCGGGCCGGTCGATGCCGACGCGGGCAAGGTCTCGTTGCGCATCCGCCACCTCCTGCGTCGTCTCGCCGAGGAGGGTGATCGGAGTGCCGGCCGGGATGAGCCATGCCAGGTAGGTGACGAACTGACCGTCCAGACCGAAGTTGAACGTGCCGGGGACGTGCCCGGCCGCGAAGGCGGTGCGGGTGCGCAGGTCGACCAGCCACTCGCCGGCCTCGAGGCGTTGCTTGAGTTCCTGCTTGTCCGCACGCTCCGGCTCGCTCAGGTCCGCCGCCGACGGCCCCGCCGCGTTCTCCGGCGACATCCGCACGTAGTACGCCGGGTAAGCGTCGAGTCCGGCGAGGACGTCGGAGACGTACTCTTCCTCACCCTGGCTGAGCGCCGGGTTACCGATCCGCTCCTGGCCGATCGTGGAGGCGGTCGCGTTGCCTCCGCTGGGTGTGACGGAGCAGAACGAGCCGAACCCGTGTGTTGGCATGAGCTTCGTCTCCGGCGGCAGTTCCGTCGCCAGCTTCTGCGCCGAATGGTACTGGTCGTGCGCCAGCGCGTCGGTGTGCGCTTCACCGAGCAGGTCCGGGCGCCCGGTCGACCCGTACAGCAGCGACCCCCCGGAGAACACAACAGGCTCGGCCCCCTCTAGCACGTAGGAGAGGTGGGTGAAAGTATGGCCCGGGGTCAGCATGGCCCGCACCCGCAACTCGGGTGAGACCTCCACGAGGTCGCCGTCCCGGATCGGGGTCCGCTGGAAAGACACCTCGTCGTCGGCGTTCACCAGATACTGCGCCCCAACCTTCCGCGCCAGCGCATACCCGCCGGTGACGTAGTCGTTGTGCACATGGGTCTCGAACACGTGAGTGATCCGCACCCCCGCGTCCGCGGCAGCATTGAGCATCCGGTCGATGTCCCGCTGGGGGTCGATGACGAAGGCGACCGTTCCGTCGTGGACGAGATAGCTGCGGTCGCCGAGGGAGGGCGTCTCGATGGTGAGGATGGAGGCGGGCATCAGAATTCCATTCGCTTGATCTGGAGAGGCTTGCCGTAGGGCGGCCAGTGGTTAGAAGAAGTCAGGAGCGGTCGGCGTGAGGCCCGGTGATCACTGGGTGTCCGGCAGCGATCCACCCTTGCGTTCCCCCCACGACCGTCAGTGCGTTGAAGCCTTGACCGGCCAGGTGCTCGGCGACGGCTCGGCTGCGGTTCCCGGCGGCGCAAATGACATAGACGGGCTCGCGCTTCGGTAACTGCCGAGACTGGCTCGAAACGGTCGCCGCCGGTATCGATCTGGCGCTGGGAACATGTCCCGACTCGTACTCGTCAGGTTCCCGCACATCGATGACCAACGCACCATTTCGGATGGCAGCGGCGGCCGCGCCAATGGGGATCTCTTCAACACGCGCTTGCATACCCCCTAGGGTATCACTGAAACGCAGCCGCGAAAGTGGCGGCGGGGCGCATCGGCCGAATCTAGATAGGAACCTCAGGGTCCGCAAATACGACCCCGGGTATTATTGGCAGGTTGCTGGCGTGGGCTGTCCGCGTCGGCGTGCTGTCGAAAGGGTCCTGATGTCGAAAACGGTCGTGTTTCTCTTCCATGACGATGATGCGTCGCTGCGGTGGGGTTCCCGCCTGGCAGAGGGGATCGCCTCGGCTGAAGAGGAGGACGTGGAGCTCGAGGTGTTCTGCTTCGGGCCAGCCCAAAGTGCGCTGGCCGCTACCCCCGGCGAGACGGCCGAGCGCGTCGAATACCGGGAGCGGATCGATCGGCTCGCCGCCGCAGGCGTGCGTGTTTCCACCTGCCGGAGCGCGGCAGAGTCAGCCGGAATGATCGAGGAGATGACGAAACGGGGAATCGCGCTGGAGTCGCCGCGCAACCAAATGGTCCAGTACGCCCGGGAAGGCGCCGTCGTCCTCAACTTCTAAGGTGCGCTCCTGCAAGCGGTTGGATCTCCGGGTCCCGGCCGACCCGTTCCGGCAACGGTCGCAGCAGGGTGATCCGCCCAGCTTCGGCGTGAACCACCTGCAGCGCCAAGTACTCGGCAACCACATCAGTGACGTCCCGTGGCGCGCCGTCCGGTTCTCGTAGGACCTTCACCGGCCCCGTTGCGGTGATGCCGCCCACCCGGTCAGGCTCGGCCGGGAACCAGTAGCCCGCGTAGCGGTACTCAGCCTGCTCGAGGAGGTCCTCCCAGCCGGATGACGGGTATCTCTGCACTTGGACACCGAGGGCGCGTGCCCCCTTCTCGCGATAGGGGTCCAGGGTGAAGCGGACGCCGGCGTAGGCGTGGATCCACCCGCCGGTCCAGGCAAACGGGTCAGGGTTCAGGCTGCCATTGATCGATGCCTCAATGTTGCTCAGGAGGTCTTCGCCTCGGACTGTGGTCCAGGCGATCTGTGCACCGACGGCGAGGAAGTGGTACAGGTCCTCCAGACGGATCGGGCCAGGCGCGACGTGGGTGCCGTAACGGAAGCCCCGGAACTGGGCGACATCGGTAGCTGCGACCTCTCGGATCGCCGTGGACAGAAAGTCGGACGAGGTCCCCGCGACAACGGCCGGGACCGGCTGGTGAGAGAAGTTCGACCGGTGCAGCCCAATCAGGGTACGGCCGACCGTCTCGTCGATCGGCCTGTCAAGGACCGCCTCGCTTATCGGGTTCCGGTGCGGTTCCCGACCTTCCCCGTCCACGAATGGGGACCGCAACCGGGTGATCAGCCGTTCGATCTCGGGGTCAGGTGGCAGTTGCGCGTCGATGCGATGCAGTCGGTATCGCCACTCGCGTACCCCGCCGTTGGAGCCGACGGTCAGGTCTAGTTGCGCGAGCCGGGTACCGTCTTGACCCACCTCGGACACGAGAGTCCCGGTCGTCGTCAGCACCGGCTCGTGGGTCTCCTCGTGCATGTCGGACGAGAGGATCACGTCGATGCCGGGATGGTGTTCGGCGATCAGGACGTTCTTCGCCAGCCCGAACTCCGACACCAGTACGACGAGATCGGCGCCGTCCTGCCGGAGAGCCGCGACGTGACCGGGCACCTCCGCTCCGTCGCCGGTGAACCGGATTCCTTTGGTTGCCCACGCTCCGAGGGCGACGAGAGTCCGCTCCGTGGTCAGCCCGATAATCCCCACGCGCACGCCGCCTACGCTGACCATGCGCCGGGGCGGCAGCAGCAGGTCGCCCGACGCAGCATCGTAGGCGTTCGCCGCGACCGCACCCCAACGGTTACCCGAACCCCCGGTGCCCGGTCCGAACAGCTGGAGAAAACGTTCTTTGCCGTAGAGATAGTCCCAGTTCCCTGGAGCGTACGCATCCACACCGAACCGGTCGATCACCTCCACCAGTGCCTGCCCGCGCGTGTACAGAGCTTCAGCGCTGCCTTGGATGGTGTCGCCGGTGTTCGCGAGCAGGTTTGCCGGATGTTCGGCCCGGACCCGGTCGATCAGCGTGAACATGCGGGCCAGCCCGCCCTCGCTACCGCCCGTTCCGTCAGAGCGCAGGTTCGGACGCGGCAACAGGTGCCCGTGGATGTCGCCGATCTGGATCAACGTCACTTCTCTACTCACGATGACCTTCCGTCTGTTCGTCGCGCACCGACTGAGCCTCTCGTGCCTCGGCTGTGCTGCGAGTGAGTCGGGGCCGGAGCAGAGCGGCGACGAGGATGAGGGTACCGGCGGCGGCAAGAGCGCCGAGCACCGCGGCGTCGAGGACCGGTCCACTCATCGAGCGCACCCACGATTCGACTCCGATGTCCTGCTGTGCCGAGAGCAGCCCGCCTAGATCACTGGTCCCGTCGGTGACGATCATGAGCAAGCCGATCACGACGAAAAGCACCCCGGCCACAGCCTGCCCGACCGTGACGCTCCAACCGCCGATGCGCAATGGACGTGTCCGCAGCAAGCGGCGCTGTCCCAGCCGCAGCCGATCCCAGAGCAGCGCCAGCAGCGCAGCCGGCAACGCCATGCCGGCGGCGTAGACGGCCAGGAGCGCACCTCCATACACGGGGCTTCCGCCCATGGCGGCGATCGTCAGAATCGAGCCGAGTATCGGGCCGGTGCAGCCGCCGGCCAATCCGTTCGCGCCGCCCAACAAATAGACGCCGAGGACGCTCGTGCCCGCCTCGCGCCGCGCATGCCGCTGCGGGAAGGAAACCCCGGCGAGATAGAGGATCCCGAATAGGATCAACAGGCCCCCGCCTACCGCCGTCACCAGGGACCGGTGGGCGTTGAAGAACACCCCGACCGAGGCGGCGGCCACACCTAGCGGCAACAGTGTGGACACCAGCCCAAGGTAAAACACACCCGTGCGGCCGAGGAGGCGGCGTTTGGACGCGAACGCATACGCGAAAAAGCCCGGCAGCAGCATCGCCGAGCACGGACTGAGGAGCGTCAGCACCCCGCCGAAGAAAGCGGCAGCGAAACCGATCGTCACCGCCCGGCGGCCCTTCGCTGCTGGTCGATAACCTCCGAGAACACGCTCAACGGTTGGGCACCGACCAACGGCTCGGACCCCACAAGGAACGTCGGAGTTCCGGATGCGCCGAGCCCCTGCGCCTCAGCCGCATCGGACATGACCTGACTGCGCAGCTTCGCCGAGTCGAGCGCCGCGGTGAAAGCGGTCAGGTTCGGCACCCCCACCGTGCGGGCAGTGTCAATCAGAACCTGCCGGGAGAGATCCGCGTGACCCATCCGAGGAGCGAGCGCGAAGAGTGCGTGATGGTACTGCCAGAACAGGCCCTGCTGCGCGGCGGCGCGCCCCGCGACCGCCGCATCGATGGACTGCTGGCCGAAAACGGGGAACTCGCGCCACTCGATCCGGAGCACCCCGGTATCGACGTACCGCTTCATCAACGCCGGCAGCGTCTCCTTGTCGAACGCGGCACAGAACGGGCACCGGTAGTCCGCATACTCCACCATCACCACCGGAGCGTGTACCGAACCCAGAGCCAGCGGGTCCCCGGGGATGCGCCGCGCCAGATCTGGGACGGCAGGTGCACTCGCTGCCGCCGAACTAACCGCAGAGCCAGGCCCCGTAGAAGCGCCGGGTGCCTGCCCGACGGTCAGCCATAATGCGCCGCCCGTGATGGCGAGCCCTATCACCACCGTCGACGCCACTACAGCAATCCGAAACTTCGTATCGCTCAACGCCATGTCCCATCCTCCAAAAAATACCACCGGGGGTATTCAATCACACTGGCTGGCATCAGGATGCATCGGGCCGGTAGGTGGTCCGGGCGGCGCGAGGCTTCACCCGCGCCCGGGCCGCACGGGGCAGGAGTCTTCGAAAATCAGGCGACGTACAAGAGCCACAACCAGGAGCAGGATCGAGGCCGCGGCGAGATAGGGCTGCATGGGGGCAAAGTACCGAATCGCGCCGCTGGCGCCGAGCGCGATCAACACCAGCTTGTTGCAAACCGGGCAGCCGACGGCGAAGAACGACGCCAGCGAGCCGACGGCTCCGAGCCGGCCGGTGCTGCGCCGGGCACCGGACGGGCGGCCGACATAGGTCGCCGTCAGCGTCCCTGTCAGTGCCGCAGTCAACACGAGGACAGGAACCGACCACGGGGTCAGCGGTACCGCGCGGGAGAACAGCGGCGTGTCGATCAGATCGGTCGGGATCCCCACGACGAGGAAGGTGGCAACAGCCACCGCCGCGGCCGTCAGCCACCGCCGGGCCGGCCACCCCTGCAGGTTCCGACGCAGCTGCGCAGCATTCACACTCACGCCTGCCCCCACCGATCGCCGTGCGGTCGGAGCAAGCTCGTTCACCCCAGGATGCTCGCTGGCGTCCACCACATCTCCTTTGAGTTGCTTTAGCATAGTCCGCGCAACTATACCCTGGGGGTATACACGCGACGACCCTGCTTGCGCTGCACACCAGCACCTATGGCTGGGCATCCGGTTCCGTGCGGATCCCGCTTGCGGGCCGGCAATCGCTGCTGGGAACTGTCTCGTAACTTTTGTGTCTCGTAACTCATGCGATCCAAGACGGTACGCGTCTAACCGCGCCACGGAGCGACCACAAAACAGCGTCATTTACTGATCAAGTCGACAAGCCCGCGGCACGGTGTGTCGTGTGTCGTGGCCCGTGTCCGTGAGCTATGTACCGCGAGCCACGTTCGCGGTACACTGCGGGGGTGGCGTTGGTCGGATACGCGCGGGTGTCGACCGCGGAGCAGCACCTGGACGGGCAGACGGACGTCCTTGCGGCGGCGGGCTGCGAGAAGGTCTTCGTCGAGCACGCCTCCGGGGTTTTGGCCCGGCGCCCGGCTCTGGAGAAGACGCTGGAGTACGTGCGGTCGGGCGACACGCTCGTGGTGGTGAAACTGGACCGGCTGGGCCGGTCGGTGAAAAACCTCAAGGAGGTCGCCGACAGGCTGCAGGGCGCCGGGGTCGGGCTGCGCGCTCTCTCACAGGGCATCGACACGACCACGGCGGGCGGGCGGCTGTTCTTCCACATGCTGGCCGCGATCGCCGAGTTCGAGCACGACCTGGTCGTCGAGCGGACCCGGGACGGCCTGGCCGCGGCGAGGGCCCGGGGACGCACGGGCGGTGGCCGGTTCAAGATGACGCCGACGAAGGCGCGGCAGGCACGCTCGATGTATGACGAGAAGTCCTACACGGTCGCCCAGATCGCCGAGACGTTCGGCGTGTCCCGCGGCACGATCTACCGCCACCTGGCCCGCGACCTCAAGGCGGGTTGAGACCGGTGACCGGCACGGGGCGACAGCGCAGTGCCGCGGAGAAGCTTGTGGTCCTGCGCCGTCACACGCAAGACGGCGTCCCCTGGGTGCGGCTCGCTGCCGACGCCGGGGTCAGCCCGCGCACGTTGGGACGGTGGGCCGCCCGGTTCCGCGACGAGCCGTCATCGGCAGGCCTTGCCCGCCGGTCGCGGGCCGACCTGGGCCGACGTCGGGTGGCTTCCGGGCTGGTCGAGGTCATCGAGGCGCTGGCGCTGCAACGCCCGGCGCCGACCACCGCGTTCGTGCACCGCCGGGTTGCCGACATCGCCCGCGACCGGGGACTGCCGTCGCCGGGCTATTCCACGGTGCGGGCCGTGATCGCCGGGATCGATCCCGGACTGCGAACCCTGGCCGAGAAGGGCGACGCCGCGTATCGGGACAGGTTCGAGCTCGTGTGGCGCCGCTCGGCGAAACGGCCGAACGAGCAGTGGCAGGCCGACCACACCGAACTCGACGTCGTCGTCACCGAGAACGGCAAGCCGGCCCGGCCGTGGCTGACGGTGATCGAGGACGACCACTCGCGGGCCGTCGCCGGGTACACGGTGTTCATCGGAGCGCCGGGCGCGGAGCAGACCGCGCTGGCGCTGCACCAGGCCGTCAGCGTGAAGACGGACCCGGCATGGCCGGTGTGCGGCCTGCCCGATGTCCTCTACAGCGACCACGGCTCCGATTTCACCTCGCAACGCCTCGAGCGGGTGTGCCTGGACACGCACATCCAACTGATCCACTCCCGGATCGGGGTGCCGCAGGGCCGCGGCAAGATCGAACGCTTCTACGGCACGATCACGACCGAGCTGCTGCCCCACCTGCCCGGATTCATCCCGCACGGCAACGGCGGCAAACCCGTTAGCACGCCGACGCTCACGCTCGCCGAACTCGACGCGGCGCTGCACCGGTTCATCGTCGCCGACTACAACCATCGGGTGCACTCCGAGACCGGCCAGGCCCCGATCGACCGCTGGAACGCCGCCGGGTTCATCCCGCGCCTGCCTGCGCATCCCGAGGACATCGACCTGCTGCTTTTGACCGCGGCCACGACCCGGAAGGTGCAGCGCGACGGCATCCGGTTCGCCTCCACCCGCTACGTCTCGCCCGTGTTGGCCGCCTACGTCGGCGAACAGGTCACCGTCCGATACGATCCGCGCGACGCCGCCGAGATCCGCGTCTGGTTCGACGACACGTTCCTGTGCCGGGCGATCGCCCCCGAACTCGCCGCCGGAACCGTCACTTTGAAAGACCTGCAACAGGCCCGCTCGGCGCGCCGCAAGGAACTGAAAACGCTGCTCCACGAGCGCCGCAGCCTCGCCGACGCCCTGCCCACAGACACCCGCCACACCCCGCCGGCCCCGACCGACACCGCGGCACCGGAACCCGCGGCACCGGAACCGGACCGGCCCGCCGGCGAACCGCCCCGACACCGATTGCACCTGTATGCCGCCGACACCGACTGACCCCAAGCACACGCTCCTGGGCAAGGGCGACTACGGCCGACGATTCCTGACCGGGCAGCTCGACGAGTTCGGCGGCCCGCCGCCTCCCCTGCCGGAGCAGGCCCCGTTCCACAACACCCGAGAACACCGCCGCTTCACCGAATTCGCCGACACCGTCCGGCAAAACCGCTACATCGGACTGTGCTGGGGGCCGCCCGGCGTCGGCAAGACCCTCTCCGCCCGCACCTACGCCGGCACCGACGCCTACGAGCAATGGCGAACCCCGTTCAGCGACGAACTCGGCCCGGTGCCCGAACGCGTCCTTCAAGCCCGCACCGCGTTCTTCACACCCACCGTCGCCGCAACTGTCCGGCAGATCGACCAGGGCCTGCCCCGAATATGCCAGGCCATCTCCTGGGCCCTGGACTACGCCGAGCACGGCGTCGTAGACCCCTACGTTCACACCGAATCCCGCTCCAGCGGCCGCACCGAACTTTTGATCATCGACGAGGCGGACCGGCTCAAGGCCACGGGCCTGGAACAGGTCCGCGACTACTACGACCGCCACCACATGGGTGTCATCCTGATCGGCATGCCCGGCATCGAGAAACGGCTCGCCCGCTACCCCCAGCTCTACAGCCGGATCGGCTTCGCCCACGAATACCGCACGCTGGGCCCGGACGAGCTCACCGCAGTCCTCGACCACCGGCTCCCCGCCCCGACCGAACCAGCCGGCGACGGCGGGATCGCCCGCGCCGCCGCCATCGCCGCGATCGTGCGCACCACCGGCGGCAACTTCCGCCTCGTCGACCGGCTCCTGACCCAGATCCGGCGCATCCAGGCAGTCAACGACCTCCACGCCCTCACACCCGAAACCGTCGACGCCGCAAGAGAAACCATGCTCATCGGACACTAACCGCTGTCAAAAACACGACACTTACCGTCGCGATTCACAACCGATGATGGACGATGCCGACGTGTAACTCTTACTGATCGACATACGGACACTAGGTCCGAGAGACAAACGCTGTATCGGTTGTATGCCCCTGGGCCCGTGCACATCACCTGACGGGGCAATCGGCGACCAAGATCCACTTACGCGGGCTCGACTCTGGCCTGGGCTGCGAAGTCTCGGAGCCGGTTGGGCTACTGGGACGTCTGCTTGGTTCACACGGCGTGTCGGTGCCTAGCGAGCATGAGGCGCCGCCGCTGGAGACGATGCACCTGAACGCCTGGCAGTACCGCGGTGCCTGTCAGGGAGCGGTGGCAATTAACCGACACCGCGACGTCGCCCAAATGCCAATTCGCGTGCCGGAACCAGGAACATGCTCATGCGTTGGATCGCCGCCCTCTGACCGGCAGAGCTGTCCATGTGCACACTTGTTTGCGTGGACCTCTCATTGACGCAGCCGTCCCTGCTCCCAGCGCAGGCGTGGTCACCGATCGAGATACAACTGGAACGCCTCCGCCTCGCCGTCCAATTCACCGACGGCAGCCTGGCGATCGGTACCGCCAAGGAACTCGTCGAGACCGTGTCCCGAGTCGTACTCGACAGCTCCTCATCGGGACCCCCACAACCATCCGCCACCACTGATTTCGACCCTCTCACGGTGAAGGCCCACGAAGCACTCAAACGCCGCGCCAACAAGGAAGATCTGACCGCAGATAGTCGCGTCGCGGAGATCGCCAATTCCGCCCGAAAGATGGTGTCCAAGGGGAACGAAATCCGCAACACCCACGGCACCGGGCACGGCCGCGTCGAGCCGCCAGGCGTCGCCGCTGAGATGATCCAGCTAGTGGTCGGTGCCGCATTGTTGTGGTGCCGATGGGCCCTAGTCAGACTGAACAACCTGCTCGCGCAGGAACCCGAATCGCTCCTCCAGAAAGTTCGCTACGAGGTCCCACACACCTCCACCTGGGCGCAGCTCCTGCAGCAGATTGACCTGCCGAACCAGCCCACCGACGTCCAGCACTCGATAGGCGAGGCATTCGGAGCGAGAGCAGCGCGAGACACGTTCGTCGCAAGGACCGTGGGTATCCAGCCAGCAATCACCAGCGACGACCTTGGCCTGTGGCCGACCGATTACCGGTTCGGCATCGTCGACGGGCTCACCTTCACGTCGGACGGCGCACTCCAACTCACCCCACGGCGCGCACCCCTCCTTTGGGAGGTGCTGCGCCCAGTACCCGACAGCCAGGCCAAGACCTTCCTGCGGGACCTCACGATCAAGGCCCACCACGCTCCCTCCCTCCTCGACCCACCCGACCAATCGGATCTCGCGAAGGCGCTGCGCACCGAGGGACCGCGACATGACCCCGGCCATGTCGAGGAATGGCGAGCACTCGCGGATATTGTCGACCCGGAACCACAATCGGCTGACGAGCTACCCCACTGGGTCACGACCGGGTCCACTGCGACAACCTTTCCGGGTGCCTAGATCCTTGACTTCAGCAGGGCATGTCAGAGGCGCCTGCCAACGCAAGGCCGGTAGCCAGCGCCCCCGCAGCAGTGGCAGCCAAGGACTATCACGCCGAAGAAGGATCCTATTGTGGCGATCCCCAAACGGTCGGGTTTCATCGACCGGTATCACGAGTTTCGGGGTGTGATGATTCCGGTGGTGCCGTTGACGGTGACGTGTTGGCCGGTGTGGAGGCGTGTGGTGGCGTCGCCGGTGCCGACGACGGCGGGGATGCCGAATTCTCTGGCAAGTAGCGAGGCGTGTGCGGCCAGGGTACCGCCGTCGGTGATGACGGCGGCGGCTCGGGCAAACAGCGGGGTCCAGGCCGGCGCGGTGGCTTTGGTCAGCAGGATCTCGCCGGGCCGGAAGGCGGCGAAGTCGGCAGGGCCCGCGACGAGGCGGACGGTGCCGGTGGCGCGGCCGGCGCTGGCCGGTTGCCCGACTATGGCGTCGGCCGGGATCGGATCGGTTCCGCGGGCGGCGGCCACGGTGCGAGCGATGGGGTCGCCGAACAGTCGGGGCGGGCGGCCGAGCGTCAGCGGTGCCGCCAGACGTCGCTGACGTTCCCACGAGGCTCTGCGCTGCTGAGCGAGCTCGTGCACAGCGTCGGTGCTGTCGAGTTCGCTGCAGGTGAGGAAATAGATGTCGTCGATGGCGGTGATTCGCCCGGAGTCGACGAGGTCCGCGCCGAGTCGGTGCGCGCAGCGGCGCAGCACGGGCCAGCCCAGGGTGAGGTCGCGGGTCTGTTCCTCCCGAATGGTCGCGTAGCGTTGAGCCACCTCGAGTAGTGCGTTGAAGCGCCGCAGCTGTCGCGGCTTGCCTTTCAGCGCATCGCGGCATGCGGTCTCGGCGCGGCGACGTCGCTCAGCGATGTCCTCGCGCCGGCGGGCCGCTGATCCTGGGGCGTCCGGACTGCCGAGTTCCCCGAGGGTGGGCTGGTACCAGTCGATGCTGGTCACGGCGTGTGGCGGCGGGTCTGTGGTGACCCCGGCCAGTCCGCGCAGCAGTACCTGCACACCGCCATCAAGTAGCGGCGTCAGCCGCTGGTCACGGCAGAATCGAGCCAGGCAGGCCTCGATTTTCCACGCGGAACCGCCGACAATGGCCAGGAACCACAGGTACCGGCCCGCGGCCTGGCTGATCTGGCCGATGGCCCGGGTCAATTCGGCCGGTTCTGCCGTCGCGGCGCGGTGCTCGGCGTCACTCACGATGCGTCGGTAGGCGGGCAGCTCGGTATCGCGCCATTGGCGATGCAGCTTGCCCACGAGGTTCCGGTCGGCGCCGACCGGGTCCCGGAACACCCGCAGCAGCGCGTTGTAGAGCACGGGAATCATCCGTCCTTTGCTCTCGGTGAGGGCGTGGATCAGCAGCTTCGGGCTGGGGCTCGGGGTGGCGTTGTAGTACCAGCCGTTGACCGTCGCGTAACGAAACGGCACGGTTGTGCCCACCGTGTCGCGCATACCCTGAAGGAATCCGTCCTCCAGCCGGGGCAGCAACCAGTCGGCGAACAGTGGCGTCATTGGCTCGGGCAGCCACTCGCCGATCCGGAAATTGCGTTGCCAGAACCCCGGCCCCGGCGGCGTCCATTCCACCGGGTCGGGCAGCGCGGTCATGGGCCGCGCCTGCAACAGGATCAGGTCGTCACCACCGATGGCCCACTCGATGTCCTGCGGCACACCGACATGTGCCTCGACTCTCCGGGCCAGCATCGACACCGCCTTCGCCTGGTCGGCGTCGATCGCGTCCTCGCCCGCGCGGCGTCGCACCGCCTGCCCGCCGCGGATGACCCATTCGTCGCCGATCGCCTCCCCGCCGACCAGCCGTTCGCCCAGGCCCCGCACCGCCGTGACCACCGTCTCTGTGCGGTCACCGGTGACCGGGTTCGCGGTGAACGCGACCCCGGCCGCGTCCGCCGCCACCATCGGCTGCACCAGCACCGCCATGGCCGCTCCTACCCGTGCGCCGGAAGCGTCATCGCTACGGGAGTCGCCGCCCGGGAACCGGTGGCGCTGGTAGGACGTGACCCGGACCGATGCCGCGGCCGCAAAGCAGCGCCGAATCGCGGCCACCACGCCCGCCAGAGGCACATTCAGGAAGGTCTCGTACAACCCGGCATAGGAGGCATCCGGCAGGTCCTCCGCCGCCGCGGAGGACCGCACGGCGAACGGCCCGACACTCGCCGTGGGCCACCCGGCGAGCAGCGCATCGATCCGGGACTGCAACTCCACGTCCGGCAAGGCATTCCCGGCGGCGGTGACCACAATGCCGGACGGAACCGGAAACCCTGCGGCAGCCAGAATGCCCAGGGTCGCGGCTTTGCCCCCGATTTCGCTCGCAGGAAGCCCCGCCGTTACTGCCAGCACACCATCGCACGCCATGTCCGCACGCCCCGATCCCATATAGGTAGCCTTGCTACAGGTACCAATACTACGTTCCGATAGGAGCGCCTCGCTACGGGTGGCGTAGCATTGCTACCTATGAGAGACCAGGTACTGAAGGGTCACCTGGATACCCTGCTGCTTGCGGTGCTCGACGACCAGCCACAGCATGGCTACGCCGTCATCCACGCACTGCGCGCGCACAGCGACGGAAAGATTGACCTGCCCACCGGAACCGTTTACCCGGCGCTGCAGCGGCTGGAATCCCAGGGTCTCGTCCGCTCCGGCTGGTCGACTGGTGCGGGCCGCCGGCGCCGCACCTACACACTGACCGCGGCCGGCCGCAGCGCGCTGAGCGATCAACGCTCGGCCTGGCTCGACTTCTCCTCCGCTGTCACCGCGATACTCGGCGGCAAACCATGGCCCGCCGCCGGATAGCCGACCCACCGCGCTGCGTCGACCCGGCCGCCAGCGCGCTGGTCGAGGACTACCTGGCGGCGATCGCCGCCCGACTTCCCGGGCCCCGTCACAACTACCGAGCCGCCATGAGCGAACTACGCGACGGGCTGCACGACGCCCTCACCGAGCATCGACGCACTGGCGTCAACGACCTGGCAGCGGCGCGCATCGCGGTTGCCGAATCCGGCCCGCCGGCGGTCGTCGCTTCCGCCTACGCCCCGATCCTCACGAACCGCTACGCCCGCCGCACCAGCCAGACACTCCTGGCAACCGGCCCGTTCATCGGGGCGCTCTGGCTCCTCGCCCTCAGTCCGGGAAGCAGGCCTGCCGCGCTCCTGCTCACTGTGCCGGCACTCGCCACCGTGCTCACCGTCGGCGTGATCGCCGGGCTCGTCGCCGTCGCGGCCACCGGCCCCATCGCGCGCCGGCTCCCCGACATCCCCCGCCTCCCACAGCGCTCCGCCACCCTGATCTGCGCCGCCGCGATCGCCATCGACCTCGCTGTGCTCGGGCTCGCCGCAGCCCAGCTGGCATCCTCACCCGGCGCTCCGCACTGGCCCCTGATGGTCGCCGCCGTCGCCAGCCTCGGACGACTCGTCTACACACAACGTGCCACGCGGTACCAGCTGCACGCCGCGCGCTGACCCGCTCCGCGGCCACGTGCGAACGATCGCTCTTCTATCGGTGTGCAGCTTCAGCAGCAGCAACTGGCCGCACCGGCACCGCTGCTACTCGGCGGCTGCTCCGGAGCCTCCGGGAGGAGGTTTTCGGCAATGGTGGTGCCGAGCCGGTAGGCGTCCTCGATGGGCAGGATCGAGCCGCCGGGGTGGGCGGCAAGCCATGGTCCTGCTGCTTTTGCGGAGGCGAAGAAGTGGACCTGGTTGCAGAACGCGGAACGCACCGAGGTCATGTCTTCCGGGTTCACCAGTGAGACGACCGCGCCGGCTGGCTGAACGCTTGTCACTCCGCTGGTGGTGATGGTGATCCGTATGGGGGCGCCGCTCGCCTGGCAGGAGGACTCGACGTGCGCCGAGGCGCCGAGGATTGCGGGGAAGATCAGTGTGTCCAGCGCGCACCAGGTGTAGAGCTTTGTGTCGTTGATTTCGATGTGGTGGCGCGTCGGTTTCAGGGTAAGGCCTTGGCCGATGATGCGTCCGTTGTCGTCGTACTCGGTATCGGGGACGCGGGCGAGTGCCCGGATGATTTCGGGGATTGTCTTGGCGGCGGCTGCTGCCAGGGTGTCGATCTGCACGGGCTGACCTTTTCCGAGCAGCCGCAGCAGTGGCAGCCAGATGTCGGGATCCTGGCCAGTGTCGGTGGAGGCAAGTCGTTCGGCGAGGTTCGCTGTGCTGGACAAGGTAACTGTTCCTTTCTATTCGCGTGCCGGTCCGGCTACGCGGCGCAGCAGGAGAGCTTGGTGATGTCCGTGTTGAAGGATTGCGCGGCGATTTTGATGCCTTCGGCCATGGTCAGATACGGGCTCCACATGTGGGCAACCTGGTCCACGGTCATGCCGGCCTCCAGGATGTAGACACCGGCTGCGGCGATCTCCCCGGCGTCTTTGGCAACTGCGGTGATGCCGACAATGCGCCCGGTGTCGTGGTCGGCGACGATCTTGATGAAGCCGCGTGTGTCCCGGTTGACCAGTGCACGGGGTATGTATTCCAGTGGAACGACCCCGCATTGGCAGCGGATGCCCGATTGGTTGGCCTGTTTGTCCGTCATGCCGACGGCCGCCAGTGCGGGACTGGTGAAGGTGACCCGCGGAAGGTGCCGGTAGTCCACCTCCCGGCCGGCATTGTTGAACGCGTTCTCCACGACCAGGGAGCCGTGGTTGGCGGCGACGTAAACGAATTGTCGATGCCCGGTCACGTCCCCGGCAGCCCAGATTCTCGGATTGCTGCTGGCAAGCGTCCTGTCGACCAGGACCTCGCCGTTCGCCCCGACTTCGACGCCGACCGCGGCGAGGTTCAAGCCGTCCGTGGCGGGGCGCCGACCGGTCGCGACAAGGAGTTTGCTGCCCCGAAGCTCCTCTTGTCCGCCATCGACCATGGCGGTTGCGATGACGCCGCCGGTGGCGTCGGTGCGGACCGCGGTCACGGTTGCCCGGAGGACGACCCGGATGCCCTCGTCGGCGAAAACGGCGGCCAGTGCCCGGGATGCTTCCGGCTCCTCTGCCGAAGCGAGTCTGGAGCGGACAAGCATGGTCACTTTCGAGCCGAGTCTGGCGAAGAGTTGCGCCTGTTCCAGGGCGACATAGCCGCCGCCAACAACCAGCAGGGATTCCGGAACCTCGTCGAGTTCCATTGCGGACGTCGACGTCAGATAGCCCGCCTCGGCCAACCCGTCTATCGGAGGGGCCAAGGGCGCCGAGCCGGTGGCCAGCAGATAGTGTGCCGCGCGCACGGTCTCCACCCGGTCGTTCACCGTGACGTGCAGGATCGGGTCGGCAGAAGTCCCGGCAAAGACGGCACTTCCGTGCCGTAGCTCCCATCCGTAGTCGCCGATGAGGTCGACGTATTTGTCGGATCGCATCGCGTCCACGAGCATGCGCTTGCCGTCGATCAGCTCGGGCATGCTCACTGGGTCGGCCGTCGTGCCGATGCCGGGAAACCTGCCCGAATCGACAGCAATATGGCGTGCGTCCGCCGCCGCCAGCAACGCCTTGGAAGGCACGCAGCCCGTGTTTACGCAGGTGCCGCCTACCGTGCCCCGCTCGATCATGACGACGCTCTTACCCAGGTTGCTGGCCCGGATCGCCGCGGAGAATGCACCTCCGCCGGAGCCGATGATCGCGAGATCGAACGCGGACTCAGACGGTTCGGACATGATGCCTCCTAGGCGGCAATACGGGGACGATGGGCCGCGCGTGGCGACGTCGGGTCTGTTTCCCCGTACTGTGCACCTTCCTCTATGGTGGAAGGTCAAGGGCGAATTTCCGTGGGTACGTCTTGGGAGATGCATGGTGCGTATCGGTGAGGCGGCCGCGGCCACCGGGTTGACCACCAAGACTCTCAGGTTCTACGAGGACCGTGGGCTGCTGCCTGACGCTCATCGATCGTCCAACGGTTACCGCGACTATGGGGACGAGGCGGTCGCGCGGCTGGACTTCATCCGTCGTGGTCGGGCTGCGGGTCTCACCCTGGCGCAGATCGGCGAGATCCTGCGGGTGCGTGACGCAGGCGACGCCCCCTGCGCACACGTGGTGATCTCGCTGGCCCGGCAAGTGGCGAACCTGGACCGCCAGATCGCCGAACTCACAGCGCTTCGTGCGACCGTCGCCGAGTACCACGAAGCGGTCGCCGCCGCAGACCCAGTCCGCTGCGACCCCGAACGAATCTGCAGCTTCTTATAACACAGGCAGACGAAAATTGAGCGTCAGAATTGATGATTCCCCGGGTCTGCCGCAGGCGTGCGGAAACCGTCATCGGCCGGCCGATGATATTCGTCGGCTGAATCCGCCTGGCGGGACGTGATCCTGCGCACCGTCGCCCCGGTCAAAATCATCACGACCAGCACACTGCCCACCACGAGGATCAACATCTGGTTGCCGCTCACCCAGTTCGACAAGTATCCGGCGATCCCCGACAGGAATGCCGTCCCAGGTGTGCCGCCGAAAAGTTGGGGTATCCAATATAGGAGGAGATACCCGCCGGACAGCGCCAGCACCGCGCCGGTGATCCGGTTCATATAGGGCATCAATCGGCGCAGGTACCTGCTGATTAATGTGCCCGCGAACGCAGTGACGACCGAAAGGGTGATCAGGAGCACGCCGGAACCGACCGCGTAGGCGGCGAATACCAGCAGTACGGTGCCCCACCCGGTCCCGGCGAGAGCCTGGGTGACCACCGCCAATAACAGGGCCAGGCTGCACGACGCCGCCGCCATCGCATAGCCGACCCCGAAAGTGAACATGCCGCCCGCTTTACGATTCCGGCCCATCGGATTGAGGGCGGTCAACCCCAACGGGACTCGGAGGCCGAAAATCAGTCCAAGACCCAACAGGACCAACCCGGACCCCAGCACGACAGCGAGCCACGGGATTGCGCCAATCAACGGTCGCGCGCCCGCGGCCAGCAGCAAACCGAACACCGTGAATGTTCCGGTGAACCCCGAGGTGAGGGCCACGCCGGACCTCAACCCGCCAACAAGGCGCGCCCATGCGCCGCCGGCAGCGCCCGTGGTAGCGGTGCCGGTGCCATACGCGAGAAATGCCGGCAGGACAGCGAAACCACACGGATTCACCGGGGCCAGCATTCCGGCCCCGAACGCCAGAATCAGGAGTGCACTCACCGCGCCTGAGCCTTAGCCACGGCGTCACGGATCTGCGCCGCGTCCGGCTCCACCCCGCGAAACACCACACGGCCGGCCGCATCCAACACAATCGCGGTGCCCAGATTTTGCACCCCGTAGGCGTCAATCAGATGCGCATTCGTATCGATCACATAAGCCATCGCGGACGCCTGGTACTTAGCGAGGAATGCCTCGACGTCAGGTCCCGCCTCATAGGAAGCGACATCAACGGCGACATAATTGGCTTTCTGCGGGCTACTTCTCTGAACGTCGGCAAGCACCTTCGCCGTGGGCCCGCACGAGGCACAACCGATCGCGAAGAAATACACCACGCTGGGAATTGACGCGGGCACCGCGACCTTCGCACCGCCTAGTGTCCGAGCAGTGAACGGGACAGCAACCGACGCGGAAGCCGGCGCGGCGGCCGCCGGGTTCTGGGCCGTCGGGGTTGTGCCGCACGCGGCCAGGCTGAGTCCGACGCTGACTAATACGCCGGCCGTGATCATCAGTTTCGTCCCGGGTCGGCCACGGAGCGGCGACCGCGGAGTTGACCGACGCGCCCTCACGGCTGCAACGTCTGCGCGCGGTCGGAGGTGTCCGGGACCGCAGCGGCCGTCCCCGGCACACAGCAGTCGTCGACCTGCCCGTGTCGCCGACCCTGACGACGCAGCAGCGCCACGATCACCCCCGCCACAGCTGCTGCCGCTGCCGCAATCACCCACGGGCTTCCGGCAACCGACCCGACAGCGCCCAAAACTCCGGCAGCGATCAGGAACGGAACGCCGCAGCAAACCACCGGAAGAAGCAGCAGGCCGACGGTGCCGAGCCCCGCCGCCCCGCCGCCCCTTTTCGAACTTGTCGTCATGAATGTTCCTCCCAACCGGCCAGGCATGTCCCTGCCCTGTGAATCAGCACCCCATCGCGAGCCACTGACTCCGACAGTCTCAACCCTCCCCTATAGGAGAATGTCAAGCTGTTCCGAAAACCGTAGCCCGGGCGCAAAGGGACACAGTGCACAAGTCGGACTGCTGCGCCGGTGGAGTGGAGTTCTCTGACATCTCGGTCTACGGCCTCGTGGTCAGTTCCGTTCCCGCGCCCCACGTCCACAAGCTGCGGTATTCGTCTGCGGAAGTGGCGGGGGCCGCGTCTCGCTACGCCGCAGTCCCGGCGCGGGTGGTTTGGGGTCGTTCGTCGCGGAACAGGATGATGGCTGCCGCTGCGGCGAGCAGGGCGAAGGTGCCGAAGATGGTCAGGGCGACTGCGAATCCCGCGGGTAGCAGTAGCTGGAATACCAGGGCACCCAGGCCCATGCCGGTGAACAGGGCGAAGACGTTGAGGCCCATTGCCAGACCGCGGTGACCGGGCAGGTCGGTGACGATGCCGCCTAGCGGTGGTTGTGTCATGTCGTAGCCCAGGGACAGGGCGACGATGGTGGCTTGCACCCCGAGACGGGATAGCGGTGTGGCGAGTAGCAGGGCGCACACCGCGGTGAGGGCTACCCCGGCGGGGATGATCCGGGCGCGGCCGTAACGGTCTGCTAGGCGGCCGATGAAGGGGCCGAGCAGGAAGCCGGGGATGCCGTAGCCGAGCAGGGCGAGCCCGATTCCGCCCTCGTCGAGGCCGAACCGGTCCTGCAGATACACCCCGAGCCAGGTGTAGATGCCGGATTGCACCAGCGCGTTGATGAGCACGTAGCCGTAGGTGCGGCGGCCGCGAGCGCTGCGCAGCAGGGCCAGGTATTTGACCGTGATCCCGCGCGGTCGAAGTATCGCCCCGGAGCCGGGCGTGGGTGGCACGGTACGGGTGGCCCAGGCCAGGGCTAGGAGCACCAGCCCGGCCGAAGCAGCGGTGAGGAAAAGCCCTGGCCATCCGATGAGCGGTTCGGCCAGGGCGCCGCCGGCGGCGCCGGCCGAGATCCCTCCCGCCATCCCGCCGAACAGCCAGCCCAGTGCGTGGCCTCGTTTGTGGAAGGGGAATAGGTCCCCGATCAGGGCCAGCGAGATTGGCACTACCCCGCTGGCCCCGATCGCGGTGGCGAGGCGAATCCCGATGAAGGTGCCGACGTTCGGTGCGATTGCGGTCGCGGCGGTCAGCACGGTGAACGCGGCCAGGGAGCCGAGGATCACGGGTCGGCGGCCCAGACGGTCCGAGAGTGGGCCCCAAAGCAGTGTCATCGCTCCGTAGGGCACCAGATACGCGGGTACTGCCAGACCGACGACGCCCGGCGCGGTGTGAAAGACGTTGGCTAGGTGGGGCAGGATCGGCGCGATCATGAAAGCTTGCGCGAAGATCAGGAACGCGGCCGCGGTCAGCAGCGCCAGCAGCCCACGCGGCGCAGCCGGCCGGATCGCGGTATCCCGGAGAGTGGTTTGGTGGGACACGATCACTGCCCGTCGGTCGGCGCGACTTGGCCGGTGCTTGCGGCAACGGCGATCGACTCGCGGGGTCGGCGGCCGACGCTGCCGATGGCCTCGAACAACAGTCCCGGCCGGCCGCCGATTGAGTTGACGAATAGCGCGGTGACCGAGGCGGCCATGGCGACCATCGCCCAGACGGGGTGCAACAGCCCGGTGGCCGCGAACGGGATGCCGAGTCCGTTGAAGACGAAGGCCAGGCCCACGTTCTGCCGGACCCGCCGGTACGAGCGACGCGAGATAGCGCGGGCGGTGTCGATGAGGCACAGATCGGCGCGCACAAGGACGATGTCGGCAGACTCGGTGGCAATGTCGGTGCCGGATCCCATGGCGATGCCGACGTCGGCGCGCATCAGGGCGGGGGCGTCGTTTATGCCGTCTCCTACCATGGCGACGGTCGCCCCGGCGGCCTGATACCGGCCGACGAGCGCGGACTTTCCTGCCGGGAGTACCTGCGCGTGTATGTCGGTGATCCCCACCTCGCGGGCGATGTGGGCGGCGGCGCGAGGATTGTCGCCGGTGACCAGCACCGGGGTGATGCCGGCCCGGCGGAGCGCGGCTATTGCCTGGACAGCCTCGGTCCGTGGGGTGTCTGCCAGCGCGATCACTCCCAACACCTGAGTGTCGCGTGCGACAGCAACGACGGTGTGCCCTTCGGCCTCCGAGGCGTCGATGAGACTGTCCAGCGGGGCCAGGTCGTGGCCGGCGGCGGTAAGGAACGCCGGGCGGCCGACCAGCAGTAGTTGACCTCCGGCGCGGGCAGTGACCCCGAATCCGACTATGGCCTGGAATCCGTCCGCCTCCGGGGTCGGCGCCTCGAGCCCGCGGGTGTCGGCGGCGATGACGATGGCGCGGGCCAGCGGATGCTCCGAGCCGGTTTCGGCGGCCGCGGCGGCTTTGAGCAGCTCATCGGCTGCCACGCCCGGTGCCGGGTGAATCCCCACCACGATGGGGCGGCCGTGGGTTAGTGTGCCGGTCTTGTCCAGAAGGACGTGGGTGATGTTGCGCAGGGTTTGGAATGCCTCCCCGGTGCGCATGATGATGCCGGCATCGGCGGCCTCGCCGGCGCCGCGCACGATCGCCAGCGGTGCGGCGATGCCGACGGCGCAGGGATAGCCCATCACCAGCGCCGATAGCCCGGCGAACACCGCCCGTTGCACGTCGACGGCCCCGGTGAGCAGCCAGCTGCCGACCAGCCAGCCGGCCAGGGCGAGGCCGGCCACGACGAGCACGGTGGGGGTGTAAACGCGTAGCACTCGGTCCACGAGGTGCAAGATGCCGGGTTTGAGCGCGCGGGCGTCCTCCACGTGGCGCACGACCCGGGCCAGGAAACTCTCGCCCGCCACGGCGGTGGCCGCCAGCAGCAGGGTGCCGGTGCCGTTGAGTGCCCCGGAGACGACCTGCTGCCCTGCCGTGGTCTCCACGGGAACAGGCTCACCGGTGACCAGCGACAGGTCGAGCGTGGAATAGCCCGACACGACGCGGGCATCGACCGGGACCCGTTCACCCGGGCGGACCCTCAGCTTTTCCCCGACGACGATCTGGTCGACGGGCACCTGCACCTCGGCTCCGTTGCGCAGCACGGTGGCCAGGTCGGGTTGCAGGTCCAGCAGCTTGCACACCGCCTGCGACGAGCGGGTCTTGACCAGCAGCGCCAGCCACTCGGAAAAGATGTGGTAGGTCGCGACCAGGACCGCCACGGCGAAGAAATCCGCGGTCGGGTACCGGGGAAACACCCCGGACAGGCCGATCACGCCGCCGGCGATGCCTGCGAACGCGCCGACCTCCAAGAGCACGTGCTGGTTCAAAATCCCTCGGCGGGCCGACTGGTAGGCCATCACCAGGATGCGCCGTGCCACCCCGGCCACCATGAACAGCGCCAGCCCCAGAGTCAGCCACCCGGGTAGCCATGCCGGGCCAGCCAGCCCGACCGCCCGTAGCACCAGCGCGGCCACCCCGGGGGCCACGATTCCCGCCGATCCGGCCACCGCGAGCCCGGTGCCGGCCTTGCGAAGGATCACGAACGCCACCGGCACCATCACCACGACCACGCTCAGCGGGACAAGGATGGACGCGATCCCGGTCACGGTGGCGATCAACCCGATCGCGGCCAGGCTGGTGGCGATCGCGGTCAGTAACCGCAGCCCCTCGGCAACGAGTTGATGTTCTTCCTGTTCGAAGGGCCGGAGTTTGCGCGGATCGTAGAGCTGGTAGCCGATGTCCCGCAGTGTGCCCACAATTTTCTCGGGGGCGATGACGCCGGGGTCGTAGTCGACCAGGGCCTGTTCATGGGTCAAGCTGACCGCGACCTGGCCGACCCCATCCATGCGGCCCAGCGCCTTTTCGATCGTGCCGGTGCACAACGAGCAGTGCAGTCCCGCGATCCGAGCCCGGATCCGCGCCTGCCCCGCCTCGCCGGCCGGTTCCACGGTCCAGCCGCGGGCGTCGGACTCTTCGGTTAAGGCGGTCCCGCTCACGATGACTCGACCTGGGTTTGCCCGCCGGGGACGGTGAACCCCGCGGCCTCGATCCGCCCCACGGCTTGTCGGCCGAGCGCCTCAGCACTGGTGCAGGCGGCGTCGAACCGCATCCGCACCAGTCCGGAGGCGTGGTCGGCGTCCACGTGCCCGACCCCATCCAGGCGACCCAATACGATGGCCAGCCGCCGCTCGCACGCCCCGCAATCCATGCCCTCGACCCGCAGCGTCACAAGATTGCTCATCACGGTTTTCCTTCCCCATCCGCCGCCCTGCCGTGGCGGTGTGGCGCGGTTTCTGTGCCACTACCGCCACCGTATGGGGTTGCCCCAGGGGCCAGGTCAAGGCGCGTAGCCTCGACGCCAGGGAGGCGATCACGTGACATCTACCACTTCCGGCGAGGCCGCAACCTGGACCATGGGGCAGGCCGCTGAGGCTGCCGGGCTGTCCCGCAAAGCTCTGCGGGTCTACGAAGCCAAGGCACTCCTGTCACCGGCCGGGCGCAGCAAGGCTGGCTACCGGCTCTACACCGACGACGACATCACGGTCCTGCGGTTCATCCGCCAGGCCAAGACCTTGGGTCTGGCACTAGATGAGATCGGCGACATTCTGGCCCTGCGCCGCGGCGGCACCACCCCCTGCCGCCACGTAATCGGCCTTCTCGACGAGCGCATCCACAGCATCGACCGCACCATTAGCGACCTACGCCAGCTGCGCCGCACCCTCACAGACACCCGCGCGAACGCCGAAGAACACCTCACCGACACCGGCGGCGTATGCGGCATCATCGAACACGCCACGCCAGACCGTGCCTAAGGAAGCACTGATCTATTGGGTGATTGACGGCTCGGTCGTGTCATGGCGTCAATTTGGGTGGTTTTAGGGGCGACTTCGACGAATCATCTTGCGTGGCTTGGTGTTTCGCTCCTGTTGAGGGGCCTGCCGGCAGGTTTCGGGCAGGGCTCCGCGACTGAGTCCCCCCGGGTTCGTTGGAGGGTGTTTTCAGCCGGCGAGCGGTTGCTCGTCGGTCGTGGTTTGACGATCGTAGTAGTTCTCCTCGAACTCGACGGGTGGCACCCAGTCGAGGGCGGAGTGGATGCGCTCGTGGTTGTACCAGTGCACCCAGGAAAGCGTGGCCAGCTCGAGGTCGTCGGCTCCTTGCCACGGGCCTTCCCAGTAGACGCATTCGGCCTTGTAGAGTCCGTTCGTCGTCTCCGCGAGGGCGTTGTCGTAGGAGTCGCCGACGGTGCCGATGGACGCGGAAAGCCCGGCCTCGGTCAGCCGGGTTGTGTAGCGCACCGACGTGTACTGGGCCCCGGCGTCGCTGTGGTGGATCAGCCCAGACACGGTGTGCCCGTTGCGGTATCGGCTCGCGAGTGCCATCTCCAGAGCATCCAGGGGCATGTCGGTGCGCATCGAGCGGGATACTCGCCAGCCGACGATCATGCGGGAGAATACGTCGAGCACGAACGCGACGTACGCCCAGCCGGAAAGCGTTGCGACATAGGTGAAGTCGACGACCCAGAGCCGGTTCGGCCGGTCGGCGGTGAAGTCTCGTTTGACCAGGTCCGCGGGCCTTTGGGCGGCCGGATCAGCGATCGTGGTCCGCACCGTCCGCTTCCGGAGCACGCCGACGATCCCGTTTTCACGCATGACCCGTTCCACGGTGCACCGGGCGACCGGCGTGCCGTCAACGAGCACGTTCTCCCGGGCCAGCTGGCGCCACACCTTCTCGGCGCCGTAGACGCCGCCACGGGCCGCGGCCTCGACCCGATTGATCTCGGCCAGGACCTTGCCATCGCGCAGCGCACGGGGCGACAAGGGCCTGTTGCGGGCGGCGTAGTAGGTGGACGGGGCGATCTTGAGCCCGTGCTCGGTGAGCACGCGACAGATCGGCTCGACCCCGAACCTGTGCCTGTGGTCGTCGATGAAGGCGACTACCACGGAAGTCGCGGGTCGAGCTCCCGCGCGAAGAAACTTGACGCGGCAAGCAGGATCTCGTTGGCGCGCTTGACTTCTCGCAGCTCCTTCTCCAACTCCTTGATCCGCTTGCCAGCCTCAGTCGTGGTGCCCGGTTTGAGCCCCGCATCGACATCGGCCCGGTCGACCCAGCCGCGCAGCGTCTCGGCGACCACCCCGACCTTAGGCGCGATCCGCTTCACCGCCTGGTTCTTCGACAACTCGGGATCCTCGCTCATCGCCTCCCGCACCAGACGAACGGCACGTTCCTTGAGCTCAGCCGGATACTTTCTCGGATTCGTGGGCACAGCCCCATCCTTTCGGACAAGACCCTCTACCAAACCCGGGGGGACTCAGACCGTCTACCCGGCCTGGATCGCGACGGCCCGGGCCCGCATCAACAGGTTCGCGGAGGCGAACGCGACATGCAGCCGGTTCAGGTTCTTGGCCATGCCTCGGTAACGGGTTTTGGTGAAGCCGAAGTCCCGTTTCAAAATCAAGAACGGGTGCTCGACCTTCGCCCGGACCGACGCGAGCCGGGTCTGCTCGGCCCTATCCGGCGCAGCCATGGCCTTGAGCTGGCTCTTTCGCGCCGCGATGCGGAACTCGACCATCGACAGGTGCCCGTCACCGGTGACCTCGCCGCGATTGTCGATGCCGCGATACCCGGAATCGGCGTAAACGACCTCGTCATCGCCGCGGACCAGTTTGTGCGTCTCGACAACATCGGACACGTTCGCCGCCGTCGCAGTGACGGTATGCACATAGCCGGTGCCTGCATCCACCCCGATGTGGGCTTTCATGCCGAAAAACCACTGGTTGCCCTTCGCGGTCTGATGCATCGCAGGGTCCCGGGCGCCTTCGGCGTTCTTCGTCGAGGCGGGTGCGGCGATGATCGTCGCATCGACCACGGTACCGCCGCGCATGATCCATCCGTTGGCCTCGAACACCCGGTTGATCGCGTCGAACATGGCCTTGCCCAACTGGTGCTTTTCGATCAGGTGCCGGAAATGCAGCAGCGTCGTGGCGTCAGGAACCTGCCGAGTCGTGAAGTCCAGACCCATGAACTGGCGCATCGCATACGAGTCGTTCACCGCGTCCTCCACGGCCTCATCGGACAAGTTGAACCACGATTGCAACAGGTACATGCGCAGCATCGTCTCGACCGGCACCGGCTTGCGACCGCGTTTGCTGTTGAAGTAGTACGGCTCGACCAGGGCAACCCACTCGTCCCACGGAATCACCTGATCCATCCGGGTGAGGAACTCCTGACGCTTCGTCACCCGGCGGCGACGCGAATACTCGATATCGGTAAACGACGGCTGCGATCCACTCATTCACCCATTTTACCAGGTCAACTACCACAAACCGGTGAAAACACCAGGCAGAACGTCCGGAAATACCGACCCCGAACGACACCAAAAATCAGCGCTTCCCTAACGACGCGACCCTTGCGATGAAGGTGGCCGATACACCGCGGTCCAGCGACTACTTGTCTATCATCTGAGTCATCATGCGGTCCATCGTTGGACCGTCCATGGGGCCGATTCCGATCCGGCCCGACATGACGGCGAACGTGATGGCCAGCGCGACGGCAATCGCGATGAGCACGACCGCCTGCGGCACCCTTCGGGATCGCGGTGGTGCGGGTGGCGTTGCGGGCGACGGTAGGTCCAGGGTCAGGGTTGCGAGTTCGCCGATGGTGCGGGAACGATACGCCGCGTCCGCGCGCTGTGAGAACTCGTCGAGGGTGAGCCGGCCGGTCCCGACCTCTTCGCGGAGCACCGTCACGGTGTGGTTCCGCTCGGCGTCAGATGCCCGCATCCGGGAGTCCATGGTGCACCTCCGACTAGCCGATCACTGTGTCTTCGACGTTACCCACCGGCCGGCCGGGCAATAACTGGATCGGCAACGAACTTGCAACGGATACCAGGGCTTGCGAGCTGTTCCTGGTGGCGGTTGAGGCGCGGCTCATACGGCGGAGAAGGTCTTCCATTGGGTGTACGGGACGGTCCAGTCCCAGATGTAGTCGGCTTGGGTCATGGGGACGCCGGTGTCTTCGACGTCGACGGGCACGCCGTAGTAGACCATGTTGTAGAACGTTTCGGCGTCTTTCAGGCTCATGTTGACGCAGCCGTGCGAGACGTTTTCCTTGCCGAGCAGGCCCTTGTCTGCGACTTCCTGGTTGGCGTGGATGAATTCGCCGTTGTTGTTCATGCGCACCGCCCAGTAGGCCTTGAATCCGCAGTAGCCGTATTTCGGGTTGCACATGATCTTCAGGTCGAGTTTCTCGGTGATGACGTGGATGCCGGACACGGTGGTGCGCCCGTCGTCGACCGAGGCGGGCACGCCGTAGGCGACAGGGAAGTTTTCGATGACATTGTCGCCTTCGACCACCAGCAGGCGATGGGAGGAGACTTTCGCGACCACTTTCAGTGCGGGTCCGATGGTGAAGTCGCGGACAACGCTTTCGCGGCCCCAGCCGTCGCCGTAGTCGACTCCATACAGGTTCGCCTCGAGGTGCACCTTGGTCCCGGCGGGCCAGTATTTTTTGGGCCGGAAGTGCACGCGGGACTGCTTGGTGCCGTTTCCTTGGATGTCTTCGTCCTGCATCCAGCCCCAGGATCCTTCAATCTCGATTGGCTGGTCATTGGCGTCGGTGGCGGTAACGTGCAGGTTCCTTTCGGCGACGGCGCGGTTGGAGACTGCGGCCGCGAAGGTGACGATAATCGGTGCGGCGATACCGACGGTCTGTCCGTTGGGGATCTGGACCGCCGCCCGCATTGTTTCAGCCGGTTCGGCGGTGGTGAAGGTGCCGGTGAGCGGTTGGCGGCTGCCGTCGGAAGCGGTCGCGGTGCCGGTCAGCGTGTATTTCACCCCGTATTTCGGGCGATCGGTGGCGGTCCAGGTGTGTTTGTCCTCGGCGATGGTTCCGGCGATGACTGCTCCGTCAGCACCGGTGAGGGTGACCTCGTCGATTGCGGCGTTGAACACCGTGACGGTGATTGGCCCTGCCGGGGCGACGCCGGTGGCGCCGGCGGCCGGCGTCATCGTCATCCGGGCCGTCTGGGTCGATGCGGCCGCGCTGTTGACCGGTGCGGATGCGGTGGTCGTCGCGGTGAGGGAGCTGGCGGACACTTGCCCGGTCGGGATCGTGGGATCGGTGGTCGGCGGCACGGTGACCGTCGTGGTGAGGGCACCTGGTCCACCGATGGAGCATGCTGTCAGCGCGGCTGTGGCGGTCAGGCCGATTCCGCCGAGTAGTACCTGTCGCCGGGAAATGCTAGTCATGGCTTCCTTGCTGTGCATCGGAACTGGTAGCGGTGGATCGGGGTCGACGGATGACCTGCCTCGCCATTCGTCGCGGATTACTACCACTATCAGTGATAGTACAAAATCTCGCTAGCGCGACTCGGCACCAATGGCCGACTGACGGTGTGCACCGCTGTCGGATCGGACCGACGGGCGCCGTCTTTCTGTCACGGCACGAGTGTGTCGGTGCTGGCGCCGGCGTCGGTGGTTTTCAGTACTGCCCCGTCGATGGAAACGATGATCTCGACGCGCCCGTTGTCGTCGCGCCGGGCGGAGAGTGTGTCGATGGCGCCGAGGGCGTTCGGGCCGAGGGTCCAGGTCGCGCCGGCGTCACTGCTGGTGGCCAGGCGGCCTGTCGTGGTGGCGGCCACGATGGTCTGTTCGTCGGCCCAGGCGACCAGGACGGCGGTCTCCGGCGGCGTGAGCGCTTGCCAGGTGACGGCATTGTCGACGCTGCGGAGCAGGCCCGCCTCTGTGGTGGCTAGCAGGATGCCGGTCTGCGGGGAGGCGGCCAGGGTGCGGGGCGGGGCGGGAATGTCACGAACGGTCCATGAAGTGCGGTCTTCCGAGACACGGAGCGCGCCGTCGAAGCCGGCCACAGCGTCCGGCCCGACGGTCAGTGCGTGGAAGTCGGATTCGCCGCCCCTGGAGGCGATCTGCCAGGTTTGCCCGGAGTCTTTCGAGGTGATCAACCCGACGGGCTGGGGCAGGTCGACGCCGGCACCGGGGTGGCCGGAGGCGTGGAAGGTGCCGTCGGCCCCGATGGCGAAACCCATCAGATCGATGGACGGACCCACCTGATCGAGGCTGTCGCCGGTTTGCCGGAACAGGCCCGCGTGGGTGGCCAGCAGCAGATCGCCGGTGGCCGGATCGCGCATGGCCCCGTGGATGTGCATCAGCAACGGTGCGGGCTCAGAGGTGCCAGCCGCGCCCGACGCCCCAGCGGTGGCAGCCGGTGCGGCGGTGCAGGCTGCGAGCAGCCCGAATGTGACGGCCGCGACCGCGACGATGGCCGTGGTTGTGACACGGCGGCGGGGAATCGCGTATTTCATGACGTGTACTTCAGGGCGATCATCATGCCGGCCTCGGCGTGATAGATGTTGTGGCAGTGGATCATCCAGTTTCCTTTATTGTCGGCGTCCAGGTCGATCGGGATGCGTTGCATCGGCGCCATCAGCACGGTGTCTTTGCGTAGCCCGGAGGGCAGGGCGAAGGTGTGGCCGTGCACGTGCAGCGGGTGGGTCATCATCGACATGTTGACCGCGTCGATGCGCAGTCGCTGCCCGGCGGCGACGCTCAGGGGTTGGTTTTTGCCGTAGGGGGCGCCGTTGATTCCCCATTGGTACGGGTTCATGGAGCCTTGCAGGGTGAGCCGGTCGGTGGCGTCCGGCTTCCTGTCGGCTAGCCGGGCCGAGTCGGCGGGGGTGAGCTCGGAGCCGATCAGCACTCGGCCTCCCAGTTCGGTGGGGGTGACATCCGCAGCGGGGGCGGCGCCGCCCCCGCTGCGGATCAGGGCCAGGCCCTGACCGCCGGCGGTCTTGCCGAACGGTCGGGCCACCAGGGGGAAGGCCCCGTCCTTGAGGGTGACGATCGCGTCGTATCGTTCGCCCATGCCGATATACAAGGCGTCGGTATCGGTGGGCTGTACGGGCCAGCCGTCGGTGTGCGTGACCGTCATGCGGTGTCCGCCGAGCGCGACGGTGAAGATCGTGTCCGACGCGGCGTTGATGATGCGCAGCCGAACCCGCTGCCCGGGCCTCGCGGCGAGCACATCCGGGGCGGCCGGTACCTTGCCGTTGATCAAAAAGTATGGATAGGTGACGTCACCGGCGTCGCCCCACGGCGCCGCGCCACTGCCCATGCCGCCCATGGCGCCGTGATCCATGCCGCCCATGGAGCCCATTTCCATGCCGCCATCGCCGCCGCCGGCGGTGAGGTCTTTGAGCACCTGGTCGGGGGTGGTGCCGGTACCGTCGATCCAGTCGTCGAGGACGACGACCCATTCGGTGTCGTAGCCGCTGGGCTCGTGTGGGTCGTCGATGATCAACGGCGCATACAGACCCCGATCGAGTTGCACCCCGACGTGTGGATGGAAGAAGTAGGTGCCCGGGTCGGGCGCCGTGAACCGGTAGACGTATCTTTCGCCGGGCGTGACCGGGTCCTGGGTGAGGCCGGGCACCCCGTCGGCGTGATTGGCGATGCGAATGCCGTGCCAATGGATGGTTGTCTCCGCCGGAAGCTGGTTGTCCAGGGTGATCTCGAGGGTGTCGCCGGCGGTGGCGCGCAGCACCCGGCCGGGTAGTGCATCGTCGTACGCCCAGGTGGCGACGGTCGGGCCGCCGAGATCGAGGGTGGCCGGCCTGGCCACGATGGTTTCGCGCACCACTTTTTGGCCGGCGGCCAGCACCGAAGTTGCGGCAGGCCCGACCGTGCTGCCTACGCTTCCGGTAGACGTGGCGCCGCCGGGAGCGGGGGCCTGGCGGCTGCATGCGGCTAGCGCCGCGGTCGCGGCGAGGCCGAGGCCGCCGAGAAGGACGCGGCGGCGGGGCAGGTCGGTCATGGGTTCCTTCACGAGTCTTGATAGCTAGCGGCGGTGCTCAGTGGCCGTCGACGAGGATGCGGCGTCGTTGTTCGTACTGTTCCGGGCTGATCTCGCCGCGGGCCAGGCCCTCCTGCAGCAGCGTCAACGGGTCCGGCCTTGCCGGGCCCACCTGCCTCTCGCCGCGGTTGCCCCGCCACAGCGCCCGGATCACCAGGACGACTATCACCCAGAAGGCGACCACGCCGACGGTCATGGACAGCCACATCAGCCAGCCCGCGCCGGATCCGAAACCCCACATCATCGCGAACCTCCGATCGCTCGTTGCCACGGGGCCGTGTCGTTAGCGGCCCTGCACCCAGCCTGCCTATCGCACGTGGTGGTGATGCGAAGCCGTGATGAAGGTTTGATGAAGATCCACCGGCCGGACCCCGCTTGCTGCCGCCACCGTAGCCCGCGCCGGAACAATGACGACTGTGAACAGCAGCGAAGCGATAGTTGGACGAATGTCATGTTCGCCACCGCCCGCATTGCCTGTCGCTACACCGACCAACTCCACGAGCGCGCCGCGTACCGCAGCTGCACGTTGCCGGTTGCAGTTCAGGCGCCCCGCCTTCGTCAGTGGCCTGACATGTCCATCTCATCGCGGGAACCGCCGACAGATTCGGGCAGCTGTAATGTCACGTTTCCCCGGTGTTCGAGCGTCAGGGCGGAGAAGCTGACGCCGTTCGGCTTGTCACCGACTGGGACGCGCGCGATGACTTTCAGCTCGCTCAAGTCGAGTATGGCGACGTCGTCGGAGTAGATGTTCGTGACGTAGGCGTGCCGACTCGACGGGTCGATGACGATGCCATGCGGCCCTTTACCGGTCTCGACGGTCGCAGCGACGGTGAAGGTGCTGGTGTCGATCACCGACACCGTAGTTCCCGGCTGCTTCTCCGTGCCCTGGTTGGCGACCAGCAGATACCGGTTGTCGCCGCCGACGTAGGTCTGGATCGGCCCGTCACCGACAGGCACCTTGCTTACGAGCTTGCGCGATCGTGTGTCCACCTTGGCGACCGCGTCCTCACCGTTGAGGGAGGCATAGATGAATCGGCCATCCGGGGAGAACGCTACCTGCGCGGGGGCCTGGCCCACCTCAACGTCTCCGACCCTCTTGTCGGTCCTGGTGTCGATGACGCTGAGCGTGGTGCCGCCGATGTTGGCAACGTACAGCCAGCGGCCGTCCGGACTGGGTCGCAGCCCGTGCGGGCCTTGCCCGACCTTGATCACGCCGAGAGGTCTCATCGTGCTGGCGTCGATGACCGACACCGTGTCGTCCCCACCGTTGGTGGTGTAGACGGTAGCCCCGTCCGGAGAGACCACCACGTGGGCCGGTGCTTCGCCGGTCAGCACGGTGCCGTGCAGCTCCAACGAGTCGGTGGCGAGCATGGCGGCGTACCCGTCGCCGCTAACCGCCCACACCGACGTGCCATCGGGGGAGGCTTGCACGTTGTGGGGCCCGTCCACGCCAGACACGGTCGTGGCCACCGTGTTGGTGGCGGCATCAATGGCGGTAAGCGAGCCGCCTGCCTCGTTAGCAACCCATATCGTGCCGGTCACCATGCTTTGATGGGTGCTGGTCGACGCCGGCTGATCGTTGTCGGAGGTGCCTCCAATGACTACGAGGGCGACCGCGGCGACGAGGACCACACCCAAGGATGCGCCGGCGATCGCGATGACACGACGCGTACGCCTGCTACCGCCCTCCGTCGAGGGGGGTTCCGAGGGGTTGTCGAGACCGTTGGTCGTGCTCATCAGTTGCCTTTCAGGTGAGGGTTGGCGCTGGGGGCTGGACGCTCCCTAGCTTTGACGTTGGACTGCTACGAGATGACGGGATTTCGATGAAGACTCGATGAAGGCCGACGTTGACCGATCTCCGGCATACACACTGCGCATGTGTGTCCGCCGAGGCGCGATGGTGTGGGCCGCGGGGAGCCGTCGGGCAGCGGCACGGCGCGAAACGCCGCGCCGGTTTCCGTCCGAAGCCTTCGCGGCGCGGCGGCCACGGCCCGTTTCTTCCCCAGCTCCGAAGCCGGCTGCCGGGGCGCCGGCCTGCCCGGGTTTTCTTACTTGTGGGTGTGACCGCCGGGCATCGTCAACATCATCATCGCCATCATGGCGAGGCAACCCAACGCCCACAGCAGGGCACCGGAGCCGGCCGCTCCAGTCGCGACCAGCAGTCCTGCGATGACGATCATCGGAATGCAGCAAACCAACATCATCAGTCTGTGGTGGTTGTGCCCCCCATGCCCACCGTGGGGGGGCTCATCGGAGGGCGTCTGCGTTCCGTGATCAGGGTGCGGGGCGGCCCGGCCGAGGATCACCGGACGGCTTTCGGATCGGCGCAGCAGGGGATCTGGTCCCTGGGTCGGGGCGCTCATTTTGACTTCTCCTTCAATGAGGCCGGCACGTGGCCGAGCTTGGCGTACAGCGGGCAGTGGCCCGTCGCGCCGGTGACCAGGAGGTCGAGTCCGGCGGCCACGAGTAGCAGCTCAAGGACGACCGCAGTCACCGCGGACGCCGACCCCAGTAGGAGCGCCCCGAGAATCACTGCGCTTGCACCGACCAACACGCGAGCGACCCTTTCGATCGGGGTGATGTTCACCGTCCAGCGGCTGGTCATCATGGTTTCCTTCCTGCGATCCGGCCCGTCTGCCCGGGCCCTTCATCTCTCATCGTGGCCCGTGCTGGTGAAGGTCTCCGCGCTGCCGCGATGAAGGTTTGGTCAATGTCGTTCCTGTGCTGTGGCCGCAGCAGGCTCGCCTCGGCGCGGTGGCCGGCAGGCGGCCTCAGACGTGGTGTCCGGCGTGCCCGTCGGGTGAGGGTCCTTGGCCCGGAACCGGGGGCGGCGTCTGGTTTTGGCCGATGGCCGGGCCGATGATGAATGCGGAGATCGAGAACATGATCGCGAAGACGCCAACTGCGATCGCGGGCGCCTTCCAGGTACCGAACCGGCGGTAGAGCCGTCGTAGCAGCGGGACGGACAGCAGCAGCCCGAGTCCGCCGAACAGGAGATTGCCGGCGGCGCCGGTGACGAGGAAAGCGCCGGCAACGAGTCCGACGTGGTGCAGCACATGGGGGGCGATGCCGGCGACGGTCCCGATCACACCGGTGACGGCGTTCCACAGCCCGCCCCACCTGCCCTGTCGAGGGAATCGGCGTCGGGATCGAGCCCGATGGCCTGCATGCGCCGGCGCCTGCCCCGCAATATCGCCGCCGGTCGAGCCGCGGCCGATCCCGCCCCTTGCATGTGAGGGTTGAGCGCCGCCGTCGCTCCCGGTCGGCTCGTCGTGAACGTCGCCAGGGGTGCGGCCAGCGACGCCATGAATGAAATCGCGGCGCGCAGGCGGCGGACACGGTTGAGTCGCCATGCTCAGTTGACCGCGGAGCGCAGAACGCCTGCCCGCGCGTGGTACTCGTCCTCGTCGATCTCGCCCCGAGCGAATCTCTCGTCGAGGATCCCGACCGGGTCACGTCCCGCGCCGCTGAAGGCGCGCTCGTCCCGCCTGGATCGGAAGACCGCCACAATCGCGAACACCACGAGCGCCCAGAACGCGACGATGCCGCCCGCCATCAGCAGCCAGCCGCCCCAGCCCATTCCGTCGTGGTACCAACCCATCATCGCCCACGCCTCCCTCGCTTCCGGCTTCAGTGTGGGAGCCCAGGATGTTGCGCGGGGTCGACGTTTCATGAAGGTTCACTGAAGAACCCGGCTCCGGCGTCGACCGTCCACCTTCCTGGAGATCTTGCTGTCAGGATGAGGACATGGGAATCGATGACTCCGCGGGCGCCAACGATCTGGCAAGGCCGCAGTCCGGGATGCGCGCCCTTGTAGTGGAGGACGAAGTTGAGCTTGCCGGACTCGTCGGCAGTTACCTGCAACGAGACGGATTCGAGACGGCCCTCGCGCACGACGGGCTCGAGGCCGTTGCCACGGCGCGGGAGGTCGACCCGGACGTCATCGTCTTGGACCTGGGCCTACCGAGCCTGGACGGCGTGGAGGTCTGCCGGCAGATCCGGACCTTCTCCGACTGCTACATCGTCATGCTCACCGCCCGTGCGGAAGAGATCGACACCCTCATAGGCCTCGCGGTCGGCGCCGACGACTATATGGCCAAGCCCTTCAGCCCGCGCGTGCTGATCGCCCGCATCACGAGCATGCTGCGCCGACCCCGAACCACACTCAGCACCCTCGACGGCCATCAGGCGCAGAGGTTCGGCGCGCTGGCGATCGACGTGCAGGGTCGCGATGTGTGGCTTGACGGTGAGCCGGTGCACCTGACCCGCACCGAGTTCGACGTTCTCGCCACACTGGCCGACCATCCGCGGATGGCATTCTCACGGCGCCAATTGATCGAGCGCGTGTGGGGCGAGACCTGGGTCGGCGACGAGCACCTGGTCGACGTGCACGTCGGCCATTTGCGACGCAAGCTGGGCGACGACGCCACCCGCGGCAGGTATGTGCGGACAGTGCGCGGCATCGGCTATCGGATGGGCACCGGCGAGTGAACGGGCACGCCCCGGAGCAACCCGCCGAGGTGGGCAGGCGGCGACCCGGCGGATTCGCGACCCGGCTGCTTTTGGTGCAGGGCCTGGTGCTGGTCGCCGGCGCGCTGACGACCTGGTTGGTCGCCTCCGCCATCGGGCCGGGCATCTTCCACAATCACCTCACCCAGGCGGGTGTGACTCACACTGCGACCGAGACGCGACACATCGAGGAGGCCTTCGCGGCAGCCCTATTGATCTCGCTCAGTGTCGCCCTGGTCGCGACAGTCGCTGCCGCGCTCGCAGCGTCGTGGTACTTCAGCCGCCGCGTGCAACGCTCCCTGGGACAGGTGACAGACGCCGCGGCACAGATCGCCGCGGGTCGATACGCGGCCCGAGTCGCCGCCCCGGGCCTGGGCTCGGAGTTCGCGACCCTGGCCGACACCTTTAACGCCCTGGCGCAGAAACTGGAGTCCACCGAGGGGACCCGTCGGCGGATGCTCGCGGATCTGGCGCACGAGATGCGCACCCCTTTGGCGACGGTCGACGCGCACCTGGAGGCGGTCGAGGACGGCGTTCGCGACCTCGACACCCAGACACTGTCGGTGCTGCGCGACTCCACCCGGCGACTTCGCAGGCTCGCCGAGGACATCGGGGCGGTCTCACTCGCCGAAGAAGGCAACCTCAACCTCCAAGTGCACCCGGTTGACGCCGCATCTCTTGCCACCACAGCCGTGGCCGCCGCCGCGGACCGGTATGCCGCCAAAGCCGTGACTCTCCACGGCAACGCGAGGCCGGCCGGCTCACTGACCGTGGATCCCGAACGAATCGGCCAAGTGCTCGGCAACCTCCTCGACAACGCCCTGCGTCACACCCCCACCGGTGGCCAGGTGACTCTGAGCTGTAGGCGGGTCGATCACTGGGTGGAGTACGCGGTCGCGGACACCGGGGCGGGGATCGCGTCCGAGCACCTGCCACACCTATTCGACCGGTTCTACCGAATCGACACCGCCCGTGACCGCGACCACGGTGGCTCCGGCATCGGCCTGGCGATCGCCAAAGCCCTCGCCGAAGCCCACGGCGGCGGGATCTCCGCCGCCAGCCCGGGCCCGGGCCGGGGGGCAACCTTTACCGTGCGCCTGCCCGGCTGAGGCCAGCGACCAAGGCCTACGGGGCGCTCGCGATTCAAGGAGCGGGCGCCTCGTCGTGCCCTTGGCCCTTATCAGCTGCGAACCAGGCGGGCGATCGCGGCGAAGGTCTCTTTGAGATTGGTGCCCTGCTCCGAACCGCCGGCGCGTATGAGGCAGTGGCTGACGTGGTCTTCCAGCAGTGCCAGGGCCGCGGCCTGCAATGCTCGGTTGACGGCGCAGACCTGGGTGAGGACGTCGCTGCAGTATCGGTCCTGCTCGATCATGCGGGCGATGCCGCGTACCTGACCTTCGATACGCCGTAGACGTCGGAGCACGTCCTGGTTGGCCTCCGGTAAGGCAAGGGTGGATGTCATCGTTCTGCCTTTCCCTGTTGGGGGCGCCCGTGCCACGATCCGCAAGCGGGCGCACCGGGCGGCGCGGCGCTTTAGGGCATCCCTGCGGTGGCGTACTCGGCCGGGTGGGCCATGAATATCTGCGCGCAGTGGCTGGAGCAGAAGTAGTAGGTCTGCCCCTCGTGGTCGACGCTCGTGGCCGCCGCTGACGGTTCGAGGCTCATTTCGCAGACGGGGTCGGTGACCTTGGCAGGCTTCCCGGGCATGGGGTTTGCCAGTACTTCCGGGGCTTTTTCGGCGGCCGGTCCGTGTCCGACCTCCACCACCGGATTGGTGGCGGGGACCTGCGTGACCTCGGGGGTCGGCCTGGGGGCGAAGCGGCGCAGCCGGCTGGCGTTGCCCACCACCGACAGGGACGACAGTGCCATGGCGGCCGCAGCGATCATTGGGCTGAGCGTCCAGCCCAGCGCCGGGTAGAGCACCCCGGCGGCGATGGGGATGCCCAGGCCGTTGTAGAGGAATGCGAACACGAGGTTCTGGCGGATGTTGCGCATGGTCGCCCGGGACAGGTCTACCGCGGTGACCAGACCGGACAGTGCCCCCGAGATCAGTGTGATGTCGGAGGATTCGATGGCGACGTCGGTGCCGGTCCCGATCGCGGAGCCGACGTCGGCCTGGGCCAGTGCCGGGGCGTCGTTGATGCCGTCGCCGACCATGCCCACCACCCGGCCCTCGCCCTGCAGGCGTTGGACCTCGGCGGCCTTGTGTTCCGGCATGACTTCGGCGACCACCCGTTCGATGCCGACCTGGCGGGCGATCGTGGCGGCGGTGGCCCGGTTGTCCCCGGTCATCATCACCACGTGGATTCCGCGGGCCTGCAGCGCGGCCACGGCGGCCGCGGAACCGTCCTTGACTGTGTCGGCCACGCCGATAATCCCGGCGAAGCGCCCGTCGACGGCGGCGAACATCGGGGTCTTGCCGTCCGCCGCGAGGCGGTCGGCCGCATTCGCCTCGACCCGCACGCCGGCACCCTCCAGCAGACGCCGGTTACCGACGGCGACCTCACGGCCCTCGACCAGGGCGCGCACCCCCTGCCCGGTGACCGAGTCGAATGCGACGGCCGCCGGCAGGTCCAGGCCCCGTTCGGTCGCGCCAGCGACGATCGCCGAGGCGAGCGGGTGCTCGGAGGAGCGTTCGACCGCCGCCACCACGGTGAGCAGTTCGGCCTCGGTGAATCCGTCGGCGGGCAGCACGTCGGTCAGCGCGGGCGCACCCCGGGTGATCGTGCCGGTCTTGTCGAGCACCACCGTGTCCAGCTTGTGTGCGGTTTCCAGCGCCTCGGCCGACCGGATGAGGATGCCGTGGGTGGCGCCCCTGCCGGTGCCGACCGTGATCGACAACGGGGTGGCCAGCCCGAGCGCGCAGGGGCAGGCGATGATCAGCACCGAGACCGCCGCTACCAGGGCGAATACGAGCGCCGGCGGCGGCCCGACCAGCGCCCAGATCACGAACGTCCAGATCGCGAACGCGATGACCGCGGGCACGAAATAGCTGGACACCTTGTCGACCAGACGCTGAATCGGAGCCTTGGAGCCCTGCGCCTGCCGGACCAGCCTGATGATTTGGGCGAGCATTGTGTCCGCCCCGACCTTGGTGGCGAGGTACCGGAACGCGCCGGTCTGGTTCATAGTGGCCCCGATCACCGTGTCCCCGACCGTTTTGGTCACCGGGATCGGCTCCCCGGTCACCATCGACTCATCAACGGCGGAGCTGCCCTCCACCACCTCGCCGTCGACGGGCAGCTTCTCGCCGGGGTATACCACGACCACGTCCCCGACGACGACGTCCTCAAGCCCGATCTCGAGCTCCTCATCGCCGCGGACCACGCGGGCGGTGCGCGGTTGCAGTCCGATCAGGGCCCGGATCGCCTCCCCTGTGCCGGCCTTGGCATTCGTCTCCAGCCAGCGCCCAAGAATGATCAGGGTCAGGATCACCCCGACCGCCTCGAAGTACACCTCGCGGGCCGCGGCGGGAATCGCGACGGGAGCGAAGGTCACCACCAGGCTGTAGCCGTAGGCCGCGATCGTGCCGAGAGTGATCAGGGAGTTCATGTCCGCGGTGCGGTGTGACAGCGCCAGCCATCCGGTCTTGTGGATCGGCCAGCCGGTGTAGAAAAACACCGGGGTGATCAGCGCCAGCTGCGCCCACGGGCTCAGAAGCGCCTCGGGTGCCCAGGTCGCCCCGAGGAACTCGTGGGTCATGACCGCGACCAGCACCGGCAGGGTCAAGACAGTGCCGACGATGACCCGGCGACGCAGGTCCTTGATCTCTGCAGCACGCTCCCTCGCCTCAGTGTCCTCGCGTTTCGTCGAGGGCGGAGCGTGCGGCGCGCGGGCGCTGGTGCCCCTGCCCCGGGGATGATCACGGCTCGGCTCGCCCTGGTCACCGACCTCGATGGCCCCGTGCAGCATGCCCATCCCGCAGGTGACCTCGTAGCGGCCCTCCGGCAGGGCCGGCAGCCAGATGGCGGTCGTGCCGAAGGCGGGTAGCGTCACGTCGACCCCGAGGTCTTCGATCACGAACCGTTCCGAGCACGCGCTCTGCTCCTGGCGGGTCAACTCCAGCGTGGTGGGCACACCGAGGGCCAGCCGCACGGCGTCGGGGTGATAGCCGTCGCGGATCGTGACCTGCGCCACCTGCACTCCGTCATCGATGCGGACACCGGGCACAGGTTCGGCCACCACGTCGGTGACCGATGCGGGCCGGCCGGCCACCGCAACGGCCGCCTTCGTCGTCGCTATCGTCGCCGATCCGGGCCGCTGCACGACCCGTACGCGCCCATGCAGCATATTCATTCCGCACCCGAAGGTGTACTCCCCGGGGACCTCGGGCAGGAACCGCACCACCGTCTGGGCGTTCGCGGGCAGCGTCTGGTTGATCTTGACGTCGGGGAAGACCACCCGCGAGGAGCACTCGCCGCTCTCTTGGCGGTCGAACACCAGCCGGACCGGCACTCCCGGCTGGACCTCGATCAGGTCCGGGCTGTAGCCGCCCTTGACAGTCACGGTCACCTCCTGGACGCCATCGGCAATCTCGGCCCGGCGGGACTTCCTCGGCCCGAAGAAGTACCAGCCCAACAGCACTGTCACCGCCAGCGCCACACCCACCACCAGCCAGTCGTAAAGATTCACCGCTATTACCTCCGACTCACGCACTGCCACGATGAAGATCACGGCTCCGAGAACCCTGCACGCGCCCGTGATGTCCAGGACCGGGGCGCGCGTCCGCGGTGCGGCTCACCGCCGCTCCACCCGCACCCGCCAGGCCGAGGTCCTCCCCGAACACCTCACGGACACAGGTCCCGCACGTCAAGCCTTGGTCCTCCGGCACCACCGTCTCCTGCCGTTCCATTCCGCCACCCGATACCGGTGGTGGTATCGCTTCCATGTAATGCGGGGCGCAGTGGCATTCTGGCCGTGAAACAGTCAAGATCCAAAGAAGATTCCGACAGGCGCTGAGCGGACATGCGATGCGTTGGCGATCATGCCGGACAACTGCCGCGCATCTTCGAACGCTTCTACCGCGGCGACGCCGCCCGAGCGCACGACCAAACCGGATCGGGCATCGGCCTAACCATCACCAAGGCCATCACCGACGCCCACGACGGCCACATCACCGCCGAAAGCCGTAGGCCCGGCGAGGGTGCGGCGTTCACCATGACGCTGCCGCCAACCATCGCCTAATCAACGGCAACCAGGCCGCACGGAACCCTCAACCTCCGCACTACTATGCGCTATAGTTGCAACGGTCTTGTTTGCCGGTCGGCGCGATACCAACGTGCGTGTGCCGACGGTTTGTATGGCATCGACCAGCGGGGTAGTGCCGCACGACCGTGACAAGCCGCTCGCTGTGTGGCAACCGTGACCATCCGCAGGGATCGGGACTCGCCGGCCTTCCTGCGCACAGGACCGCCACCACGGCCGGCGGCGACGCGCCTCACCGTCGGGTAGCGCAGCTGGCCTGCCGAGTGGCGCTGACGGATATCGGAGAAGGAACGTGCCAGAACGCAAAAACATCGACCGGGCGGCCGGACAACGTGCCCCGGATTCCAACGTGCGCCGCAAGGCTGCACGCGGCACCGGTAGTAGGTCGCCCCGCAAAGCGGCGAAGCCGATTGTCCAACGGCGCCAGGTGCCGTGGGGGCTGATCCTCAGCATCGTGCTCGTGGCCGCATTTGCGGTCGTGGTCATCGGCTACGCGCTCACCCGGCCGGGATCGGGATCGGCGAGCAGCGTGCCGTATCTCAATGAGCTTCCCGCGGCGGAAAAGATCACCGGCATCACATTCAAGCCCGAATCGGATCGAACTCATCGTGCTGGAGCGGCCAATCAGGGCGATATGCCCCCGGTCGGCGGCAGCCATTCCGCCGTGTGGGCCGACTGCACGGGCACCGTTTATCCCAAGCCGATTGCCGCCGAGAACGCGGTGCACTCCCTGGAGCACGGCGCGGTCTGGATCACCTACCGGCCCGACGTACCGCAAACCCAGATCGACGCATTGACCGCCATGGTGCGCGGTGCGAGCTACACCCTCGTCAGCCCGTACCCCGACCAGCAGAGCCCGATCGCCGTGCAAAGCTGGGGATATCAACTCCGCGTCGATTCCGCAAACGATCCACGCCTGACGGAGTTCGTCGACACCTTGCGAAGCAACCCGCGGGCCGCCCCGGAGCCGGGTGGCAGTTGCGCCAACCCTGCGTTCAAGACGTCCCACGGTATCGCCGGGTAGCCGATGGCACGGCGACACCGCCGGGCGACACCCGGAGACCGAACCGCGGCCGGTCGGGTGATCAGGTTCGCGACAATTCCCACCCCACCAGGCAGGCAGGTCGCGACGCTGTGCACCTGGCAATCACCTGATACTATGCGTTATAGTACTAGGAATGACTGCATCTCGGGTATCGCGCCGGCCCTCAATTGTTGAGGCGGTGGCGGGCCTGCGCTCATGGCCGCTGCGGCGGTGGCTGGTGGCCGCGGCGGCCGCCGCCGCTGTGGCATTGATCATCGGCATCCCTACGGGGCTGATCTCCACGCCGTGGTACACCCGGATGACGCCGGTGTTGTGGTGGAATTATCCGATCTGGGTGGTCACCGTGCTGCTTTCTGGGCTGGTCGCGGGGACCTACGTGCGCCTGGGTGAGCGGGCGGCTACGCCAGCCGCCGGAATTTTCGGCGGGGGCGTCCTGTCGATGTTCGCGGTGGGGTGCCCGGTCTGCAACAAGCTGGTCGTCGTGGCGCTCGGGACGTCGGGCGCACTGAATATCTGGGCACCGATTCAGCCAGTGATCGGCGTGGTGGCGCTGGGCCTGCTTGCCTACGCGGCGACGCGACGGCTTCAGGCAGATATCCGATGCCGGGCCGACCCACTACTGGGATAGCGCGGCTACGCGCCCGCGGGCAAGATCCGACCGGCAACTCGCGGGCCCGCACCGTTGAGACCCTTCGATCAGCCAGGGCTGGCCGTACCCGGCGTCTTCGGCATGCCGGCCGATCAGACGGTATCCTGCATGGGCCGGCGACAGGATCCCGTCGCAGGATGGGCTCACGCAGGAATTTAGCGCCGCGGCGGCGGCTGACGGACCGGGCGGGATGGTGGCGATGAGAGGGCTAGGCGAGCTGGAGGCCGCCGTGATGAATGTGATGTGGTCCTCCGAGGCGCCGATGTCGGTCAGGGCGGTACTAGACGCGCTGCCGCGCCGGAAGCCGCTGGCGTACACGACGGTCATGACTGTGTTGAATAACCTGCACCGTAAGGAATACGTGCGGCGGGAAAAGGACGGCCGCGCATTCCTGTACGAGCCGAGCATGTCGCGCAGCCAGGCCGCTGCCGACGCTATGCGACAGATCCTCAACGAGACGGCGGACACCGAGACGGCACTGCTACTCCTGGCCCGCTCGGCCAGCGAGACGGAAACGCAGGCGCTGCGCCGCGGCCTGGACCGGCGCCGGGGACGGGGACGGGCATGACACTCGCCCTGGTCGTGATCACCAGCGGTCTGGCCCTGTTCCTGTTCGGCCACTGGCCGATTCGCCGGCTCATGCGTCGATCCGGCGATCCCCGCGTCGCGATCGTGAGCTGGCTGATCGCGCTAATCGCCGCGCCGGGAATGCTGATCGGCGGCATCGCGATCCTGCTGCTGCCCGGCCACGCGGGGCTCACCGGATTGGCCCGGGCCGCCGGCGGATGCCTGATCCATCTGGCCAACGAGCAGACCCCGACCCGAGAAGAGGTCACCGGCCTCGTAGGGCTGCTACTCCTTGTCGTGGGCACCGCCAGGATCGTCGTCGTCGCCGCCCAATTCACGCGTCGGCGTCGGCAACAGCTCGACCATCACCGGTTCCTGGTGGCATTGGCCAGCAGGCCGGCGACGAACCGCCCCGACGGCCGCCCGATACACCTGCTCGATCATCGCCGGCCCGTGGCGTATAGCGTCGGCGGCGGGGGCGGCCTGGTGGTCGTCTCACGCGGTCTACAAGACGCGCTCACCCCAGGCGCGTTCGCCGCCGCCATCGCCCATGAGCAAGCACACTTGAAAGGTCACCATCACCTGCTGCTCGCGGCCGTGGATATTCTTGCTGCCGCAATTCCGATCGCCCCCCTCCTGCGGCACGCGCCGAACGACCTGCGCGTGCTGGTGGAATACGCCGCCGACACCGAGGCGGCCCGGCGCTGGGGCGCGCCCGCAGTTCGAAACGCGGTGCTGGCCGTCGTCGGATCAACAGTTCCACGATGCGCACTGAGCATGGCGGGGGGCCCCGTCGCGGATCGATTGGCACGTTTGCAGGGTCCCGTCGAACAGCGATCGACGCTTCATCGTCTCCTTCGTTGCGGCGTGGCCGGCGCCACGACGGCCCTCGGGCCGCTGTTGGTGACGGCTACGGCGCTGCTCGTCGTTGCCTGCCCGACCGCCTGACCGAGAGCACCGGTAAGGGCGGCCGCGTCGCCCGGCTGCCGAGTCGCATGGCTGTTTACGGCGCGGCTGGTTCCGTCCGCAGGCAGTGATCCGTATTCCGTCGACGCCGACCCTGCCGGGCGCCGTCAGGTGCCGGGCCGAGTCGCGCCTATATAACCGGCCCACCGCATCGACGAAATCCGCACGACGTCGCCCGATTGCCGTGCTTCGATGATCTGGTCATTGCCCATATAGATGGCCACGTGATGGATCGTGGCGGCGTTCGACGTGTCGTTCGCGTAATATACCAGGTCACCGGGTTGCAGGTCGGACCGGTTGACACGTTGCCCCTGGTTGAATTGGTAGCCGGAGTAGTGCGGCAAGACGACCCCGACCTGCCCCCACGCGTACAGCGTCAGGCCGGAGCAGTCGAATCCGATCTTCTTGTAGTCGCCGAATTGGTCGGCGACCCCGTAATCACGGATTCCCCTCGTCGGGCCATTGATGTCTCCGCCACCCCACGCATAGGACGTGCCGACCCATTTCAGGGCCTGCTGGACAACCCGCTGCCCGGCACGACCGTCGGCAGGACCCGGCGGCGCCGGCGGCTCGGGGCCGGCAACCGGCGATCCCGGTGGGGCGCTGGGCGTGCCCGGATGGCTGCCGGCATCATTGCCCCGTTGAGCTCGCGCCCTGGCCAGATCCTGCTGGCGTTTGCGCTCCGTTCGGATCGCGTCGGCGCGCTGCTTGTCGGCCTGGGCCTGCTGCTGCTCGGCGAGTTGGCGTTGACGTCGCGCGATTTCCGCCTGCCTCTGTTGGACGGCGGCCTGTTCGGCCATTCGACGATCCTCGGCCTTCTTGGTCGCGAGCCACGTCTCGTATTGGGCGCGCTGCCCCTTAAGCTCAGCTACCTGATCCAGTGCCTGCTGGTAGGCGGCCTGTTGGTCGACAAGTTGCGCCTGCAATACGGCGAGCTGGCGCTGACCGCTCGCAAAAGAGTCGACGGCTGCCTGCTCCGTCCGATCGGCCGACCGCTGCGCGTCTTGGGCCGTGCTCCGCGTGCGACGCGCGCCCGCGAGCGCTTCTCTGGCCTGGGAATCCAGGTTCGCCTTCGACACGCGGGACGTCCGCAAGAGGTCGAGCACGCCGGCCTGGCTGCCGGACACCTGCGCAATCATCTGACTGCGCGCTAGCAGTTCGTCGATCGAATCTGCGTCGAGCAACGCCGTCAGGGAGCCGGCCACCGACCCCTGCCGGAACGAAGCCGCGGCGAACTGCGCCGCGTCGTTTTCCGCCGCGCTGATAGCGTCACCGGCCTGGCTTGCCGCCCGCCGTGAGGTTGCGACGAATTGCTCGGCGTCATCGGCCGCGACTTGCGCGACTTGAAGATCGACGCGTGCTTTCATCGCGAGCTCCGCCGCCAGTTCCATCGAGTCCTGTAAGCGTGTGATCTTCGCCTGCGTGGACGACATGACCCCGGACAGCCGTCCGACCTCGGCCGCCGATTGCGACGCCTTGCTCTGGCTGTCTTGGATCGCCCGGTCGCTCGGGTTGGGCGGCGGCGGCGGCACGGCTTGAGCCGTACCGGCCGTGCCCACTGCCACGGCACCGGCGAGAACTATGGGGACAATCACAGCCCAGCCGCGCGACGCACGAGCCCTCGCAAAAGCAGCCATACCCCTGCGCTCCGAGATCCGTCGTGCGCTCCCTTGGGCGCCGTAACTCGAGGGCCCGATTGGTCTTCGGCTCATACGTCACCCGCGCCGTCGCCGATCGGCGAAGTCCCCACTGCCATGTCACCCTCGTTTCGTCGAAACCCACCGCGCACCGTGTCGCCACCGACCGTGAAACCAACAAATCCACACCGCCGGCCGGCCGGCTGGACACGATCGTCACCAATGCCGCCGACACCGGTCCCGATCACGCGATACGCGGTCGCGCCGATCGGGGAACGGCGCCATACATGCCCCGCACGTGAGTGATGCGTGACACCGCGCGGAATCCCGCGACCAGCCGATCGACCCTGCGTTTACTCCGTTCCGCCGCGATAGCCCGGTGATCAAAGGTCCCGGGTTCGTTCGCCGCAACGCCCGACCGGATCGCCGCGGGCAGCCTGGCGGCCACCGGTGGGCCGGCACCGATCCGGGTTATCGGTCGCCACCAGCCGGTGGGCGCAAAACATTTGTTCCGTGGCCCGATCGATGCGCCGGCAGCGGAGAGCGCACCGACCGGACCGCGGCGGGTCGGCCGCTTCGCGCGGAGTTGCGCCGACCCCAGGCGGGGCCGCCACGACCACACACCATGGTTCGGCAGGATCCGCGCCGGTGTCCCCACGCCCGCATCTCGACTTCGGTGCGCGGTGACACGCCCATGAAACTACTACGCTTCATAGTTTGACAACACCCCGTGTCCGTATCGTAATCTGTTCGAGACCTTCACGGGCAGGCTGCGGCCGGCGACCGACGGTCATCCACGGTGCGGTTCCAGCGCGGAATCGGGCCCGAACGCGGCCAGGCGATTCCACTGCGACGGTCGCGCCACAGCAGGAGTGCAAGCCACCGTCGGCGAGTGCCGGGCGGTGCCAACGAAGGGTTTTCGCATCGATGCCGAGGTTTGCCTTGTCCCCGCGTTCACCCCGAGTCATCGCCGGCATGCTGGTGGCCATTGCACTCGGACTGGCCAGCCCGGTACCGGTTGCGGCGGCGCCGCCCGCACCGGACGCAGATGGCACCAGTGAGCCGACCACATCAACCGAAGCCCAGAAGGCGTGGCTGGACAGCTCGGAAAAGGCCGCCCTGGTCAACGACGAGGTGCTGCAGGCGCAGGAGCAGCAACGGCAGGCGCGCCACGGCGCGGACCGCGCGGCGCGCACGGTCGGGCAGGCCGAACAGACTGCCGCGGCGGCGGCTGAAGATTCACGCCGGGCGGCCATGGAGGCAGCCGAGCTGCAATCCCAGGCGCGAGAGTTCGCCAGCGCCGCATTTCGCGGCGCCCAATTGAGCACCGTGAGCGCGCTGCTGACCAGCGATTCCGCATACGACTTTCTGGACCAGGCGCAAATGATAGACCAGGTCGCCGGCACCACCCAGGCCACGCTCGACGCCGCCGTGGCGGCGGAGCGAGCTGCCCGCGAAGCCGAGGCCGCCGCGGCGGACGCCGCGGCGAGGGCCCGCGCGGCCAAACGCGCCGCGGACGACGCCGCGGCGGCGGCCGACCGTGCGACCGTCGAGGTGCAACACCGGCGGGCCGCCCTACGCGACCAGGCCGCCCAATACCGAGCACTCACCCGGCAACTGACCCAGGACGAACGCAACCAGGCCATCGCCGCCCAACAACGGGCCTATGAACAACAGGCAGCGGCCACCGCGGAACCCGCCGTTCCCGCGCCGCCGCAGCAGCAGTCGGCCGACGCGAGCCCGGCCGGTCAAGTCGCCGTCGCGGCGGCGTTGTCGAAGCTCGGCGCACGCTACGTGTGGGGGGCCAGCGGCCCGAACCAATTCGACTGTTCCGGTCTGACCTCCTGGGCGTGGGCACAGGCCGGCGTGAGCATCCCGCGAACGTCGCGAGATCAGTCGACCATGACAGCCGTGCCGCTAGATCAGCTCCGGCCCGGCGACTTGGTCACCTACTATTCGCCGGTCAGCCACGTTGCGATGTACATCGGCAACGGCAAGGTTGTTCAAGCATCGACGGAGAGCATGCCGGTGTATATCAGCAGCCTGTACGGTGCCGGGCCGAACCCGACCGGGCACCGCGTCAACGGCTGAAACAGACCACGGTGACGCCGCATCGAGGTGAGGCCCGCCCATCGGCTACTATGCTTCATAGTTGCTCGATGGAGGGGGAGGTGCGTCGATGCGCGGCGCTGCATACCCGACGCGGTGGATTGCCTGGCTCGGCGTCCTGGTCGTCGGCGTGACATCGTGTTCGGCCGCCACCGGCGCGTCGCAGACGTCGAGTCCGGTCGGGGCGTCACGACCGGTAATTGCGACTTCCGGCAGCGTCGGCGGCCCACCAACACTGGAACCATCAACGGCCATTGCCCCGACCTCGACACAGCCCGCGGCCTCGGACGGCTCTCCCGCGACTCCAGATCCGACAGCCGAGACTGGGGTCGCCGCCGTGGTGACCGAGGATTCGACTGCGGGTATCACCATCGCGCCGGCCGATGGAGCGACGGGCGTCTCGCCTCTGGAGCCGGTGGTGATCCGGGCAACAAGCGGCACGCTGGGCTCGGTGGCCCTGCGCAATCCAGCCGGGAAGTCGGTCGCTGGCGTGCTCTCGGCGGACGAAACGACATGGACCTCGGCCGAGCCGCTCGGCTATAACAAGCGCTACACGGCGAGCGCGACTTTGGTTGCCTCTCCCGGCGGCGCCACCTTGGCGTCGTCGTTCACTACGCTCAAGCCGGACGTGACGGTGTTCCCGTCGTTTTACCCGCCGCCGTCGACGAAGGTTGTCGGTGTCGGGCAGCCCATGGTGGTGATCTTCAGCGAGCCGCCCGTGGACCGGGCCGCAGCGGAGAAGACGCTGACCGTGACGGCCGAGCCGGCGACCGAGGGCGCTTGGTACTGGTGGGATGACCGGACCGTGCACTGGCGACCCAAGGAGTACTGGAAGCCCGGCACGAAAGTCACCGTGACGGCGAAGGTCTACGGTATCCGGTTCGGCCCGGGCATGTATGGCGAGACGGATCGGACACTGAACGTCACGATCGGTTCGTCGAAGATCGCCGTGATCGACGACGTGACCAAGCAGATGGACGTGTTCATCGACGGGCGAAAGGTGCGCACCGTCCCGGTCAGCATGGGGATGGACAAGGCCATCACCGTCAACGGCAAGAAGATCTCGTTCGTCACGCCCAGCGGAACCTACGTGGCACAGGAAAAATACGACGTCAAGCAGATGAGCTCGGCAAGCTACGGACTGCCGGTGAACTACGACCTGGGCTACGACTCTGCCATTCCGTTGGCGATCCGGCTGTCCTACAGCGGAATATTCATCCACTCCGCGCCGTGGTCGGTCAAGGACCAAGGCGTCCGGAACGTCTCCCACGGCTGTATCAACATCAACCCCACCGACGCCGCCTGGTTCTATGACACGTTCGGCTACGGCGACATCGTCACCGTCAAGGGCACCGACACGCCGCTGGAATCGCACGACGGATTCGGCGACTGGAACATCCCCTGGAGCCAATGGCTCGAGGGAAGCGCACTGCGGTGACCGGATTTCGGCCGCCTGGGCGACCGGCCCGGTCGCGCATCACGGCGCGGGGCCCCGCGACTCGCTGGATACAGGCACTCGGCCTGGTGATCGTTCTGGCGCTGACCGTCGGGGCATGCGCATCGGCGGGCTCACCCGGCTCGTTCGAATTCACCTCACCCGGCAACGCCAACGAAATCTCCTACCCGCCGACCCAACGAGGCACCATCGGCGAGCTGTCCGGGCCGAGCCTGACCGGCGACGAGACGATCCGCCTGTCCGACTTCACCGATTCGGTGATCGTGTTGAACTTTTGGGGCTCGTGGTGTCCGCCGTGCCGTGCCGAGGCGCCCGAGCTGAACGCTGCGGCCCGCGCCCTTGAGTCGTCCGGTGTGCAGTTCCTCGGCGTCGACATCCGGGACTCGAAGGAGGCGGGACGCGACTTTCACCAGGCAGCGGACACGCCGTACCCGTCGATCTTCGACCCGACCATGCAGACGCTGTTGTCCCTGCGTGGTTTTCCCACGGCGGCGATCCCCTCGACGATCGTGCTCGACCGGCAACGCCGGGTGGCGCACATCTGGCTGCGCCCGGTCACCGAGGCGCAGCTGGTCAAGGTGATCACGCCGATCGCCGCGGAGCAGAGCAAGCCGTGATCTTCCTGGATGTAGTCGCCGTGGCGGGGGTCACGGACACGGTTACTAGCGGCCCGTTCGTGCTGGCCGCCGCGCTGGCCGTTGCGGCCGGCGCGGTCTCCTTCGCCTCGCCCTGCGTCATACCACTGGTTCCCGGATACCTGTCGTACATCGTGGGCCTGGTCGGCTCCGACAGCACGCAGGACGGCTCGGTGCAGGTGCGCGTCCGCAGGCGCGCCGTGATCGGCACCGTGCTGTTCGTGGGCGGTTTCACCGCGGTGTTCGTCGCCGAGACGGTGCTCGTGCTGGGTCTGGCCCGCGGGCTTTTGGAAAACCAGAACCTGCTCATGCGCATCGGCGGCGGCGTCACGATCCTGATGGGCCTGGCCATGGCCGGGGCCATACCGCTGCTCCGCCGCGAGATTCGCTGGCGCATCCGGCCCCGCGGCCGCGTGTTCGGTGCGCCGCTGCTCGGGGCGGCGTTCGGCACCGGGTGGGTCGCGTGTATCGGCCCGACTCTGGCCGGCGTGATCTCGCTGTCGTACGCCACCGATTGGGGCGGCTCGGCCTGGCGGGGGCTGCTGCTCGTGCTGTTTTATTGCGCCGGCCTGGGAATCCCGTTCATCGTGGTCGCCGCCGGATTCGGCTGGGCCACCTCCGCGCTGGGATTCCTGCGCCGCCACACCCGGACCATCCAGCTGGTGGGCGCGGCCGGCATGGTGCTGGTCGGCCTGCTGATGGTCACCGGGGTGTGGGGGCAGTTCATCGCGTTCCTGCGCGTCACCGTGCCCACCTCCGGGACGGTGCTCTAAATGCCCCCGCCCGACACCATCGCCGCACGCCGGAACGAGCCGACCCAAAAGCACCCGCCAACCCGCCGCGGGCGCAAAGCGTTCACATCCGCCACGGCGGTCCTGCGGAACCTGTGGCGCCGCCTGACGAGCATGCATACGGCGCTGGTACTGCTCTTTCTGCTGACGATCGCGGCGATGCCCGGAGCGCTGCTGCCACAGTGGTCCACCAGCCGGGTGAACACCAGCAAGTACATCGCCGATCACCCCGAAATCGGCCCGTGGCTGAACCGTCTCGGCTTTTTCAACGTGTTCTCCTCACCCTGGTTCGCCGCGGTCTACCTGCTCCTGTTCATCTCCCTAATCGGATGCGTCACGCCGCGCAGCCGCGAAATTTTGCGGCAGATCCGCCGCGGGCCGCCCGCCACCGCGCCCCGCAACCTGTCGCGGCTACCGCATCATGAGGCGTTCACCGCGGTCGGTGACGCGGCCGACGCCGGTGAGCGCATCCGCGGCCGGCTGCGCCGTACCGGTATCGGCGGATGGCGCACCGCTATGCGGCGCGAGCCGGACGGCACCGTCATCGTTGCCGCCGAGAAGGGCTATCTCCGTGATGTGGGCAACCTGGTCTTTCACATCTCGCTGCTGGCGCTGCTGCTGTCGACCAGCGTGGGTAGCCTGTTCGGCTACGAAGGATCGGTCATCATCACCGCGGGCAGCGGATTTTGCGCGTCGTCGCCGATCGCCTACGACGACTTCCGCCCGGGATCGATGGTCAACGCCACCACCACGACCCCGTTCTGTGTCGATGTGGATGCGTTCCACGCCACCTACACCGAGGGCGGTCAGGCCACCAGCTTCCAGGCCGACATCCGGTTTCAAGACGGTGCCGAATTGGGCACCGACACGTGGCAACGCCGGGCGCTGGAAGTCAATGATCCGATCCGGTTTTCCGGCGACCGGCTCTATTTGATGGGGCACGGGTACACGCCGACATTCCGGATCACCTACCCCAACGGGGCGGTGCGCAACTACCAGCAGCCCTTCCTGCCCAGCGACTCGATGTTCACCTCCGAGGGCGCCGTCAAGGTCACCGACCCGCCCGGATACCCACGTGACCAGCTGCTCAAGAACCAACTCGCGATAGTCGGCGTCTTCGCACCCACGGCCCTTCTGGCCGGCGGCGTCCTGTCCTCCGGATACCCGTCGCAACTGAGCCCGGGCGTCGCCGTGGACATCTACCGCGGCGATTTGGGGATGTCCACCGGCCGCCCCCAATCGGTGTTCGCCATCGACAACACGCAGGTGGCCCGCGGTCTGCTCGTCAAAAAGGCGCACGCCGTCCTGGCGCCCGGCCAGTCCACCACCCTGACCGACGGCACCCGGATCACCTTCACCGGCGCCAAAGAGTTCGTGTCGCTGCAAACGTCCTACGACCCGGCACAGGGATGGGCATTGGTGTCGGTGCTCTTCATGATCGCCGGCCTGATGGCGTCGTTGCTGATCAAACGGCGCCGCGTCTGGTATCGCATCCGCCCCGAGCCGGCGCCGCGAGCCGATCCCGCCGGAAGCCTTGTCATCGAAGTGGGCGGACTGGCCCGAACCGATCAGGCCGGCTACGGCCGCGAATTCCCGTCCCTGGTCGCACTGGCCGAGGACTCGTCATCGGTGGCGGGCCGCCGGCCGGCCGCCGCCGTGAAAGGACAATGACAATGGTTGACGTCGATTCCGCCACGGCGGTCTGGGAACTGGGGGCCCGAATCTCGGATTTCACGTTCGAGGGTGCGCTCGCCGGCTACGTGACCGCGCTGGCCTGCCACGCCGCAGAGCTCGCGACCAGGCACGCCCCCAGGGCCAGCACGGCCGCTGCCGCGGCCACCACCCGCGCGCGGACCGCGGGTGCGGTCGCCGTCATCACCGGTGACGGCGGGCCGGACGCCACCGACCGTGACGGACGCTTCGCACCGCACCCGGCCGGTGCCGGCTGGGGTGAGCGGCTCGGCCGGGCGGCGATCACGGTCACCGCCGTGGGGTTCGCCCTGAACACGGTCTCGATCGTCATGCGCGGCCTGGCGGCACACCGGGCGCCGTGGGGAAACATGTACGAGATCGCCTCACTGATCTGCGCGATCGCGGCCGGCGCCTGGCTGCTCGTCGCGGCCCGCGCTCAGGTTCGACGCATGGGGCTTTTCGTGGTGTTCCCCATCGCGGTGTTGAGCTTCGTGGGCGGAACCGTGCTCTACACACCGGCCGGGACATTGGTTCCCGTGCTGCAGTCGTATTGGCTGGTGGTGCACGTACTGCTGGTGGCGCTTTCGTCGGGGGTGCTCATGCTGTCCGGTGCGGCATCGGTGATGTTCATCATCCGGTCGCGGTACGAGCGCCGGGTCGTCGACGTGGCGGACGACCGGTCCTTCGTAGCCAGACTCCCGGAGACGGCGACGCTCGACCGGATCGCGTACCGGACCGCGATCCTCGGTTTCCCGCTGTTCACGTTCGCCGTGGTCGCCGGCGCCTTGTGGGCCGAGGCCTCGTGGGGCCGCTACTGGGGTTGGGATCCGAAGGAAACCACGGCTCTGGTCACCTGGGTGCTGTACGCGGGCTACCTGCACGCCCGCGCCACCAGCGGCTGGCGGGGCAACCGAGCCGCGTGGATATCGATCCTGGGATTCGCCTCGATCATGTTCAACCTGTTTTTCGTCAACATGGTCGTCTCCGGGCTGCACTCCTACGCCGGCTTGAACTAACCTCCGCCCACCACATCACCCGCGGAGCCAACACAGGAAGACGGCCGGCGCATGGCTCGAGGACACAGGCGGCAGCCCGATGTGACGCTGTCCGGTCACGCCATCGGCGACGGGCTCCGCGGGCTGCGCCACAACGTCACCATGACCGTGGCCATGGTGCTGACGACCGCGATCTCCCTGACCCTGCTCGGAGCGGGCCTGATCGTCGCCCGGATGACCGATCAGATGCAGGACATGTACAGCGCGAAGGTGGAGGTCACGGTCTACCTCACCGTCACGCAGTCCCAAAAGGACCCGGACTGCGGCGGCGCGACCTGCCAGGACCTGGGCCGAAAACTGCGCGGCGATCCCGACGTCGCCGCCGTGTCGTACCAGAGCCAGGCCGCGGCATGGCAGCAGTACCAGAAAATGTTCGCCGGCCAGCCCGACATGCTGGCGATCGCCGACCAGTCCGCGCTAAACGCGTCGTTCCAGGTCACGCTCGAAAACCCGCAACGCTACGCCCGGATTAATGCCCGGTACGCGAGCGCACCCGGAGTGGAGACCGTCACCGGTCAGAGCGAGGTGCTCGACCGCATGTTCACGCTCCTCAACGGGATACGGAACGCCACCATCGCGGTCGCACTTGTCATGGCGCTCGCGACCTTGCTGTTGATCTCCAACATGGTCCAGGTGGCCGCGTTCGCGCGGCGCACGGAGACCGCGGTCATGCGACTGGTGGGCGCGTCCCGATGGCGCACCCAGGTTCCGTTCGTCGTGGAGGCGGTCGCCGCCGCCGTCATCGGCGCCGCCGTGGCGATCGGCGGCCTGGCCGCGGCGAAGAAATTCCTCGTCGAATCGGCGCTGGGGCCGGTGATGCGCGCCGGGGTGTTGCCGCCGCTCGACACCGCCGCGCTGGCCTGGGTCGCGCCGTGGCTCGCGGGAGCCGCCGTTGCGCTGGCGACGGTCAGCTCGTATCTCACGCTGCGGCTCTACGTCCGCCTGTAGAAAAGTCATGCCGGACTCAGCCCTGTGAGGCACCGGCTCATGCCAACGCGTGCCTATCGGTACCCCAACATCCGCCGCAGTTGTCGAAACTATCCGCAATAGTAATTCGGAGTACTATTGACGGTAGTAATTGCGTCTGTCGAGATGGAGGGTGTGCTGTGCCGAAAAGCCGCGGTCGTGCGGGTGCGAAGCGCCAACGGAAACCACTGTCGAGGCCGCGAGCGGTTGGGTCCGTCGGGCCGGCGCTCGGCGATTCCGCCGACCTGCTGCGTGCCGCGGTCCAGGGGCACCTGACTGGCTCGGGCGGTTCGCCAAGCGGTCCGGGCTATCGGGCGGGCGGCACAGCGGTGGCCGTCGCGGCTGGCCCGCCCAAGACGGCCGGGTCGGTGCGGTCGCTGCCGGATCGCGGACTCATCACCGGAGGCTCCCTTGGCGCCACATCGTTTAATTGCGATCAGCTCAGTGACACGGCGCCACAGAGTTTGGGGGTGACGTACTGGTTCGACACCGCGACGAGCGGGGAGCCCTATAAGGTCAGCATCCGGCTGGCAGGCAGATGGCTGGGCCGCACCGAGCCGCGCGACGGCCCGCCCGAACCCGACGGCGGCAAACGGACCAGCTTCGAGACCATCCGAACCGTCGACGGGATCGTTCCCGGGACTGGACGTACGGCCATTACGACCCGCATGCAGGGACTGGCCGACGGCGAATGGGAGATCACCGCGTCCGCCACCGACAACCGCCACGGCAGTCTCACGGCGGCGCCGCCCGATCCGCCTGTGCACGGCGCAGTGCTCACCACTAAAGCGCGGACGTCGTTCAGCCCGGTCGTCAATGTGCGCGCACCCGGCGCCCGGCTCGGCGCGTGGCCCACCCTCGTGATGTCCGGCGCCGCTGTCGCGTTGATGACGCAATGGTTCCTGTCCACCAGAACCGGCCTGCCGTCGCTGCCGATTTTGGTGCTGTCGCTGATCGCGTGCCTGATCGGTCTGATTGGCGCCAAGGTCTACTACCTCGTCACCCACCGAGCCGAGAAGCCGCCGATCCTGACCGCCGGCATGTGCCTTCAGGGCTTCGTGATCGGCGCGATCGCCACGGTCCTGATGGCGAGTGCGGTGGCCGGTATCCCGGTCGGCGCCGTCATGGACGCGACCGCGCCCGGCCTGTTGTTCGGGATGGGGATAGGCCGGCTCGGCTGCTTCTTCGGTGGCTGTTGCGTCGGCCGGCCGTCGTCCTCCCGCTGGGCGCTGTGGTCCTCGGATCGGGCGATAGGTACGCGCAGGATCCCCGTCCAGCTGATCGAGTCCTCCATGTCCATCGCGATCGGCATCACCGCGTTCATCGCCGTCGCCGGGGCGAACCCGGGCCCGGGCGGCGCTGTCTTCCTCGCCGCTGTCGCGGCGAACACGATCGGCCGACAACTGCTTTTCCCGCTGCGCAGCCTGCCTCGCGCCACCGCGCACGGCCGCCCAGTCACCCTGCTCGTATCGGCCATCGTGCTCACCGCAGCCATCGCCATGATGGTTTTGTGACCGACGGCGGGCTCCGCGCGGAGCCCAGCGGCTGCGCCCTCGGCGGGACCGAGGGGGCTATGACACGTTCGGCCGGCGGCCGCGCCGCCGCATGACACTGCCGGCCAGGGCGAGGGCCGCCATGGCGATCAGTAGGTTCTGCACCCACGCACCGAGCCTGTCGGCCACGGTCGTTTCGGTGCGCAGCGGAACCTCGGCGACGAGCGATTCGGCCGTGAACAGGCTGGTCGACCGCTCGACGGTTCCGTCCGGCCGCACGATGGCGCTCACGCCGCTGGTGGCGGCGACGACCACGGCGCGGCTGTGCTCGACCGCGCGCAGACGCGCCATCGCCAGTTGCTGGTAACTCATCTCGCTGCGGCCGAACCATGCGGTATTCGTTGGCAGTACCAGGAGCTGCGCGCCGGCGTTGACTTCCTGGCGGAATACGTAGTCGTAGCCGACCTCGTAGCAGATCGCCGTACCGATGCTGGTTCCGGCGACCCGGAACACCCCGGGTGTCGCCCCGGGCTGCATGTCGACGGTTCCGGCCGCGAACGGGGTGAACCATCCCGCGATGGACCGCAGCGGGATGTATTCGGCGAAAGGCACGAGCTGCTGCTTCGCGTAGCGCGTCGTCGGGCCGACGCCCGGCTCCCACTGCACCATGACATTTTGCGGCGTGCCGTCGGGCAGCACGGCACGGGCGCCGATCAGCATCGGCGCGCCGAATGCGTCCGACAGGGCATCGAGGGTCGCATCGCCGCCGGTCAAGGCGGTGGCGGTCTCCGGCCAGATCACCAGATCGGGTTGCGGCGTCCGGCCCGCCCGGATCTCGGCGAGCAGTCGCCTGCTCTCGGCGAGATGGTTGGCGCGCAGCTCGCCGCGTGCGGAGAGCAGACCAAGGCCGATGTTCGGGGCGTTGCCTTGCACAGCCGCGACGGTCAACGCACCCGCCTGCGGCTGTGTGCCCACCGTCGGCCACACCGCGATGCCCGCCACGGCCGGAATGAGCACCGCCAGGGCGGGCGCCACCCAACGGCGAGCCGATAATTGCCGTCCGCCCCGTCGCACCCGGAGGAGAAGCTGCGCCAGACCGAAGCCGGTGACCAGCACCGCCATCGCCACCAGCGGCACCCCGCCCAGCGAGGCCAGTGACGTGAAAACACCATCCGGCTGGCTGAACGCGACCTTTCCCCACGGGAAGCCGCCGAACGGCCACCACGTGCGCGCGGACTCCTGTAGGAGGAACACGGCGGCCATCAAGACCGGCGCGGCCGGCAGCTGCGCCACGACCGTGATCAGCCCGCAGGCAAGGGCGACGAACACCGCCGATACCGCGGCCAGGCCCAGCCACGGCGACGGCCCGAACGACGACCCGAGAAAATCCTGAATCCACACGAGTTGCGGCAGGAACACGCCCAGCCCGAAGACAGCGCCGTAGCCGCATCCCGACCGGAACCGCCGACCGTCCAGCACGAGCCCGAGACACGCAATGGCCAGCGGCGCGAGCCACCACCAGTCGCGCGGAGCGAAGCTCAGATAGAGCAGCACGCCGCCGATGGCCGCCCCGCCGAGCCGCAGGCACGCCGCCCGCCAACGCCGCGGACCGGCCTGCCGCTCCTCGCCGACGGTTCTGCGCTCAGATTCGGCGAGGATGGCAGCCATCACCTCAACCTACCGAGCCGGCAGCGGCAGCTGTCGGCGGCCGCCTGGCCGCCGACGAGGCGGAATCTCGCCGCCCAACCCGGCCGCCGCGCCCTGCGGCACCGGCGCTCATCGATCACGGGCGGCGTGACCGAGCCGCCTGCACCAAAATCACCCCTATACAGTAGGGGGGGTATGGTATCGTGAGGGTTGTTGAGCACGGTGCTTTGAGGGAGGTGACAGTCGTGACCGAGGTCGCGCCGCCGCATGGGTATACGCCGCATAAAGGTGACCATTTGAACCGACTCCGTCGGATCGAGGGGCAGGTCCGCGGTCTGCAACGGATGATCGAGGAGGACAAGTACTGCATCGACATCCTGACGCAGGTGTCGGCCGCCACCAGCGCGCTGAAGTCCTTTTCACTCGAACTGCTCGACGAGCACTTGAATCACTGTGTGCTGCACGCCGCCGAACACGGCGGCGACGAGGCCGAGGCGAAGGTGAAGGAAGCCTCCGCGGCCATCGCCCGGCTGGTGCGCAGCTGAGCCACCCTGAGTCGGGACACGGCACGGCCCGACCTTTCGCACGTTCACTACCGAAGGGAAACACCATCATGAACACCACCACCTACGGCGTCACCGGCATGACCTGTGAGCATTGCGTTGCGTCCGTGACCGAGGAAGTGACCGCGCTGCCCGGCGTCACCGGCGTGTCCGTCGACCTGGTCTCCGGCGGCGAATCGGCCGTGCACGTCACCAGCGAGACGCTGCTGGATCGCGGCGCCGTGGCCGGCGCTGTCGAAGAGGCCGGCTACCAGCTCGTCTAGGTCCCGGTCGGCCGGCGCCGCGGCGCCGGTATCGCGCCAGGGCCGTGGCGCAACGCTCGCGGCCTGGACCCGGAAATCCTTGGAAGGAAAATTGATGGGCACATTCTCACGCACGGTCGAGTTGGATATCGGCGGAATGACCTGCGCGTCGTGCGCCGCACGGGTCGAGCGCAAACTCAACAAGCTCGACGGGGTGACGGCCACCGTCAACTTCGCCACCGAGCAGGCACGGGTGTCCCTACCCGAAGCGCTGACCGTCGATGACGCAATCGCGACCGTGGAGGCCACCGGGTACACGGCCACACCGTCCGCGCCGCTTTTCGGGTCGACGGGCGCCGACGACAACGACACCGACGGCCGCGAGGCGACTGCCGGCGAGCGCGCCACGGGCGGCAGGCACGACACCGAATCGGCCGAGCTGGTCGCCTTGCGCTCCCGGCTGATCGGCGCGGCGATCCTCGGCGTCCCCGTGGTCGTGCTGTCCATGGCTCCACCGCTTCAATTCACCTACTGGCAGTGGCTGGCTTTGACCCTGGCCGCCCCGGTGGTGACCTGGGCAGCCTGGCCCTTCCATCGGGCAGCGGCGATCAACGCTCGGCACGGCGCGGCCACCATGGACACGCTCGTCTCCATCGGGGTGTCGGCCGCGTTCGTCTGGTCCCTGTATGCCCTGTTTATCGGTGGCGCCGGCGAACCCGGCATGCGGATGGCCTTCGAATGGCTGCCGCAGCCGGGCGGCATCCCGGAGGTGTATCTGGAAGTCGCAGCCGGACTGGTCCTGTTTCTGCTGGCCGGTCGCTATTTCGAGGCCCGGGCCAAGCGGCGCTCGGGCGAGGCCCTGCGGGCCCTGGCCGAGATCGGCGCCAAGGAGGTCACCGTCGAGAAGGACGGGACACAGACGGCGATCCCGATCGGCCGGCTCGCCGTGGACGACGTGTTCGTGGTGCGCCCCGGCGAGAAGATCGCCACCGACGGAGAGATCGTCGACGGGGCCTCCGCCGTGGACACCTCCATGATCACCGGCGAGTCCATTCCGGTCGAGGTGTCCGCCGGCGATCTGGTCGTCGGCGGAACGGTGAACGCGGGCGGGCTGCTGCGCGTGCGGGCCACCCGTGTCGGCGCCGACACCCAGTTGGCACAGATGGCGAAACTCGTGCGCGAGGCCCAGTCCGGCAAGGCGCCGGTGCAGCGACTCGCCGATCGCATCTCGGCGGTATTCGTGCCGGTCGTGATGCTGATCGCGCTCGGCACATTGGCGGTGCACCTGCTGATCGGTTCCGGCGTCCAGCTGTCCTTCACCGCCGCGGTTGCGGTGTTGATTGTCGCCTGCCCGTGTGCGCTGGGATTGGCCACACCCACGGCGCTGCTGGTTGGCACCGGCCGCGGGGCGCAGCTCGGTGTGCTGATCCGCGGGCCGGAGATCCTCGAATCCACCCGCAAGGTCGACACGATCCTGCTGGACAAGACCGGCACCGTCACCTCCGGCCGGATGGCCCTGCGCGACGTGCTGCTGGGTGACGGAATCGACCGGACGGAGGTGCTGCGCCTGGCGGGCGCGGTGGAGCACGCCAGCGAACACCCGATCGCCCGGGCCATCGCCCGCTCCGCCGAGCGTGAACTCGGCGCCCTGCCGACCGTGACGACGTTCGCCGCCGAGGCCGGCCTCGGGGTGCGGGGCACCGTTGACGGCAAGGCGGTCGTGGTCGGGCGTCCGGCAATGCTTACCGGCCAGGGCCTCACGCTCGACCCGGCCCTCGCCACGAAAGGCGCCGCGGCCGAGAAGGACGGTGCGACGGTGGTCGCCGCCGGCTGGGATGGAGCAGTCAAGGCCCTATTCACCGTGGCCGATACCGTGAAACCGACCTCGAAGGACGCTATCGCACGCCTGCGAGGTCTCGGCCTGAAACCGTACCTGCTCACCGGCGACAATCGCACCGTCGCCACGGCCGTGGCCGCGGAGGTGGGGATCGGCCGTGACGATGTCATCGCCGAGGTGTTGCCGCGTGACAAGGTCGCCGCGGTGACCCGGTTGCAGGCCAAGGGCGCCGTGGTGGCGATGGTCGGCGACGGCGTCAACGACGCCCCCGCACTGGCCCAGGCCGACCTGGGCCTGGCGATGGGCACCGGAACCGACGTCGCGATGGCCGCCTCCGATCTCACCCTGGTACGCGGTGACCTCGCCGCGGCCGCAGACGCGATCCGGCTGTCCCGCCGCACCCTCGGCACGATCAAAGGCAACCTGTTTTGGGCGTTCGCCTACAACACTGCCGCGATCCCGCTCGCCGCGCTCGGCCTGGCCAACCCGCTGCTCGCCGGCGCCGCCATGGCGTTCTCCTCGGTATTCGTGGTGACCAACTCGCTGCGCCTGCGACGCTTCCGGTAGGTCACGCCCGTGATCACCGCGCCGCGCCAACCCCCACTTACGATGCCACCGAACGGGCTCCGGGCCGCCGTCCGCCACCGATAGGCCGACGAGTCCCAGCACGAGCATTTGCCAACCACGACAGAAGGACGCGGCAATGACCGATCACGAACACCACGGCGGCGCGGTTGAGACCGCAGAGCCCCATGCCGCAGCAGCAAGCCATATCGGCCACGCCGGACACGCAGGCGGCGCGGACCACGGCGACCACGGGGCACACGACGGTCACGGCGGGCATGGGGATCACGCCGGGCAGTTCCGGCGGCTGTTCTGGTGGATGCTGATCCTGGCCGCGCCCACGATCGCGTTTTCGACCATGTTCGCGTCGCTGCTCGGCTACCGCCTGCCGGAGACCGGGTGGACGACCTGGATCTCACCAGTGGCAGGCACGGTCATGTACGTCTGGGGCGGCAAACCGTTCCTGACCGGCGCCGCCGCCGAGATCCGGTCCCGCAAGCCGGGCATGATGCTGCTGATCGCACTCGGGATCAGTGTCGCCTTCCTCGCCTCGCTCGGGGCCAGCCTGTCGATCCTCGGCCACCATCTCGACTTCTGGTGGGAGCTGGCCCTGCTGATCGTGATCATGCTGCTCGGGCACTGGATCGAGATGCGCTCGCTCGCCCAAACCAGCTCCGCACTCGATTCCCTCGCTGCGTTGCTTCCCGACCAGGCCGAGCGCGTCGACGGTGACAACGTCGTCATCGTCACGCCGGCCGAGCTCCGGGTGGGCGACGTGGTGTTGGTCCGGCCCGGAGGGGCCGTCCCGGCCGACGGCCGCATCATCGACGGCCAGGCCGACATGGACGAATCGATGGTCACCGGCGAGTCCCGCCCGGTGCGCCGCGCGGCCGGCGAGCACGTGGTGGCCGGCACCGTCGCCACCGACTCCGGGCTACGCATCGAAGTCACCGCGATCGGCGACGACACCGCCCTGGCCGGCATCGGCCGCCTGGTGGCGGATGCTCAGGCGTCGTCGTCGCGGGCGCAGCGAATCGCCGACACCGCCGCCGGCTACCTGTTCTGGTTCGCGCTCGGCGCCGCGATCATCACCGCCCTCGTCTGGGGGTTCGCGGTGGGCAGCGCCGACGACGCGGTCACCCGCACCATCACCGTGCTCGTGATCGCCTGCCCGCACGCGCTGGGCCTGGCTATCCCGCTGGTGGTGTCCATCGCCACCGAACGGGCCGCGCGCGCCGGGGTGCTCGTCAAGGACCGGCTCGCCCTGGAATCCATGCGCACCATCGGGGCGGTGCTGTTCGACAAGACCGGCACCCTCACGATGGGGCAGCCGACCGTCGTTACCGTCGAACCCGCCGAAGGGCTCGCCGACGACGAGGTGCTGGCCCTCGCGGCGGCCGCCGAATCCGACAGCGAACACCCGCTGGCCGGTGCGATCATGCGCGCCGCCGCCCATCGCAGCCTGAAAGTTCCGGCGGCAAGCGGATTCTCCTCGTCCCCGGCCGTCGGTGTCACCGCCACCGTCGACGGACGGCAGATCCGGGTAGGCGGGCCCGCGCTCCTCGACGAGACCGGCACCCGGGAACTCCCGATCGCCGACACGTGGCGCGAAACCGGCGCCATCATCTTGCATGTCGTGCGCGACGGTCAGGTGATCGGCGCCCTGGAGCTGGCCGACGAGATCCGCCCCGAATCCCGCCATGCCGTCGACGCGCTGCACGCCCGCGGGCTCGAGGTCGTCATGATCACCGGCGATGCGGCCGCGGTCGCCGAAACCGTCGGCGAGGAACTTGGCATCGACCGCGTCTTCGCGGGCGTGCGGCCGGAGGACAAGGCCGCTACCGTCGCGTCCCTGCAACGGGAGGGCATCAAGGTCGCGATGGTCGGCGACGGCGTCAACGACGCGCCCGCCCTCGCGCAGGCCGACGTCGGAATCGCGATCGGCGCCGGCACCGACGTGGCTATCGCCTCGGCTGGGGTGATCCTGGCCTCCGACGACCCGCGCGCCGTCCTGTCGGTGATCGACCTGTCGAAGGCCAGCTACCGCAAGATGAAACAGAACCTGTGGTGGGCCGCCGGATACAACCTCCTCTCGGTGCCGCTCGCGGCCGGGGTGCTCGCCCCGATCGGGTTTGTGCTGCCCATGTCGATCGGCGCGATTCTCATGTCGCTGTCCACGATCATCGTCGCCGCCAACGCCCAGCTGCTGCGCAGACTCGACCTGCGGCCCGCCAGCCACGCGAGCCCGGTGAAACCCCGCTCGTAGCCGAAGTTATCGTCGCCGGGTAACCTAAGCGGGACGGGGACAGTGGCCGCATCGACGCATGCGCGTGGCGGCCGATACGAGTTTGCCGTGAGGACTACAACCGTGAACCAAGGAAAGAAACCCCGTCCAACCCGCCGGACCTCCGCCCGGGCAGGTTCGCCGCGCCGAGGACTGCTGATTCGGATCACCGCGGGCGGCGCGATTCTGGCGATCGTCGGCGCCGCGATCGCAATACAGGCCGGAGGCGGAGCCGACGACCCGGGCGTCGCGTTCACCATCAATGCTCCTACCGACGGTGCGACCGTCTCCTCACCGGTCACCCTCGACGTCGCGCTGCACGGGTCGCAGCTCGGCTCGCCCGGCGACGGCCTGGATCACCTGCACCTGTCCCTCGACGGCGGGCAGCCGATCGCCGAGTACTCCTCGAGCCGGCTGCCCCTTCAAATACCTTCCGGCCGCCACACGCTCACCGTCGAACTCGCAGGCCCCGATCACGCCCCGCTACTGCCCGACCGGTCGGTGACATTCACCGTGACCGGCTGATGCGCCGGCCCAATACGCCGCAAACGACGATCCTGCGGCACGGACCCGCGGTTCGAATCGCGCATGCCTTGCTGGCGCTGAGCGTGATCGTTCTCATCGTCAGCGGCCTGGGCATGGCAGAACGCCTCCCCGGTCAGGCCGTCTCGATGCTCGGCGGTCACGTGTGGCTCGGAGACCTGCACCGCCAGCTCGGCCTGGTATCCGGCGTGGCGGTCGCCGGATTGCTGCTGTTCGGACCAGCCGCCGGGCGACGGCTGATCCGCGACATGTGCCGATTCCATCGCGGCGACGCTACCTGGTTTCGCAGCTTCGCCCGCTACGTTCTGGCCCCGTCCCGGCACCGCCCGCAATCCCACGACGGCCGGTTCGACCCGGGGCAGCGCATCGTCTTCGCGGTGATCCTCGGTTCCGCCGCAGCCTTGACTGTGAGCGCCGCCGCTCTATATCTCGCGCCAGCCGGATCGACCTCGCTGCTCGCGTGGGCGCTTCGCATCCACGTCGTCGCAGCCGTCATTTTTATTGCCGCACTCGCCGTACATGTGGCGGTCGGTGTCGGCCTGCTCGCCTCCCACCGCAATATCGGCCGAGTCATGTTCGGCGACGGGCGCGTCCCGGAAGACCTCGCGCACACACTGTGGCCGACATGGACAGTCGCGCAAACCGAGGGCCGACGCGCCGATCCGAAGATCGCGCAGCCGCCCGCAGCGCCCGCCAGCGTGGCAAACCAGGCACAACCCTCCGGCAGCATCGACCAAGCGTGGCCCGAATGAGAAAACTCGCCACTCGCCCCGCCGTGCGCTGGATCGCGATCGCCGCCACTGTCATCAACATCGAAATCCACCTCGCACTAGCGCTGAACCACTGGCGCGATGAACCGTCCTGGGTTTAGTTCCTAGGTGTTTCCGTGGCTGGCGGTTGCCAGGACGGGCGGTTCGAGGTCAGCGTAGTGGGCTGCCTCGACCTCGGCAGGGGTTCGGTAGTCGAGTCCGGAGTGCAGGCGTTGGTTGTTCCACCACCACACCCATTCCAGGGTCGCGAATTCGACTTGTTCGACGGTGCGCCAGGGGCCCCGGCGGCGGATCAGCTCGGCCTTGAACAGGCCGTTGACGGTCTCGGCCAGTGCGTTGTCATAGCTGTCGCCGACCGTTCCGGTCGACGGTTTGGCGCCGAGTTCGACGATTCGGTCGGTGTAGACCATCGACAGATAGTTCGACCCGTGATCGCTGTGGTGCGTGACCCCGGTCAGGTCCCCGCCGGCCTGCCACGCGGCCATGTCCAACGCCTGCAGCGGCAGGATATCGGCTTTCAAGGTGGCGGCGACGTTCCAGCCGACGATGCGCCTGGAGTAGACGTCGGTGATGAACGCGACGTAAGCGAACCCGGACCACGTCGCAACGTACGTAATATCGGCAACCCAAAGCCGTCGTGGAGCGGGCGCGGTAAACCGCCGCTGGACCAGATCGGCCGGCTGCGGCAGGCGCGCGTCTTTCCTGGTGGTGAACGTCCGCCGCGTCCGGGTGGCGCCGCGGACACCCGCGACGCGCATGAGCCGGGCCGTCTGGTCCCGGCCAACCTCCCAACCGCGGCGTTTCATCAGGGCGTGCATCTTGCGGATCCCATAGACCCCGTAGTTCTCGCCGTGCAGCCGCTTTATCTCGCCGACGAGCAGCTCGTCACGAACAGCCCGATCCGACTGGGGGCGGGTCTTGGCGGCACGATAGCCGCGGGACGTGATGAACCCACCGGCTGTCGCACCGAGAGTGCGACAGATGAGCTCGACCCCGAAACGATCCCGATAGGCATCGATGTATCGGATCATCTCGTCGTGGGGCGGTCGAGCTCCGCAGCGAAAAACGCGGACGCGGACTTGAGGATCTCGTTGGCGCGGCGCAGCTCTGCGTTCTCCCGCTTCAACCGACGGATCTCCTCACGCTCACCAGTTGTCACACCGGGACGGTCCCCGGCGTCGACACGGGCGTCCAGGTTCCAGCGGCGCAGCGTCTCCGCTGCGATCCCCAGCCGAGAAGCGACGTGCTTGATCGCCGCGTACTCCGACTCCGACTCTGGGACCGACTCCGACAACAGCCGCACCGCCCGCTGCCGAAACTCGATCGGATACTTCGAAGGCATAGCTCCATCCTCACAAAGGAAGCGGAACTAAACCCAGGACGGTTCACGAAATGCCTTACATCGGACTCCTATTCGTCGCCGGAGCAGCTCTGCTCGGGGCAGTCGCCATCGGCCTTTGGCTCGACCCGGATAGCGAGCGCGTCGTTGCCTGGATCGGCGGCAGCATGGTCAGCGCGGGCGAGATCGTTCTCTTCGTCCTCAGCCGCACCGTTGGCCTGCCCGGCGACTACCGAGAAACCTGGGCGGAAACACCCGAAGACTTCTTCGGCCTGCTGTCGCTGCTCACCGAGAGCATCTTCATCGCGTGCGCGGCGTACTCACTGAGCCGCCGCCAGTCAAAGCCCATCCTCGCCCGACGTCAACGACGACAGCAACAGATGTAGTACCGCCGAACCTTGCTGCAGCCCGAAGCGCGAACGGTTGCATTGCGCAAGCGTGAAGTATCGTCATGTCGCTTGCCGTCTCATACGTGGCACTGAGGCAATTCGGGCGGGCCTCACCGGCGGGTGGCGTCATGCGGGTTTTGGGTGGCGGTGCCGGTGGTGGGCGTCGGGGTAGTGCGGGTGCGTGTGGGTGATCGGCTCGTGGGTGTGCACGTGCGTGTGGCGAACCCCGTCCGGCACCTCTTGGCCGGGCTCATGCGCGTGCTGGTGGTGCTCGTCGTGGACGTGCGAATGTTCGTGGGTGATTGCGTCGTGGGTGTGCTCATGTTCGTGCCGCTCGGTCAGGTGCAGCCAGACGCCGACGGCCATCAAAACCGCCGCGACTATCAGCGTCCAAGTCAACGGCTCGCCGAGCAGGACCGCAAGGATCGCGCCGAAAAAGGGCGCGATCGAGTAGTAGGCGCTGGCGCGGGCGGCGCCGACGTGACGCATCCCGACGATGAACAACACCAGACTGACCCCGTAGGCAAAAAGGCCGACCAGCGCCGCCGCCCCGATGTGCAGCAGACCGGGCAACCTGGCTCCGAAGGCGAACGCGATGACGAGGTTGGCCGGGCCGGCGACGCAGCCCTTGATTGCGGCGAGCCAGGTGGCGTCGTTCAACGACACCGTGCGGGTCAGGTTGTTGTCCAAACCCCAACACAGGCAGGCCGCCAGGATCGCGAGCGCGGGCCACAGGCTGGTGAAGGTTGCACCTGATGGAACAGACAGGACGGCGGCGCCCGCGACGATCGCGACCATGCCCAGCGCGATGCGGCGATCGACGTTCTCCTTGAACACGATCCAGGCAAGTGCCGCGGTGAAGGCGCCCTCGGCGTTCAGCAGCAGCGAAGCTCCGGTGGCCGGCATGTTCGCCAACCCCAGCATCAACAGGACCGGCCCGGCGAGCCCGCCGAAGAAGATCGCCCCGGCCAGTGCGGGGATCTCGCGACGGGCTATCCGGACCCGGCCCGGACGACGGATAAGCCGATAGACGCTCAGCCCGGCGCCCGAGCCGGTATACAGCAGCCCAGCCAGCAGCACCGGGCTGACATCCGCGGAAAGCAGCAGCTTGGCCAGCGGCGTGCCCGCACCGAATAGCAGCGCCGAGGCCAATGTGGCCTGGGCTCCCGGGTTACGAAACGCCGCCCACATCATGAAAAAGAACGGTAGCGCGGACGCATCGCTGTCTCGCGGGCGGCTGGCGGTAACACGCAGTGGTGGGTATTTCCGAAGCCATGCGCCGACCAGACGTCGTTACTCGGCTCGCGCAGGTTGCTGGCGAGGCGCCATATGCGGCTCGAGCGTGCTCGAGCTCAAATTCCGGGATGCGCGCGGACGTTGCCCGGCCGCCGACCTGCATCTTCATGTCCATGGCTTGCCGTAGCTCGGGCACATGGAGGGCACAACGGTTCAAATGCGAAAATCAAAAACTTGCCTACCAGTACGATCACGCAGTTATCAACTTGATTGAAAAGCGGCGGTTCGTCCCGCACGTGATGAACCTGTGGTCGCCTTTTCGACGAAACCCAAATCCGAGGCGTCGCACACAATCCGGGAGGACTTGCCCTTCGTTGCGATGCGGGGATCGCCGAAGGAACGAGTGGCAGCTCATGCTGTCGCGGTCTGCAACCGCGAATCTCGCGAATGGCTGATTCGCCCGTGTCAACTGAGTTTCTGGCTGGCGCTGGCCTCGTATTGCTCCGTCATCCAGCGGTCGATGTCCTCGCGGCGGTAGCGAACATGGCCGCCGAGCCTGTAGGACACCGGGCCGATGCCGGCGTGGCGATACCAGCGCAGCGTCGCCACCGGGATCGAGGTCAGCTCGCTGGTTTCGACGGTCGTCAGGTTCTCCGACATGATCACTCCAATCCGAAAGGGATCAATTACTGTGAACCAGATTACGCCGTAATGAGAGTTGCGCAATACTCTATCTGAGAGTAGAAACGCGGATATGACGGATACGGATGGCGGCCAGCAGGCCGCGGCGAACTTCTCCCGCAACATCAAGGCGCGGCGCGAGGCTATCGGCATGAGTCAGGAACACCTGGCCGAAGCGATGACGGCGCGCGGCTTCGGCTTCACCCAGGCGACGGTGTGGAAGGTCGAAGGCGGCCAGCGCGGTATCTCGCTCACCGAAGGCATCGCGATCGCCGAGATCCTTGGTGGCGGTCGGCAGCAACTCAGCCTCGCATCACTGATGCGGGCTCCCGAGGTCGATCAGGCCAGGCAGGCCCTCGAATCCGCCAGTGCCGGCCTCGCCCGGGCCACTGAGCGCATCGAGGTATCGATCGCCGCCTACATCGAGACGACGAAGGGCTACGCCGCCGCGTACCGGATCGCGACGGACCGCACACCCGAGCCAGACCGCACCGGTGCGGTCTGGCAGTGGGCTGAACCCACCGCTCCCGAACTCATCGCCCTCGCCGCCCGGCTGCGAGACGAGACCGGCGATGACGACGCCGCGCTCGACGCGGTGACGACATTCGAGCGGTCACTTATCGAGCACGGCTGGCCGTGGCGGCCATGGAAGCCAGACAGCATGATCAAGGTGGTGGAAGACGATGGCAAGCATCACGAAACGAGCTAATGGCCGCTGGTACGCCAGGTTCTACGATCCTGCAGGCGTTCAGCAGGGCCGAATCTTCATCCGCAAAATCGACGCGCAGCGTTGGCTGGATGAGCAGACGAAGGCGCTTGTGAGCGGTACTTATGTCGAGCCGAGTGCGGGGCGCACCACCGTCAAGGAGATCGCCGAGAAGTGGCTGGCGTCAGATCCGTCATGGACGCCGGCGACGCGTGCCCGCAACGAATCGATCCTCAAACGTCACGTCCTGCCACGATGGGGTACCACGCAGCTGGAGCGCGTCACATTCGATGAGGTCCAGGCGTGGATCGTGGGCTACGCGCAGGGCGGTCTCGCGGGCGGCACGGTGCGAAAAATCGCTGGCGTCCTGTCGTCTGTGATGCGGTTTGCCGTTTTGTCACGGAAGCTGCCGGCCACCCCCGTCGTCGGCATCAGGCTTCCGAAACAGGCGGTGGTTCGTAAGCGCTATCTCACGGCGCAGCAGGTTGAAGATCTCGCAGACGCCGCCGGTGAACATTCCGACATTGTGCTGGTGCTCGCATATTGCGGCTTGCGCATCGGGGAACTCGCTGCACTGCGTGTCGGCGGCGTCAACCTACAGCGGCGGAGGCTCCAGGTCTCCGAGTCGGTCACCGAAGTCAACGGCGTTCTGAGATGGGGATCGCCGAAAGACGGCGAGGAGCGGTCCGTCCCATTCCCCAGGTTCCTCGTTGGCGTGCTCGCCGACCGCACCACCGGCAGATCGACCGAGGACCTCGTGTTCGTATCGATCAACGGCGGGGTTCTTCGGGTGCGGAACATGCGCCGCGACTGGTTTGACGCGGCCGCTACTGCCGTCGGCCTGAAGGGACTGACCCCACACGAGCTTCGGCACACCGCGGCGTCGTTGGCAGTCTCGGCCGGCGCGAACGTGCTGGCGGTCCAACGAATGCTCGGTCACTCGAAACCGAGCGTGACATTGGACGTGTACTCCGACCTCTTCGACTCGGATCTTGACGATCTTTCCACGCGCATGGATGAGGTACGCAGTGAAACTCGTAAGGTACGAATAAGGTACGGACGGAGCCGCAGGGGTTCTCGCAATATCGCGTCGATGCCCTGAACTGCATAAACTCTGTGCCCCCGGGCAGATTCGAACTGCCGACACCCGCTTTAGGAGAGCGGTGCTCTATCCCCTGAGCTACGAGGGCAGGGGGCAGCAAGAGTACGCACAAGAGAACTTGCGAATGTCCGTTATGACGTAATTCTGTGCTGCCGATTGGGGCCGGATCTGATGCTACCGGAGGTTTCCGGCGCCTGACTTCATGCGAGCAGCGCCGTGGCCGGGCAGTCGGGGCGGGTCTGGGGCGCGGTGCGGTGCGCGAATCCGGCTTCGGCCGGGTTCCGGGTGCGGGTGAGCGGCGGCCGGGCTGGTCGCTGGCTTGCTGCTGATGGGGTTGGCGGTGGCGGTGGCGTTATGCCGCGGCGAGCCGGGGCGGGGCCTGACCCGCCGCGTCGTCGGCGCGCTGCCGTGCTTGTTGCACCGCGATCCCGGTGGTGACCATGGAGATGCCGATCTCGTTGATCAGGTGGCCCAGCGGGTCCATGGATCGTCCGCGGCCGAGGAACTTGCGGCGGTCGGACTGGTTGTTCTCGTTTTCGATGGTCTGCCGCCAGCCGTAGACGCGCCGGTAGGTATCGCCGCGTGGCGGTATGACCCGGACGTTCTCGGCGACGTTGAGCGCCTTCGCGATCCCTCTCGGACGTCGCGTCCAGGATCGGCCCGGGGCGCATCATCGTCCGCGACGCGGAACTCGCTACGGTACGTAGTGCAGCAGGTCGGCCGCACCGTCCACCGATCCTGCCGGCCCGTTACCTGCTGGCAGCGGTGAAGCCCTGTTCCAGGTCGGCGAGGATGTCGTCGATGTGCTCCAGGCCCACCGCCAGCCGCACCATGCCGGGCGTGACGCCGGCGGCGCGCTGCGCCTCCTCGGACAACTGCGAGTGGGTGGTCGACGCGGGGTGGATGACCAGGGAGCGCACGTCGCCGATGTTGGCCACATGCGAGTGGAGCTTCAGCGCCGAGACGAACATCTTCCCGGCCTCCACGCCGCCCTGGATCTCGAAGGCCAACACGGCGCCGGATCCCGTCGGTAGGTATTTTCCGGCCAAAGCGTGGTACGGGCTGGACGGCAAGGATGCGTAGGCGACAGACACAACGTCATTCCGGTTTTCCAACCACGTCGCGACTGCGCGGGCGTTCGCGACGTGCCGCTCCATCCGGAGCGATAGCGTCTCGATGCCCTGCTCGATGAGGAACGCGCTGTGCGGCGCGAGTGCCGGGCCCATGTCGCGCAGCACCTGCACGCGCGCCTTCAGGATGAACGCCAGATTCGCGCCGAGCGCGCTGCCGACGCCCAGATCCCGTGCGTACACGAGGCCGTTGTAGCTCTCGTCCGGCTGGTTGAAACCGGGGAAACGCTCCGGCGCGGCCGCATAGTCGAATGTCCCCGCATCGACGATGATGCCGCCGATCGCGGTGCCGTGTCCGCCGAGATATTTGGTAGCCGAGTGAATGACGATGTCGGCGCCGTGTTCGAAGGGCCGCAACAGGTATGGCGTCGCGATCGTGTTATCGACGGCGAACGGCACGCCGATCTCGTGTGCCACCGCAGCGACGGCGGCGATGTCCAAAATATCGCCCTTGGGGTTGCCGATCGACTCGCCGTAGAACAGCTTGGTGCGGTCCGTGGCAGCCGCGCGCCAGGATGCGGGATCGTCGGGGTCGTCCACGAACGTCACGTCGATACCGAGCTTCGCCAGGCTGTGCGCGAACAGGTTCTGCGTGCCGCCGTACAAGGACGGGCTCGCGACGATGTGGTCGCCGGCGCCGGCCAACGTGAAGATCGTCACCGACACCGCCGACATCCCTGACGCCACGGCGAGCGCCGCCACGCCGCCCTCGAGGCTCGCGACCCGGTCTTCCAACACCCCCGTGGTGGGGTTACCGATACGCGTGTAGATGGGGCCGAGGTCGGAGAGCGCGAAGCGGTTCGCGGCGACCTCTGCGTCGTCGAACACGAACGATGTCGTTTGGTAAATGGGCAGCGCACGTGCGCCGGTCGCCGAATCCGGGCTCTGCCCTGCGTGAATCTGGCGCGTTTCGAAGGACCATTGGGGGTTCACGAGCGTCTCCTTACGGCGGCGAGTACCGGCCTGCACCGATAGCCCGGCGTGCGGCACCGTGCTCATGGTAGCGAGCCGCACCGAGGTGTCGCGCCTGCGACCCAGGGCGCCGCCTGTGTGGGCGGCCGCTGCCAGGAATGACGTAGTTGCTCGGCAACTGATGAATCCGCGTCACCAGCGCCAGCAGTCGATGTCGGCGTGGCCCCGCGGTCAAATCTCCGGCGGCGCTTCGCCCTCGCGCGATGCACGTGCATCGCGCGCGGCAGGACGCCGATCGCAGGCCATCTAACATCGGAATATGCCCAGCGATTTCGCCCTCAAATCGATGAATGCCGTCCATCGCCTGGTGCGCACGGTGAGCGGTGAACGCTTCGGATGGCGAGTCAACCACATGACAGCGCTGGAACTGACCACGACCGGTCGAAAGTCGGGCCGGCAGCATTCGGTGATGCTCACCTCGCCGATCGACTTGGGGGGCCACGCGGTGGTCGTCGCCTCGCGCGGCGGGGACGATCGCCACCCCGCATGGTTCTTGAACCTGCGGGCGAACCCGTATGTCCGGGTCCGCTTCGGCCACGCGGCCGCGCAAGAGATGCGTGCGCGCGTGCTGGGCGCGGCCGAACGGCAAGAACTGTGGCCGCGAATCACGGCAGACCATGCGAATTACGCCGCATACCAGGCCAAAACCACCCGCGAAATACCGCTCGTCGTGCTGGAGCCGCCCGCGTAGCATTGGCTGCCGGACCGCGCGCCTACGCCGTCTGTTCACCGCATGCCGGTGTCGAGCCGACCTGGGGGACGGCGCGCCGCGCAATCGACCCGCTCCGCACGGAACGGCGGTGAGCGCGGACGCTGCGGGCGGCCCTCCAACGGTCCGCCTCCCGCTGCAGATCGCGCAGGTGTTGTTGGGCGATGATTTCCATGACCAAGGGATGCATCGGAAGACTCCTTGCAGGTGCCGGCTCCTAACCGGATAACCTCACGGTCGCCCTAAGGCCCGGCCCCGCACATCGGGATTTCGACGGCAATCCCCTGCGGCAGCGCCTTATCCCGGCCGTTCGCCCCCTTAGATCGGCGCGCGTCGGTACTCAGGACTCCCCGCTGACGCGGCCAGCCGAGTCGCACCCCACCGGGCCGATCCGCGTCAGATCAGGCCGCGCTGCCGTGCGAGCGCGACGGCTTCCCCTCGGGAGCGTGCGCCGAGCTTGCCCAGGATGTTGGACACGTGCACGCTCGCCGTCTTTTCGCTGATGAAGAGTTCCTTGCCGAGTTGCCGGTTGGTGCGGCCCTGGGCGAGCAGCGCGAGGACCTCCTCCTCGCGGGTCGTCAGCAGGCCCGCGTCCGTGCCGCGTCCGGGTCCGCTCAGCTTCGCCCGACGGGACAGCGCCGTGACGGCATCGACGAGGGGCGTCGCCCCCAGCCTGTGCGCGTCGGCCATCACGAGGTGGAGCAGTTCGGCGGCCTCCTCCCGCGCGTCCCTGGAATCGCCCGCTGCGTGCGCGGCCCCGCCGAGCAACACCTCAGCCAACCGCCACCGGCACCGAGCTACTTCGTAGGCGTATCCGTAGTCGAACGCGGACAGCGCGGTCCGCCAGACCGAGCTGTCCTGGTCGCCTCTCAAGCGCGAGAACTCGGCCTCGGCTCGAGCCAGCCACGCGACACCTTCGGCGCCCAGCCGGCCCGACCGCGGTTCGCCGAGCTCGGCCGTTCGGCGCGCATCCTCGATGATCGCCCCGCCCTGCTCCAGCGCCTCGGCGGCGGCGCCGTCCTCCTCGCGCAGCCTGGCCCGGTCGGCAGTGTCGGCCAGCGCCGCCAGCGCCAGCGAGTCCAGCCAGATGCGGCCCAGATAGTGTCGGCCCCACAACTTGTTCGGGTAGTCGATGGCGGAGCGGTACGCCCGAAGGGCCGCCTCCGGGTCGTGCTGCCACGTGAGGTGGTCGGTCTCGCACCCCCCGGACAACATCACGAGTTGCACGTCGATATCCGGATCGGGATGGGGGTTGGCCCGGATACTCGTCAATCGTTCGTCGATGTCCGGCAGCCCTCGCCCCACCGCGATGTGGAGGCTGTAGGCCTCCAGGAGCGCCCGTGCATTGGCGGGGATCTGCTCGGCTTCCCACAGCGGGTCGAGTGCGGCATCCCAGTCGCCGCACACATATCGCGCGATGACGTCGATGCCGCGTGCCGCGTGCGGGTACGGGGAATACACCATTCCCGTCGCCGCTGCGCGGTCGATGCATCGCCGCGTCCACTCCAGGGTTTGCCGAAGATCGCCCGCGTCGTACCGGCTCATGGCGAGGTGGTACATGGTGCGGAGCTCCGTGGCCACATCCTCGGAATCTCGTGACAGCTCCAGCGCCTCGGTGAGATGCGCTGCGGCAGTGTCGGTGTCGCCGTTATGCTCCGCTATGCGCGCCGACGTCACCAGTGCCTGCGCCTGAAGATCCGCGGCTCCCAGTGCCTGCGCGTCCGATAGCGCGAGGTGGGCTGCCGCCGCCGCGCCCTCGCTCCCGTACGCGGTGAGCACCAACGCCTGGGCACACCGGGCCTCGGCCCGTTCGCGGCAGAGCGGGAGCGCCTCGGCCAGTGTGGCCGCTTCGGAGACCACCGCCTGATCGCGGCTGTCGCCGGCGGCGTTGAGCATTGCCGCGTATCGCGCGCGCACCATCACACGGACAGCCGGCTCCGCCGCGTCGGGCCGTGGCCCCGCCAGGGCGTCGACCGCGCCCACCGCGTGCGCCGTGAGCGCCACCGCCCGGGTGATGTCGCCGGCCGCCGAAGCCGCCTCACCGGCACGCAACAGAACCTCCCACTCCTGCGCCCCGGCCACGCCCGCCGCGTCCGGAACCGACCCCCACCAGGCCAACGCCCTCTCCAGGTGCCGTTGCGTGTCGCTCGGCGCCAGCACCTGCCGCGCGTGTTCGGCGGCCCGCATCGTGGCATCGAGCGCCAGCGGCAGGTCGTGGCAGAGCTCGGCGTGATACGCGAGCTCGGCGGCGACGGCCGGGGTCGCCGAGAGACGCGCGGACAGCGCTTGGGCGTAGTCCCGGTGCAGGCGCGCGAGTTCGCCCGGCAGCATCTCCGCGTAGGCCGCTTCTTGGAGCAGGGCGTGCCGGAACTGATAGGTCCCGGTCTCGGCGTCGGGGACCAGGATGTGCCGGGTCACCGCGTCTCGCAGCGCCTCGTCGAGTTCCCGGTCGGGAAGCCCGGTGACCTCCGCGAGGACGTCGCTTCCCACACGGCGTCCGGCGACGGCCGCCACGCCGACGACGCGGGCCGCATTGTGCTCGAGTTGCTCGAGGCGTGCGATCAGCACGTCGAGCAGGGCTTCGGGCAGGATCGCCGGGCCGCCGGTCGCCCCGGACGCGGCGGCGGCTCGTTCCGCCTCGAGCAACTCCTCGGCGAAGAAGGCATTGCCCTCCGCGCGGTCGACGATCCGATCCACCGCGCCGGCCACCAGCGGGCCTCGGGACGTGATCAACTCCGCCATGGCGCCGGCCGCCAGCGGGTCGAGCATCAGCCGATGGACGGACGGCTTTCGCGCGATCTCGGCGAGGAACGGCCTCAGCGGGTGCCGCCGATGCATCTCGTCCGATCGGTAGGTGAGGACGATCATCACACGCTCTCGTTCGAGCCGACCGAGAAGGTAGCGGAGCAGGTCTTTCGACGGCCGGTCCGCCCAATGCATGTCCTCCAGCACCAGACATAGGGGTGCGCTCGCCGCCAGCTCGAACACGAGCTCCACCACGGCTTCGAAGAGCTGGAGTTGGTCGATGGGCCCGGCCCCGCCGCCACGGAAGAGGGCGTCGAGCCGCCGCCACGACTCGTTGTCGAGAAGACGGAATGCGTCCACGAACGGCAGGTAGGGAAGGCCTCCCTCGGGGAGGTTCACGCAATGACCCACGAGGAACCGCACGCCGTCGGAACCGCGGCGCGCGGACAACTCGGAGACGATACGACTCTTCCCCACGCCGGCGTCGCCGCCGATGACGACCGTCGCCGGCGAGCCGTCCTCGGCAGCCGACAACACGTCCAGCAGGAAGCCGATCTCCCGGTCGCGTCCCACCAATGGTGCATCACTGAATCCCACGCGCTCCATCATCGCCTGGATGGCGGACATCGCACCCAAGGCGATGGCGCAGCCGCCGCCCGTCCAGGGGCGAAAGGCCTGCGCAGGGGGGTCGAAAGGCGCAGCGACGCACTGCTGCAGCGCCCTAGGGTGGAAGCACGACCGCCATGACTGCGACTTGTGACGGAGGGGATCATGGCCCAGACCGCGACCGCGCTGTATGAAGAATCGGCATCGGCTCCCACCAGGTGGTCGACACTTCGAAGGTTCTGGATGCTCGGCGCGGTGGTGCTCCTGGCCGCGGTAGCCGCGGCGCTGGCGCTGGTCGGCGCCGACCGGCCGGCGCGGTGGCTCGTCATCGGAGTGGCCGGCGCGGTGGGCGTCCGCGTGGCCGTCGAGATGGTCGGCGATCTGATCAAGGGTCACGCCGGGGTCGACCTCCTGGCGGTGACGGCGATCGGTGCGACGCTGGCGGTCGGCGAATATGCCGCGGCGCTCGTCATCGTCCTGATGCTCACGGGTGGGCGCGCCCTGGAGGATTACGCGAATACCCGGGCTCGGCGAGAGCTGTCCGCGCTCCTGGCCGGTGCGCCCCGCGTCGCCCATCGGCTCGACAGCGGTGCGACGCACGACGTGCCGATCGACGAGGTCGCCGTCGGTGACGAACTGTTGGTCCGCCCAGCCGAGATCCTGCCCGTCGACGGTGTGCTGATCACGGCGGCCGCGACCTTCGACGAGTCCTCCATCACCGGTGAAAGCATGCCGGTGGAGCGCGTCGCCGGGGATCGCGTGTACAGCGGAGCCGTGAACGGGGCGGCCGCGATCACCATGCAGGCGACGGTGACGGCCGCCGACAGCCAGTACACCCAGATCATCAAGCTCGTCAGCGAGGCGACGAGCAGTCGATCCCGCGTTGTGCGGCTGGCGGACCGCTACGCCGTGCCGTTCACGGCGCTCGCCTTCGCCATCGCCGCCGTGGCATGGCTGGTGTCCGGCAGTGCGACCCGATTCGCCGCCGTCCTGGTGGTCGCCACGCCCTGCCCCCTGTTGATCGCGGCGCCGGTCGCCTATCTCAGCGGCATGAGCCGTGCGGCACGGCGCGGCATCATCCTGAAAAACGCCTCGGGGCTCGAGGTGGCTTCCCGGATCCGCACGGCCGCGTTCGACAAGACCGGGACGCTCACGGCCGGCCGCCCCGCGCTGATGGCCGTCGACGCGGCGGACTGGATCGACGAGGACAGCGTGCTATCGCTGGCCGCGGCGGCCGAGCAGGTCTCGTCCCACGTCCTGGCGGAATCCGTGATCCAGGCGGCGCTGCAACGGGGATTGCCGGTGCCCGATGTCACGGAGGGCCGGGAGTGGGCCACCCACGGCGTCCGCGCGGTTGTCGGCGACCGCAGCGTCCACGTGGGCAAACCCGCGTTCATCGCCGAGATGGGCGTCGAGGTGCCGCCGGTGGGATTGGTCGGGGGGCAGGTGGCGGTCGGTGTGGCCATCGACGGCCGCTTCGCCGGGGTGCTGCGGCTGGCGGACCAGCTCCGGCCCGAAGCCCGCGAGACCGTGCGCAGACTGCACGGCATGGGGGTCAAGCACACCATGATGGTCAGCGGCGACGCGCAGCAGACCGCGGCGGCGATCGCGGAGCAGGTCGGCATCGACGATGTCCGCGCGGACTGCCTGCCGGCCGACAAGGTCGCGATCATTCGCGCCGAGCCGCGGCGGCCCGTCATGATGGTCGGTGACGGTGTCAACGATGCCCCCGTGCTTGCCGCGGCGGACCTCGGAGTCGCCATGGGCGCCCGCGGCGTCACGGCTGCCGCTCAATCGGCGGATGTCGTCATCCTCCGGGACAGGCTCGATCTCGTCGCCGACACCGTGTCGATCGGGCAACGCACCGTGCGTGTCGCCCTGGAGAGCATCTGGCTCGGCATCGGACTCAGCGTGGCGTTGATGGCGGTGGCGGCGTTCGGCATGCTGCCGCCGGTGTTCGGTGCGATCAGCCAGGAAGTGGTGGACCTCGCCGCGATCGGTAACGCGTTGCGTGCCCTTGCCGGAGGACGCCGGCAATGACGGGGCGGCGGGGCTGCGCCGCCCCGGGCATCAGTACTCCACCGGCGGCGGATAGCGGTAGGCCTCGTCGAAGCTGAGTTCGCTGTGCACGGCGACCACGCCCGCGACGCCGCGGAGCACCTCCAGCAGCGGGCCCAGGACCTGCTCGCTGTCCAGCCGGCCCCGCAAGGTCACGACCCCGTCGCTCACATCCGCCGTGATGGAGGTCGGGCTGAGCAGGAACTGCTCGGCCAGCACCACGTCGTTGACGTACCGCCTGATCGTGTCGTCGTCACTGAGGAACGCGCGCACCAGATCCGAGCGCGAGACGATGCCCACGATCCGCTCCGATTCGTCCACCACGGGCAGCCGCCTGATGTGGGCGCGTGCGGCGGCCCGCGCTGCATCGATCACGCCGTCGGACGCCAGCGCCGTCACGGCGGGGGCGCTCATCAGGTCTCCCGCTGTCTCACCGTGCGCCTTGCGCTGGAGGCTCCGGCGCTCGGCGAAACCGCTGCCGATCTTCGCGTTCCACTCTCCGCCCGCCGCGATCTTCGCCAGCAGGTCGGATTCCGAGACGACTCCGATGACCCTGCCGGCGCCGTCCACCACCGGCACCGCGCTCACCCCGTTGTGCGCCAGGGTATCGGCGATGTGCTTGAACGTGTCGTGCTCGCCCACGACGATCGCGTTCCTGGTCATCACGTCGCCGACGAGGGCGGCGGCCCATGGTCCGGAAGGCGCCGCCTGAGCCGCGGGTTGCGCCGACGAGGGTGCCGTCCGCGGCGCCTCCGGCCGGTCGCCGATCGCCAGGATGTACCGCTGCATGGCCATGTGGTAGCGCTCGTCGCCACTTTCGCGGTCGGCGACGGCGGCAAGTGCCTCCCGCTGGGCGGCGGAGGTCTCGGAAGTGTTCATGACGGTTCTCCTTCGCAATTCGGGTGCTCGCCGTCACCGGTGTTCGTGGTTGCCCCGCCGGCGTCGGGTCCGTGCTGTGGGGTCGTGGGGCGGCGCTGCTGCTGCGTCATAGCCGACGTTTGGCCGCCGGGCGCGCATGCGACGCTCCCAAATCCAGCGCGATCGCCAGGATCAGGGTCGCGGTCCAGCCGTTGACCGGATCGAACCGCAGCGGCTCCGAACTGCCGACGTTGTCGGCGATGAACCACACGATCAACCAGATGAGGGTCATGGGAACCTCCTTCGACAGCGGACACGGCGGTCCATGCGACGTTCCGGCCGGGCAGAGGTGCGGCCGTCCGGATCCGTCGCCTCAACCATGGCCCTGGGGGGGTTCGCAGCCCAACCGCCGAACGACTCGACTTCGAAGGGCCCAAAGTCACTGTCGCGGCGTGCCGCAGTGTGCTGAGCCGCGCCGACATGGTGCCGAGGACGGCACGCGGGACCTTCGGCACTGACCCGCCGGGCTTCGCAGTGCTGGGCTGTGGGTGGAGGAGTGTCCACCCGTCACAGCGGAGGAGAAGAAGATGCGTACGTTATCAGCGGCCGCGCCGATCATCGTCGGCGTGGACGGATCGTCGGCGGGTCTGCAAGCCGTGCGATGGGCTGCGGCGGAAGCGAAGCGGCAAGGGGCGCCGCTCCGTCTCGTGCACGCGGTGCCACGGGTGCCCGGCAATCCGTACCCGGCCACGGACCGGTACATGGGCGAGCTCCGAGCGGCGGCCATCGCGGACGGCGCGGCGTTCCTGGCAGAGGCGAACAAGGTCGCTGCGGGCGTGGCCGGCGACGTGGAGATGACTCAGGTGCAGCACACGGGCAGCCCGACGGAGGTGATGAGCCGCGAATCGGCCTCGGGCCGGATGGTCGTCATCGGCGCGACCGGCAGGTCGGGCCTGGCCGATCTGATGATCGGATCGACCGCGCTGCGCCTGCCGGCCGGCTCGCATGCGCCCGTCGTCATCGCCCGCGATCATGACGCGACGGTGGGGGATTCCGGGCCGGTCGTCGTGGCCGTGTCGGGCTCGCGGCTCGACGAGGCACCGCTCGAATTCGCGTTCGAGTACGCGGCCGAGTGCGGAGCCGACCTCGTCGCCGTCCACGCCTGGAGCGATGCCGTGTTGCCCGACGTGGATGCGATCGCCGGCGGACAGGATGCCTGGGAGGTGATCGAGGAGGGCGAGAAGCGGCTGCTCTCCGAGAGGCTTGCCGGATACGCGGACCGCTACCCCGATGTGACGGTACGGCCTGTCATCGCCTACGACCGGCCGGCGCGCGCCCTGCTGGACCATGCGGCCGACGCCCGGCTGCTGGTGGTGGGAACGCGGGGCCGCGGTGCGGTCGCCGGAGCCGTGCTCGGTTCCACCAGCCGCGCCGTCGGCAAGCTGGCGCCCTGCCCGGTCGCGATCGTCCGGCAGACGGACTGACTCCACCGGCGGACCGTGCGGACGCTCGGGTGGGTGCCGTGCGCAGGCACAGCGTCGTGCCCGAGCGCTCCCGCGGTCAGGGCCGCCCCATCGACGGGCGTCACAGCGGGCCGTCGGCCGAGGCGCCTTCATCGTCCAGGCCGTACCGTTGCGCGACCGCATGCTCGGCGCTCTGCCGGAATCCGTTGGCCGCGATGGTCATCTTGACGGCGTACTCGTTCTCGATGGCGGCGAGCAGTGAACCCAGCGCGCGGTCCTGGACCGCTCCCACGGCCCACCGCGAGAAATCGCCGCGGAGCGCGTGATGGACGATGGAGTCGTCCGCCACCGACGACAGACGATCGACGAACTCGGAGACGGACTTGGCGCTCGCCATCTCCCGACCGGACGAATCGCGGAATCGGAACCGGAGGTGCTCCGGCAGCGCGATGTCCCGGTACTTGTTGCGGTGCCGCACGTGCCTCGTGGCGCGGGCGTCCGGGACGAAAAATACCTCGCTGCGCCCGTCGATCCTGATCGAGGCCGATGCACCGCCGACACCTGCGTCCGACGGGGGCCCCAATGCGGTCAGCGTGATGTCCACGGTGGTCTTCGCGGCCGCGCAGAGCATCTCGGGGTGGTACGTCACGTAGCAGTATCCGCCCGAGTTCGGCCGGAACACGCTGGCCAGCGTCGTGTCGTCGCTCAGGACGCCATGCGCCTCGTCGATGACGACCCAGTGCGGCAAGCCGGACCGGGCGCGCAGGGATTCGACTCCGGGTGCGATCGTCGCGAGATACGAGATCGCCGCGGATCGACTCAGCCGAGAAAGGTCCAGGACCACCGAAACGGACTGGTGACCCAACAGGCCGAGAAGGCTGTCGCCGGCCTGGGTCTCGCTCGCCTCGATGACGACGGTCTCGTGCAGACTCGCGAGCGCCGCGTGGTCGCCTTCCGGATCGATCACCAGCACGGTGTAGCCCGCATCGATCCAGCGTTCGACCAGCAGCCCGGTCAGGTGCGACTTGCCGGAGCCACTCCCGCCGCAGACCAGGATGCCGGCCTGGGCGCCGGGGACCGTCACCGGGCCCCCGTCCGTCCCGGTGCCGATCCGCACATCGTGACGTGCGGCGCGGACCGGCTGCGCCCCGGACACCACCGGCCCGCGCAGGAAGTCGACGACGCCGTCCCCGTCGGCACCGGACAGGACGATGTCCGCCGAACGCACGACCGACGGAACGGCGCCGGGCGCCGCCACGGCGATCTGCGCGGCGGCGAGCATGGACAGGTCGTTCTCCGCGTCGCCGATCGCGATGCAGTTGTGCGGCGACACCCCCACTTCCGCCAGGGCCGCGCGGATGCCGGTGCCCTTGGACACACCGGACGGCAGGACCATGAGCTCGGAGCGGTTGTGCACCAGCTGGGCGTCGAGGCCCAGGAGATCGATGGCGGCCAGCACGGCGGGCAGGTCGGACAGGCCGCAGGCCAGAATCGCCACGCCCTGCCGGATCGACGGGACGCGGCCCTGCAGGTGTGCGGCGAGAAGCGGATCGATGTGGCCCAACGCGGTGCGGCGTTCCCCGACGGAGAGCAGTGCCCCGTTCTCGAGTACCGCCACATCGAACCGGTCCAACAGGCCCGGGAAGTCGCTCTCCAATTCCGATTCGATGCGGCCGGTGACCAGGACGGTCGCCGTGCCGGCGGCCCGGCAGTCGTCGAGCGCGGCCAGCACGTCCGGGTTCACAGCATCGCCTTGCGCGATCGTGCCGTCGAGGTCGACCGCCACCGCTTGGATGAACCCCGCCATGTCAGTTCGCCCTTCCCTGCCCGCCCGATGGGCGACGTGCGACACCGGCCCGAACCGCCGCGTGCGCCGGTACTGTCAGCATGACGTCACGGCTGCCTGGCGGCACGAGGCCTTTGGTCCCGCGTGTCCGTCGCGACGGGCCATGACCGGCGCGGACGCAGGCGTAGGTGCGGGCGCGCTCCCCGCGGCCGCCGGCGCCCGGGCCGCACACCGCGACCACTGCGGACGATTGCGACCACCACGTGACGAATTTCCGGGCCGATAGCCCTCGGTCGTGGAGCCTTTCGGCCCTGTCGGCCTCGAATCCGCGGCCCAACGATGGGGGTATGGACGAGCATCCGACAAGCGAAACAGCTCGACGCATCGTCATCATCGGCGGCGGTACCGCGGGCACCATGGTCGCCAACAAGCTGCGTCGGCGTTTGCCGCCCGACACGTGGGCCATCACCGTCATTGATCGCTACAACTACCACCTGTACCAGCCTGGGCTGCTCTTCGTGCCGTTCGGCAAGTACAGCAGACGCGAACTGACGAAGCCGCGGCGCGCCTTTCTCGATCGCGGCGTCGATCTGCTGCTGGATTCGGTCGACCGGGTCGATCCGGGCGCACGCACCGTCACCGTGCACGGAGGCGAGGAACTGGCCTACGACATTCTCGTCATCGCCAGCGGGACCGCTCCGCGGCCGGACCAGACACCCGGGATGCTGTCGCCGCAGTGGCGGAAGACGGTCTTCGACTTCTACACCATGGAGGGCGCGCTGGCGCTGCGCGAAGCGTTGCGCGAATGGCGCGGCGGGAAACTCGTGGTGCACGTCGTGGAGATGCCGATCAAGTGCCCGGTCGCGCCCCTGGAGTTCACGTTCCTGGCGGACGCATTCTTCACCAACCGGGGGGTGCGGGCGGCCACCGAGATCACCTACGTCACGCCGTTGGACGGGGCCTTCACCAAACCGGTGGCGGCCGCGCGGCTCGGCGCGCTGCTGACCCGGCGCCGCATCCACGTGGAGACCGACTTCGTCACCGACTTCATCGATGACGAAAGGCGTCAACTCGTGTCCATGGATGAACGGCGCGTCCCGTTCGACCTGCTGGTCACCGTCCCGCTCAACATGGGGGCCGACTACGTCGCGGCGTCGGGTCTGGGCGACGAGCTCAACTACATCCCGGTCGATCGGCATACGTTGGCGGCGCGGGAGTGGCCCGAGATCTTCGTCATCGGCGACGCGTCCGATATCCCCGCGTCCAAGGCGGGATCCACCGCGCACTTCGCGGCGCACACCGTAGTGCGCAACGTGCTCGCCCGGATAGCCGGCCGAGAACCGACCGGGGACTTCGACGGCCACGCGAACTGCTTCGTGGAGACCGGCAACGGCAAGGGATTGCTGCTCGACTTCAACTACGACGTCGAACCACTGCCCGGCCACTTCCCGGTCCCGAAGATCGGCCCCTTCCGGCTGCTGACCGAAAGCCGCCTCAACCACATCGGCAAACTCGCGTTCCGCTGGATGTACTGGCGACTGCTGCTGCGCGGGCGCCCCATCCCCCTGCCCAATCGCATGACGATGCACGGCAAGACGCCGGCAGCCGAACTCACTGCGCAAAGGAGCTAGCCATGCCTGTCACCACCATCGGCGGCCACGACTTGCACGTGGACGGCGAAGGCTTCCTCACCGACCTCGACGAGTGGGACGACGACGTCGCCGGCCTGCTGGCCGCACAGATCGGGATCACGCTCACCGACCGGCACTGGCAGGCGATCCGGTTTCTGCGGGCCGACTACGCGGAGCGCGGCGAGACGGCCACCACCCGCCGCGTCGACAGCGTCGGCGGCATCCCGGTGAAGGAACAGTTCGCGCTGTTTCCCGTCAAACCTGCCAAGAAGATGGCGTACATCGCCGGGCTGCCCAAGCCGCGCGGTTGCGTCTGAGCCCGCCTTCGAGAGGACATCGTCATGACCACCGCCCCAGCCTCCGCTCCCGCCATCGTGCCCGTCTTCGACGACGACGCCGGTGCGCAGCGCACGCTCGCCATCATCTGCTCGAAGGGCAGCCTGGACATGGCCTATCCCGGGCTGGTCCTCGCGAATGCCGCGCTCGGGGAGGGCGTCGAGACCCACCTGTTCTTCACGTTCTGGGGTTTCGACATCATCACGACCTCCCGGATGCACGACCTGACGATCAGCCCGGTGGGGAACACGGCGATGCATCTGCCCGGGCAGGACGCGCATTTCCCCCAGGCATTGGCGCCGCTGCCCGGGATGACCGCGATGGCGACTCGAATGATGAAGAAATCCATCGCCAAGCTGGACATCCCGGAGGTGCCGGAGTTCCTCGACCAGATCGTCGCGGCCGGCGGGCACCTGTGGGCCTGCCGCATGTCGGCGGACATGAACGGGTTGGGTGCCGGCGACCTCCGCGACGATGTCGAAGGCATCATCAGTGCCTCCGACTTCATCGAGAAGACCGCCGGGGCGCAGCTGCTGTTCATCTGACGCCCATCGCGGGTCAGGCCGGTGCCACGGCTGCCGGCCCGACGCGAATACTCTCGTCATGCGCGTGTCGGCGCCGCCCGGCGCGACAGTGGCGTCACCGTCTCAGGCGTGGAAGACAGCGCTCAGCGGCAGCCGCTGGGTCGGGCGCGAGGGATGTCGCGAGATGTGCGCCCAGCCGATCCGCACGGCGAGACAGGGATCGACGAGGTCGGGGCTCACCGTCGATCGCACCAGCCGGCGGGTGCCGAGGGTGTCGGCGCCGAGGCTGACGAGGCAGGTCGCCAGGCCGATGACGGTCGCCTCCAGCAGGATGGCACTGGCCGCCTCACCGGCCCGGAGGAGTGATTCGTCGTCCGGGTGTTCGGCGCCGACCACCAGGAAGATCGATGCGTCCTCGTCAGTGGACGACGGTTCCCGTTCGATCTGCGGGCAGGGCGCTGCGGTGGGATCCGCGTCCCGATCCGTGTCCCGACCCGTGTCCCGATCCGGATCCCGATCCGGTTCGCGGACCGTCGCGGCCCGGACCAGCTCCCTGATGGCTGCTCCGCTGTCGACGACTGCGACCACGGCGCCCTGGTCCACCCCGGCCTGGCGAAGGACCCGCACGATGCCGTCCGGGACCTCCCACGAGCTGTACGGCGCGTGGTCGCTGAATCGCCTCGTCATCGCCGTGGACAGGGCCAGCAGTTCCGGGGTGATGGCTGCCTCCGTGGCGCGGCGGAAACGGAGTGTGGCCAGGTGCGCAGGCTCGCCGTCGTCGGGCATCCGGATGACGGTCGCCGTCCAGCCGAGCGCGGCGAACGCGATCCGGGCGTGGTGCAGCACCGCGCCGCAACTGAGCAACAGATCCGTCCTGCTCGGGTCGTCGGCGGCCAGCCAGCGGGAATCATCCGCCAGCAAATCGAGACCACCGCGGCTGCGGCGCCACATCCAGGGTTGCGAGTTCCTGATCGACGGCGCCCTGGTCGCACAGATCAGCGCCGCCCTGACCGTGGCCAGCTCCGGTTCGGATGTCGGTACGCGACCGGCGACATGCATATTCGCGTCGTGCGGCGGCGCGGGCCGGAGCGTGAGGGCCGGCGGTGGGGCGTCCACTGAACGAGACATGGCGCGCCCGCTAACGCGGCTTGCGAGGGTCGTCACTGCCCGGGTCGCTGCTGGGCGCCGGCAGTGGTGCAGTTGCCGTACTCATAACGGCAGACTGCGCCCCTGCGGGCGATGTCGGCAGGGTCCAAAGGCTTCATTCAACGCACCGAGGGTCCCTGTGCAGGGACGATGCCGTGTCCGTCGGGCCGCCCGGTGCGATGTGTGACGCGGAACGCCGCCGCCCGCCGCCGCAGGTCCCGATGGGCCGGGCGGTGCGGAGGGCGCCAGGCAGGGGCGTCGCTGCGGTAGAAGAAGCGCTTCCCGGCCTCGATGAGCGTCAGGTAGAGCACCACCATCACCGCGAGCACGCCGTAGAACGTGACGGGCAGCGGCCGGAAGCCGAGGATCTGCGCCAGCGGACTGATCGGCAGGATCGCACCGATCAGCACCACGCCCACCGCCGCGAGGGTCAGCGGGAGGCTCGGGCGGCTGCGGAAGAAGGGCACCCGGTGCGTGCGGATCGCGAAGATCACCAGCGTCTGGGTCGCCAGCGACTCGACGAACCATCCGGAGCGGAATTCCGTCGGCCCGGCATGCAGCATCCATAGCATCACGCCGAACAGGGCGAAGTCGAACGCGGAACTGATCAGTCCGAACAGCAGCATGAACCGGCGGATCACGCGGATGTCCCAGTGTGACGGGCGGCGGAGTTGCTCCGCCTCGACCGTGTCGGTGGGGATCGCGAGCTGGCTGGTGTCGTACAGCAGATTGTTCAGCAGGATCTGCGACGGCAGCATCGGCAGGAACGTCAGGAACATGGACGCACCGGCGGCGCTGAACATATTGCCGAAATTGCTGGACGTGCCCATGAGCACGTACTTGACGGTGTTCGCGAAGATGCGTCTGCCCTCCACGACACCGTCGGCCAGCACGCCCAGGTCCTTTTCCAGCAGGATGACGTCGGCCGCGTCCTTGGCGACGTCCGTCGCCGAATCGACGGAGATGCCGACGTCCGCGGCGTGCAACGCAAGAGCGTCGTTGACCCCGTCGCCGAGGAAGGCGACATCCCGGCCGGAGGTGCGCTGCAGCCGCACGATGCGTGCCTTCTGTTCCGGATCCACACGCGCGAAGACGGTGGTGACGCCGATCGCCGCGGTGAGCCGGGCGTCGTCCATCCGCTCGATATCCGTGCCCGTCAACGCGATGGCCGACTCGAGACCCAGCTCGTGGCAGACGTGCACCGCGACCTCGGCACTGTCCCCGGTGACCACCTTGACGGTGATGCCGAGCTCGTGAAGGCGCGCCAGCGCGGATGCGGCGTCGGGCTTCGGCGGGTCGAGGAACACCAACAGGCCGATCAGGTCCAGGTCGCGCTCCGTGGCGGTGGTCAGCATCTCGTCAGCGGCCATCGGTCGGCCGGCGACCGCGATCACCCTGTTGCCGGCGGCGTACTCGGCCGCCAGGGCCCGGGCCACGGCAGGGGGCGTCTCGCGGCAGCGTTGCAGGACGGCCTCGGGCGCCCCTTTGGTCACGAGCGACCGGGCGCCGGACCCTCGCCGCACCGCGGTCGAGACCAGTCGCCGCTCGTGGTCGAAGGGCAGCACGCCGAGTGTGACGACGCCCGCGAGCTCGTCGCGTTCGGCGGCACCGGCCGGCGAGGACCACAGGGCGGCATCCAGCGCGTTGGCGCCGGACGTGACCTCGCCGCTCCCGGTGATCTCGCAGGCCAGGAGCCCGTACCGCATGACGTCGGCCATCGTGTGCCCCGGCGCCGGCACGCCACGCATGAAGCGCACTCGGCCGTCGGTCAAGGTGCCGGTCTTGTCGGTGAAGAGCGTGTCGATGTTGCCCAGATCCTCGATGCACACCAGCCGCTTCACCAGCACCTTGTTCCGGCTCAGCCGGCGCGATCCGGCCGCCAGGCTGGTGGACACCACGGCCGGCAGCAGCTGTGGTGTGATGCCGACGGCGATGGCCAGACTGAACAACAGCGCGTCGATCACCGGCCGGTGCGCGGCCACGTTGATGATGAAGATCCCGGAGGTCAGAACGCCCGCGACGGATACGAGCAGCATCGCGAAGCGTCGCAGGCCGACCTGGAACTCGGTGTCCAGGTGGCGCGTACCCAAGTCCGCCGCGATGCGGCCGAACCGGCTGTGGGCTCCCGTGCCCACGACCACTCCGCGCGCGGACCCGCCGTGCACGACGGTGCCCATCAGCGCACAACACCGCAGGCCGGCGAGGGAGGAATCGTCCACCGGATCGGTCCATTTCTCGGCCGGCAGGGATTCGCCGGTGAGCACCGACTCGTCGCATTCCAGCCCGCTCAGGGTCAGCAGCCGCAGATCGGCCGGAACGATGTCACCGAGGTGCACCTCGACGACGTCGCCGGGCACCAACTCCCGGACGTCCACCGAGACCGGCGTCCCGTCACGGAGCACGGTGGTGCGGCGTCGGATCTGCGCGTGCAACGCTTCGGCCGCGCGCTCGGCACGGTATTCGTTGGTGAAGCCGAGTCCGACCGACAGCAGCACGATCACCCCGATGATCACGGCGTCCGACCGTTCGCCCAGGAAATGGGAGGCGACCGCGGCGACGACCAGCAGCATGAGCAGCGGGGAGCGCACCTGCCGCGCCAGCACCCTCCCCGCTCCGGATCGGTGCGTCGCCACCACGTTGTACCCGAACCGGGAGCCGCGCTCGTGCGCCTGCCGACTCGTCAACCCGCCCGGGGCCGAGCCGAGACGGGCGAGCACCGCCTCGGTCGGCATTCGCGCCGCCACGTCGATCTCGACCGCGCCCTCGCCGCCGGGGTCGGCGGCGATCGGCGCCGCGGCTGCTGCCCGCATGTCGACAGACTGCGCCGCAGACCACGTCACCTGCCGGGTACTTGGTCACCGACCGGCAGGCCGAACGTCCCGAATGTGCGGCCGGGCCTTGCGCCGGCGTATGCCCTGCAGCAGGGTCACAGCATGGACGACACCGAGGTGCAGCTTCTGGACGACTACTGGCGTGCGGCGAACTATCTGTCCGCCGGGCAGATCTACCTGATGGACAACCCGCTGATGCGGGAACCGCTGCGGCCCGAGCACGTGAAACCGCGGCTGCTCGGGCACTGGGGTACCACGCCCGGCCTGAACTTCGTCTACGCACACCTGAACCGGGTGATCCGGGCGCGGGACCTGGACATGATCTACGTCTTCGGGCCCGGACACGGCGGCCCCGCCGCCGTGGCGAACGCCTACCTGGAAGGCACGTACAGCGAGCTCTATCCCCACATCGGGCGGGATACCGAAGGCATCAAGCGCCTGTTCCGGCAGTTCTCCTTCCCCGGCGGCATCCCCAGTCACATCGCGCCCGAGACGCCCGGTTCCATCCATGAAGGCGGGGAGCTGGGTTACGCGCTGGTGCACGCCTACGGCGCCGCGCTCGACAACCCCGGTCTGGTGGTCGCGTGTGTCGTCGGCGACGGTGAGGCCGAGACGGGCCCGCTGGCCGCGAGTTGGCATTCCAACAAGTTCCTCGATCCCGTGGCGGACGGCGCGGTGCTGCCGATCCTGCACCTCAACGGCTGGAAGATCGCGAACCCGACCGTCCTGGCCCGCGTCCCGCGCGGGGAGCTGGAAGACCTGCTGCGCGGCTACGGGCACCGCCCCATCATCGTGGAGGGCGACGAGCCGGCGGCGATGCACCGGCAGATGGCCGCAGCGCTGGACAGTGCGCTGGACGACATCGCGCGGATCCAGTCGATGGCCCGGTCGGGCGAGGCCGGGCGGCCGCCGTGGCCGGCGATCGTGCTGGTGACGCCCAAGGGCTGGACCGGTCCGAAGGTGGTCGACGGTGTTCCCGTCGAGGGCACCTGGCGTTCCCACCAGGTTCCGCTGGCCGAGGTGCGGACCAACCCGGCGCACCTGCAGCAGCTTCAGGACTGGCTCACCAGTTACCGCCCGGACGAGCTGTTCGGAACTGACGGCCGCCTGCGCCCCGATCTGGCCGCGTTCGCGCCCTCCGGTGATCGGCGCATGAGCGCGAATCCGCACGCGAACGGCGGCCTGCTGCTGCGTGATCTGGACCTGCCCGACTTCCGCGGCTACGCCGTCGAGGTCCCGCGCCCTGCCGCGGAGTTCGCCGAGGCGACCCGGGTCCTGGGCGCCTGGCTGCGCGATGTCGTCACGGCCAACCCGTCGACGTTCCGGGTCCTCGGACCGGACGAGATCGTCTCCAATCGGCTCGGCGCCGTCCTCGACGCCACCGACCGGGTGTGGCAGGCGGAGATCCGCCCCGGCGACGACCATCTCGCGCCCGGCGGCCGTGCGATGGAGGTGCTGTCCGAGCATCTGTGCCAGGGCTGGCTCGAGGGCTATCTGCTCACCGGCCGGCACGGCATCTTCACCTGCTACGAGGCGTTCATCCACATCGTCGATTCGATGGTGAACCAGCACGCCAAGTGGCTCAAGACCACGCGGCAGATTCCGTGGCGCCGCCCGATCGCGTCGCTCACCTACCTGCTCAGCTCGCACGTGTGGCGCCAGGACCACAACGGCTTCTCCCACCAGGACCCCGGTTTCATCGACCACGTGATGAACAAGAAGGCCGAGGTCGTGCGGGTGTACCTGCCGCCGGACACCAACACACTGCTCTCGGTCGCGGACCACTGCCTGCGCAGCCGGAACTACGTCAACGTGATCGTCGCCGGGAAGCAGCCCGGACTGACCTATCTGCCCATGAGCGCGGCGATCGCGCACTGCACCCGGGGCCTGAGCATCTGGGACTGGGCGAGCAATCACCCCGAGCGCAAACCGGACGTAGTCCTGGCGTGCGCCGGTGACATTCCGACACTGGAGACGCTCGCCGCCGCCGACCTGCTCCGCCGGCACCTGCCGGGCCTGGCGGTCCGCGTGATCAACGTGGTCGACCTGATGCGCCTGCAGCCCGACACCGAGCATCCGCACGGCCTGAGCGATCGCGACTTCGACGCGATGTTCACCGCCGACCGACCGGTGATCTTCGCCTACCACGGATATCCCACGCTCATCCACCGGCTGACCTACCGCCGCGCCGGCCACGCCAACATCCATGTCCGCGGCTACAAGGAGGAGGGCACCACCACGACGCCGTTCGACATGGTGATGCTCAACGACCTCGACCGCTTCCATCTAGTGATGGATGTGATCGACCGGGTGCCGTCCCTCGGCCCGGAGGCGGCACTGCTGCGCCAGCAGATGGCCGATGCCAGGCTCGCGGCGCGCGCCTACACCCGCGAGAACGGCATCGACGACCCGGCGATCAGCCAGTGGACCTGGCCGAGCTGAGTCCGCGGCGCGGGCGGCCCGGGTGGCAGACACCGCGGGTATGACGCTGCAGCTGCGCGGGCCGGCCCGGCACGCTTTGCCCGGGGTTCCGTCATGCCACCACCGCGCTGGGCGGAGTGGTGCGTCATACATACTCGGCTGGATGGAAACCGATCCGGCGTCGTTGGATAGGCGACTGCGGGCGATCGATTGGACGCAGTGGCCGTCCGGCGCCGTACGCGATCACGTGGCGGTGCCCAGCGGGTCGTTGGCGCGCATCGCGCTGGGGCCACCCGTCGGGCGCCGCGTGGTCCTGGTGCCCGGCGCCACCGGCTCGAAGGAGGACTTCCTCCGCGTCATGCCGCTACTCGCGGCGGCCGGATATCGCGCCGAGTCGTTCGACCTTGCCGGCCAGTTTGAATCCGCGGATGCCGGCCCCGAGCGCATCTCGCCGCCCAGGGAGCGCTACGACCTGGACCTGTTCGTGGACGACCTCATCGCGATGCTGGCGCAGGGGCCGGCACCCGCGCATGTCTTGGGCTATTCCTTCGCCGGCACCGTGGCGGCGGTGGCCGCCGCCCGCCGACCGGAGCTCGTGTCCACGCTGACGCTGCTCAGCACGCCGCCCGTGTCGGGCCGGTCGCTGCGCGGTATGAAATGGGTCGGGTGGCTGGCCGGCCAGGCTCCACCCCGGGTGTCCGCGGCCACGCTGCTGTGGGGCATCCGGCTGAACCTTGCCGGTGGCGGGCGGATCCGGCACGATTTCATGCGCGACAGGCTGCGCCGCACCCGTCTGGACAGCGTGCGCGACATCATGGCGCTGATGTCGGATTCGCCGGACGTGAGTGCCCCGCTGCGCGGCGCCGGCATTCCCACGCTGCTGGCCGTCGGCAGCCGCGACCTGTGGCCGGTGCGGCGGCATCGCGTATTCGCCGACTCGCTGGGCGCCACGCTCGCCGTGTACCGCGCCGGCCACGGGCCGTGCGAGACGGCGCCGCACCAACTCACGGCAGACATGCTGCGGCTGTTCGCCCTCGCCGACGGGACCGGGTGACGCGGCCGGCCGATGCGGCGGACCGGCTGGGTGGTTGCCGCGAGGCCGCCCGTCGAGGCCGGCGCGGCCGCGCGGGCGGCGTCATCGGCGCAGCCGCGTCCCGCTCAGCGCCCGGCCTTCCGGCGCGCCGCCACGACCCGGCGCCGCCGGGCCAGCAGGTTCTGGGCGCGTGCGTTGACCCAGATCGTGCGGAACCCCCACCACACCCGGCGCCAGGTCTGCGCGGCGGTGGCGAACGGGCGCGCCGACACCGGCATCGCCAGATCCGGGTCGAACCGCACCAGCGCCTCGGCCGGCAGGTGGAAACTGATCTCCAAGTCGTCGTGCACCCGCCGGTCGAACCGGCGGATGCGATCGCGCGCGTGCTTCCAGGCCGCCGACCGGATCGCGAAATTGGAGCCGTAGAGCGGCGGGCGTCCCAGCAGCAGGCCCACCCACAGGAAGTACGCGCCCAGGTACAGGTGTCTACCGAGCACGCGCGCCGTCCGGCTGCCGCCGTAGAACTCGCCGCTGCCGGTCACCGCGGACAACTCCGGCGACGCGTCGAAATGGTCCATCACCTGCCGGAGCCATTCCGGGCCGGGCCGCGAATCCGCGTCGATGCGGGCCAGGATGTCGCTGTCGGCCGCATCGAACCCGCGGGCGGTGGCCGCCAGGATCCCGCGGATCGGCTCGCGCACGATCACCGCCCCGGCGCGCCGCGCGATCTGCATCGAATCGTCGGTGCAGCCGTTGTCCACCACGACGATCGCGTCCGGCCGGCGGGACTGCGCGGCCAGCGCGACCAACGCATGCTCCAACATCCGCGCGTCGTTCAACACGGGGATGACGACGGTGACGGTGAGCATCGCCCCCGACGATATTCGCCATCAGCCGCATCCGCCCAGCAGCCTGGGAGCCGGCCCGCCGCGTGCGATTCCGCCCTCGAGCAGACGGTGACGAGGATCACGATCGCGTCCGGATCGCGGCGACCAGCCGCCCCTGTGCCAACCGGCCTACCCGCTGGTAGCGTCCGGAATGAACGGCGCGAGATGTCCGAATCCGCGTCGTGCGCGTCACCGCGGGCATCCGGCCCGGCGCGCGTCCCTGTGGGCAGCATGTGGAAGGTCGAACGGACATGGCAGAGCGCAGAGCGCCTCGTCGGGTAGTGGTGGTCGGAGCGGGGATGCTGGGGCTGTCCACCGCCTGGCACCTGCAGGAGCGCGATATCGAGGTCGTGGTCCTGGACAGGTCCGGTGTCGCGGCCGGCTCGTCGTGGGGCAACGCCGGGTGGATCTCGCCGGGCCTGGCGATTCCGCTCGCGGAGCCGAGCGTCATCCGCTACGGCCTGCAGTCGCTGCTGGACAAGCATGCCGCCCTGTACGTGCCGTTCAAGTTCGACCCGAAGCTGTGGCGCTTCCTGCTCGGCTTCGCCCGCCGCTGCACCATGAAGACCTGGCGGCGCACGATGGCCTCCTATGTGCCGGTGAACCGGCTTGCCGTGGACGCCTACGACGAGCTCGCAGCGGGCGGCGTCGCCGGCAAGACGCATGAGGCTCCGATCATGGCCGCGTTCCTCACCGAGGAGAAGGCCGCGGGACTGGTGCGGGAGGTCGAACTGATCCACGAGTCCGGCCTCGATCTGGACACCGAGGTGATCGACGGCGACACCCTACGCCAGGAGCTGCCGATCGTCTCGCCGCAGGTGCAGACCGCGATCCGGATCAACGGCCAGCGCTACATCGACCCGGGGGAGTACGTCGCGTCGCTGGCGGCGGCGGTGCAGGATCGCGGCGGCGAGATCCACTCCGGGGCCAGCGTGCGCGCCCTGCGCCAGGGCCCCGGCGGATTCAGCGTCGAGCTGTACGGCGGCGAACCGGTGCGCGGCGACGCCGTGGTGCTCGCCACCGGCGCGTGGCTGCCGGAACTCGCCCGCCAGTACGGGGTGAACGTCGGTCTGCGCGCCGGCCGCGGCTACTCGTTCAGCGTCCCGGTCTCGTCGCCTGTGCCGTGCCCGGTGTACTTCCCGCACGAGCGCATCGCGTGCACGCCGATCGGCGACCGGCTGCGCGTGGCCGGCACCATGGAGTTCCGCGACGTCGACGCCCCGCTGGACATGGGCCGCGTCGAGGGCATCACCGAGAACGGCCGCCCGCTGCTGTCCGGCGTGGACTGGAACGACAAGCACGACGTGTGGGTCGGCGGCAGGCCGGTGACGGTCGACGGCCTGCCGGTGATCGGTGCCACCCGCAACAAGGACGTCTACGTCGCCGGGGGCCACGGCATGTGGGGCATCACCCTCGGGCCGCTGTCCGGCAAGTTGCTCGCCGAGCAGATCGCCACCGGTGCGGTGCCCGACCTGCTTCGGCCGTTCGACCCGACCCGCTGAGGTCGCTGCTGCATCGGAGGTATCGGGTATGACGCATCGGCCGGCTGACGCCGCCATGGATCGCCGCCCGGGCGCCCGGGCGCGGTGAGCCCCATGCGGATCGAACTCGCGCACGGCGACATCACCACGTTCGCGGTGGACGCGATCGTCAACGCGGCCAACAACGCCCTGCTCGGCGGCGGCGGGGTGGACGGCGCCATCCACCGTGCCGGGGGAGCCGCCATCCTCGAGGAATGCCGCGATCTGCGACGCACCACGCTGCCGGACGGGCTGCCCACCGGCCGCGCCGTGGCGACCGGCGCGGGGCGGCTGTCGGCGCGTTGGGTGATCCACACCGTCGGTCCGGTGTACTCGGCCGCCGAGGACCGCAGCGACCTGCTGCGCTCCTGCTACCGCGAGAGCCTCTCGGTGGCCCGCGATCTCGGCGCCGCCACGATCGCGTTCCCGCTGATCTCGGCGGGCGTGTTCGGTTGGCCCAGGGAGGATGCGATCGTGCAGGCGCTCACGGTGCTGCAGATCGCGGCCGCCGACGCCTCTTCGGCGGCGACGCTGGAGGACGCGACCCTGGTGCTGTTCGATCGCGCCACGTACGACATGGCCGTGCGGCTGCGTGAGTGATCGGGGCGCACCGCTCGGCTAATCGTCGGCGCCGCGGGCCGCGAGCGCCTCGCCCAACGCGTCGGCGGCGCGCAGCGACCGGATCACCACCGGCGCGCCGAGTGCCACGACCGAGAATCCCAGCCCGCGCGCTTTTCTCGCCTCGGTGACCGTTGTCACGATGCCGGCGATCAGCGGGATGCAGCGGATCGTCACCGCCAACAGCAACGCGATCCGGTCTGGGTCGACGCCGAGCCGGCGCAGCGGCTGCAGCATCGGCAGCAGCGCATCGAGCATCTCCGAGACCCGGGTGGTCAGCGTGACGAGGGCCGCGATCGCCACCGCCAGGACGATCGTGCCGCACACCGTGACCGCCGTCTGCCAGTCCGCCAGCCAGAGCTGCAGCGCCGCCAGGATCGGAATCAGGTATTTCAGCGGGCGAAGCTGTTCCCACGCGATCCGCGGCGGAATACGCGCGGCCCCGTAGCACAGCGCCACCGCGGCAGCCGCGATCGCCAGCGGCCACCACGGCCGCAGCAGCACCACGGCGACGATCGCCACCAGCATCCCCGCCAGCTTCCAGCCTGCCGAGATACGGTGCAGCACCGACGATCCCGGGTGGTACAGGCCGAGCGTGGCGGCGCTCATGGCCGCCGCGCGTTCTCGTCGGCCAGGGCGCGGTAGAAGGGCAGCGCGACGCCCGGAACGTCGTCACAGGCGATGCGGCCGTCGTCGATGACGACGACGCGGTCGAAGCCGGCGACCAGCTCCAGGTCGTGCGAGACGACGACGACCTGTTGCGGCAACTCCGCCAGCAGCGCCCCGATCAGCCGCGCGTTGCGCAGGTCCAGCAGAGTGGTGGGCTCGTCGGCGACGACGATCTGCGGTTCGCGCACCAGCACCGCCGCCAGTGCGAGCAACTGCTTCTGCCCGCCGGACAGCAGATGCGCCGGATGGTCCGCGAGATCACCGATGCCGAAGCGGTGCAGCGCCTGCTGCGTCCTGGCGGCGATCTCCTGCTTGTCGAGGCCGCTGCGTTTCAGCGAGAACGCGACGTCCTCGGCGACGGTGGGCATCACGATCTGGGTGTCCGCGTCGGTGAACACGAAGCCGACCCTGGCGCGCACCTGCCGGCCGTGCCGGGCGACATCGAGACCGTCCACCGTCACCGTGCCCGACGTCGGCTGTACGAGACCGTTGATCATGCGGGCCAGTGTGGATTTGCCGGAGCCGTTGGCGCCGACGATGCCGATGCGGTGCTCGGTGAGCGCGAGGTCGAGCCCGCGCAGCACGGAGCGGTCGCCGTAACGGTGCGAAACGGCGTCGAACCGGATCGTCGTCATGCCGCGAACTCCGCCGCGTCCGACTCCTGCACGTCGGTGGACCATTCCTGCGCGGTCGGCGCGTTCGTCGCCCACTCGCAGCGCTCGATGATCATGGCGATGCCCTGCCCGCCGCCGATGGCGCAGGCGACCAGGGCGTAGCGCGCGGCCGGGTCGCGCTGCAGCTGCGAGATCGCGCGGACCAGCGCGACCGCGCCGGACGCCCCCCACGGATGGCCGAGCGCGATGGCGCCGCCCTCGCGGCAGACCAGCTCGGGGTCGACGCCGAGGTCGTCGGCGAACGCCAGGGCGACCGCTGCGAACGCCTCGACCACTTCGATGACGCCGACCTCGACGATGCCCAGCCCGGCCCGCTGCAGCGCCTTGAGGGCGGCCGGGCCGGCACCCGCTCCCGGCAGTGCGGGATCTCCGGCCACGACCGCGCTGGAGACGACACGGCAGGCGGGTAGGCCCGCCTCGGCCGCGGCAGCCTCGGTGGTGACGGCGACCGCCGCTGCGCCGTCGGAGATTCCGCTCGCGTTGCCGGCGGTGACGGTGTGGGTGCCGATCGACCGCGTCGCCGGCGCGTCGCCGACGAACGCTGCCGGAAGTCGGCCGAGGCGCTCGACCGTGATCGAGCGGGGTCGCTCGTCGGCGGTCACGCCGCCCACCGCGACCATCTCGCCGGCGAAGGCGCCGGCAGCGGCCGCGGCCAGGGCGCCGGCATGGGACCGGGCCGCGTACTCGTCCTGCCGGGCGCGGCCGATGCCCCGCGATGCCGCGAGAGCATCTGCGGCGGGCCCCATCTCGGGATCGGCGAAGCCGCGCGGGGCGAACGGGGCGCGCTGGTAACGCACCGGCTCGGTCGTCCCACCGCGCTCGTCGTCGCTGCGCGCCGGCGGCCAGAATCGCCACGGCGCGGTGCTCGCCGACTCGGCGCCGCCGGCCAGGATGAGCGGCGCCTGCTGCGGCGTCATTCCCGGTCGTTCGGCGACGGCGGCGCGCACGGTCAGCGCGGCCAGCCGGACGGCTTCCAACCCCGAGCCGCACTGCCGGTCCACCGTGACGCCGGGGATGCCGGTGCCCAGACCGGCGGCCAGCGCCGCGGAGCGCGCGATATTGCCCCCAGGCCCCAGGCAGTTGCCGAGGATGACGTCATCGACGGACAGGCCGGTCGCGGCCGCCCTGCGGCGCGCCTCGGCGAGCACCGGAGCCGCCAGGTCCACGACGGTGACGTCGTCCAGGGCGTGCCCGGCCGTGCCGATCGGTGTGCGGCAGGCGGCGATCAGCACGGGGCCGTTCGGCGAGGCTGCGGCGGACAGGGCTCTGGACACGGATCCACCGTAGTCACCTGGCGGCGCCCGGCCGCCCTCGCCGTGCGGTCGGGTCCGGGCGGCCGGGCTCTCGGGTCGCGCGGATCCGTCGCCGCGGCATTCTCTCCCGCACCCGGTTCGTGCGTTCGCATCCGCTGGACCGGGTGCCAGAGCGTGTTCCGGTTGCGAATGCCATGGGCGCCACCGGGGATCGGAGACCCACCTCATCCGTCCGGGTCGAGGAGCCGGCGCGCCGCGGCCCGCGTGACCTTGCCGGCCGCCGTGCGCGGCAGGCGATCCACGATGACGTATTTCCGGGGGAGAGCGGCGCCGGGCAGCGCGGCGCGGGCCGCGGCCCGGACCTCGGCCGGCTGAGTCGTGCCGTCGAGTTCCAGCACCGCGGCCACGATCTCGCCCAGCCGCGGATGCGGCAGCCCGACGGCCGCAGCCGCGACGATCCCAGGAATCGCGGTGAGCGCGGCCTCGACATCCTCGGCGAGCACTGTCGCGCCGCCGACCGTGATGGCAGCGTCCCCGCGGCCCAGGATCACGACGCCCGCAGTGACATCGCCGGCGGAACCGGCATCGGCGGTGCGTGCCAGATCGCCCACCGTCGCGAAGCCTTCCCCGTCGACCCGCAGCGGGCCGACTGTCGCCGCATCCGCGTAGCCGAGCGCGCGATACGGCGAGCGCACCCACAGCAGGCCATCGGGGTCGATCCGCAGCTCCGCTCCGGGGAATTGCCGTAGGACAGGTTCTGGCCAGCGCCGGAAAGCCGCGAACGAGAGCTCCGCCGCGCCGTAATACTCGATCACCGAGATCCCCTGTGCCGTGGCGCGTTTCGCGAGCGTGTCGGGCAGGTTCGAGCCTGCGACGACGGCGGTGCGCAGCCACGCGGTGCCGGCGCTGGGCGATACCAGGTCGGCCAGCACTGCCGGGACGCAGTGCACGGCCGTGGCGTCCCGCACGTCGTCGATCAGATGCGCCCCGACGCACAGCGTGTGGACGGCTGCGAACAGGTGCAGGGTGGCGTGCAGCGGGCCGGTCGGGGCCACGCGGTCGCCCGGGCCGATCCCGGTGATGTCCGCGAGCGGCTGCATCGACAGCGCCCAGGAGCGGGCGGTGCGGCAGACCGCGCGGGGGCGGCCGCTGGTGCCGGACGTGGTGGCCACCAGCCAGGTCCCGGGCGGGATCGCCCCGATCCGCGGAGCCGGCAGCTGCGGGTTCCGGACAAGGACGGCGGTACCGGCGCGGGCTGCCGCGAACGCAGCGGCCAGGGCGGAGGGCAGCGTCATCTCCGACAGGTCGACCAGCGGGCCTGTCGGTGCCGTGTCGGCCAGACCCGCGAATTCCTGGTAGGTCCAGGTGCGCCCCGCGGCGGTCACCGCCGGGTCGGCGGGGGCTCCGGCGAGTTCCAGGGTGGCCCGCCGGCGCACGCCGCTAAGCCTCGCGCGACGCGGTCGCGACGACCCGGTCGGACCCGCGCCGGCGCGGCGGGATCAGGCCGGGATAGGCGCGATGCACCTGCTTGGCGATCACGGCGGTGGCCACCACCTTGATGGCGTCCCCCGGGAAGTAGAGGAAGTTCGCGGTGGTCGCTGCCCACAGCGGGGTGTGCGTGGCCACGGCCATCCATGGGATGCCGACGGCGTAGATGGCCACCATGCCACCGATCGCGGTGACCACGATCCCCAGCCACAAGGGGTATTTCGGCAGGATGAGTCGGGTGAGCAGGCCGACCACCAGCGCGCCCAGAAGGAAACCCCACGCGTAACCGGCCGAGGGCTGCACTGTGAACCAGGACGGCCCGCCCCGGCCGCCTGCCAGCAGCGGCAGACCGATGAACGTCAGCGCGTCGAACACGGCCACGGCGGCCACGCCCTTCCAGGGGCCGAGTATCGCGCCGGCCAGCATGACGCCGAGGGTCTGCAGCGTGATCGGCACGGCGTTGCCGCCGATGTACAGGGTGCCCGGCACGCCGAGCGCGGCGATCAGCGCCGCGAAGACGGCGACGTGCGCCAGATCGCGGGCGGTGAAGCGTCGGCGGGCGTCGATCACAGGGGTCTCCTGACGGTTGCGGATGCCGGTGGGGCGAGAATACCGCTGTGCCCGAAACCGATTCCGACCGCCACGGCGCTGCCGTGCACAGCGAGGTCTCCGCCGCCAAGCCGCGGGCCGTGCTCACCCGCCGTACGCTGGCCTCGTCGGACGGTGTCACGTTGTCGGTGCTGGTAGCGGCGCCGGGAGCGGGGATCGAGCCGGCGCGCCAGGTGCCGCCCGTCGTCGCTTTGCACGGTTTCGCCTCCTCCGCCGCGAGCGGTTGGGGGCGCACCGGACACCTGGATACATTGACCCGCGCCGGCCGGACGGTGTTCGCGCTGGACCTGCGCGGTCACGGCGAATCCGAGAAGCCGCACACTGTCGCCGCCTACACGCTGGGTGCCGTCCTGGGGGATATCGCCGCCCTGGTAGCCCGTATCCCACTTTTGGCTGCGGGTGCCGACGCGCGGGAGATGACGGATATGACGCCGTCCGTGACCGGCGTCGTGGACCTGATCGGCTATTCCCTGGGCTCGCGCCTCGCCTGGACCGCGGCGCGGCAGTCCGTGGTGCCGATCCGCCGCCTGGTGCTGGGCGGCTTCGACGGGCGGCCGCTGTTCGACGGCGTGACCGCCGAGCGCCTGGATCGACTGGCCGCCAGTGTGGCCGGCAATGACCGCACCGCCCTGGCGGCACTGGTCGAGGGCTTGGCCGGCACCGGCGCCACGGCGGACGGCGAACCGCCGCCGGAGATCCCGACGCTGGTCGTCGCCGGCGACCGGGACCCGCTGGCCAGTCGCGCGGGGCAGTTCGCCGCCCGCCTGCCCCACGGCGCGTTCCTCACCGTTCCCGGCCGGAACCACATCAGCACCGTCCCGGCCCGCGACTACCGCAACCGCCTGGTGGAGTTCCTGTCGGATCCGGGCCGCTGAGGCGTCGGAGGTCGACGACTGCGCACCGATCGCGCCGGGGTTGCGACGCGTGCGCTGACTGGGGGGCGTCGGCGGTGCCACCGCCCGGTCGCTAGGCTGAACCAACGCGCCCGCGGGCCGCCCGGCCGGTGTCGGCGCCGTGCAGACCCGCGCCCGACGTGGAGGAGAAGTCCGTGACAGTGCCACAGCCACACGTGGGTCGAGCCCTGATCGTGTCCGTGTCCGATCAATTGATGCACGGCGACGACGATGCCGGCGCCGGCGCCCTGGTGACCGAACTGCTTGCCGAGGCCGGTTTCGCCGTCGATGGCACCGTCGCGGTCCCGTCCGACGAGACGCAGATCCGCAATGCGATCAACACCGCCGTGATCGGTGGGGTGGACCTGGTCGTCACGCTCGGCGGGACCGGTGTCTCGCCGCGGGACGTGACCCCGGACGTGACGGCCGACGTCATCGACCGGGACCTGCCCGGAATCGCGCAGGCGCTGCGCTGGTCGGGTATGGCGGCGGGCGTGACGGACGCCATCGTCTCTCGCGGGCTGGTCGGCGTGTCCGGTTCCACCTTGATCGCCAATATCGCCGGTTCGCGAGCGGCGATCCGGGATGGTCTGGCCACGCTGATCCCGTTGGCCGGGCATGTGATCGCGCAGCTCGCCGATCCCGAGGCGTGACGATCGGGCGCACGGATCGCCCGGCGCCGCAGCCACGCCGCCGCACGGTGCATGATCGGGGGATGACGCCGCCCCGTGCCGATCACGCTTCCGACCAGCCCGATCCGTCGGCGCGCCAGGGTGACCAGGGCGCAGCGATGACCGGTGGCCATGCGGCGAGCATTGCCGGAACTGGGGATCAGCGGCGAGCAGGCGGGGCCGAGCACGACGATGCCCGCCCCGCCGCTGTCGGCGAGGACTCCGCCGCGGCGCGCCGCGCCCGAGCGCGGCGGCGGCGTCGCATCGACGAGGTCTTCGGCGACGTGCTGCCGACCACCACCCGGGATGAGCGCGAACCTGGGCGCCGTGGCGGCTTCTCGCTGGAGCACTACCGGGCGAGCCGGCCCCCGCACTGGGGCGACAAGCAGTAGCCGGGGCCCGGCGGAGGGGTCCGGCTACGCCCGCTGCTGTGCCTGGAGCAGGTCCCGGATCTCGGCGAGCAGCTCTGTTTCGGTTGGCTCCGCGGGTACCTCCTCAGTGGTTCCCGCCCTCGCCGCGCGCCGCTCCTTGAGCTTGTTCATGGGGACGACCAGCATGAAGTAGATCAGCGCCGCGGTCAGCACGAACACGATCACCGAATTGATCAGCACGCCCAGGTCGATGAACGTGGCCGGATTGTCGGACACCAGCCGGAACCCGAATCCCTGCACCTCGCCGGGCGTGATGACCGCCAGCAGGGGGGTGATGATCGCCGAGACGAACGTGTTGACCAACGTCGCGAAGGCCGCGCCGATGACGAACGCCACCGCCAGCTCGACGATATTGCCGCGAAGCACGAACTCCTTGAATCCCTTGAGCATCGCTCGACCTTTCTTCGCGTCGGTTCGACGGGAGCGCCCGGGCCTGTGGCACCGGTGACCTGCACAGGCCCGGACACGCGTCGATGGAACGCGGTGTTTGATGTGACGCGGAGTGCGATGAGCGTACATCGCGCATCGCGTCACGGACCGAATCTGACAGTGATCGCGCCCGCTGTCGCGGCGGCGGTCACGGCGTCGGCATCGCCTGCGGGCACGCTGACCACGACGATGCGGTGGCGATCCCCGCCGCCGAGGCCGCCGCTCGGCTCGCCGACCGAGAGCACAACGGCATCCGACGCCAGCACGCGGACGGCCGCAGCTGCGTCGTCCGGATGGGACCAGCCATCCGCGCCGGGGACACCGACCAGCACGATGTGCCGGCCGGGTTCGAGCAGCGCCGCGACCGTGCCGTCCGCCAGCGGTACCGGCACAGCCGCCCGGCCCGGCCCAGGGTCGGGTCCGCGGGAGCCCACGACGCGCGCGTCGGTGAAGATCTCGCCGCGACGCATGGGGCCGGACAGCGACACCCCCACCAGATCGTCCGGGTGTCGAGCATCGAGCAGGCCATCCGGCGGGGGACGCACCGCGACCACGGCGACGTCCGCCTCGGCCAAACGCGCCCCGGCCGGCAGATCGCGCGCTGCCGCCAGCACCGCCGTCCCCTCGGTCGCCGACGGCGAGGAAATCGAGGCGAGCGCGGCCGCCGCGATCAACAGCGCAACGGCGGCGATCCGGCGCAGCACGCGGGTGCGCTGCCCGCCGAGTCGGTAGCGCCCGAACAACGTGGCGACGCGTTCTGGCAGGTGGGGTTGCACGGCGGCGGCGTCCTTGCGCGGCGCGGCCGGACCGGCGGCATCCCGATGGCGTGAATGACGGGTACGGGGGTTCACGCAGCGGACAGTACGGGCGCGTCAGCGCCCGCGACCAGCGTCATACCCGGACTGTGCACAGAAAGCGGACAGGGGGACAACTCGAGTCAGCTGGCTGCCTTCGCCGGCGTGGCGGTGCCTGCCGATGAACTCGACGACGAGCTCGCTGCCACGGCCTTCGCGGGCGCGCCGGCCTTGGCGGCGACCTTCGGCGAACCCGATGCGTCGGAGTGGGAGGAATCCGCCTTGTGGTCGGCCGTCAGGCTCGCCTTGCTGGAGCCGGACCGCGAATCCGTGCGGTAGAAACCGCTGCCCTTGAACACCACGCCGACCGAGCCGTAGACCTTGCGCAGGTGGCCGCCGCAGTTCGGGCAGACGGTGAGCGACGGGTCGGAAAACGCCTGCACCTGTTCGAAGTGGTTGTCGCAATCCCTGCAGGCGTACTGGTAGGTGGGCACGGATCCTCCTGGCGGCGCTCGGTGGGCACCGAGCAGCGATGGAACGTAAACGCAGCGCTTGGCAGCGGCATCGTGAGTCCGCCAGCCGCAGGACTGGCACTCGGTGTGCTCGACTGCTAATCCATAGTGCTCCGCCAGGGCTGTCCCGCGCAAGACCACGGCTGTGACCCGCGACTATGCGATCGCGCGCAGACCGCCGGCCGGGGTGATCACATGGCTGACCCGCGCGTCGTGCGCCGCGTGCGGGAGGGGCAGATCGGCCTCGTCGTCGAACAGAATCGCGATGCGCGGCACCTCCGCCCGTTCGCCTGGTGCGGCAGATGCGGAGTCGGGTATGACGCCGCCCTCGGTCGGTCCGATGCCGGTCGCCTGTTCCGCCCGGGGCGCCGAACCGGGCAGCAGTGCCAGCGACCGGTCGTAGAACCCGCCGCCGCGGCCCAACCGGAACCCCGACGGATCGGTGGCCAGCGCCGGAACCACGATCACGTCCGCGGTCAGGATGGCGCCCGCTCCGAGCCGCGGCCCGGACGGCTCGGGCACACCGAGCGGGCCCGGCACGAGGGCGGCGTCATGCTCGCCGGCTCCCTTCTCGGCGCCGACTCCTCCTCCGCCACCGGGCAGGTCGCACCAGTCCAGCGGCTCACCCATCGTGGTGACCGGCACCAGCACGCGATGCCCGCGCCGCGCCACCAGCATCGGCGCGTCGGGAGCCAGCGGCTCGCTGGGCAGCGGCAGGTACAGGCACACCGTCAGGCGCCCGCCACCGCCCAGCGTCACCAGCGCCGCCAGCAGATGCTCGGTGATCGCCGCCTGTGCCGCGGCGCGGTCGGCCCCGGAACGCTCGCGGCGGGCCGTGAGCAACCGCATGCGCCACTCGGCCTTGGCCGCGGGCTGCGTCATACCTTGCGGTGCGAAATCGGACGCCACCTGTGCATCGTCGCACGCGGTGGCGGCCGCCGGCGGGCTCCGCATAGGCTGCCCCGCAGGTGTGGCTCGCGGTGTCTCCCCGAAATGCGCCGCGCGGCACGATAGCGTGGACAACCATGAGCCACTGCCCGACCCCGCACGCGACCCAGGGGGATGCCCGCTGATGCGCTCCGTGACCGAACAGCTCGACATCGTGCTGGGGGCGGCGTTCCCACCCGCTCCGGTGCGGGTGGCGATCTCCGAGGCGCAGGGCCTGCTGTGCGCGCAGGAGGTCGTGTCGTCGTCGGCGCTGCCGTCGTTCGACCAGGCAGCCGTCGACGGGTATGCGGTGCGGTCGGTGGACGTGGCACACGCCGGCATCCAGCAGCCCGTGGCGCTGCCCGTGGTCGGCGAGGTGGCTGCAGGATCCCGCGCGGCGCACCGGCTGCAGCCCGGCCAGGCCGTGTTCGTGGCCACCGGTGCGCCGCTGCCCACGATCGCGGACGCAGTCGTGCCGCGCGAGCCGGGGGAGACGACGGGCGCCCGGATCTCGGTCACCACGCCGCTGAAATCCGGCGCGTACGTACGGCGAGCCGGCGAAGACGTGCAACCTGGCGACGTGGCGGTGCGCTCCGGCGCGTTCATCGGCGCCGCGCAGGTGGGTTTGCTGGCGGCCGTCGGCATGGACAAGGTGCTGGTGCATCCCCGGCCGCGGCTGTCGATCATCTCGGTCGGTGACGAACTGGTCGATGTATCGCGACAGCCCGGGCCCGGCCAGGTCTTCGACGTGAACTCCTACGCGCTCGCCGCGGCGGCGCGGGACGCAGGCGCCGAGGTGACGCGGGTCGGCATCGGCTCGTCCGACGCGCGCCGGCTGCATGAGATCGTCGAATCGCGGCTGCTGGTCTCCGAGGCGGTCGTACTGGCCGGAGCGGCCGGCGGCTACGCCAGCGAACTGGTGCGCGAGGCGCTGTCCGACCTGGGCGAGATCGACCTCACCCGGGTGGCCATGCAGCCCGGCTCTTCTCAGGGGTTCGGGCGGCTCGGGCCGGAGCGCGTGCCCACGTTCCTGCTGCCCGCCAATCCCGTCTCGGCCCTGGTGGTGTTCGAGGTGATCGTGCGGCCCGCGCTGCGCGCCATGCTGGGCCGACGCAACCCGTACCGGCGGACGGTCACGGCGCGCACCCTGGCGGCGATCAGCTCGCCCGCCGGGCGCCGCCAGTTCCTGCGCGGACAGCTGATGCGTGACGACAATGACGACTACCTGGTGCACGTGCTGGGCGGCGGTGCGGGCGGCACGCATTTCCTGGCGTCGCTGGCCGAGGCGAACTGCCTGATCCTGATCGACGAGCAGACCACCGAGGTACCGATCGGCACCGACGTGGCCGTGTCCTTCCTGGCGCAACGGGCCTGACCGTGAGCCGCGGGGCGTCTCGTGCCGGCCGGCGTTACGGCGGGACGGCGTCATACCCGTGCCGGCTCGTGCCGGAGCCGGCGTCCGTGCTCCTGCGTCCGACGTCACCTGTCCGGGCAGCGGATGCATGGTGATCCAACACGGCGAGCCGGGCGACAGGCGTCACCCCGGATGGCCCGCGGCGCTCGGGCCGCTGCCGTCCCGCGCCGGCGACGTGATGCTGCGACCGCTGCAGCGCCGGGACGGGGCGGCCTGGCGACGGCTGCGGCTGCGGGATCGCGAGCGGATCGAGCGGTGGGATGCGACGAGCCCCGCGACCTGGGCCGATCGGCATTCACCGGCCGCTTGGCGGCAGCACTATGCACTGTTGATGCGGGCCGCTCGCCGCGGCGGGTGCCTCCCGTTCGCGGTGACGGTGGACGGCGGGTTCGAGGGGCAGGTGACGCTGGGCGGGATCTCGCGCGGGGCGTTGTGCTCCGCGTGGATCGGCTACTGGGTGGGCGCGGACGCGGCGGGCAGCGGTGTGGCGACGGCGGCGGTGGCGCTGGCCGTGGCGCATGCCCTCGGGCCGGTGGGGCTGCATCGCGTGGAGGCCACGATCGACCCGGAAAATGCCGCCAGCCGCACCGTCGTGGAGCACGTGGGCATGCGCGAGGAAGGGCTGCTGCGGCGGTATCTCGACATCGCCGGAGCGTGGCGGGATCACGTGCTGTATGCGCTGACGGTCGAGGAGATGCCGGGCGGTGTGGACCCTGCGGAGGCGCTGATCGCCGAGTACCTGCGAGAGCGGGGTCCCGCGCCCGGAGCGCATGGTGACAATGAAGCCTGATCCGTGGGCGTGTCGTACGTGGCTGTTGTGACTCGAGTGACTAGCGTGAACGTGGAGTGATTCCCTGCGCGCAATCCGTGTCCGTTGTGCGCTGATCGTCACCGGAAGGGGCCGAGATGCCGTCACTGCCGACGTCGCTGATCGTTGTCGGCCTCGTCGTGGCGTGGCTGGTGGTGCTCGTCCCCATGGTTGCCAAGCGTCGCGAGCAGGTGCCCGAGAATACCGATGAGGGCGCGAGCTTCCATGTGCTGCAACGGAACTCGAAATCTCGCAGACGTCCGCTGCTGAGCCGCACCGCGATGGCGCACCGCTCGCGCGGCGATGCCGACGACTATGACGGCGCTGTCGGTGAGGCGTCCGACGATGATGCTGCCCGGGAAACGGGCAGCATCGCCGGCGTCGAGGGCGAGGCCGGCCGGGTGTCGGATGCTGCGCAACCTGGCGAGCGCGTGGGTGATACCGCGGTGACCGCGGTCGCTGCGCGCCGCGATCGTAGCCGCGTTGACGGCGAACCGGGGGACGACACGATCGGGACGCCCGCGCAGCGCGCCGGGTATGACGCCGGGTATGACGCCGGGTATGACGCCGCCCGCGGCGCAGCCGGTCTCCGGTTCGAGACCGACCGCGAGGACCGTCGGTCCGAACGTGCGTCGGCGGGGGAGTCCCGACCGGGGTCCGATGATGCCGACTACCGGCGTACGCCGCTCCGACAGGGCCGCGGCGGGTTCGACCCGGCTGCAGCGGACCGCACACGCGCCTACCGATTCCGGCGTCGCCAGCGGGTGGCACTGTTGCTGCTCGCGGTGGCGGCCGTGGGTGGCGTCGTGGGCTTCCTCGGGACGGGATACGGCTACGCCGTATCGGTGACGAGCGGCGTCCTGCTGGTGCTGTATCTGGCTTATCTGCGCAGGCAGGTGCGCATCGAGAACGAGATCCGACTGCGCCGCGCGGCACGGTTGGCGCGGGCCCGCCAGATCCGTCCCGGCTACCGGCCGTCTGTGGCGGAGCAGGTCTACGCGCATCGCACCGGGGAGATTCCGCGGCCCGGCGAGGTCGAGGAGTATCGCGTCAGTTCGCACGCGCGCCAAACGGTGCCGCCGAGCGGTTACGGGTACGGTGAGCCGGTCGATTTCGAGGACAGCGATCCGGCCTTCGACGATCTCGAGTACTACCGCCCGGCTGCGTTCCGGCGCCGCGCCGGCTAGCTCGCTCTGCCGCGTTCTCGCACGGGTTCGTGGGCGACGGCGTGTGTCACGGCGCTGTGCGACTGGTATTCTTGTCCGGTCGGGTCCTGCCGCGGCGGGACCCATGGGGCTGTAGCGCAGTTGGTAGCGCGCTTCGTTCGCATCGAAGAGGTCGGGAGTTCGATTCTCCTCAGCTCCACCATGTTTGACCTGCGGAAACACTTCAGTTTGAAGCCTGCTGGGTCGGATTCGCAGGCTCTGTGCCCACTTTCTGCCCACGCTGCGAGGTGTTGGTGCTGATCAGCGTACTGATTTCGGCGATGGCTGGCGCAAATTCGGCGACTCCGGCCGGATCTGCGGCGTTTCGTCAGGATGTCGAAGAGGTCAGTAATGTAGTGCCGGGTGGCGCGCCGTGAAGGGTGAAGATTCGACAGTGGCCCGTGCTGCGTAGTTGGTGCGGGGTGCGACAGCATGGCGGGAGAACTTGGGCGAGCCCGTGGACATCACCGGCGCGATGCGGCTGCTGGCAGTGTCTACCCGGCAGGCTGTGTATGACTCCGTCTCGCGTCACGGGCTCCTGGGTTCGCGGCGTGACGGTGGGTCGATTGCGTTCGCAGCCTTTCAGTTGGGCTCGGCGACAGGTCGAGCTTATCGGGTGATCGGCGACGTGCTCGCGGCACTTGCGTCGTCGGGCGTCGATCTCTGCACGGTGGCGGCGTGGCTTGCGACGGAGCAGGACGAGTAGGGAGGGGCCGCGCCGGTGTCGCTCCTGGTAGGCAGCGGCATTTCGTAGTATCAACGTCGAGGCGTCTTCGGATTGTACGGGTGACTGGTAAGGGTCCGGCGCGCCCCGCGTCGATGTGTAGGCGGCAGATTGCAGATGCCGTGCAGTCGCGGTGATTGGTCAGCTCGTGGTCGGCGGTCGTGGTTATGAAGTGCGGCCGCGGAGGGAGTCGGCGAGCGCATCGAGTGCGGATTGGATGACGCGGTAGTAGGACCAGCGGCCGCGCTGCTCGCGGGTGATCAGCCCGGCGTCGACGAGCTGTTTGAGGTGGTGGGACACGGTCGATTGGGACAGTCCGACTGGGTCGGTCAGCTCGCAGACGCACGCCTCGCCGTCGTCGTGCGCGGCGATGAGCGACAGCAGACGGACTCGGGTTGGGTCTCCAAGGGCTTTGAAGATCCGGGACAGGTGCTCGGCGGCATGAGCGTCGAGCATGCCATTGGTGACGGGGCTGCAGCACGCCGCGAGGTCTTCGAGTGTCGCAACTTGCCGTATTGCCATGCACTCAGCATGCCACACGTATTGACAGTTATCGATGAATCGTGCAACCTAAGACTCATCGAAGGATGTCGATGTGAAGGAGCCAATATGACGCAGCCCGAAGTCCGCGAGCAGGTCCGGTCCCGCTATGCCGAGGCGGTCAGGGCGGTCGCCGGTGCTGCGGGCCAAACCGCGCTCGATGTGCTTGATGCTGACCGAGGCTGCGCGTCGACCAGCCCGAGCGGCACTTTGGCCCCGATGGTGGCCGCGGCAACTTCGTCGTGTTGCGGCGGGGGCGGCGAGGTCGACTCTGTGTTCGGCTCGGGCCTGTATTCGACCGATGAGCAGGGCGAGGTGCCGGCGGAGGCCGTGGCGGCGAGCCTGGGTTGTGGCAACCCGATGGTGGTCGCGGAGCTTCGCGCCGGCGAGACTGTCTTGGACTTGGGTTCCGGCGGTGGGATTGACGTGTTGCTTTCGGCTCGCCGGGTCGGGCCGACTGGCTTCGCCTACGGCGTGGACATGACCGACGAGATGCTCGCGCTGGCCCGTGCCAACGCTGCCAAGGCCGGGGCGACGAATGTCGAGTTTCGTAGGGGAATGATCGAGGATATTCCGCTGGCCGACGGCGCGGTCGATGTGGTGATCTCCAACTGCGTGATCAACTTGTCAACCGACAAGCCGGCCGTGTTAGCCGAGATGTTCCGGGTGCTGCGCCCGGGCGGCCGCATCGGGATCTCCGATGTCGTCGCCGAGGACCACTTGACGCCAAGTGATCGGGTGGAGCGTGGCTCGTACGTCGGGTGCATCGCGGGCGCTCTGTCCCGCGCGGAGTACCTCGACGGGCTGGCAGCCGCGGGGTTCGAGGGCGCGGAAGTCGTCTTCACCCACGAGGTTGCCGACGGCATGTACGGCGCGATCATCCGCGCCAGCAAACCCGCCAATTGAACCGGGCACTCCGACCCGGAAAGAAATGGCCGACGGGACAGACGGGGCGGCCCTCATGAGTAGCGCACTCGATGCGGGCGCAGCGGACCCGGACGCGCCGGTGCTGACGCGGCTGTCAACCCTGGACAGGTTTCTGCCGGTGTGGATTATTGCCGCGATGGCGCTAGGCCTGGGCCTGGGTCGTGCGGTGCCTTCCTTGTCGTCGGTTCTCGACGAGATTCGGGTCGGGTCGGTCAGCCTACCGATCGCGCTCGGCCTGCTGGTGATGATGTATCCGGTGCTGGCCAAGGTTCGCTACACCGAACTCGGCCGCGTCACCGGCGACCGGCAGATGCTTGTCGCATCGCTGCTGCTCAATTGGATTATTGGCCCGGCGTTGATGTTCGCGCTGGCCTGGCTACTGCTGCCTGACCTTCCCGAATACCGGACCGGGCTGATCATCGTCGGTCTGGCTCGCTGTATCGCGATGGTGTTGATCTGGAACGAACTTGCCTGCGGCGACCGGGAAGCGGCCGCGGTGCTGGTCGCGATCAACTCGGTCTTCCAGGTCCTCGCGTTCGCCGGCCTGGGCTGGTTTTACCTGCAGATCCTGCCCCGCCGGCTCGGACTGTCCACGACCAGCGCGGACTTTTCGATCGCCGCGATCACGGTCTCGGTGCTGGTATTCCTCGGTATCCCGCTGGTCGCCGGATATCTCACCCGAACCATCGGTGAGCGGGTCAAGGGCCGCGACTGGTACGAGTCTCGGTTCCTGCCCGCGATCGGGCCGGCCGCGCTTTACGGGCTGCTGTTCACGATCGTGGTGCTCTTTGCCCTGCAGGGCCACACCATTATCAGCAAGCCGTTGGGCGTGGCCAGGATCGCATTGCCGCTGTTGGTCTACTTCGCCGTCATGTTCCTCGGCGGCTTCGGCCTCGGCCACCGCCTCCACCTGGGCTACGAGAAGTCCACGACGATGGCGTTTACCGCGGCCGGCAACAATTTCGAGCTCGCCATCGCGGTTGCAATCGGCACATTCGGCGTCACCTCCGGGCAAGCCCTCGCCGGAGTGGTCGGCCCGCTGATCGAGGTGCCCGCGCTCGTCGCACTCGTCTACGTCGCCCTGTGGCTGCGCCGCCGCTACTACCCGGCACCGAATGCAGTGGCCGACGCGGCAACTGGCACTGCTACGCCGAAACAAGAGACGACGCCATGACGCACAGGCCCACGGTCCTCCTTGTCTGCGTTCACAACACGGGCCGCTCCCAAATGGCTGCGGGCTGGCTGCGGCACCTCGCCGGCAATCAGGTAGAGATCCTCTCCGCTGGATCCGAGCCTGCCGAACACATCAACCCCCTGGCGGTCCAGGCCATGCGCGAGGTCGGCATCGACATTGCCGGTGAATCGCCGAAGATCCTGACTACTGACTCGGTGTCCCGCGCGGATATCGTCATCACGATGGGTTGCGGCGGCACCTGCCCCTACTTCCCCGGTAAACGCTACGAAGACTGGACGCTCACCGACCCGGCCGGGCAACCCATCGAAACCGTGCGCGAAGTCCGCGACCAGATCAAGAGCCGCATCGAGACGCTCCTTGCGGAACTGCTACCCGCGGCGCAGGAGGGCTCGCGGACCTCCTACTAATCTTCCAGCCGGTCCAGCCGGTACTTGCGCTCGCATCGCTCGGACTGCTTGCTTGAGCCCTGGCACAGCGCATCAAACGCGAAAACAGCTGCGCCGCACCGAAACCGCACCGCCTCGCGGCCGACTGACGTCACACGGCTGGCCCTGATCGCCGCTCCGGCGGGCGCTATGCTCGCAGGTAGTGCGCTGGTTTCCGACCGCACGGTCGTTGCCGCCACGCACGGTCGGATCGGAGGCGCCATGGCAGCGTCGTGGCTTCTGGCATCGAACGACGAACGACAGCAGGTCGTCTCGATGCTGCAGCAGGAGGTCGGCACCGGCCGCCTCACACTCGGCGAGTTCTCGGACCGGTCGGCAGCGGCATATGCGGCCAGGACCGTCGGCGACCTCGATGAACTCACTGCGGACCTGCCCGCAGCTGAGGCGCGTCGGCACCTCACGAGGACGCAGGTCCTGGTCGCCATCGCCGTGCTGGTGGCCGTGATCGGCATCGTGATGCTGGCCGTGTTCGCCTCCGGCCTTGCAGGGCCGGCAACCGGCATGATGAATCAGATGATGCCCGCGGGTGCGGGCGGCATGATGGGCCGCTGACTCAGCCGACTCAGCCAACTCGCAGCCGGGTGCGCCGTGCGCTGGCGTCGGCGATCCGATCCCATTCGACCGCGACCCTCAGGAGGGAACAATCCGCATGACGAGCGACGTGGCCGGCGCGGCCGACTATTGGGACCGCGTTTGGAGCCAGGGCGTCGAAACACGAAGCTGGTACCAGACGGCGCCAACGCCGTCGCTGTCGATGCTCGATACTGCCGGGGCAAGTGCCACGGACAGCCTCGTCGACATCGGCGGCGGTGCAACAACATTGGTGGAGGCGTTGCTCGGGCGAGGATATCGCGACGTGACCGAGCTGGACGTCTCGGCGGTGGCGATCGACACGGCGCGAAGCCGACTGGGTGATCGCGCCTCAGGCGTGACCTGGGTGGTCTCGGACCTGTTGGACTGGCGGCCGGGCCGCGTGTACCAGGTGTGGCACGACCGGGCCGCCCTGCACTTCCTGATCGGTGAGGCCGACCGTCGCCGCTACGTCGACACGATGACGGAGGCCACTGCCGCCGGGTCGGTCGCGATCGTCGCCACGTTCGCGCCGGACGGGCCGGATTACTGTTCCGGACTGCCCGTCGTCCGCTACTCGGCGAATGATCTCACGGAACTGCTGGGGGAGCGGTGGCGCCCGATCGTCTCCCGGGGCGAGGCGCATCGGACCCCGTCAGGCGGGGAGCAGCGATTTACGTGGGCCGCTTTCCGGCGCGCCTACTGAGCCGCGCGGGCACGTCGTCAGCGAGCGCACCCGACGCGTCGTCATACTCTCTTGCCTGTTCGGAAGGGGCGCTCCGCGAGCATCGACTCCAATGCCGTGCTGGTGCGCCTGCCCACGATCGTCGCCGCCAACGCCCAAATGCTGCGCCGCACCGACTTCGATGCACGGCAGGCCGACTGACTGTCGCCAGCCATAGGTTGCTTCGGCAACGTGATGATGAATCTGTTCAGCGACTGCTGTATGGTCAGTGCATGCTGACTATTTCGTCGCGGGTGGATGTGATGAACCGGCTGGGCCGGGCGATGGCGGATTCGACGCGGTCGCGGATCCTGCTGTCGCTGCTCGGTGCCCCGGGGTACCCGGCGGTGCTGGCCCGTGATCTGGGGTTGACGCGGACGAACGTGTCCAATCATCTGGCGTGTCTGCGGGGGTGCGGGATCGTGGTGGCGCAGCCGGAGGGGCGCCGCACCCGCTACGAGATCGCCGATCCACACCTGACGGCGGCGCTGGCCGCGTTGGTCGACGTGGTGCTGGCCGTCGACGAGGATGCGCCGTGCCTCAACCCGCAGTGCACCGTTCCGGGATGCCGCGCCGACTGCGGCGAGGCGTGATGGACGCCTGCTGTGGCGGCGATGATGACGGCTGCGTGAGCGGCGGGGACGGTGGTGACGCGGCGCGTGACGTCGGCCGCGCTGGCGAAGCATGGTGGCGGGATCGGGCGCTGGCGCTGCCGGCCGCATCCGGGCTGCTGCTGGCCGCGGGCTACGGCGCGCATCTGGCCGGCTCCGAAGGAACAGCCCGGTCTATTTGGGCGGTGGGGTTGGCTGCGGGCGGGTGGACGTTCGTGCCCGGCGCGCTGCGGCGTCTGCTCCGCGGCCGGCTCGGTGTGGGGCTGTTGATGACGATCGCCGCCGCAGGCGCGGTCGCGCTCGGCGCGGTGGGGGAGGCGGCGGCGCTGGCGTTCCTGTTCTCCCTGGCCGAGACGCTCGAGGACCGGGCCATGGACAGCGCGAAAGGCAAGCTTCGCGCGCTCCTGGCGCTGCTTCCCGCGACGGCCCGGGTGCGCCGGGGCGGCGCGGATATGACGGTCCCGGCGGAACAGGTTCGCGTCGGCGACATCCTGGTGGTCGGCGCGGGGGACCGGATCGCCACCGACGGAACCGTCACCGATGGTCGATCCAGTCTGGATGTGTCGTCGGTGACGGGAGAGTCCATTCCGGTCGCGGTCGGGCCGGGCGACCCGGTTGCGGCGGGGGTGATCAATGGTGCCGGGACGCTCACGGTGCGGGCGGGCGCCGACGGGCGGGACAACTCGCTCACCCGGGTGGTTGCCCTGGTGGAGCAGGCGCACGCGCGTAAGGGTCGCCGGGCTCGTATGGCCGACCGGATCGCCGCGCCGCTGGTGCCTGCCGTGTTGGCCGTAGCCGCCGTGATTGCCGCGGGCGGCTCGCTGTGGGGGGATCCTGCCGTATGGATCGAACGCGCCTTGGTGGTGCTGGTCGCGGCCTCGCCGTGCGCGCTGGCCATTGCCGTGCCGGTCACGGTGATCTCCGCGATCGGATCGGCCTCCCGTCTGGGTGTCGTGATCAAGTCCGGGGCCGCGTTCGAGCAGTTCGGCACCGTGACCACCGTTGCGTTCGATAAGACCGGCACCCTCACCGAAGGCCGCCCCGCTGTGGTGGCGATGCGCGCCGCCGGAGGGTTCACCGACGCGGGCGTGCTGGCCGCCGCGACCGCGGTCGAGGCCGCCAGCAGCCACCCACTCGCTTCCGCCATCACCACCGCAGCGCCGCACGTCGCGTCCGCGAGCAGGGTGGTCGAGCACGCCGGGTACGGTGCCGAAGGCGTAGTGGACGGGCGCACGGTTCGGGTCGGCAGTACGGCGTTCGTCGATGTCGGCGACATGAGCGCGGCGGTCGACGACCTGGCAGTCCAAGGGATGACGGTCGTCGCCGCCGAGATCGACGGCAGCGTCGCCGGGGTGATCGGAGTGCGCGACGAGCTCCGCGGCGAAGCCGCGGCCGCAGTGGCCGGGCTGCGCGCCATGGGTATGGATGTCGTCATGGTGACCGGCGACAATCAGCGCACCGCAACCGCTCTCGCACGGCAGGCCGGCATCGCCGACGTATTCGCGGAGCAGCTGCCCGCGGACAAGGCTGCGACGATCGAGTACCTCGCCCGGTCCGTCCCGGTCGCGATGGTCGGCGACGGCATCAACGACGCGCCCGCGTTGGCCACAGCGACCGTGGGCATCGCGATCGGCACCGGCGGCGCCGCCGCGGCGATCGAGGCCGCTGACATCGCGCTCACCGGCCGTAACCTGCGCTTGATCCCGGTCGCGATCGCCCACGCCAGGCGCGGTCGACGCATCATGACCGTCAACATCGCCCTGTCGATTGCCATCATCGCGGCCCTGTTCCCGCTCGCGCTGACCGGCGTGCTCGGCCTGGCCAGCGTGGTTTTGATCCACGAATGCGCCGAGGTCGTCGTCATCGCGAACGGCCTGCGCGCCGCGCGTCGTCCACGTTGGGATTCCACTCCTGTGACGACCCCGGCGATCTCTCTGGGGACACCGGCTCTCTACTCGGCATCCCGGCCGGCCTGACGCAGGCATCACGAACGGAAAGAGCACCCCGTGAATACCCTCGGCATCGATGCTTCGAACAGCAGACAGACCCGTACAACGGCCTGGTCCTCGTTCCTCCTCGCGCTGGTTGGCCTCGCCGTATCGGTGTACCTCGCCTACGAGCGCCTCACCGGATCCGAAAGCCTCGCCTGCTCCGACACCGGCGTCGTCAACTGCCTCAAGGTCACCACCAGCTCGTGGTCCGTCATCCTCGGCGTGCCCGTTGCCGTCGCCGGCGTCGCCATTTTCGCCGCCATGACGCTGCTCTGCCTACCCATTCCCGCGATCTGGCCGCTACACCGTCTGCGGATAGCCTTCGGCGCCGTCGGACTGCCCATGGTCGCCTGGCTCATCTACGTCGAAATCGCCAAAGTCCACGCCATCTGCCTCTGGTGCACCGCCGTCCACGCCATCACCCTGCTGCTGTTCGTGTCCGTCCTCTGGTGGTCGCGGACCAGCACCGACTGATCAAGCGCGAATGTGGCGGCTGTGGCAGGTTGTTGGCCGTCACCGTGCCAGACATCGGACCGTCACCGCACCGACGCTACCGGGCCGACGACCTGCTAGGACCGCCCCATGACCCGGGCGACTGCTTCGGCGAGATCGGCTGCGGCGCGGTCGATATCGGCGGCCGTCGTGGCCCGGCCGAGCGACAGGCGCAGCGCACCCAGGGCGGTGTCGGGGCGCAGGCCCATCGCGGTCAGGGCGGTCGACGGTTCGTGAACCCCGGAGTGGCAGGCGCTGCCCGTCGACGCGGACACGCCAGCCACGTCTTCCAGAACCGCCGCGCCGAGCAGGCCCGGGATCGCCACCATCAGCGTGTTCGGCAGCGCGCCATCGGTGGGGCTGAGCCGCACCGCGTCCGGGATGCGCGCGTGAAGCAGGCCCCACAGCTTTTCGCACAGCGCCTGCTGCCTGGGCACTTCCCGATCGAGCAGTCCGGCGGCGATCTCGGCCGCGGCGCCCAGACCGACGATGCTGGCCACGTTCTCGGTGCCGGGACGGATGCCACGTTCCTGACCCGCTCCGACCAGCACCGGCGCGACCGCCACGCCGCGACGGACATACAGCGCTCCGACACCCTTCGGCGCGTACAGCTTGTGCCCGGCGATGCTCATCAGGTCGATGCCCAAATCGTCCACGGCCACCGGGATCTTGCCCACGGCCTGCGCCGCGTCGGTGTGCGCCAAGCCGCCACGTTCATGGATCGCATCGGCGAACGCGGCGACCGGCTCGATCGTGCCGACCTCGTTGTGCGCCAAAATCAGCGTGCCCAACCCGACCGGCCCCGCCGGCAGATCGGACACCGAGATCCGTGCCTCCATGTCGACCGGCAGGCGGTGCACAGCCCAGCCGTGCCGGGTGCGCAGATGCTCCAGCGGCGCGTCGACGGCGGGATGCTCGATCGCGGAGGTGACCGCCACCCGGCCGGCCGCAGTGTCGGCGGAGCCGCGGATTGCCAGATTGTTCGACTCGGTGCCCCCGGAGGTGAAGACGACCTCGCCGGGATCGGCGCCGATCAAGGCCGCCACCTGCTCGCGCGCGTGCTCCACGGCCCGCCGCGCGACACGGCCCGGCTCGCTCGCGCTGGACGGATTTCCGAAATGCTCAGTGAGATACGGCCACATCGCCTCGGCAACCTCGGCCGCGACCGGCGTGGTCGCGTTGTGATCCAGATAAACCGGCGAATCGGCCATCGGAGGTCCTCCGCTTCGTGATGTCGGTAGAAAACCGTCGACACCGTCATCCAGCTACTGGACCTCGGCGCGTACGGCTGCCGCCCGCCAGGCCCAGACGTGCCCGATGCGACCGAGCTTAGGCGCCGCCCGGCCGGCGATGGGACAGCCGTCGACGAGTTGCCGGCCGGGCCATTGCTCGCGCCGCCATGGCCGCGCGCTGCTTCTCCCCGACGGCCGGGTGCTGTCGCGCGCCGTCGGGGCGCGCACGACCTCCTGGTGAACCGGCGGGTCCGCCGTCATGGGGGACGCCGCTTCCGGGTTGTTCACATGCCGCGGGCGTCATCGCGTACCGTGTGCCGGCGCGGGCGGTGACCTGCGGCGGCGATCCGCAGCACGGCTGCGTGCCGCATGGTGGCGATGCCGCATGCGGTTCGGGTCAGGCTGGCGGATACCGCGAGGATGGCGAGCGGCGGCCAGGTGGGCTGTGATCCGGTGTAGGTGGCGATGATGGTGACGTCGGCGGCCGCGGTCAGCGCGACGATCACTGTGGTGGCGGTGAGCGCGCGACGTGGCTGGGTCTCCGGAAGCCACCGGATCAGCGTGCCGGTGCTGGCCAGGGTGGCCGCGGCTGTGGCGACCACCGCGCCGACCGCCGGGAGGACGGGGATGGCTGCCAGAAGCGCGGCTGCTCCGGTCCACCACGGGCGCGGTTGCAGCAGCAGCAGCCACCATATGCCGACCAGCGGTCCGGTGACGATGTAGGTGGCGGCGGCGCGGCGGGCGTACGCGATGGCCAGTTCTCCGGCGAACGCCGCGGCGACAGTGCGCGGCTGCCCGAACGCGGTGGTCGCCTGCTGCTCCGCGCGAAGCGGTGGCACGCCGCTGCCGATGCGGTCGTCGGCCGCCTGCTGAAGGTCGTCTCGTAGTTCGGTCAGGATCCGGGCGCGCTTACGACGCGGGCCGCGCAGCAGTCGGGCGATCTCCGCCAGATACGCGTCGACGGGTGAGCCGCCGACGGGGGTGGTCACGGCGTTGCCGGCCATGTCTGCCTGCCCAGGACCGCCGCGATCGCGGCTGAGAACTGTTCCCAGACGGCGCGTTGTTCGCCGAGCGCGGCGTGTCCGGAGGGGGTCAGACGGTAGCTGCGGCGGCGGCGCCCCTGGACGGTCTGCCAATCGCTGTCGATCAGGCCGGCCCGTTCGAGCCGGTGCAGCGCGGGATAGACCGTGCCGGTGGGCAGGTCGAACGCGCCGGCTGTGTCGGTGCGCAGCGCGTCGATGACCGCGTAGCCGTGCCGAGGCCCTGCGGCCAGGACGGCGAGCAGCAGCGTATCGAGGTGGCCCTTGAGTAGTTCCGATCGCATCGGCAGCACCCGCGCCTCCCAACCTGTCGCGCCTTCATGCCTAGAGTAGCATCGCTACATATACCGTTGCTACTCATGAGGTGATGGGGATGGACACGACGCCCTCGATCGTCGGCCTGACCGAGCCCGGCGTCGCGGGGCGACGGTCCGTGATCGGTGGGAAGGCCGCCGAGCTGGCCCGGTTGTCGGCTGCCGGGTTCGTCGTGCCGCCGGGGTTCGTCGTCACAGCGCGGGCGTTGTCGCGCCCGGACCTGGCCGGGTACCTCCGCACGGCCGCCGACGGGCTCGGAGCCGGCCGGTTCGCGGTGCGCTCCTCGGGCGTCGCGGAGGATCTACCGGACGCCTCCCACGCCGGCCTGTACGAGACCTACCTCGACGTGTCGGCGGCGGAACTGGAGAATGCGGTGCGGTGCTGCTTCGCCGCGGCGAAGGACCCGCGAGTGGCCGCATACCAGCGGCAGCGTGGGATCGCGGCCGGCACGATGGCGGTGCTGGTACAGGCGATGATTCACCCCGCGGCGGCCGGCGTGGCCTTCACCGCCGACCCGCTGACGGGGGACCGCACGAAGACCGTGATCACGGCGGTAGCGGGCCTCGGCGAATCGCTGGTGTCCGGGGAGGCCCTCGGTGAGGAATGGACCGCGGTGTCGGGCCTGCCGGCGACCCGAAGCCGAGCCGGCCACGACGGCACCGCGTTGACCGTCGGCCAGGCGGATGCCGTGGCCCGACTCGCCCGGCGGGTCTGTGCCGCGACCGACGGGATTCCGCAGGACATCGAGTGGGCCATCGACTCCGACGGCCGGCTGTGGCTGTTACAGGCCCGGCCGATGACCGCGCTCCCTTCGCAGCTGTCCTGGGATCCGCCCGGCCGCGGCCTGTGGATGCGCAACTTCCGGATCGGCGAATGGCTCCCCGAGGCCGTCACCCCGCTGTTCGCGACCTGGCTGCTGCCGCTTCTGGAGGGCGGCTATCTGGACGGCATGCACACCACCGTCGGGGTGCGCGTTCCGTTCCGGTACGCCCTCGTCAACGGCTGGTACTACAACGCGCCGCCACTACCGTCACCGCGGCTGCTGGCCCAGGTGCTGCTACGCGGCCGCTCCCGCGCGGTGAAAGTTCTCTACCACGCGCTGTACCGGGTCGGGAAAAATCCGGCCGCCGCCGACCGCGCCGTCCTGTCGACCCTGGAACGAGACTGGCAGCAGGTGCAACTGCCCCGATACCGGCATCAGGTCGCCCGGGCCGCGGAGGAGGTGGACCAAGCGTGCCCGCGACGTCTTGCCGAGCTCGTCAACCAGTTGGGCACGCAAGCCGGCGTCGCCTTGTGGTACCTGGCAATCCTGGGCGGCTCCGCCTGGAAAATGGAGGCCGCCCTGACCCGATTCGCCCGCCGGCACCTCGCCACCGCCCTTCCCGCCGATGACGGTGGAGCCCAGGTGCTGCTACGCGGGCTGGCGGGGGCTGCACCGCGACCGACCGGCCACGCCGTCCACAGCCTCGACTGGTACCACCCGCTGGCCGCCGGCGGGCCCGCCGTCCCGCCAGGGCGCGTCGCCCCGCCCCCACGACAGGCCCACCTCGTCGATCAGCGGCGCGCCGCCGAGCGGCGCGCCCGGATAGCGCTGGCCGATCGGCCGGCCCTGCTCACCCAGTTCGACGGGCTCCTTCAGGTCAACCAGCGATACGCCATTATCCGCGAGCAGCAGGCACAGGACTTCACCCTCGCCTGGCCGGTCCTCCGTCGCTGCGCCGACCGGCTCGGCGACGACCTCGTGGAGGCGGGCGTACTCGCCGACCCCGGTGACATCTTCTTTTGCACCCGCCAGGAGGTCAGCGCCGCCATCGCCGGCCGCCCGCGCGGGCCGATCGAGGCCGTGCCCGGTCGGCGCCAACAATGGCAGCAACACCGCAAGCTGGCCGCGCCCCTGACACTCGGTCGGCCCGGCAGACTCATCGGGAACCCCATCGCGCACGCCGTCCACGACGCCCGCGGCGCCACCACGCCGCCACCGCCCGGCACCATCATCGGCCACCCCGCATCCGCCGGCATCGCCACCGGCCCCGTCCGGATCATCGACACCCCCGCCGAGTTCGCCGCCTTCAAAGACGGGGAGATCCTCGTCGCCAAGGCCACCACACCGGCATGGACCCCGCTGTTCGCCACAGCAGCGGCCGTCGTCACCGACGGCGGCAGCCTCGCGGCACACGCCTCCCTGGTGGCGCGCGAATACGGCATCCCCGCCGTCGTCGGCACCGGCAACGCCACCACTAGCCTGCGCACCGGCCAAACCGTCACCGTCGACGGCAACGCGGGCACCGTCACCCCACGACCGGCCGACCACACCTGACACCCGCGACGAAGGCAGACGTACGAAGTCGGGAGCGCCCTTTCGAGCCGGTGGCGTCAACCCATTCGGCGACACTCACGCACCGAACCGAATCGACAACGGCCGAGCATGCACCGGAGCACCGTACCTCTGTCAATGCCCAGGTCACGGGCTACCGCGCGCTGTAATACATCGGGGCGACAAGGCGCCGAATTAACGCACGATCCTTCACTCGAACCATAGATGGGGTCTGGTCCGCGCGGTTCACTTCTCAAGCCGCCAACATGGCTGCGCTTTGAGGCGTCACCGACTGTGCTGCGGTGGCGGCGCCACAGCCCGGCTGCGGCGAGGGTCACGAGGGCGGCGGCGGTGGCGATGACCCATGGGTTGGAGATCCAGGCGCCGAAGGCCCCGAGTGCGCCGGCGGCGATCCCGCTGGCGATCATTGCTGGGCCCGCGCAGCACAGGACCGCGAACAGGGTGATGCCGGCGGTGCTCAGGACCGGCAGGCTATGCGAGGTTTTGGAGCGGGTTGGGGCCGTCGACGATCTCGTCATGGCTGTTCCTTCGGGGTGGGGTTGATCTGGGTCAGCAGCAGCATGAATTGCCGCCTCTGGGGGCGTCGCACGAGTCGGTCGCGGGACTGGCCTCGCATCGGGCTGCGAGGGAGGCGATGTTGGTGGCGAGTTCGGTGGCGAGGCGGTGCGCCTCGGCCACCGGGATGACCTGCGCCTCGGGGTGGTCGGCCAGCCATTCGGCTGCGTCCTCGGGCGCGGTGAAGAAGTGCACCTGGTTGCAAAATCCGGTGCGGATCGGCGCGTCGCCGGCCGGCGGGAGCACCGACATCACGGCGCTTGCGGGCTCGATCCTGGTCACGGCGTCGGGGGTGACGGTCATGCGGATCACGGTGCCGTCGGGCGCGGTCGACTCGACCCGGGCGGTCTGGCCGAGCAGCGCCGGGAAGACCAATGTGTCGAATGCGCACCAGGTGTAGAGCTCCTGTCCGGCGAGGGTGAGCCGGTGCGGGGTCGGGCGCAAGGTCAGCCCCAGCCCGATGATGTGCCCGTCTTCGTCGAATTCGGTGTCCGGTGCGGCCGCGAGCCGTGCCCGCAGGGCGGCGACGTCGAGGTCGACATCTGCTGCCAGGTCGGCAATGTTGATGGGCTCGCCCGCGGCAAGCCGTTTCAGCAGGGGTAGCAGGACGACCGGGTCGAGGTCGCTGCGATCTGCGAGATCGATCAGGCGCTCGGCGAGTTGCGGGTTCGCTGTCATGGGTGGCTCCTTCGTTGATGTGGCCTTCGGTGGTGTGACCGGCTGCACGCCGGCACGCACAGTCAGGCGCAGCAGGACAGCTGGGCAGGGTCGGTGGTGTAGGCCCGGCAGGCGAGTTTGATGCTTTCGGCCATGGTCAGGTACGGTGCCCACGTCGCGGCGACCTGTTGCGTGGTCATGCCTGCTTGGAGGATGTAGACGCCGGCGGCCGCGAGTTCGCCGGCGTCCTTGGCTACCGCGGTGATCCCCAGGATGCGGCCGGTCTCGTCGTCGGCGACGACTTTGATGAACCCGCGGGTGTCCCGGTTCACTAGGGCACGGGGCACATAGTCCAGCGGCAGGACCCGGCAGGTGCAGCGGATTCCGGCCGCGACGGCCTGCTCATCGGTCATCCCGACCGCGCCCACGGCGGGGCTGGTGAAGGTGACTCGCGGCAGGTAGGCGTAGTCGACGGTGCGGTCGGCGGCGGTGAACGCATTGTCGACGGCGATGGCCCCGTGTGCGGCGGCGACGTAGACGAACTCGTGGTGGCCGGTCACATCGCCTGCGGCCCAGATGCGTCGGTTGGAAGTGGCCAGCGTGTTCTCGACCATGATCTCGCCGTCCTGGCCGGTTTTGACCTCGACCGCGGCCAGGTTCAGTCTGTCGGTGACCGGTCGGCGGCCCAGCGCGACCAGTACCTGCTCGGCACGGAATTCGCTCTTCCCGCCCGACACATTCGCAGTGGCGACGACCTCGCCGGTGGCCTCGTCGCGGCACAGGGCGGTGATCCGGGTGCGGCGCACGACCCGGATGCCCTCCTCGGCGAAGACCGACTGTAGTGCCTGGTTGACCTCAGGTTCTTCATGCGAGGCGAGCCGGGAGCGGACCAGCATCGTCACCTTCGACCCGAGCCGGGCGTACAGCTGGGCTAGTTCTAATGCGACGTACCCGCCGCCCAGGATCAGCAGCGACTCAGGCACATGGGTGAGTTCCATGGCCGTGGTCGAGGTGAGGTAATCGACATCGTCTAGGCCCGGCAGATCGGGGACCCACGGCTGCGCACCGGTCGCGACCAGATAATGCGCTGCTTCGATTACCTCCGAGGTGCCGTCGGTGTCAGTCACCCGCAACACGGGCGTGCCCGGCGTGCCCTCGAAAGAGGCTTCGCCGTGTCGGATCGGCCAGCCGTGGGCCTCGGCGATGTCGAGGTACTTCGCCGACCGCAGGTCCTCGACCAACGCCTGCTTCGCCTCGATGAGGGCCGGCATGTCTACCGGACCGACGGCGGCCGCGATGCCCGCGAACCTGGCCGATGCGTCCGCGGCGACATGGCGGGCCTGTGCTGCGGCGATGAGCGCCTTCGACGGCACGCAGCCGACGTTCACACACGTGCCCCCGACGGTGCCGCGTTCGATCATCACCACCGACTTGCCCAGGTTACGGGCCCGGATCGCGGCCGAGAACGCCGCGCCACCCGAGCCGATCACCGCAAGATCCGCCGTCTGGCCCATCCGAAATCTCCTCCATCACTTGTGTCATCGACCCGATGAAGCCAGAATGGACCTTCAAGTAGAGATGAAGGTCAAGCCCGTCGGACCAAATTCGTGGAACGAGATACAGATGAAGATCGGCGAACTCGCCACCCAGGCGGGAACCACCACGGCGACACTGCGGTTCTACGAGGAGCAAGGCCTGCTGCCCCAGGTGGCCCGCACCCCGGCCGGCTACCGCGACTACTCCGACGACATGCTGACCCGCCTCGACTTCATCGGGCGCGGCCAAGCCGCCGGACTCACCCTGGCCCAGGTCAAGCAGGTCCTCGACATTCGCGACAACGGGCACGCGCCCTGCGAACACGTCCGCGGCCTACTTGAGCAGCGCCTCGCCGATGTCAACGCCCAACTCCGCAGCCTGGCCGCGCTACGCGATACTCTCGCCGAACTCCGCGATCAGGCGGCCGCCGCGCACCCCGAAGCGTGCAGCCCCGACCAGATCTGCCGGTACCTCTAGCGTCGCGCGAGTGTTTGGGGGCTCGATCGAAGATCCGATCGGGCGTCACCCGCGGGTGACATAGCGTAACTGGCTTTGGCCGGGTAGCTGGGCCAGTTTCCAGAGGTGGCGCTGGGCGTTCTGGAGTTCCCCGTTGCTGGTAGCGGTGTCATTGAGGTGTCTCGCTGCGCTTGGACATGGCTCGCGTGGTCGGAATTGGTGCCGCCCACAATATGCCCACACGCTGGGGCGATTGGCGTGATCAGGGCTGATCGTCGCTGGGCTGTGTGAGCAGGTCAGGAGGGGTGCGCGCCGGTTTGCGCAGCTCGTGGACCTGGTTGATTATCGTTCGCATCGAAGAGGTCGGGAGTTCGATTCTCCTCAGCTCCACTGCGGTCATGGGGTCCTGCCGAGCGCTAGCGAGGTAGGGCCCCATGACCGCATTTGAGGCTGTGAATCGAGTGGGCCCACGCCGCGAGGCGCTAGCCGAGTGGTGGGGATCTCCTCAGCTCCACCAGGTCTGACCTGCGGAAATATGTTCTTTCGAACGCGTTCGAGACGCGTTTCTTGGGCCCGTGCCCACATCTTGCCCACAAAAATTCCGCGGATCGCGGCCGGACATTGAGGTCGGCGCTAAGTTTCCGCAGGTTGCGTCTGTCCAATCGTCCCTTAGATCACGATTTGGCGGCTGACACGTTGGTGTTTTTCGAAGAGGGCAGCGATCCTGGAGGAGCGCGGGTACTTGAGTAGGGGCTTCGCACGACGGGGCACCGTGCGACCTGCTCGTCATCTTGACAGTTCTGGTCGCCCCGCGAGGTCTATACGGTCGACGAGGTCTGCGGGCCAGCTGGTCGTACGCTTCTGTGCCGGGTTGCTGCATGTCGTTAAGCAACCGAGTGAGTCTTGGTGGGATGGGCGCCCTTGGTGTGCGTGAATCAAGGAGAAAAGCGGTCCAATTGATTGACGGAGGAAATCAACTAGGTTTACGCTCCCGTATAGCGTCCGGCGGGCCGCCGGGGTGATGAGGTTGGGAGCGGCGGACAGGGATGACAAATTCGCGTCAGGCGGTGGGTCTGTCGGGTGACGCTGCCGGCTTGGTGAACGGCGGGAGCGTGGTTCGCCCGGGTAGCCGTGAGCGGCACTTGGCGGCGTTGTTCGAGGCCGTGTTGACGCGTGGTCCGTTGTCGCGTCGTGACGCGGCGAGGTTGACGGGCCTATCGCCTGCGGCGGTCACAAAACTGGTCAAACCGATGATCAGCAACGGCTACCTAGTGGAGAACGATCGCGAGGCCGGGGTGCCCGGCCGCCCTCAGATTCCACTGGAGGTTGATGCGACGCGTCACTACACGGTCGGTGTGAAGTTGATGGACCGCGAGGCCGTCGGCGTCGTGGTCGATATGCATGCCGAAGTTCAGTCCGCGCATCGGATGCATTACACCGACACGAGTCCGGACGGGGTGGTGTCGGCGATAGCGGAGCTGACAACGGCCTTGCTGGATCGTTCGCCAGCTGCGCAGGACAGGCTGCTGGGCGTCGGTGTGGGGCTCGGCGGGCATATCAACGGAAACACCGGCGTCGTCGTGCAGTCGCCGTTCCTGAAATGGCGCAATGTTCCGCTGCGCGAACTGCTCAACGAGGCCCTCGGCCTGCCGACGGTTATCGAGAACGACGTCAACACACTAGCGGTGGCCGAGCAGTGGTTCGGCGCCGGCAGTAGTTTCGCCGATTTCGCCCTGGTCACCATCGGTGCCGGGGTCGGTTGCGCGTTCGTATTCGATGGCCAGCTGTGGCGCGGGCAAAGCGGCGCGGCCGGCGAAATCGGTCACATGGTGGTCGACCCGGACGGCCCGGAGTGCGGGTGCGGCAAACGGGGCTGCCTGCAGGCGGTGGTCAGCGACGACGCGATCGCAGCCGCCATGTCGAAAAGGACCGGCCGCCGGATCGCAAGAGTCGCGCAGGTGGTGGCCATGGCGCATTCCGGCAACACCGATGCGCAGCAGGTATTCACGCAGGCCGGCGTCTCCCTCGGCCGGGCCATCGCGGCGCTGGTGAACCTGGTCAACCCGCCGCTCGTGATCCTGTCCGGTGAGGGCATCACCGCCTCTGACCTGTTCATGGATGCCCTACGCGTGGAGCTGGACAGCGACGCGTTTTCCACCGTGGCCCATGACTGCACCGTGCTGGTTCGGCCCCTGCCGGACGAGGCGTGGGCACGGGGCGCCGCGGCGACCATGCTGCGGCACGGCCTTCTGCAATCACTGAGCACTCTCACGGACAAGGTGTCGACCTGACACCACTCACGAACCGATTCGCTCATGCACCAAGGAAGTGAAGTAGAGCACCAATGTTCATCCGGCGGCCGTCTGTCGGCCCCGGCCCACCGAAGCACGAAGGAGTACATGATGGCACCATCAATCGGCATTTCACGCCGCTTGCGGCTGCTCGCGGCCGCGGCCGTCGCAGCTATGGCACTGGCTGGCTGTTCGTCCACGGGTAGCGCCGCACCGGCCGCCAACAACCAGAGTTCGAGCTCTAACAGCCAGAGCTCCGATACCGGCGGCGCGAGCAGCGGCATGAGCAGCCAGGTTTCGACACCGGCCGAAAGCACATCCGACAGCAGCAGCGAAAGCGCGGCTCAAGCACCGGCCACCCTGACGTTTTGGGGAACGTACGGTAACGGCGGCAACAAGACCCAGACCGACGTGCTGAGCCAGACAATCATCCCGGCGTTCGAGAAAGCCAACCCGAACATCAAGATCAACTATGTCGACATCCCGTACGACTCGCTGCTGCAGAAGCTGACGACCAGCGCCGCCGGAGGCGAACTGCCAGACCTGGTCCGCTCCGATATCGGCTGGGTCGCGAAGTTCGCGGCACTGGGCGTGTTCGCGCAACTCGACGGGACCATGCCGGACTTCGACACGTTGGCCGCCGACACCTACCCGGGCAGCTTGGCCACCAACAAATGGAACGGCCACTACTACGGACTGCCACTGGACACCAACACTCGCGTGCTCATCTCCAACCCTGATGTTCTGGCCAAGGCCGGCATCGACAAGCCGCCCGCCACATTCGACGACCTGAAGGCCGACGCCCCGAAGCTCGCAGCGAACAAAGTCGACGTCTTCGCCGATAGCGGACTCCAGGGATGGAACATCTACCCGTGGATCTGGTCGGCCGGCGGTGAGGTCACCAACCCGGATCTGACCAAGGCGACAGGCTTCCTGAACTCGCCGAAGAGCGTGGCCGGCGTACAAATGCTGGTCGATCTCTACAAGGCGGGCGACATCCCGAACCTGATCATCGGCAACAAGGGCGCGGTCCAAACGTCCGACGGGCTGCCGAAGGGCAACTACGCCAACATTCTGGACGGCCCCTGGATGCAGGGAATCTGGTCGGGCCAATACCCGGACTTCAAACCGGTGTACTCGTCAGTTCCGGCAGGACCAGGCGGCTCCATCTCGGTCGTGGGCGGCGAGGACATCAACATGACGACCTCCTCGAAGAACCAGGACGCGGCGATGAAGTTCATCGCGTTCACGCAAACCGCCGACTACCAACTCGCGATGGCCAAGACGGGCCAAATGTCGGTAGTGAAGTCGCTGGACAGCCAAGAGGCGGAGCAGAACCCGGAATTGGCACCGTTCATCACGCAGCTCGCGACCGCCCGGCCGAGGCCACCAGTTCCGCAGGCCCCGGCGATCGATACGGCACTGCAGAACGCGCTGACCAAGGCGTTCGAGGGCAGCGCCACGGTGCAGCAGGCGCTGGACGAGGCGGCAAAGACTATCGATCCGCTGCTGACCCAAACCCACTAACAATCACGGGAACCGGGGCCCTGCGCTACTGACGAGGTGCGAAGGGCCCCGGTACCGGGCAGAAACGAACTTGTGAGAAGGGAGGCGCCATGACCAGCGACCTGCAAACCAGCCCGATCGACGTCCAAGCTGCGAAGCCTACGGCTCCCGCCCGCCCGCGCGCCGCCCGGCGCCACCGGATCAACCCGGTCGCCTATGCATTCCTCGCGCCCGGCTTCATACTGTTCTTAGCGTTGATCATCTACCCGATGATCCGGGCCTTCCAGATGAGCTTCTACGACTGGAACGTCGTCGCTGGCGCAGCCAGCAAATTCATCGGACTGGACAACTACCGCACAGCCTTCCACGACCCAGTGTTCTGGCGCGGACTGGTCAACAGCGGCTTCTACATGGCGGTGACTGTCCCGCCGCAGATAGTCCTGGGACTGATGGTCGCCACGATGTTGAACAATAAGGCGCCCGGCCGAGCGCTCTACCGGGTGCTGTTCTTCCTGCCCGTGGTCACCAGCTGGGTCGTCGTCTCCCTGCTGTTCCAGTACCTGTTCGCCGACAGCGGCATCGTCAACTGGATGCTTCATGACGTGACCCATCTCAGCGGCGGCACCATCTCGTGGCTATCCGGCCGCTGGACCGGCATGATCGCCATCTCCGCATTGGGCATCTGGAAGGGCATCGGCTGGTCCATGATGATCTTCCTCGCGGCGCTGCAGGCCGTGCCGAAAGACCTCATGGAATCGGCCGATATCGACGGCGCCGACCGGTGGCAACGCTTCCGCGCCGTCACGCTGCCCGCGATCTCGCCGGCAACAGCGTTCGTGACGATCATGCTCGTCATCGGCGGCCTGAACGTGTTCATCTCGGTCCTTTTGATGACCGACGGCGGCCCCGCCGACTCCACCCAGGTACTTCTCACCTACATGTATCAGCTCGCATTCACCAACCTGAACTTCGGCTACGGCTCGGCGATCGCCGTGCTGCTCACCGTCGGCGTGTTCATCCTGTCGGCCATCCAGTTGCGCATGTTCCGCGGCGCGAATGAGGAACTGTCATGACCGCCGTGACGCACCGACCCGTGAACGCCGGGCGGCCACGACAAGCCTGGTGGCTACACGGCGCGGTTCGCTACTTCGTGCTCACGGTCGGCGCGGCCGTCATGGTGCTGCCATTTTTGTACATGCTGTCCACGTCATTCAAAAGCCAAACCTACGTCCTGACTATCCCGCCGCAATTCATCCCGCACCCCGCCACAATCAGCAACTACACCCAGGTGTGGACCGGGGAAGACTTCGCCAAGTACTTCCTGAACTCGGTGATAGTCGCGGTCGCAAGCACGCTGCTATCGCTGCTGCTCTCGTCGATGATGGCCTACGCATTCGCCAGGTTCCGATTCCCCGGTCGCGAGCTGCTGTTCAAACTCCTGCTGCTCGGCCTGATGATCCCGGCCATCATGCTGATCATCCCGCAGTTCGTGCTGGCGAAATACCTCGGAATGATCGACTCGCTCACCGGCCTGGTGATCTTCTACGCCGGATTCTCGCTATCGCTCAACACATTCCTGCTCCGCGGCTTCTTCCAGGCGATACCGGTCGAACTCGAGCAAGCGATGGAGGTCGATGGTGCAGGGCCATGGACCCGCTACTGGCGGCTGATTCTCCCGCTCGCCAAGCCCGCGCTGGCCACCGCGACGATCCTCACCTTCCTGTCCAGCTGGGACGAATTCGCCTGGGCGCTCACGGTAATCAACACACCCGAGAAACGCACCCTGCCGATCGCCATCGCGCTCTTCCAGGGCCAAAACTCCACGCTATGGGGGCTCGTATTCGCCGCCTCGATCATCGCCATCGTCCCGGTGATCGTCGTATTCCTCATCTTCCAACGCCAATTCGTGCAAGGCCTCACCACGGGAGCGATCAAAGGATGACCCCACCATCCAGCCCACCCGCGCCCACCCAACCAGCGGACCCAGCGGCGGCCGGCACGGAGCTGCTGCCGTGCGCGGGCATCTACCGCAGTGGCAAAACCGTGCAAATCGAGGTACGAAACCTCGCCGCGCCCGGACAGCTCAATGTTTGGCACCTCGGCGAACTGGTGGAGTGCATCAACGTGGTTGGCGACGGGATTGTCGATCTCGACACCCTCCCGCCAGGCGGGTATCTGATCGGCCTCGGCGCCGCGCGCACCGCGGTCGAAATCACCGAAAACCCACGCTCGGTACTGCGCTACGGGTTCGTCGCCGACTACCGGCCCGGCCGCGACGTAGCCGCAATGTCCGACAACGTGCGGCGCCTGCATCTCACCGGCATCCAGTTCTACGACTGGGCCTACCGGCACGCCGACCTGCTCGGCGGCGGCGAACAATACAACGACGCACTGAACCGGCCCATCTCACTGGCCACGGTCCGAGACCTCATCGACGCCTGCCACCAAGTCGGCGTCGACGCCCTCGGCTACGCCGCCGTCTACGCGATCGGCCTCGACGAGTGGCACGCCTGGCAGCACGATGCGCTGTTGGCCGCCAACGGCCAGCCGCACGCCCTGGGCGACTTCCTGCGCCTGGTAGACCCGGCCGCCGAAGACTGGCTTGCACACTTCACCGACGACCTCGCGAAGGCCATGACGAGGGTCGACTTCGACGGCTTCCACCTGGACCAATACGGCTACCCAAAGCGTGCGATGCGCTCTGATGGCAGCCCGATCGACCTCGCCGACAGCTTCACCCGCCTGATCGGCGAAGTTCGCGACGCACTGCCGGCCGCACGCCTGGTATTTAACAACGTCAACGACTTCCCCACCTGGGCCACGGCCCAAGCGCCCCAAGACGCCGTGTATATCGAGGTTTGGAAGCCGCACATCGGCCTGGAGCACCTCGCACAGACCGTCACCAGGGCGCGGGCCGTGGCGGACGGGAAACCCGTCGTGGTCGCCGCCTATCAACACGTCTACGACACATCCGACACGGCCGAGGCAGACCGGGCGGCGTCGTTCACCATGGCGGCCCTTTTCTCACACGGCGCCACACACCTGTTCGCCGGCGAGGCCGACCGGGTGCTCACCGATCCGTACTACGTACGCAATCACCACATAACGCCCAGCACCGCCGAAATGCTGCGCCGCTACTACGACTTCGCCGTCGCCTACTCAGAGCTACTCTTCGACCCGGGAATCGTCGAGGTCACATCCAGCCTGGTGTCCGACTACAACGGCGACCTCGACGTTTCGTATGAGGACTGCGATGTCGATCAAATCGCCCGGGCCGGAATCATGTGGCGACGTGTCACCCGATTGCCGGACGGCCGCTTCGTCATGCACCTCATCAACCTCGCAGGCCAACGCGACACCGCATGGGACGCCCCTCGAAGACCGCCCTCCGACCCAGGCCCGGCGATGCTGACGATACGACGCACCGGGATGGACATGCCCCGCGTCCGCATCGCATCCCCCGACACCGACCACCACCTACGCGACATCACCCTCACCGCGGACGGTGACCTCGCAACCGGGACGCTGCCCACCCCGGCCATATGGCAACTCCTACTGATCGAACCGTCACCTCGAATACCGGCGGGATCGGAAGGTCACACATGATGCGTCGTAACAACTATTGGCACGTCGCCCGGCCTGCGCTGCTCACCGTGACGATCCGGCGCGAAGATGGCCGCGAATGTCATGTGCGCAACCTGGCACGGGAAAACTGAGGAACGGAAAACACTATGGCCGATTTGGCCACACAACCGCCATCGACGACGGTCGAGCACACCGGCAAAGCTGACGACACTGGACGAGGGAAGTGGTGGCGCGACAGCGTCATCTACCAGCTCTACGTGAAGTCTTTCGCCGATTCCGACGGAGACGGTATCGGGGACCTCGACGGCATCACCGCACGACTGGACTACCTCGTATCACTCGGCGTGGACGGACTCTGGCTGAACCCGTGCTATCCGTCGCCAAACCATGATGGGGGATATGACGTCGCGAACTATCTGACCATCGACGAACGTTACGGGGGACTACCGGCGTTCGAGCGGCTCCTTGCTGCGGCGCACGATCGGGGCCTGCGAGTGCTCATGGACCTGGTCCCCAACCATTGCTCGGACCAACACGAGTGGTTCACCAGCGCTCTCGCCGCGGCGCCCGGCAGCAGCGAGCGAACCCGGTTCATCTTCGCCAATGGCAAAGGCCCCGATGGCAGCCAGCCACCGAACAACTGGCGGTCGACCTTCGGAGGGCCAGCATGGACACGAGTCGCAGAGTCCGACGGCACCCCGGGGCAGTGGTACCTGCACAGTTTTGACCCATCCCAGCCGGACTTCAATTGGAAGAACTCGGAGGTGGTCGACATGTTCGATACGGTGCTGCGCACGTGGTTCGACCGCGGCATCGACGGATTTCGGATCGACGTCGCGTACGCCATGGTGAAGGCCGAAGGGCTGCCGGATCTTCTCGATCCGGAGGGTTACAACCCCTATTTGTGGAATCAGCCCGGCGTGCACGAGGTCCTAAAGCACTGGAGGATGGTCGTAGATGGTTACGATCGGGAGTTGACGCTGCTCGGTGAGGTATGGCTATCGCCGACCGATGCGGCGGACTACATCCGCCCGGGCGAACTCAAGCAGGTTTTCTACTTCGACCTGCTCCAACAGCCATTTGAGGCTGCCGCGTTCCGGCTATCCATCGCAGAAACGATGGACGGGCTGAAGCAAGCAGCCGGAGCGCCGACCTGGACACTCAATAGCCACGACGTGCACCGGGCCGTCACCCGGTATGGACTAATCGAACCGGAACCGCCGCGGACTGCAGACGCAAACGCTTTGCGCACACGCGCGCGCGGCCGAATCGACCTGCAACTAGGTACCCGTCGTGCCACCGCCGCCATGATGCTGATGCTCGCACTACCCGGCTCGGTGTACTTGTATCAAGGCGAGGAGCTCGGCCTTCCTGAGGTCCAGGACCTCCCAGATGATGCCCGCAAGGACCCGATCTGGGAACGCTCCGGCCACATCGAATACGGCCGAGACGGCTGCCGCGTCCCGCTGCCCTGGCATGCCGACCAGCCCAATTTCGGGTTCAGCACCGGCATGCCCTGGCTGCCGCAACCTGCATGGTTCACCCAGTTCGCCGCAGACCGCCAAGAAATCAACGAGGATTCTGTGCTGACGCTGTACCGCTTTGCGCTCGCCGCCCGTCGCAAATTCGACCCGACTGCCGGTCTGGAATGGCTCGAAACCGGGCGCGACGACCTACTCGCATTCCGCCGCGGAAACTTCATCAGCGCAACCGTTTTCGGCGGGCCACCTTTCGATGTGCCCGCGGCTTGGGGCCGGGTTCTGCTCGCCAATGCCCCGACGGTTGACCATCAGCTGCTGCAGGACACGACGGCCTGGTTTCGGACTGCCTAGTCCGCCCCGGCCCCAGGGCATGCTGGCTCGCCGGAGCAGGTCCGCTGCCCACACCGGTAGTGATTGGAGGTGACGATCACGCGCCGAGGCGCGCTTGCTGCGTGACTCACTGTGACGGACAGCGACTTACGCGCGCGACGCCGTTTGTTCGGTGTGGATCGGTAGGGGACGGGTCACCGGGCCAAGGATGGCGGCGACCTGCTGGGCGCCGAGCGGCGTCTCTTGACAGACCTTGACACTGGTGTGTGGGGGGACGCACCATATTGCTATGACTGCTGCTGTTGATTCTGCTGTGGAGGCGTTCCGAGAGACGCTGCTTGCTCGGGGTGGCCTGGAAGGCGTTGATGCCAATGACGCGGTGGAGGTGGGGCGCCGTGCCGCGCTTCTTGTGCGCAGCGCGACTGCCTGGCGAGAGCACCTTGGTGGACTCCTTGACGTGAAGGGCGTCATTGCGCTGTTGGGGGTGTCGACTCGCCAGGCGGTTTACGACCTTGTTTCCCGCGGCCGTCTGTTGGGGCTTCGCCGTGACGGTGGGTCGATGGCGTTCCCGGTGTTTCAGTTCGACCCGGCCACGGGCAGGGCCTATCCGGTGATAATCGACGTGCTGACCGCTTTCGCCCGCGCGGGGGTCGATCCCTACACGGTCGCGACGTGGCTCGCGACGGATCAGGATGAGCTCGATGGCGCGTCGCCCGCGGCGATGCTGCCGGATCCTGCAGCGGCGGACGCGATCCGGGCGGCAGCGCAGCGCACTGCGGCAAGGCTGAGCCACTGAACGGCCCTCCCGCGGGGCTGGCCGCCTTCCCTGAGCATGTGCTGGCCGCGGGCACCGTTGTGTTCCGAATTCACCGCTATCGTCGTTCGCCGTGGTGGTTCGCGTCCGACGGCTCCGGAAGGTTCGACCTACCGGTGTCGCACGGTACCTGCTATTTGGCGGAGGACCCGCTGGCGGCGCTGCTGGAAGTCGCGCGGGGACTGACCATTCTGTCGGAGGATTTCTTGGCGGGCCGCAGGTTGGTGTCCGCGCCGCTACCGGTCGACCTGCGCCTGGCGGACCTGACCGCGCGCGGTGCCTACGCTTTCGGGGTGACGGGCGAGCTCAGCGCGACCGCTGATTACACAGCGCCGCATGCTTGGGCTTCCGCATTGCACTCCGTAGGATTCGACGGGATCCGCTACCGCGTGCGTCATGATCCACGCGGCGCGCTGACCGGTATTGCCTGGTTCGGTCGCGCGGGCCGGCGCCAGCGGCCGCTTGCTGGCTACAGCAGGCCGATTCCCGCCGACGTGCTGCTGGCAGCAGCGCCGTTCGGCATCCGCGTAGCCAACCGGCTCCCCGCTCTATAGCCTCGAAACGTGTATAGATCACCGGGGCGGCTACCCATGCGTCCTCCACCAACCTTGCTGGCCAGCATGATCCCATCGTGCCTTCACGGAGAGACGGGGTGACAGAGGGTGATCGACTCGCTGCCGCCGCTGTGGCTCATGGTCCGAGGAACGCAGTGAGCTGGCCCAGCGCGAAGTTCCACGCGATGCGCTCCTGTTCGAGGCGTACGTTGCCCTCGTTGCGCAGCAGTTCAAGGGTCGCCTGCTCTGCTGCGGTCAGGTGCTGAAGCGTGCCTCGGAACGGTGTCGGCTCGGCGACCCACAGGTCACGAAACGCCAGGAGCGTGTCCACATCCATCAGGCAGGATTCGAGGTCGAGCCCGGCGGCGCGCGTCTGACTGAGGATGCGCATGCCATGCGAGTCGAGGTCTCCCCAGTACAGGCGTCGCGCAAGGGGGACCCACGCCACGTCAGCGAGCTGCGGGGCTAGATCGCCGTGCCCGTCGATGGCGATCGTGCCCGGGAGGGGCGGAAGCGCGAGAAAGGTTTGTAGGTTTTCGACGATCAGCACCGTGTGCGGGCGCAGGTCGAGGCCGCTCACCTCCGCCAACGGGGCCGTGATGTCGCCGAGGCCCGCAGGGCTGAGCTCCGCGTCGAGGAAGCGCAGGCGCACCAGGGAAGGCGGCTGCCGCAGGCCCAGCCCGTCTCCGCCGACGAGCGCCTCGACCATGGACCGGCGGCGCTCCAGCCATTTCGAGTCGATACCGCGAATCGGCAACTCGCGGACATAACGCCCGGAGGCGGGATGGAGGCGAAGCCACCGGCACACGCCGATGAGCCGCTGGAAGTCCGTGGTGTCGAGCGCGCCGATCGCATTGAGGTGCGTCGCGATCGAAGAGGCGAGGACGTCATCGGGATCCATCGCCGCCGCGACGCCTGCCGCCGCGACGCCTGCCGTCGCGACATCATCCCGCGCGGAACCTCCCAGCTCGGCCTGCAACGCGGCTGCGCGATCCCGCCACAGCGCCCACGTCCCCGCCACCCGCGCGACAGCCGCGATGGCCGCGGCACCGGAAACGAGCACCCGCGCCGGCACCGTCTGCTCGCCGACACTTCCCCACCGTCGGGACTCCCATGCGACCTCGACATTCGCACCCTGCGCGGTGCGCCACGATTCGACCCAGGCCAGTGCACGGGCGTAGTCCGCTAGCACGTCGCGTTCCGTCGGCGGATGCAGTGGAATATCTATGACTGCCGATGCGTCGTCACCTACGGCCCATCTCCGGCCGCTGCGCTCGAACAGCCTTCGGGCCCGCTCCCGCACCTCCTCCACCGTCACCGCAGCCACGTCAGTAGGCCACATTCGCCAGCTGGGACGCCTTGCGGTCGGGGTTCGTGACCACGGTGACAGCGCCGATATAAGGCTCGAGCGTCTGCAGGAGTTTGCCCGGGGTGGCCAGGATCATCTGAAAGCCGAAGCGGACGAACACATCCATCGCCATGCGGGTGTAGTCGGCGTCTGCCTTGTCGAACGCTTCGTCGAGCACTACCACCGCGTAGTTCGAGTAAGCGGCGTCGACGTCGGCGAGTTGGTAGCGCAGGGCCGCGGCCAGGCAGAAGACGACGAGCTTCTGCCGCTGCCCACCGGAGAGCCCCGCGCTGGAATCGTGCACATTGTGCACCTCGCCGCGCTCGTCGGCTTCCTCGGCGATGAACGTGATGTGCTCGCGGGTGTCCAGGACGCGGGTGCGCCACTCGCGGTCTGGCCGTTCGCTGGAACCGAGTTGCTGCATCACCGCCTCGAGCACCGCGAATCGTCGTTCGGCGGTGGCGAGATCCTCGTCGGCCCAGTTGCCGTCGACGATGGAACCGAGCTTGTCCAGGAAGTCCTTTACCTCCTGCGTCTGCCGCAGCTTGACGCGGATGTGCAACCAGCGACCGCGGTCGAACGGGGAGCGCAGCAGCGAATCGTTGACCGGGCCGATGCGACTTTGGACCTGGCGGAGTGCGCCGCGCAGATCATCGCGCAGGAACGTGATGCTCTCGCGCGAGCGAGTATCGAGCAGCTTGCGGAAGTTCGCCTCGTGCTCCGGCAGACCGCGCGCGACGATCGCCTTCAGGACGGCGCGGTACCCGCCACGGTCTTCGATGCCGACGGTCAGGTTGGCGTTGGCAACGACCGCCTTCCAGGTCATCGAGAACGTGGTGGCGTGGGTGACGAATTCCTCCGCCGCGTCCGAGGATGCCTTGCGGGCGCGGTCGACCTCGGCGTGCAATCCCGCCTGAACCTTGACGGACACAGCGTCGACCTGGTCAAACGTGATGACGCGCCGGGCCGCGTTGAATCGAGCTGCGAGCTGCGCCGTGACGTCCTCGGCGAGGTCCGGCCGTTTGTCAACGACGAGGCTGTCGACAACGTGCTGGATCTTCTCGCACCGATCGCGGGCGAGCACCTGACGTTCTCGTGCGGCGTCGCCCTCCTCGCGCAACCGATCCACCTCGTCGGTGGCCTCGTCGAGGACCGCGCTGGCGCGCCCCAGATCGCTGTCGGGCATCGCTAACAGCTCATAGGCGGTCCGCAACTCGGCGATGCGGGCGCCGGCACTGACGACGTCGATCTCCGCGAACGGCAGGTCGACGAGCTCGTGGAGGAGCTCGCGGCGGCGGACCTTCGCGTCGCGATCCTGAACCGCGCGGTCCACGTGAGCCTCGAGTTCCTCGTACTCCGTTCGGGCCGCAGCGAGGAGCGTTTCGAGCTCGTCGCGCTTCGGGCCGATGTCGCCGCCGAGTACCCATTTGGAGCGGTCGTCCACTCGGTACCGGTCGGCCTTCAGATAGCGTCGCCCGGCTCGCTTCACGAGCCCGCCGATCGTCACCCCCCTGCTCACCTCGTCCAGATCAGCTGGCGTGTCGACGCAAGCGACGTCGAAGTCGTCGCCGAGCCGCCGGTTGAGATACTCGGCGAACAGGCCTGCCGCCACGTCCATCCGGTAGACGAGCGAGCGGCTATCGCGAGCCGGTAGCGGCCGTTGACTCACCGACGGCACCGCGTCGATGGCAAGGTTGACTCCCAGGTGGTGCTCGGCGATGTAGGTGCGCACGACGGCCAGCTCGTCGTCGCGCACCAGCAGGGCCGTTGCCAGCGGCGCGAGCACGCGCTCTATCGCCCCGGTCCAGGCCTGGTGTTCAGGTTTAACGGAGATGAGCTCCCCGGCGAACGGCAGCAGCTGCTCGGCGAGGCCCAGTGCGCGGCAGATCTCGGCCCGTACGCGCAGTAGTCGCGCGTCGATCTTGCTCCGGTGACGCTCGAGCGCCTCCAGCTCGGATGCCAACCGCTCAACGCGCGCGCGGGCCCTGGAGAGCCTGTCGTGCAGTTCGTGCGGCAAAGGCGGCGGCGCCACGACGTGCAGTTCCTCACGCGCAAGGGTGAGCAGGTCTGTGTATTCGGCCTCGGTGCCGGCAGCCGGCAGGCCCACCGCACCTAGCCGCTGCGCCAGGCGCACCGCGCGCTGGGCAACCGCCTTGCGTGCCTCTTCGGCGTCGTGGATGCGGGCGCGGTGCGCGGCCAGATCGCCGCCACCGAGCTCGTGCACCCTTGCGCGGGCAGCTTCCTGCCGCTCCCCGGCCGCAGTCAGCCGAGCCTGTACCCGTTCGACCGCGCTGGCGGCGGTCGCCAGCGCGGTTTGCGCCTCGATGAGCGCCTCACGCGAGAGATCGAGCGTGAGGCGTGCGGCGAATGTGGGCACCGCATCCGCCAGATCGACCAGGCGCCCGACGTCGACCTGGGCGGCGTCATAGCTGTCGGCGGCCGCGGTGACGCGCATGAGTGCGTCGCGTTGTCGGCGCAGGTCCACGACGTGCCGGTATGCGTCGCGCAGCTCGGCGAACTGTTCGACGGCGCTGTCGGCGCGCTTGAAGGTGGGCGGTTCGTCGAGCATGAAGCGGCGGAAGAGCGTGTCGAGTGTGCCGAGGTTCTTCGCGGCCTGGGTGCGGTGCAGCAATTGCAGGGCCGTCTCGTTCCTGATGCCCAACTCGCGCCGCAGCCGCTGGAAGTAGGCGCCATGTTTGCCGGTAGTGGTGGCCACCACCGGGCTGAGGTCGGCAACGAGGCGCCGCATGTCGATGCCGACGTTGGCGTACTGTGCGAACGTCATCAGGTTATCGGCGCGCCGCGTGATGACGTTCATCTCCTTCAGTTCGCTCGGGTCGGTCGACGATCCGCGCAGGTGGAAGAGGCGCACGAGAGTGACCGGGGTGTTGCCGCCGCCCTCGAAGCGCAGCAGGATGCCGCTCCAGGTGGCGCCGGGCCGTAGGAATGTGGCGACTGTTCTGTCCTCGAATTCATCCGCCTCCTTGCTCCAAGCGCCGCGGACGTAGGTGATCCAGGTGCGGTCGGATTTGCGCCCCACCGTCTCTTGCGCGGCGGCGTTGAACGTGATGTGTTGCTTCTGCGTGAGCACGGCGGCGATCGCATCCAGCAGGGAGGATTTGCCGGACCCCGACGCCCCTGTGAACAGGTGCCCTTTGCGCGCCACGTCGACGGTGTGCAGCCCGTGGAACGTGCCCCAGTTGACGACCTCGATGCGAACGAGCCGCCATTGCCTCATCTCCGCGAGGACGGTGTCGGAAAGGCCTCCCGATGACGATCCGTCCGTGACGTCGAACAGCGTCATTCTTCGGGCTCCTGTTCCGTCTCTGCATCGTCGCTGGGGGTACGTTCGCTAGGGGCGCTACCGGATCGGCCGGCGGCGACGGCGTCATACGAAGCCTGGATGGCACCGACGCGCTCGGCGTCAATGAGGAAGCGTACGGTCGGGGAGATCTCCGCACGGCCCTCCTCCGTAATGTGCAGCAGGCCGAGGGTCAGCATGTTGGACCAGGAGGCGTTGACGCGCTTCTTGAAGTCGGCCTCGTCGCGGCCCTTTCGGTAGACGGAAAGTTGGTCGACCAGTTCTTCCTGCCCGACGATGACGCGGCCGTGCGCCTCCTCGGTGAGCAGCGTCTGCCGCAGAATCAGCAGCATCGCGGTGTCCATGAACGTGAGCGAGCGGGATCGGACCACCTCCGGTGCGCCGTCGAGGGGCGCCGGGCGCACGAACGCGAATTCGTGGTCGCGATCGATCACCACGTCCAGGAATAGGTCGTGCAGGCGGGAGCGGATGGCGCGTTCGTCGGCGAGCAGCGCCTCCCACAGTTCGCGGCGCCGCGCCCGGGAGAGGTACGGCCCCTTAACGAGGTCGACGAGCGCGCGCCGGGAGCGCTCGACCAGCCCGCCAGTGTCCCCTGGCCACAGCCCTTGATCGGTGTCCGCGTCGAGAGATTCCTCGCCCGACCCGAGATCCACCTGCGACGTCATGGGTGCTCGTGAGGTCATGGGTTCATGCGCACGGTGGTCGGATTCCGCCGCCCCTGGGTCTCCGAGGTCCGCGTTCTCTTCGAAGTGCACCGCGCTCACGCAACCCTTCCCAGGAAGCGATGCTGCACCACGTCGGCGGCACGCGCGGCGCCATCGACTCCCGTCCAGGCGAGGTGTTCCACAGCGTCCTCGACCGCGCCGTACACCGCGGCCAGCGACAGCAGGCCAACGACGCTGGCGACGCCCTGCGTTGCCGGGAATGCGGCGAGGACCTCGCCGACCGTGGCCGACGGCCGGCCGGAAAGGACGGCGTTGACGTTGGTGGTGAGCTCATCGAAGTCGATTTCGGTGAGCCGGGCCAGTTCGCGCAGCGCGGCGAGGTCCGCGACGCCGGTCTCGTTGACGGTGACCGGTTCGCCGGCGTCGTACTCGGCTGGGTCGTGCAGGCGCAGCGCCGCGATGCTGGACATCGCCACGCCGGTGAGTGCGAGGTCGACCCCGATGCGCTGATACGGCTTGGCCATCTCGCTTGCGGCGATGCCGCTCTGCAGGGCGCTGCGAATCAGCTGCCTCAGCACGCGGTCGCGGCGGTAATCCTGCGACTGCACATAGCGGCGCAGCCCGCGGGCAAACACCGTGGCAACGTCCTGGATCTCGGCGGTGCGCTCCTTGAGCGTGGCGATGAACTGGCGCAGTAGGTGCCGCTGCACCGGGCCGAGCGCGCGGGCAAAGTCGCGGTCCAGTACCTGGTCGACGTCGTCCTCGAAGGCGCTGCCCACGGCCGGGTCGAGCACAAGGTCCGTGAAGGCGCGAAACGTGCGGCCGGCATCGCTTTCGGCGATGAGGTCGACGCCACGGAAGACGTCGTCTAACATTGTGCGCTGGGTCGCGTCGGATTCGATGATCTGCTCACGCAGCAGTGCCCCGAGCGACTCGAACTCGGCGCGGACCCGGGCGAAATCATCCGGGACCGCCGCGGCCTGATCGATGAGGTCGCGGATGCGTTCGACGGCCCGGGTGCCGCCCAGCGGTTCGTCATCGCCGGAGCGGATCGCCTCGATCGCCGCGTCGATCCGCGCCCGCTCCAGCTCCAGCCGCTGCAGGCGCCGCTGCGACTGCGGGTCGGTGTCGATGGCGAGCTGACGGAGCTGCGCGGCGAGGCTTGCGAGGCGGGACTCGGTGGCCGTCTGGCGCGGCTCGCCAACCTCATCGAGAAAGCGCACCGCGAGCAGCGCGTGACTGGTGAGCTCGTAGGTTTCACTGCGGGAATTGTCACTGGCGCGCCGGATCAGGAACCCGGCGTTGCGCCACTGCGCGACATAGCCCTTTGTGCTGCCCTTCAACTCGAAACCGGCGGCGCGCAGCTGGTCAAGGTCGGCGTCCAGCCGCTCGTAGAGTGCGTCGGCGGCAAGGCGCCGCTCGTCTCCGCCGAGGTGCTCGGCGAGCAGGCCCATGACGGCAGCGCCGTGCGCCGCGCTGTCTCCGGCGCGCAGCAGGCGCAAGGCGGCGTCACTCTCGATCACGTGGCGCAGGCGTTGCGCGCGGGCGGTCGCGGACATGCTTCACATTGTGTCGGGGGCACCGACAATTGACACTGTCGGGGTCGTTGCGTGTCGGCGGACGAGCCTCCATGCTCCGGATTCGGCTGCCTGCGTAGTGCCTGGGTATTGGGTAACGGGACCACCTTGCGCCGAAGACAGCTGTGACACGTAGTTGCGATAGAGCTTCGAAGACAATCAGCCATAATTGCCGCATGGCTGGATCGATCATTGCGGGCGCGCTGCGGGACGCGCGGCGGCGCAGTGGCATGTCGCAGGCGGAATTGGCGGTCCGGGCGGGCACGACTCAGAGCGTGATCAGCGTGTATGAGTCGGGTCGGCGACAGCCGTCGTTGCCGACGCTGATGTCGCTTGTTGAGGCGACCGGCATGCATTTGAATGTCGAACTCTCAGACGGGCAATCCGGAGTTCCAGTCAAGGTCCAGGGGGGCAGTTTAGCGCGACGTGTCCGGGATAACGCCGATCAGATTCATGATGCCGCAACAGAATCGGGGGTGAGAGTGCTGGGCTTGTTCGGAAGCGCAGCGCGCGGTGAGGACGGACCGGACAGCGATGTCGATCTGTTGATCGACGTACCAGACGGAGTGGGACTGTTCGCCCTTGGGCGGTTGGAGACGAAACTTCGTGGCATTCTGGGCGCGGAGGTCGACCTGGTCCCGGTCTCTGGCCTGAAGCCTCGGGTTCGGCATGAAGTGATGGCTGAGGTTCGGCCGCTGTGAGCCGGGACGACCGCCAGAGGCTGGATGACATTATCGACGCGTGTGACGTCATCGCACGGCACTTGGCGCGGGGAGCTAAGCGATGGACTCGTCTTCGATGCCGTGCGCATGCGCTCGGCGAGATCGGCGAAGCGGCCAAGTCCATCGACGGCAACGTGCTCGCATCCGAGCCCGGCGTGCCGTGGGGTGAAGTGGCAAGGATGCGCGATCTCCTTACCCACCGTTACTTCGACACACTGCAGTCGATCGTGGAACACACCGCGAGACACGATCTCGCCGAGCTGCGGTCTGCCGTGAGCCGTATGATTCGGCGACTCGAAGCCGATGAGCGGTAGCGTGGTGCGAGGGACGAATCTCGGCCCGTTTGAGTGCACTGGGGCCGTGCCCACATCCTGCCCACACGCGCAGGCGTTGGTGCTGGTCGGCGCCTTTGAGGTGTCGGTGATGGGTGTGGTTGTGGGTGCTGGCCGCGTTCACCGTCGCATTCGTTCGGAGTGCCGAAGAGGTCGGCGCTCCCGCCGGGGTATCTGTATCTACCATTGAGGGTGTGCTGGCGGTCTGGTCGATTGCTGTCGCGCCAGTCTCGCAGGCCGCATTCGCGCGGCGAATCGGCGCTCGGGTCGGTAAATTGGCGTAGCTTCGCTAGTCCCCCTTGCCTGGCAAAGGCTAGGGGCACTAGCGTAGTATCGTGCCGAGGCCGCAGAAGTATCGAGACGTGATCCGATTCCTTCGGGCGCACGGTTGGGTTCTGTTGCGCACCGGGAAGGGTTCGCATGAGATCTGGAGCGACCCGCAAACCGGGGCGAAGCTCAGCGTGCCAGCGCACACGGAGGTCAGCGCCGGGGTGATCGGACAGATTATCCGCGAGTTCCCCGACGCGCCGAAGGAATGGAGGTGACTATGGGATGAGCAGTTATGAAGTGCTCGCACGGCGAGACGGCTCGTGGTGGACATTCGAGATTCCTGCCTTGTCCTCCCCTTCTCCTCGCGGGGCAGGCCATCGCATCGTCGCGATGGGTCAGGCCCGTTCTGCACCCGAGATCGCCAGGGAGGCTCGTGCGCTCGCTGAGATGTGGACCGATGAGGACGGGGTGAACGTCCATGTCGTCTATGTTCTCGACGACGACGTACGAGAGGCTATCGAAACGGCTCGGCAGCGAGATGCCGAAGGCCGGGCGGCGCTCGATGAGGCGGCTGCGCTTCGTCGCCGAGCAGTCCGCGCTCTACGGGCGAGCGGCCTGACTCAGACCGACGCCGCTGCCGTGCTCGGCGTATCGCGCCAGCGGGTCCAGCAGCTCGTGCACTGACGGGTTCGGACGCGGACGGGTAACGGATGGTTACGGACATTGACTGCGCTGCTGAGCCAACATCGGAACGCGGCGCAACACTGCTACCTTGGTTGCCATCGGAGTAGTCGATGCTTTTCGGTAGGTCGTGATTCGGCTCTATGGGCCGGAATCTGGGCCACCCACAATATGCCCACACGCTGGGGCGATTGGCATGATCGTGGCTGATCGTCACAGCGCTGTATGAGCAGGTCACGGCAGGTGCGGCCGGGTCTTCGCAGATCAGGCGGGTGTGTGATTCACGTTCGCATCGAAGAGGTCAGGGGTTCGATTCCCCTCAGCTCTACCACGTTTGACCTGCGGAAACGCACGGTTCTGATTCTGTGCGAGCCTGGTTATTGCGCTGTGTGCCCACATCCTGCCCACACGCCCAGGCGTTGGCGCTGGTCAGCGTCGCAGCGCCCAGGTTCCGGAGTGGCGATGGTTTCGATGCCGGCTCCGTCCGGCGCATTGCCGGCGCCGTCGAAGAGGTCAGGCGTGACAACGCCTATGGCGTCGCTGCGCGCCTGGCGCTGAGTCCGCGGAGGGCTTGAGTGATTGTGGTTCCACTCGCCCGCTGGCGGCTGGAGGTGTGCGACCATGCACCCGTGCAGCCGAACGATTCGGGAACGGGGACGCAATTGCGTCGCGAGTTGGAGCGCCTGCGATCCGAGAACGCGAGGTTGCGCCGGTTATTGGATCTGCGCGGTGAGGATATTCGTCTGGACTCGGAGCAGCTATCTGCGCCGGTTGCTCCGCCGGGATTGGTCACCGCCGCATCGCCGAATGACGAAAAGCTGCGGCTCTACGCGAGCCTGTTTCGGGCGCGCGACGACGTCTACGCAGAGTTCTGGCGCAGCCCTCGCCTCGGTACGAAGGGCTGGAAACCGGCCGTACCGGGCGGTTGGCGCAAGGGCATGCGCCACGGAACCGCACGGTATCTACCGCGCACGGCCTCCGTAGTTGCCAGGCACCTCGCGCAGGACAACGACCTGTTCATGGGTCTCTATCCGATGCTGCCGAACAACACCTGTTATTTCCTGACGGCGGATTTCGACGGCGCCGCAGCGATGCTCGACGCGCTCGCTTATGTGAAAGCGGCGACGACGGCTGGGATCTCCGCTGCGTTGGAGGTTTCGCAGTCCGGTCGCGGCGCACATGTGTGGATGTTCTTCACCGATGCGGTCTCGGCGGCCACTGCTCGAGACATGGGCACGGTGCTATTGCACGAGGCCGCGGTGATGCGCGGGTCGATGGACCTTCGCTCGTACGATCGACTCTTTCCGAGCCAGGATGTGCTGCCGGGAGAAGGCCCGGGGAACCTAATTGCGGCCCCGTTTAACGGCCAACGACGGAAGAACGGGTTGACGGTCTTTCTGGACACGGCGTCGCTGGAACCGTTCGACGACCAATGGGAATACCTGTCGACCCTGGCCAGGGTGACGCCGGGGCAAGCCGCGCGGGTAGCGCGAACTCGCAGCCGTGTGCAGATTGGCGCCGAGGTGACGGCGATTCGTAACACCAAGGCGACACGGGTGCATCCGCCGTTGCCGCCGGTGGTGCGCGCCGAACTGTCAGCGGGGTTGTCGATCGACACGTCGGAACTGCCTGCTGCTGCTTTGGCGGCGTTCAAGCATGCCGCGTCGATCGCCAACCCTCGGTTCTACGAGATGCAGCGGTTGCGCAAGTCGACATGGGACATTCCGCGCTTCGTGCAGGGCTACGACGTCTTGCTTGACGGAACGCTGGTGTTGCCGCGGGGATTGCGTCATGCGGTCGCGCGGATGGTGGACGCTGTCGGGTCGAAACTCGCCATCACTGATGTTCGTGACGCCGGCAGTGAAATATCCGTTGCGTTCTCCGGAGTACTCCGAGATCCGCAGTCCGAGGCAGTCGGGGTGATGCTTGCGCATGACGACGGTATCCTTGTGGCGCCGCCCGGGTCGGGCAAGACGGTGATGGCGTGCGCGGTCATCGCCGAGCGTGCGGTATCGACCGCGATTCTGGTGGACCGTAAGGCGCTCGCGGATCAATGGCGTGAGCGGCTGGGCCAGTTCCTCGGCATCAAGGCCGGCCAACTCGGTGGCGGCCGATCGAAGCTGACCGGGCAGGTGGATGTCGTCATGCTGCCGACGCTGGCGCGTCGCGATGATGTCGCCGAGTTGCTGGCCGGGTATGGGCAGCTGATCATCGACGAATGCCACCACGCTGCGGCCGCCGTGTACGAGCATTCGGTGAAGAAGATCTGTGCGCAATTCTGGTTGGGGCTCACGGCCACCCCGAGGCGACGCGATGGGCTGGGCGACCTGGTCACCTGGCAACTCGGCCCGATCCGTCACACGTTCGACCAGTCGGACCGCGGCACTCTCTTCGACACGGGCGGCGGGACCGTACGGCGTGAACTCCGCATTCACGAAACCGGCTTCCGCGCCGACGATGTTGATCTCGACGGGCCCGGTGCGCTGGCGGAAATTCATGGCCGGGTCGCGGCCGACCCGGTGCGCAACGAGCAGATCGCGACGGATGTGTCCGCAGCACGGGCAAGGGGTCGCAATTGCCTGGTCCTCACTCGCAGAGTTGCGCATGTGGAGATGCTTACCGAACTGTTCACGGCCCGCGGACACCTGCCGATCGTGCTCGTCGGCGGCATGCCTGTCGCCGAGCGTCGCGCCGCGGTCGCGCGCATCGCCGAGGCCGACAGCGGTGACGGCGTGCTCGTGATCGGCACGACCCCGTTCATCGGCGAGGGATTCGACGCGCCCGCTCTCGACACACTGTTTCTGGCCGCGCCGATCTCCTATGACGGGCTGCTCGTGCAGTGCGCCGGCCGAATCCTGCGCCCATACCTGGGCAAGGATGTTGCCGTCGTGCACGACTACCACGACACGCAAGTGTCGGTCCTCGCCGCATCGCTGGCGCGACGGATGCCCGGCTACCGCGCGCTGCACTTCGAGACAACGAACCGGTAGACAGTCTTCCGACTCAGGTTCGCGAGCCGCGGCCGGCTGGCATGCGTTTCGTAACGTTTCGCGTTACTATGGTGTGGTGATTCGGTCGTTCGCAAATCGTGCGACGGAGATGGTGTGGCGCCGCGAGCGCGTGCGTGGCGTTGGCGCTGACGTGCACCGGCGGGCGAATCGCGCTCTGATTCACTTGAATACCGCTGGTCGTCTGGAAGATCTGCGGATTCCGCCGGGGAACCGATTGGAGAAGCTACGAGGCGACCGGGCGGGGCAGTACTCAATCCGGGTCAACGATCAGTACCGGATCTGTTTCGGTTGGACCTCGTCCGGCCCCATTGACGTAGAACTGGTCGACTACCATAAGTGAGGAGTGGCTGTGGCTATGGGAACGAAGCTCTATCCGCCCATCACGCCAGGCGAAGTGTTGCTTGAGGACTTCTTGAAACCGATGGGAATCTCCCAATATAGGTTGGCGAAGGTCATCGGTGTGCCCCCGCGGCGGATCAACGAGATCGTGCATGGCACGAGGCGGATTACACCGGAAACGGGCATTAGGCTTTCCCGCGCGTTGGGGCTATCGGACGCCTATTGGGTCACCATGCAAATGGACTATGACCTTGAAGTCGAAAAGGAGAAGCACCACGAGGTGCTCGACGCGATCGAGCGCCTCTCAGCATAACGGGCGGGTCCACGCGCTCCATACGGCATCAGTCACGATCCGTTTGCTACTTTCGCGGGTGCGTCGGCGCTCGTTCACCCTGTGGTCGTCGCTGTGGTTCCGCAACCATTAACGTCGCAAAGTGACGGTCGGTAGTTGGCCACCGAGTGGGACCCGCCGGATACAGACGCGGCGGCACGGGCCAGACGCGCTCGGCGTGGCTGATCTTGGCCTCGCTGCAGCACGGACGCGACCGCTCAAGATGGTTTCTTCGACGGCGATTGGTGTCGCCCACATATGCCCACACGCTGGGGCGATTGGAGTGATTGTGGCTGATCGCCGCTGGGCTGTGTGAGCAGGTCAGGGCGGGTACGTGATGGTTTCCGCAGGTCTGAAATGCACGTGATTTACGTTCGCATCGAAGAGGTCAGGGGTTCGATTCTCCTCAGCTCCACCAAGTTTGACCTGCGAGAATAGCCTTTTCGAACGCTTTCGAGATGAGCTTCTTGGGCCCCCGCCCACATTACGCCCACACCTCTCTGGGCTTCCCCCCGTTTGCTGGACACGGGTTATGCGGCCTGAGCGCCGCGTTGT